>Ga0209605_1000008_pt1 | contig 412025 bp, 337 predicted proteins | sample AD_UKC035_MetaG_FD_184408 | JGI IMG/M metagenome (GOLD analysis project Ga0209605, IMG submission 184408) | Active sludge microbial communities of municipal wastewater-treating anaerobic digesters from USA - AD_UKC035_MetaG (SPAdes) (version 2) | ecosystem: Engineered > Bioreactor > Anaerobic...
TGACAAGAGCATTAATGTACAAAGTTTGGTCGATATATTAGATATTGGAAGCCGCAATAAAATTAAAATGGTACTTGCCACTACTACATCAAAATAAAATGGACGCAGCTATCCGCAGAAATTCTATAATGCTCTCACTCTTTATACATGGGGTGATATTGCTTATTTTATTTTTTGCTGTGCTATACACAAAAATACCTCCGTTTGGCGGTGGTGGTGGCGAGAGCAGCAACCTTGGTTATGTGGAGTTAGCAAGCGGAAACGAAATACCAACTGCCGAAGAAATTAGTGAAACACCTCCCGTGCAACCTACACCACAACCAGTGCAACAGGTAAAAGATGATGCATACTTAACGCAGGAAGATGATGAAAGTGTTGCATTAGAAAACAAGAAAAAAGAAATAAAAAAAGAGGAAAAGAAACAACCACCCGTTACGCAGCCAGTAGTTGTTAAAAAACCCGATGTAAAACCACAGCCTCCGCAGCCGCAAGTTAATACTGCTGCATTATACAAAGGCTCTAACAAATCGGGTTCGCAAGGTACTGCAACAACAGGTAAGGGAGATCAGGGCACAAAAGATGGCGACCCTAACTCATTATATCCCGGCAAAGGAAATGGGCAAGGTGGCAGTGGTAGCGGAGGTGGACAGGGTGATGGTATTGGACCGGGAACAGGCTCCGGTAGCGGACCTGGATTTTCTTACAACCTAGGCGGAAGAAAAATTTTTACTCCACCACGTATTTACGATAACTCACAGGAAACAGGTAAAGTTATTGTTGATATTAAAGTAGACAAGTACGGTAACGTAATTGATGCAGCACCAGGTGCGCGAGGCAGCACTACTACATCATCTAACCTTTACAAAAAAGCAAAAGAAGCTGCACTTAAAGCAAAGTTTAATGCCAGTCCGGATGGCATTGAGGAGCAAAGAGGAACTATTACTTTTATTTTTGTTGTGCAGTAATTTTTATGTTTGAACTGCTTTATGCAGTTAATCAATCAAACTTATTACAAACCCCTTACCGGCTTGCGCTTTGTTGCAGCACTAATGGTTTTTTTCAGTCATTTCCCTATTGCAGGATTGCCACAACCGGTAAAAGAATTTGTTGCACAGTTTCAGGTGGGTGTTCCTATCTTTTTTGTGTTGAGTGGTTATTTGATTTGCAGCCGTTATTATGATGCCGCTTCTTATAACAAGCGTTGGTTTAGAACATATTTTGTAAACCGCTTTGCACGTATTTACCCTATGTTTTTTCTTATTACGCTACTCAATGTGTTATATAAAAATGAAAGCATAAAAATTTTTCTCATCAACATTACTTTCTTAAAAGGATTCTTTAACGATTTTGTTTTTACCGGCATTGGACAAGGTTGGTCTATTACTACCGAAGAGTGTTTTTATTTTCTTGCTCCACTTATTTTTATGTTATTGAGAAAAGGCATCAACATAATTTGGCTATGTACATGTGCTCTTGCAATTGGCTTTGTGGTGGTTTTTATTTTTAAGCCACTTAGCCTTTATGGCTTTTTTGGCGACTTCGGTTTTATGATGGTGTTTACTTTTTTTGGAAGATGTGTAGAATTTTTTACTGGTGTTTGGCTTGCACTTTATTTGAAAGAGAAAAAGCTGGAGCAAAAAAAAAATGCAGTGGTTACTTATTCAGGCATTTTAGGATTGATGATTGTAATTTTCGCTTTATCTCTTGTTGCAAAAAATGAATCGGGTTTAGCTTTTGAAACAATGTGGATCATCATTCACAATTTTTTATCTCCATTGCCGGTGGCCTTGCTTTTAACTGGGCTTATTTATGAAAACACGTTTGTCTCCCGTTTATTTTCCGGTAACATTATGCAACTGCTTGGCAAAAGTTCTTACACTTTTTACCTTATCCATTTAGGAGTATTTCACAAGCTTTTTATAACCAACGTTGCCGAAAATATTATTCTGCTTTTGGTATTTATCACCTTTCTGAGCATTATTTTATATAAGTGCGTTGAAGAGCCGCTTAACTTATATGTAAGAAAAAAATTAAGTCCCTGAACAGAACATTTGCGCCACAGCATTTTTGTTAACAAGCATAGCTAAAATAAACACCTCCGAATCGGTATAATTTTAATTTCGCCACTCTTTTATTTTAATATTAAGTTAACGTTAAACCATTATTACCTGTTTAAGTCTATATCAGACTAACATTAAAAATTTTATTATGACAAAAATTAAACTCTCTGCGCTTGCGCTTACTTTACAAGTAGGTGTTGCACTCTCCCAGAGCTTACCTGCCGAGTGGCGCATTACCCCCGATGGAAAAAGATTAATAATTGGCGACCAGGCTAACACAGGCTTGTACGACCAATCGTTAGTGAAAAGTATTTACCTCACTTTTCCGCAAACAAATTACTGGACACTGATGCAAAATAACTATGCAAGCCAAACAGATATACCTGCAACAATGGTTGTTGACGGGGTAACTTATGATAGTGTAGGCGTGCGTTTTAAAGGACAAACATCTTATCAGCAAACGCAGAGCTCGCAAAAAAAATCTTTTAATATTACTGTTGATTATGTTGACCCTAATCAAAAATTAGAAGGCTACCAAACATTAAACCTTAATAACTGCTTTCAGGACGAATCATTTTTGCGCGAAGTATTTTTTCAAAACAAAATTAAAAAATACATACCGGCAGCTAAATCGGCATTTGTAAAATTATATATCAATGGAGCTAATTGGGGTGTTTATCCCAACGTTCAGCAATTGAATAAAGACTTTTTGGAAGAATGGTATTTAAGTAACGATGGTACACACTGGCGTGCCGATAGACCTCCCGGAAGCCCGGGTGGACCCGGTGGCGGATGGGGCGATGGTACAGCAGCATTAAATTATTTAGGCGCAACAGCTACACCATACCAATCTTACTACACGTTAAAAAGTACCAATAGCGCCACTCCATGGAATGATTTAATTAATACTACTAATATTTTAAACAACACCCCTCTTGCCACATTGCCTACTGCACTACCTGCTGTAATGGATATTGATAAAACTTTATGGCATTTAGCTGCTGAAGTTTTGTTTGCTGATGATGACAGCTACATCTACAAAGGCAAAATGGATTATTATGTTTATCACGAATTAGAAACAGGAAGAATAACTCCGCACGAATACGATGGTAACAGCGTTATGGATCCCGCCCATCAAACATGGAGCGCTTTTTATAACGAAACCAATGTAAACTATCCGTTAATGAATAAACTGTTTGCAGTACCGGAGTGGCGCCAACGTTACTTAGCTCATTTGCGCACAATGATTTCCGAAGTTTATGATACTTCCTCGGCAAATGGATTACTGAATACTTACAAAGCTTTAATTGATACAATGGTGCAGAACGATCCTAAAAAACTTTACACTTACGCGCAGTTTAACAGCGAGCTAAATGTGTTAAAGAATTTTATTACAGCCCGCAAAAATTCTTTAAATGCAAACACACAGGTTGCAGTTCCATCACCCGTTATAAGCAACACAGCCTATTATACATCGGGCAATGCGTGGACAGCACCCAACTCAACACAAACAGTTACGGTGCGTTCATCAGCAACACACTCATCAGGCATATTTGAATTAAATGTTTATTACTCTACACAGTTAGTCGGAAATTTTACCAAGTTGCAAATGTTTGATGATGGCGCGCATGACGATGGTGCTGCTGCCGATGGTGTGTATGGAGCAATTATTCCTGCACAAGCGGGCGGCACATGGGTACGCTGGTATGTTGAGGCTGCTGCAAGCAACACAGCAAAAACAGTTTCTTACGATCCGCTTGGTGCTGAACATGATGTATATATTTATGTAGTTGCACCCAACAGCTCAACAGCAAGTGGTGTAGTTATAAACGAAGTTATGGCAAGCAATGCAACTGTTGTTGCCGATAATGCTGGCGAGTTTGACGATTGGATTGAATTGTACAACACAACAGCAAATCCGGTTGACATTAGCGGGTTTTATTTAACAGATAATGTGGTTAATCTTGATAAATTTCAGATGCCTGCTGGTACAATCATTCAACCAAACGATTATTTAATTATTTGGGCTGATGAGGACAGTTCGCAGGGAGCGTATCATGCCAACTTTAAATTATCGGGCAGTGGAGAGCAACTAATGTTTTTAGATGGCGCGCTTGCCTTAATTGATTCGGTAAGTTGGGGTGCACAAACAACTGATTTGGCTTATGCCCGCAGACCAAACGGAACAGGTAGCTTTATTATACAACAAGCCACTCATAATTATAATAACGATTTGGTTTCTGTAAATGATGTTGCGGTTACACCACTTGCGGTTAGCGTTTATCCTAATCCTGCAAAAGACAATGTAACAATAACGCTCAACGGTAATACAGATCAGCCGCTTTATATTTTTAATTCAGTAGGGCAAATTTTATTGTCAATTGAAAATCCTGAAACGGTTACACGAATAAGCACTGCTGGTTATGCATCGGGAGTTTATTTTGTAAAGTGTGGATCAGTAAATAAAAAAGTAGTAGTGCAGAAATAATTAAAGTATTGCTTTAATGCTGCAATGCTTATAGGGTTGTTTTACTAAAACAAAAAGGTTGCAAGGTGGGTATAAGAACTTCACTTGCAGCCTTTTTGTTTTTTGAAATGATTGTGCTGATTTGTTCATTATAGTTATGTCAGTTTATATTAAGACTTACAATTTATAAGCGCAAAAGACAATGAGAGACAAAACAGGTACTAAGAAAAATAAGGTAGCAAGGTTTATTAATAATGGCATACGCATCGCAAATTTGTTTTCTTTGTAATGCTAAAACATTTTATGCCCGAAACAGTAACAGCGTTTTCTGATAAACCAACCGGTGTACCATCACTTTCTGAAAACACTTTTTTAAGATATTTAAATTTTATTGCACTATACCTTGCTCAAGGAATACCCGAAGGCATGTTGTTGTTTGGTATTCCGGCATGGATGGCTGCCAGCGGAAAAACAGCCGGTGAGATAGGTTCATTTGCTGCAGTAGCAGGCTTACCATGGAGTTTTAAAATTATAGTGGCGCCTATGATGGACAGGTTCACTTATTTACCTATGGGAAGAAAGCGACCATGGGTTTTGTTTGGGCAACTGGGGCTTATGGTAAGTTTTGTTGCAATGGCTTTTGTTCCTGATCCGCTCAACAACTTAAACCTGTTTATGATATCGGGTTTTTTTGTTAGTTTTTTTGGATCGTTTCAGGATGTGGCTACGGATGGCATGGCCGTTGACATTGTTCCTGCAAATGAACAGGCGCGTGCCAATGGTTTTATGTGGGGTTCTAAAATTGTTGGCACTTCGGCATCGCTGGCATTGGGTAGCTGGTTGCTTAATGAGTACGGCTTTTCTGCCTCGGTAATATCGCTATCGGTATGTGTAGGTTTAATTATGCTGGCGCCTTTGTTATTAAGAGAAAGAGCCGGTGAAAAATTATTACCATGGACAGCAGGAGCGGCATCGCCCGAAACAGAAAAAATGAAATTAGAAACATGGGCAATGATTTTTAAATCGTTGTTTAAGGTTTTTAGCTTGCGCAACAGCTTGCTGGTGGCACTGGTTGCATTTGCATCGCAGGTAGGGTTTAATTTTATTGCAACATTGCTGCCTGTGTTTACCGTTACCTCGCTTGACTGGACTAACCAGGAGTACTCTAACTTTTTTGCAACAGCAAGTTTGATTGGTGGATTGGGTGGTATGCTCATAGGCGGAATTTTTATTGATAAGTTTAATAAGAGAAAGGTAATGACCTGGTACTGCATACTGTTTATTGCTTTGGCTATATCCTTTGTTTTGTTGCAGCAGTATTGGGTTGAGAAGTGGTTTGTGATGACATTTATGGTTTTATATAAACTGCTGTATGTGTTTAGCTGCATCGGAATTTTTGCCATTGCCATGCAGTGTTGCTGGAAAAAAATATCGGCAAGCCAGTTTACTTTGTTTATGACTATTGGCAACCTGGGGCGTGTGCTTGGTGCTAAACTGGTGGGTCCACTTCGCGAGAATCTTAGTTGGGAGTATTGTTTTCTTTTTTTTGCTGTAATGATGCTGGCAGCAATAGTGGTTTATCAGCTAATTAATTTAAAGCAGCAGAAAAAAGAGTTGTTGAGGTTGGAAGAAATTTGATGTTTAAAGTTTGAACCCAACCGACATTAAAACTGTAAGGCAGGCAGAAAAATTTTTGCGTTAGCCATTTATTTAAGTTGTTTGGATTGAAAAAAGATAAGCTTAAAAATAATAAAGTGGCAACTAGATTGAAGGGGAATGAGCTTAGATTAATAAAAAGAGAACCTTAGATTGAACTTTGATTTTTTTTTGCGGAGAAAAAAATTGTTTTATTTAGTTGCAGACTACAGGAATAAAAAGGTATAGAGCGGCACGTTAGCACCTATGGTGGCGCATACGCGCGAGGGTTGGTTGCAATTAAGGGCTAATGCGTCACTGAACGGGTATGGGCTATTTTATCAAATATTGTTTTATATTTGCAACCAATATTACAATATATACGTAATACTATTAATTCTTTGTAAACTCATTTTCAGACAACACTTTAGTTTACATTTTTCATTTCACAAAAAGTTAAGGGCTGCAAAAATTTAAGCCCAAACACTAAAAACAATTTCCAAAAAATTTAATGACATTTTCAAATTTAAATCTTATTGCCCCACTATTGGAGGCGTTAAATAAGTTGGGGTACGAAATACCTACGCCCATTCAACAACAGTCTATTTCTCCAATTTTAGAAGGAAAAGATATTTTTGGCTGTGCCCAGACGGGGACAGGAAAAACAGCAGCTTTTGCATTACCGGTGTTGCAACTGATGCATCAGAAAAATTATAAATCCGGCAAACAAATCAAGGCTCTTGTACTTGCCCCAACGCGCGAACTTGCATTGCAGATTAATCAGAGTTTTAGCGACTACGGCAATAACCTGGGCTTAAAACATATTTGCATTTTTGGCGGAGTATCTCAAATTAACCAAACCAATGCATTGCAAAAAGGGGTGGATATACTTATTGCCACTCCAGGCCGCTTGCTCGATTTAATGCAGCAGGGTTTTATTAATTTAAGCCATATCGAATTTTTTGTATTGGACGAAGCAGATCGCATGTTAGACATGGGCTTTATTAATGACATTAAAAAAGTAATTGCAAAACTTCCGCAGAAAAAACAGACTTTGTTTTTTAGTGCTACAGTTGCTCCTGATATTATGCAATTAGCCAACACTTTACTTCATAACCCGGTTAAGGTAAGTGTTACCCCTGTATCTACGCCTGCCGAAACGGTAAAGCAAACCGTTTATCATGTTAAGAAAGAAAACAAACGCCTTTTATTAAGGCACGTTTTAAAAACCAACCGTATTGATCATGCTTTGGTATTTACACGAACCAAGCGCGGTGCCGACAGGATTGTAAAAGAACTGAATAAAAACGGCATACGTTCAGAGGCAATACATGGCGATAAATCTCAAGGTGCACGCGAACGCGCATTAGACAGTTTTAAGAACCGGAAGATTAACATTTTGGTTGCAACAGATATTGCATCGCGCGGAATAGATGTAGATAAGCTAACTCATGTAATTAATTTTGAAATACCCGAACAGGCCGAAACTTATGTTCATAGAATTGGGAGAACCGGCAGGGCAGGTGAAAACGGTACTGCACTCTCTTTTTGTACAGAGGATGAATTGACTTATCTTAAAGACATTAATAAGCTGATTAAGAAAAATATTGAGGTTGTAAAATCTCATCCATTCCAATAAAAAATAATTATCACAAACAATTTATAACAACAATTAAACACAATGCAAAACGGTACAGTAAAATTTTTTAATGAATCAAAAGGATTTGGATTTATTAAAGCAGAAAACGGACAAGATATCTTTGTTCATGTTTCAGGATTAACACAAAACGTGTATGAAAACGATAAAGTAATGTTTGAAGTACAGGAAGGTAAAAGAGGCATAAATGCAGTTAATGTTAGATTAGCTGAGCAATAACATTTATAATCTTTAAAAAGGGTGCAGCATTAAGCTGTACCCTTTTTTTTATACCCGAAAGTTTTTACCAAAAAAACATTTAAACAAACCACTTGCGCTGGCGACTGATCTTTTTTATTTTTTCTTCAATATCATTCGTGTTGCAAGCGGCCTTTTTTATATACCCTAAATATACGTGCCCGTTTTTGTCATTAAAAAAAAGATTGTGGTTAGTGTTTGATAAAACATCATCGGCCCTGGTCAGTTTAAGCTCGTAATAAAACAAAACTCCGTTTAAATTAAATTCTCCTTTTGATAATGATCCATTACTTTTTTCCATTGGTTGAAGATATGAATTAAATGGAAGGCCGGGTATTTTCAAGAATGTTTTTTTCGCTGAGAGAGTAGTGTTCTCGCGATTAATGCAGAGATGGGTATCAGGTGGTGGGTACATATGAGTTTCTTTTAACACGCCCCCTATCCCCTCTCGCTTATGCGCATGCTTGCACACAGGGAGTGGTGCGTATATTATTTCAGTGTGCTTGGTATGTTTACGGAAGCTAATATGTTAAAGGTAAAAGTTAAAACCGAAGCCGCTATTTCCCTCTGTGGGTAGGTGGTGTGGGGGCGAGAGGGGGCAGGGGGTGTGTTAACTCTTTATTCTTTTTTCTAAATCTTTTATAACACTTTCAATCTTACGCATTACTTCTTCAGTTTGCTGATGCACTTCCAAATTGGTAAATCTTAAAAATGTAATTCCAAATGCTTCTAATTTATTTTGACGCCACTCATCTTTCTTTTCATTTCCATCATGACTTACACCATCTATTTCTATTGCAAGATTAAGTTCGTTGCAGAAAAAATCAACTATAAAATGTAGGAGTGGTTTCTGCCTGTGAAAATCGTAGCCGTTAATTTTTTTTCCTTTGAGGTGCATCCATAAAATAATTTCAGCCTGTGTGCTGTTGTTGCGCAATTCACGTGCGCGTTCTTTTAAGTGCTTGTCATAAGGAATAATTTTGCGGGGCATGATGATGTTTGGCATTTCAAATTTAACTTTTTTGACACACCCCCTGCCCCCTCTCGCTTACGCGCAGGCTTGCACACAGAGGGGAGTGGTGCGCATATCATCACAGACTGCATGATATATTTACAGGGGTAATTGGTTAAAGTGAAAATTTAAATCGAAGCCATTACTCTCATGTATGTGATTTGACACACCCCCTGCCCCCTCTCACTTGCGCGCAGGCTTGCACACAGAGGGGAGTGGTGCGTATATCATGCATGGCTGCATAATATGTTTACAAAAGATGATTGGCTAAGGTGAAAAGCTAAATCGAAGACCCAACTCCCCTCTGTGGGTGGATGGTGTGAAAGCGAGAGGGGGTAGGGGGTGTGTAATGAGGTTAGGTTTTTACCACAGCGTGGAAAAAGACAAAGAAAGATTTTTGGCTTCACCTGTCAGGGGCGCAAGCGCACATAGCTTGGCTGCGACCTTACAGGTGATATTACATCCGCGTCTCGGCACACTGGCTTACACGTCAGACGCGGACGAGTGGGGCTGCGACTTGACAGTGTAATTAGAGGAATTAAGATATGTATGGGAGTGTTAAACCCCTAGATAGACCAGATTTATGATCACAAAGCGTTCTGCAACTACATTTATAACACTTTTCTGGGTTTATAGTACTTGAATTAAAAGTCATTTTACTCTCTTTGATAAATTTCAAAAAGTCATTAAGGTAATTACGAAATAACTCCCTATGAAAATCAGTTTTATCTAAATGATAAACTCTATACTTTCTGTCAGTGTCCCACACACCTTCATTTTCCCAACCCCAATAAAAAATACTTGCTTTGGAACAATTTAGTTTACCAAAGAGATAAACATATGACAGAGCTTGAATCCTATTATTGAGCCATACGATATCAGGAATTGTTTTTTTGTAACTTACTTTTTCAATCACAGCCGTTCTTACTCCAGAACTATCTTCGAAAACCAAATGTGGTCTTCCTTTAATATTATATTCAGAATTATATAAGATATATTCCTTTGGAAAAGCGTACCCATCAAAAATTAACTTCGACTCAATAAATGGCTTAAAATCATGAAATTGATTTTCTATGATTTTCTTATAATACATTTTTACCTTGTCATTAATTTGGGGATTTTTTAGAACATTTTCAATCGGAGTTTTAAGAGATTTAATCCGCTTTAGTAAATAGCTTTCGCGGGGTTCTACATCGTCAATAGGCATCTCATCTTCGGTGTTTTCCAGAATAAATGTTTTTTTTATCGAATAGCTGACAGGACAAAAAACATATTGCGCTAGTTCTTGTACAATAGGTGTTTTTTGATGATCAAAATACCTTCGTTTAGGAAATTTTTTTTGTTTATTTAGCTTTAACAACCAGTCTATTAGTTCTGATGCTCGAATAACATCTAAATAGTCAAAATTAATTCTCTTTAAAAAATAATCTTTAAATGGTGAATCTCTATAGCCATATTGGTCAACCAAGTCTAAAATAAATTTAGCTTGCTTTATAGTTCCAGTTGCCATGTTATTCTTTATTCATCCTTTTTTAAAAACCCCTATGTGCCAATTCTCTTACTTTTTGAACAAATATATTTCATTCTATTTGAGAAAGGAAAAAAGGAATTGTTTTATGTTATCATAAGCTATGCAGGATTTCGCTTCAGACCCGGATGAGATAGGGAAATTATATCTCTGTTTCAAGGCTTCGCTTGAGTTTGGTGAGCATGGGGAATATCCATAAAACCTTCTTAGATTTTTGCTTGTAAAGAAGATTAAAATGGTATTTAATTTTAACTGATCCTCTAAGCAGAGTTTCTTTTTGAAAAGCCAAATCGTGCGCAAAGAGATTTCGATTTCTCTTATAATTAATCAAATTATTTAGTCCATGCATTACGGGTTTCTTAAGGGCTGATCTAAACTCTGATACTTTTTTGTCTCTAATAATATTTTGAAGTGGTTTGAAGAGCATCTCTTCTTTAATGTAGTAGTTCGTAAAATTTGGTGCTTGCTGCCATGTATAAATTATCTCGTCTATTTTAATTAGGAGTGGACTTGAAAGGTTATGGTTTCCAGTTTCCTCAGCTTCCTTTCTTAGATAATTAAAAAATAGTTCTTGTATATCTTCAATAGATTTATCTATTTCATTTGAAAGAAAATCCGATTTTTTGAAGAAGGCTTCCATCTTGATTGGATGTTCAAGAATCACCTTATTAATTTTCTCAATTCTATCAAATATCTCAACAAATGACTTAGAATTTAAATTAAAATTCTTTGCTTGGTTTGCAACCAAAGCACTGTAAATAATTTCCCTATTCAAAAATTCAATATTCTCGGTGTGAAACCCCAACGTATCGTTATAATAATATGAAGAAATTGTTTTTTTATCTTTTACTTGAGTACGTAATTTATCAATTTCAAAAGCTTTTTTTCTTATTGCGATAATCAAACTTTGTAGCGAAACGAATAAATACTCTTGCGTTTCGATTGATTTTCTTAAAATCTCTACACGTTTAATACACTCATTGATAAAATACCCTAAGAAAAAAAGCGAAATTGTAATTAAAACTGTTGGATCAAAATCATTCTGGTGCTCACTAATAAATTCACCAAATTGAAAATTAATACTAATCAGAGCCATAACTTGCTTATATTTTTACTCAAAACCCCATACATTTTCATGCATGGGGTTTAACAATTTATTATTTACTATTTACTCTTTTCTTGTTATGAGCCGCATGCTAAACAATCATCTTTATTATCTAAACTGCATGTAATTTCTGCCATGGCAACTTCGTTAATGGCAACAGGTGCGGTGGCGCCCACGGTGGTGGTGGCCGCAGCGGTAGCAGTAACGGGTGCATGGTTGTGGTTGTTGTGCCCTTCTACGGTAAACTTAATGGCATCGGTAGCGCTCTTGGTGCGCAGGTAGTACATGCCGGTTTTCAATCCTTTTTTCCAGGCGTAGAAGTGCATGCTGCTGAGCTTGGCAAAGTTGGCATCTTGTATAAATACGTTGAGGCTCTGGCTTTGGTCAATAAAAGCACCGCGGTCGGCAGCCATGTCAATAATGGCACGTTGTTTTATTTCCCACACGGTTTTGTAAATGTCCTTTAACTCTTGTGGTATTTCAGGTATATCCTGCACAGAGCCGTTGGCAGCAATTATTTTATTTTTTAAATCGTTGTTCCAAATGTTCATTTTAACCAAATCGCGCAGGAGATATTTGTTTACGATAATAAACTCACCACTTAAAACGCGTCTTGTGTAAATGTTGCTGGTATATGGCTCAAAGCATTCGTTGTTACCCAAAATTTGCGAGGTGCTTGCTGTAGGCATTGGTGCAAGCAGTAATGAGTTGCGCACGCCATGTTTTTTTATTTCATCGCGCAACACATCCCACTCCCAACGGTCGGTAGGTTTTACGTTCCACATATCGTGCTGGAAAATGCCCTGTGATATTGGAGAGCCTTCGTACGTTTCGTAAGGACCGTGCTCCATTGCCAGATCTTTAGAGGCAGTGAGTGCAGCGTAATAAATTGTTTCAAAAATTTCGCGGTTGAGCATGCGTGCTTCTTCGCTTTCAAAAGGCAAGCGCAATAAAATAAAAGCATCAGCCAGTCCCTGAACACCAATTCCAATAGGGCGATGGCGCATGTTGCTCTTTTGAGCTTCGGGCACGGGGTAATAGTTTACATCAATAATCTTGTTAAGATTTTTGGTGGCAACATAAGTAATTGCAAAAAGTTTATCGTGATCGAAACTGCCGTTGTGTACAAAGCGTGGTAAGGCTATAGATGCAAGGTTGCACACTGCCACTTCATCGGGCGCAGTGTATTCAATAATTTCTGTGCACAGGTTTGAGCTCTTGATAGTGCCCAGATTTTTCTGGTTGCTTTTCTCGTTACATGCATCTTTATAAAGCATGTAAGGTGTGCCTGTTTCAATTTGTGATTCAAGAATGGCGCTCCACAACTCGCGTGCTTTAACGGTTTTGCGTGCGCGGCCTTCTTTTTCGTAGCGGGTGTAAAGGTTTTCGAACTCTGCACCATAGCAATCAGCCAAGCCGGGCGCTTCGTTAGGGCAGAACAAACTCCAGTCACCTTCTTCCTCTACGCGTTTCATAAACAAATCGCAAATCCACAGTGCATAAAATAAATCGCGTGCGCGTAGTTCTTCTTTGCCGTGGTTTTTCTTTAAATCTAAAAACTCAAAAATATCGGCATGCCATGGCTCCAAGTAAATTGCAAAAGAGCCTTTGCGTTTTCCACCACCCTGGTCAACATAACGGGCCGTGTCGTTGAACACGCGCAGCATAGGCACAATGCCATTAGATGTTCCGTTGGTTCCACGTATATAGGAGCCCGTTGCACGTATGTTGTGTATGCTTAAGCCAATTCCGCCTGCACTTTGCGAAATGAGTGATGTTTGTTTTAAGGTATCGTAAATGCCTTCTATGCTATCGCCTTTCATGGTTAACAAAAAGCAGCTTGACAATTGCGGCTTGGGTGTGCCTGCATTAAACAAGGTAGGCGTGGCATGTGTAAACCAACGCTCACTCATTAAATTATAAGTTTGAATGGCTGATTCAATATCTTCTTTGTGAATACCAACAGCCACACGCATGAGCATGTGTTGCGGGCGCTCAACAACTTTGTTGTGAATTTTAAGCAGGTATGACTTTTCTAAGGTTTTAAAACCAAAGAAATCGTAACCGAAATCGCGGTCGTAGATGATGGTGCTATCAAGCACATCGGCATTGGCTTTAATAATTTGCCATACGTCTTCGGCAATGAGCGAAGCTTTTTTGCCTGTTTTTTTATCGATGTATTCGTAGAGGTCGCGCATGGTATCGCTAAAACTCTTCTTGGTGTTTTTATGCAAATTGCTAACTGCTATGCGCGAAGCAAGCAAAGCATAATCGGGGTGACGAACGGTAAGCGATGCAGCCGTTTCGGCAGCAAGGTTATCTAATTCGCTGGTGGTAACGCCATCGTAAACACCTTCGATAACACGTTGTGTAACGTGAATAGGGTTTACATGCTGAGGGTCTAAACCATAGCACAGTTTCTGAATACGAGCTGTGATTTTGTCAAATTTCACAGTTTCTTTTTTTCCGTCTCTTTTAACTACAAACATAGTTGTTGGGTTGTTTTGTTGAAGTGTTTTATTCCTGTTTGCTTGCGGCCTGATTAGCTATTTTAAAACTTTTCGTTCAGTAAATTTTAAAAATCTTCGTCAAACTTAATGGCTTGTGCCTCTTTGGTTTGGTTAACACCGGCTTTTTTGTATTCGCTAACACGTTTTTCAAAAAAGTTAGTTTTACCCTGTAATGAAATCATTTCCATAAAGTCAAAAGGGTTGGTGGCATTATAAACTTTTTCGCAACCCAGTTGCTGTAATAAACGGTCGGCAACAAACTCAATATATTCACGCATCAGTTTGGCGTTCATACCAATTAAAGATACGGGTAAGGCATCGGTAACAAATTCGTGCTCACAAGCCACAGCGTCTTTTATAATTTCGGTAACGCGCTCTTTGGTCATTTTATTTTCGAGCATACCATATAATAAGCATGCAAAATCGCAATGCAAACCTTCGTCACGCGAAATCAACTCGTTAGAGAAACTTAAGCCCGGCATGAGTCCGCGTTTCTTTAACCAGAAAATAGAACAGAAACTGCCTGAGAAGAAAATACCTTCTACAGCAGCAAATGCCACCAAGCGCTCAGCAAATGTTCCGTTCTCGATCCATTTAAGAGCCCACTCTGCTTTTTTCTTTACGCAAGGCACTGTTTCAATGGCGTTAAATAAGTAACGTTTTTCGGCTGGGTCTTTTATATATGCGTCTATTAATAAGGAGTAGGTTTCGGAGTGTATGTTTTCCATCATAATCTGGAAACCATAAAAGCATCGTGCTTCTGGTATTTGCACTTCGCTCATAAAGTTAACGGCAAGGTTCTCATTTACAATACCATCACTTGCGGCAAAAAATGCAAGCACGTGTTTTATAAAGTGGCGCTCGTCATTATTAAGTTTGTTGTCCCAGTCAGCAAGATCGGGGTGCAGGTCAATTTCTTCAGCAGTCCAAAAACTTTGTTCGTGCTTTTTATACATTTCCCATACTTTAGGATACTTAATTGGCAGGAGCACAAACCGTTCTTTGTTTTCTTCTAATAATACTTCCATAATTTCTTTACAATCGTTTTAAGTTTTGTTATACTTTATTTAATGTGTTCAATACAGAGGATACAATTCCGTGAGCTTCGTTAAGCCCATTTTTTTTATTTCATTCTTTATTATTGTGTGAAGACAGCAGTGCTTAGGTTGCAGAAAAGTGCTTGTGTTTACGCCAACAAATCAAGATAAAAATACAACCGATACCCACAGTTTTTAATTAACAATGAAAAGCATTTTTGAACAAAAATTACGTTGAAAATTATTTTGCAAATTTTTATTTGGATATGAATAAAAAAAAATTAAGTACCATTATTGCACAGCACAAAACCATTGCCGGACAATGGTTTTAAAAGATTACGAGAGTTACACATGCTTTGAAAGCTAGAACCACAATGGATGTGAAGCGTTACCATATAAACAAGGAAATTTATACACCGGTTTATGCACAAATTAATTAGCGATATGGTTATCCCTAACTACTGAAAAAGATAAATAATTACCTTCGTCAAAAAATTTAGAGAATCATGTCATCAGAATTTAAAATTGCAGGCAGTTTAAAAGTTAAAGGCAATGAGCAGGCGGTAAGTGAAAAATTCAGAAAAAGAGAATTTGTAATTACAGATGCTTCATCGCAATATCCGCAGCACATTTCTTTTCAGTTAACACAAGATAAATGTGGTTTGTTAGATGCCTATAATGTGGGCGATGAGATAACCGTTTCGTTTAACCTGCGCGGCAGAGAGTGGAAAAGTCCACAGGGAGAAATAAAATATTTTAATTCTTTGGAAGCCTGGCGCATTGAAAGAAAAGCAGAAACAGCGCAGCAACCTCATCAGGATAATTACCCTGCCCCTACCATTGAAGATATGCCAATGGATGTGAAGGACGATTTGCCATTTTAATTAGTACTGTAAACAGTTACCAATTTTTTATCATTTAAAATGCTTACGGGCGAAATAATGGTTTCGTTCATGGGAATGTTGTTGCCATAATTAATTTGCATTTGCTTTTTGACGAGAGGTGAAGTGAGGTCAAAATCGGACAAACGTTGCAGCGTGCCCAACTGCACGTTGCAAGCACTTTTATAAATTTTCCAGACTAATTCAGAGCAATACAGTTCTTTATCTGTCCATAGAAATTTACTGTCGTAGTGTTTGCCATTCATAGATTTAGCAATGGAGTTCATTTTAGAAACTACATCGCTTTCTATTTTTTGATTTTCTGCCAACCGTTTTATGATGAGCGTATTGCTTCTGCTCACCCAATTTTTAAGTGGTGTATAAAGCACAGGTTCATAAGCTTCAAATACATACCACTCATTATTTTTTTTAAGCAGCAATCCGCAATGACTGATGTTTGATTTGGTAGCAAGCTTTATGGCTTCGCTAAAATCGCCATACGTTTCCTGGAAAAGAATGTCTCCTTCTTTTAGTTGTGATTGTAGTTTTTGAAAATTGGGCTCGGAAATTTTTTGGGTATGCGCTGATAGATTTAAGAAGATTAAAACAAAAAGCTGAAGCGAGAAGGATTTAAGCATAGATGTGTTTTGAAATTAGAACGTAAATAATACTGATATATTATTTTCCCTTATCAGTCCAAAGGCAAAATAAATCAGAAGAAGCAATAAACTAAATAATAAAATCACTGAATTAATAAATACAGCGTGCAGGTTGTTAGCGCAAACAAAAGCTCAGGAAAATGCTACATCATTAAATCTTCAAAACGCTTTTGGTGATTTAGGTATCTAGAATAATTATTGTTGCTCGTGTTGTTTTTTAACCGCTGCCATCCATCTACTGGCAAAAACAAAATCATTTAATTCTTTCACGTCACTTTTCATAATGTCGTGATTATTTCCCTCCCATATTTTTTTGCCTTTGTAAATAAAAATAATTTTTTCGCCAATACTCATTACCGTATTCATGTCGTGCGTATTCATAATGGTGGTTATGTTATATTCTTCGGTAATTTCTGTAATCAGTTCATCAATTAAAATAGAGGTCTTGGGGTCTAAGCCTGAGTTTGGTTCATCGCAAAAAAGGTATTTGGGGTTCATGCTGATGGCGCGTGCAATGGCTACACGTTTTTTCATACCACCACTTATTTCGCTTGGATAAAGTTTGTTTGCATTTTCGAGGTTTACACGCTTCAGGCAAAAGTTTGCACGTTCAATTTTTTCCTGCCTTGTCATGTGTGTAAACATGGTTAGCGGAAAGGTTACGTTTTGTTCAACCGTTAGCGAATCAAACAATGCACCTCCCTGAAATAGCATGCCTATTTCCTGGCGGATGGGTTTGCGCTCTTTAAAATTCATGGCAGAAAAATTTCTTCCATCATACAAAACCTGTCCGCTGTCAACTTCAAACAAGCCTACCGCACATTTCATTAAAACAGTTTTGCCTTGTCCGCTCCCACCTATTATCAAATTAATTTTCCCTTGCTCAAAAATGCACGAAACATTATCAAGCACTTTTTTTTCGCCAAAACTTTTTGATATGTTTTTAACTTCTATCATCCTAAAATCAGTTGCGTTAACACATAATCAAAAATTAAGATAAGTACAGAGCTAAACACCACGCCTTTGGTTGACGACTGACCAACTTCTAAGGCACCACCACTTGTGTAAAAGCCATGATAAGCAGGAACAGATGTAATGATAAAAGCGAACACAATAGTTTTAATCATGGCAAAGGTTATGTTAAACGGAATAAACTGATCCTGCAATCCTCTTAAATAATCGTTGCTGGGAACAATGCCTGATAAATCACCGGCAATCCATCCGCCTGCAATGCCTATGCCCATACTTAACAAAACCACCGCAGGTGTAATAATTATAGCAGCCACAATTTTGGGAAGCACCAAATAACCCGAAGAATTTATTCCCATAATTTCCAATGCATCTATTTGTTCGGTAACGCGCATGGTGCCAATTTCTGATGCAATACTGCTGCCTACTTTGCCGGCAAGCACTAACATAATAATGGTTGGAGAAAATTCAAGAATTATAGAATCACGTGCAACAATACCTACTGCATATAAGGGAACTAATGGATTAACTAAATTGTAGGCACTTTGAATGGTAATAATAGCGCCCATGAATGCCGAAGTTAAAGCTACCAAACCCATGGAGCCAACACCAATGTTGTCCATCTCTCTTAAAATCTGCCTCATGTAAACAGCAAATTTTTCGGGCTTTTGAAATAACGACTTTATAAAAATCCAATATTGCCCAATGTGGTAAAAAGTGGAATTAATCATTTATGCGCGTAAAAATAGCAAAAGTGTTTGTGCGTAATACTATACCAACACTACTTTAAACCGAAATAAAGGTGTAGAGGAAAGTTTTGATCTTAAATATAAAAATGCTCAAACTAAATTATGTCCAATTTTTTTTCTCAATACACAGCAAGAATTATTTTTTTCAGTGCAATTAAACATCCAGTGAACACCAAATTTATCTTTAAAACTTCCATAGTAATCGCCCCAAAACATATCCTGAAGCTCCATTTCAATTTTGCCACCTGAAGAAAGTGGTCAAAAATTAGAAAATAAATATAGCTTAAATTTGTTAGTGGGTTTTTTTAGCGTAAAAGCAGATTCAAGAAATTAATGCTTACTTAAGGTTTATTTCAATTTATTTACGTTTCTAAAATATTTTCACAACCCTGTAACTTTGTACTGCTAAGAGGCGTCTCATTCTTAAACAGCGCCCTAACCCTTTAAAAAAGTGACCGCAGAAGAGTATAACCGTACTGTAGATGAACATGCCGATGGCGTGTATCGCTTTATCGTGCATAACATCAAGGATAAAGATGAAGCTAAAGACGTAGTGCAGGATGCATTTGAAAAATTTTGGAAGAATCATGAGAATGTTCAGTTTGAAAAAGCGAAGTCGTACTTATTTACAGCCGCTTATCATACTATGATTGACAGAATAAGACGCTCAAAAAAAACAGAACCAATGGATGATGCTGATTACAACAATCACTCTCATTCAAAACAATATTCAGACTTAAGGGAAATATTAAGAGATGCCGTTAACAAACTTCCCGAAATACAGCGAAGTGTTGTTTTGCTAAGAGATTATGAAGGCTATAGTTACGAAGAAATTGGAGAGATTACAGGGCTTAATGAATCACAGGTAAAAGTTTACATATACAGAGCGAGAGTAGCACTTAAAGAATATATAGGGAGTATGAGTAATGTTGTTTAGCAAAAAGTATTAAGCACCAAGTACAAAAACACAATCACAAAATAGTTTAATGACAATAAACAAAAATAATTACGAAGCATTTTTTCTTGACTATCACGAGAAAAATCTGTCACCCGAACAGGTGGCTGATTTGCTTTTGTTTTTAGAGCAGCATCCACAATTGCAAAAAGAGTTTGATGCTTTTGCAGCTATTTTCTTGAGTAATGATGACGCAATTGTTTTTGAGGAAAAAGAAAATTTGAAAAAGATAATTATTAATGCCGAGAATTTTAATGAGTTTGCTGTTGCCAATTTAGAGGGCGATTTAACTCCAGAAGAAATAAAACAGTACGCAAAGTTTATTACCGACTATCCTATATATAAAAAAGAGGAGTCGCTTTTTGCAAAAACAAAATTACATGCAGATTTATCTTTAAAATTTCCAGACAAGCAAAAGCTCAAAAAAGGAAAAGCAAGAATAATTTCTTTAAATATGTTTTACATAGCCGCTGCCGCATGTGTATTACTCATGCTTGGAATGTTTTTTTCTAAACAACAAACTAACTCCTTTGCACCACAAACAGCGGAAAAGGCTATAGAGAATAAAGTAGAAGATGCCTCAGAGAAAAGCACAGCTTCAAAATCACCTGGTCAATATCCTGTTTCCAATATCCAATCAGCAAGTTCAAATAAACCAATTCTCAATTCTCAATTTCCAAATACTAATTCGCTTAATCACCAATTATCTAATTCGCTAAATCCAAAATCCGAAATCCGAAATCTGAAATCTGATATTCCTCTTATTGAACCCAAAACCGCTTTTATTCCCGAAGAATCTTTCCAACTTCGTTTAAAATCATTGCAAACTTTTCCGGTTTATCTTCTTGATGAAAACTATGCAATATCTGAACCCATACAAACAACACCGGCTACAGCATTTGAAAATTTTAAAAAGGGTGCAGTAAAAAAATTAGAAAAATCAAAACAAGATTCTGACGAAAACTGGTTTCCTGAAAATGCATTTAATCCTAGTAAAAAAACTCGTCTGATTGACCTGTTTGCTTCCGCTATTGATAAAATATCAGGAAACAAAGTTAGAATTGAACCGGAGTATAATGAGAAAGGCGAAATGGTGTCGTATGATTTTACAGCTGGAGCATTTAACTTTAAGAAAGACTTGAGTAAGTAACATTTTAAAACACAAAAACGTCTTATTCAAAACAAATAAAAAATTTATTCATGAAAGCATTAAAACTTTTTTTAGCAGCCTATAGTTTAGCAACTGGTTGTGTATTTGCACAACAAACGACCGCACTGCCCGATTTCGATCGTATATCCATACGTAGTGTAGTTAACGGAACTATAACGCAGGGAACATCAAACAGCATAATGTATGATGGCGAAAACATGACCTTAAAATTTGAAGTAAGTAATGGAACATTAATAGTAAGCGGAGTAAGTACAGGTAGTGTAGATATTACTTTTAAAGAATTGGCAGAACTGGAAATATCGGGTTCAGCAAAGCTTTCGTCAACCAATATGATTCAAACCAAAGATTTTGAGATAAATGTTTCAGGTAGCGCCAAACTAAATTTGCAGTTGCAGGCAAATGATGTGGAAGCAAAAATAAGTGGCGTAGGAAGTTTAGATATGACTGGTACAGCCAATTCCTTTGATGTAAAAATATCGGGCTCGGGAAAAATTTATGCTGATAATTTTACAGTAAAAAATTCATCATACAACATAAGCGGCAATGCAACGGCTTACGTAAATGTTACCGATACACTTACGGGCAATGTAAGCGGCCTCGGAAAAATTTATTTCCGCAACCAGCCTATAAAAATTTACAACAATATTTCGGGCATCGGTAAAATTGAACAACAGGATGGCAATACTTCCACCGACACCGATACAACCCATATTCGTTTTGGCAACAACAGCATTACCATAGTTACCAATGGCGACAGCACTAAAACCAACATACAGCACCAGTATAGAAAAGCTACCGGGCATTGGAGTGGTTTAGATTTAGGCTTCAATGGTTTCTTAGATAAGGGCAATAGCAACGATTTGCCAAAGGATTATGAATTTCTTGAACTTGTTCCCGAAAAATCTATTGCGGTTAACTTAAATTTTTACGATTACGATTTTAAAATTTATAAGCGCTATGTAATTGCAACCACTGGTATTGGTTTATCTTACAACAATTTTCGCTTTCGTAAATCTTTCACTCTTGTACCCGATACCAACATTGTTACTTATGAACCTGACAGTATTAAATTTAAAAAACATAAACTCACTGTAAGTTATCTTACCGTTCCTTTGCTGGTGACTTTTAATACACATGAATCATATCGTAAAGCGTTTCATATTACTACAGGTTTATTGCTTTCCTATAAATTAGGATCTCACACCAAGCAGGTTTACAATGTGGATGGCGAAAAAAAGAAAGACAAAGATTTTGATGATTTTAATATTGACCCATTCAGATATGATGCAACAGTAAGAATTGGTTACAGAAATTACACTGCATTTATCAATTATGCCATCAGCGATTTTTTTAAAAATAACTCCGGACCCGAGTTGCATCCGTGGGCTTTTGGCGTTTCGTTAACAGCTTGGTAAGTTAACGGATTCGTGGGTTAAAAATAAAGCCTCAAACCGAGGCGCAGGGAACGCATAGTAATATTGATTTTAACTTCACTACGCCTATACGCGACTATATAAAACAGGAAGCTTTCTAAACTACCTTGTGTTGGTTTGTATTGAACTATTTTTTTAGTTTTATGGCATCAATCCTAAAACTCATTGCGATGAAAAAAAATCTACTAAACATTATTTTACTTTTTGTATGCTTGATTATCTCAGGTAAGCTTAATGCACAATGTGCTGTTGCAGGAACCGCATCTGCCACGCTTGACAGTGTATGCACAGGTGTAACTACCACTTTATTGCTAACAGGTTCCAACGGCAACATTCAATGGCAAAGTTATAATGGTAGTGCGTGGGTTAATGAAATTGGGGCAGGATATAATACCGCAAACTACGCTGTAACCCCATCAGCTACTACCGATTACCGCGCATACGTTACACTTACCGGTTGCCCCGATGATTCTTCAAATGTTATATCAATTGTGGTAGGCATTGCTGCACCGATTGGTACGGGAGCAACGCGATGTGGTTTTGGCTCAATAACATTAAATGCAACAGGTAGTGGTGTAATTAAGTGGTACGATTCCCCCACCTCAACCAACCCTCTTGCAATAGGAAATAATTTTACAACCAACGTTGTTACTACCACCACATTTTATGCAGCAAATACTTCTAATGGTGGTGCTAACGGTGTTACACCAATGCCCGCACAAGCAACCACATTTTCAAATTTTGCCCGTGGCTATTGGTTTACCGCTCCATCTAATTTTACTATTACGGGTTTACAAGTACCGCTTGGCGGCACAGCACAAAGTATTGCTGTGGTGAGGTTTGATCCAGGCACCACCCCTCAGTTATATCCTACCCTCACTAATACTTTTACTACTCTTTTTCTGACTCAAGCAAATACAAACACAGGTGTGCTTCCTGTAAACATTCAAATTTTTGCAGGAGATGTTATTGGTTTACTGGGTGTGGTTGATGATGTTAACTCATATGCATCCAGTCCGAATACAACAATAATAGACGGGCAGACAGTTACAATTGAAAGAATGGGTATGCAGTTTCCGTTAAGTTCAACTGCACCAATTGATTTGTGGACAGAAACAGGTGGGAATATTTCGCGCGTAGAAATTACTTATGAAGTAGGATGTGAAAGTGCAAGAACACCTGTAATTGCCACGGTAACATCAAGCACCCCAGCCACCATCACTGCCACAAGCACAGCAATATGTATTAGCGGCAACAGCACCCTAGCTGTAAACAGCAGCAACCCAAACTACAATTACACATGGAGCCCTGCTACCGGATTAAACACCACCACTGGCAGCACTGTTATAGCCTCACCTACAACGCCTACCACATACACCGTTGTGGGTGTTGATGGCAGTTGCGGAGCCATTGACAGTGTATTTATTGATGTAGGACCTTTGTCAGTAGCAGGCAGTGCTGTTGCTACTGCCGATACCGTATGCTCAGGTACACAGGCAGTCTTTACCTTAACAGGCAATACAGGCAACATACAGTGGCAGGCAAATACCGGAGGTGGTTACACTAATATTGCAGGTGCAACAGGTAATGTGTTGCAAATAAATCCAACACAAAGCGGAACGTACATTGCAGTGGTAACAAGCGGAGGCTGCCCAAGCGATACCAGCAATGCACTTTCTGTTGGCGTAATAACCGTAACAGCTCCCACAACCGTAAATGATACATTATGTGCCCCCGGCACAGCCGATTTAACAGCAGCAGGCAGCGGAACACTTAATTGGTACGATGCCCCCACAGGAGGCAGCCAGGTTTTCTCGGGCACCAATTATAGCTTTAATGCAGTAGCACCGATAACATATTATGTTGAATCGGCAGATGGCGGTGGAAGAAAACATGTAGGACCTCCTAACAGAGGGTTTGGCACTCAAAACAACAATAACATTGTAGGTAACGGATTACTGTTTGACGTAACCAAAAATTGTACTATTGACAGTGTGTTGGTGTATCCTGCTACAGGCGCAGCCGGCAGCGTAACAATAAATTTGCTGGATAACACGGGCACACAAATAAACACGGTTACATATAACTATCCCGTCAATTCATTTGTACTGCGTGTGCCGGTAGGATTTGCAGTAACTCCCGGTACAGGATACCAACTGGTTAACGGAGGCGGAACAGACAACTACTACTACAACACCACCAACGCAACATATCCATACACTACCATTAGCTGCCCGGTAACCATAACAGGAACTACAACAGGTTCAACCACTAATTACTTTTACTTTTACGATTGGGTAGTAAAAGATGGATGTACCAGTACGCGAACACCTGTATCGGTTATATTCAATGGTACATTACCACAGCCTACTATTTCAGCAGCGGGCTCTACATTAACATCAAGTGCAGCGCCCAATTATCAGTGGTACTTAAATGGTGTGCCAATACCGGGTGCTACAAACCAAAGTTACAATGCCGCACAGCCGGGCTCTTATACTGTAGCCGTTACCGATCAAAGTTCTGGTTGTGTTTCTTTCTCTGATCCTTTTGTAGTAGTGGGTATTAATGATTTGAATGTGGATGATGATGCAGTGACGGTGTTTCCTAATCCTTCTAATGGATTGTTTAATATTTCGTTTGGTAAAGGATTTATTGGAAATACTTATGTTTCAATTACTAATTCGTTAGGACAATTAGTTTATGTAATGAGTTTCAGTAATCCTCGAGAAAAAACTATTCTGATAGAAAGAAACTTACCCCCCGGAGTTTATATCATGTACATTAATGCTGGAAATTCCATAAATAGAATTAAACTTATCAGGGAATAGCAATTACTTATCCAAAAATTACGAAGCCCGATACTCTGTTTGAGTATCGGGCTTCGTTGTTCTTTTCAAAGATTTTTATTTCAGATAAGTATCAAGCCATCTGAAAAATTCCCGTTGCCACATCACACTATTTTGCGGTTTGGTTACGTGATGTCCTTCATTAGGGAAATAAAGAAACCTTGCAGGAATATTCTGATAGCGTGCCGCAGTGTATGCTTCCATTCCCTGACTTAAAGGAACACGAAAATCAAGCTCATTGTGTATTACAAGAATTGGAGTGTCCCAATCCTTTACAAAATCGTGAGGAGAAAAATCGGTATAGGTTTTAGGCTTAGGAGATTTCCAATAAGGACCACCCATGTCAAAATCAGTAAACCAAAGTTCTTCAGTAGTACCATACATGCTTTCTAAATTAAACACACCACAATGGGAAATAAATGTCTTGAATCTCTTTTCATGATGTCCTGCTAACCAATAAACAGAGTAGCCGCCAAAGCTTGCACCTACAGCACCCAATTTTTCTTTATTTACATAAGGCTCTTTGCTAACGTCATCAATTGCCGATAAATAATCACGCATACATTGTCCGCCCCAGTCACCACTAATTTGTCTGTTCCACTCTGTGCCGAATGAAGGTAAACCCCTCCGGTTTGGAGCAACCACTATATAACCATTTGCGGCCATTAACTGGAAATTCCAGCGGTAGCTGAAAAACTGCGATACGGTGCTTTGTGGGCCGCCCTGGCAATAAAGCAAGGTGGGATATTTTTTTGTTGCATCAAAGTTTGGTGGGTATATCACCCATGTTAAAATTTCTTTTCCGTCAGTTGCTTTTATCATGCGTTTTTCAACCTTGCCCATTTTAACTCCATCAAGAATTGATTTATTGGTAAAGGTTAATTGCTTCGATGCTCCAGTTTTTAAATCAACATAAAATAATTCTGTTGGCAATGATATGCTCATCATGCTGGTTACCGCGAATGGTTCTTTTGATTTTAATGATAAAGAAAATGAAGTATGGTCGCCAACATCGTTTGTTATTTTGCGAATGGGAGGCATCATTTTTAACCTGCCGTCATACACATATAATTGTTGTGTTGCTTGTGTTCCGCACAAAAAGTAAATTTCAAAATTATTTTTCCCCCACTCTGCACCTTCTACACTTAAGTCAAAACCAGCCGTTGCTTCGGTTTTTGTTTTTGATTTTACATCATAAACCATAATACGATTGCGGTCTGCTTCATAGGTTGGTGTTTCCATGCTTAACCACATCAGTTTGGTTCCATCAGCAGAAAAGCGTGGATTCATATCGTAGCCATTCATCCCTTCTGAAACATTTTCTGTTTTGCCAGTAGCAGCATCATAAACATAAATATCAGAATTGGTGCTAACCGCATATTCTTTACCTGCTAATTTCTTACAGGTATAGGCAACAAAATTTCCATCGGCACTCCAAGAAATTTGTTCGCCACCACCCGTAGGTTTCAATGGTGTATCAAAGCGCTCACCCGTTTGAATATCTTTTACTGCACCAACTTTTCCGTTTTCTATATTGGCTATAAAAACATGTGAATACAAACCATCTTCCCATGTATTCCAGTGACGATACATTAAATCATCAAACACTCTTCCGGTTGCTTTCGGTAAATCGGGATAAATTTCCAAAGTGGTTTTATCAATTTTCACATCCATGTTCATCCAAATTCTATTTCCGGATGGCGCAACCTCAAAGGAAGAAATATCATTTCCGGTTGTTGAAATTTGCGTTTTATTATTTCCCATTGCATCCATACTCCAAACCTGGCTACTACCTTTTGATGAGAGATAATAAATTGTTTTTCCATCAGCACTCCATCTTGCATTGCTTTCATCATCGGCAGAGTTAGTGAGATTTAGTGCTGTACCTCCAGAAACGGGAATCAGCATTAAATCTGAAGCGCCTTTATTGTCAGCAAGATTAAATGTGCGTACATTGTATAACACCATTTTTCCGTCAGGAGAAACCTGCGGGTCAGAAACTCTTCCTAATTTCCATAAAGTTTCGGGGGTTAGTGTTTGTGCATTGAGTTGAAGTGATAAGAACGCAACAACGCACGAAAGAATTATTTTTTGCATAATGTTTATTTTTTGAGAGCGGTAAATGTATCCAAATGTCTTTAACCGATATGGTTAAAAAATGTGAATTAATGAAAGGCGGAGCTTTGTGGTAAGAAAAAAATGGTCAATTCCCAGATCTAATCTTAGAATGATCAATTTTTTGGGGAATACGGATTCGTTATTTAAAATTTATCTCATCCACAAAAATATAAGCATCACCATTAAACGGATATCCCTGATGCCATTGGGGTAGTTTGCCAAAATTTTTGGCACTCACTTTTACATAGCGGGCAGCAACAGTCTTTTTCAAAGTGGTTTCAAAGTTTTTTATCTGTGCTGTATAATCATCTGGCTTTACGGTATTGTCAACCGTTGCTACAGATTCAAATTTTTTTCCATCGGCTGAAATTTCAAATTCAACCTGCGTTGGCATTAAAATCCAGGCGCGGGTATCCTGTAAACATCTTGCTGAAAACGTAGAAAGATTTTCGGTTTTTCCTAAGTCAACCACACATTCAAAATCGGTAATGTAGTAACCCTGCCACCTTCCCTTGCGCCAGTTTTCATCGCCAAGCAGTCCGTCAATAATTCCTTCATCGCCCCCGGCATGGTATTGCGGATTGTAGGGGTGAGTGATTTTAATTTTCCAGTTGGGATGCGGCAGCTTATAAAATGTTGCAGTAGAAGTTTTGCTAACTGTTTTATAATTTACGTCTTCCTCCCATACATTAAGAGTAGATGTTTTGTAGATAGTAAATGGTTTTTTAAAAATTTTCTTTTCAGGTTTTTCAAAATCTCCGCCAACGGTATAATAAATTGTTGATTCAAATGGGGAGCGTGTTATGTCAATCACTAATGAATCTTTAAATGTGATGGATGCAGCATTAATAGACGGGGCAGGCATCGCATAAAAATCAACATTTGCAGGGTCAAGCGATTCTGATTTAGGAATGTCATACTGTTTTTGTTCTGGCGCTTTATCTGTAAGTTTAAATTCAAAAGTTCCTCCATTAATAACATCAGAGTAACTGATGCTCCACTTTGTATAAATGGCATCGTTTAACAACATACGCGAAACATAAATGCTGTTTGCATTTTCGCGCGATGCTTTTATTTCAAGAGTTTTTCCAGATGCTGTTTTTATTTTAATGTTATCAAACCACGGAGTGCCTATTACATATTCGGCTGTACCAGGGCAAACGGAATAAAAGCCAAGCGCACTTAACACATGCCATGCACTCATCTGCCCGCAGTCTTCGTTACCAATTAAACCATCAGGAGCGTTTTTATAAAAATCTGTTTGTATCTGGTGAATGAGTTTTTGTGTTTTATGCGGCTTGCTTAAATAATTATATAAATAAGCAATATGATGACTGGGTTCATTGCCATGTGCGTATTGACCAATTAATCCTGTAATATCTGCCTGTTCACGGCCTGATGTTTTTGGAGAAGCAGAAAACAAACCATCCAACTTTTTCTCAAAGCCTGCATTACCATAATTATAAGTCATAAAATCGTTAACGGCATGTGGAACAAAAAAGGTGTACTGCCATGCGTTTGCTTCTGTATAGTTGTTGTTTACTTCAAAGGGGTCGAATGGTTTTTGAAAGCCGCCATTGCTGCGTTGGTTCATAAAACCGTTTTCGGGATTAATTAAGTTTCTCCATGATTGCGAACGCTTGTAATATGATTTATAATCTTCTTCCTTGCCAAGCTGCTGCGCAATTTGCGCAATGCACCAGTCGTTATATGCATATTCCAACGTTTTTGAAACGGATTCATGCTCATCTTCCAACTCTAAAAATCCTTTATCAATATATGCGCCTAAACCAAAGCGATCTCTTGCTTCAGCACTTTTTTTACATGCCTCTAGTGCTTTCTCGTAATCAAAACCTTTAATGCCTTTTGTGATAGCATCAGCAATTACACTCACAGCATGGTAGCCAATCATACATTCAGTTTCGTTACTTGACAATTCCCACACCGGCAATAATCCACCTTGTTCATACTGCAATAAAAAAGTTTTTATAAAATCAACGGTGCGTTTCTCATCAATAATTGTCATAAGCGGATGCCATGCACGAAAGGTATCCCAAAGTGAAAACACGGTGTAATAATCATGGTCAGCCTGGTGAATTTTTAAATCTCTGCCTCGGTAACGCCCATCCACATCGTTGTAAATGTTTGGTTGAATAAAGCAATGGTACAATGCAGAATAAAAAACAGCAAGTTTATCTTTATCATTACTTGTTGTTTCTATTTTGCTTAACTCTTTGTTCCATAAATTTCTTGTTTCTAATTTCGTTTTTTCGAAATCCCAATGGTCTGCTTCGGCTTTCATGTTTTTCATGGCGCCATCGTAATCAACAGCGCTTAAAGCAACTTTTACCATCAGCCATTCATCTTTTTTCATATCAAAAACAAACGCTGCCTTTTTATTTTTTTGAATGGTAGTATCGGCAAAAGGTTTTGAAAAAGTGATAACGGCATACACCTGCTGGTCCTTTGCCCATGCCTCACTCCTGCGGTAAGCATACACCGTACGCGAATTGATAACTTTTATTTCCCCTTCTAATAATTTATCGCGATGCTCTAAATCAAGAATCAGGTTGTTCATGCCACCCTGGTTAAAACGGTATTTGTGAAAACCAACACGGGTGGTAGCTGTAAATTCAGCATCAATGTTATCGTCATTCAAATGCACGCTGTAAAAACCTGCAACAGCTTTTTCAGAATTACGGTTAAACTTTGAGGCGTAAGTTTTGGGCGCAAAAGAAAATGCGCCTGACATAGGCATGAGCATAAAATCGCCATAATCGCTACAACCTGTTCCGCTTAAGTGTGTGTGCGAAAAACCATAAATTAAAGAATCGCTGTTGTGATAACCACTGCAACCATCCCAACTTCCGTCAATGCGCGTATCAGGACTTAACTGTACCATGCCAAACGGAACAGTAGCTCCGGGGAAAGTGTGCCCATGCCCACCTGTGCCGATAAAAGGGTTTACGTATTGTGCGTGATCGGGTTGGGCAAAACCAGTGTTACTTAACAGAAGAAGAAGTAAAAAAGCAAAGAATCGCTGTTGCATATGGAAAGAATTTTATGCAGCGAAAGTAAAATTAATATAGCGTTGGAAGTTAGGGATTTTGTATGCCTAATCGGAAACTACATCTTCACAAACACTCTTTTCACAACCATGTCATTAATTTGTACACTTATGAAATATATACCACTACTTAAGGATGAAACGTTTACCTGATTACCGGAATCAATATTTGTTGCCAGTGCTTTTTTACCATCAACATTACTAACAACAATTGCCTTTCCCGAAAGGTCTATTTTATCTGAAAAAATGTTGAGCGTTTCTCCGGCAGGATTAGGATAAATACTTAGCGTTTTGCTTATATCATTTTCCGGTATGTTAGTTACATTTGAGAGCCTGTCGAAATATAATTGAGCAGTGGCCGAAGGAGTCTGAACCCAGGCAATGCCTATATCGGTAATGCTTCCATTTGCAAATGGCATAAGTGAAACGTTTGAATAAGGGGGCGCATTAGTAAGGGAAAAATCGTTAACAGCAACGGCTGCACCAAAAGTTGCAGGAGTTGAAATTGCAGCACTTCTAATAACAACCTGGTCTTGCAATGCTGCAAGCGAAAGACTATCGGCAACATAAGCGAGGTAACAACCTCCCGAAACACTATTATAATGTTTCGCATCAATTTTAAGTGCGCTCACTGATGCGTTTCCTGCAACCGTAAATTCAGGATTATAAGTTACCCCGTTATCGGTACTAACGCGGCATTTTAAAATCTGTGCCGGATTACCTTCAGTATAAAAAAACCAAACTGTGTTGTTGTAAATCACTGATTGAAATTCTCTTTTTTCAACGGCTGTATTTGTTACCATATCCTGAAAAGTACCGGGTGTAATCGTGCCGGGGGCAGATTCATCGTAAAATGCTGAACGAATAATAGAATTAGCAGGAATTGCTTGCACTGGCGAATAGTAATTAAGAATAAGTCTTGTTCCGGTCATGTATGCTTTAGGAATTGCACCCGTACCACTGACTGTGGCGGTATTACCTCCCCATGTTAAACCTCCGTCAAGCGTACCATATCTTTTTACACTATTGATTGCAACTTCATCAACAAACAAATAAATAGCATTGCCGTTTGGTGATGCGGCTGCATCAAATGCTTCTACACCAATCGTGTTAAACAATCCTTGCACACCTGATTCGGGATTAAGAAATTTAATTTCGGCATTGGTTTGATACATGCAGTAAACGCTGTCGCTACCCGTTGTTACTATTTTAGTTTTTACAATTGCAGTTGCAGAAGAAGTGTTGTAAGAAACAGGCAACAAATTCCAGGTATCTCCATTATCGGTTGAGTGATAGATTAAAACCTTATAAGTGCCGGATGAGTCAACAGGAACGCTTATATATAATTCACCATTTGCTTTGGCGGTAAGGCTGTGTGAGGCAGTTGGCGTGGTGCCATGAATAAGAATATCACCATTCCATGCAAAGGATGCTATTGGAATAAGCATTGTATACAAAAGGATAAAGAGAGATAGCTTGTTGGAAAATGATTTGTGTAGTTGCTTTTTCATGATATTATTTTTTGTGTTGATAATAATAGTTTTAGAGTGATAAATATTAATGGTAAAAGTCAGCAAAATTTTAAACCAAGCAAATGGTAAATTTCTTTTTTTCCAAATTCTTTCAACTCCCCTTCTCTAAACTCATCAACTTTTATTTCTTCAATTGCAGAACGTATTAATCGCAAAGTTGGAATGCCTACGGCAGCAGTCATCTTTCTTACCTGGCGGTTTTTGCCTTCTATCAATGTCATTTCAATCCACGATGTTGGAATACTTTTACGAAATCGAACCGGAGGATTTCTTGCCCAAAAATTTATATCATGCAATAACCTGGCCTCATGCGGAGGTAAAGTTTTATATACCTTGCCTTCTACAGAAATTTGCACTCCTTGCTTTAAAAGATTTATATGCACCTGTGTTGCCGTGCCATCAACCTGTACGGCATACGTTCTTTTATGTTTGAACTGTGGGGTAAGCAAATGATGCTTTAAATAGTTGTCGTTGGAAAGAATGAGCAAACCTTCGCTATCAGAATCAAGCCTGCCAACGGGATAAACATCTTTTGGTAATTTAATTAAGCGCTGCAAGCCGGGATGTTTTGCCTCATCACTAAACTGAGATACATAACCATACGGTTTATTAAGTACAAAATACCGGTGCATGGCTGCAAAGTTGAAGTATTTTTTGAAATTGGAATATAGGCTGTATATTCGCCCACGCGTTCTTAAAAAGTGTCTTATCAAGAAAGGTGGAGGGATAGTGCCCTGCGAAACCTTGACAACCCTTAATCAGTCTTAACTGATTCAAGAAGGTGCCAATTCACTCACATGAAAATGTGAACAGATAAGTCGGAATCAGATTAGATAAAAAATTCAAAATCTCTTTCGGCTTTCCGAAAGAGATTTTTTTTTGAATTAAATATTAGATAAAAATGATGGAAAAGCAAATTATTGAAATTGTAAAAACAAAAGAAGGTACAGATACTTTAATCAATAGCCGCATCAATGAACTTTATCATTCACTGCATGGCTCTATGCAGGAGAGTATGCACGTGTTTATTAAAAACGGGTTAAATGCGGTAAATAAAAATTTGCCCGAAATAAAAATACTGGAGATGGGTTTTGGTACCGGGCTAAATGCAATTCTTACTTTTAGGGAGAATCAGGTTTTACAAAAGCATATTCATTACACAACTGTTGAAGCGTTTCCACTTACGAATACTATCACTGATAAATTGAACTATTTTGAATTTTTCGGTAAGCCTTTGCAACCGTTTTTTCAGCGGATGCACGGTTGCAACTGGTTTGAGAATGTAGTGTTCGGAGATTTCGTTTTGCATAAAATACATGCCGACATGTTGGAGTTGCAATTAGATGGGAGCTTTGATTTGGTTTACTACGATGCATTTTCTCCAACACATCAACCTGAATTGTGGACGTTTGAAGTATTGCATAAAATTTACCAAGCATGTAATAAAGGAGCGGTGCTGGTAACGTATTGCGCAAAAGGCGAAGTGAAACGAACCCTTGAAAAAGTTGGGTTTAAAGTGGAAGCCCTTGAAGGACCGAAAGGGAAACGGGAAATGATTCGCGCCATTAAGTAAAAAAGAAAAATTATGTCAGACATAAAAAAAGAATTAGGAAAAAGAATTTTAATTATAGACGGTGCAATGGGCACCATGATTCAGCGTTATAAGTTAGAGGAAAACGATTATCGTGGTGAGCGTTTTAAAGATTGGAAAAGCGATTTAAAAGGCAACAACGATTTGTTGAGCTTAACAAAACCCGAGATTATCAAGGCTATTCATTTGGAATATCTGAATGCCGGTGCTGATATTATTGAGACCAATACTTTCAACGCACAAAAAATTTCATTGGCCGATTATCAAATGGAAGAATTGGCGTATGAGATAAATTTTGAGTCAGCAAAAATTGCTAAGAAAGCAGTTCAAGAGTTTAATAGTTTAAAAGTTCAAACCAACTCAACTATTGAACCGTTGAACTCTGAACATTTAAACTCAAAGTGGGTTGCTGGTGCATTAGGACCAACAAATCGCACTCTTTCTCTCTCACCAAACGTAAACGACCCCGGCTATCGTGCTGTAACTTTTGATGAAGTAGTTGATGCATACAAAGAGCAAACACGCGGATTGATTGATGGGGGGGTGGATTTAATTTTGATTGAAACTATTTTTGATACGCTCAATTCAAAAGCGGCATTGTTTGCAGTTCAAACAGTTTTTGAAGAGAAGAAAATAAAACTTCCGGTAATGATTTCTGGAACCATTACTGATGCAAGCGGAAGAACTTTATCAGGACAAACGGTTGAGGCATTTTTAAATTCTGTTTCACATGTAGATTTGTTGAGCATTGGTTTAAACTGTGCTTTGGGTGCAAAAGAAATGCGCCCGCATTTGGAAGAACTGAGTGAGAAGGCTCCTTTTTTTATAAGTGCATATCCCAATGCCGGCTTGCCAAATCAGTTTGGTGAATATGATGAAACACCTGAACAAATGTGTGTGCAGATTGACGATTTTCTTTCAAGTGGTTTTGTAAATATTGTTGGCGGATGTTGCGGCACTACGCCCGACCACATCAGACATATTGCCGAACACGCAAAAAAACACAAGCCGCGCGCTATTCCTAAAATTGAACCGTATTTACGCCTGAGCGGATTGGAAGCCGTTACTTATCGTTCAGACAGTAATTTTTTAAATGTTGGCGAGCGGACTAACGTTACCGGTTCAAAGAAATTTCTTCGCTTAATTAAAGAAGATAAATATGATGAAGCACTAAGTGTTGCACGCGAACAGGTGGAGGGTGGCGCACAAGCCATTGACATTAACATGGACGAGGGAATGTTGGATGCCAATCATGCCATCACAAAATATTTAAATCTCATTGCAAGCGAGCCCGATATTTCAAAAGTTCCGATGATGATTGATTCATCAAAATTTGACGCCATTGAAGCGGGACTAAAATGCACACAGGGAAAATCAATCGTAAATTCTATTTCACTCAAAGGTGGCGAAGAAGAATTTATTCGTCAGGCAAAAACTGTAAAAAAATACGGTGCTGCTGTTATTGTAATGTTGTTTGACGAGCTAGGACAGGCAGACACCACTCCACGCAGAATTGAAATTGCAAAACGTGCGTATGATATTCTTGTCAGCAAAATAAATTTCCCGCCACAGGATATCATTTTTGACCCAAACATTTTTCCTGTTGCAACAGGAATGGAAGAGCACCGCAAAAATGCTTTAAGTTATTTTGAAGCAACAAAATGGATAAAAGAAAATCTTCCTCATGCAAAAGTGAGTGGCGGGGTGAGCAATGTTTCATTTTCGTTTCGTGGCAACGACCATGTTCGTGAAGCCATTCATGCAGCATTTCTCTATCACGGAATAAAAAACGGAATGGATATGGGCATTGTGAATCCATCACAACTGATAGTGTATGACGAAATTGAAAAAGAATTATTAGAACTGGTGGAAGATGTTTTGTTAGACAGACGTGATGATGCAACAGAACGATTAATTAATCATGCAGAAAAAGTAAAAGGTGCAGGTAAGGAAAAAGATGTGAAGGACGAAGAGTGGAGAAGAGGAACGGTGGAAGAGCGCATTTCACATTCGCTGGTAAAGGGAATTACCGATTACATAGATGCTGATGTGGAAGAAGCGCGAAGCAAATACGACAAACCGCTTCATGTAATTGAGGGTCCTTTGATGGCAGGGATGAATGTGGTAGGCGATTTATTTGGTTCAGGAAAAATGTTTTTACCTCAAGTAGTAAAAAGCGCACGGGTGATGAAGAAAGCGGTAGCCTATTTGCAGCCTTATCTTGAAAAAGAAAAAGTTCAGGGAAGTAAAAACGGAAAAGTGTTGCTTGCAACTGTTAAAGGAGATGTACACGACATTGGAAAAAATATTGTTGGTGTTGTGATGGCGTGCAACGGGTATGATATTGTTGATTTGGGTGTGATGGTTCCTGCCGATAAAATCCTTGCAAAAGCCAAAGAAGAGAAGGCTGATGTGATTGGATTGAGTGGATTGATTACCCCTTCGCTTGATGAGATGGTTCATGTTGCAAAAGAAATGACACGCGAAGGTTTTACGATTCCATTATTAATTGGCGGTGCAACCACAAGTAAAGTGCACACCGCAGTAAAAATAGAACCGCATTATGCGCACACCGTTGTGCATGTAAATGATGCATCGCGCAGTGTGCCTGTTGTTAGTAATCTTTTATCAAAAGAGTTGAAGAAAAAATTTGTTGAAGATGTAAAAGCCGAAAATGCACGCACACGTGAATACCATAAAGCCGACCGCGCAAAGAGTAATTATATTTCAATTGCCAAAGCAAGGGAAAATAAATTTGAACTGAACGGAGATATTATAGCCAAACCAAATTTCATCGGTACAAAAGTTTTTGAAGATTTCTCTCTTGAAGAAATTGTGCCATTCATTGACTGGACTCCTTTCTTCATCACCTGGGAAATGAAAGTAAGCTATCCTAAAATTTTTGATGACAAAGTACGTGGAGCCGAAGCCAAAAAATTATTTAACGATGCACAAAGAATGTTGCAACGAATTATTAAAGAAAAATGGCTGACAGCAAAAGCGGTGATTGGAATTTTTCCGGCAAATGCGATTAATGATGATATTAATGTTTATGATGCAATTTCAAAAAAACAAATTGCAACATTTCATACCATCAGACAGCAATCACAAAAATCTGCTAATCAAAAAAATATTGCACTATCGGATTTTGTAAATCCAGACCATGATTACATAGGAGCATTTGCCGTCTCTACGGGCTTCGGCATAGAAAAATGGATTGAGAAATTTGAGAAAGACCACGATGACTATTCTTCAATCATGTTGAAAGCATTAGCCGACAGGCTAGCCGAAGCATTTGCAGAACTCATGCACAAAAAAGTGCGTACCGAATTTTGGGGTTATGCAAAAGATGAAAAATTATCCAACGAAGAAATCATCAAAGAAAAATACCAGGGCATTCGTCCGGCTCCGGGTTATCCTGCACAGCCCGACCACACAGAAAAAATTACTTTATGGAAATTACTTGACGTAGAAAAAAACACCGGAATAAAATTGACTGAAAGTTTAGCTATGTATCCAACGGCATCAGTAAGCGGTTTATATTTTGCACATCCCGATGCGCATTATTTTGCTGTTGGCAAATTGGAAAAAGACCAGGTTGTAGATTACGCGAAGAGAAAAGGAATGAAAGTGGAAAAGGTGGAGAAGTGGCTGGGAAGTGTTTTGGCGTATTAAATAACAAAGCCCCATTTGTACACAGATGGGGCTTTGTTATTATTCACTACTGATTTTATATACAAACGTATTGCTGTCAAATGTTTTTGATTTCATTTTTACTCTTTCAATATGTTTTTCAATTTCACCTATTTGCTCATGGCATAATGTAAACTTTAATGCTTTGCGATAATGGCAAATTGCTTCTGAATAATTTCCGTTTAACTCGAAAGATTTAGCAAGTTCGTTGTATATAACAGGTGTATCAATACCTCTTACAGTAAGTGCTTTGGCTGCGTGTTTTTGCAAGGCAACCGGATGATTAATTTCATTGAGCAGGTATGCATATGTGTAATAAGTAGTTGGAAATTCAGGTGACAGCTTAATGGCAAGCCTTAGATGATAGTTTGCCGTTTCATAATCACGGAATTTATAGAAGTACAACCAGCCAAGTTGGTAATGCGCCCGTCCGTAACCCGGTTCCACTTCTATTATTTCTTCCAGCTTCTTTTTAGCATCGGCAAAACTCCAGCAGTTTATTAACTCTGTTGCTTCAATAAAATATTGCTCGGCTAAATAATTGCTCATAATTTTAATTGTTAAATGTTTAAATCAATTTTAGTTTGAAACAAAAATTCAATTCATTAACTGAAGCAAACAAATACAATCAGAGCTTTTAGAGTTTTCATTTTCTTATTTAATTAATTGTTGATACTTAACATTATTTTTTTCTTAACCGTCCATGCGTACAATCTTCGGGTAAAATACTCCTATCACATCAACCAGATGCTTTTGTGAATTCATTACCGCATGAATATCCTTGTAAGCATGAGGAGATTCATCTAATCCGCCACCAATCAGTTTTACATTATGCTTGTTCAGCATTTCTTTTAATGTATGATGAGTGATGGTGTTCATTGCCTTGGTACGTGACACCTGACGTCCTGCACCATGTGATGCAGAATTCAATGAAGATGCTTCACCTTTCCCGCGAACGATGAATCCAGGTGCAGTCATTGAACCCGGAATAATTCCAAGTACTCCTGCACCCGCTGGTGTTGCACCTTTACGGTGCACAATCACTTCTTTGCCATTATGTTTTTCTTTCCATGCAAAGTTGTGGTGGTTCTCTACCATTGCGGCTGGATTCATTCCGATTGCTTTTGCAATTTTTTTATGAATCGCATGATGGCATGCCGAAGCATAATCACCGGCAAGGTTCATTGCATTCCAGTATTCTTGTCCGGCTTCAGAATCAAGCAAAAGCCATGCAAGATGCTTTGCCTCATTTGGAAGACGGCACGTTTCCATGGCAACCTTTGTATAATGGTTTGCAATACCAGCCCCCAATCCGCGAGAACCTGAATGTGATAACAACGCAACATATTTTCCGACTGGAACATTCAATTCATTTCGTGCATCTGTTATTTCAACTATTCCGAATTCCACAAAGTGATTTCCTGAACCAGAGGAACCCAATTGTTTTGCAGCACGCTGACGATAATTTTTCAGGATAGAAATTTCATCAAACAACTTGCTTTCAATCACTTCGTGTTCTGCCGCATCTTTAAATTCTTTTCCTGCACCAAAAAGTGTTTGTGCAATTAGCTCACGCTGAAATTTTGCTTCACGGTGTTTCAACTCATTTCCGGGAATTTCAAAAATGCTTAAACACATTCTGCACCCGATATCAACACCAACGGCATAAGGAATGATTGCATTTTCAGTTGCAAGCACACCACCGATAGGCAACCCATAACCCTGGTGCGCATCAGGCATCAAGGCTCCAGCTACTGCAACCGGCAGGCGCGATGCAATTTCCATTTGACGCAATGCACCCTCTTCAATTTGTTCGGCACCAAAAATGTTATACTCCACTTTTTCTGCATTCAGAGGAATTTCTGTTGCAGATTCCTTGGGCTTCTCAATGAGCGCATCTGCAATTTTTGATAATATGTTGTCTTCAATAAACTCTTCCGGAGCCGACAATACATTTTTCAAAATCTGCAACGCTTCTTCCTCTGTTGAATGTTTGAAATTTTTGTGCATTACATCCATAGCAATGCTTATTGCTTTGCTCTCGGGATATCCGATGGCACGCAAATCTTTTCCACGTAATTTTAATTTTCCCATTTTGTAAATTTATTTAAACTGTGAGAGTGGTAAGGGTCGAACTTACTAAGCACATGCGCAGTGGTTTTACAGACCACCTCAACTCGCCAACGTTGACGCACTCTCATAAGGGTGAAGTATGAGAATCGAACTCATATCATTGGCTCCACAAACCAACGTGTTGACCACTACACCAACTTCACCATGTGTGGACAAGGCAGGTATCGAACCTGTTCGCGCGGATTTTCAGTCCGCTGCTCTACCATTTGAGCTACTTGTCCAATTGTGTTGATTCGAAAGGATTCAAACCTTCAACCTTCCCGTTCGTAGCGGGATGCTCTTTCGTTTGAGCTACGAATCAATATGCGGGAGAAGAAAGAATCGAACTTTCATTCACCGGTTAACAGCCGGTTGCTTTACCACTAAGCTATTCTCCCTATTTGTTGGGATGGTTGGATTTGCACCAACGACCTCATGCGTATCAGGCATACATTCTGCTTGCTGAACTACATCCCAGTTTTGTTGGCCTGGTGAGAATCGAACTCGCAACTCCCGCTTTAAAAGAGCGGTACTCTTGCCGTTGAGTTACAAGCCAATATTGTTGGAGTGAAAGGATTTGAACCTTTGACCTTGTGCGTATAAGGCACCTGCTCTCACCATTGAGCTACACTCCAATGCAGTTTTAAATTTATAGTTTAAAGTTGAGTTGTTGTGTGGCAAACTTTAAACCTCAAACCCGAAACTAATTTGCGGTGCTGATGGGACTCGAACCCACACCCTTCCCGTAGACAGCGGGATACTCAGCCATTGAGCTACAACACCATTTTTTAATCACACTAACTAAAGTTGTCGGGGCTGGATTTGAACCAACACCATGTGAGTCAAAGTCACATATCCTTTTCGTTAGACAACCCGACAATTTATTTTCACTGACATACAGCTATTTTGTTTTATCAAAGCGTTGATAAATGATTTTATGATTGGATTTTTTTATCATTTTATTTTCTGTTTTTTTATTTCAATAGAATCAGGGTAACAGGCGACAAGAAACAATGTGCTCTACCCGCTGAGCTACCCCCCCTTAATTATTTAATTGGTGGAGGAGATGGGACTCGAACCCACGACCGCACGATTATAAGTCGAAGTAATTCTTATCTACGACACCTGATTATATTTCAAACAACATTTGCAATTAATTTTTTTGCAGCATGTAGGGGATTCGAACCCGCTGTTTGCAGATTGAAAATCTGCAGTCCTGAACCATTTAGACGAACATGCCATATACAAGAGGTAATAAACTGCAAGTGCTTTTGCGTTTCACAGACGAAGTATCACTTACATACGACACTCTTGTTTGTAGCGAGTAAAGGAATTGAACCTTTATTTTTTCTTGTTGAGAGAATTGTCCTGTGCCGTTAGACGAACTCGCTATATTAGAAAGGGTAATTGGCGAATGAGCTTTATTGAGTTGTCGCTGCATTAATAGCTGGAGCAGGATTTGAACCGGCATCACATTCACCATTGGTGAAGCACTCTACCGAAGTATCTCAATTCTACGACACCTTTCATTTTAATTTTTTTGAAAGAGTAACAATCAGCAAAAGCTTTCACTGAATTACTCAGTGGTTGGATTCGAACCAGCTTAACCAGAAGTATCTCTTGCCTACGACATCTTTCAATTTTTTAAGGAGTAACAGGCGAAACATGAATGGGGCAGCGCATGCCGGGAGTTGAACCCGGAACACTTCACTGTGTGTTTCAACAATCATGTGATTCCTCCCCTCGTGGCGCGAAGTATCACGCTTCTACGACATCCTTAATTTTTTAAAATATTTTTTAAAGCCGGAAGCCCCATTGCTTCCGGCTGCCTCATTGCTACAATTCTGTTTTTATTATTTCGTCAACAGCATTGCCTCCATTTTCAATTGCATGTAACACATCAAACACTTTATCACTCCATCCTGCTACCATGAACACATCATTTCCCTGAACGCTCAAAGGCGATTGTCCATATCCTGCCAAATCGAATAAATAAATTTTTGCGTTTGGCGCTACATGTTTGTATTGCTTCCATAAGGTTGCAATACTTGTGTTAAATAATCCGCTATTCCACAATTGCATATCAGTAAACAACATCACTTTATCAACGATTTCTCTCTTATCTATTAAATCTTTAATGACAAGATAACCATTTGTAGAGTGGCCTACTTCTCCAATTCTGCTTGCAAATGAATCTACGTTAGCCAAAATGCTTTTTGAAGGAACCTGGATTTTGCGGTAGTGCTCACCGAAAATTCCTGTTATTACATTTTTGCATTTTGATTTTAACAACATCGCAAGTATCAACCCTACTTCATACAATTGTATTTTACTCAATTTTGAAATTGGAGTTTGCATAGAACCGGAGAAATCAATCGCAATAACAACCTTTGTGTTATTTTCAAAACCTTTGATGTTTGAAGCACTTGCATTAACTGCATCTTCCAATGCGTCAGACAACTGTGAAGTAAAACCTGAATTTACATTTTTCAATTCGCGATATGCCGACACAAACCTGAACGGCAACTGTTTTGATTTTACAACTGCATTTGCATTGCTGATGTATGCACAAACTTTTGCAATAGTTTCAGCAGACACATTTGCTTCTAACACATTTTTCAGGTTGCGGAGCATTGCCATATATCCCATTTTATTGCTTGCAACCAGCTCTTCCCACTTCGCTTTAAATGCTGCTTTTTTCTGTCCATCATTTTCATACTTCACTTGTCCGGCTGCACTCAATTCAGTTTCCCAGGTGTATGGAACCGCCAATTCATCACGAACAATTTTGTTGAAGATGATTTGCTGTGCCTCGTCCTTTGCTTTAGGGTGAACCATAAACAATGCATCTTTTAATTTAACTGCTGCTTCCCTGTTGTATTTTGCAAATTGATATTCATCAAACTTGTTGAACGATGCCGACAATCCTTTTTGAATTTGCTTGCTTAGTTTGTTCAGCTTCTTTGCACCTTTTCTGCTGTTTGCCATTTCGTAGTAAGCCAGTAATTCAGTTATCTCATCAGCACGCTGAACAATACGTTCAACAGTTTTACTCACCATGTTATCTCCCGAATGCTTCTTTGCTAACTCAACAGCCAACACTAAAGGAACAGAACGCAAATACATTTTTTCGCGTGCATACAAAGCCATCTTAGCTACAAATCCTGCATCATTTTTCGCAATCAGCTCACGAATTCTTTCTACTCTCTTATTGTCTTTTTCGTAAAAGGAATCGTTCAAGGCAGTTGCTGCAACGGCAGCATATAATTCTATTGCAGGAGTCATTGCATATGCATTGGCGCCTTCGTAGTTCGTTACTACATTTTTTCTTTTCATTTTTATATTGAACAACATTGGTTTATTTTTTTAACTGTTTACATTTAATTTTAAGCAACAAAAAACCCGGCTCTTATTTTCTGAGACCGGGTGTATGCAGTTGCGACATTATATATGTTCACCTTCTGATACACCTGCTCCTTTCAAACTGAAAACTTTTACCATCATGCAGTATTACACATGGTATGTTTACCCTGGTCATTGTCTTATTTGAATTTCGTATTCTCATTTTTTTAAAAATAAAAACCCCGATTTTTGGTCGGGGTGTGTTATTTGTATTTTATTTATACAATCTGTTAAGCATAACACACCCGTAAAACGCAGTCCTGGCCTATGTTCCAGCCTTGGCGCTTAAATGGAATATATGATGTATGCAGTAACATGATTGAAATATTTTTTCTTTTTAACGCGACAAATGTATATCAAGGTTTCAGTTACTTCCAAATTTTTTTTAAAATATTTTAAAATCTGCTGATTTTATTTTCTAAAAAAAGAGTGATTTAGCGAATGAAAACAGCAAGATTTATTTTTTATATTCCTTCATATATTTCCACATCCTAGGCTTCCCTTCTTCCATCCACTGTATTGCTTCTGCTAATCTTTTGTCACGCGTTGCTTCGGTTTTAGCATCAGTAATCCATTCGGTGTATTCTCGTTTGCCCGATGGAGAAAATTTTTCAAAAGTTGCTTTAGCCTTTTTGTTTTTATTTAATGCAGCAATAAGTTCTTTTGGTACAATGGTTTCTTTTTTTACAACAGGTTTCTTTTCCACTTTAATTCCCTCTTCGTTCAGTTTCATGTGTTGTTTTACAAAATCAATAATGGCTTTGTCAGAAGGTAAATCTTTAATAGAAGTCATACGTCCCAAATTTCCCATCGCATCTCCTCCTTGTGCTTTTCTTTCGCCTAATAAATTTTTTGGGTCGTTTAATAACTTCGATTTCCAAAATCCACCTACACAGTGTTGTTTGAAAGAAGCCATTCCAAACATGGGTCCTTTGTATTCAAAACTTGGCATTCCCCATTTAATAGTTTCAGTTACTTCAGGACATGCTTTGTGTATAAACTCGCGCATTTTTTTTAATATGGGTTGTGCAAAGGGTTGTGCTTTTGCAATGTAATCGTCTATGCGTTTATCTTTTGTTGCCATATTTATGTGTTAATGCAAATGTAAAAATCAGTAATAAATTTTTTAACCAAATTTATTGGTACTTTTATAAAAAAATAAATCTAAAGAATCCAATGAAAAATCATATTATAAAAATTACGCTAGGATTATTGTTATTTGCCTCATACAAATCTTATGCAGGCTTAGATTGGACTTACGGGTCGTTAACCAATGCCAATGCGCTTCACCGGTATTCTCAAGCAGTTTCTTACTCTTCAAACGGAAATGTTTTTGTTGCCGGTATTGAAGAAAGCGCTTCGGGCAACAGGTTTATTGTAACAAAAAAATTTAATGCGAGCGGTGCCTTGCTTGCATCTGTAACCAATACTTATTTTACACCAATAGGTGCAACAATAGCTGATTGGGTAAAAAGTATTTCGCTTGATGCTTCGGGCAATGTGTATGTTTTAGGCTCTCAATTTGGTTCAACAGCACGAGGTAATGATATTGTGGTGATTAAATACAACTCATCACTTACTTTTCAATGGAAAAATCTTTTATATAATACAGCATATCCAAATAACAATTTTAATGATGTGCCATGTAAGTTATTTTTTGATGGAAGTAGTAATGTATATGTATCTGGCACGCTTGCAAACGAATCTGTTCCCGATGAAACCACAATTGTTGTGAGAAAATATAATTCATCAGGTACGGTTATTTACACCGGTCATGTCGGTGAGCCCGCAAATACAACTGTTTCAAACGCAACGGATATGTGTATGGATGCAAGTGACAATGTAACTGTTACAGCCAAAGCACAAAATGTGTTGCTTGGAACACCAAGTATTATGTGTGCACGCGTTAATCCATCAGGTATTACTTCATGGCAAAAATTTAGTTCAATTCCGACAAATTATTCTTTGGGAAACGATCCTAAAATAGAATGTTCCACAACAGGAATTTTTTATTTAGGAACATCCCTCAGCCGTGAGGCACCAGCAAATAATTATTATGCCAGACACATGGTGCAGAAGTTTAATAATAGTGGTACTAAATTGTGGGAGTCATTAACCACTGAAATTAATCGTGGAGCTAACAGCTATATGATGCAGTTAGATGCAAACGAAAACGTTTATTCCGGGGGTGATTTTGTGGCTGCACCCGGCTCGCCTTTTTCCAACTATCGTATCTATAAATTCAATTCAGCCGGAGCGCAACTGTGGGGCTATACTTCACCTGAAAACAGCGCTTACATGCGGTTTGAAAAATATTCAACTTCGGCTTTGTTTGTTGCATCGCAAATAGGGAATTCTGGTCCTGCTAAACTCAGAAAATTTAACGCTACAAATGGCAACGTTATTTGGACGGAGGATATTTCCATTACTAATCCACCCGGATATATCCAGAGCCACATTACTTTATCAAATTTATCTGTAAACAAACTTACTTCTGAGGTAGTTTTTTGCGGAAATATTTTCGGACAAACTGCTGCTCCTAATTCTTCAAATGAATACAGGTGGCATATTAGAAAATATGGCGCAACCAGCCCCAGATTTGCAACAGTACACCATGAAAATAATTCTGGTGAAATAAATGTAAAAGTGTTTCCTAATCCGGCAACTGATGCAATTTACATCAACAATTTAACTGCTGATGAGAATTTTAATATAAATATTGTTGATATGGTGGGTAGAGAAGTTTACAATTGTAGTGCAACTACAACAATTAAAATTCAAACAAGTAATTTGAAAGAAGGAATGTATTTGTTAAGAATTGAAAACGACCATGGCATGAGAACAGAAAAAATAATTGTCAAACGTAATTAACGTTTATTGCAGAATAATTTTTCTCCTAGCAACAATTTGTTTTTCGTCAGAAACTAAAACAAAGTAAACACCTTTTGTTTTTAAAGATACGTCAGCGCTACATTCCGAACCATCGCAAACAAGATAGTTGCTTGCAACAGTTTTACCTATGGCATCAGTAATCACATAGCTCAATTCACTCATAGTTCCTATTGAAGTTATGTTAAAATTACCGGAGGAAGGATTTGGATTAACTTCAACAAATATTTCTTTGTTAACATCATTAACATTTACACCGGAGCACGGTCCAAGAAAAAAAACATCACTCGTATCAAAACAAGCAATACTGCTTTCCACATAAACAGAGTAATTACCGCTCGCTGAAGCCCAATAAGTATTTGTTGCAGCATTAGCTATAGGCAATCCATTATTAAACCATTGATAAATAAACCCGGGATTATAAGGCGTGACTAATGCAATAGAATCGCCACAAACAAATAAGCCTGTTGTGTTTATTACAGTTGCATTGGGTGTGCAGTTTGAGGTGTTTACCAGTTTATAAACTGTTCCGTTGGATTTGCCTATATATAACTCTCCATATTGATCTTCTCCAAAACAAGTTATATTTCCTAAACCGCTTAAAGCAGAATAGCCTGTGTCATTATCATAATCGTAAGCGTATAAAACTCCATTACAGTAATCGGCATAGTAGTAATAACCTGCGAGCGATGCATAATCGCCTCCTCTGTAAACATAACCACCGGTAACAGAACAACCCCCAGTTGCTGAATGGCTGTACTCATAAACCGGATCAATATAGCTGGCTGTGCAACCATTAAAATTATAATTGTGTGCGCCCTCACGGCAACGCCATCCGTAATTTAGTCCTCCGTTTAAATACGCTTCTCTGTCTATTTCTTCCCATAAGCCTTGCCCAACATCGCCAATCCACATTTCTCCTAAGTACTTATCAAAACTAAACCTCCATGGGTTTCGCCACCCAATAGACCATATCTCATTTAAAATAGAGGACAACCCAATAAAAGGATTGGTAGACGGAATAGTATATGCTGTTGCCGAAGTATTACTTACATCAATTCTCAATATCTTCCCTAAATAGGAAAGAGGATTTTGCGCAAAATTTTGAGGATCGCCTCCACTACCTCCATCACCCAAAGCTATATATAAATAACCGTCTCTCCCAAACTGTAAACAGCCACCATTGTGATTGGTGTAAGGCTGTGTTTGAGTAAAAAGAATTTGCTCCGAAGATGCCAAAGCACTATCGGGATTGGCTTCGCTTACCTTAAACCTTGAAACAACCGTGTTTCCAATGCCATTGGTGTCAGTATAATAAACATAAAAGCTACTGTCAGTAGCATAAGCAGGACTAAACGCCAATCCTAGAAGACCTTGCTCACCACCAGAAGTGATCTTGTTTTGAATATTTAAAAATGGGGTTGGGGCTAAAATCCCGTTATTAATAATTCGTATTCTTCCAATTTGCTCACAAACAAATAGCCTATTGTCACCAGCATGGGCAATTGTTGTCGGATCTAATAATCCACTTACAAGAAGCTGTTGCTGAACTACCGGCTGGGCATATGTCTTATATAGACCGAGGCTGGCAAAAAAGGCAAAAAGTATTTTTCTTATCATATTCATTTGTGGTTTGCGTCTAATTTAAGAACACATTTTTTCAAGTAGGGTTTTAAATTGTCAATTTTTAAACATATTATAAGGTGTTTTCAAAAGTTATTAAATAAGCGGTTGCTGGGGTTTGTTTTCTGCTTTTAATTTTTACTTTCGCAGCCGATTTTTTAAGGCTTTAAGTTGAATGTTAAAGAAGAATAAATTTTCACGCAAAGGCGCACTTTTAATGATAATTGCCGCTGTGCTTACACTCACAGTTGTTTCAAGAATGACGCGTGCCAGCGAAACTCATACAGAACATACCGATTCAATGGCTGTGGCGGCAGAAACTACCCATGCTGAAGTTGCTAGTGGAGAACACCATGAAGAGGGAGAAGCAAAGTTTGATGCGGGTAAAATGATTTTCGACCACGTTTTAGATGCCCACGATTGGCATTTATGGGGCGAAGGCCATGGGTCAGTATCTATTCCATTGCCTGTTATTATTTACTCTTCCAGAGGGCTTGAGGTTTTTCTCAGCAGCAATTTCCATCACGGGCATACTACCTACAAGGGTTATATGCTAACTACTCCTCGCAAAATTGTTGCCGTTAATGAAATGGAACCGATAGATGCGCATCATGCCACCATCAATGAAGATGTGACCAAAAGCATGATTGATTTTTCCATCACTAAACTGGTTTTGTGTATTATTTTAAGCGGTGCACTTTTAATCTTTATCATGTTAAAGGTTGCCAAAGGATACTCTGAAAGAAAGGGCATGGCTCCAAAAGGAATTCAGTCTTTAATAGAGCCATTGGTTATTATGATTAGGGATGATGTAGCTAAACCATCTATTGGTCATAAATACGAGAAGTTTATGCCTTATCTTTTAACGGCATTCTTTTTTATTTTGTTGAATAACCTAATGGGATTAATTCCATTTTTTCCGGGCGGTGCTAACCTTACAGGAAACATATCAGTAACTTTAACGCTGGCAGTTATCACATTTGTTATTCAGATGATAAACAGTAACGGTAACTTTTGGCAACACGTAGTCGCTATGCCAGGAGTGCCTAAACCGGTTCTTGCCATTTTAACACCTATAGAAATTCTGGGAGTTATACTTCGTCCGTTTGTATTAATGGTCCGTTTGTTTGCAAACATATCAGCAGGGCATATTGTGGCACTAGCGTTTGTGAGCATGATATTTATTTTTAAACAACAGTTTGGAAACGGTGGCGCTTTCGGCATTTCCATATTCAGTGGAGCCATGTATGTATTTATGGGTTTCCTTGAACTGTTAGTAGCATTCTTACAGGCTTACGTATTTACATTACTATCAGCTATATATTTTGGTGCAGCGGTTGAAGAGCATCATCATGATTCGCATGACCATGATGCAAAGGTGGAGGAAGCAGCTTTAATTTAAGATCTGGGAGGGAAATCAAAATTTTAAAAGAAAAACCCCAATTACAATTCACACACTGACAATTAAAAATTCATAACTCATAATTTCAAATTTCAATACTATGTTATCATCAATTTTATTACAAGCAACAGAAGCAGCATCAAGCATGGGCTTTGCATACGGTTTAGCCGGAGTAGGAGCAGGTTTAGCAGCTATTGGTGCAGGTTTAGGTATTGGTCGTATAGGTGGTTCAGCTGTTGAGGCTATTGCCCGTCAGCCTGAAGCTTCTAACGACATCCGTGCTAACATGATCCTTACTGCAGCTCTTGTTGAAGGTGCTGCCATTATCGGTCTTGTTACCTGCATGTTGGTAGTTTTCAAATAAACTGCCTGTTGCACTGGCAAACAAAATTTGTCAAACATTAAACTTTTCCGTTACGATTGGTAACGGAAAAGTTTTACTAAATCTTCAAAATAATTTCAATTCATAACTCATCATTCATAATTTTCTATAAATGGAATTAGTTACCCCCGCAATTGGTTTAGTGTTTTGGATGCTGTTATTTTTCAGCATCATCTTTTTAATACTTAAAAAATTTGCATTCCCTGCTATCTTAAACGGATTAAAAGAAAGAGAACAAGGCATACAGGATGCATTGGATGCTGCTAAAAAAGCAAAAGACGAAGTAGCAAATCTTAAAGCTGATAACGAACGCATACTTGCAGAAGCACGTAATGAGCGAGATAAAATGTTGAAAGAAGCACGTGATGCTAAAGAAAGCATTATTAACGAAGCGCGTGGCAAAGCAACTACCGAAGCAGAAAGGCTTTTGGCTATTGCCCGTGAGTCAATAAAAAATGAGAAAATGGCTGCCATTACTGAATTGAAAAACCAGGTGGCATCACTTTCTGTTGACATTGCAGAAAAAATAATGAAACAACAACTTGCAGACGATAACAAAGCAAAAGCATTGGTTAATGATTTGCTGAAAGATGCGAAGCTTGGATAATTGAAAACTAAAAATGATGAATTAAGAATTATGAATTCTTCCATTCAGTAATTCATTAATTCAACAATTAAAGAATATGCCGGAAACAAAAGTAGCAGGACGATACGCCAAATCATTATTGGGATTGGCCGTTGAACGTAAATCAGAAAAACGCATCAACGATGATATGCAGCTAATAGCTAATACCATTGATTCAAGCAAAGAGTTGAATAATTTGCTGAAGAACCCGATTATTAATGCCGATAAAAAGGAGGCTATTGTAACTGCATTGTTCGGAAGTAAAATTGATGCTGTTACGCTTTCTTTCTTAAAGATTATCATCAATAAAAAAAGAGAATTTTATATAGACGATATTGCCAATCAGTTTGTGCGTATGTACAAAGAGCATGTGGGTGTGGCAATGGCAACGGTAACTACTGCCATGGCAATGGATGAAAAACTACGTGCCGAGGTAATGAATGTGATAAAGAAGTCAGTTAAAGGTGATGTGGAGTTGAAAGAAGTGGTAGATAAAGATATCATCGGGGGTTATATCCTCACCCTAAAAGATAAACAAATTGATGCAAGTATTGCCAGCAAAATAAACCTGCTGAAACGCGATATGAAAATTAATTTGTATCAGAAGAATTATTAAAAAGTCAAAAGAGTTAGAAAGTAAAATAATAACCAATCAATAATAATTAAGCACTGCTGTAAGCCTCCCTATCGGGGAGATTTGGTGGGGCATAAACACTAAAAATAAATGGTAGAAGTTAGACCCGATGAAGTATCGGCAATTTTAAGACAACAACTGGCAGGATTTAAAACTGCTAACGAACTACAGGAAGTAGGTACCGTATTGCAAGTGGGTGATGGTATTGCCCGCATATACGGATTAAACAACGTACAAAGCGGTGAGTTGATTGAGTTTGACAATGGCTTGCAAGGTGTGGTTTTGAATCTTGAAGAAGATAACGTTGGTGCTGTATTATTAGGAAGTTCTAATAATATTAAGGAAGGCGATACCGTAAAACGCACCAATCGTATTGCTTCTATTAAAGTAGGCCATGGTATGTTGGGCAGAGTTGTTGATACGTTAGGAAATCCGATTGACGGTAAAGGACCAATAAATGGTGAGTTGTTTGAAATGCCACTGGAGCGTAAAGCACCTGGTGTAATTTACCGTCAGCCGGTAAACGAGCCATTGCAAACTGGTATCAAAGCTATTGATGCCATGATTCCTATTGGTCGTGGACAACGTGAGTTGGTAATTGGCGATCGCCAGACAGGGAAAACGGCAGTGTGTATCGACACCATCATCAATCAGAAAGAATTTTATGATGCAGGGAAACCTGTATATTGTATATATGTTGCCATAGGACAAAAAGGTTCTACTGTTGCCAACCTTGTAAAAACATTGGAAGAGCGCGGTGCAATGCCTTACACTATTATCGTTTCTGCAACAGCATCTGATCCTGCGCCAATGCAGTTTTTTGCACCAATGGCTGGTGCCGCTATCGGAGAATTTTTTCGTGATACAGGAAATCCTGCTTTAATTGTTTATGATGATTTAAGTAAGCAGGCAGTTGCTTATCGCGAGGTGTCTCTATTATTAAGAAGACCTCCGGGACGTGAAGCATATCCTGGTGATGTGTTCTATTTACATAGCCGTTTATTAGAACGTGCTGCTAAAATAAATGCTACAGACTCTATTGCACAAAACATGAATGATCTTCCTGCTTCCTTAAAAGGAAAAGTAAAAGGTGGAGGTTCATTAACTGCTTTACCAATTATTGAAACACAGGCAGGTGACGTATCAGCGTATATCCCAACCAATGTAATTTCAATTACTGACGGACAGATATTCCTTGAGGCAAACTTGTTTAACAGTGGTGTCCGACCTGCCATTAACGTGGGTATTTCTGTATCGCGTGTGGGAGGTAATGCACAAATTAAATCAATGAAAAAAGTGGCCGGAACTTTAAAGCTTGACCAGGCGCAGTACCGTGAGCTGGAAGCGTTTTCAAAATTTGGTTCTGATTTAGATGCTGCTACAAAAGCAGTAATTGACAAAGGATCTCGCAACGTAGAAATTTTGAAACAAGGACAGTATGCGCCTTTCCGTGTAGAGCAGCAAATTGCCATTATCTATTGCGGAACAAAAGGTTTATTGAAAGAAGTTCCAGTTAAAAAAGTAAAAGAATTTGAAAGCAGTTACATTGCTTTATTAGAAGCATCGCACAAAGATGTGTTGGATAAATTAAAGCAAGGACAGTTTGATGATTCAATAACCGGAACGTTGGAAGCGGTAGCAAAAGATTTAGTAAAGAAATATTCAAATTAAAAGTTGGCAAAAAGCTATTGGTAATTGTTTCTGCCAATTGCTTTTTGCCAACTGCCAATTAAATAAAAATGGCAAATCTCAAAGAAGTACGTTTACGAATTACATCTGTAGTTAGCACGCAGCAAATTACCAAAGCCATGAAAATGGTTTCTGCAGCTAAGTTGCGCAGGGCGCAGGATGCAGTTACACAAATGCGTCCGTATGCAAACAAGCTCAGAGATATTTTAGAAAATCTTTCAGGAAGTTTATCGGCATCGGAGGGCGGACCTTACACCAAGGTGCGCGCTGCCAATAAAATTTTGTTGGTACCTGTTTCATCTAACAGAGGATTGGCAGGAGCATTTAACTCAAATATTATAAAAGCTACTTCACGCTTATTGCGCGAAGATTATGCAAAGCAATATAAAGAGGGCAATGTAAAAGTTCTTGCTATTGGTAAAAAAGGTGCCGATTATTTTTCAAAGATGCCTGCAATATTTACCGGACATCATAATGAATTGTTTGCCGGGTTAACTTTTGAGAATGCAAGCATTATTACAGAAAAAATAATGAAAGAATTTGCCGAAGGCAATTTCGATAAAGTGGTTATTGTTTACAACCAGTTTAAAAATGCTGCTGTGCAAAATGTAATGGTTGAGCAGTTGTTACCATTGGCTCCGCCACAACAAACTGAAAAGAAAAAATCGGTTGAATATATTTTGGAGCCAAGCAAAGAAGAAATTGTTTTAGAACTGATTCCTAAAGCTATTAAAGTACAGCTGTATAAAGCAGTACTTGATTCTCATGCCAGCGAACATGGTGCACGTATGACTGCCATGAGCAAAGCAACCGATAACGCAGGAGAACTGATAAAGGATTTGCGCCTGCAATACAACAAAGCCCGTCAGGCAGCCATTACCAACGAAATATTGGAGATTGTTGCAGGAGCAGAGGCGCTGAAGGGTTAAAATTTTTTAAATGGAAAAAATGTCCAGCTTATTTTTTAAATTGCGTTGGACATTTTTTTTATCATTCCCCTTTTCGATGAATTGCTTCGCGCAAGAAAACACGAGTCCGTTGAGTTTTTCATCAGGGTATGGCTTTAAAAATTTTATGGAATATCATGGAATAGCTTTCCGCGATTTTGATAATTATAAGCAATCAGCCGTAGGTCCCACTTATTTTAAATTTACAAAGCGTGTAAGAGAGCGTTTCTCATGGGGAATTAACCTTGCATATGCCCGATATCATTACAAGTGGACAGAAGAAACATTATACCAGGTAAGCGGGCAACAACCTTATATTAAGGTTGAACATGATTACAGCACTTATCAAACGTTTAGTATTTTAGGACGAGTCAATTTGCATTTTCCCAGAAGCGAAAAGTTTGATCCTTATGCAGGTGTAGGCTTGGGTTATCGAATTGGTTTTTTTGAATACAAGGGTGATGCTGATGATTATAAAAATGATGACGCATTAAGAGCGATCTTTCCTCTGGGTTTTGAATTAACTGTTGGCGCACGCTATTTTATTCTTGACAATTTTGGCGTATATTCCGAATTGGGTATTGCAAAATCTGTATTACAGTTTGGGGTAGTGCAGAATTTGTAAGTATTATTCTTAGAGATATTTAATCATCAAAATTTATTTATCCTTTACTTATTCCCTTTTTCTCCCCATCAAATTATAATTATCAGCCTTTGAAACAAACGTTGCATAAGGTGCAATGGTTAAAACTCCGTTTTCAATTTTTGTTGATTTTTCATTTTGTATGAGCGGTATAATCAATAAAGAATCCTGTGCGTTAAGTTTAATGGTTTGTTCTTTATTAGTAAGATTATGTACAACCAAAAATTTTTCCTTATTAAATGTTCTATAAAACGAAAGCACATTTTCAGTCGAAATGCCCGATACGCTTATGCTGCCAAACTGCAATACCTTAGAGTGTGTGCGGTAATTAATCATTTTACGATAGTGCCGATAAATGGAGCTCTTATTTATTTTTTGTTCTTTAAGCGGCACCGTATTTTTTTCCAAGGCATATTCAGGTGTTATCCAATGCGTTCGTAAACTATCATTATCTTTTTCATCCCACAGCATAGGTTCTCTTATGTTAGGATCAGGCTTCATTCCTTCAAGACCAATTTCTTCCCCGTAATAAATAAATGGCGCACCGGGCAAAGTCATTAAAATAGATGTAGCAAGTTTTGCTTTTTGTTCATTGCCTTTCAGCGCACTCATCACTCTGTCCTGATCGTGATTGCTTAAAAAAATAGCATCGGTAAACTGACGTTTTGGATTCATTATTCTATTGTAATCATTTATCCATGAACTAAAAAAAGAAGCGCGTTTTTCTTTTAGAACAGAATAAAGAATTGCTTCTGCCAAATCAAAATTAAAAAGCGATTGTAAACCATTAGATGAATAATATCCGGCAATTACTTTTGAGTTATTTGTTACTTCTCCCACTAAATACACACTTGGTTTTATTTTGCGCATGGCTGTAGCAAATTCGTCCCACCACAAAATATTTTTTTCATGCTCAGGATAAATGTGTTGTGCTGCGTCAAGCCTAAAACCATCTACACCCTGCTGTAACCAATATGTCCCGATTTTTATCATTTCCTCACGCACCTTTGGGTTGTCATAATTCCAGTCGGGCATTTCTTCAGAAAAATATCCGTAGTATTTCTGATTTCCAATTATTTTTCCTTTTTCATCTTTTGGGAAATACCAATGTTCTGGCTCAAAAGTTATTTTGCTCGAATCGCTCCACAAAAAATAGTCGCGGTATTCGCTCTCAGGATTTTTTACTGCACTCACAAACCATGGATGCTTGCTGCTGCAATGATTAAGAACCAAATCAGTTATCACTTTTATTTGGCGCTTGTGCGCCTCATCCAAAAAATAAATAAAATCCTTGTAAGTCCCATATTCCTTGTCAATGGCGTAGTAATCGGTAACATCATATTTATGGTAAGACGGAGAAGGATGAATAGGCATCAACCAAATACCTTGCACACCCAACTGTTCCACTTCGTTAAGTTTAGCAACAGCCCCATGAAAATCGCCAATGCCATCGCCATTACTGTCAGCAAACGAGCGCAGAAATATTTGGTAGTGTATACAATTAGGAAATGTAATTCTTTTTGGTGGAGGAGTGGAGGGTTTAGGTCCCATATTGTTTGTTTTGGGTTGGGCTAAGGTTACTGTGTGGCAAAACGAAAGCAAAATAAGCGCTAAGTATTTTTTCATACTACGTTGAAAATTTTTTCAAAAGTAATTAATAGATGTTTCGGGTTTGATGAAGGCAGGTTTAATGTTGCAGAATATCTCACTCAATGGCTTTAAGCATAAATACAGTAAACTACCTTTTAAAGTTTATACACCCCTTTAAAATTGCAGCAGGTGAGAGAACACATACCCCATCTGTTTTTATAAAAATTACGGATGGCAATTTTATAGGTTTTGGTGAGGCAACCTTACCACCATACCTAAAAGAAACTCAACAGACAGTCAATCTTTTTATACAAAAATTTTTTGAAGATGAGTTTAGAAATGTAAACGACTGCTATGAGAAAGTACTTAACAAGTTAAAAAAATCACAAAGCAACCAACCGGCATTGGCTGCAATAGAAATGGCATGCATGCAAATAATGGCTGCTAAGCAAGGCATCAGTTTGCGCCATATGTTAAAAATAGATTCTGGTCAAAATCCATATTGCACCTTTACTATTGGCATGGATGAACCCGATGCCATTTTGGGAAAACTAAAAGAAGCTAATGATTTTAAAATCATTAAAATAAAACTGGGAGGAGAAAATGACTTAAAAATTGTAGAAGCAATTTGCAAAACCACTTCAAAATTAATTTGCATTGATGCCAACCAGGGATGGAAAAATGTTGATTATGCTTTGCAGATGTTGGAAGAGCTAAGAAAATATCCTGTACAATTTGTAGAACAGCCATTGCCAAAACAAGACATAAAACAAATGCAACAATTAAAAGAATACACTAACATTCCACTCATTGCCGATGAATCCTTTCAAACTATTGGTGATTTGAAAACAATTGCAAAATATTTTCACGGAATAAATATTAAACTGATGAAGTGCGGGGGTTTAACCCCTGCTAAACAAATTATTGACGAGGCAAAAAAATTAAACCTAAAAGTACTTATAGGCTGTATGAGTGAAAGTAGTTGTGGAATTTTTGCTGCCACCCATTTAGCCACACTTGCCAACTGGGTTGACCTTGATGGACCTTTGCTGATAAACAATGATCCTTTCACAGGAATAATTTATAGTGAAGGAAAAGTTTTTTTAGACGAAAAAGGATTGCAACCAAAGCATGGTATCAATTTGTTTTAAAAACCTTTTCCATTATATGTACATCTAAAAATTTTCCAAACTTAAAGCCTACCTCATGCATAACACCTACATGCGTAAATCCAAGTCTTTCGTGTATGTGTATGCTTGTTTCGTTTCCTTCAGTAATTCTTGAAAGCAAATAATGTAACCCGCATTTTTCTCCTTCAGCAATTAAAATTTCAAGCAAGCGTTTGCCAACCCCTTTTCCTCTGTGGCTTTTGTGCACATATACAGATACTTCTGATGTTCCATCGTAGGCGCAACGGTCGCTCCATTTAGTAAGAGAAGCCCAGCCCACAACCTCTTCGTTAATTTCACCAACTATTACAGGATGGTTTTTATCGTGACTCAAAAACCAACTCATGCGGTCGTCAATGGTTTTTATATCTGTATCAAAAGTGGCGGTTGAATTTAAAATAGCATCATTATAAATTTCTGTTATAATAACAACATCATCCTTTGTTGCAGGTCGTATGCTCAGCATTTAATTTTTGTTTAAGATAATTTGGCTTTAATTCTCTCTAAAATAAGTCCCCATAAAATGTCATAAGGAATAACTTCCAGTTCATCGCAGGTGTTTAGTTTATTGCCCGGAGCAAATTCAATTTTACTGAATTGTTTAAGGCATTGCTTTTCTGTTTTATCGGCATTGAAATTGTTTTTAAAAAGCCTGAGCAGCATTCTCATAAAAATAAACGTACGTGCAAAATTTTTCCTGTCAACGTATTTGTTAATGTAGTTTTCAAGATAGTTTGTACGATCAGCAAGTTTTTTAAAATCGCCCATGTCTATCATAGCTATTACCTGAGCAATTAAAATTGGTATATTATTATCGCTTTTATGTTCGGTATAATATGATATTTCGTTAAGGAACGAAAGCAAATCCATATTCTGTTTTATGAACTCATCGCCAATAACAAAATTCAGGTATGGCTCAAAATATTTCCAGCGCTCTTTAATATCAGGAGGCAATACATCGTAAACAGATGATTTCAAAAACTTATAATATACATCCATGGCCTTTGTATAATTTCCTGAAAACATATTGTGAAGAAAAAATATTTCCAAAAAGTTTGACCAGTCTTTAGAATTCTCGTTATAAATTTCAAGACATAATTTCAAATCATCAGATGTGTTTTCAAAATCCCGCAAAAAAGCTTTCGAAAACAAACGGTGTGTTGCCATGTAAGCCAGCATTGGCTTAGGCGTTAGTTTTTGCTTCATCTGATACCAAGCATCGGCTTCTTTGGTGATTTTAATTATCTCAAGGTAATTTTTAATTGAATAATTATAATTGATGCATGTCTCGGTATAATTATGAAAAGCGCTTTCAGACTTGGTTAATTCAAAAATCTTTTTTAACCGATGTATATATTTTTTTGCTTTTTTAATATGCTTAAACTTTTCTCCAGCAGATTTTCCGGAAATAAAGTTCAATTCCATCTTACAAATCTCACCTTCAATTTCAAGGCGCGCCAGATCAATGGTATTAAGAGTAACCTGGGCGTATTTTTTAAAATTCTCATAGGAATGGGCATTACCGGCATATCTGGTAAGATTACATAAAGCCAATATTTTTTTTTCTGAAAACCTAACTGTTTCCATTTGCTCGTAACCGGACTTAGCAAGTTCAATTGGAGCGCTGTCAAGCCCCATATAAAAAATCAATTCTGCCGCTACCACTTTCTTAAGCCCCGGTATATATGATTTCCACATCTGACTTTTTGGTACCTTCCTAGAATCTATAAAAAACAGGAGGTGGGATATTCTCACAGATGCTTCGTCTTTTAATTTCTTATACTCTGATGTAAAAGCTGTAGAAAAGGATAATAGAAAAGCCATTTCATCATCCGTTTTGGCTTTACCATCTTTTAATAATTTTAAGAAAAGTGTAAGTTTTGGGAACTTTGTATCAATAAAATAGCGCTCAAGGGGTCCAATATAGTCGCCTTTGTACTGTTCAGTTAAATCAATAATTTTTTTCAGCGCCTTTAGTTCCATTGCTCTTAAGAGGTAAAATGGTCTTCTGACCTGTTCGTTCGCATAAAGTTTTAACTAACAATTCCTAAAATTCTTACAAATGTAATGTAAGGTATGTAGTGGCAAAATTTTTTAAAGATTGTGGCAATGCGTTTGCAAATCCTTATGCAAACAACAAAAAAATCACACATTATGGAATTACTACTTGCAGCATTACTTAGCCTTACAATGTCCGGAACACCTGATATGACAACTACGGACGACAAATCTCAGACAACACAAGTTAATGATGGCAGCGCAGAAAGAGGAACAGTTGTTAATACCAACGGAAATATGTAAAAAGCAACAAAGATGTTAAAGGTCAGCTCTGTTCACAAGACAGGGCATTTTTAGTTTCCGTTAACTTCTAAAAGTAGGCACGCTTTTTCTGCCGCTATTTGTTCAGCTTTCTTTTTTACATAGTCTAATCCTACAGCCACTTCTTCGTTATCTACCAGCAACCTCACCTTAAAAAGTTTATTGTTTTTTTCATCCTCGGTGCTTTCAAAAACAAGTGCGCGCTTATTACGCTGTGCCCAGTTTAAAATTTTGCTTTTAAAATTATTCTCTGTTACCTCCATTTCTTCAATATCAACATGGTGAGAAATTAATCTTTGTAAAATAAAGCGTTGGGTTTTCTTGTAACCTTTATCAATATAAATAGCCCCAATAAGCGCTTCAAGCGCATCGCCATACATGCTCCGGTACGAATCATGACCTGCATTTTTAATCATCAGATTGTTGATGCCAAGTTTTAGGGCTAATTGTTTAAGATGCTCGCGGCTTACAATCTTGGCACGCATTTCTGTTAAAAAGCCTTCTTCGCGCAACGGAAATTTTTTAAAAAGCAACTCGGCAACAACAGCACCTAAAACAGCATCGCCCAAATATTCTAACCTTTCGTTACTTAATCTTGTACCAGTTATAGTTTGAGTGGCCGCACTGCGATGGTGAAACGCAAGTTTATATACGCTGATGTTACCCGGATAAAAGCCCGTAAGGTTCTTAATGGCAGAAACAAATTTTCTATCTCTTGAAAAGAGCCATGAAAACATTCAGTACAGAAATTTTATTGAAATTTTTTGAAGATAACCGATGCGTTGTGCCCGCCAAAACCAAATGTATTACTCAATGCAACATTTATTTTTCTTTCCTGAGCCTTGTTAAAAGTGAGATTGAGTTTGGAGTCAATCTCAGGGTCATCGGTAAAATGGTTTATGGTAGGGGGAATAATGCCATAATTTATGGCAAGTACTGATGCCATTGCCTCAATTGCGCCTGCACCGCCAAGCAAATGCCCCGTCATTGATTTGGTTGCAGATATATTCATTTTATAAGCATGGTCGCCAAAGGCTTTAGTAATTGCTTTTAGCTCCTGCGGATCGCCTACTGGTGTGCTAGTGCCATGTACATTTATATAATCAATCTGTTCGGCATTCATTTCAGCATCGCTAAGTGCATTTAACATTACGTTGTATGCGCCTAATCCTTCAGGATGTGGAGCAGTTAAATGATAAGCATCAGCGCTCATTCCACCACCTACAATCTCTGCATATATTTTTGCACCGCGTTTTTTTGCATGTTCCATTTCTTCCAGTATCATGCATACACCGCCTTCGCCCATCACAAAACCATCGCGGTCTTTGTCGTAAGGACGCGATGCTGTTTCAGGAGAATCGTTTCTTAAACTTAAAGCATGTGTGGCATTAAAACCGCCTACCCCTGACTCATTAATAGGTGCTTCGCTTCCGCCTGAAATAATTATATCAGCTTTATTAAGCCTGATGTAATTAAAAGCATCAATCAATGCATTGGTTGAAGATGCACAAGCCGATACGGTAGTAAAATTAGGACCTCTGAAGCCGTAGCGCATAGAAATATTTCCGGGCGCTAAATCAGGAATCATTTTGGGAATAAAAAACGGGTTAAAGCGCGGTGTACCATCCCCTTTAGCAAAGTTTAATACCTCCTCGGTAAACGTGTTCATACCACCCACACCCGAACCCCAGATAACGCCAACACGATCCGGGTTTATAGCGGCATTGTCTTTAATGCCTGCATCAACCACGGCTTGTTCTGAACTGGCAATTGCAAAATGGGTAAATAAATCCATTTTGCGCGCTTCTTTTCTATCTATGTAAGAAAGGGGGTCAAAATTTTTAACCTCGCAGGCAAAGCGGGTTTTAAACTTTGATGCATCAAAACGGGTAATTGGTGAGGCACCACTAACTCCGTTTATAAGGTTGTTCCAAAAATCGGTTACCGAATTTCCTACCGGAGTAATGGCTCCTAACCCAGTTACAACTACCCTTTTTAATGTCATTAAAAAAAGGTTGAAAAATTACTTTGCGTTAGCAGTGATATAATCTACAGCCTGACCAACGGTGGCAATTTTTTCTGCTTGGTCATCAGGTATAGCAATGTTAAATTCTTTTTCAAACTCCATGATAAGCTCAACGGTATCTAATGAATCGGCACCGAGATCATTGGTAAAACTTGCTTCGGTAGTAACTTCTCCTTCATCAACTCCAAGTTTATCTACAATGATAGCTTTAACACGTGATGCAATGTCTGACATTTTTCTTTTGATTTTAAAGTGAGGGCGCAAAGTAAATGATTTTGAAATGGATATTCAAAATAATTTTTAACGCCTTAGTTTAGCCGTAAATACCCTCTGTTTGTGTTTCTTTACCCCATCATTTTATGAGTTTACATACACAACTACAAACGTATTCCGTAGCCATTTTTGCTTCAGGTTCAGGAACCAATGCCGAAAACATCTGCAATTATTTTAAGCATCATACTTTCATTAAAGTTTGCCTGATTGTTACCAATAACCCGCATGCCGGGGTTATAAAAAGAGCAGAAAAATTGGAGGTACCCCTGGAGGTTATATCAAAAGAGATTTATAATGATGTAGAAAAATTAACATCGTTACTTAAAAAATACAAAACAGATTTTGTAGTGCTTGCCGGTTACTTAAAATTGATTCCGGCAGGGTTGGTTGAAGCTTTTCCTGCTAGAATTATAAATATCCACCCGGCATTGTTGCCTAAGCATGGTGGCAAAGGAATGTTTGGTATGCATGTGCATGAGGAGGTAAAAAAAGCCGCGGAAGATAAAACCGGCATTACCATACATTATATAAACGGCAGGTTTGATGAGGGCGAAATTATTTTTCAGGCCGAAACAAATGTTGAAGTAGATGATACCCCATTTGTAATAGCCGAAAAGGTACACAAATTAGAGTATGAATATTTTCCAAAGGTGATTGAGGAGGTTATTCTAAAGTATCAACGAAACGTGTGAAACGTTCCAAATCGTCTATTACCATTACATTTTTGGGTATGTAAATGCCTTTGTTGAGTAATTGGTTTCCTGAGAGTAAAATTTTTGCAAGCGGAAATCTTTCGGCAATTGCTTTTACAAAATCCTGAGTGTCTTTTAACTTAAATGTAGAAGTAAGAACACTAATAACATAATCGGCTTTGTAAGCATTACTGACGGAAACCAAATCGGCTAAGGGCAAATTTTGCCCGAGATAGATAGTGTGGTGCCCGCGCACTCTTATCAGGTAATTGGCAAAAAGTAAACCGAGTTCGTGTGGTTCTCCAGCTGGCAAGAAAAGAATGAACTTTTTTGTTTGTGGTGTAATGTGTTTGTATTGCCCGTCAATGGCAACCATAAGTTTTTGTCTTACTAAGTTGGCAATAAAATGTTCGTAGGCAGGATTGATGTTTCCGCTTTGCCACAACACACCAATTTTTTTTAAAAACGGAAAAATAACTTCAAGCATGGTTTTTTCCAGTCCATGCTGAAGAATGTTTTTCGAAAGGATTTTTTCAAAAGCCATTTCGTCTAATTGTAGCATGGCGTTAGTCAAGGATTCGGTAAGCACCGTATCGCTTTGATCTTTTTCCATGTAGGCAAGTACCATGCGCTCAATTTCCTGCTCAGTAAGCTTTGTGATTTTCGAAATTTTTACACCAAAGCGGTTTAACATACTTACGTTAAGCATTAGTTTTAGGTCGGCATCGTCATAATAGCGAATGTTGGTAGTGGTGCGCTTGGGTTGTGGTAAATTATAGCGCTGCTCCCAAATACGAAGCGTATGTTGCTTTATACCCGTAAGCGCTTCAATATCTTTGATGGAAAAACGTTGCATGATAAAGATGTTTGTAAAACAACAAGCTTAAATAATAAAAGTTTATTGGTTATTAGAAAATTTAATTCTTGCAGTTACCTTAAAATATTCGCGCCTGATGATTGCATCTGCAAGCATTAAAAAGTAGTTGGTCTTTGTGGCTTGTTCAGGGAAAAATTTTTCTGGCATATCAATCCTGTATAATAATGAATTGAGTTTGTATGTTCCTTCTTTAACAATGTTTTTTAATACCTCTGCAATTTGCTCCTGGATGTATTGATAAGATGTGTTTGCAGTTAAATCAATATTCAATAACGGGGCAAAACCTGCAAAATCTTTATTGATTTGATCTATTGTTTTTTGAATTATCTCTTTTTGAGAGTTAAAAAGCTCAATGGAAAAATCGTGCATATCAGACTTGTGTGGTTCTGTCAAACTTTAGCCGTAACCGTTCAACAGGAATATTATTCAGAATATGGCTTGAAATAATTTCGTCAACATCATTAATAGAAACGCTACCGTAAAAAACGCCTTCAGGGTAAACAACAAGAGCCGGTCCAAAATCGCAAACATCAAGGCAACCTGTTTTTTGAGCGCGTATGATAGTATTTAATCCTAACTCTTTGATTCTTTTTTTAAAAGCATCCACTAATTCAAGTCCGTGTGCTTCACCGCAACTTTTGCGCTCGCTGTTTTTGCGTTCGTTAGTGCAAACAAAAATGTGTTTGTCGTATTTCATTTTTAAAACTTAATGTGCAAATATAGAAAGCTATTAACAGAAGTGATGTTGTAAATAAGATAATACACAACTATCAATAACTAAACATTAAACTAATTTTATAATCGTAAATTTTAGCTTCATGAACCCATACTTTGAAGTAATTCTACGCACCTGCGCAGTTTACATTTTTATTGTGCTGGCAATACGTCTTTTTGGCAAGAAGGAGTTGTCGCAATTATCAGTAACTGATCTGGTTTTTATTATGCTGATAAGTAACAGTGTACAAAATGCAATGGTAGGAAGCAACGTTTCTCTTCTTGGTGGTATTATAGCTGCAGGGGCGTTATTTATTTTAAACTCATTGCTAAAATTATTGTCATACCGAAGCAAAGCAATCAGTAAATTTTTGCAAGGCGAACCTGTTATGCTTATTCATGATGGAAATATTATTGATGAAAATTTATGGAAAGAAAAAATTACTATTCGCGAATTGGAGGCTGCTGCACGCGAACATGGTGTAGCTGATTTAAAACAAGTAAACTTAGCAGTGTTAGAAACCGATGGCAGTATAAGCATTCTAACTGACAACTATAAACAGAGAACAAACCGAAAAAGAAAATCAAGTAAAACACTACCAAAATCAACGTCATAAATATTCAGGGTATATGATTAAACATTTTTTTACCGTATTGCTGTTTTTTATTTTTTTAAATTCAGTTTTTTCGCAAGACAAAAAATTTCTTTCGCCAAACCTTACCATATCGGCAGATTATATTCCCGGGCAGCAGTTTGCTGACTTTAAAGAAAAATATTCTACCGCGCGCGCCAACGCTATTTTTAATTTCCCTCTTTTGAGCAGGAGGTTTGCTCTAACCAATAGCTTAGAATATAAAACAATGGTAATACTTGCCAATGCACATGCAGGATATGGATTACCAAATTTTTCTTTTATAGATGAACAGCATCAACTGGTAAACGGAAATGCAGGCATGAGTTTTATTTACAGCAGCGGCAGCAAAAATACTTTAGTCGCAAATGCAACTGTTGGCGTGGCTGAGGATTTAGAAACGATTAAATCTTTTCAATTGCGTTTTGGGGGGTTGTTCATTTTAAAGCATAAGTTCAACGGAGATTTTTCGGGGTTGATAGGTGCACACTATTCTTATGTGTATGGCAGAGGGCTACCATTACCGGTGTTAGGTGCAATAATAAGAGCGGGAGATAAAGCCAAGTTTAAAATTATTTTGCCGGTAAACATTTCGTACATGCGTAAGTTAAACCAGTGGGATATGCTAATGATTTTTATTGCGCCTGAAGGCGGGCAAAATAATTTTTGCAACTGTGGCGATACAGTTTTTGCGGGCAGACCCGATGTGGTGCGTTTTCGCAGCAAGGCATTTAAAGCAGGGGCGAGTTATAAAATTGGTGTAAACGACAGGATACATGTAACGCCCGAGCTTGGTTTTTTAACGCGAAGAAATATTTCATTCAGCGATGCTGGATTAACTGCCAAAGACAGTTTTATAAAAGAAGATCTAAAAGGAATAGTGTATGCAAAAGTGAGCATGCGCATTTTGTTTGGCGATTTAAGGTTCAAGCGCACGGGTGATAATTTTTTATTGAATGATGAGCGGCTGGACGATTATGATTTGGATGAGGTTACGAAACTGTAAGGGAGGTTTTTTGTTTAAGTTGATGTATGACTAAAACAAAAACAATTTTAATTACGGGCGGTAGCGGGTTTATTGGTTCGCATTTAATAAAGTACTTAAAAAATAAAAATTACAATTTGCGCATTTTATCGCGCAATAAAAAAAATGTTGGAGGTGCCGAAGTTTTTTTGTGGGATGTAAATAAAATGCAGATAGACGAGCGTGCAGTTGTTGGGGCTGACTACATTGTGCATTTGGCAGGAGCAGGTATTGCAGATAAAAGATGGACTGACCTAAGAAAAAAGGAATTATACAGCAGCCGCATAGATTCTGGCAAGTTACTATTGCAAGCTATTGAGAAATCACAGCATAAACCTGAGGCTATTGTTTGTGCATCAGCATCGGGTATTTACGAACCATCTCAACATAGTATTAATGAAGAATCTGCTTTAGCAAATGATTTTGCAGGAACCCTGTGTTGGGAATGGGAGCAGCAAAATTTAAAATTTGAAAGCGTTGGAATACGTACAAATATTTTAAGGTTTGGTTTGGTAATGGCACCTGATGGCGGAGCGCTGAAAGAATTGTTAAAACCTATGAAATTTTTTGTTGTGCCTGTGTTTGGTAATGGCAAACAATTTATGCCGTGGATTACTATTGAGGACTTATGCCGACTTGTTACTTTTTGTTTGGACGAAAAATCTTTGAAAGGGATTTTTAACGCAGTGGCTCCGCAAAAAATTTCAAATGTTGATATGGTTTCAGAACTCCAAAAACATATTACTCCTTCAATTAAAATTTATGTTCCGGCATTCATTTTAAAAATAATGCTTGGCAAACGGGCTAATATGTTATTGAACAGGTACCCCTTGGTGGCAGATAAAATTTTGAAGGAGGGGTTTGAGTTTAGTAACCCTACATTTCAAAATTTTATTGCTAAAAGATTATGAGGTGTTTAACAACCAAGTAGAAGAAGAAAATCAGGATTTTAAGGTGTTTTCACTTAGTGCCGCAGGCATGAAACTATCAATCTAAGTTCATCTTAACTCTTTACTCCAATTCTCTTTTACCTACAAACTCCTAAACATTCTATTTTTGCTTCTATTTAAATGTTTTCTCTTTCACATATTTATAAAGTTATTCATTGATATTATCTTAATATTATTAATCCGAAGCTTCTATGATAAATTTTCAGATAACAACTACATCTAAAGTTTTTATGAGGATTACTACCCTACTATTAATATGTAGCTATCAAAGTATAGGACAAGAACTTTTTCCTCAAAAAACAAATCAGTTTAATATAGTTGTAAGTGCCGGAGTGGCAATACCGGTTGGCAGTTTCTCAAGATATGAAGAGAGTCGCTCCTCCCTTATTAATGCAACCTCAAAAGATTTTTCTATTGTTGGTGAACCGTTGGCCGGGACTAATGGCAACATTCAGCTATCTTACATTTTTAAAAGCAAACATTCGGTTTTTTGTGATTTTTATTTGTCTTCATTTAAGGTGAAAAGTAAGAAATACAAAGATTTTCTGCCAGAAGCAGCACTTAATACGATGGGTACTTTTAGCAATGTAAATTACACTTCAAATAACTGGATAATTAAATCTGTTGTAGTTGGATATAAAATATTCTACCCATTCCAAAAAACTAAATTGTTTTCAGGTATAGGTTGCTCAATAGATTTTGTTACATGCCCAAAAGCAAACTATAAAGCAGATTATCATTCAAACTATTCAAGCTATATATCTTATTTTGAATTGAGCCAGCAAAAAGAAACTTCTTTATCACCCGGAATTGTGATTACACAAGGATTAGAAATTAAAATTACTAAGGCATTTTCTTTAGTTTGCGATTTAAAATATCGGTACTCTACTCATTCATATAGCACAATAATTAATTCTTACGACCAAAGCAATTCCAACACTCCACGGCAAGTTCAAGAAGTCTCTTTTGATAAACCTGCTTCAGTAGTTTCTGTAAATGCAGGTGTGTCAGTTTCTTTATAAAATAAGAAATCAAACTATGTGAATTTGCATTAATGTCTTAAGGAGATAAAAATTATCTGCGGCTCTGCGTGAAATAAATTTTAGTTATTTCCGACTTCTGCTCTAGTTAAAGCCCCTTTCTTTTACCACCCCACCAACTTCCCTTGCCTTTAAAAACTTTCGGAAGATACTCTACCATGCCAAGCTCACTTGATTTTTTTCCACCCGTATTATAAACCACTCCAACACTAAAGCGGGCATAATTATCGGTCTTCTTTATTATACTTTAATTAGTCCGCAACCTCAATCTTTTCCATCAGCCAGCTTATATCAGCTACATTTTTTTCTTTTAAAATTCTATTCTTCAACTTTTCAATTTTTACTTTATTGCCATAAGCCCTAAATAGAGCCGACAAGTATATAATCAAATTGCGGTTAAATGTTTTTTGAAATTCGGAGAGGTAGCGGTTACGCAAAAGGAAAAGTCTGAATGCCGAGGCATGATAAAAGTAAGCATCTGCATCCTGCAACTCGTAATAACATTTCAGCAAAATAACCCTTGAATCAACCTGGTAGGCGATGTCAGTAAACTCAACATCGGCAAGTTTGCGAATAGCATCTTTAAATTTTTGTGTAGAAAATAAGTAGTATGCCGAATTATAAGCCAACGCATTTTTCTGCTCTGCCGGTTTCACAAACGTAATGTAACGCTCAATAAAATTTTTGCACCATAGTATTTCTCCTTCTCGCAAAGCAACAGTAACAATGTTTTTAAACTCGAACTGCGACATCCACTCATGGTAAAGCAGTTTTTTATTACCAAGTATTTCAATATAAATTTCAAACAGCGCTTTATTGTATGCCGCATTGCCTGAATTGATTTTTTTAATACAATAGTTTTTTGCATACTGATAAAACTCATTCAACTCTTTTAAGGGAAAAGTGCTGCCTTGCCTCTTAATCAACTCTTTAAGCTGCAAAAAAAACTTTTCATCAGATGGCTTGGTAAGCGTTAGGTATATGTGCAGATAAATTTGAACGACAGGAATCACCTTAAACCTTTCTGTTGCCGCCAACTGAACAACTTCCTCCATAAAATTTATATCAACCTCTGTTTTTATAATATTTTTAAGATTGATAACCTCACAGGCTAATTGTAGTTTTTTGGTAATAAAAAAAACATCAAAATGGTGCAGCACCGTCTGGTAATCGAACTTCTTTTTGCGCGATTGACTTGCCGCTAAAAATTCCAGACTGTTTTCGGCAGACTGAAACTGCATAAGAAAGAAATTTGCATTTTTCCCCGTCTTATCATTTACTATTTCATTGTGTGTAAAGTGCCATGCTTTTACAAAATTTTTGGCAGCAAGCGATGAAAGCAAAATATTGTGATATAAAAGTTTGTTGCTGTTTAAATACCGCAGCGATAAAAAATACTCCAAATGCTTGCACAGAAAACTTTGTGCATAGCGCCATTTTTTATTGTTGTATGGCTTGCCATAAGTTTGAATGTAAGCAGCCTTTGCATCAAATTTTTTTTTAACAGTGCATTGCTTATGCACTGCATTAAACAACTTATCAAAACTTTTATCGGTAGTAAAGTATGATGATAGCAAGTAAGATTTGAAAGCGTTTACCTCAAATTTGTTAAGGCCCGATACGATTTCTTCTAATTTGTTCACAGACGTAAAAATATAAATATGTTGGCAAATGGTTAAAAATGTACAAAGTATTAAGTACAAAGACAGCATACCTTAATTTTGACATTTTAAATCACTATTATGTGCACCAAATATTAATTGAACCCAGAACCCTCTTGGTACTTTGTACTTAATACTCGGCACTAAAATATACTTGGCAAATCATTTTTTTTGAACTTTTTTTAAGCCATGAGGCATTATACTATTGTACTATCAAATAGAATCTCTAAGCGCAAGTGATACAAAACATTAAAAAGTAAAACTATGGCAACTAATGGTGTTAACTCAAAAAACAATAACTTTAAAAACGTAAATATGATGGAAACAAAAATTTTAAAACTGACAAATGCACAATTTAACAGCTTTGCTCTTAAAAGTGCTACAATAGTTTTTATAAGCATAATGCTATTGCTATTAAGTATATTGAAGACCAATGCCGCTAACTACTACTGGGTAGGCGGCAGCGGCAACTGGAGCGATGTTTCGCACTGGGCAACTACAAGCGGGGGTGGGACTTTTCATGCGGTGCCGCCAACGGCAAATGATGATGTGCACTTTGATGCCAGTTCATTTGTTTCAAATACTGATAGTGTTATAGTTGATGCCGCATTAACAAATATTTATTGTAAAAATTTTCAATGGACAACCCTCAGCTTTTCACCTACATTTTACGGTCAATGGTCTTCAAATTTGAATGTATTCGGTTCAATATCTCTTGACCAACCACTAAAATTTGAGTTTAAGGGTAAAATAATCCTGTTAGGCAATTCATTCAACCAAATATTTACAGATGGTGTTGCTCTATCCGGACCTGGGGGTTATACTGATCAACTCACCATTAATGGCACCGGAACGTGGAATTTAACCTCTGAGTTAGCAGTCGTTGGAATATTATTTAATAATGGAACCTTTAACACCCTCAATAATAACATCATTGCTTATGGCTTTATCACAATGGCAAGTGCTTCAAATGTCAATTTAGGATCTTCAATAATTTCTGTGGGCGCAAATTTTACTGTTGGTGGTGGTATTTTAAATGCAGATAGCGCCACTATTGTTCTGGACAAGAATCTTATTACTGGTTGGTCCTATTCTCAATACATGTTCTTTGGCAATACAAGTAAAGTTATCTGTAATGACGATTGTATGGTAAACACTAATGCTGACAAGTTAATCGCATATAATGATGTAATTGCATTGACTGGAAATTATGATACGGTATTCTTTAATAATCCTGGTAGCACGGTAGCGGTAGATAACCTTACGGTTGATTCGGTATTTATAATAACCTCCAATTCCGCATTTCCTGTTACTTTAAAATCAACACAGGCAGGCATTCAAAGTTCTCTTTTTAAGTCTTCAGGAGCGGTCTGTATTCAAAATGTATTTATTCAGGATTTATCAGTTTCAGGAGGTGCCCAATTTTTTGCAGGAAATGGTTGTGTAGACTTAGGCAACAACACCGGCTGGCAATTTGCACCATGCAGCGTAGTTAGCGATGTATGGCCCGGTGATGTCAACTACGATTTAACGGTAAATAACAATGATGTATTAAATATTGGTTTGGCATATAACAATACTGGTCCGGTGCGCACAGGTGCATCACTCGCTTATGTTGCACAACCTGCCACAGATTGGAACGGTTACTTTGCCAATGCCGTTAACCACAAACATGCCGATACCAATGGCGATGGCGTTGTGGATAACAATGATACCGCTGCCATTACACTTAATTACGGTTTAATGCATCCTGCACGTTTGGCAGGCAATACTTCACAAACATTTACAGGTCCGCAACTTTACTTACAGGCAAGTGCCGATACCGTTACCGAAGGTGATACCGTTGAGTTTGAAATTTATTTGGGAGATGCCGCTAATCCAATTAGTAACATTTATGGCTTGGCATTTACCATTAACATTGATACCACATTTGTTGATACTGTTTACAGCAACTTTGATTTTACCGGCTGCTGGATGGGCACAGAGGGTGTTGATTTGTTAACGTACAACCAACCGCTATGGAGCCAGAGTAAAATAGATGTGGCATTAACACGCACCACACAAACAGATACAAGCGGTTATGGATATTTAGGAAGAGTAGGCGTGGTAGTGGTTGATAATATAGGGGCACGTATAACATCACCTGGATACATGACCATGCCTGTTAGCATCAGCAATGTGTATGCAATAAATTTTGCCGAAAATATTTTAAGCATAACCACATTGGGCGATAGCGTGGTTGTTGACACAACCGGAACAGTTGGCATTAATAACCTGATTAATTTAAACAGTGCCGTACTTGTTTATCCTAACCCATCAAAAGATAAAATAAATATTAAAAGCAATAAATTAGTAATAGAAAATGCTGAGTTGATTAATGCAATGGGTAAGGTATTAACGCAAACAAAAGCGGAGGCAAACGCTGTTGAAGTAAATCTTCAAAACATTACTTCGGGAATTTATGTGCTGCGTATTAAAACAGATAAAGGTGTGGTGAATAAAAAAATTCAGGTTATATAGTATTAAGTAATGGATAAGAAATTTTAGCTAAGAGTAATTCACCACTAAGACACCAAGTACACAAAGTAGCACTAAGGCTAAGTGTGCTTTGTGTACTTGGTGTCTTAGTGGTGAAACATGTCCAAATTATAGCCCTTTGCCCTTACCACCCCACCAACTTCCTTTGCCTTTAAAAAACTTGCGGAAAATACCCACCCTGCCAAATTCACTTGATTTTTTTCTTCGGGGATTATAAATCAACCCAACGGTGAACCGAACATAATTATCGTTCTTTTTAGTATTAGCGCGACTTCTTCCCACTGGAAAAAATCCTTTGGTGTCAATTCTTCTGTTTGATAATGCTATTGCCACTGGTCCGCCAACTGCTGCAAGCAAACTACTGTCGGGGTATCGGCTGCTTGCATCATCTAAATAATCTGTTGATGTAAAATGTTCAGCAAATTCCACTTTCAATTTCCAATTGCTGTTTAAGTTTATGTTTACCCCCAAGCCTAATGGTATAACTCTTTGCCTGAGTTTATATGGGGATGGATAATTTCCTCCCAAATATTGCCCTTCTGTACCGATGGGCTGCAACTCGTATGTAGTTCCATTAAGCTCGGCTGTTGGGTTAAACCAGAACATACCAATTCCACCAAAAACATACGGGTTAAATAGTTTCTTCTTGTGAAGTTTAAAAAACTTTATATGTGCTGTTATTGTAACCTCGTCAATTTTTGATTTGAAGCTAAGATTACGTACTTTATTATCGTACTCGTTTGAAATAGAATCGGCACCTTCAATATTGCCGTGCAAATACTGAAGTCTTACATCAAAAATACCATCAATGTTATACCCGATTCCGGCTGTATAATGCGCATTAAAAATTTTTGATGGTGGAATAATTCTTTTATCATTTAAATCGCCATTGTAATAAATAATACCAGTGCCAACTGTTCCGAAAAAACGGCTTTGAGAAAATGATGTAAGGAAAGCAAAGGTGAGATACAGAAGTAAAAAGCTTCTTTTAATATTAATCATTAATAAGTTTTTATATAAAATCAATGCTACAAAAGTAACCATGATAATAGGAGCAATTATCAATATAAACTTGCATTGCTTTTACTTCTACACAAAAAAATGTTAATTGCTCGCAAGTAAATTATTTCCTGTCATATCTACAGGTTTATCAATTTGCATGAGGGATAAAATTGTGGGAGCCAAATCAGCAAGTTTTCCGCTTTTTAATTTAAATTTTCCTGAAGCCTCAATCAAAAAACACGGAACAGGGTTGGTGGTATGTGCAGTGTTTGGAGTACCATCAGCATTAATCATTAACTCAGCATTGCCATGATCTGCAGTTATTAGAAACGAATAGCCATTTCTCATCCCACATTCTACCACACGCTGTACGCATTTGTCAACTGTTTCAACTGCCTCAACTGCTGCCGAAAAAACGCCCGTATGTCCAACCATATCGGCATTGGCAAAGTTTAAGCAAATAAAGTCTGCTTCTGCTTTTTCAAGTTCGGGAAGTAACGCATCTGTTAACTCAAGCGCGCTCATAGATGGTTTTAAATCATACGTAGCAACCTTAGGAGATGGGATTAAAATTCTCTTTTCTCCCTCAAATTCTTTTTCTCTTTGACCCGAAAAGAAAAATGATACATGTGGATACTTTTCTGTTTCTGCTATACGAATTTGCTTTTTTCCCGCTTTTTCCAAAACTTCGCCTAAAGTCATTAACAAATTATCCTTCTCGAAAATCACGTGCACGTTTTTGTATTTATGGTCATACCTGCACATGGTAGTGTAATGGAGGTTAAGTTTATGCATGTTGTACTCATGCATGTCTTCCTGATTCAGCACAGTTGTTATTTCACGGCAGCGGTCTGTTCTAAAATTAAAACACAGCACTGCATCATCGTCTTTAATCTTAGCTAACGCCTCTCCCCTATCATTGCAAATAACAACGGGTTTAATAAACTCATCTGTTATATTTTCTGTGTATGATTTTTTTATTGATTCTGCTGCATTGGTATTTTTTTCTCCTTCGGCATTCACCAGTAAATCAAATGCAAGTTTTATGCGCTCCCATCTTTTATCCCTGTCCATTGCATAATATCTGCCTATAACAGATGCAATAACAGGTTTACCTCCGCCAAGTGTGTTTAAATGATTTTGCAAATCCTCAATATATTTTGCACCGCCTTTAGGGTCAGTATCTCTGCCGTCCATAAACGCATGAATAAAGACTTGCTTTAATCCATGACTTGCAGCAATGGAGCATAATCCTTTTAAATGATTGATATGGCTATGCACCCCGCCATCAGAAACCAAACCCATTAAATGCAATGGTTTTTTATTGACTAAACAATAATTGATTGCAGCCAATAATTGCTTGTTGTTATCAATTGTTTTTTCTCTGAACGCTTTATTAATAAGAGCGAGTTCCTGGTAAACCACCCTGCCGGCACCAATATTTAAATGACCTACTTCACTGTTACCCATTTGTCCCTCAGGCAAACCAACATTTTCGCCATGAGTGAGCAAAGTTGTATTGGGATATTTTTTGTAGCACGAATCAATAAAGGGAGTGTTTGCTTTTGAAACTGCGTTGGCTGGAGAATCGGGAGCCTGCCCCCACCCGTCCATAATTATTAAAACAACTTTTTTAGACATGTAATCTTTAAATATGATGCGAAGTTAACAAGGCATTTTGAATATGAGTTTAATTGCAACTTCACGCGAACACTATGTTAATTTTAATTAAAAGTCATACTTTGAAAACTTTATTTCATTTACCTTATACATTCTTTCTCTGTATTAATTTTGTGGTATGAATGAACAATGGGTAAAAGTTTATTCAACAACGCAACATCACCAAATAGAAATTGCAAGAGCCGTATTGGAAGAAAACCATATCAACTCCAGTTTTATTAATAAGATGAGTACAAACTACGGAACGCTAATTGGCGAAATAGAATTGTATGTAAAAGCCGGTGACGAAACGCTGGCAACATTCATTTTAAAAAATCTTCAACTGTGACCAACTTTACACAACGCGTAATTACAGGTGCATTGTTTGGCGCTGTTATGATTTCGTCTGTTGTTTTTAACGGCTGGACTTTTATTGCACTGTTTTTTGTTATCAATGTTTTAAGCATTTGGGAGTTTTACAAATTGGTGATGACCGATGGCTCTGAACCGAGGCGATATGCAGGCACTGTTTTATCATGTCTGCTCTTTGTGCTCACTGCACTTATTGCGAAAAATGTTGTTTCCCCGTTTTACCTGATTATACTTATTCCGCTCACTTTTTACATTTTTATTCAGGAACTGTACTTAAAATCTAAAAAGCCGTTTGAAAATTTGGCTGATACATTTATAGGAATTATTTATTTAACCGTGCCGCTTTCGTTGTTTAACTTTATTGCTTTTCCGGTTAGCGATGGGGGCGACTATCGTTACGAAACTATTTTGGGTTATTTCTTTTTGTTGTGGGCAAGCGATACAGGCGCATATTTGTTTGGCAAGCGCTTTGGCAAAAGAAAACTCTTTGAACGGCACTCTCCGAAAAAATCGTGGGAAGGAAGTGCTGGTGGTACAATTGTAACCATATTGGTTGCTTACTTTCTATCGCAATACTTTGTAAACATTGATTTAATTGACTGGATGGTAATGGGGGTTTTGATAGTAGTTACAGGCACTCTTGGCGATTTGGTTGAATCAATGCTTAAAAGAAGTTTAGATGTAAAAGATTCGGGCAAAATGTTGCCCGGACATGGCGGCATACTCGACAGGTTTGACGGATTATTTCTTTCTGTTCCGTTTGTAGTAACCTATCTGATTTTTAAAAATCATTTTTCTTAAAGAATGCGCAGTAAGTTTAGTTTTATAACACAGTATTCCCCTCTCCTTTGCAGAGCATGCCTGTCCGGTAGACAAGGGGTGAGGGGTAAGGGGTTTTTAGTTTTGTTTTTTATTTTAATTGCCAACGCCTCTTTAGCTCAAGATGCAAAAGAATATTTTGAGAAGGGCATGAAATTTAAAGAGCAGAAACAATTTGATTCTGCCATTGTAAACTTATCGGAAGCAATTTTGCGCAAAGAAAAATTTGAAGAAGCATACATTCAACGTGCCGATTGTTACACTAAATTTTACAAATACATTGATGCCGCAAACGACTACCAGAAGCTTACTTCCTATTTTCCAAAAAACGAAGACTACCTGAAAGCAGCCGGTAAACTTTTTTTAAAGGGAGATGACTATAAAAATGCGGCCATTTATTTAGAAGCATATCACAAAAACCGTGAAACGGATGAGATGATAATACCTGAATTAATTGAAGCAAAAAATGGCAGTGGCAGTTATGCTGATGCACTTATGTATTGCAACAAGTTTGAAAAAACATTTGCAGCCAATGCCGTTTTTCTGTTCGGAAAATTTGTTGCTAAAAAAGGTGCAGAGCCAACAAGTGATTATTATCCTGCTTTAAAGGCTGGCTATGAAGCAATGCTTAACTCAACCGAGTATATTAAAACACCTGCACGTTATCATGAATATTTGTTGCAATATGCTGATGCGCTTTTTGAAATAAAAAAATACAACGAAGCCATTTTTTTATTGAACACGCTTACCAAAAACGAGGGTAACAATTCAAAATATTATTACAAACGCAGCCAGATTTATTTTGAGCAGGAAAAGCTTGACAGTTCGCTGTTTGAAATACAAGGTGCATTTAAAATGAGTAAAACCAATGCGCAGTATTACATACACCGCGCAAAAATTTATGAGAAACAGGATAAGTGGAAAGAAGCATGTAACGACTATGAAATTGCCTTTGAAAACAAAGCCAACTGCGATGCTGTTTATGGCAGATTCAAATGCGAACGCAGAAGTAATAATATTTTTAATTCTGTTGATTTGCTAAAAAAAGGAATTGAACTTTCATGTACTGAAGAAACCTATAATTTATATTTGAGAGAGATTGATTCTATAAAAGCATCGTATAAAGAGGAAAAAATAAAACCAATTGTTTACATAACTGACCCGTTAGCTGTTGAACAAAAACTTTTATTAAAAGAAGAGCAAACATCAGTTACACTTAAAGGATATGTAAAAGACGACAGCAAGATAAAACTACTTTTGATTAACGATTTACCGGTAGCCATGAACAACAACTTTGAATTTGAAATACCTGTAGTGGTTAAAGGTGGCGATAGTTTAAGAATTACTGCCATTGACATTTGGAATAACGTAAGCTCTGTTCCTTTTTATTTTACAATGCTATTGCCCGATTCGGTTAAGATAAAAATTACCGCACCCGTTGCAAAAAATGGTTTTCTCAACATAAAAAAACCAAATAACTCTTCTGTTTATTTTTCTGGCAAGGTTAACTATCCTAATCAACAGATAAAAAAAATTACCCTTAACTCATCCGAAGCTTTGCGTGAGGAAAAAGAAGGCGTAACAAATTTTGAATCAGCTGTTGAGTTAAATGATATGGATAGTGTACTGGTGGTAAAAGTTATTTCTGTTACCAGGGCGGTAAAGGAAAGTTCTTTTAAAATAAAATGGAATTGATTAATGCGTTATTAATATTTTTCCATTCCTATTCTCTCCTTTATCGTTTTCAATTTTATAAAAATACAACCCACTTGAAAGTGAACCTATATCAATTGAAGTTGAGTAGCTCACTTGTTTTTCTAAGCACACTTTTCCTTTTGCATTAATTAATGAAATTTTTTGTGCGTTAAATTGGACGGCAGATTTTATTGTAACAGTATAAGCAGCAGGATTAGGAAAAACAAGTACATCACTGACAGTAGTAAAGTTTAAGTTATCGGTACTTGTTATAAAGTTGCCAAGAGAATCTAACTTAATTGCGTAAATATCTGATTCGTTAGCACCAGAAGATAAGTCATTATACTTAGTGCCTATTAAAAGTACTCCGCCATCTTTGGTAGCAAGTACCTTGTACAAGGTTAAGTAGTCGTCATTATGTCCAATAAATTTTTGCCAACGAGGAACTATATTGTTGTCCAACTGAATTAAATAAAAATAAGCGGGATCAGGTGAAAAATAACTACCGGTATAATTTGTTGTTCCTCCCATAAATATTTTATCAGGGTCAATAAAATCAAGTCCGCGTGATTCTGCATCATTTGTATCTATTGTGCCCATTAAAGTATCAGCAAGTAAGTTAAAGTTAATATCAAACTTGCTCAGTCGCAAATCATAATTAAAGGAAGAAGCAAATGGATTATACCCTCCATTATGGACTACAAATGCGGTATCACTTAACCATTTAGCAGTGCTAATAAAGGCGGAGTTAGGTATATAAACAACTGTATCTACAATACCTGTACTATCTAACTTTACTATGTCATTGGCAGCAGGAACGGGATTGGTTAAATGAAAAGACCAACCTAACGTAAAAAGAAGAAAGCCCGAATTGTCGGGAAGTTCCAAAATATCAAACCCCTGTTCTGAATATAAAGAATCTCCCAAATAAAATGATTGCAATGAATCTCCAGCCAAACTTAAACGATAAAGAAAAATTTCATTATCGGTATTCGTGTTTGCAAACCCCGAAATGAGCAGTTGATTTTGTTTCGATAGTTTTAAATTTTGTGCAACTTCATATTTAATTGGGTTTCCGATTATTTTCTCCTCAATTAAATTTAATGCAGTATCAAGTCTTAAGTACAAAACCTGAGATTCGCTAATTGTTGAGTTAAACACCGTACCAGTAATCAAAACCGAGCTATCACCGACTAACACAACATTATTCAGATAAAAAATGCTGTCAACAGATGTTTTTAAAAAAGTACTGATTGTATCTCCTTGCTCGTTTATTTTGATAACTAATCCCGAATACATTCCATTTGGGAAAGTTGAATATATCCCCTGAATACCTGCAAAATAAAAGTTACCATTGCTATCTTCAACTGCGTCATTGATCACTTCATGATTAGCAGTTGTATATATAAATTCAAATGACTGTGAAAATACTTTCACAGTCATTTGAGTGAACATTAAGGCTATGCCAATAATTACCCTCATTCCTTTTTTAATTGAACGTTCGAGCAATACCATATTTAAATGTGGGATAGTGAAATTGATCACAATTACACAAAGGTAAATACTCATAAAATTGATAAGATAAAACGCAGTATTTACTTCCGGTAAGAGGATCAACCGGTGCATGATAAGCAGCCGCTGCCCTTGCCCCTTCAGTAAAACAGTTCATTTCAGTAGGGGTGAAGCAGACTTGTCCAGTTCCATAAGGTGCCTTATGTAAATAAGTATTATAAGGAGTGCAATGCCAAGTATTACCAGGGTAAACAGTATATAGTTGTGAGTTAAATGTAATATTAGTAAAATACCCTCCATCACAAAACCCATTGCAAGATGCCGAAAGTTTTTTATACATTTCTTTGAAGCATGTAGATGTTGTATTTGTGTTTGATCCACAACCTCCCGGAGAGGTGCTTTGATAATACCCATTCCAGTAATCATTAGCACCATATGTACATGGCCAAGGGAAATTAGGTCCATTAGGTCCATTTGCCACAACAGTGCTTATTGCAACTTCAACTACTACCGACTCGCCATTATCCGGAGGAGATTGTAAAAGTTCAATATTGCTAAATTCTAAATCAACAACACTGTTAAAAGCATTTTGGTTGCTTGAGAAAGGTGACCTACTTCGTGCAGAATTAGCCATCTCTAAAACTTCTGGCCAAACAACGTTTATTAAATCTCCTATCACATCATATTCTTGTCGCTCTTCATTATAATAGCAAGTTAATGTAAATGCAGAATTGTCCACATAAACATCATCATAACTATTATTAGGCGTTGCTGTATGAAAGTTTAATGCTGCTTCTATCACAAGAAGAGCATCTTGCGCTTCATAAGATTGAAACTGAGGTGTGCCTTCCTGAGATTCTCGTATAAAGTTGTTCATAGCACTTTCCATTTCTTCCGGATTAATTCTTTCAGCATTGGGCTGCTTTGGCAAAGGAGAGTTTTTTGAGATTTCCTTTTCGCAACTCATTACAAATATAGTTACAAATAAGATAGTAAGGGTTTTGAATTGATTTTTCATAGCAATAAATTTTTAGTTGTTTAATTATTTTTAACAGGAGCAAATAAAACCGGTTGAAACTGTAAAGCCATACCGCTATCAGAAAATCTTTTGCAGTTTAAGGGATTTTATTTCGCTAAATGTTATTTTTGAAAATCAAATTACAATCTATGCTACAGGTAGGACATAAAATCAGAAAAATAAGAGTCATAAAATCAATTGATGCAAAAGTTATTGCCGATGATTTACATATTTCTACATCTCAATTAAGCAGAATAGAAAATGATGAGGTAAAAATTGATGTAGAACTCGTTCAGAGATTTGCAGATTATTTTAAAATGCCACTAACTGATGTTATTACTTTTGATGATAAGCCCAACGTAATAAACAATAATAACAGCACTGTTTCAAACGGGGGCGTAAATTTTGGAACCATTAACGATCCTGCCATTTTTCAAAACATGATGAAACTTATTTTAGAAAAACTTGAAAGTTTAGATGGCAGAGTTCAGGCTTTAGAGAAAAGTTAATTTCTCAAACACCTCTCAAATACCCCCACGAATGCAGCCTGTCTGAGTCTTCAATCCAACGTTCGCCAATGTCATCTCGGTAGTACATACCGGGTATCATCACATTTGCCACACGGCTGTATGCCTGCGCTTTTGCCTGCTTCATGGTTGAACCTGTACCCACCACTATCATTATTACACCGCTGCTGCCTGCTACCATCCATTCGCCATTTACCAGTTTTACGTCCTCAATGTGTATGCCTTCAAAATTCTTTTTCTTAAACATAATCACACTGTCTTTGGTGTGGGTGTTGTAAGTCTGGTCATCGTTAAAAGGAAAAGGAGGCATACATATACGCACACCTAACTGAAATCCTTTTTTTGTTTTAAACTCGTTTAACGTTCCATCGGCCATACCGTACAAAAATTCGGAGAAGGGTATGTTGATACCCTCCTGTTGAATGCTGATAGTGGGATAACCAAAACGTGCAGTGAATTCTAGTGGATAAATGCCTTGTGAATTTACAATGCAGTTTACATCCATGTAGCCGGTGTATTTTTCTTCGCGTAACTTAGTTTCCATCTTTTGCAAGGTGGCAGCAAATAGTTTATTGGGTTCACTCCAGTACATGGTAGTACCCATTTCACCAGTGGCGGGACCAATATTGCCGGGGAAAAGTTTTTTGTGCTCAAAGTTTACGTTGATGGGTGTCATAAACTTATTGCCGTTAAAGAAAGCACCTACGGCAACTTCAACACCAGTAACACGTTTTTGCAACTGGAATATTTTTACTTTATCGGCAACGGTTTTTTTGTAGGCTTCCAGCATCTGCACCACATCTTTTCCGTCTTCTTCTTCGCCCACAAATAAAAGGCGCTTGTAGTTTTGCGCTTCGCCACTGGGTTTTATAACGTAACGCGAAGGATTGCTTTGTACAAATCTGATGGCATCGTCAAAAGAAGTAAACTCCTGAAACGGAATAATATTTACGCCATACTTTTTTAGCTCCTCCTGCCCAAAGGTTCTGTCATCTTCCAGCTTATCGGTATAACGTGATCCGCCTACCACAACCTTTCCTTTGTTTTTGAGGTCTTCGCTCCATGCGCCCATGCCCAGTACATCATCAAATACAATAATATCTGCCCAATCAATTTCTTTTTGCCAGTCTTTTATTTTGGGTACAAAGCCATCAGCACAATCAGCACTGTCTTCTTCGCGTATATAATACTTTGCATCGTGTCCTTCTTTAACCACCTGCCAGGCTATATCACTGATAAGGGCATCGTAAGAAACGAATAAGAATTTTTTCTTTTCCATGTTTTGATTTGTGGCTGTGAAAATAGTTAGGATTGATAAAAAATTAGGATACCGGTGGGATGATATTAAATTTGTTTTTAAACACATTTGCTTACAGGCAGACAGAGATTATAAGATTAGAAGAAATGATTAAAGGATTTTCACTAACACTGCATTGCCAATTAGTGTTAATCAAAAAGCGCAGCGTTAATTCCTTTTTTAAAATATGTGAATCTGTGTCTTAAAAAAAGGAAACACCGATTTACAGATTGGAAGAAATGATTAAAAGATTTTCACAAATGCTGCTTCGCAGTTTTGCATCGCCAATTAGTTCAAATCAAAAAGCGAAGCACTAAATTGTTTTTTAAATCTGTTAATCTGTGTCTAAAAAACCTTGTTCAAAAAATAATTGCAGAAAAATTTTCTTTTCAAAAAACAACAGATTATATTATGACCACAAAAATGATATTATTACAATCATTGCAAAAAAATGGATAGCGACAACGAAAATATTACAGGTAATGAAAGGCTCCGTGGCAGAGGTGCGCAGATACATGCCCGTAACCGTTTTTTAAAACATGAGATTGTAACCGAGTATATAGAGGGGTTGGATGAGCCTTTTCTTACCAATAGTAAAACTGAAGTGTTTATTGAGAATCCGCGCAAGCTGGTAAATAAAATGACGAGCCCTGATGTGGGCATGATGAGTAGCGCCAATCCTTACCAGGGCTGCGAGCATGGCTGTATTTATTGTTATGCGCGCAATACACATAATTATTATGGCTTTAGTGCAGGACTGGATTTTGAAAGAAAAATAATTGTAAAGCCTAACGCAGCAGTATTGCTTCGCAAACATTTCGACAATAAAAATTATAAGGTGGGCAGCATTACTTTTTCGGGAAATACAGATTGCTACCAGCCGCTGGAGCGCAGGTATAAAATTACACGCAGTTTATTGGAGGTGATGCTTGAGTATAAAAACCCTACGGGCATTATCACTAAAAACAGTTTGATACTGCGCGATATTGATTTGCTGAGCGAGCTTGCCAAACTTAACCTGGTACATGTAATGGTGAGTATTACTTCCTTACGCGAAGAAGTAAGACAAATGCTGGAGCCGCGCACAGCTACTGCCAAAAACAGACTGAAAGTTATTGAAGAACTTTCAAAAAATAATATTCCTGTTGGGGTGATGACAGCGCCCATAATACCGGGGCTAAACGGTAATGAGATACCTGATATTATAAAGGAAGTGGCAGAGCGCGGAGGGGTAACGGCAGGATTTACAATAGTGCGGCTGAACGGAGAGATTGCAAGCATTTTTAAGGACTGGCTTGATAAAACGCTGCCCGATGCTGCCAATAAAATTTGGAAACAGATAAAGGAGTGTCATGGCGGGCAGGTGAACGACTCGCGATTTGGGACGAGAATGAGCGGTGAAGGAAAAATTGCCGAAAGCATAAGGCAGTTATTTCATATGGCTAAGAATAAATATATGCAGGGAAGAAGCATGCCCAATTATGATTTTAGTTTGTTTGAAAGACCGGTGCGTGCGGGAGGACAGATGCAATTGTTTTGACCCCTAACCACTAAAGGGAGAAACAGTTTGAAAATGATTATTGATAACAAAGAATAAAATGATACAGAGCAGTAACATAGAGAGAACAGTGGCCCACATGGATTTGGATTGTTTTTTTGTTTCGGTGTCGAGGCTTATTAACTCTAAGTTAATTGGTATGCCGGTGATAGTTGGCGGTGGGGAGCGTGGAGTGGTGGCTGCATGCAGCTATGAAACGCGGAAGTTTGGTGTGCACAGCGCTATGCCTATTAAGACTGCAAAACGGTTGTGCCCTGAGGCCATCATTATCCGTGGAGATTATGATGCGTACAGCAAGAAGAGCGATGAAGTAACGCAGATTATTGAGGAAGATGTTCCGCTTTTTGAACGCAGCAGTATTGATGAATTTTATATTGACCTGACAGGCATGGATAAATTTTTTGGATGCTTTAAACATGCAACAGAACTGAGAGAAAAAATAATAAAAGAAACAGGTTTGCCAATTTCACTTGGCATGAGCGCCAATAAAACAGTAAGTAAAATTGCTACGGATGAAGCCAAACCTAACAACTATAAAAATGTAAACCATGGCGATGAAAAAAAATTTCTGGCACCGCTGCGTGTAAATAAAATACCGATGGTAGGTGAAAAAACCTACCACTTGTTGCGCAGCATGGGTGTGGAGTGGGTGCGGACGGTGCAGGAGATGCCAATGGAGCTGATGCAAAATGTGCTTGGAGAGAATGGGATAAGCATTTGGAAAAAGGCGAACGGGATAGATAACAACCCTGTGGAGGCATACAGCGAGCAGAAGAGCATGAGCCAGGAAGAAACATTTGAGCAGGATACGATAGATGTGCAAAAACTGAAAAATATTTTGGTGGTGATGACGGAGAAATTGTGTTTCAGATTGCGGAGTGACAAAAAAGTAACGGCATGTGTAAGTGTAAAGATACGCTACAGCAATTTTGATACGCATACAATGCAATGCAGAATACCTTATACCAGTTGCGACCATACGATAATAAGAGTGATAAAAGAACTGTTTGATAAACTATATAACAGACGATTGCTGATACGACTGATTGGTGTGAAGTTTACGCATTTGGTAGGAGGCACACACCAGATAAATATGTTTGAAGACAGTACAGAAATGATAAACCTATACCAAGCAATGGATAAGATGCGGTTTAGGTTTGGAGAAGATAAAATACACAGAGCAGCAGGTATGAATTTTTCGCTGAGAGGGTTTAATCCTTTTAATGGGTTGAGCAGCTCACCTACAGCAAAACCTGTATGGGAATAACTACATTAATTAAAGAGAAAGGAATTTGAGGAGATGTATATTAATTGCCACACTTATTTTTCGTTTAAGTACGGGACGCTTGCACCGGAGGATTTACTAAGGGCATCACAGGCGAATGAAATAAGTACGCTTGCCCTTACGGATATTAATAATACATCAGGAGTACTTGATTTTGTGCGTATAGCACCCAAGTATAAAATAAAACCGGTTGTGGGTGTTGATTTCAGGAACGGAAACAAGCAAATGTTTGTTGGCATTGCAAAGAACAATGAAGGGTACAGGGAGCTGAATGACTTTTTATCGTATCACCTGCACAACAGGCTTGAGTTTAAAGAACGTGCACCGATATTTAAACATTGTTATGTAGTGTACCCAACAACAGCAAAGCATTTAAACATTACAAAGCGGGGAGAAATAAAATTTAACCTGCGAGAGTACGAGTATGTAGGATTAAAGCCCAAGGAACTTACGCTGCTTCAAATAAGCGGATTGAAAAACTACATTGAAAAACTTGTGATACAACACCCTGTGACATTTAATGAGCCGGGAGATTATAATACACACCGATTGTTGAGAGCGATTGATCTTAATTTATTGGGGAGCAAGGTTGATAAAGGCGAGTATGCAGATTGTAATGAAATAATGGTGCACCGATATGAACTGATAAGGGAGTACGGTAATTACCCTAAGATTATTGACAATACTTTGAAGCTGCTTGATAATTGCGCTATTGATTTTCATTTTGGAAAAAACAAGAACAAAAAAAGCTTCACAGGAAATGTTTACGAAGATGAACTGATGATGCTGAAACTGTGCGAGGAGAATTTACCTTACCGTTACCCGAATGCTACTGAAGAAATAGCAGAAAGATACAAGCGTGAAATAAAAGTAATAACAGAGTTGGGTTACTCATCGTACTTTTTAATAAACTGGGATATTATAAACTATGCAAGGCATAAGAATTATTTTTATATAGGAAGGGGGAGCGGTGCAAACAGTTTGGTGGCTTATCTATTGCGGATTACGGATGTTGACCCCGTTGAACTAGACTTGTATTTTGAAAGATTTATTAATGCCTACCGGACAAGCCCTCCTGATTTTGACATTGATTTTTCGTGGAAGGACAGGGATGACATTATAGATTACATTTTTGAACGGAACGGCAAAACCAATACAGCACAACTGGCAACATACAGTACCTTCCAGTATAATGCGGTGATAAGAGAATTAGGAAAAGTATTTGGTTTGCCTAAAGCAGAGATAGATGCACTGAGTGAAGAGAAGAAACACCCCGACACGACAGATAAAAATTATGCAAGCATAATAAAGTATGGAAAAAAGATTTTAGACTTTCCGAATCATTTAGGTGTACATGCAGGCGGAATACTGATTTCTGAATTACCTATACATTATTATACTGGGACAACCATATTGCAGAAAGGATTCCCTATAACGCAATTCAGTATGCTGGAAGCAGAAGATGTAGGGCTTTATAAGTTTGATATATTATCGCAACGCGGACTGGGACACATAAAGGATACTTTGGAGATAGTGAAGAAAAACCAAGGAGAAGAAATAGACATACACGATATACAGCGATTTAAAAATGATGAACATGTAAAATTGCGGTTAAGTGAAGCACGCTGCATGGGTTGCTTTTATATTGAAAGCCCTGCAATGAGAATGTTGCTGAAAAAATTGGAAGTAAAAACTTATTTAGGATTAGTTGCAGCAAGTTCGATTATAAGGCCAGGAGTTTCATCATCAGGGATGATGAAAGAATATATACTGCGATTCAGGGGAATGAAGGCCAGTTATGAAACACCAAAGGAAATTTATGAGATACTGCATGATACTTATGGAGTGATGGTGTACCAGGAAGATGTGATAAAAGTGGCGCACTATTTTGCCGGACTTACTTTAGGTGAAGCAGATATGTTGCGGAGGGGTATGAGTGGCAAATACCGAGGCAGGCATGAGTTTACCGTAGTAGAAGAAAAATTTTTTTCGAACTGCAAGCAGAGAAAGATACCTGAAGCAACAGCAAAAGAAGTGTGGAGACAAATAGAAAGTTTTGCTGGGTATGCTTTCAGTAAAGGGCACAGTGCATCGTATGCAGTGGAGAGTTACCAGAGCTTATTCCTGAAAACGTACTGGCCACTTGAGCATATGGTAGCCGTTGTAAATAACTTTGGCGGCTTTTACAAAACGGAATTTTATTTACATGAGGCACGCATGTTAGGCGCAAGGGTGCATGCGCCTGATGTAAATAAAAGTGATTTGCAAACCAATATACACGGCAAGGATATTTACTTAGGCTTGCAGCATTTGAAGGAAATGGAGGATAATGCCAAAGAAGAAATATTACGTGCAAGGGAAAGTGACGGGCTGTTTGCTTCTTTGGAAGATTTTATGAAACGTGTTGCAATATCTATTGAGCAATTGCGGATATTGATAAACGTGGGCGCTTTTAGATTTACAGGAAAGACAAAGAAAGAAATGCTATGGGATATTTATTCGATATTAGGGCAAGGGAAAAAAACTGAGGTGAAACAGGAGTTATTTGAAATGGAAAAAAGAAATTTTAAACTGCCCCCGCTTTACTACAACAGTATATATGATGCATGGGATGAGATGGATATATTGGGGTTTCCGTTGTGTGCGCCATTTGATTTGCTTGCACCATTACCTACCAACCTGAAAAGCATGATAGAAAACAACGTGCATCTTGATACTGCGAAAGACCTGAAAAAATATTTCAGGAAAGAAATAACGATAACAGGCTACATGGTAACCTATAAACCCACACGAACAAAGCATGGTGAAAGCATGATGTTTGGAACGTTTATAGATAAGCAGGGAATATTTTTTGATACAACCCATTTTCCGGCAGTGGCAGCACAATATCCCTTGAAATGGAAAGGCTGTTATTTAATAAAAGGAAGAGTAGCCGAAGAGTTTGGATTTTATAGTTTGGATGTAACAGAGATGGAAAAACTTAATTTTATTGAGCGCTACTCAAATGAAGCGATAAAAGAACCGGCAAACTAAATGTTTCTGATGCCTCAAAATAAAAATGTTAGCCGTGGTAAACTCTTGATGCCACAATCAACCCATTTTCAATTTCAAGAACCTCAGCAACCATCATATCTTCTTCTGCGGGTACCATTCTTTTATACTCCATAAAAACACGCTGGTGGTTAGCAGTAATAGTTTGCTTGATGTACCGAAGTTGCGGCAGTCTTTCAAAAGCATCGTGCCACCAATCTCTTAACGCATCTTTACCTTTAATTAATCCCTTAGTCCCTGGTTTTCTAATTTTCAGCTTAGGGCTAAAGTGAACTGCATCGTTATGATAAAGCGAAAGCAAGTTTTCTAAATGATGTTCATTAAATGCTTCAAGCCATTTTATGGCTATTTGTTCGGGTGTCATTGGTTTCGTGTTTGATTTGTTCTTGCAAGTGCTTTACGATAATCCTCATTTACATAATGGCCTAATCGTTCCGCATTACTAAAATCTTGTTGTGCATGATCAAACATTTTTAACTGATAATAAGTAAGAGAGCGGTTATACCATGCGAGTGCGTTATCGGGTTTTAGTTCAATAACTCTTGAAAATGCAGTAATGGCCTCTTCCAGTTTTCCTTTGCGAGCCAAAATGTTGGCTTTGTTCATTAGTGCTTTGTCGTAATTTGGATTTAGCTCCAATGCTCTGCTAATGGCGGGCAAGGCTTTATCCAAATTATTTCCCTGATCTAAATAGGCAACTCCTAAATTATGCCAAGCACTCACTTGCTCAGGCTTCTTTTCTGTCGTATCTTCCCACAATACCACATCATCTTTCCATTTTTTTTGTGCAGAATAATTAATAAGGGCAAGCGCTGCAATTACACCGAGTACAGTTAGCCTGAATTTATAATTGACAAATAATTTTTGCATTGCCTGTAACTCAACTGCAAGAAAAAAAGAAATTCCTACTAAGGAAACGTATAAGTACCTGTCCGCTACATTGGAGAATTGCTGGAAGTAAAAGGTTGTGACACCTGACACAGGCAAAAACCCAACGACAAAAAACAAAAAAGCAAACAGCAATATTTTGTTATCTTTTCTTTTTTTATAACAGTAAAAAATTACGATAACGCTAAGCAATACAGAACCGGAAAGCAGTAAAAAACTGTCTTGTAAAAAAAGTGGTGTGTATGCATAAGAAGCGCAGTAGCCATACGGTAAAAACAACTTAAGGAGGTAAAACGCAAAACTGAAAAAAGGCAATATACCTCTTAGCCAAAAGGGGTATTGCATTTCGTGCAAAACTGTTGGTTGTAATTGTGCTGTAAAAACGGCAAAAGGAATTAAAGAAGCAGCAATAATCATATAGTGCAGAATATTTTTTTTGCTGAATTGCTTCATCACAAAATAATCAATTAAAAAAAGCAACACTGGGTAAATAACAGCAACAGGTTTACTTAACATTGCAAATAGGCCCATGAGCAAAACCAAGATAAAATTGGTATTAGTAAACTTATTTTCGGATTTATATTTGTAAAACAATAACATGCCCAGAAGCATAAAACAAGCTGCAAGTAATCCTCTTAATTCACTTATCCATGCAACAGTTTCAGCCTGCAATGGATGCACAGCAAAAAAAAGAGCTGCAATCAATGAGGTGAAATTATTTTTTGAAATTTTTTTTGCTAAAACAAAAACGAGTAAACAATTAATTGTGTGAATAGCAATGTTTGCAAAGTGCATGTAAAAAGGAATGGGGATTTTTACTCCGCCTGTAAGTTTGTAAACGACTAGCCAAAATGTGTAGGATACCGGGACATACATTCCCTCGTAAGCCTTATTCCATAAACCTTCAAAGTTGCCGCTCCTAAAATCTTTATTGCCAACAAAGTGTGTTCTTAAATCGTCCCACACAAAACCAAAAGAGGTTGTTTGACAATAAAGAATAAAACAAACAACAACGATTAATGCGACAGCAAAACGATCCGTTTCAAAAAAAGATGGTTTCTTAAGCTGCTGCTTAGCCATACTTAAATTCTATTCAGCGTATTCACGTAAATCAACAGGAACCACAGCCGTTACACCAGGCTCATTCATGGTTATGCCATAAATTAAATCGGTGGCAGCCATTGTTTTTTTGTTATGTGTAATGATGATGAACTGACTTTCGTCCGAAAACTTTTTGATAATGTTATTGAACTTGTCAATGTTGTTGTCATCAAGGGGAGCATCCACCTCATCAAAAATGCAAAATGGTGCAGGCTTAACCAAGTACAATCCAAACAACAACGCAGTTGCTGTAAGTGTTCTTTCCCCGCCCGATAATTGCTGGATGCTCAATGGCTTTTTACCTTTTGGCTGCGCTATTATCTGAATATCACTTTCAATAGGATTATTCATATCACTTAAGGTTATATCGCAGTTATCATCTTCGGTAAACAAGGTGCGGAATACATTGATGAAGTTTTTGCGAACCTGATTGTATGTATCAAGGAATTTTTCCTTTGCCGAATTATCGATCTCACCAATGGTTTGCAATAACGATTCTTTTGCCTTGGCTAAATCTTCCTTTTCTTTAATAATAAAATCGTAACGCTCTTTAATTTCTTTAAATGATTCAAGAGCCATTGGATTTATTGGTCCGAAGTTTTTCAATTTATTTTGCATGGCTTCGGTTTTTTCTTTTAACTCTCCCTCATTTAAAGTTTCGTCAGGAGCTTGCTCCATCAAATCATCAATGTTGAGATTAAACTCAATGTTTAATCTCTCTTTTAAAGAGGTAAATTTAAGGTTTACTTCGTTAACCTCATTGTTTATGGCATGAATCAGTTCATCAGCAATTTCCTTTTTTCTGCGCGTATCACTTATTGCTTTGTCTTCAAAATCAATTTGACCTTTACCTTCAAAATAAGTTTTTTCAGTTTCGTTTAACAAATTTTCAAACTGCACACGCTCTTCAATATGTTTTTGCAAATCAACTTCCGAATTGTTTCCAAGATTAGCTTGTTCACTTATCTGTTCATTAACCTGTTCAATTTCACGGCTGTTGTTTTCAATATTGTTTTTAAGCGTGGCAAGTTGGTTGTTTTTATAACCGCTATCGCGAATAATATTTTGGATTTTATTTTGTTGCTGTAAATAAAATATGTTTTGCTGATTGTATTTAGCGCCTGCATCAACCGATTCTTTTTGAAACAGGTTTGTAGCTTCCTGTTTTTCGCGCTGCTGATTTGTTAAGCGTTCAAGATTGATGCGCATTTCGTCCAAAGAAAAATCACCAAGCCCTGCTGCACTGTTCTTTTGATCTTCTACCTGTGAAAGTTCATCTTCAAGTCTTGCTAAATTTTTTGTATTGGCTTCGTTGTTGCTCGAAATAAAATCTTTTTTACTCTGCAAAGTGTTCAATTGCAAAACCGCCTTACTCAATTCACTTTCTAAACGATAAAGTGTTTGGTTATTTGTTTGCAATGTTTGTTTGTTTTGTTGAAACTGAGAATCTGTTTTTTGCAGTTGCTCCTTAAACGATTCAATGTTAAATGTATGTTCTTCAATTTCTGATTGCAGTTTTTCTAAATGCTTGAGTTTACCTGTACGCTTGCCATCAAATAAACCAACACTGCCACCGCTTATAGAATATTTTTGTTTGAAAAATTTACCGCTTTTGCTCAACACAACTGCTGAAAGGTTATTTCCGGTTTCAGCATAAGCCAGTGGAACATCTTCGGTTAATATGTAAACATTGTTCAACAAATAGCTGAACAAAGGTTGGTAGCTACTGTCAACATCCACAACTTCTAATGCCGAAATACAATTGTTGATTGACTCTGTATTGGTTGTGCTGAAATTAGAAAGCGATTCCAAAACAAAAAAGTGCGCTCTGCCTTTTGAGTTTTCACTCAATAACTGAAGTGCTTCCCATGCATCACTGTTATTTTTTACCACAAAGTGATTCAAAAAAGGTTCGAGGTAATTTTCAATGGCAACCTTATATTCTTCTTTACAGTTGAGTATATCACTCAATAAAGGTGTTGATTTAAATTGGTCGTAATTCTTTTTCAGGAATTTGATGGATTCAGGAAAACCATCCATCTGCTCCATTAAACTTTTGGTAAGCTGGTACTCGTTGTTTTTTACATCAGCAATTCTTCTTTCTTCTGCTAATTTATCGCGCAGTTCCTTTACCTCAGTCTCCCCCTTTTTTATTTCCTCTTCAAGTTGAATTCTAAGTGCTTTTAAATCTCCTATTTCTTTTTCTTTGGTATGATGGGTTGTGTTTAATTCGTTTAACTCATTTGCAATTCCATCCAATCCTGTTGAATCTTTTTCAATCTGTTCGCGCACACGTTTTATCTGCTCGCTTAATGAGTTAATACGGGTTTGTCTTACAGCAGTATATGTTTCATGATCGTTAATTGCCTGGCGCGCCTGCAATAGCTGAATATTTGTTTGCTTCAATTCTTCATTAGCGGTGTCGTAAGTTGTCTTGCTTTCTTCAACCTGCGATTTCAGTTGCTGTAATTCATGCTCCTGCACAGCAAGTTTTTCTTCCTCCTTAATTTTTTCTTCGTTGGCAATTTCAATAGCAAGAGTTAACTCCTCAACCTGCTTACCATCTGCGTCAACCTGTTTGTGCAGTTGGTTCTTTTTATCGTTTAAATAATTTAATCTTTCAACACGAGATTTTTGCTCGTTTTCAAAACGGTTAATGAGCAGCAATTTTTCATTTAGTTGTTTCTGCGCAAGTGAAAGAGCTTTTTCTTTTTCATCGGTTGCAATTTTCAATGAATGAATACTTGTTTCCAATTTTTCCAATTGCTCTACAAGCATTGCTTTCTCAACAGATTGTTGTTCCTCTTTCGCTTTCAGTTCAATTAACTTTTCCCTAAAACTTTTAATAAGAAAAATAGACAGCGCAGTTGATGACACCTGGTACTCTTCTTTTAATTTATAATAGCGTTCTGTTTTCCTTGCCTGTTGTTCTAACTGCTTGAGGCTTTTTTCAATTTCAAAAAGTAAATCATTCACACGATTTAAATCTCCGTCCGTCTCTTCAAGCTTTTGTAAAGTTTGTGTTTTGCGGATTTTATATTTTGAAATTCCAGCCGCTTCTTCCAGCAACATTTTAATGGTATCGTTCCTGTCATTAATAATATCATCAACCATTTTAAGTTCAATGATTGAATATGAATCAGGACCAATACCTGTATCCAAAAAAAGATTGTTGATGTCTTTTAACCGGCAAGTAACACCATTCAACAAAAATTCGCTGTCGCCACTGCGGTAAAGTCTGCGGGTAACGGCTACGGTGCTAAATTCCGTTGGAAGAATTCCTTTATCGTTAATAAACGTAAGTGTAACTTCTGATACGTTACTGGGTTTACGTGTTTTGGTTCCATTAAAAATAATATTCTCCATTTTTTCGGAGCGGAGCAACCGCATTTTCTGTTCGCCCAAAACCCATCGGAAAGCATCAACAACATTTGATTTACCTGAACCGTTGGGACCAACAATGGATGTAACGCCTTCGTCAAAGTGAATGGTTACTTTATCGCCAAAGCTTTTAAAGCCTTTTATTTCAAGGGATGATAATTTCATTGTAAATTGTAAATTGTCAATGGTGTATGGTCAATAAACTAACGACTAAGCATCATTGATAAATGGACTTCAAAAGTACTTAATGAGAGAGAGTAGAATGCGAAAAGATATTAACGAAAACAGGTAGATTTGTTAGAAAATTTATTTGAAAAATCCGACTTATTTCTTAGAAAATCAAGAAGGTGCCTGGTTTGCTTTTTAGGGGTAAATATGGATCTATTTACATTGGTGTTTTTAGACCCCGTTCAGAAAGTTTTTCGTTTAGTGTGCTTGTCATTACATTTTCAATTACAAGCTCCGTTTGTTTTTTATCGTAGTTAAGCGATTTATTTAAGATTGTTTGCCTTTCGTAACCAAGCAAAGTTCTCAATTGATTTATTACCCGCGTTCGTCTTTCTTTTACTGTTTCAAGATAGTTTCTTAATTGCTCAGGGCTTTGTTTTCTTAATGAGTCTGCGAGTGTTTTTGAATCTACTTTTCTTAAATCACAACCCCGGGATTTAATACAATCAACCAAATCCCAATCGGCTTGTTTGTTTTGGTAATGATCACTTATTTTATAATAGAGCATCGCTTCAAATGATGATTGCCCACTCTTTAATGTCCCTTGGTGATTATTAAGCATCATTTTATATCGATTGTATCCATCTTTACCATAATAAATGTAAGTGCTGTTTAACTCATTGGATAAATCAATTAAAAGCGGGCGGTTATAAACCGTAGGTGGTCTTGGAACAATTTTATGAACTTTAACATCAAACAATTCTCCTCCGGTTGCATCTGCTATCTCTGTCCATCCGGCAATATCGCGAGAGCGCAAAGTGCTGTAGCAGTATAAACTGTTTATAATAATGTTCTTTTTTACAGCCACCTCAATCGCTTCACGATGGTCAAAGTTTCCGGTACCTGCATTACCATTTCCAACTAAGTAAACCAGTTTAACTGCATGAGGAGAAGTGTTCCAATCCATTAGTTCAGCACTGGCACGAATGGCTGCACCTACAAACTGATCTCCTTTTTCAATATTAGGTTTTAAATCGTAGAGTTCATTTGAAAGTAACTCTATATCGTTAGTTAGTGGGCAGATAACTTTTACAAACTGGTTGTAATAACCAAAACTGGGGCGCGCATAACCTATAACACCAATACGAACATCAGGAGCAGGACGCATGCTGTTGAGGTGATTTGCTAAATCCCAAATACGATCGCGCACATCGTCTATTAACCCATTGGTGCTGGCACTTAAATCGAGCGTAAAAACAATATCAACCGGCAACTGAGATGCACCTGCTTTAATTTTGGTAGTGCATGGAGTAATAACCAAAAGCGCACAAACAATGGAGCCAATAATCCTTTTAAGTCGTAACCTCATCTTACTTATCGTTCTACAAATTTAGATTTTTATGCCTGATGACTTGTTTCATTTTCTCTCGTACTTTTGAACAATCTTATGGACAAAAAGAATGCACATATTACGAGTCTAAAGGAGCGGTGGGAGTTTTTGTTAGGCAAACTTAGTGTGATGCTTGGCGAACCTCCCGATTTGCAAGGTGTAATTTATTTAATAGGTGTGCAGGAATTGGGAAAGGGTTTTTTAAAATTTAGTAAGGATCAAAAACAAGATCTAATGCACATTGCAACATGTAAACTTTTAAGCTATTCAGGTTATTACGTTTTAGAAGGAGAGGACCTTGATGGATGGCCTCATTGGAAGCCTGTTAAAGAAATTCCTAAGTTAAGCCTTAAAGAACAAGACTGGATGCTAAAGGAAGCAGCAATTACTTACTTTGAAGAAATAGAATTTATTTAGTAGATCTTTCTACTCTTTGGCAATTGGCTTTTTTGAAGCCATTGAATTAGACAAAATTGAAGTGAAAACATTTTTGTCATTGAGCGCTTCCACAGCTTTTCTTATCTCATCATCATGATCAAAAGAAGCTTCAATCTGTCCGTTTTGAAAATAATAACGTGACACAATTTCGCTTTCAAGCATCTCAGTTATTTCTTCTTTAAACTTTTTAAGATCGGCACTTTTATCGTGCATTATTTTTTTCTTCAAGGCTTCGTATTCTGTTTTTACCGATTCAAAATATTTTTCCTTTTCTGCAGTAGCCTTTAGCTCTTCCATTTCCTTTTCACTCTTGGTAGTGTAGTCATATTCTTTTCCGGAAAGGAAAGAAACAAAATCATTATACTCAGGTTCTGTTAACCTGAAAGTTTTTGCAGTAGCAATGGAGGGGTGAGCGATGCGATACTTTGTAGCAAAATCAAAAATGTGGTACTTAGCTACAAGACTTTGAGATATGTTACTTAACATCCTTGGCTCAGTAACAAAATCAGGATAAACGCCTCCGCCATCATAAACAGTTCTTCCGCTTTTGGTTTTAAATTCCGTCATTAAAGAGTCCGGAATTTTGCCAACACTTCCATCATCGTTTCTATGTGCATAATCCAATGCTTGTATGCATCTACCACTTGGTATATAATATTTTGCTGTGGTAACTTTTAGTTGTGAGTTATAACTTAACGGACGTGTAGTTTGTACAAGTCCTTTGCCGAAAGAACGTTGACCTATTATTATTCCTCTATCTAAATCCTGAATGGCGCCACTCACAATTTCGGATGCAGAAGCACTGCCACTATTAACTAAAACGGCAATTGGAATTTCGGTATCAACTGCTGTGTTTAATGCCTTGTATTGTTTGTCCCATTCTTTTACTTTTCCCTTAGTGCTAACAACATCGGTTCCTTTGTTTACAAAAAGGTTTACAATATTAACTGCCTCGTTTAATAACCCACCCGGATTCCCTCTCAAATCCAATACAAGAGATTTAATATTATTTTTTGTTTTTAGCTCTGTAAGTGCTTCTTTAACTTCATTGCCCGCATTTTCTGTAAAACCGGTAAGCCTTATGTAACCGATGCCATCCTGAATAACTCCATAATAAGGAACACTTTTTATTTTTATATCATCACGTTCAATATCCTTTACAATTGGTTGCACTTCGCCATCGCGTTTCAGGGTAAGTTTAACAATTGTCTTTGGCTGTCCCTTTAAAATTTTACTGATGTCGTCATACTTTTTTCCTTTTATAGATTTACCATCAATTTCAATAATAACATCACCGGCACGCACATCGGCCTTTTGTGCCGGAAAATTTTCATAAGGATCAGTAATAATTACATCATCCCCCCTTTGACCTATTAAAGCACCAATACCTCCGTACTGCCCTGTGGTCATAAACCTGTAATCTTCAATATCAGATTCAGGAATGTAATTAGTGTAAGGATCAAGGGACTCAAGCATGGAGTCAATTCCCTTTTTCATAAGGTCGCCCGGCTTTACCCCATCCACATAATAAATATTTAGCTCTCGGAAAAGTGTGGAGAAGATGTCGAGGTTGCGTGATATTTCAAAATAGTCGTCAGTAAAACTATAAAAAGAAAAAGTGGAGACGGCTATGGCTACCGTTACAATTGCGATTTTAAATTTTTTAGAAATTTTTTTTAACATAATATTAAATTGAAATTGTAGAAACTTTTTTTTAACATTTTTGAAAAGAAAAGCTAAGGTACAGGATCGTGTCCATGCCCGCCCCAAGGATTACAAGAAATTAACCTTTTAGTAGTAAGGTAAAATCCTTTAATAACTCCATGTTTACGTAATGCCTCTATTCCATATTCCGAACAAGTGGGATAATAACGGCAAGACATTGGCAATAAGGGTGAAATGACGGCTTTATAAAATTTAAGAAGCAGTATGAGCACTTCCTTTACGGGATTCATTTGTTGATTGCAAACGTTGTAAAAGTAGAATTATTTTAGTTGTGAAAATGTTAAAGTCAACCTCTATTTGTTTCCCTGTAAAAATAAACAGTAAGTTAAATTTAAATTTATTGGCAACAGCATAGTCAGCCAGCAAATGTTTATTAATACGGTAGACCTCACGAAATAATCTTTTAATATAATTACGATCAACTGCAAGCTTTACCTTTTTTTTCGGAACACTTATTGCAATTTTTACAACCGGTTGTTTTTGATCTTCAAGCTCAGATTTAAGATAAATTAATTTAAAAGGATGGGCGTTCATTGCCTTTCCTTTAGAAATAATTTTTTCAAATTCTTTTTCAGATTTAATTATCTCACTCCTTTTCAAAGAAAATTTCTTGCTCATTCCAGATAAAATAACAGAGGTTTAAAAACTGCAATTTACCTGAAATACAAAACTGCGTGGCGACTGCATATCTGCCGGGCGGCTTATATACTCGTGGTTAGTAAGGTTTTTGCAAAGTACAGCTACCTTAATGTTTTCATCAATTATGTAACCAATACTTGCATCATAAATTACATCACCCTTGTTATGCTTTTCTCTGAAACTGAGTACACCCGGAATAAGTTGGTTAAATACTTCATCAATATTTTCCATAAAACTGTTGTACCTCACTCCTATCCCTACATTTATCTTCTTTACAGTTACACGTACATCTGCTTTAAAAGAATGTTTATATCTGTATTTCAAAATATTTTCGTTGCTTGAGTTTTTTCCGGTGTCGCGTTCTGCAACAAAATCTATTTGGATAGGATTAATGTAAGTGTAGCCTGCAATAATATCCAGCGGAACTTTAAACAATTTCCCTTCTGCACCACTTGAAATTTCAAAACCATCAATTCGCGTATTGCCAATATTGACTGATTTAAAACCAATACCAAAAAAAGGGTCAACAAAAGGCTTACCATAATTTCCAAAAGTAAATTCAAGCATATCTCTGTATTCATTCCTGAAAACTGAAGCATCAATAAATGCTTTCCACTCACTCACTTTAAAAATTTGTCTTACGCCAATTTCAGCACTCCATCCCGTTTCGGATTTTACGCTATCATTAGGATAAATTACAAGAGGACCAACTTGCGTTTTTATATACCTCTCAGCAATTGTAGGATAACGATACCCCTGTCCATAACTTGCTCTGACATTTGTTCCCTTTACAATTTCGTAATTCGCGCCAGCTCTCATTATTGGTTTTGATTCTGTACCCTTGTAAGCAAATTTGAACCACTCCTTTCTTGCACCAAAAGTTAAATTAAGTTTATTAAAGAATTTTTTATCCATCTGCGCATACACCGAGCGGTTAACATTTTCTCTTATGCCATATAAGTCACTCACCACTTCGCCATTTTGTAAGACTGCGCCAAAAGATGCGGAAAGATTAATTTTATTCCATATTTTTTGGAACTGAGACTCTCCATAGTACAAATTTGCAAACGACTCCTGTTGCGTATCGTTAAAATTAGATGTTTTAAAGTAGCGCATTCGTAGTTTGTAACTGAATCCGTTTTTATCAACATAGGTTAAATGGGGGTCAATTGAAAACCGAATTGTTGTGTAATTGCTATTGGTGGTTCCTTCGCCAATTCCGCCTAATGGTTGCAATGCTCCAGTTGAGTCATCAGCCCAAATAAGAAAAAGACCTCCATTGTTGTACATATAATTTGCGTTTATTCCGGCAGAGAGTCCTTCTGCACTCTTAAAACGATAGCGCGTGTTTGCATTAAAGCGATGGCGCTCCTCTACTTCGCCCTGGCGGTAACCATCGTCTTTCATATAATGGCTGCCAATTACCACATCCCACTGACCAAATTTTTGGCCATGCAAAAAACTGGCACCGGTAGTAAGCTGCGTGTTTTTACCCCACCACTTGTACAAATCATTTTTGGGCGCCTCGTAAAAGCTGCTGTAAAGACCAAATTTGGTAACAGGTTTTGTCTTAGCATAGGCGGTTCTCAAATTAATAACGCCATTCATAGCCGAAGAGCCAAATAGGGCGGAGGATGCGCCTTTGATTATTTCAATTTGCTCCAAATTCTCAATTGGCAAAAAACTCCATTTTACATCTCCGGCATCTGCCGCAAGTGTAGGCATGTCATCAACCAAAACCTGAACCCTGCTTCCGGCACCATAACTGAAACCACTTCCACCTCTAATGTTAGCCTGCCCGTCTATTATTGTAACACCGGGCACCCTTTCTAATGTAGCATCAAGATTAATGTCATTATTATTTTCTAGCAACCCTGGTTTAATAACTTCCATAGATACTGTTACCTCCTCAAGACGTTGTTCAAACTTTCCGGCACTTACAACAACTGTTGAGAGTTCTTGTGAGAGTGGCCTCATTTCAAAATCAATGCTAATAGTTTGATTTGATTTGATTTCAAGGCTCTTTTCTGCTAACTCATAACCAATCAGTTTTGTTTTTAAAACGTAATTCCCCTCTTGAAGTAATAATTTATAATCTCCATTTACATCTGTAAAAGTAGCGTGAGCATCATCCGTAAAAACTGTGGCGCCAATAACAGCCTCTTTTGTTGCTGTATCGTAAATTCTACCAGAAACAATTCCGGTTTGAGCAGCAAGAAAATAAGCGCACGAATAAAAAAAAGAAAAGAAAAACAAACTGCGTTTTAGAAACATTATTTTTTAGTTGATTTTTTATCAGGCTATGGCAATAATATCTTTATAAAATTACCTTAGCAAAGAAATTATTGAATTATAGGTCAGAGTTTTTAACAAATGAATACCACATTAGAAGACGAAAAATTAAAATATGAGATAGCACTTACACTTATTTCCGGAGTAGGTAGTGTTATTGCAAAAAACTTGGTAAGTTACTGCGGAAGCCCTGAGGCGGTATTTAAATCAAAAGAAAGTTCTTTACTTAAGATTCCTGAAGTAGGAAAGGTTGTTGCTTCGCAAATTATCAATCATAACGTATTTGAAATTGCAGAAAAAGAAGTTAGTGTAGTGAGGAAGAAAAAAATTGAAACTGTTTTTTACACAGAAAAAAATTATCCTGCGCGGTTAAAGAATTGTGTTGATGCCCCAATAATGCTTTTTTACAAAGGCAATATTGATTTTAATCCTAAAAAAACAATAGCAGTAGTGGGTACAAGGAATGCCACAGATTATGGTAAAAATTTTTGCGACTCTTTTATTGCCGATTTACAAAAACACGAGGTGCAAATTATTAGTGGTTTGGCTTATGGCATTGATATTTGTGCTCACAAAGCTGCACTTAAAAATAATCTGTCAACTTTAGCTGTGCTTGCTCATGGGCTAGACAGAATTTACCCGTCAGTTCATAAATCAACCACCGAAAAAATGTTTGACAAAGGTGGAATAGTTTCAGAATTTATAACCGGCACCAATCCCGATAGAGAAAATTTTCCAAAAAGGAACAGAATAGTAGCCGGCATGTGCGATGCTGTTATAGTTGTAGAAGCCTCATTAAAAGGCGGTGCACTAATTACTGCTGATATTGCAAACTCATATAACCGCGATGTCTTTGCCCTGCCGGGAAGAATACAAGACGAATATTCGCAAGGCTGCAATCATTATATAAAAACAAACAAAGCAGCTATGATAGAATCGGCTGCCGACTTGGAATATCAATTAGGATGGGATTTGTTTGAGAAATCAATTGACAAAAAGATAATTCAGAGAGAATTACTAATTGATTTAAATGATGAGGAAAAAACACTTATCAGCTATTTAAAAGAAAACGGCAAACAACACATTGACATGATTGGAATCTACTGTAATGTTCCCGTGAGTAAAATCCCTTCTGCATTACTTAGCTTAGAGTTTAAAGGGGCGGTTAGATCCTTGCCAGGTAAAATTTATGAAATGGTATAAATGAAAAAACCCCGGCAATACCGGGGTTTTAAATTTTGTTGCTTGATGATTATTTAACCATTGCAGCAGCAGAGTCAACCATTGCTCCGGCAGCAGAGTCAACAGTAGCAGCAGCAGATGCAGCAGCAGCAGCAGCTTGGTCAGCAGCAGCTTGTGCAGCAGCAGCAGCAGAATCAGCAGCAGCTTTTGCAGCTTCTTCCATTTTAGCTTTTTCTTCAGCAGATGGTCCACATGCTACAACTGAGAACATACCGGCAATCATCAACAGGGCAAGTAATTTTTTCATTTTGTGTGTTTTTTTTAAATTTTTAAGTATACCTGAAATTTGAGGCGCAAATATATAATTGCGAATATGTTGCTCTGACAAAAAAATGAAAATTTCTTTATTCTGAAAATCAGAGGATTAGTACAAATAAAATTGAATTAATGATAAATTCTTTGATTGATTAACCCAATAGCTGTAAGGTTATACAATTCAATTTTTATTTGAGAACTCTTTAGATCACAAAAAAATTTAGAGTAATATTTTTACTTTTGAAAGCTCAAAAATAAAATAATTATGGCATTTACACTTCCCAATTTACCTTATGCAGTTAGCGCTCTTGAACCGCATATTGATGCTAAAACAATGGAAATACACCATGGCAAGCACCACCAGGCTTACGTAACAAACCTTAATAATGCCATTGCAGGAACCGATGCTGAAAAATTAAACATTGAAGACATTTGCAAGAACATTTCTAAATTTCCTGCCGCTGTAAGAAACAATGGAGGCGGACACTATAATCACAGTTTGTTTTGGGAAATTTTAGGACCAAATAAAGGCGGTGATCCTACAGGAGAACTTGCAGATGCAATTAATTCAGTATTTGGAAATTTTACTGAGTTTAAAACTAAGTTTGCTGCCGCAGGCACTACACGCTTTGGCTCGGGATGGGCATGGCTGATAAAAAATGCCTCGGGAAAGCTTGAAATTTGTTCTACCCCAAACCAGGATAATCCTTTAATGGATATTGCAGAAGTTAAGGGTACTCCAATTTTAGGATTAGATGTGTGGGAGCATGCGTACTACCTCAATTATCAAAACCGCAGACCTGATTACATAACTGCCTTTTGGAATGTGGTTAACTGGGATGAGGTAGCAAGGCGTTATAAAATATATTAATAGCTTCTTTTGACAAAAAAATACTTCAGCCGGGTTGGTTCGAGTTCGCACTATCTTCTTCAGGAGTTACTGTAGGTTCTTCCTTTTTCTCCTCCTTAAAAATTGATTTATTAAAAAGTATAATAATTGCCACGCCTGTTGAAATTGAAAAATCGGCAACGTTAAATACCGGGCTGAAGAAAATGAATTCTTTTCCTCCCCAAATCGGAAACCAATCAGGGTAGTGTGTTTCTATAATCGGGAAATAAAACATGTCCACCACTTTGCCATGTAAAAAAGTTGCATAGCCACCATCGGCAGATAAAAAACTTGCAACCTGGTATTCGCTTGATGAGAAAAGCATTCCGTAAAAGGCGCTGTCAATAATATTGCCCAATGCACCGGCAGTAATAAAACTCATGGCTGTAGTAAATGCAGTATGTGCTTTTGTTTTTACGAGATGATGCAGATACCAGAAAATACCAGCAACAACGATAATTCTAAACGAGCTTAAAAACAGTTTACCAAACTCGCCTTTAAACTCCATGCCAAAGGCCATTCCATTGTTTTCGGTAAAATGAATAATAAACCACTCGGTAATTTTAAATTCCTCACCAATGTACATATTGGTTTTTATCCAGAATTTTAAAATCTGATCGAGAAGAAGAACAACTACTATGATGATTAAAGAGCGTTTCAATGGAAAATATTATTGTGAATGGTCAATTGTGAATTGGGGTTACAGATAGATTAAGGATAGAATTAAAAAAACCTTTGATTGAAAATTAACCAAAGGTTTTGCTTTTTATTTAACGGTAAATCAATTACTCAATCCCCTAATTCCTTTACCAAGTTAATTACCTTAATCTCTGTACTGTTGCATTTTTGCTTCAATACTCTGTGTGGTATGTGGCACAGCACGTAAGCGTTCGGCAGGAATTAACTTTCCGGTAACGCGGCAAATGCCATATGTTTTATTTTCTATACGTACTAAAGCATTCTCAAGCTGTTCAATAAACTTACGCTGACGCGCTGCTAATTGTCCTGCTTCTTCTTTGGCTTGTGTATCGCTGCCATCTTCCATCATTTTAAATGATGAAGCAGTATCATCTGTTCCATGCTCATTGGGGTTAAACAATATAGCCTGAAGATTTGCTAATTCCTTTTTTGCCTCATCAATTTTTTTGATGATGATAGTACGGAATTCCGCCAATTCTTTATCTGAATATCTTGTTTTGTTTGGATCTGTACTCACTTTCTTTGTTGGTATAATTGCTACTGGTTTTGCTAAATTTCTGATTGGAGGAACATAAGCAGCAATAGCTGCCATGTCAACCTCGCGGTTTAAAATACTTACAGGGCGTGATGAACCTTCGGGCTTCGGTTTTGGCTGACGTCCTCGCCTTCTCTTTGGTTCGGGCTGCATGGGGTCATCCTCATCAATAACCGGCTTATTAGCATTGGCTTTTTGTAATGCCTGTTTGATGGCTTCTTTTTCGGAAGATTCTTTTGAGGCTTTTGCAATTTTTTCTGCCTTAATGGGTTTTTCTGCTTTAGCGGGCTTACCAAACTTAGCCTCCTTAACATGCTTTACTGCTTTTGCTGGCTTTACAACTTTAGCAGGTTTAGTGGCCTTAACAGCAGGCTTTTTTACAGGCTTAGCCTTTGCGACAACTTTTTTAGCAGGTTTAGCTGCTTTCTTGGAAGCAGGCTTAACTATTTTTTTAGCAGGTTTGGCTTTTGCTTTTGGGGCAACTTTTTTAACTACTTTTTTTGCTGGCTTTGCTGCTTTCTTTGGAGCCGGTTTTTTGGCTCTGGCAGCGGGCTTGGCTTTTGCCTTCGCAGGCTTATTTTTTGATTTTGTAGCCATCTTCTTAAATCCTTTCTATTTGAATAAGTGTTTTAATATCATCATCCACCTCAATCTCCACGGCAGCAGGGGTTTCTAATGAATCAACCATCTCGAGAGACCCTGCTAAAATTTCCGCGCAAATATATTCTTTATTTGATACGACAGAAGGGGTAATTATATCCTGCTTTTTGAGCTTTACATGAATGCGGTCTGTGACCTCAAAACCTTTGTCTTTACGCAGGTTTTGCACACGGTTTACAAGTTCGCGGGCTATGCCTTCCTGTTTAAGGGCTTCGTTAATCGTAATATCAAGCGCCACGGTGTATTTGCCATCGGTATTAACAGTCCAGCCAGGTATATCTTCAGTGGTAATTTCTACATCATCTACAGTAATTTCTATGGGTGATGATGAAGTATGCAGGAGAAACTTTCCGCTGCCCTGCAATAAATTGATATCCGATTGTGATAGCTTGCCTATTATTTCAGCTACTTCTTTCATCATCCCTCCTACTTTTTTCCCTAACGATTTAAAATTGGCTTTTATTTTTTTGCTGGCAATACCTGCCGTATCGTGTATATATTCTATCTCCTTAACGTTTGTTTCGGAAAGAATGAGATGTTTAACTGCTTCAATATGCTCTTTGGTATAAGCATCGTCAACAGGAATTAAAATTTTATTGAGCGGCTGCCTAACCCTGATATTTACTTTTTTGCGTAGAGCAAGCACCATGCTTGAATACTTCTGTGCAAGTTCCATACGCTCCTCCAAATCTGCATCAATAACATTTTCTTCTGCTTTGGTGATGAGCGAAAGATGCACCGATGGATATTTTAATGGTGTGCTGTTTTTTACCGCTGCTTCTCTAATACAATCGCTCAAATTGCGGTACAACCAATCGGAGAAAAACGGTGACACAGGACTCATTAACTGACAAGTAACCATCAGGCACTCATATAAAGTTTCGTAAGCAGCTTTTTTATCCTGGTTCATTTCACTGCGCCAAAAACGCCTGCGAGATAAACGTACATACCAGTTGCTTAAATGTTCGTCAACAAAATCTTCAATGGCGCGTGCAGCTTTGGTAGGTTCGTATTCATCATAAGCACTACAAACATCCTTAACCAAAGAATGAAGTTTAGAAATTATCCATCTGTCTAATTCCTGTCTATCTTTTACCGGAACTATATTCTGTTCGTCAATAGCAAAACCATCAATGTTGGCATAAAGTGCAAAAAACGAATAGGTATTATAAAGTGTTCCGAAGAGTTTACGTTGAACCTCTCCTATTCCATCAATGTTAAACTTAAGATTATCCCACGGCTGCGCATTGCTTATCATGTACCAGCGCGTAGCATCTATTCCATATTTCTCTATAGTAGTAAAAGGATCAACGGCATTGCCAAGACGCTTGCTCATTTTGTTGCCATTCTTATCGAGCACCAACCCATTACTCACAACATTTTTAAATGCAACACTATCAAACAACATTACAGCAATGGCATGCAATGTAAAAAACCAGCCGCGCGTTTGGTCAACACCTTCGGCAATAAAATCTGCCGGATACTCAGCAGGAGGCTGAGGGCTGCCGAGCCAGTGATTCTGGGCATAGGGCATTGCACCGCTATCAAACCATACATCAATTAAATCTGTTTCGCGCCACATTTTTTTTCCTGACGCAGAAACAAGAATAATATTGTCCACATAAGGGCGGTGCAAATCAAAATCGGGTTTGGTGGCATCTACATGTTCTAAATGTTTGGCATCCATAAAACCTACTGCAACTGCTTTTTCAATTTCAGTTTTCAGTTCTGCAATAGTGCCAATACATTTTTCTTCCTTCTTATCTTCTGTTCTCCAAATTGGCAACGGAATTCCCCAATAGCGTGAGCGTGATAAATTCCAGTCAACCAAATTTTCTAACCAATTGCCAAAGCGTCCTGTTCCTGTTGATTCTGGTTTCCAGTTAATGGTTTTGTTTAACTCAACCATTCGTTCTTTGCAGGCTGTGGTTTTTATAAACCAGCTATCGAGCGGATAGTACAATACAGGCTTATCAGTTCTCCAGCAATGAGGGTAACTGTGTTCGTATTTTTCTACTTTAAATGCTTTGTTCTCTTGTTTTAACTTGATGGCTATACGTTCGTCAACAGACAAATATTTTTCACCACCTTGTTTTTTTCTTTCCACTTCCTTTTCCTCATCGGTTAAATATTCTGTCTTCACATATTCTCCTGCAAAATCTGTAACTTGTTTTACAAACTTTCCGCGCTTGTCAACCAAGGGCATGTCGTTGCCATCTTCGTCTTTAACCAAGATAGATTTAATGCCGTTTTCGTTACACACTCTGAAATCATCAGCACCAAAAACCGAGGCAGTGTGAACAATACCTGTTCCATCTTCAGTAGTAACAAAATCACCGGTAATCACTTCAAAGGCTTTTCCGTCAATTGGCGGATGCACATAAGGCATGAGTTGCTCATACTTTATTCCAACTAAATTTTTTCCCTTTACTTCTGCTACAACTTTAAATGGTATTGCTTTATCACCTTCTTTGTAATCCTCCAATTTCAGCTCTGCATTTTTCTCAGGAAAATATTTTCCCAATAAATCTTTTGCGAGAATTACCCTTACAGGTTTAAATGTGTATGGATTAAAAGTTTGAACCGCTACATAATTTACTTTTTCGCCAACTGCCAATGCACAGTTTGAAGGCAATGTCCAAGGCGTGGTAGTCCAAGCGAGGAAGTAAGCCCCATCTAAATCCTCCTCAGTGGGAAGGACTTGCCCCTCTGCTATCCTGAATTGTGCAATAACACTCGTATCTTTTACATTACGATAAGTGCCAGGCTGGTTTAGTTCGTGCGAACTTAAGCCGGTACCTGCTGCCGGAGAATATGGTTGAATAGTATAGCCTTTGTACAACAGTTTTTTTTCATGCAGCATTTTCAACAAATACCAGCAGGTTTCTATATAACTGTTTTCAAAAGTGATGTAAGGGTTTTCCAAATCAACCCAATAACCCATCTTGCGTGTGAGGTCATCCCACACGTTTTTGTATTTCATTACCTCTGTTCGGCAGGCTTTGTTGTAATCTTCTATAGAAATTTTTTTGCCTATGTCATCCTTTGTTATTCCTAAAGTTTTTTCTACCGAAAGCTCGATAGGCAAGCCATGGGTATCCCAACCGCCTTTGCGTTTTACCTGGTAACCCTGTAATGTTTTGTAGCGGCAAAAAATATCTTTTATGGTGCGTGCCATTACATGGTGTATGCCGGGCAATCCGTTGGCAGATGGCGGTCCTTCGTAAAATGTAAATGCAGGATTGCCTTCGCGCACAGCAATGCTCTGCTCAAAAGTTTTTTCTGCATCCCATTTCGCTAAAATTTCTTTGTCAATGTTGGGAAGGTTGAGTTGTTTAAACTCGGGGTATTTTTTGGCACTCATTATTTTTATAAAATATCAAAAAGGAGTGCGAATATAGTTAAAGCCACCCATGAAATGAAGGGTCTTGGGAATCCGCAATTTTGTATGAAAAACACTTGTCGTTAAACAAATTACCCGGCATTGCCATTAACATTTTAATTTTATGAAAATTTTAAATCCTGTTTTGAAAAAAATCATTCCCGTTCACGATATTCCTGAAACAGAAAAGAAGGAAATTAAAATAATTGAGCTTGGCAGTAAAACCATAGAGGCAACTGGTCCGCACAGGCATAATTATTTTGAATGTTTTGTTTTTATAAAGGGTGGTGGAGTTCATATTATTGATTTTACCGAATTTGTAATACACGATAGCTCCATTCACATTGTTACACCCGGGCAGGTGCATGAGGTTAAACGTGCAAATGGTTCTTATGGCTTTGTTTTTCTATTCGAGTTGATTTCGTTTAATAGCGTTCAAAATATTGAGAACTTTTTATTTGACCACACTTGCTTTGATGTTAAAGAATTTTCACCGGCTTATGTTTTTGATACATCTTTTGTAAGCGAATTGGAGCATATTACTTCACAAACATGGGCTGAGTACAAGGGGACAGGTGTTTTAAAAAATCAGGTTATTATCAATCAGCTATCGCTTCTAATGTTGTATTGCATGCGAAACAAAGCAACAGTAGCAATTGTTAATGGAGCAGGTAAAAACGATGTTTACATATCGTTCAGACGATTGCTAAATACACAATTTAAAACACTCAAAAAAGTAAAAGACTACGCATCAGCTTTAAACGTTACAGAAAAACAACTCAACGAAATTATATTACAACGTACCGGGGACACAGCCTACAATTTTATACAGAAACAAATAATTCTTGAAGCAAAGCGGCTCTTAAACATAGGTATTCCGACAAAAGAAGTTGCCTATGAATTAAATTTTATGGATCCTGCACATTTTAGCAAATTCTTTAAATCGCAAACAGGATTTTCTCCATCAGCTTTCAAAAACATACATGCTTAAGTCATAATTATACATTGATGAAATTGTTTTAGCGCTTTAGTTTTGCTATAAATAAAAATCTTAGAAAAATGAAAACACTAAAACTAGTAGTAACTTTTGTCACATTATTAATTCCATTTTTAACAACAGCGCAAACAGCATGGTATCAGATTACCAGCGGAACGCAAAAAAAATTAAATACTATTAACTTTCCTTCTGCCTCTGTGGGATACATTGGTGGAAACGATAGCTTGTTACTGAAAACAACCAATGGGGGATTTAGCTGGACACCATTAAATTATTCAGGCGTAACATTTTTTCCGGGAGGCGAGCATATTTTAAATCTTCAGTTCTTACGTGATGATGTTGGCTACATGACTGTTGGCCCGTATTCAGGCACCTATAAAACTATTGATGGCGGTAATAACTGGATTCAACTGCCAATGCCGCTTAATCAATGTTATAATCAGGGATTGTATTTTTTTAATCAGAATGATGGTTTTATTGGAGGCTCGGGATGTTTTCAAGGAGAGATTATAGGTAGAATAAACGGAGGTGCATGGGCATCAACTACATTAAATGCTGCAACTCTTTTGCCGGCAAACCTTATTGTTGATTTTGATTTTTATAATTCTTCACTTGGTCTTGCAGCTAGCCGAAGCGGTTATATTTTTAGAACAACAGATGGTGGTGTTAACTGGGATTCTATACCAACATCAACAGAATACAATCCTTTAACCTCTGTTGTTATGATTAACGATACATTGGCGTATGCAGGTTATGAATCGCCCTCAGCCACAGGATTTGGCTTATATATTTCTACAGATGGAGGGTTAACATGGAATTTTGATATTAATTCAGCCACTTTTTTCTATCCTGATTTTATGTGCCTGCATCATGCAGCAAGCGGACAACTTTATACCGGTGGTATTTCTCTGAATTCCACTACAGGAGTCATTTTTGAAAGCCCAGCGGATATTACAACATGGACATACACTCCTGTTGACCAAAAAATTAATGATATATCATCTCACAGCGATTCAACAGTTTTTGGAGTTGGTGATAGTGGTTACATTGTTGTAAATAAAATACTGACAGGATTGGAGGAATCTTCTACACAGCAAAATTTAATGCTTTTATTTCCGAATCCTGCCAATGATGTTGTAAAGATTAGTGTTTCTGCAAACTTTAAAACAGCAAGTGCAACAATAAATTTATACAATACAATTGGCCAACGCTTGTATTCTTTGCCTTTTAAAAATACCATTAACGTTTCTGCACTGTGTAACGGAATATACCTTCTTGAAATTAATGATAATGTGCAAACATTCAGAAAAAAAATAATGATTGAATAGTTTGTTAACAAATTAAAATATGTTTGATAAAATTAACCTGTTATTACTAAAAAGACAGCAGAGGGGTAAAATTACTCCTCTGCTGTTTTTTCAGCCAATTAGTTGATTGTAAAATTAATGCTGAACCATTAGTTTACCTTTAAATGATTTGCCTTTGTTATCGGTAATTTCGTAAAAATACAAGCCATTTGTCAACTGTTCGGTATCTATCATATAGTGCCCGGTTTGCGTAACATCTCTATGAATACGTTTGCCCGTGGTTGAATAAACATTTAAAAAGTACAATGTTTGATTTTTGTTTTCAAAATATAAATGCGCTTCGTTTTGGGCTGGGCTTGGCACCACTTTTACTCCATCACTTTTGTTTTCTATATCATTTACACCAACAGGTATTACCGCCACAAGTGTGTTAAACACACTGTTGGTAACAACAGGTGGATTAAAATCAAAATAAATTAGGGCTTCATTAGTTACTACGGTGTTTGGAGCCAATCCTGAAACAGGGCGTATTTTGTATTTAATCCATCCATGACTTGCGGGTTCGTTTGTATTGCTGTCAACCAATAAAATATTATCGAATGTAAAAGACACTAACCCGGTTGGCGCCAGCATTGTACTCATGTTATGGCTACTGCCCAAAACTTCAAAGGTAGAACGATTAAGATCACTGTCAAGTTGGTCACGCACTACTACTTTAAATGCTGTATCATTACCTGTATTTTGGAAACGAATTAGATACTCGAGTGTATCTGTAAACAAGGTATAATGCTGGGCATAAAAGCCCGGTGGTGATACTGCCTTGTCGTTTGGATCGAAAGAACAAAGTACAGTTTGTATCAAACTGTAGCTAATCGTATTCATAACATTTCCGCTGCCATCTAATGCTTGCAGGTATGCACTGTTAACTATGGTCTGTGGTATTGTTTGAGGCATTTGTAATGTTAATGACACATAGCTGTAAGGCTGGTAAGGTTGCAAATTACTGATGTTGTAAAAAACAGTATCGCCATTTACGGAACTTGGAGCAGGCGTAGAACTTACAAAACCTACCGAATCCGCCAATACAACATACGCATTGGCATTGTAGGCAGTTGGAGATGTATTTTTGAACTTTAACTGATATGGTACCTGAAAGAAACATCTTGGAAAAGATAACCCGTCTAATTGAACTGAGCCGGAATAATTTGGTGCGCTTGATACTAAGCCAAAATCATTACCAGTTGTCATGGCTCCTGTAACATTTACAGTGTATGATGATGGAGTTGAGGTAGTATAATTGATGCCTGCATTAACATTAAAAGTGTGATTGCCGGCTGAAGATACTATATAATAATATCCTGTGTTGTCTGTATAAAATGCTGTCTGTAATGTAGAAGAATATACAATTACGTTAGGCACTCCACTCTCACCTACATCTTTGACTCCATTTTGATTTAAATCATAAAACACATAGCCAGATATATAATGGCTGGGCATTACTACATCAAATGAGTTGAACAAGTTATACGTAGAAGGTGTTGCTGTAACATACAAATCATAATTCCCTAAATAGGTTGTTGAAGATGGAATGTCAAATATTGTTGAAACGGTATTGTTGTTAATGTAAAGATTGGATCCAGTTTGATTGTATATTGTAGAGCCCGCTTTTTGTAAATATCCACTTGTAAAATTCCCGGCAGGAGAGCTTGTTGTAAAAAACAAATTGCTTCCTGTAATAGTGGTTTGCAAATTTTGCTGACCAAGCTGGGCAACGTTTGGAGAAATACCAAGCAACTGCGCTTCAACAGCTAAAGAAATGGATAACGTGGTAAGAAGTAGTAGTAATTTTTTCATAAGAATTGAATTTATATGGTTAATTAATTTTTAGTAAAAATAACTCTTTTGATTTTTAATCCAAGTGTTGGTTGAAATTTTTTTTCGATAACAAAGAACTCAACCTGATAATGTGTTTACCAAACTTAATGATTAATAATTTTACTGCTTAAATTAATTATACTTGCATCGTGCCGGTAGTAATAAAAAACATTAAAAAAAAATATGGTACTCTTGATGTTCTGAAACAGGTTTCGTTAACCGTTAACGATAGTGAGGTAGTAGCAATTGTTGGTCCGAGTGGCGCAGGAAAAACCACCCTGCTTCAAATTGTGGGTACCATAGAAAAACCTGATTCTGGCTCGGTTGTAATTAACAACGAGGCAATAGAAAAATTTTCAGGCAATAAACTTGCTTCATTTAGAAATAAGCACATTGGTTTTGTTTTTCAGTTTCATCATTTATTGCCTGAGTTTACCGCTTTAGAAAATGTTTGTATTCCCGCTTTTATTGGCGGCAAAAGCAAGAGTGAGGCCGAAAAAAAAGCAAAAGAGCTTTTTTCATTTCTAAACATTGAAAACAGAATACATCACAAACCTTCAGAACTGTCGGGCGGTGAGCAGCAGCGCGTTGCTGTTGCGCGTGCACTTATCAATAATCCATCTATAGTACTTGCTGACGAGCCATCGGGCAACTTAGATACACAACATGCGCTTGAGCTGCACAACTTATTTTTTGAGTTGCGAAAAAAAACAGGCCAAACTTTTATAATAGTTACTCATAATACAGAGTTGGCTCAAATGGCTGATCGTAAAATTGAAATGCGTGATGGTGAAATAATTTAGCTATGCAACCATAGGCAACTTTTTACTTCCCTTTAAAATTCGCTTTGCGCTTCTCAAGAAATGCCGTTGTCCCTTCCTTAAAATCTTCGGTGGTAAAACATCTGCCAAAAGCATTTATCTCTTCCGCAAATCCATCTTTGCCTGAATAGTATGTATTAATACAAGAAATAATTTCGGCAACAGCAACAGGTGCCTGTAGTTTTATTTTTGATGCTATCTCAAGACACTTCCCCATTAGTTCCTCCTGCTTTACAACATAATTAACCAAACCAAGTTGCAGTGCTTCAGCGGCTGAAATCATATCGGCAGTTAATAATAGTTCTGTTGCTTTCGACCTGCCGATTAATCGAGGCAAACGTTGTGTGCCTGCATAACCCGGAGTAAGCCCAAGTTTTGCCTCGGGCTGTCCGAATTTTGCGTTATCAGATGCAATTCTCAAATGGCAACTCATTGCCAACTCGCATCCGCCACCTAAGGCAAAACCATTAATAGCAGCAATAACAGGTTTTTTACAATTTTCAATTGAGTTAAAAACATCATGTCCGTGCTTAGATAGTGCTTTGGCTTCCTCTAAATTATAATTGGCAAACTCGCTGATGTCTGCGCCTGCAACAAATGCTTTATTTCCGGCACCTGTTAATATTATTACGTTAACAGAATTGTCCTTCTCGGCATGTTTTACTGCAAGCCCAATTTCCGCAATTGTTTTTTTATTAAGTGCATTTAATTTATCGGGTCGGTTTACAGTTATAGTGCAAATGCCGTCATCTGTTTCTGATAATATATTTTCTAATGTCATAAAGTTTTAAAATAATAGTTTTTCAAATAGTATCACTTACTACTTCGTTTTTCTTTTACAAAATCAGTAATGTATTTTATTATTTCTTTGGTATCTGTGCCGGGAGGAAACAATTTTCCTACGCCAAGTTCATTCAGCTTTTTGGAGTCAGCATCCGGAATTATTCCTCCTCCTGTTAAGAGCACATCATGCATTTCATTTGCTTTAAGTAGCTCCATTATTTTAGGAAACACAGTCATGTGTGCACCGCTTAGTATCGAAACACCTATTACATCTACGTCTTCCTGCAAGGCAGCATTTACTACCATTTGTGGTGTTTGACGCAAGCCTGTATAAATTACTTCCATGCCTGCATCTCGCAAAAAAGATGCGATAACTTTTGCCCCACGATCATGCCCGTCTAATCCAACTTTGGCTATTAAAACTCTTATTGGTCTCTCCATAATTGGCAAAAATAAAATTATTGGCATACTTGTTTTATCATTTTATTTTAGAAACAACTGATGTAATACTGTTGCTTATATTTACAAAGCAAATTTTATGAACAATACATTTTTAACACCAAGAGAAGCGCAACATTTACACTGGAGGGCAGGATTTGGAGTACCACCATTAAAGTGGCAGGAAAAAAAATTTGATTTGGAAGAAGAGCTTGAGCAAATTTTTATTCCGGTAAAATTTTTTGAGGAGATCAAAACCATCCCTACAGAAAAATTTGATGAAATGAGTATGCAACCTAAGGAAATGGCATCAATGCAAACGGGAGTTGCTGAAAAAAAAGATAAAGCGTTCCAAGGTGGTGTTTCGTTTGATTTTTTTAAACTGATGAATAATCCCAAAAATACCTTTAGGGAAAAAATGAGTTTATTTTGGCTTAATTTGTTTGCCTGTCAGCCAGAGACTCCTTTAGCAGGACAACAATTTTTAAACACAATAAGAAAAAATGCTTTAGGGGATTTTAAAACGCTGCTTCGTGAGGTTGTTAAACATCCTGTTATGCTGCATTATTTGAGTGCAAGAAGGAACAAGAAGCAAAGTCCAAATGAAAATCTTGCCCGGGAGTTGATGGAACTTTTTACTTTAGGAAGAGGAAATTATACTGAGGGCGATGTAAAAGAAGCTTCAAGAGCTTTAACCGGTTGGAGTTACAAGGACTCTAGTTTCAAATTTGAAGCGAATTTCCACGACCTAGAAGAAAAAACAATTTTTGGAAAGAGGGGTAATTTTGATGGAGATAGTTTACTCGACCTTATTCTTAGCAAATATGACTGTGCACATTACGTCACCAACCGTATATGCAAAGAGTTTATAAACTATAACATCAGCCCATCCGCTGTAAAGATCTATTCGAAAATCTTTTTTGATTCTGGCTATGATATCTGCAAGCTAATGCGTACGATATTTACATCTAAAGAGTTTTATAAGCCTGAAAATACAGGCACTCAAATCAAATCTCCTTTTGACTTATTGGCAGGCATTGCCTTAGTATCAGATTTAAAATTTAACAACAGCCATATATTTCTTGATTTGCAAAGAAATCTTGGGCAGGAAATTTTCAAACCTCCCAACGTTGCTGGATGGGCAACAGGAAAAGGATGGATTAACAATAACACCCTAACCTTAAGGCTAAATTTGCCTGATACTTTTTTCAAAAAAAAGAAACTAAGCTTTATGCTAAACAACTCACTGAATCAATCCTATAACAATAATGAAATAAATAATGGTGCATATTACGTATCTGACTGGAGTAGTTTAAACTTGCGTTTTAATCACCTTAATTCCCTCGATTTGCCTCAACATTTATTGGACTATTTGATTCCGTCTGATTTAAAGTTTATTGATACCTTTTTACCACTTGATTATTCTCACTCTATAAATCCAACAGAGGTTGCAATAAAAATTATGAGTTTGCCTGAGTACCAACTTTGCTGATAAAATGAACAGAAGAAAATTTATTTATACCTCCTCGCTTGCCACAGGATCTGTTTTTATTCCTTCCTTTTTAAAAGCATTTGAAACACCAAGCGCAAAACTGGCAGTTGGCAATAAAAAGCTGGTTGTAATGCAACTCTCAGGTGGAAATGACGGGCTTAACACCTTGGTTCCTTTTAGAAACGATCTCTACTATTCTTTAAGACCAGATATTGCACTAAAGCGATCTGAAACTCTTTTGCTGAATGATGATATCAGCTTGAATCCTGCATTATCCGAATTCAGAAATTTGTATGACGAAGGCCATATGTGCATTTTAAATAACATTGGTTACCCTAATCCTGATTATTCTCATTTCAGATCAATGGATATTTGGCAAACAGCAAGCGCAACAAACACTATTGAAACTACGGGTTGGATAGGTCGCTATCTTGATCAGTTGCCTGACCATTTAAAAAAGCCACACATGGCTATTGACTTCAGCAGAACTTTAAATACTGCTCTCAAAGGGTCAGAAATCAACGGATTTTCCATTCCCGATTATGGGCTTATGTCATCACTTTTATCCAACAAACTGCTTCGAAAAAAGAAAGCAAATTTTCACGATCACCACAATGATAGTAACAGTTACCTGCATAAAACATTGAGTGAAACTTTTTCTTCAGCAGATTATATACTTGAAAAAAATAAATCCTTTCGTTCAAAAATTACCTATCCAAATAATGTTTTAGGTAAGGATTTAAAAAATATTGCTGAACTTATTAATGCAAATACCGACACCAATGTTTATTATGTATCAGCTGCGGGATTTGATACTCACGCAAACCAATTAAAACAACAATACCGATACCTGAAGATTGTTGACGAAGCAATGGATGCTTTTATAAAGGATATTAAAACCAACAACCTCTTTAATGATGTTCTTATAATGGTTTTCTCTGAATTTGGAAGGCGTGTTGCACAAAACGCAAGCAACGGTACCGATCACGGTGCGGCTAATGTTTTGTTCCTTATAAGTGGGGCGTTAAAATCAAAAGGCATTTACAACCCCTTGCCTGATTTAACCAACCTTATTGATGGCAATTTGAAATACACAATAGATTTTAAATCGGTTTACGCAACCATCTTATCGAAATGGCTTTCAACCGATCCTTCTAAAATAGTTGGTAATTGGAATCAATTAGCTAATATTGTTTAACAAGTTGCGTCACAACTATCACTTTTATCAGGTCGAAAGCCGACCATAAACACAACTTATTATTTTTACAAAATAAATTTCACCACAATGTACACTAAAAAAGATTTGTCAATTTTTTTAATTGACGACAGCCCTGCTTTAATTGAAATGCTGCGCGATTTTATTTTGCAAAAACACCCTGATGCGCAATTATCTTTATACTATACCGGTGAAGACGCGCTAAAAGACACCTTTAAGAATCCTGATATTATTATTCTTGACTATTATTTAGATGGAGTACATGCTGATGCAATGAATGGAATACAGGTATTGAAAAAATTAAAAGAGGAGTTGCCCGAAACACCTATTATTATGCTAAGCAGCCAGGATAAGACAGAAATTTCGGCAAACACTATCCGCTTTGGTGCGTACGACTACATTTTAAAAAACGATAGTGCGTTTGATAAAATTGAGATCATACTTAAAAATCTTCTTACCAAGCATCATCTAAAAAAATCATTAGGTACACAGGTGTTTTTTAACAGGCTTCTGTTGTTCATACTTATTATCATATTGAGCATGTATTTTTACATGCGCATGAACAACTAAGTTTTCTTTAATCGCCCTCGGTAACCGGCAAATTTAAGTTGTATTCCCCGTTATCATCTTCCTCAATGGTGTAAGGAATTCCACCAAGCACACGGTAAGGTCCTGTAGAATCCATAGCTGCGCCATAAAAATAGTAGTCACCACATTTTAATCCGGTTATCATAACCGTATTACTAGAAGTGTCGCTACCAATAAACAATGCATCATAACTTATTGGCAGTTTACTTCCATCATTTTTTAATGCAGGTAAATCGCTGGTATTAAAAAAAACATAAACGCTGTCAGGGTAACCAGTTAAATTTTTTATTGGTCGAGAATGATGAAAGAGGTTGAACTTCAGGTTTACGCTGCCTCCTGTACCGGCATTGTCCTTACATGGGTCTTTTTCCTTGCAGCCTGAAAAGGAAGAAAGAACTATAGCAAAAGCTACTATTAAAATGTTTTTCATTAGAGTGTTTTTTTTATAAAAGTTATACGAATATACGTCAATAAGTAAACGCTACAACCTACGAAAAGTTATTGGTTACAAAAGATTTACAATAAAGTTAGTGCCTAAACCAATAATAACAGACAACACTCCTGAAAGCACCAAAACAAAAAGTGGTAGTCCTTTAATTTCAAAAGCAGTAGTTTCATTTTTACCAGTATACATCGCCATTACAATTCTAAAATAATAAAATACCCCTATTAAAGAACTAAGCACTGCCATTAACACAAGCCATGTAAACCCACTGTTTAATGCAGCCAGAAAAATATAGTACTTACCAAAAAACCCTGCCATGGGTGGAATGCCCGCCATGCTTAACATGCAAATGCTTATCATGGCAGCAGCTAAAGGGTTTGATTTTGCCAACCCGTTAAACACAGAAACATCATCACTAAGCTTCTTTTCATGTATAATGTTTAACACTGCAAACACACCAAGGGTAGATAATGAATATGCAATCAGGTATAAAAATATGGCACCTTTGGAAGATAGACTAACAGCCGCCAATGCCATTAAAATATATCCGGCATGTGCTACACTGGAGTAAGCAAGCATGCGCTTAACACTCGTTTGATACACTGCTAGAATATTACCGGCAAGCATGGTAAGTGCAGCAACAATGGCAATGATGTCTATCCAGAATGTAAATACGGACGAGAAGCAAGTTGCAAACAAGCGGTAGAATGCAGCAAAAGCGGCCGTCTTTACAACTGTAGCCATAAAGGCTGTGATAACAGTTGGTGCACCATCATACACATCGGGTGCCCAAAAGTGAAATGGTGCTGCGCTCACTTTAAAAAATAACCCCACAAGCAGCAACACAATGCCTGCATAAAAAATCATGGGCAGGTTATTTACATTTTGTCCGGTGTATGTTGCAATATCAGTTAAGTTAAAGCTGCCAACTACTCCATAAATAAGAGCAATACCAAAAAGTAAAAAACCCGTAGCAAAGGCACCCATCATAAAATATTTCATGGCGCTTTCGTTACTGCGTTTGTTTAGTTTATCGCTTCCGCACAAAACGTACATTGAAATTGATAAAATTTCTAATCCAATAAAGAGCATTGATAAATCCGAAAAACAAGTCATGCAAATAGCACCGCACAATGCAAACAAAATAATGGCAGCATGCGCCTCCATGCTCGACTCTGATTTAAAATAACTTTGCGACATTAAAAACCATAACAGCGTTACAGACATTAACAAAACTGAAAATGCTATGGCATAATTATCAATCAGCACCATGTGGTTATAATAACTATAAGTTGTATCCCACTCCATTACACTAATGCCAATGGCTGCTGCAAGCCCAAGCAAAATCAAGACAAAAAGCTGTTTTTTGAAATGAAAAATTTCAGACAACATACTTAATATGCCCAATCCTGCTATGGTTACTATTGTGTTCATTTAATATCTACGAATACGAATATTTAAAGAATTTACGAATGGTGTTATCCAACTTTTTACTTTGAATTTTGAATTTTCTCCTTTGATTTTTTTCCAATTCAATATTTATTGCTTCAAACACACCCCCTACCCCCTCTCGCTTTCGCACTTGCTTACACACAGAGGGGAATGTGTGGTGTTCTTTCACTTTATCCTATTCACTATATCCTTAATCCTAATTAATTTATCTATTAATAACAGAAATTAAATTTTTTACTGCCGGTTCGCTTATTTCCAATAAAGGTTGTGACAGCACCCCGGTAATTATTACAACAGCACACACAATAATCAACACTGCTTTTTCAGATGCGGCTAATGGTGCAAACTTTTCATTGCTGATAATTTTATCGCCAAGCATTATTGCTTTATAACTTCTAAGCATATACACTGCTCCAAGTATAACTGTAAGTCCTGCAAACAAAGCTGCATAACCACTATAGGCAAACACACCATTTAATAACAAGAACTCGCCTACAAATCCGTTTGTGAGCGGCAAGGCTACACTGCCTAACATGATTATTACAAAAGTGATGGTAAAGAATCTTTGATTATTTGCAATGCCACCTAATTCATCTAGGTTTCGGGTGCCAAGACGATTGAAAATAATGTCGGCAATAAAAAACAAACCCACCACATTTACTCCATGGCTGAGCATTTGAAAAATAGCCCCCTGCAAACCAGCTTCATTATTTGCAAATACACCGGCAGAAATTAATCCAACGTGGGCTATAGACGAATAAGCAATCAGTCTTTTATAATCTTTTTGAACTATAGCCATGCAACTTGCATAAACGATTCCTATGACAGAAAGTGCAATGGCTACTCCCATCCATTCGCTTACGCCATCGGGCACAACAGGCAACAGCCAGCGTATTACTCCATAAATACCCATCTTTAACATAATCCCTGATAATAGCATGGTTCCCTGTGTGGGTGCATCGGTATAGGTATCGGGTTGCCACGTGTGTAATGGGAACACCGGCATCTTAATGGCAAACGCTGCAAACATCATCCAGAAAACAAATGATTGCTGAGATGATGTAAGCTGTAAATTATAAAATGCTTCAATATCAAAAGTATGTTCGCCAGGTGTTTGAAGAAACAGGTAAATGAGCCCAACAAGCATCAATAAACTTCCGGCAAGTGTGTAGATAAAAAATTTGAGGGTAATGCGTTTGCTGTCCTTTCCTCCCCAAATTAAACAGATAAACCAGATTGGAATCAGTGCAAGTTCCCAGAAGATGTAAAATAAAAATCCATCTAATGCAGTAAATACACCAATGAGTGCAAACTGCATGAGGAAAATGAGTGCATAAAAAGATTTTTCGCTTTTTATTTCGCGGTTAAACGATGAAAGGATAATAACCGGAACTAAAAAAGTAGTGAGTAATACCATCAAAAAACTTATTCCATCCATTCCAATTTTAAAGGAAATGCCAAGCGAGGGAATCCAGGGATATGTCATTTGATAAACTGAACCGCCATGCTTTCCTATTTCAAAAAAGATGTGTGCAGTAAAGAGAAAAATGAGTGATGAAATTATCAAAGCAAATTTCTTTACCCCATCTTTCCCAATTAAAAGACAGAGAAAAGATGCTATAAGCGGAGCAATTAATATGTAGAGTAAGTCTTTTGACACTGTTATTTAACGCTTGGTTTTTGAAACACAGATTGACAGATTATAAAAAGCAATTAACGCTTCGCTTTTTTGATTTTAAGGATTGTTGATGGCTGGATTTGAAACACAGATTACCAGATTTTAATAAGGAATTTTTTGCTTTGCATTAGATGCGCACAGATTGTTTTAACGAATTATTCTTTTGAACTTTAATGAGTCTTCTCCGAAATTGACAAGCAACCCTATTTTTAATTTAGTAGCAGAGAGGTAATTTACTATTTGTCCAATATCATCTTCAACAACGCCAGATTTAGCTTTCGCTTCAAGAATTATTTTTTCATACACCAAAAAATCTGCGTTAAACGAACGCTGTAAAATTATTTCTTTGTAATGAATAGAAAGATTTTTCTCTCGCTCATAATTAATTTTTCTCTGTTGCAACTCAAATTCAATAGCATCTTTATAAACAACCTCAGCAAATCCTCTTCCCAATACACGATGAACTTCCATACAAATTCCTATGAGTTCGTAAGTTTCCTTTTGAAACGGATACTCTTCCTTTGAAAAGTAATTTTCCAAAGGTTCCTCCCACATAAGTACTTTTTCTTCTTCTGTCATTCTATTCATTCAATCAAAATTACCGAAGGCAATCCATCATTATTTATTCCTTTTTATAATCTTTCCATCTGTGTCTCCCCAACAATTGCCGAAGGCAATCAAATATTATTTATTTCTTTTAATAATTCTTTTTCTTAATCTGTTAATCTGTGTCTCCTCTTTTTTAAATCATGAATTTAAAAACAAACATTAGTATTATTCCTACCACCATGGCAAATAAATAAAAACCAATACTTCCGTTTTGAGCCAAACGCAGTACAGAGCTTAATCCGTTGGTGGCTTTAGGAATGGCGTTTACTATTCCATCTATCACATTTTTTTCAATAATGTTGTAAGAATGTTTTGAAATAAAATCTAAAGGCTTGCGAATTACCTTGTCATACAATTCATCCACATAATATTTATTCATTAAAACCTTAGCAAAACCTTTTGTTTCACTATCACCTTCAGGAATGGTGCTTTTAGAAATGTAGTAGTTTTTTGTTTGAAGATAAATTACCAGCAGCGCAATAATTGAAACCACCAATAATGTAATTTCAAAGGTGTGAGAGGCATGGTGCTCCTGGAAAAAATAAATGGCAGGTGCCAAAAACTCATTTAATGCATGATGTGTTCCAAGGTATTCATTAAACAATTCGGGCAAACCCATGAAACCACCAACTGCAGATAATATGGCAAGAATGATTAATGGAACGGTAATAGTTGCAGGTGACTCATGTAAGTGCTCTTTCTGATGATGCGTTCCTCTGAAATCTCCATGGAAAGTTAGCCAGTACAGCCTGAACATGTAACATGCAGTCAACACAGAAGCAAATGCAAGTATTGCAAAACCTACCATAGAATGCCCGTGCATTACGGCAAGTATTTCATCTTTGGAAAAGAAACCTGCAAACACCGGTACACCTGCAATGGCAAGCACGCCAATTAAAAAAGTAAGATGAGTAGTAGGTAAATATTTTTTCAGTCCGCCCATGTTGCGTATGTCTTGCTCGCCACTCATGGCATGTATTACGCTTCCTGCACACAGAAATAATAATGCTTTAAAAAATGCATGTGTTACTACGTGGAATAAAGCAGTAGAATAAGCGCCAACACCCAATGCGGCAAACATGTAACCTAATTGCGAAACAGTGGAATAAGCCAATACTTTTTTAATGTCATTTTGTTTTAACCCAATGGTGGCGGCAAACACAGCCGTTGCAATTCCCACAATGGCAACAATCTCTTGAGTAAATGGTGCCAGCGTATATAAAATGTTTGAGCGAACAATCATATAAATACCTGCTGTTACCATTGTAGCTGCATGTATTAAGGCAGATACAGGAGTTGGTCCTGCCATTGCATCGGGCAACCAGGTGTATAAAGGAATTTGTGCACTCTTACCCATTGCACCAACAAAAAATAATAAGGTGATGGCGGTTATTGTTGCATCGCCCGTTGAATAACTTTTAGCTGCTTCAAAAACTTCGTTGTAGTTAAGCGAACCAAATGTTTGGTAACAAAGAAACATGCCCAATAAAAAACCCAAATCACCAATGCGGTTCATAATGAATGCTTTTTTTGCTGCATCGTTATACTCATTGTTCTTAAACCAAAAGCCAATTAAGAGATAAGAGCACAAACCCACTCCTTCCCAACCTGCAAACATTACCACGTAGTTATTGCCTAACACTAGCAGCAACATAAAAAACACGAATAGGTTGAGGTAGGCAAAGAATCTTGCATAATCTTCATCATCGTGCATGTAACCAATTGAATAAACATGAATAAGAAAACCCACACCGGTTACTACTAAGAGCATAATAACAGAGATGCGGTCAACCACAAAGCCTAAACCTAAATCAAGTCCGGCAGTTTTTATCCAACTGAATAATTCAACATTAAAAACACCGGCTCCGCTTTTTATTTGAAAAAACAAACCGAGCGAAATAATAAAAGACAAAAGCAAAGAACCACTTGCAATGATTCCAACCAATCCTTTGGGCATACTTTTGTTGAGCGAGCCGTTAAGGATAAATCCTAAAAGCGGAAGTACAGGAATAAGCCAGATTAAATTAGACATAGTTGGCAATGAGCAGTTGGCAATTGGCAGTTAAAGAGTAGTTAATTTTAAATGTCTTTTATCAAAATAATTTTTAGGATTTTCAATCATGTGATTTATTAACCGCCCTATTTCTTCCGAGAGATTTAATAATTTATCATACGATTCGTTATTTATGTATTCACAAGCAAGCGAGAAATCAAGCCAAACCTGCGTTTCAGTATTCTCCATGTCTGCATCAGATGATTTGCTTATAAAATGTGCTTCGTATTTTCTCTTTCTATAAGCCTCTCCAATACATGAGCACACAGAGCGGGATGCCCTGCGAATTTGAGATGTAAGTCCAAACTTCTCCTCATCAGGAAATCCTTTGCTTATTTTAAAAACTTCCATAGCAAGCTGGAATGCTTTTTTATAAACTGTTAAATCTCTAAACGTACTCATCCTTTTATTTATTGATTTTTCCTTACTTCAATCTACTTGCTTGCCAAATGCTTACTGTATCCTTGCCAACTTTTCTCACTGCCAATTGCCAACTTTCTTCAATGTTTTATTTTATTCAAATCGTCAATATCCAAACTTTTAATATTCCTGTACATCATTACAACAATGGCTAAGCCAACAGCGACTTCGGCAGCAGCTACAGCCATAATGAATACTACAAAAACCTGCCCGTCTAAATTTCCATGCTGGGCAGAAAATGCAGTCAGTAATAAATTAACAGCATTCAACATTAATTCTATACACATAAAAATGATGATAGCATTTCGTCTCATTAAAACACCGGCAACACCAATAACAAATAATACTGCCGACAGTATTATGTAATGATTGATTGATATTTCCTGTAAAACCATTTTTAGTCTAATTCTTTTTTTGATAACAATACCGCACCAACCATTGCTGATAAAAACAACACTGATGCAACTTCAAAAGGCAATGCATATTTATTGTATAGCACCATTCCCAAATTTTCAACCATGCCTGTATTTTTTTCAGTTGCTGCCTGCAATGGAATAGTTTCTGCGCCTTTTAATGCAGCCATTACAACAAGTAATAAAACGCCTCCGGCAACTACAGCGCCTGCCTTGGCAAGGTTGCTTTTATGCGGCTCCATTTCCTTATTCATATTAATAAACATGATGGTATATAAAAACAGCACCATGATAGCACCTGCATAAACTATTAAATGAACGGCAAACAAAAACTGCGCATTAAGCAACAGGTAGTGTCCGGCAATAGTGAAAAAACAAAAGATGAGATACAAAACCGAATGAACCGGTTTTTTAGAAAACACCACAAACAATGCACTGATGACAGAAAGTGCTGAAAGAATGTAAAACGAATACGAAAAAGGCATTTATCAGTTAGTGTTTACTTGTGATTTTTTGCGAAGGCGAAAATAAAAAAAGGAATTAAACTATTACTAAAGCCTTTTAAAATAATGGCAACTTGTATGAAAAAAAAAATTAAAAACCCTATTTATATAAACCCTAAACTATACATTTACCTACACCAAATAAAAACCATGCTTGCCCTTTTATTTTTTACTGTTTTTCTTTTGCTTTTGTTTGCAATAGCAAACCATGCAAAACTTACTTTTGGTTTTAACATGTTAAACAAAAAAAGTAATTACTCTTTACATAAAACTTTTTTAATAGCCCTGTTTTTAAGTTTTATTGCGGCTAAGCTGCGTTTTTCTTAACCGCAGCCAAACTTTAGCCTAATCAATACCAACTTTCTTTAAGTGTATTAACTTATAAGAATGTGTATTTTTATAAAACCCAAAACGCTTTAACATGAAACATCTATTTATAATTGCCCTAGTAACATTATGCTGCGCCACTAAAGCACAAGTAAACTTGGTACCTAACCCAAGTTTTGAGGACACAGTTTATTGCCCCTGTTGCACCAACCAAACAGATGCTTGCCTGGGGTGGAGTGCTTACAGAAGCACACCTGAATATTTAAGCACATGCCCATCTTCAAGCGGACTGGGCGTACCGCTTAATTATGGTTTTGGTTATCAATATCCAAGGACTGGAAATGGAATGACTGGTGTTGCTACATATAGAAAACCTACCTCACCTAATGGACCAAACTACAGAGAACATATTGGATGCCAATTATTATCCCCTTTAGTTATTGGCACCAAGTATTACATATCACTCTACATAAATTTTGCCAATAACCCCAATATTGCAATTGCAGCAAACAAAATGGGATGTAGGTTTTCTATGCAAACTTATGCTCCATTAAACCCATCGCCAGTAACAAATTATGCTGATGTTTATTCAGATTCCATTTATCAAAACTCGGTTGATTGGTTAAAAGTTTCTGGTTCTTTTATACCAACCCAAAACTATCAATACCTAATCCTTGGTAATTTTTTTGATGATAACAATACAGATACTTTAAATGTTTCCCAATTTCCTGATATAGCTTATTATTATGTGGATGATGTTTGCGTAAGTACTGACTCTAATTATTGTCAAACATGGACGGCTCTTAATAATGAAAATAAACAAGATGTCGGATTGACAATAAACACATTTTCAGAAAATGCAATTTTAATAAAATCAGAGGTCTTAATTAAGAATGTTTCTGTTATAGATCTTTCTGGAAGAATTGAATTGGAAAGAAAATTTGTTAATTATTATTCGTATCAAATAAATGTTTCAAATTTAACGAGCAGCATTTATTTATTGAAAGTTGAAACACTTGAAGACATTTTTTATAAAAAAGTAATTATTAACCATTAGATTAAAAACAACATGAGAAACCTTATCAAGTACTTCATCCTATTACTTATCATAACAATTGATAGCAAATCAAATGCTCAAGTTTCAGTGTTAGGAAACAGTGGAACTGGCTCAAATTATGTTGGCTGGAATGCTGCCCAAGCCTTCGAACTAAACGTTCAGCATTTAGGGCAGCAAAATATAAACCTAAAAACCAACGGCACCCACCGCCTTGTTATACGTGGCAGTGGCAATGGTTTTGTGGGTATTGGTAACGGGTTTAATGTGCCTACATCATTACTGCACATTAATGGCAACAATGATGCAACGGATGAATTATTTAGAACCGATTGCAACATTAATAACAGCCCGCAATGGCGCTTCAACAGAGGCGGCACACAACGCGCAAGGTTTTTTAATAACAACAACGATGAACATTTTCACCTTGAGAGTACCCGTGGCGATATTATTTTTGATGCAAACAGCACCATCTGAATTTTATTCTTTAATCCATCTCATTACAAATTGTAATTATTATATTTGAGTAAGATTAGCGAAGTTGGTTAACTTTATTTTAAATACAGTTACCATGAAAAAATTTATCTTCTTATTTTTTAATTTTCTTACTACGTTTTCTTTTTCGCAAAACTTAGTTAGTAATCCTTCTTTTGAAGATACGGTTTATTGCCCTGTATATCCTTACCCTATTATGGACGCATGTCAAGGTTGGTGGAATGCAGCTAACCCTGCTAACTCTACACCCGATTATTTTAATGGCTGCGCTATAGGACCCGGTATGGCTCCGCCTAATGCAACATGGGGTTATCAAGTGCCACATTCTGGAGTTGCTTATCCTTTCGTGGCAACTTATATAACCACAATATCAAATAGAAGAGAGTATATTCAAACACAGCTAATTCAAAACATTGTAATTGGTCAAAAATATTTTGTTTCATTTTATATCAACTTGCCAGGTGGTGCTGGTATTTCTTTTGCTACCAATAAAATGGGAGCGTTTTTTACTACCTATCAGTTTGGAACAAACAATCCTGCATTTGCAAGAGGATTTGCGCATGTATATACCGATTCCATTATTTCTAATACACAATCATGGTATCATTTTAAATCCTCATTTATTGCTGATAGTAACTACCAGTATATTACCATAGGAAATTTTTTTTATGATTCGCAAACGGATACCATCAGGGTTAGCCCAAATGCTTATGCAAGCGGCTATTATATAGATGATGTATGTGTCAGTACCGACTCATTGCTTTGTTACACTTATACAAATATTATAAATAACGATGTGATAACTAAAAGTAATTTTTATCCATCTCCTGCCGATGAGTGCTTTACAATTGTTCCATACACTAAAATTACTGCAATTAAAATTTATACTATTTCAGGAATACTAATAGCTGAACACGAAGTAAAAAATAATCAACCAATTAAAATCAATACTAAAAACTGGAAAGGAGGTATATACATGGTTAAAATAAATGATAGTTATTACAAACAATTAATAATTCACTAAAAAATTAAACATCTAAAACTTAAAAAATGAAAAAGTCAATTCTTATCTTAACGATTATTTTAATAATCACTTTTAATCTTAATGGTCAATCTGTTTATCCAACAAATACCTATCCTCCAACTCCTCCAATTCCTCCTTATGTTGGCTGGGATAATTCTATAACTTCAGCAGCACAAGATTTATTAATCCAACACCTTGCCAACCGCAACATCAACCTCTCTACCAACAACCTCATACGTATGCGTATAGATGCCGCAGGTTTTGTAGGCATAGGGCAAGGCTTTAGCACTACGCCCAACAGTGTTCTAACACTTGCCGGAGGCAATTACCAAACAGGCAATATGTTTGAAACCGATGGCTTTAATGGTGCATTAACCCAATGGCGCTTTTTACGTGGCGGCACACAACGCGCAAGGTTTTTTAATAATAATAACGATGAGCATTTTCACATGGAAGCCACGCGTGGCGATATTATTTTTGATGCAAATGGGCAAGGAAATAATTCTGCCGGTACTGGTCCGTTTCAAAGAATGAGAATATCATCAGGTGATGGTGTAGATAGATTTGGTTTCCCATCGTTAAACAATACCCATGTTACAATTTATAAGGAACCAGGTTCGGGATTTGTAAACCCCGAAGCTATGCTCAACATAGGCACCACAGATTTTACGCCTAACCCCGGTGTATTGGGAGGCAGAAGAGATTGGATGGATGTTGGCACTTATTATATGTTTGCATCAGATAACATGTATGTTGGTTTAAAAAACAGACAAGCAGGTCAATCGCAAGACAGGTTTGATGCTGTAATAAACTGGGGAGATAATAGCGGCAATACATTTAATAACTCAGACAATCTGAGATTTATTTTTACCACATCAGTCAATAATGGAGCGTTACCATTAGCACAATCAGCCAATGGTTTTGAAGTGGGACGTTTTACTTCTGATGGCTATTTTGGCATAGGCAACTTTTCTATTAATACAAATGGCAATGGTTCCAATGTGCAACCATTAAGAAGGCTTGAGGTATATGACCATAGTATTTTTACCGGACTTGGCTATCAACCCGCACCACAATTTCGCCTAACCTTCGCACCCAATGCAAACGTAGCGCAAGGCATCTGGACCGATTTTCAAACCACACCTCGTGGCGATTTATACATTACCCCGCAAAACACCAATCAACTGTTAAATGGTTTTGCTTTCCGCAATGTGGGCATACAATCTGCCGCACCTAATTATACATTAGAGGTGGCGGGGACAGGTGCGTTTAGCAATAATGGCAACCCTGGCAATAGCACAAGCCCTGTTAACGGGTTTAATATGCTTAGTAATAATGCAGGCGCAGGTGCGCAACATCCGCTAATTGTAAAATCAAATACTGATAACCGTGCTATTACCATTTTACGTGCAGGCACATCGGGCGTTTATGAGGATGGGTTTACCATGTTTAACGATGCCAACGGTTTAATGCACTTTAGAAGCACGGGCGCAAGTTCCAATAATACATACAACATTTCTTTTGATCATATGCAGTCCAACACTGCCACAACGCCAACAGCATGGTTCGGGCTAAACAATAACACTAAAAATGTAATTTTTAAGAACGATTTTAACACCAATCCTGCACCTGCCGTCCCCGAGGCAAAAGTTTATATTGAAGCACAAAATGGAACAGGACAAGACCACCGCTACGCACTACATGCCCGCAATATAAATACATCAACTGCTACCGGCTTGCAAATAGGTATAGAAGGACAAAGCATTGGAGTAAGAACACCTACAGGTTTTTCAAGAAACATTGGTGGCTTATTTAGAGCAGCAGGTATTGGTAATACCTCTGGCTCTACCAATACTGCGGTTTATGCTGTGGTAGATGCCGCCCAAACTGCTGACGAAAATCAAGCAGGTTTGTTTTTAAGTACATCAACCGGTTCTCCACGCAATTACGGAATTAGAGCTTATGCCAACAATGCAAACACTACCAACGTAGGTATTTATGCTGAAGCTAACGGTAACGGTGCAATGGCAGGGCATTTTCAAGGCAGTTTAACATATACTGGCTCTTTAATTTATGGAAGTGATAGTATTCTTAAAACCAATGTGCAGCCATTAAAAAATGCAAGCTCAATTCTTGATTTATTAAACCCGCTTGAATACAATTACGATAAGGCAAAATATCCTTATATGGGTTTTGCTGATGGCTTGCGTTACGGATTTTTAGCACAGGAGGTAGAAAGACTTTTACCTCAGTTTGTTTCTGTAATACATTACCCGGGCGAGTATGATGATAAAGGAACTATGATACATGCACCGTTTGATTATAAAGGACTTGATTATGTTGCCATGATGCCCCTATTATTTGCTGCTTACCATGATTTAAAACAACAAGTTGACGCTTGTGGCTGTGCTGGCCAACGCCAAGGATTAAATACTTTACCAAACCAAAACACCACCGAAGTACAACTTGCCAACAGCCAAACAATTTATTTAGACCAAAACGTACCCAACCCGTTTGAAACAGAAACAAACATTACTTACAACATACCCCAAAACATAAACTCCGCAAAAATTATTTTTTACAATAACAATGGTAATGTTTTAAAAGAAGTAGAAATTAGACATAAAGGCGCAGGCACTATTAAAGTGTATGCTACAGAATTAACTGCTGGCATTTACAATTACTCTTTAATTGCTGATGGAAAAGTAATGGATACAAAAAAGATGGTAAAGGCGCAGAAATAAGCCGTTGGTTTGAAGTAGATACCCAAAAAAAGTTGAGTTAGATGTAACTCAACTTTTTTTTTATTTTCCTTAAAAAGAAAATCTATTTCGTACGGTGTGCCGAAGTTCTTTTGCCAATATCAACACGATGAGCGGCATCAGCACCTTCAACTAATTTATCTTTTCCGAAAATAAAATTCTCACGCAGCATGTCTGATGGAATAATTCTGTCGGTAAGGAATATGGCTTCTTTAGGACATGCCTCTTCGCATAATCCGCAGAAGATGCAGCGCAGCATATTTATTTCGTAAACCGAGGCATATTTTTCTTCGCGGTACATGCCTTCTTCTCCCTTTTTTCTTTCGGCTGCAGTCATGGTAATGGCTTCGGCAGGGCATGCCACAGCACATAAACCACAGGCTGTGCAATTTTCTCTTCCCTGCTCATCGCGCTTAAGCACATGCTGCCCGCGATATACAGGAGCAATAGGTCGCTGCACTTCGGGATACTGAATAGTGGCTTTCTTTTTAAATAAATGTTTTATGGTGATGGCAAGTCCGCCTAAAATGGCAGGGAGATAAATCTTTTCTTTAAAAGACATCTCTTTGTTTACAACAACCTTGCTTCTGTTTGTGAGCTGCATCATTTTTTAAATTGGCAGTTGGCAATGTGCAGTTGGCAACCGCCAACTGCTAAATTGCTAACCTATTTTTTTTTCTTCTTAAAGGGAGATTTAGTGGTGATGGTGCCATCGGGCATTTGGTAAAATATTTTGCCACCAATACTTAATACGTTTGGCAAACCCATTTTCTTGTTTTCAATTAACGCAAGTTGAACTCCCCGGTTACCAATTGCAATTAGCTCCAAGGCTCTTTTATAGAATTCAGGGTTTTTAATTTTTGCAAACTTCATTTTTTTATTGCTTTAATAAATTCTTCAAACTGAATCGGATTAATTACTTCAAAAGCTTTGTTATCTCCAATAGCTACATATTGAAATGATTGTTCTGAATTATCTACCAACACCCAATTTTCTGACATTTGTTTATACAAATTCCAAAAATTATTCTTTCCTCTTACGAACCTCCTCCGCACATCTTCATTAGGCACATGATGCCCACCTTTAGATACTCTAACTCTGATTCTTTCAATACTCGCTTCTGCATCATTCAAATAAACAAAGAATATGGTAATCTTATATTCACTTACTTTAAATTCTTTTATCAGATTTTTCAGAAACAATCCTGATAATGTTGATTCAAGAATTATGTTTTTATTTTTTGATTTTAATTTTTCTATTCGTTTAAAGTACTCTTTTCCTGCTGCAATATTTCCTGCTCTTGACGTATCGTTTGTTAATTCTTTTGAGATTTCATCTGCATTTAAAAACACATGCTTGTAATCTTTTAAAAATTCTTTGGCAAAAGTTGTTTTTCCACTCCCATTTGGTCCGCCTATTATAATGAGTTCTTTAGCCACGTTGTTTTAACCATTCGTAGGTTTTTAAAAATGTAACTGTCCGTTTTTCCATAAAGTAAATAAGCCGGTGAGCAACACATTTATTATAGCAAGAGGTATCATTATTTTCCAGCCTAAGTGCATTAATTGGTCGTAACGGAAACGGGGTAATGTCCACCTGATCCACATAAAAAAGAAAATAAAGAAGAATATTTTAGCGAAGTAAAACAACGTGCCCAATAAGGCTACGGTGTTGTGTGATAAATCAAAGGAATCTAAAAACGGCATGTTGTAACCGCCAAAGTAAAGAGCAGAAATTACCGCAGCAGAAATAAACATGTTGATGTATTCGGCAAACAAATAAAAGCCAAGTTTCATACTTGAATATTCTGTGTGATAGCCTCCAACCAGTTCGGTTTCGCATTCGGGCAAATCAAAAGGTGTGCGGTTACATTCGGCAAAGGCGCAAACTATAAAGAGTAAAAAACCAAGTGGTTGTGCAATTACGTTCCAATGCCAGCCATGTTGCTGTTCTACAATTTCTCTGATGCTTAATGTGCCTGTTGTCATTACCAACGCAATTATTGCCATGCCCATTGCCAGTTCGTAACTAACCATTTGTGCTGATGCACGCAAGGCACCCATCAAAGAATATTTATTGTTAGATGCCCAGCCACCAATCATAATTCCATAAACACCAATTGATACAACTGCAAAAACATAGAGGATACCAATGTTTACATCGGTAATCTGCATCATGTACGATTGTCCGTTTATTTCCAATGAACTTCCCCAGGGAATAACCACGCCCGTCATGCAGGCGGTGAGCATCATCAGGCACGGACCCATTATAAAAAGAAACTTATCTGCTTTTGCAGGAATAATTTCTTCTTTCATAAACATCTTTACACCATCAGCCATTGGTTGCAAAATTCCAAATGGTCCTGCACGGTTAGGTCCAATCCTATCCTGTAAAAAAGCAGCAACTTTTCGCTCGGCATAGGTAGAGTACATAGCCACTACCAGCGATACGGTAAAAACCGCCACCACAAAAATGATTTTAAAAATGAGTTCGTTAGTGTCCATTATAATTATGCGCTTTTTCTCCTAACTGTTTTTGTTTTGATAAATCTATTTTCAACTGTTTTAATTCTGAATAATGATTTTGTGAGATAACAGAATGACGGTCTATTTTACGAGGGCCTTCAATATTCCAGTCAGATGCTGCTTTTTTTTCAAAACGACATTCGTTACAAATAAATTCTTCCACTTCACCCCATTTATCTTTACGCGCAGTAACACGAAACACTTCATTGCCGCTCATCCACAAAGCAACTTTACCACAACACTTGGTGCAGTTTCTATGCGCATCCATTGGCTTGGTAAACCATACGCGTGATTTAAACCGGAAAGTTTTATCGGTTAATGCACCCACAGGGCAAACATCAATTACATTTCCGCTAAAATCATTATCAATAGCCTGCTCGATGTAAGTAGAAATTTCGGCATGGTCGCCACGAGAGATAACTCCATGCACTCTGCCATCAGTAATTTGTTCGGCAGTTTTTACACAACGATAGCATAAGATGCAGCGATTCATGTGCAACTTTATCTTATCGCCAATATCTTCCATTTCAAAAGTTCTGCGCTCAAACTCATAGCGTGTTCCGGCTTTGCCGTGCTCATAACCTAAATCCTGCAAATGACATTCGCCTGCCTGGTCGCATATCGGGCAATCAAGCGGATGGTTGATTAACAAAAATTCAACAACACCGGCACGTGCTTCCACTAAATCGGGTGCGGTAAGATTTTGCACTTCCATGCCATCCATAATTGTTTGACGGCACGATGGCACCGGTTTGGGCATGGGACGTGGGTCCTTTTCAGAACCTTTGGTTACTTTAACAATACAGGTACGGCAATAACCACCCGATGTTTTTAACTTGGAATAGTAACACATGGCAGGAGGCACATTGGCATCAGGCATTATGCCTTGCTCTGCCAGCATGCGCGATGCCTGCAATATGGTTGTTCCATCAGGAACATCAATGGTGTAATTATCAATGGTAACTTTGGGCATTAGGAATTTGTATTAAGTAAATTCTGAACTTCTTTTTTTAGCGGTAGAATATGATTTTTTATAATTCCCCAAATAATATCATCATTAACATTTTCGTAATCGTGTGCAATCCTGTTTCTTAATCCGATAATTTTTGCAGAATTGTTAATTATAACTTCTGAATGTGAATTTCTCAATCGTACAATTACCTCACCTATGATTTCCAATTCTCTTTCTACTGCTCTATATGTTTTTTTATTGTTTTTAAATTCAGAATAGGTTGTAACATTAAAGGTGTATTCTTCGATTGAATTAATGCACTCAAGTATATCAAACAGATATTTTTTTACTTCACGCTGCATAAACCATGGTTTTGGATTCTTCCACAGCTTCCTTAAAATAAGGATTTTTGATAGGTTTATCAATCAATAAATCAACCTTTCTGTCAAATAACTTTTCAAATCCCTCGGCTAAATCAAAATAATAATCTGCATAATTTTCAACGGGTATGTTATCGAATTTAACAATTAAATCCACATCGCTTTTTTCATTAAATTTTCTTTCGTCAACCACCGAGCCAAAGGCATATAACTCTTTTACTTTGTGCTTGCGGCAAAGTTCATTAATAGCTTGAATATTTTGGTTGATGAGCTGCATGATGTTTAATCAAAGTCAAAAAGGTCGCCTAAAAAACCTTTTTTCTTTTTGTAATGATACTTGTCTTTATTGTAATAATAATCTCTTTCCTTGTTGTAAAATTTTTCACTTTCAGAATGAGTGTTTATTCCTTTTCCGTGGTAGTGTTCGGAAGAGCGTTCAATTATTTTATCAAGTTCTCCTTTGTCAAGCCATACACCACGGCAATCAGGGCAATAGTCTATCTCTACTGCACTGCGGTCTGACATTTTTAGCTCGGTGTTACAGTTTGGACATTTCATGCTAATTCTGATTGAAGATTATTTAAACGGTAATAATGTTTTACATCTTTTATGGATGATGGATTTTTTACATACTCCTCAAACTCATGTCTGAAGTGACGGATGGCTGCTGCTACGGGCCATGCTGCTGCTTCGCCAAGCGGGCAAATAGTTTTTCCTTCAATCTTGCTTTGTATATCCCACAACAAATCCACATCTTTTAATGTGCCGTGTCCATCCAAAATTTTATGGAGAATTTTTTCCATCCATCCTGTTCCTTCGCGGCAGGGTGAACACTGTCCGCAACTTTCGTGATGATAAAAACGGGAGAATGTGTAAAGATTTTTTACAATGCTGGTATCTTCGTCCATTACAATAAATCCGCCTGAGCCCAGCATAGTTCCTGTTAGAAAACCGCCATCACTTAAAGATTCATATGTCATCAATCGTGGTTCGCCCGCTGCCGTTTTTAAAATTAAATTTTCGGGTAAAATAGGAACAGATGAACCACCGGCAACAACCGCTTTTAATTTTTTGCCGTTTCGGATTCCTCCGCAATATTCATCACTAAAAATAAATTCTTCAACCGGTACACCTAATTCTATTTCGTAAACACCGGGTTTATTGATATGACCAGACGCAGAAATTAATTTGGTGCCCGTAGATTTTCCAACACCGATTTTTGCGTAAGCATCGCCACCATCATTTACTATAGGAACTACAGCAGCAATGGTCTCTACATTATTTACAACCGTTGGACAATCGTACAAACCTTTTACTGCCGGAAACGGAGGTTTTATCCTTGGATTACCGCGCTTGCCTTCTAACGATTCAAGCAACGCAGTCTCTTCTCCACATATATAAGCACCGGCACCTACCTGCACGTATAAGTCAAGGGAATAATCTGTGCCCAAAATATTTTTACCAAGCCAGCCTGCAGCATAAGCTTCATCAATGGCTTTCTCTAAAATTTGAGATACGTAAAAATATTCTCCTCGTATATATATATATGATGTGTTTGCTCCTAAAGCAAAACTAGATGTAATCATTCCTTCAATAAGCAAATGCGGAATGCGCTCCATCAGATAACGGTCTTTAAAAGTGCCGGGTTCGCTTTCATCGGCATTGCATACTAAGTAGCGCGGTACTCCCGGAGGTTTTGCTAAAAAACTCCACTTCATTCCGGTAGGAAATCCTGCTCCTCCGCGCCCGCGCAAGCCCGATTTTTTTACTTCTTCAACAACTGCATCAGGTGTCATTTGCTTTAACGCTTTTTCTACCGATGCGTAACCTCCCTGCCTGCGATAAACTTCGTAAGTGTTTATGCCGGGTATATGGTCATCTTTTAATAAAAGTTTTTTTGCCACTTCTATTGTTTTTAAACTTTATCCAAATAAGTTTTTCTGTTTCCTTCTCGTCTTAAGTTATCTAGCAAATCGTCCACTTTTTCTAGCGTAAGATTTTCGTGATACTTAGCTCCGCACTGCAACATGGGCGCTGTTCCGCAACTACCCAAACACTCCACGCTTTTTAGTGTAAACATTCCGTCAGCCGTTGTTTGCCCGTCTTTTATTCCTAATTTTTTTTCAATATGCCTTACAATATCTTCAGCACCTAATAACCAGCACGAACTTGTGCGGCAAACTTCCAAAGTACATTTACCTACAGGCTTTAAGTTATACATGCTATAAAACGAAGCCACCTCGTAAACCTCAATTGGTTGAATGTTGAGAATGGATGCAACGTAGTCCATAACCGGAGCTGACAACCATCCATCAAACTCTGCCTGTGCCACGTGAAGTATGGGTAACAAGGCTGACTTCTGTTTACCCTGAGGATAGCGGCTGATAATTTTATTTACCAGTGCTAAAGATTCCTCTGAAAATTTTATCTCTGTATTTGACATTTCTGCATTCGTTTTATTTAAGCATCCAGCTCTCCTGCAATTACATTCATACTGCTCATGGTAAGAATGGCATCACTCAGCATGGCTCCTTTAATCATTTCGGGATAGGCTTGGTAGTAAATGAAACAAGGTCTGCGCATATGCAAACGATAGGGTGTTCTTCCGCCATCACTCATCAAATAATATCCCAACTCACCATTACCACCTTCCACACAATGATACACTTCTCCTTTGGGCACTTCTGTTTCACCCATCACAATTTTAAAGTGATAGATGAGGGCTTCCATGTTGTTATAAACTTCGTCTTTAGGAGGTAAATAAAATTCCGGAACATCAGCATGTATGGAAGTTTTATCTTCCAATTTATCTAATTTCTGCATGGCTTGTTTGATGATGCTCATACTCTCCCACATTTCCTGTTCGCGCACCATAAACCTGTCGTAAGTATCGCCATTGGTTCCAATAGGGATTATGAAATCAAATTCTTCGTAAGATGAATAAGGATTCATTACACGTACATCGTAATCAACACCGGCTGCTCTCAAATTAGGTCCGGTAAATGAATATGCCAATGCACGTTCGGCACTGATGGGTCCGCATTTGATAGTGCGGTCCATGAATATACGGTTACGCACCAAAAGGTTTTCAAACTCTTTCAATCCTTTGGGTAATTCTTCTAAAAGTTTTTCAATTTTTAACCAGGCTGTTTGAGAAAAATCTCTTTCCATGCCACCAATACGTCCTATGTTGGTTGTTAAACGAGCACCACAAAGCTCTTCGTAAATTTCGTAAATGTGTTCGCGATATTGGAATACGTACAGAAACCCCGTCATGGCACCACTATCAACACCAATTACGGAGTTACAAATAATATGGTCGGCAATACGTGCAAGTTCCATTACAATTACTCGCAGGTACTCCACACGTTTTGGCAGTTTAATACCGGCAAGTTTTTCAACCGTCATGTGCCAGCCCATGTTGTTGATGGGTGATGAGCAGTAATTTAAACGATCGGTTATTGGAGTGATTTGTCCATAAGGTCTGCGCTCAGCCAATTTTTCAAATGCGCGATGTATGTAACCAATGGTAGGCTCGGCAGAAACAATAATCTCTCCATCCATCTTTAACACATTTTGAAAAATGCCATGCGTGGCAGGATGGGTTGGTCCTAAATTTAAAGTTTGATATTCCTTTTGAATTATATCTGAGGTTGTTTGAACAGCCATGATTGTGTTAACTTCTACTTTTGAATTCTGACTTTTTTCTCTTTTGGTTTACCTTCCAAACATCTTATCATCCTTATCAAATCTTGCCTGGTCTTCTAATGGAAATTCTTTTCTCATTGGCCATCCTTCAAGGCTATCCATATTTAGTATTCTTCTCAAGTCGGGGTGTCCCGTAAATTTAAATCCAAAAAAATCATACGCCTCACGTTCCATCCAGTTTGCACTTGGAAAAATGTCTGTTAGTGATGGAAATGTTGGTGGCTCGTGATTGGTAAATGTTTTTAGTCTTATTCTTAAGTTGCGTGGCATATCATGCAAATGATAGACCATACCAAACTTTTCTTTAGCATCAGGAAAATGCATTCCGTGGCAGCTTGTTAAAAAAGTAAACCCTTGTTCTTTCAAAAAAACAATAACATCTTTTATACTGTGATGCTCAATGGTTGCTACAGAAACATCGTAATGTGTTTCAGCTGAAAGTATTTTATCAGAAAACTTTTCCTTTAAAAGATTTTCAAAGTCAGCAATTTCTATCGTTTGAAACATAATTACCCTTCTTATTGAATTCCGTAACTTGCAAGTAACTCTTTATACTCAGCAGAATTTCTTCTTCTTAAACTTTCGTTTCCAACTAGCTCCTGTATTTTCATTACACCGTCTAATATCTGTTCAGGGCGCGGAGGACAACCGGGCACGTATACATCTACCGGTATAATTCTGTCTATGCCCTGCAAAACTGAATAGGTATCAAATATCCCTCCGCTGCTTGCACATGCCCCAACACTTAAAACCCAACGCGGTTCCGCCATCTGCTCATAAACCTGTCTTAATACCGGCCCCATTTTTTTTGCAATGGTTCCCATCACCATCAATAAATCTGCCTGGCGCGGGGAAAAACTTAAACGCTCGCTGCCAAACCTTGCTAAATCGTAATGCGATGCCATGGTTGCCATAAACTCAATACCACAACAGGATGTTGCAAAAGGCAAGGGCCAGATAGAATTCTTACGTGCTAAACCCACCGCTTTATCTAAAGTTGTAGCCATAAAACCCGGACCTTCATACCCTTGCAGGTTTGTGTAAGACCTTTGTACCGCTGTTGTCCCTGTATTTTCCATTCTCTTTTCTATATAACAAACCAACTATTTCATAGTTAAATTACTCCCATTTTAATGCGCCTTTCTTTAAAATATAAAAGAAGCCTATTAAAAGTAATCCCAGAAAAATCAACATTTTTAAAAACCCTTCCATGCCCATATCTAAAAAATTAACTGCCCATGGGTACATAAAAATAATCTCTACATCAAACAAAACAAACAAAATAGCTATGAGAAAATATTTTATCGAAAACGGAACACGGGCATTGTCCTTTGATTCAATACCACACTCAAAAGTATCTAACTTAATTTTTGATTTGCGGTTTGGGCCCAACAGGTGCGTAACAAAAATGGTAGTTAACACAAAACCCATTGCCACCACAAACATGATAGCCACTGGTAAATAATCAGCAGGAGAACTCAATAAAACAGTTAAAGTCATAGCATTTATTATGTGGCAAATTTATATTTTTTAGTACACCAAATTTTTAAGAAAAAGGAAAAACTTATACAGGATAAAAGTGTTTTAGTTTTATCTTTGTCGATAGTTAAATCATGACGGATATTTTAATAAACATTTTGGCGTTTTTAGGAGCTTATGCGGGTATGGAGTTTGTTGCCTGGAGTAACCACAAATACATTATGCATGGTTTTGGGTGGTTTTTGCATAAATCTCATCATGTAAACCGTGGCAGCTGGTGGGAATGGAATGATGTTTACTTTGTTGTTTATGCCGCTATCAGTATGTCACTTTGCTATTTTGGGTGGGAAAATTTAGATTACCGCTTTTGGATGGGCTGTGGTGTTGCAGCTTATGGCTTTACCTATTTTTTGTTACATGATATTTTTATTCATAACCGTATCAAGCTTTTCAGGCGTACAAGATGGCGCTATTTTGAAGCTATGAAACGCGCTCATAAAATTCATCATAAGCATTTGGGCAAAGAACATGGCGAAGAATTTGGCATGCTTCTTTTTTCTAAAAAGTATTTTAAAATTTTAGATGCAAAATCGCTTTTTGAAAAAGCCAGCAGAATTGAGTGATCTCGTTTTTCTGCCGGTTAAATTAACTAAACCTTTTTAACTCCTCCTTGTTTACACCCTGTGCAAAAAAAGAAAGCAATAATTATTGGCTCTGGCCTGGGCGGCTTGGCAACTGCTTTGCGTTTATCTGTAAAAGGTTTTGAGGTAGAAATTTTAGAAAAATACCATCAACCCGGTGGTAGGTTAAATCAATTGCAAAAAGATGGATTTACATTTGATGTGGGTCCATCATTTTTCAGCATGAGCTATGAGTTTACAGAGCTGTTTGATTATTGCGGAATTAAAAATCCGCTGCAACTGAATGAACTCAATCCTTTGTATGCTGTTTATTTTGAAGGAAAAGAAAAACCGTTTCTCATTTACAAAAATTTAGAATTGTTGCAAAAAGAATTTGCCGGAATTGAAGACAAACTGATTGAAAAAACAGAAAAATACCTGAGCGCTGCCGGAAATCTATTTCACGACTCTATTGACAAAGTAGTGAGGCGTAATTTTAATTCAAAGTTTGATTATTTTCTTTCGCTGGCAACGGTGCCGCTAAAGCATTCTCCTAAAATGTTCCGCAGCATGTGGAAGGAGTTGGAGATGAATTTTAATAGCGAAGAGGTGAAAGTTATTTTTTCATTGGTTGCATTTTTTCTGGGCTCTACTCCATTTCAAACACCTGCCGTTTATTCTCTTTTAAACTACACCGAACTAAAGCATGATGGCTACTGGAATGTGCAGGGTGGCATGTATAAAATTGTAGAAGAGATGGTGACTCTGCTAAAACAGCGAAATGTTAAATTCCAGTTTAATGTTGAAGTCAAAGAAATTCGGAGTTCAGCGTTCGGAGTTCGGAGTGTAGTTGCTGAGAATGGAAAAGAATATTTTGCTGATTTATTTATTTGCAACAGCGATGCTGCATCTTTCAGGGGAAAAGTTCTAAATCGAGAAAAATTTTCAGAGCAAAAGTTAGATAAGATGGAATGGACGCTTTCTCCTTTTACCATTTATTTGGGCGTTAAAGGAAAATGCGAAAACCTGCATCACCATAATTATTTTTTGGGTAACAACTTTAAAGAGTATGCCGATACTATTTTTAAAACATCCGTTAACCCGCAAAAGCCATATTATTATGTAAACGTTAGCAGTAAATCAAATACTTCTTGCGCGCCCGAAGGTTGTGAAAATATTTTTATCCTCTGCCCTGTTCCCGATTTGCGTTACAAACCCAACTGGAATGACTCACAACAATTAGCTGATAATATTATTTCAGATTTATCGTCACGCATTAATTTTGATTTACATAAAAACACTTTAACCAAAACCATAATGAACCCAGTTGACTGGCAAAACAGTTTTAATTTATACCGCGGCAGCGGATTGGGGTTAGCGCATGGCCTAAACCAGATTGGCGGCTTTCGTCCTAAGAACAAAGACGAGGAATTTTCAAACCTTTATTATGTTGGTGCAAGCACTATTCCCGGAACCGGTTTACCCATGGTAGTTATTAGTAGTAAACTGGTTTCAGAACGAATTTTAAATACCTTCCAACATTAAAAAATCAACCCTGTTGTTAAACTTTTATTTGATAGTATTGTTGGATAGCTGAATATGCAAGGTCTCACTCTTTACAACTCCGTAAGCTTTGAAGCAAGCCGTAATTTAACCAAACGTTACAGCACTTCATTTACAATGGGTATCCGTACGCTGCACAAAAGATTTCGGGAGCCTATCTATGCTATTTATGGTTTTGTAAGATGTGCCGATGAAATAGTAGATACTTTTCATAACCACAACCAAAAAGAACTTTTAGAAAATTTTAAGAATGAAACATACACCGCCATCAACAATGGTATAAGTACGAATCCGATTTTAAATTCATTTCAAATCATTATAAATAAATATAAAATTGATTTAACGCTTATTGATTCTTTTTTGCACAGCATGAAGATGGATCTCACAAAACAAACCCATGAACGAAACACTTACGATGAATACATTTATGGAAGTGCCGAAGTGGTTGGGCTTATGTGCCTTACTGTTTTTGTAGAAGGAAACAAAGAAGAATATAATAAACTTAAGGGCGCTGCCTGCAGTTTAGGTGCCGCTTTTCAAAAAGTAAATTTTTTACGTGATATTAAAAGTGATTTTGATGAGCGCGGCAGAATTTATTTTCCAAACGTTGACTTTAAAAACTTCAACAGCATCAGTAAGGAAGCGATAGAAAATGAAATTGAAAATGATTTCGCAAAAGCTTATCAGGGAATATTAGCATTGCCAAAAGATGCACGTTTTGGCGTGTATGTTGCTTACCGTTATTATAAAAGATTATTACATCGAATAAAAGTTACACCTGCATCGCGCATTGTTAATGAGCGCATACGAGTACCCAATAACGAAAAAGCCTCATTGCTGTTCCGTTCTTTTTGCAGGTATCAGTTAAATATGCTTTAGAAGTTGAGTCTATTCTAAACATCAGACTCTGAAGTCTTTTCTAAAAAAGTTTTACCGCTAACACAATAACATTTAATTTCTCCCGTAAATATTATTGGTTTAACAAAATGCCCCCACAATTTTCCTGAACTTTTTTAAAGTGGCTCACGCCTGTACGGCCCCTTTTGATAACTGACCTGACGTCAGATTTTTCAGGAATTATAAATCCATAATTTCACCCCATAACATATCAACCCTTCCTATGTTCAGTAAAAAAATAATTGCCTTTGCAATTAGCGCTGTATTTGTTGCTTCGTGCAGTAAAAAAAATGAAGTAACCCTAACAAACAAAAATTTTGAAAGCGAAATAGAACTCAAGCAAAACCTTGTCTTTACGTTTGACAAAGAACTTGCGCCAGACTCTTTAATTGACAGATGGGACAGCACACAATACATTGCTATTACACCACAGGTAAAAGGGCTTTTTAAATGGAACAATAAAAAGGAACTGCTCTTTAGTCCTGATAAAGGTTTTGAGCCTTCAACTGATTATATCGTATCGCTCACAAAAAATATTGTGAAACACCAAAAAGTTTATTCTGTGAAAGAAGAAAAATACTCTTTTCACACACCCTACCTTAATCTTACCGAAACAAGAGGTTATTGGTCAAAGTCTTCTTTAGGTAATGATGCAGTTGCATTAATGTTAAACCTTGGATTTAATTACAACATCAATCCCTCGCAACTCGCCACGCTTTTGACAGTAAAGATTGATGGTAAACAAACACCATTTAAAATTACAAGTGCCCAGGTTAATGACGAAGCGGTAATATCTATTGAAGGTTTTACAAAAAACAACATACAAAAAGTTACTGCCGAAATAAATATAGCTGCCGGGCTTACCTGCGTTGAAAGCAAATACAAAACAACTGCGCCAATAAAAAACACGGTTGATATTCCATTACCAGATAAACTTACGGTTAACCAAACATTAGGAGAATTTATTGGCACACAAACCGTCATGCACGTTTACACCAATCAACCGGTTGATGAAACCGATTTGAACTCCCTCATTACAATTGCTCCAAAAATTTCTTTTACAACTGAAGCCACTCCTGATGGATTGCTTATCAAAGCCTCTTTTGACCCAGGCGTATCTTATCAGCTTACCATTAGCAAAAAACTGCGCGGATTATTAGGCGGTGAAATGGCAAACGATTACCAGTCATTAATTCCATTCGGGCAAATGCAGCCCTCGCTTAGTTTTTCATCACAAAAAGGAATGTATTTATCATCTCGCGGTTCCAAAAATTTAGGCGTTAACGTGGTTAACATACCCAAAGTATATGTTACGGTTTATAAAATTTATGAGAATAACATACTCGGCTTTCTTACTCAAAACCGCAATTCTTATTACGATTATGATGAGGAAAGCTACTCGCAGCGCTACCAAATTTACAACATGGAAAATTTCTCTGATGTTGTTTATGAACGCATGGTTACTACCAAGGACCTCCCTAAAAACCGTGGCATGCAAATGCTTAACCTGAGCCTTGACGAAATAAATAATTTTAAAGGAGTATATTTAATAAGCGTTCGTTCGGTTGATGATTACTGGCAGCGCATCACTAAGTTAGTTGCCATAAGTGATGTGGGTTTAATAGCCAAACAAACAGAAAACGAAATTTATGTTTTTGCCAACTCCATTAAAACAACCAACCCTGTTTCGGGTGCGCAGGTAAGTTTTATTTCGAGCAATAACCAGGTTTTATTTTCCGGTAAAACCGATGGAGATGGTATTGCAGTGTTCAGCAACATCAAATCAAAATATCCGGGCTTTAGAGTTGAAATGATAACCGCAAAAAGCGATGGCGATTTTACCTGCATGGTTTTTAATGATTCGCGTGTTGAAACATCAAGGTATGATGTGGGTGGAAGATATGATACCGAAGGCGGTTACACCTGCTTTATGTATGGCGACAGAAATATTTATCGCCCGGGAGAAACCATTTATATGAACAGCATTGTGCGTACCGCCAACATGATGCCCGCTGCCGATATGCCCGTTAAAATTAAACTGTACTTGCCCAATGGTAAAGAGTTTAAAACGTTGCGCGGAAACTTAAATAAACAAGGCGCTTTAAGTTCTTCATTTCAATTACCTGCTGGTGTGGTTACAGGAAATTACACTGCCGAAATTTACACGGCTAATGATGTTCAGTTAGCATCGCGCAGTATAAGTATAGAAGAGTTTATGCCCGACAGAATTGATGTAAAACTGAAATTAGATAAAGAGGAGTACAAAAGTGGAGATACTGTTGCAGCAAACATTACTGCCGTAAATATGTTTGGTCCTCCTGCCGCCAATCGCAATTACGAAGTAGAATTTAGCATGAGCCGTCAGTATTTTTCTGCACCTAAATTTTCAAACTACAATTTCCAGGTTGATTTACAGCCTAACGAACTTCAATTTGAAAATAAACTTAACCAGGGCAAAACAGATAAAGAGGGAAACGGCACTGAGCGTTTTGAACTAAGTGAATCTTATAAAGATGTTGGCTTGCTGCAAGGGAAAATATACGCCACCGTATTTGATGAAACCGGCAGGCCGGTAAACCGCACAAGAAGCTTTAATGTATATACTCAAAATACATTTTATGGAATTCAGCTTAACGATTACTATAACAACCGTGGTGAGCGCATGCAGATACCGTTAATTGCCGTTGACAAAAAAGGGAATGCAGTTGCAGCAGAAGCAATTGTAGAGATTATTAATCACCAGTGGTATTCTGTAATTGAAGGAAGCCCCGGCAGTTACCGTTATGTTTCGCAAAAGCGGGAAATTACCATGCTTAATCAGCACGTTAAAATTTCTCCTCAAGGCTACACACAGGTTTTTATTCCAAACAATTCGGGAGAATATGAGGTGCGCGTGTCCGCTCCTGATGCAGAGCACTATGTTTCTTCTACGTTTTATTCGTATGGATATGGCTATACACAAAACACTTCTTTTCAGGTAAATACTGAAGGACAGGTTACCATTGAAACTGATAAAGAAAAGTATGAGCCGGGCGAGCAGGCACGATTACTTTTTAAAACACCATTTGCAGGCAAACTTCTGGTAACGGTCGAGTCAAATAAATTGCTTGAACACTTTGTAGTAAGCACTGATAAAAAATCAGCCATGCTTAATTTAAAAGTCAAAGAAAATTATTTGCCCAACGTGTATATCAGTGCAACGCTTATTAAACCATTAGATGATGGGAGTATCCCATTAACCGTTGCGCATGGTTACCAGCCTTTGATGGTGGAGAAAAAAGAAAATAAACTTCCGGTTACTATCACTTGCGTTGACAAATCAAGAAGCCGCACAAAACAAACCATTAAAATAAAAACACTTGCTAAAAGAGATATTGAAGTGACCGTGGCTGTGGTGGATGAAGGTATTCTTGCATTAAAGAACTATAAAACTCCTGATCCTTATGAGCACTTCTATCAAAAGCGGGCATTGCAGGTTAACTCTTACGATATGTATCCAAACATCTTGCCCGAGCTTTCTCTGAAACGCTCAAGTATGGCTGGTGATGGGTATGATTTATCTAAAAGAGTAAATCCGCTTACCAATAAACGTGTTCAGCTGGTGGCATTGTGGAGTGGTATTTTAAAAACCAACAGCAATGGCGAAGCATCTTACACCATTAACATACCTCAGTTCAGTGGTAGCTTGCGGGTGATGGCTTGTGCTTACTACAATAATTCTTTTGGCAGTGCCGAAAAAAACATGAAGGTTGCCGATCCTGTTGTCATCAGTCCCTCCATTCCTCGCTTTCTTGCGCCTGGTGATACATTGCTGATGCCCGTTACACTTACCAACACAACAGCAAAAGATAATGTTGCGAAGGCAGTGGTGTCGGCAACCGGAAATGTAAAAGTGGTGGGCGCTTCCGAAGAAAATATTTCTCTTACTGCCAATAACGAATCCAGAACCACATTTAAACTTGTTGCTGATAAAGCAGTGGGAACAGGAAGCATTACGATCAATGTTAATGCATTTAACGAAGTGTTCACCGAGAAAACTGAAATTACAGTAAGACCCATTACCTCGCTACTAAAAGAAAGCGATGCAGGAAGTATAAAAGGCGGTGAAGCAAAAACCATTGATTACGCTTCGTCATTTGTGCCATCTACATTAGAATCAAAATTGATTTTAAGCCGCTCACCTATGGTCCAATTTACCGATCAGTTAAGTTATCTGTTGGATTATCCTCATGGCTGCTTAGAGCAAACGGTATCTATAGCCTTTCCGCAGATTTATTACATTGATTTGGTTAAGATGATTAAAAACAAGCCTGGTTTTGCGGTTGATCCATCGTTTAATGTGCAGGAAGCAATTCGCAAAATAGAAACCATGCAGATGTATAACGGAGGTTTGAGTTACTGGCCCGGCAGCAGTTACGAAAACTGGTGGGGCAGTGCTTATGCTTTACACTTTTTAACCGAAGCGCAAAAGGCAGGTTATGATGTGAGCAAAGAAACTGTTGATAAGCTATTCAGTTACCATTCGCAAAAAGCTAAAGAACGGGCAATGGAGCCTTACTGGTTTTACGATAATGGCACAGGAACTTACAACAAGCAATTTGCAAAGCGTGAAATATTTTACTCATTGTATTTGCTTGCATTAAACGATAGAAAGGATTTGAGTACCATGAATTATTACAAAGCAAATCTTTCGCAGCTTACATTAGACTCGCGCTATATGCTGGCATGTGCGTACTTGGCTTTAGGCGATGATAAAAGTCACAATGCCATATTGCCCAATTCTATTGAAGCTATGCGCTCGGTGCGCTCCACTGGGAGCTGCTTTTATTCTGCAATACGCGATGAAGCGCTGGCGTTGAATTGCTTGCTGGAAACAAACCCTGATCATCCGCAGGTGGGTACCATGGTTAAGCATCTTTCTCAGCAAATAAAAAAAGACCCTTACATGAATACCAATGAACGTGCTTGGGCATTTATAGCGTTAGGTAAGTTTATGAAACGTGCTACCGCTTCAACCGTAACGGCATCGGTATTGGCAGATGGAAAACCAATTGCCGAATTTAAAGGTGGCGACTTGGTATTGCGCACGAAGGATATTGCTAATAAAAAAATAGAAATAAAAACTTCCGGTGTAGGAAACCTGTACTTTTTTACAGAGCAATCGGGGTTAAGGTTTGATAATAAATTTAAAGAAGAAGACAGTTACCTGCAGGTGCGCAAGTCTTTTTACGACAGGTTTGGAAACCCCATTTCAGGAACATTTACTCAAGGAGATTTAATTGTAGTGAAGATTACTTTGTTTAACAAACAAGGCTCTGATGTGGACAATGTGGTAATTACCGATATGCTACCCGCAGGTTTTGAAATTGAAAACCCGCGTTTGACAGAAGATAGGGATATGCCCTGGATTAAAGATCAGTTTAACCCCGATTATTTTGATGTGCGCGATGACAGGATTAATCTCTACACCACCTCAGGAAGAATGCCGCGCAACTTCTACTACATGGTACGAGCTGTTTCAACAGGTAACTTTATAATGGGTCCGGTAAGTGCCGATGCCATGTATAATGCCGAGTATCATTCTTATAATGGAGCGGGCGTTGCAAAAATTGTTGAGCGCAAGTAATCGAATTGGATTTAAAATTAACATTGAAGCATTAATTTTAGAAACCAACATTGATGTTAAGTCCATGTAAACATAAAGTTTACAAATCACAAGATTTAAACTCAGTGTTGGTTTTCTTTTATAACCAATCAGCGTAACCACTTTTATACATTTGCCAAATGATACCCGAACATAAAGCCCACCACATTTTTTTTGTTGGCGTAATATTATTGGTAGCGGCTTTGCCTTTGAGCATGTTTGTAATGAGTATTGCGCAGTTTGTAATAATTGCTGGATGGCTGCTTAGCGGAAACATTCTGGAAAAATTCAAGCAAGCTTTTAGCAAAAAACTTGTATTGATTACAACTGGCGTTTTTTTTATTCATGTAATAGGTTTGTTTTGGACAAGCGATTTTGGCTATGCATTTAAAGATTTGCGCATAAAGCTTCCATTACTTGCCTTGCCGGTAATTTTTTCAACCACTGCTCCTTTCAGTAAAAAAGAATTTGAAATAGCGCTAAAATTTTTTGTGGCTGCCGTGCTTGTAAGCACACTTATAAGCACCTCTGTGTATTTAGGTCTTACTTCAAAAAAAATTACAGACATAAGAGAGATTTCCATTTTTATCTCACACATACGACTATCACTTTTAGTGTGCATGGCAGTATTTGCTTTAATATGGTTTTGGATGAAAGGGAAAAAAAGCGGTGTAGTAAAAATTATTATCCCCGCTTTAGTAATATGGTTCGTGTGTTTCCTTGTGTTGCTTGAATCGGTAACGGGACTTGGCATTTTATTTTTTGTATTAATTGTTTTTTCTTTTGGAAAAATAATCAGTCAGAAACGTTTTGTTTACTTAGCTATTATAATGCCCGCATTAATTGGTGGCTTGTTTACTGGCTTTAAATACTGGAACAGCATTTATAAAAATGTAAGCAGGGTAACTGAACAAGCAGAAGTTGATGAAAAGACTCTGAATGGAAATATGTATGTGCACCACCTTGAAAGATTTGACATTGAGAATGGCTTTAGAGTTTACTGGCACATTTGCGAACCTGAGCTTGAAGCTGCATGGAACCGCAGAAGCAAGCTTTCTTATAATGGTTTAGATAACAAAGGCAATGGACTTAAATACACGTTGTGGCGGTACTTAACATCATTAAATTTAAAAAAAGACAGTGCTGGTGTTACCCAGTTAACTGATGATGACATTATAGCTGTAGAAAACGGAATACCTAACCATATTTATTTAACACGCAACAAAATTTATACGCGGTTGCATACCATTGCATGGGAAATAAATAATTATAAACAAGGTGGAAACCCAAGTGGGCACTCTGTTACCATGCGTTTTGAGTTTTGGAACACGGCTTTGTTCATTATAAAAAAACATATGTTGAAAGGTGTAGGAACAGGTGATGTACCAATTGCTTTTAAACGTGCATACATACAAACACACTCCCCTCTTGACGAAAAGTGGCGGTTGCGTGCTCACAACCAATTTTTAACTATTGCAGTTGCACTAGGAATTTTTGGGTTGGCATATTTTATCTTTTCGCTCATTGCTCCGGTGTATTTATCACAAAACGGAAAGTCCTTTTTGTTTTTAAGCTTTTTGCTCACAGCTATTTTGTCTATGCTAACGGAAGACACAATAGAAACACAAGCAGGAGTAACTTTTTTTGCTGTGTTTAATGCTTTATATTTATGGGGTAGTGATAGGAATGCGCACAGTTAGCTTTAATGATTATTTAAATTGTAGCGTATATACTATTAATTATGGCTCTTCAACAAACAAATCGCTTATTATTTTATCTGCAATAAATTTATTAGCTAAGGGAATTGATAATACTCCGTTTTTGTCATCTATCAATCCATTTTGCACAGCATTGGCTACGGCATAATTCAGTTTTTGCCATTGTGTTGATGTAATAACTTCTTTCAGATGGTTTACGTCAGCACCCCATTTAGTTCTAAGAGTAGTCATAAGGTATTCATTTATTTTATTTATAGAAGTAAGTTCTTCTATCTCAAAAAAAGAAGTGTTCTCTTTAATCGCTTTTACATAAGAGAAATTATTTTTCAAATTCCATTGCCTGCTTGTGCCATTGTACGAATGCGCAGATGGCCCAATACCTAAATAATTTCTATTCTTCCAATAGGAAGTGTTGTGCATTGCATAATTTTCATTCTTACAAAAATTTGAAATCTCGTATTGCTCAAATCCATTTTCTGTTACTCTGTGCACAAGAAATAAAAATTGTTGCTGTGCATTTTCCTGTTCCGCTTCAGATATTTTACCAGTTGATACCCTCTTGCCATATACCGTTTTTTCTTCGGCAGTAAGGCAATATGCCGATAGATGATTTACAGGAAGTGATAGTGCAATGGATAAATTTTTTTCTATATCTTTTACAGTTGAATTGGGCGTTGCATAAATTAAATCAATAGAAATATTTTGAATGCCTGAGTGATAAGCATCTTTTACAGCCGCAATAGCCGTTTGGCTGTTGTGTGTGCGGTTCATCCATTTTAAAACCCCATCGTTAAAAGATTGAATACCTATGCTCAACCGGTTAACTTTTGTTTTGGCAAGTTCTGTCAAATAACCTTTTGTTAAGTCATCCGGGTTTGCTTCAAGCGTGCATTCCTTTAAATCAACGGCATAGTTTTTAAAAATGGTTTCAATTATTGCATCAATTTCTGCAGCAGAGAGTAAGGATGGGGTACCTCCTCCAAAATAAATGGTTTCTACAGGTTCGTTTAAGTAGTTTTTTCGCAATTCAAGCTCCGTTTTTATGGCAGCAACCACTTCTTTTTTAATATTTAACGAGGTTGAAAAATGAAAATCGCAGTAGGTGCAAGCCTGCCTGCAAAAAGGAATGTGTATATAAATACCAGCCATGTAAGATTGAAAAAATTATGGCAACTTTTCTAGTGCCCTTACGTATAAATTTCTACAACATTAAAACATTACACAAATGGCAGCAAAAAGATTTTTTACAGCATTAATTACAATACTATCAATACAATTACATGCGCAGCAAACTTTGTATAGAGTGCAGTGGGACGATTATTCCTCCTTCAGCATTTCTGGCGGAGCTATTGAATCGGGCGCATGGAGAGTGGCAAACGATTCATGCATATTTACAAGTGCTGTTTTTGCTATCGATCAACATATAGTTTCGGGAGTAGATGTTGACCTAACCGCAATGGTTGATGGTAAAATGAGCGCTGACGAAAAAATATACGGGACTTACTTTGTAAATGGAAACATTATGAAAATGTTTGAAGCAAATGGTTCGCAGTTTGTGGGCGACTACAGACGCACAGATTATATTGCAGCAAAACCGGGGCAACGTATTATGATAAAACTTGCAATGGTATCGGGCAGTAAAGACAGAAGCTGGTTGATAAACAGCGAGGATATAAAAGTTAATGTTACAGAATCGGAATCAAAAAAAGTTGCTACAGTTTATAATGGGCGCACTATTAAGGTTGCCTGGAATTTCGAACCAACTAATGATTGTAATTATTTTATTGTTGAACGTTCGCAAAACGGCCATGACTTTGCACAAATTGGATTGGTGAAAGCTGAGCAAAGCAACCGAAACACCTTTCAGTTAATAGATAATGCAGTAATCAGCGGTGTTAACTACTACCGTGTTAAAATCAAAAAATTCAAAGGTGATATTATTCAGGTAGGAAATATTTCTATGCTTAATACGCAAGACGAGTTATCAGAAGCACACAATTAATTTTATCCGTTTGAGCGAATTGCTTCAACAGGATCAAGTTTAGAGGCTGACCATGCAGGGATAAAGCCTGATACAATTCCTATAGTAGCTGAAATACCTATGCCCCATACAATGTTTTCAAGAGTTAAGGTCATATCGAAATCCATTGCTTTGGTAGCAACCAGGGCAAGTATGTAAATGATAATTAAACCAATTATTCCACCTATAATACAAAGGACTATCGACTCTATTAAAAATTGAAGCAGTATAAAATAATTTTTTGCACCAAGCGCTTTTTGAATACCTATTTGACTGGTACGCTCACGCACCGAAACAAACATAATATTGGCAATACCAAAGCCGCCAACAATAACAGAAAATATTCCAATAATGCCACCAAACATGCTAATGGTATCAAACATGATGGCTACATTTTTTGTAAGCAGGTTTGATTCGTTCAAAGCAAAATTATCATCCTCAATAGGGCGCAGTCTTCTTATGGATCGCATTGCACTTTTCAAATCATCCATTGCCTGCTCATTACTAACGTTGTCTTTAACCTTCGCCTTGATAAACGGGCCAACATTGTCGCTCTTTATATTCACTAAGTTTCTACCGTAATTAAGAGGCAACACTACCACATCATCATTACTTGTTTCTAAAAGACTGGTGCCTTCTCTCTTAAAAGTTCCGATTACGGTAAGCTTTCTTCCCATTATAGTTATGTTTTTCCCAATTGGGTCTTGGTTTTCAAAAAGGCTGGAGGCAACCTCGGCCCCAATAACTGTTACCGGTCTTCCCGTTTCCGATTCTACTTCCGTAAAATATCTGCCATCCGATAATTCAAATGCTTTAATTTTATCAAAATCATGACTCACTAATGCAACAGTAGAATTTTCTATAGCGTTGTTTTTGTACTTAATTATTTTTCCTTTCAGGTAAGCTTCAAAGGAGAAGTATTGAATAGTGCTTGTTCTGTTTTTCAAATCATTCATCTCCTTAATACCGGGCAATGGCCTTTGCCAATATTTCCACCAGGCATATTCACCTCCGCCAAAACCCCAAGGCCATTTCTGCACATAAATTACATTTTCACCAAGCGATTTTACGCTGTCCTGCACATTATCTTCCATAGAATCTACAGCCGTAAAAACAGATATAATGGCAAAAATGCCTATGGAAATTCCGAGCAAGGATAAGAAGGTGCGCAGTTTATTAACGCTTAAGGCATGAAAAGCAAACAATACACTTTCTCGTAATAGTTTTAAAAAGATTCTCACTAGAAATTAAAATAATATTGATGCGAATGTAAATGAATTAAACAAACAGCATTACAAATAATTTCTTAGCCGCCTAAAACTATATATTCGCCTCTTCAACTCACTCCGTATTCAAAACTCTCTGCTCCCATGTACACTGGAATGCTTCACACTCACACATTAGTTGTAATGCTGTTTGTAATTCTTTACCTTATCAAAACAACTTTACTGATGATGGACAAAAATGAAACGCTCAGAAAATTTTCGGCAAAAACAAAAGTACCCGAAATGATTATCAGCTTTCTGTTTCTGGCAACAGGAATTTATCTGGCAATAAATACCGGCAACAAAGGAATGTGGCTATGGGTTAAAATTGGCATTGTAGCACTAACTATACCTATTGCCGTAATTGGTTTTAAAAAAGAGCGCAAGCCAATGGCATTACTTGCCATGATGTGTCTGGTGTATGCATATGGTATTTCAGAAACAAAATCACCCACGTTTAAAAAGGAAGCCGATAAAGAAGAATTTAAAAATGTAGCTGCTGTAGATTTAGGAAAACAGATTTACGAAGCCAAGTGCATGATGTGCCACGGACCCGATGGCAAACTTGGATTAAGTGGTGCAAAAGATTTAACACAATCTCAACTTACTCCTGAGCAAAAGATAGAGATAATTAGAAAAGGAAAAAATGCCATGGCAGCTTACGAAACGCAATTGAGCGAAGAGGAAATAAAAGCAGTGGCTGATTATGTAAATAATTTGAAATAGATTTTTGTGCGCTTTAAGTACGACAATAATTTAGTAAAACAGGAAACAGCCATTTTAGTTAGTGTTGTTTCGAAGAACCAAAAAGAAGAACAAGCTGAAGAGTATTTAGATGAGCTTGCATTTTTAGCCGAAACTGCGGGTGCAATGGTTCAGAAAAAATTTTTTCAGAAGTTAGAGCATCCTGACTCCCGCACATACGTGGGCAGCGGTAAACTCAATGAAATAAGCGCTTACATAAAAGCAAATGAAACGGCTATTATCATTTTTGATGATGAGCTTTCGCCATCACAAATAAGAAATATAGAAAAAGTAGTTGGCATAAAGGTATTAGACCGGACTAACCTCATATTAGACATTTTTGCAAGGCGTGCTCGCACTGCACAAGCCAAGGTGCAGGTTGAACTTGCACAATATAAATACCTGATGCCCCGTTTATCGCGCATGTGGACACACCTTGAGAAACAACAGGGCGGTATTGGCACACGCGGACCCGGTGAAGCCGAAATTGAAACGGACCGCAGGATTATCCGAGATAAACTTGCTTTGCTGAAAGAGAAATTAAAAGATATTGAAAAGCAAACAAACGTTCAGCGTAAATCGCGCGGCAACGTGGTAAGGGTTGCTTTGGTAGGTTATACCAACGTGGGCAAATCAACACTTATGAATTTGTTGAGTAAGAGTGATGTGTTTGCCGAAAACAAATTATTTGCAACACTTGACACCACTGTGCGCAAAGTTGTTTTAGATACTATACCATTTTTACTTACAGATACTGTTGGTTTTATACGCAAGCTGCCGCACGATTTGGTAGAGTCTTTCAAATCAACATTAGATGAAGTGCGCGAAGCTGATTTACTCATACATGTAGTGGATATTTCTCACCCCAATTTTGAAGACCACATAAATGTAGTTAACCAAACATTGGTTGAAATTAATGCCTCAGATAAACCCACCATACTTGTTTTTAATAAAATTGATGCTTATAGGTTTACTGTTAAAGAAGACGATGATTTAACTCCTGCAACACGCGAAAATCTGAGCATTCCCGATCTTAAAAATTTGTGGATAGCCAAAGAAAATAATCCATGCATATTTATTTCGGCTGTTAAAAAAGAAAACGTAGAAGAACTAAGAAATGCTATTCTTGTTGAGGTAAAGAAAATTCATAACAGGCGTTATCCGAATATTAAAGTTTAACATCATTTATTACTTGCCGAATTTTTAAGCAGGTTCTTTTAAATACTTTTACGCCATTACCCGCTATGTCTGACGCAGTAGTTATAATTCCCACTTACAACGAAAAGGAAAATATCCAGAAAATCATCATGGCTGTTTTTAAATTGATGAAACAGTTTGATGTGTTGGTTATTGACGATAACTCGCAAGACGGAACTGCTGATCTTGTAAAGCAATTAATGCCCCAATACCCCAATCACTTGTTTATGGAACAGCGTGCCGGCAAACTGGGATTAGGCACTGCATACATTCATGGTTTTAAGTGGGCACTTGCCCGCAACTACGAATATATTTTTGAAATGGATGCCGATTTTTCTCATAACCCCGAAGACCTTCAGCATTTATATAACGCCTGTAAGAATGGTGGTGCCGATCTGGCAATTGGTTCGCGATATATTACGGGAGTAAACGTAGTTAACTGGCCAATGGGCAGGGTTATGATGAGTTACTTTGCAAGCATGTATGTGCGTATGATTACGCGAATGACTATACGCGATGCTACTGCGGGCTTTAAATGCTATAGACGTGTTGTTCTCGATAAAATTGATTTGAATAAAATTAAATTCATGGGCTACGCTTTTCAAATTGAAATGAAATTTGCAGCATGGCGCTCAGGTTTTAAAATTAAAGAAGTGCCCATCATTTTTACCGACCGCAGCGAAGGCAAATCTAAAATGAGTGGAGGTATTTTTAAAGAAGCTTTTTTTGGTGTGATAACCATGAAAGTAAAAAGTTGGTTTGGCAGCTATTTGAGGAAATAGAATTGCTTCCTGTCTTTTGATTTTTGTCTTAAGCACTTATGCTTTTATATCAAATCTGTTAAAGTATGTGAACAAACTTTTATCCTCACTCAAAAAAACTACTTTCGGAAACTCTTTATTTCTCCTATGCAAAAAATTATTTTCAGCATTGTCGCATTTCTTACCTGTGCAAACACATATGCGCAACAACAAACTTTTCCTGTCAATGGCATTAATGATAACCGCCATACTGTTTTCGCTTTCAGCAATGCAAAAATTTATGTTGACTATAAAACCATAATTGATTCCGCCACACTTATTATTAAAGACGGATATATAGTTGCTGTCGGAAAAACAATTGTCATTCCTAAAGATGCAATAACGTATAACTTAAATGGAAAATATATCTACCCTTCTTTTATAGAACTATACAGTGATTACGGGATAACCGAACAAAGAACAAAACCGAAAGAAGGCAATACACCTCAGTTTTTATCAAACACAAAGGGGGCTTATGGTTGGAACCAGGCAATAAGACCTGAGATAGATGCATACAAATACTTTGACACTGACAAAAACAAAGCAGAAGAATTAAAGAGTATTGGCTTTGGAACTGCTCTAGCCTTTAACAGAGATGGCATAGTACGAGGCTCAGGTGTTTTTGTGAGCCTTGCTGATTTAAAAGACAACGAAGTAATAATTAAAGACCGTGCTGCTTCAAGCTTTTCTTTTGATAAAGGTTCTTCCACTCAGGATTACCCGGGTTCATTAATGGGCTGCATAGCTTTAATCAGGCAAACATATTTTGATGCACAATGGTATAAGCAATTTTTGACTGCCGAAAATTCTCCCGAGTTCAACATTTCATTAGATGCCCTCAACAAACTCTCTTCGCTTCCTGTAATTTTTGATGTACGTGACAAACAATCAGCCTTACGCGCAAATAAAATAGCAAAAGAATTTTCTACCTCTTATATAATTAAAGGTGGTGGCGATGAATACCAGCGAATCAAAGAAATTAAAGCAATAGGCACAACATTTATTATTCCTTTAGCTTTCCCTGATGGTTATGATGTTACCGACCCTTTTGATGCCAATGCTGTTTCACTTTCTGATATGAAGCATTGGGAACAGGCTCCGTTCAACGCATATTATTTATTTAAAGAAGGTATTCCTTTTGCTTTTACAACTGACAGGTTAAAAGAGAAAAAGGATTTTTTTAAAAATATTCGCAAAGCAATTGATTGCGGCTTGCCCGAAGAAGAAGCATTAAAAGCGCTAACACAAACTCCTGCAAAAATTATTAACGTGCAAAACATTACAGGAGAATTAAAACAAGGGATGATGGCAAACTTTTTTATCTCCTCTAAAAAGTTTTACGAAAAAGATAACATCATTTACGAGAACTGGAGTAAAGGCAGTCGTTATATTGTTAAACCAATAGATCCAAATGATATACGCGGCAATTATTCCTTTAATGCCGGTAACAAAAAATATACTTTAAAATTTAAAGGTGAAATTGAAAAACCCGAAGTGCAGGTATTTGACGATTCCGTAAAACTACAAACAAACTTTACAGGCGCAAGCAATTCTTTTACCATCCAGTACGAATCAAAAAAAACAGTCATCAAAGAATTTATTAGACTGAATGGTTCTTACAATTCCGCTAAACAAAATTTATATGGAACCGGTCAGCTAAGTGATGGCAACTGGTTTACATGGATTGCAAATTTTGATTCTGCTTACGTTCCACAGGCAAAAGTTGACACAGCTAAAATTGAAAAGCCAACAGCAGGAGTTACTTGGTTTCCGAATATGGCTTTTGGTAATGCAGTGCAGCCGCAGGCAAAAACTGTTTTATTAAAAAATGCAACTGTATGGACCAACGAAAAGGAAGGCATCCTGCAAAATACTGATGTCCTTATCCAAAACGGAAAAATTGCTGCCGTTGCAAAAAATTTAGATGCCTCAAAATATCCTGGTGTCGAAGTTGTTGATGCAACAGATAAACACATTTCCGCAGGCATTATTGACGAACACAGCCACATTGCCGCTACAGGCGAAGTAAATGAGTGTACGCAATCTGTAACTTCCGAAGTGCGCATTGCCGATATTATTGATGCCGATGATATTAATATTTACCGTCAGCTTTCAGGCGGTGTTACCAGTTCACACATACTGCATGGCTCTTGCAACCCTGTAGGCGGGCAAACGCAATTGATAAAACTTCGCTGGGGAAAATCGCCCGAAGAATTAAAGTTTGAGGGCGCTGACGGCTTCATCAAATTTGCATTGGGCGAAAACGTAAAGCAAAGCAACTGGGGCGATAACAATACCACGCGTTATCCGCAAACGCGCATGGGTGTTGAACAAACCTACATCAACGCATTCACACGTGCACGCGAGTACGAGCGGAAAATTAAAGCGCCACTCTCCCTTTCGGGGAGAGCCGGAGAGAGGCTTTACCCCCGCAAAGACTTAGAGCTGGATGCCTTAACTGAAATACTCAACAGCAAAAGATTTATAACTTGCCACAGCTATGTGCAGAGCGAAATAAATATGCTAATGCACGTGGCTGATAGTTTTGGTTTTAAGGTAAACACCTTCACACATATTTTAGAAGGGTACAAAGTTGCCGATAAAATGAAAAAACACGGTGCCGGTGGTTCTTCTTTTTCTGATTGGTGGGCATATAAGTTTGAAGTTTACGAAGCCATTCCTCACAACGGAAAAATTATGCACGACATGGGAATTACCGTTGCATACAACAGTGATGATGCAGAGATGGCAAGACGTTTAAACCAGGAAGCTGCCAAAGCCGTTAAGTATGGTGGAGTTACTGAAGAAGATGCTTTAAAATTTGTAACGCTTAATCCCGCTAAACTTTTACATGTTGACAATCGTGTGGGAAGCATTAAACCGGGCAAAGATGCCGATGTTGTTTTATGGAGTGATAATCCGTTAAGCATTTATGCACGCGCCTTACAAACGTATGTTGATGGCATTAAATATTACGATGCTACTGATGATGAAGCCAAGCAAAAAGCCAACATGACTGAACGCGCACGTATCATCCAAAAAATGATTGACGCAAAAGCGAAAGGCGAAAAAGTAAAACGTGTTTCATCAGCTCAAAAAGAGCTTAAACATTGCAATGATTTTGAATCCATGCCTCATTAAAAAACAGCAAATGCAAAATATACTTCAAAAAAATTTATTTGTTGTGCTGTTATTGATATACAGCAGCAGCATCGCGCAAAACCCCACGCCTGCTCCACCTCAGTCAAAAAGTATTTTACTACTAAATGGTACTGCACACATTGGCAATGGGACAGTTATAGAAAACGCAGCCATTGGTTTTAAAAACGGAAAAATTACTCTCGTTGCCGATGCACGACTCATCAGACTTGCCTCCGGTGCGTTCGATACTACAATCAACTGCTCAGGCAAGCATATCTACCCGGGCTTTATTGCACTTAATACAGAACTTGGCTTACGCGAAATTGAAATGGTTAGAGCCACCAACGACCAAAACGAAACCGGTAAATACAACCCCTCTGCACGTTCCGTTTCATCCTACAATACCGATTCAAAAGTTATACCCACTGTTAGAAACAATGGAGTGCTGCTTGCGCAAATAACACCCGGTGGTGGCACCATAACGGGCACCTCATCCGTAGTTGAGCTCGATGCCTGGAACTGGGAAGATGCTGCATACAAAACCGATGTGGGCGCACACCTCAACTTTCCTTCCATGCGTATTTTCTCATCGGGCGATGCGGGAAAAGATGCAGAGCAAGCAGAGCGTCTTCAAAAAAATATTTCCGACCTCAAAACATTTTTTGCAGAATCAAAAGCATACTGCATGTCAACACCCGTAGAAAAAAACCTTCACTTTCAAGCAATGTGTGGACTTTTTAGCGGCACACAAAAACTTTTTGTGCATTGCAACGATGCGCGCGAAATTATTACCGCCATCAACCTCTGCAAAGATTTTAATATGCAAATGGTTTTAGTTGGCGGTGCCGATGCGCACCACCTTACACAACTCCTCAAAGAGAATAATATCCCCGTTGTAATCACACGCACACAAGCCCTTCCTCACCGGCAAGATGATGACATAAACCTCCCTTACAAACTCCCGTCCATCCTCCAAAAAGCAGGAGTAGAATTTGCCATTACCGATGGCGGCTACTGGCAAATGCGCAACCTCCCTTTTCAGGCAGGCAACGCTGTAGCTTATGGCATCACGCCTCAGCAGGCGCTCACGTCCATTACACTTTCACCTGCACGCATACTTGGCATCAGCCAAACCACGGGCAGTATCGAACCACAAAAAGATGCCACGCTTTTTATTTCATCGGGCGATGCATTAGATATGCGCGGAAACAACATTGAGTGTGCATTTATACGAGGAAAACAAATTGATTTAGATGATGTGCAAAAGCAGCTTTACAGAAAATATGTAAGCAAGTATGGATTGAAGGAATAATATCCTAATGTGCTGTATAACACTTTTTGTTTATTCTTTCTTTCTTAGTTTTATTACTTATTAGTGATTCACCATCCCTAATAAAATCCAAATATCCTATGCCCATTTACCCTAAGTTTACGCCTCGCAAAAAATCTCTTTGTCTTGAAAAAATTATTACTCGCAGTACTACTCATTGCATCATTCAAAACGCAGGCGCAAACATTTACCGGAACAGGTGGCGCTATCCCCGATAACAGCAATGCCGTTTATTTTTCCATCGGCATCACCGGCTTGCCGGTAACAGCTATTGACACCTCCTTTGGCGTTGAGTCCGTTTGCATAAACATCTCTCATAACAACGATCAGCAACTTACCATACAATTAGTTGCGCCTGATGGCACCACCATAGACCTTAGCATGTACAATGGCGGATCAGGAAATAATTACACAAACACCTGCTTCAATTATAATAGCACATTAAGCATTAATGCCGGCAACCCGCCTTTTACAGGTAACTTCCGCCCCGAAGGTTACCTAGGCAACGTTAACAACGGGCAAAACCCCAATGGTTTGTGGCGATTAAAAGTCCAGGACCACAACTTCCCAAATGCAGGCACATTAAACAGTTGGAACATTACATTCAGCAACACACCTGCGCAGCCTTTTATTTACAACTCTTCTAACCTGCCCATAGTTTCCATCAACACCTTTGGTCAAACAATTTTAGATGACCCGAAAATTACCGTGCACATGGGCATTATTGATAACGGACCCGGCATACGTAACCACATTACCGATTCATTTAACTCATACAATGGCAACATTGATATTGAACTACGCGGAAGCTGGTCGCAAACATTTCCGCAAAAACAATATGGTTACGAAACCCTGGACTCAACCGGCACAGAGGCCGACACATCCATTATGGGTATGCCTGCCGAAAGCGACTGGATACTCTATGCTCCTTACAATGATAAAACTTGTATGCGCAATGTTTTGGTTTACGATATTGCCAATAAAACAGGACACTATGCATCCCGCTCGCGCTTTTGCGAACTTGTACTTAATAATGAGTACAAGGGCATTTATGTAATGCTCGAAAAAATAAAGCGTAATGTTAACAGGGTTGATATTTCAAAACTTACACCTACCGATACTATAGGTGACGATGTTACTGGTGGATACATAATTAAAATAGATAAAACTACGGGTAGCGGAGGTGGTGCCGGTTGGAGTTCTGACTTTGACGGAATTCCGGGCACACCTATTGAATTTCTCTACGAATATCCGTCCTATGACGAAATTGTTCCCAAACAACAAGCATACATACAAGCTTATGTTGATTCGTTTGAACATGCCTTAGATGCAGCATGGTTTATGAACCCGGTAACCGGCTACAAAAAGTATATTGACCTTCAATCTTTTGTTGACTACTTTATTTTAAACGAAGCAAGTAAAAATGTTGATGCATACCGCATAAGTACTTTCTTATACAAACAAAAAATTACAAAAGGTGGCAAATTGGTTATTGGACCTGCATGGGATTATAACATTGCCTTCCGCAATGCTGATTATTGCGATGGCGACATTCACACAGGCTGGCAATATCAGTTTAACAACATATGCGGCAATCCCGGTGATAAGAATGTTCCTTTTTGGTGGGAAAAAATGTTGCAGGACTCTGCATTTACATCCTTACTTAAATGCCGCTGGAACGAACTTCGCTTAACCACCTTGCATGTTGATACACTGTGGAATTATATTGACAGCGTTGCTTTGGTACTGGACGAAGCCAAGGAACGGCATTTTTTAAAGTATCCTATTTTAGGTGTTCAAACCTGGGCAAACCCTACGCCATATCCTGTTAGCTATGCTGGCGAAATAAGCAGTATGAAAACATGGATACAACAACGTTTAACATGGCTTGATGCAAACATGCCGGGCAACTGCACAAGCGTTTTTGTTGAATCAACTGTACCAACCAAAAAATCCTTACAGGTATTTCCAAATCCATTCAACAACCTCTTAATCACAAAATTTTCGTTAGCTGCCCCATCCCAAATTACTCTTATACTTAAAGATATTGCGGGTAGGGAAGTAATGCAACCACGAACTGAACAACTTGCGGCAGGCGCACATTCTATTCAACTTAATACCCCTGATTTAAACCCTGGTGTGTATTTTTTAAATGTGAAGTCTGATAATGGCATGACGATAGTTAAAGTCATTAAAAAATAAACCGCTTGGTGTGGTGCATACACTGCTGTTTTGCCTATATTTGTGCTTTGTAATTCTAACATTTAATTAAAATGACAGCGTATATCCTTCTTGGTTTTTTGGGCGGCTTAGGCGGCACCGAAATTTTATTAATCGTTCTTGTGCTTCTCCTTTTTTTTGGCGGCAAAAAACTGCCTGAACTTGCACGCGGATTGGGCAAAGGCATCAGGGAGTTTAAAGATGCCTCTTCGGGCATTGATAAAGAAAAGGATAAGAACGAAAGCACAAATAAATAATAATCTGCTTTAACTTTTTTTAAGCCCCGCACATTGCGGGTATTTTATTTTAGCAGAAATAAAACCAACGCAAAGAGATAGCCGTCTGCTTTGCGTTTTTATGTTAACTGATAACGCAAAAATCTGTTCTATGCAATCAAAAATTCTTTTGCTCTTTATTGTTTTGGTAGCCTACTCATCCTGCAAAACAACCAAAAACAATATTGAAACAAAGGAACTGCCGCCTATTACCATAAAAGCCACTGAAGAAAAAAAAGTTTATCGTGCAACCAACACGGTATTGAATGACATCAAGCATGTAAAGTTAGATGTGTCATTTGATTGGGGTAAAAAATATTTGTTCGGAAAAGAATGGATTACACTACAGCCGCGTTTTTACCCGCAAACGACATTATTTTTAAATGCGCGTGGCATGCAAATAAATGATGTGCAGCTAACAGACGGAAAAAACAATATAAAAAAACTTGAGTTCAGTTATGCGAATGATTCGCTTACTATTTTGCTTGACAAAACATATACAAGAGATGAAAAATATACGCTCTTTATAGATTATGTAGCAAAGCCTGATGAACTTGGCAAGCTTGGTGGCAGTGCTGCTATTAACAGCGATAAAGGTTTGTATTTTATTAATGCCGATGGCAAAGACCCCAACAAACCAACTCAACTTTGGACACAAGGCGAAACACAATCCAATTCGGTTTGGTATCCTACTATTGATTCACCAAACCAACGCATGACACAGGAAATAAGAATAACGGTTGACACATCGTTTGTAACACTTAGCAATGGTGCGCTTGTTTCATCGGTTTTAAGTGATGACAAAAAAATTAGAACGGACACATGGCAAATGTCGTTACCCCATGCTCCTTACTTAACCATGATGGCGGTGAGCAACTATAAAGTTGTAAAAGATAAGTGGAAAAATATGGAGGTAAACTACTATGTTGATCCTTCGCATGAGCAATATGCCAAAGAAATTTTTAATCACACACCAGAAATGATTCAGTTTTTTTCTGACAAACTGATTGAGTATCCATGGGAAAAATATGCACAGGTAATAGCACACGATTATGTGAGTGGTGCAATGGAAAATACCACAGCATCTTTATTTGGCGAGTTTGTTCAGAAAACACATCGCGAACTTATTGATGAAAGTAATGATGATATAGTTGCGCATGAGTTAATTCACCAATGGTTTGGCGATTATGTAACATGCGAATCGTGGAGCAACATTCCGCTTAACGAAGGTTTCGCAACTTATGGCGAATATCTTTGGAATGAATATAAATATGGAAGAGACCATGCCGACTATACAGGTTTGCAGGATTTAAATGGTTATCTGAGTGAGTCAAAATATAAACAAGAAAATTTAATCAGGTTTCATTACGATGCACGTGAAGAGGTTTTTGACGGACACTCTTATGCAAAAGGCGGGCGTATTTTACACATGCTGCGCAAACTGGTAGGCGATGATGCTTTTTTTACATCTCTGAAAAAATACCTTAGCGATAATAAATTTACTGCCGTAGAAGCGCACAATCTAAGACTTGCTTTTGAAGCTGTCACCGGTCAGGATTTAAACTGGTTTTTTAATCAATGGTTTTTTGCATCTGGTCATCCCGATATTGAAATAAGTTACAATTATATTGACTCGCTTAAAAAACAAGAAGTAACTATTGAGCAAAAGCAAAATTTAGAAAAAACACCTCTTTACAAACTCCCACTTGCAATTGATATTTACGAAAACGGAAAACCAAAGCGCTTATACATTACTGTAGAAAATAAAAAGGATATTTTTCTTTTTGATTGTTTGGTAAAACCTGATGTGGTTAATGTGGATGCCGAAAAACAGCTCCTTTGTACTAAAGCCGATAATCATACAACAGAAGAGTGGTTTTTTCTTTTTTACAATACCCCGCTTTACTTAGACAGATGGGAGTCGTTTCAAAAAATATCAAAGCTCGTACCTGACAATGAAGAGGCCGTAGCTGCCGTAAGAAAAGCATTAGCTGATGCACATTACTCTATCAGAAATGCTGCCTTAAAATCTATAGACAAACTTACACGGGAACAAAAAGACAAACTAAAATCTTTGTTGCTACAAATGGCGCAAACTGATGTTAAATCATCTGTAAGAAACAATGCCGTGGCAAGCCTTGCCAAAAACTTTGAAGGAACTGATATAAATGAAATGCTGCTGCAAGCTGTTAATGATTCATCATACAATGTAATGGGCACTGCGCTTACCAAGTATGTTGAGTTAAATCCCAAAGAAGGAATGGTGCTTGCCAACCGTTTTGAAACTGACAATAATTCAAATGTAATTATTACTCTTGCCAATATTTACACAGAGTACGGAGATGATACAAACTTTGATTACTTATACTCACGTGCAGATTTGATAAAAGGGTTTGATGCGTATGGCTTTGCCCAAACATATGGCAAGTTTATTTCTAAATGCTCTCCTGAAAACATTACAAAAGGGAAAGAAAAATTAGTGAACATTGCCACCAACGGATCATCGTGGTTTGTGCGCGGGCAGGCAACTAACTCACTAAAAGATGTAACTAAAAGTATAGATGAGAGAATTAAAAAACTTTCCACAGAAACAGAGTTTGATAAAATTAAAGCCCTTAAAACCGCAAAAGAAAAAGTTGAAGGAGATATAACCGCCATTAAAGCACTGGAAAAAGATGACAGGCTAAAGAAAATTTATGGCAGTAATTAAAATAAACGGTGCTAACTAAAACAATTTAAAACATGGACAGCACAAGGCAACAAAAATTTGCAAAACTGATTCAGAAAGAAATCAGTGATATATTTCAACACGAAGGCCGCAACTATTATGGAAATGCTTTTGTAACAGTGACGGGCGTAAGAGTTACACCTGATTTAGGATTGGCTTATGTGCGTATTAGTTTATTTAAGCACAAAGACCCTGATAAGGTTATAAATGATTTGAATCATCATACCGGTGATATAAGAGGCAAACTCGGCAACCGAATACGTAACCAGGCAAGACATATTCCTAATCTTAAATTCTTTCATGACGACTCGCTAGATTACGTGGACAAAATGGAAGACATTTTTAAAAACATTGACATCCCAAAAAACGAAAATGAATAAGTAAAGAGTTTAGCGTTTAAAGTGTACAACACAAAACTCAAAACATAAACCTCTACACATCTCAACTCCGAACTAATAACTTACATGCAGTACGATCCGATAAAAAGAAGCCTCGGCACAGTTTTTAACAAAACTCCTTTTCTTAGAAAATTATTTTACAACCTGCTTGATTTACTGTTGTTGCGTGCATGGCATGTACATCATCATTTAAACCCCGTTATTCAAAAAGCAAATGCCGAAAATAAATCTTTGAACATTTTAGATGCAGGATCGGGCTTCGGACAGTATAGCTATTGGATGAGCTCAGAACTTAAAAATTGCAACATACTTGGTGTTGATGTTAAAGAAGAACAAATTGCCGATTGCAATAATTTTTTTAAAAGTATCGGTAGAGAAAACGTAGCATTTTCTGTTGAGGACCTTACAATTTTCCGTAAAGAAAATAAGTACGATTTAATTGTTTGCGTAGATGTAATGGAGCATGTGTTGGAGGATGTAAAGGTTTTTGAAAATTATGCCGCATCACTTAAACCGGGTGGTATGCTTATTATTTCTACACCAAGCGACCAGGGCGGAAGTGATGTTCATGCCGATGGTGAAACTTCTTTTATTGAAGAACACGTGCGCGATGGTTACAACATAAACGATATTAAAGAGAAACTTTTTCGGTCCGGTTTTAGCAAAGTTGAACCTCATTACACGTACGGAACATTTGGCAGCATATCGTGGCGCTTGTCAATGAAGTATCCGATACTAATGCTTGGCTTTACAAAACTTTTTTTTATTGTGCTGCCTTTCTACTATCTTATTATTTACCCAATTTGTTTTATTCTCAACTTTTTTGACCTACACGCTACTCCTGTAAAAGGAACAGGGCTTTTGGTAAAGGCTTATCGTTAGATTTATTCAAGATTTTTTCCTGCAATTAAATCTTCAAAAGCGATTACCATATCATTAATGGTAATAGACTCTACGGCTTCGGGTATGTACTTGGTTTTATAAAAAGCTGTAGCCAGTTTGGGGCTTACAACTTTTCTCATTATACCATAACCTGCAATTTCCCACGGGCTGGTGCAGGTAAAAACTGTTACATTAGGTATTTTTAAATATAAGGCAAGGTGCATGGTTAGTGTATCTCCTGTAAAAACATATTGACAGGAACTTACATCATTTATATAATCAATTATGTTGTTGCGCTGCTCAAAAAAGAAAATATCATATCCTCTGACTTTTAGTAGGCCAGCAAGTTCATCAAACCCATTCCAAGATTTTGTAGGCCATCTTTCACCCGCTCTTTTTTCAATTCCAATACGTTTGGTAATAGTTTTCGCGTTTATACTTTCATTCATAAAGTAGCTATGATTCTTGTTAAATTCCATACCAAATCCTTCAAACAGCATTTGCTGAAATGTTTTTCTGTTATCCAATTTAATTTCATCGGCACGTTGCTTACCATGCACAGAAATTAAACTCATATCAAACCATTCTTTTAAATGCCGTGTGTAAACTACTTTCTCATCTTCTTTGTACACTCCAATAATTTTATTTGATTTTATTGTAGTTGCCAATGTGGCACATTCATCATCATCATCTAAAGAAATTATACAATCAAAGTTTTCGTTTAAAATCCTGTCTGTTTCTTCAAATGATAAAATGCGTTTGAGTTGGGAGTGATGCTGTGGCAAAAAAACTTTATTGTAGATGTGTGTTGCCCATGTAATATCTCCTTTTAAAAAATGTAGAAGCGTACTCGTTCTTATCACGTCTCCCGAAGCACCTTTTTTTATTACTAAAATTTTTCCTTCCATAAATTATTCCAGTATTGTGTCAAAAATACGCTGCAGGTTTTTATATCCTAATGACGAAACCTTATCATCAATATTTTCAGAAAAGTCAATGCCCTGGTTGTTTTCAAGTATTTCGGTTACTGCTTGGGCAATAATATTTGAGTTGTTATTTTCAATCACAATACCCGTGCGGTGTTCATCTACTAACTCCTTTAGTCCGCCTGTATTGGTTACAACAACAGGCTTTCTAAAACCGTAAGCCATCATTACAATGCCGCTTTGCGTAGCAGAATAATATGGCAGGCATACCACATCGGCAGCTTTAAAATAGGGCTCAATGTTTTCGTTAGGGATGTATTTAATATGCAGTTGTATTTTTTCTTTCACCCCGCTTTTTTCAATTAACTCATTGTACTTATCAAAACTTTCGTAATTCTCACCTGCCACTAATAGTGTAACATCTTGTAGTTTATTTTCTATTTGTGGAAAAGCTTCCAGCAATTTATCTAACCCTTTATAGGCTCTTATCAATCCAAAAAACAATACCACATATTTTGTTTTAATACCCAAATGCTCTCGTGCTGTGGTGATGTTATATTTATTAAGATCGTAACAATCGTAAATACTGAGGGTTGTTTCAAACACGAGTTTGTTGTTGTAAACTTCTATCAATTGTTTTTTTACAAAGTTGCTTTGGCAAATAAAATACTGCGCATTTTTTAAAGTAAGTTTGGCTGATATACGATCAAAAAATCTTTTTTCGTGAGATACGAAATTCTCCATCAAAAAAACTATTCGAGTTTTACCAAAACATTTTAGTATTTTAGATATGGTCCAATAGGCAGGTCCAAAAAAGGGCATCCACCATACAAACACAACAGCATGTGGCTTTAACCTAAGTATATGCGATGCAGCTTTTATCCATGTAAACGGGTTAATGGAATTAATGATGCGTGTAATTTTTTCCGTATGAGGAAAAGCTACAAAGCCCGATTCTTCGAACTGTGTGGTGCCAGGAAAAAAAATGGACGGATACAACAAGGTAAAGCTAACGGTATGACATTGATATCCCAGTTCGGTTAATGTTTTATAGAGATAAGCTTCTACTAATGCCTGCCCACCTCGGTATGGATAGGCAGGACCTACTATGATTATTTTACGCTCATTCATTTGGTGGTGCAAACCTAACTGTTTCCAGCAACATCAATAAATGGCGGATATAGCCTGTCGCTCTTAGATTTTACCAATTACCCGTTATAATTACCAATTACCCGTTGTAACATCCAAATACTCATTAATACCTGCACAGTGGCAATGCCTGAACATATATTTGACTCAATAAATAACTCCAGAACTTAATCTGGAAACATACCAACGGGACGTTGGCAATCAAAACGCAAAAAGGACAGTTAGTTATTTAGGTTAATCTTTTTCAGAGCCGGGATTTTAAAAGTTCCGGCTTGTTTATTTTATATAACCCTTCAACTTTCTATAGTTCAAATGCTAATCAGAAAAGATAAAACTAAAGCTGAAATTTCTATCCTTATTCATCTTTAAAAGAAAATTAAATTTGCCGATATAAAATTTTAATATCCGTACTTGCAAACACCTCTTCTGATTTTTCTTTCCGGGCTTTCACTTAACTATCCGCTCATAGGAGAGTTTGTTGTCTTATTTATTCTGTTTTTTCTTTCAGGTTTTTTTGCCAGTGCCGAGGTTGGCTTATTTTCATTAACTCCCGCTCAATTAAGCGAGTTAAAAGACGATAACCGCAAGCAGGTAAATAAAATTATACTTCATCTTTTAAATCGTCCAAAAAAGTTAATTGCAACTCTTATCATTGCAAATAACCTGGTAAATATTGCAGCTATTATTTTATCATCGGTTATAACAGCCCAACTGGGACAGTTTGACGACAACCCTGTTTTGGCATTTGTTATTCAAATAGTGGTAGTAACATTTTTAATTGTGCTTATTGGTGAAGTAATGCCCAAAGTTTATGCAGCACACCGCAACATGTCAATTGTAAAAATGTCGGCATACCCGGTTTACCTAACCGATAAATTACTTACCCCCATAAGCGTACCAATGGTTTCATCAACATCTTTTCTTGAAAAAATATTTAAAAGAAAAAGTTATAACGTAACGCTTGATCAACTTACACATGCCATTGATATTACTGATGATGAGGACTCTCCTCCGGAAGAAAAAAGAATATTGAAAGGAATAGTAGGCTTTGGAAACATTGATGTAAGACAAATAATTAAACCACGAAACGATGTGGCTGCTTTTTCACTTGACCTTAAGTTTAGTGATGTTAAACAACACATTCGCGATACAGGTTACTCACGCATTCCGGTTTACAAAAACACCATTGATAATATTAAAGGCGTTCTACATATTAAAGATCTTATTGCTTATTTAGATCAGGATGATACGTTTAAGTGGAGTGATTACATAAGGCCTACTTACTTTATCCCCGAAAGCAAAAAAATAAATGACTTATTGCAGGAGTTCAGGCAAAAAAAAATACATATGGCAATTGTAGTTGATGAGTTTGGCGGAACTTTAGGGATAGTAACTTTGGAAGATGTACTGGAGGAAATTGTAGGTGAATTGCGTGATGAGTTTGATGATGAGGAACCATCCTACACAAAAATAGACGACCACAGCTATGTGTTTGAAGCAAAAATTTTGCTGAATGATATGTGCCGTATTATTGATTACGAACGTTCCTATTTTGATGAAGTGGAAGGTAACATTGACACCCTTGCCGGGTTAATATTGGAATTAAATGGATCCATTCCGTTAAAAGGAGATACAATATTCTTTAAAAAACTCTCGTTTTGTATTGAATCGGCTGATAAGCGAAGAATTAAGCGTGTTAAAGTTAACTTAAACAAACCTGATACCGTTGCTGATGAGATTTAAGCATTGTTTTTTTTTAGCAATTATTGCATTAATCTTCATTGGCTGTAAAAATGATTATGCACCAAAACCTCGTGGCTATTTCAGAATCGATTTACCCGAAAAAAAATACAAAACTTACCAATCGCCCGATTGTCCTTTTTATTTTAATATACCCGAATATGCTATTGTTTTAAAAGACTCAAATCGTTTAGCTGAACCGTGTTGGTTTTACATTGCGTTTCCAGCTTTAAACGGGCAACTTTATTTTACCTATAAGCCATTAAAAAATAATTTATTTGAACTTACAGAAGACAGTCGCAACATGGCGTATAAACACACTGTTAAAGCCAACGCAATTAACGAAACAAAAATAAGAGGGAATAATGTAAATGGCGTTTTGTATGATATTGGCGGAAATGCAGCATCCAACATGCAATTTTATATGACAGATAGCGTTCATCACTTTTTAAGGGGGTCATTGTATTTTTTTACTCCCCCCGAAAGCGATTCTTTGGAGCCGGTTATCAATTTTGTAAAACAAGATGTAAAAGTTTTAATCAATTCATTTCAATGGAAATAAAAAAAATAATTTCGGGAGTTTTTATCATTGCAATTACTGCATCATCGTGCAGCATTTTTAAAAAGAAGTGCGACTGCCCAAAATTTAGTAAACAAAAAAACAATACTGAAAAAGTTTCAGCTTCTGCCGCAGAAGTAAAAAAAGCCCATTTATAAAATTGTCTTCAAATGCAGAATTTTTCCCACCAAAAGAATTTTACTTTTTTGTTTGATTAGAGAAAAAAATCGTTTAAGTTTGCTTAACCAAATCATATAACAAAGCCTTCTGCGGAAGGCTTCGTTGTTTAGTAATTTTTTAAAGTAATGAATGAGTTAGAGAATCAGACACCAGAAAACCAGGCTAAAGAAGTAAAAAATGGGCAGCCTACGGTAAACACGGAAGCAGAGTTGCACAATGTGCCGGTTATACTGGCCGAAGAACATGAAATTGCCGAAGATCACACAGAAAATTTTTCTGCACTTGGTAAAGAAGAATTGGTGAAGCAAGCCGAGTCATTTGCCGATGCAGATATTAATACTGTTAAGTCAAAAGTATATTCAATAAAGGACGCGTTTGATAATCTTTTTAATTCGGAAAAAGAAGCGGCATTAGCATTGCACATTGAGCAGGGTGGCACAAAAGAGGATTTTGATTTTGGTGCTGATACTTTAACAGAACGGTTTTATGCTGCAATAAAAAAATTCAATAAACGAAAAGCCGATTTTTTAGAAGAGCAGGAAAAAAAACGTGAGCAGAATTTAAAAGATAAGTTGAGTGTTTTAAATGAGTTTAAAAACCTCATTCAAAATGAGGAGAACATGCAAAAGGCTTTTGAGCAGTTTCATGAGTTGCAAAACAAGTGGCGCAACACCGGTAATGTACCCACTGCCAAAGCGCAGGATTTGTGGATGACTTACAAAATGTACACCGACAAATTTTATGAGTTAATTAAAATTAACCGGGAGTTACAGGACTTAGACTGGCGCAAAAACCTTGAAATGAAAATTGAGTTGTGCGAAAAGGCGGAAGAGTTGCTGCTTGAGCCATCGCTCAATAAATCGCTAAGCAACTTGGCAAGCCTCCAAAATAAATGGAGAGAGGTAGGACCGGTATCACGTGATAAGAAAAACGAAATATGGGAAAGATTTAAAGCTTCTGCCGATAAAATTTATGCCCGCAGAACTGAATATTTCAACGAAGTAAAAGTTAAGCACGAAAAAAATCTTGAAGAGAAAAAAGCAACCGTTGAAAAACTGCAACAACTTTTACAAAAACCAATTGTCAAAGCAAACGATTGGATTGAGCGAGGTAAGGAAGTAATAGAAATACAAAACGAGTACAAGAAAATAGGCTTTGCCGAAAAAAAATCAAACGCTGAGGTTTGGGCAAAATTCAGAGGGGTTTGTGATAAATTTTTTCATGATAAAAATGAATATTTTCAATCATTAAAAAAAGAATACTCATCTAACCAACAGGCAAAAACTGATTTGATAGTTCAGGCTGAGAACCTTAAAGAAAGTACCGATTGGAAGAAAACAACCGAAGAAATAAAACAGTTGCAAGCGCAATGGAAAACCATTGGCGCTGTGGGCGAGCGTAACAGCCAGCGTTTGTGGGAGCGTTTTCGATTGGCATGTGATGCTTTTTTTGATCGCAAAAAACAACATTATAGCAGCCTGGAATCAGAGTATAACGATAACCTTACCCGCAAAACTCAATTGACAGATGAGGTTGAACAATTTGTTGCCGGTGAGAATGGGGAAGAAACTATCGAGCAGTTAAAAAAATTTCAGCGCAGATGGTCTGAAATTGGCCCTGTGCCTTTTGAGAAAAAGGATGAAGTGCAACAACGCTTCAAGAAGAACATTGACAAGCATTTTGATTTGGTACACTCCAGACATAGAGAGTTTCGGAAATCGGGTGGGAATATTCAAAGGCATTTTGCACCTAAAGCCGGTGGCGAAAAAGGTGCTATACAACATCGTGTAAGTTCTTTACAGCATGAAGTACAAACTCTGGAGAATAACTTAGGCTTCTTTGCCAAATCGAAAAATTCTGACTCGCTTAAAAAGGAATTTGAAGAAAAAATAAACAAAGCCAAAGAAGAAATTAAAAAGCTTAAAGAACAATTGCAGAGCATTAATAACCCTGTATAATATTCACAAATACTAATGGGATTGATGGTATAAAACATCCGCAATCCCATTAGTATTTAATAAAGTATTTACCTGGCTTTTACATACTGGTGTTTCCTATATTTTATTTTTGGCAAAATTTTTTTCAATGAAAAAGCTAATTGTTTTCCTCGCTGCAATTATAACTTTAAATGTAAGCGCTCAGCAATCTCCTTTTATTACCGATTCGGTTAAAATCAGTTTAAAAAAACATATTTCAACACTGGCAAGTGATAAATATGCCGGACGAGAAACTGGCAGCGAGGGCGAAAAACTTGCTTATACTTATATTATACGACAATTTCTTTCAATGAAAATTGCACCGGTTAAAGGCAAAACTTTTTTACAGCAGTTTCCATTTACCAAAGGAACGGAATTTGGCAAGCGTACCTATTTCTCCATCAATGGTAAACAATACAAACTTACCAATGAGTTTTATCCTTTGGCTTTTTCAGGAAACGATTCGGTGGCGGGAGATTTTATCAATGTTAGTTATGGAATTGAAGCACCAAAACTTGATCATGATGATTACCGCAAACGAAATGTAAAAGGAAAAATAGTAGTAATAGAAACCACCACACCCGATGGTAACACCCCGCACGGAAAATTTGGAGAGTTTGCCGATTTAAAAGACCGTGCAATAAATGCTGCAAAACACGGTGCCATTGCAGTTGTGTTTATCAATTCAAAAGACAGCTCGCAAAACCCAGTTTTTGATTTTCACAATAAACATACAGCTATACCCATTCCCGTAATTTTTGCAAAAGGAATTGCTACTAAAACATTAGCTGATGGCACAACCGGAAAAGTAAATTTGGTGGTTGATTTAAACAAGATAGAGGGCGAAGGACATAATGTGGCTGGGTTTATAGATAACAATGCAAAACATACGGTTGTAATAGGTGCACATTACGACCACTTGGGCTTTGGCGATGAAGGTAGTCTGCATCGTGGTGAAATGGCAATACACAACGGAGCCGATGATAATGCAAGCGGTACAGCAGCCTTAATTGAACTGGCACGTTATTTTAAAAATGCAACTGCCAAAAACTGCAACTATTTATTTATTGCGTTTAGTGGTGAAGAAAAAGGATTGCTGGGCTCAAACTATTTCATAAAAAATCCTTTGGTTGATTTAGATAATGTTTCTTACATGTTAAACATGGATATGGTAGGAAGACTTAAACCCGAAGACCCTGTTTTGATTATTAATGGCATAGGCACTGCCCCTCAGTGGGACAAAGCAATGAAAGAAATAAATGTTGACGGATTAAAAATTAAAACTACCGAAAGTGGTCTTGGTCCTTCTGACCACACTTCGTTTTATTTAGACAGTATTCCGGCAATACATTTTTTTAGTGGAACACACAGTGACTATCATAAACCTTCTGACGATGAGCCGCTCATTAATTACGATGGACAAATATCCATCATGCGTTATATGATACAACTTATTGAAAAATTGGATTCGCAAATGGGTACAGAAAGCAAACTTGATTTTGTAAAAACAAACGATAGCAATAACGATAATGCACCGCGCTTTAAAGTCACTCTTGGTGTTGTGCCCGATTATGCCTTTGAAGGAAAAGGAATGCGCATTGATGGTGTTACCGATGGCAAACCTGCATCAAAATGCGGTTTACAAAAAGGAGATATAGTTATTAAGTTGGGTGATGTGGAGGTTACAGATATGATGAGTTATATGAAAGCTCTGGGCAAGTTTGCTAAAGGCGATACTACTAAAGTGAAATACCAGCGTAACAATGAAGAGAAGGAAGCTGAGGTAACTTTTTAAACCTCATCTTCTCAAATCAATATCTTCGGCTCGGTGAAAATATATTGGCGTATTCTTAAAATGCTAAAGCCTTACAAGGCTTATGTTTTTTTAAATGCTTTGTTCAATATTTTATCGGTAGTATTTTCGCTTTTCTCACTTACCATGATTGCGCCTTTTCTTGATTTGCTTTTTTTAAAAGAAGAAAGTTTTTACCGCGAAAAAATTTCCAATGGTGTTCCTGCATTTCAATTTTCAGCGCAGTCACTCATTGATAATTTCTACTACTACATTACACAAATAATACTTGACCCAGCACAAGGCAAAAGCGCAGCCCTGTTTTATATATGCGCTACGGTGGTGGTACTTTTTCTTTTCAAAAATTTATTTCGTTACCTAGCCATGTATGTGCTTGCAAATGTGCGCAATGGTGTTGTAAAAGATTTGCGCAACAATGTCCACGAAAAACTCATGCGCCTTCCATTGGGTTATTACAGTAACGAAAGAAAAGGCGATATCATTTCACGTATAACTACAGATGCTACCGAAGTAGAGTGGAGTGTGATGAGTTCCCTTGAAGTAATTTTCCGCGATCCGGTAAATATTATTCTGTTTTTGGGCATGATGATTTTTCTCAGTGCAAAACTCACGCTGTTTGTTTTTATTATACTGCCAATTGCAGGAATTGTACTCGCGCTTATTGGTAAAAGTTTACGCAGGTCTTCTATAAAAGCGAAAAACCTTTTGGGTCAGCTGTTTTCGATTATTGAAGAAACTATTTCAGGATTGCGCATCATCAAAGGTTTTAATGCCGAAAAATATATTGGTGAAAAATTTAAGCTGATTAATTCAGCATTCAACAAAGCATCTATTAAAGTTTACCGAAGAACAGATTTATCTGCACCGCTTTCCGAATTTCTTGGAACTTTAGCAATGATGATTGTAATGTTTTACGGTGGTAATTTAGTTTTGAAAAACGATGGCAGCTTAAGCGCATCAGCGTTTATAACCTACATTGCTTTCTTCTCACAACTTATTCCTCCGGCTAAATCTTTCACCACTGCTTTTTACAACATACAAAAAGGCATGGCATCGGCAGAAAGAATTTTTGCCATTACCGATGCCGAAGAATACATCACCAACCCTGCCCAACCTGTTGCTATAAAATCTTTTGAAAAAGAAATTGAATACAAAAATGTTTCGTTTGCATATTTACGTGGAGATGAAGGCTACGCCATCCGTAACCTTAGCCTTAAAATAGAAAAAGGAAAAACAATTGCATTGGTTGGGCAGTCGGGTAGCGGCAAAACAACATTGGCAGATATGTTACCACGTTATTACGACCCTACCAATGGCGATATAAAAATTGACGGCATCAACATTAAAAATATTTCATTGAATAATTTGAGAAATTTGATGGGCATTGTTTCTCAGGAAGCCATTTTGTTTAACGATACCGTTTTAAACAACATTGCTTTTGGGCAAGAAAATGTGAGCGAACAAGATGTAATTGCCGCTGCAAAAATTGCCAATGCACATGAGTTTATTATGCAAATGCCTGATGGTTACCAAACCAACATTGGCGACCGCGGCAGCAAAATGAGTGGCGGGCAGCGCCAACGTATCAGCATTGCACGCGCTGTTCTCAAAAATCCACCAATACTTATTCTTGATGAAGCAACTTCTGCTTTAGATACAGAAAGCGAACGATTGGTGCAGGATGCCCTTACTAAACTTATGCAAAGCCGCACCACATTGGTTATTGCACACCGCCTCAGCACCATACAACATGCCCACGAAATTGTCGTTTTACAAAAAGGCGAAATCATACAACGTGGCACACATAGCCAATTGGTAAATGTTGACGGCATGTATAAAAAGTTGTATGAGTTGCAGGCGTTTGTATAAAGTAAATGGGTGGGTACATTTCACTTATTTTATCCGTCTGACTACGCTCTTTAAGGTAAGCCTTCCTGACTTAATATTTGATATATGAATAATTCCCGGTTTAATGCCGGTTTTAAAAGCGCCAAACTTATCTGCAATATCTAAAGCGTCAGCACCGCCTTTGGTTGCCCAGTAAATGAGTTGTGTTAGAGGAATTGATTTAAAATTTTTTGAAATGGTTTTTATTTCTTCCAATACAGATAGATTTTTGTTGGATGCATAACTATCTGTACCAATACAAATATTAGCCCCGCTCTTGGCAAGCATGTTTATTTGAGGCAAAACTTTTTCAATGTATAAATTGGCGCTTGGGCACAAACAAAAATTAATGTCAGGTTTTTGATTTAAAATATAAGTCAAATCATCCTTGCTTGTAAATGTATTGTGTACAAGCAAAACAGATTTAATATTTTTTAAATACGGCAGCGAGTAACAAACAGAATTTTGTCCCGTTGATTTTACATGCCGCAAATCGTTGCCAATGGACACAAAAAAATCGTGAAGTGTTCCTTTTTTATTTTTAAAAAATTCGTTTTCGGCTTTAGATTCCTGGTTATGTATGCTCACCACTTTGTTGTAAGGATATTTTTTTATCAACTCAAACAATCCTGTTGTTACGGTGTAAGGCGCGTGAGGCACTATTGATACTGCACAATTTTTGGGAGCCGTTTTTCTTAACGCTGCCACTAAGCCCTGAGCCAGAAAAAAAGCATTGTTGGTGTTGGTTGGTTTAAGGTCAAGTGCTTCAATAAATGTGTGGTAATAAATTTTTGATTTTAATTTCTGATAAAAACTGTTGTGGCTGTTTGAAATATCGCCCACAGCTGCAATGCCGTTTGCATACATCTCCTCATCGGCTTTTCTAATATGTTTTTTTATAAGTGCATCAGAATAAGAGGCACGCTTTTTAAGCAATTGCTGTATAAAATGCACGATCCCTCCGCCCTGTTTGATTTTATTATTTAAAAAAGAAAGCTCTAAATGACAATGTGCATTTACAAACCCTGGGCATAAAATGCCACTGTAGGTTTCCAATTTGAAGTTTCTGCGTTGTAGTTTTGGGTAGGTTTTAAAAATATCTTTTTCCGTTTTATGAATACTTAAAATGGTGCCGTCATTTTTGGTAACTAAAATTCCATTGGGCACAGGTTGTGATGTAACCGGAAAAATAAAATCGGCTTTAAAGAAGAGCATGGCTCAAATATAAATTAGTTGATACATTAGGGTTATCTTTGCAAGGCAATGCCCGATTCAAAAAAAGACATCCGCACTCTTTCGTTAGAAGAGTTGATAAAAGAACTTACAGTATTTAACGAAAAAAGTTTTCGTGCCAAACAAATTTATGAGTGGCTCTGGAAAAAAAGTGTGCGCAGTTTTGATGAAATGACTAATCTTTCTCTTACGCTTCGTAACCAGCTCAAAGAACTTTTTACAATTAATGCCATTACTGTTGATACCACACAAACCAGCAACGACAAAACCATAAAAAGTGGCTTCAGGCTTTTTGATAATCATTTAATAGAAGGGGTGCTCATCCCAACAGAAACACGAATGACTGCCTGTGTAAGCTCCCAAGTTGGGTGTAGCCTTACCTGCAAATTTTGCGCAACAGGCAAATTGGAACGTATAAGAAATCTTAATGCCGATGAAATTTACGACCAGGTTGCTATTATCAAAAAACAAAGTGAGGATAACTATAACATACCACTTTCTAATATTGTGTACATGGGTATGGGCGAACCTTTGCTTAACTATACCAACGTCCTTAAGTCTATAGAAAAGATTACCTCTCCCGAAGGTTTAAACATGAGTCCGCAGCGTATAACAGTTAGTACCGCAGGTATTGCTAAAATGATTAAAAAACTGGGCGATGATGGTGTTAAGTTTAACCTCGCTTTATCATTGCATGCAGCCAATGATGAAAAACGCGATAAGATTATGCCTATTAATGAGCATAATAATTTAGAAGCCTTGCGCGATGCGCTTAAATATTTTTACAACAAAACCGGTACTCGTATCACTTATGAATATATTGTTTTTAACAACTTTAACGACTCCTTAAAAGATGCAGCAGAACTTGCTGACTTTTGCAAAAACACTCCATGCAAAATAAACCTTATTGAATACAATCCGATTGGTGATGGCATTTTTGAAAACGCTAAAATTGACCGTATAGAAGCCTTTAAGAAATTTTTAGAAGGCAAAAACTTAGTAGTTAACATTAGGCGCAGCAGAGGCAAAGATATTGATGCTGCATGTGGGCAATTAGCTAATAAGCACTAAGTCAACTTCAATATCACAGGCTAACTTTCTTATTTCTTAAGTCCATGCCTATTATGTTTTACTACTCAAAATTGTAGGGTGACCTTTTTTTCTTTTTATGTAACTTAGGAACAAGTAAGCCGCATGCAGCACCCGTTATATATGCGCTCACCACATCAGATAAAAAATGTCTGCCAGATTTAATTCTTAATACCCCGGTTGCTACAGGTACAGCGGCAGCTAAACTCCACATATAGGGTTTTAGCTTGCTATTAGGATATATATCGGAAAATATGCGAGCAGCAAAAAAACTACTTGCGGCAGTTGCGGAAGTATGACCACTGTAAAAAGATTTTGCCGCATAAGAATCACTTTTATCATGAGGGAAATAGCCGTTATAAACATAGGGTCTGTACCTGCATACTGCACCCTTTACAGTATTAATCATACCAGTGGTAATAAGCATGGTTTCGGCATACATTGTAAGTAAAATAATTCCCTTGGTGGGAGATTTAATACCTTTTATTAAACATAAAGACAAGGGAATGGCAATGCCACTAAGTTCGGTTGCATCACTTAATGTTCCTGCATTTTCCGAATGATAATTTACACTCCATCGGTCAAAAGCCGGAATATTTTTTCGGTTGGTATTAGCAAAAGAAAAAGTTTTTGCATCCTTATTTTTATTTAACAAATAACCGGCTGTTTGTAAACCCAACCCAGTTGCACAAAAGTAAATTTCATTTTTTGCTTCAAGAGTGTAAGGAAAATCATCAACCTGACTTTTTGCATCATTTAAGATAAACGCGAATAAGATGCTCAGTAAAAACAACCTTTTAAAACAAAGGCTTTGATTAGGGATATATTTAGGGACAAAGGGTATGTGCTCGTATAAATTATCGGGGCGCATTAAATTAACCCTCTCTTTATATTTGATGGATTGCATTATTTTTTAGAAAAGAATGTTTTTTGGGTTTGAACAAAATAATTCATTTCTTTGTCAACAGTTAATTCAACCTGAATTTTATTATAAACACTTAATTATGAAGCGTTGTTATTTTGCATTTGTTGTAATGCTATGCGGTATTTTTGCGTTTGGTCAGTTAAATGCTGCCGATAAAAAAAGTAAAACAGAAAAGGCTGATAAAATATATACTGCCGGCAGATATGCCGATGCTGCCGAACTGTACAAAAAGGCTTATGCTAAAATGAAAGCCAAGCAGGACAAAGGAAGAGCAGCCTATTTGGTGGGAGAGTGCTATGCTAAAATGGGTAACCAGAAAGAAGCCTGCAACTGGTACGAAAAATCTGTAAAAGCCGGATATAAAGATGATGGAGTTCTTCTAAAATATGCCGATGCACTTAAAGGTCAGGGAAGGTACGATGAGGCAATAGCCCAGTACAATGCTTACAAGGTTGAAAACCCAAGTGACTCAAAGGGACAAGAAGGTGCAAGCGCTGCTGAAATGGCGCAACAATGGAAAGACAAACCCACAAAATATTCTGTTCAGTCTGTTTCAGCCCTTAACACAAAATATTACGATTTTGCCGTAGGCATGAGCAATCTTGAAAAAAATACTGTTTACTTTTCTTCTTCAAGAATGGAAGCATCGGGTGGTGCTAACGATGCATGGTATGGTCAGAAGTTTTTTGATTTATTTAAATCATCACAAGACAACAACGGCAAATGGAGTATCCCTACCCCACTGCCTAATCCCGTAAATTCAAGTGCGAGTGAAGGCGCAGCAACTTTTGATGCAAAAGGCAATGTAATGTATTTTACACGTTGCGAAGAGTTAAAAGGTAAAGATACCAAGGACAGCAAGTGCAAAATTTACAAATCGATTTACGATGGCGCTAAATGGAGCGAGCCGGAATTATTGCCATTTAATAGTGATGAATACGTTTGTGGGCATCCGTCTTTAAGTGCCGATGGCAATACCTTATTCTTTGCATCGGACATGCCAGGAGGTAGTGGAGGTAAAGATATTTGGATGTCTAAAATGGAAAATGGCGCATGGAGTACTCCTTCTAATTTAGGATCAAGTGTAAATACTTCTGGCGATGAAATGTTTCCTTATAGCGCTCCAAACGGAAAACTCTATTTCTCCTCTAATGGACACCCTGGAATGGGCGGTTTGGATTTGTTCAGTGCCTCAAACGAAAACGGTGCATGGGGAAGCGTTACCAATCTTAAATCACCTATGAACAGTGCAGGTGATGATTTTGGAGTTTTCTTTAACAGCACTACTACAGGCTACTTAACCTCAAGTCGCGAAGGCGGACAAGGTGCCGATGATATTTATTCTTTTGTTATCCCTCCTGCTAACTTCTCAGCATTTGGTAAAGTTTACGATACCGATACCAAAGAACCAATACCTGGTGCAACGGTTGAATTATTTGGTAGTGATGGAACATCTCTTAGTGTTAAAACGCAGGATGCAGGCACTTACCGCTATGAGTTAAAACCAAACGTGAAGTATAAAATTTCTGCATCATTCACAGGTTACCTAACACAGTTCCGCGAAGTGTCAACAGAAGGCTTGGATGAGTCAAAAGATTTTGAAGCCAACTTCGATTTCCCATTAAAATCTACAGCAAAACCAATTGCATTGCCAGAAGTATTCTACGATTTAGATAAGGCAACTCTTCGCCCTGAATCTAAAGAGGCAATGGACGGTTTAATAAAAGTGTTAGACGAAAATCCAACCATCACTATCAAACTTACTTCACACACCGATTTCCGTGCTGATGATGCTTACAACTTAGCACTTTCTAAAAGACGCGCAAAAGCTTGTTATGATTACCTGATTTCCAAAGGGGTTGATAAAGCAAGATTGGAGCAGGAAGGTCGTGGAGAGAAGGATGACAAAGAAGTTGAAAATAATGACCAGTATCCTCCATTTAAAATGGGTGATAAGTTAACCGAAGCATTTATTAACGGTTTAGCCTCTGAAGAGCTAAAAGAAAAAGCTCACCAGTATAACCGTAGAACAGAGTTTACTGTAACGGGTACTGACTACACACCGAAGAAAAAGTAATATTTAAAAGATAATTTTAAAAAAGCATTCACCAACCGTGAATGCTTTTTTAGTTTTGCGGGAATACAGTAATGAGCAACAATTATAATTTAAGAGGGGTTTCGGCAGATAAGGAAGATGTGCACAATGCCATTAAAAAAATTGACAAGGGCATTTTCCCTAAAGCATTCTGCAAAATTGTTCCTGATTATTTAACCGGAAGTGCTGAACATTGCATTGTAATGCATGCCGATGGTGCCGGTACAAAATCATCTCTTGCTTATGCTTATTGGAAAGAAACAGGAGATGTTTCCGTTTGGAAAGGAATTGCCCAGGATGCACTCATCATGAACATTGATGATTTGTTATGTGTAGGCGCAACGGAAAATATTTTATTGTCATCAACTATTGGACGTAATAAAAATCTTGTTCCCGGAGAAGTTATTTCTGCAATTATAAGTGGAATGCAGGAATTAATTGATGAATTACAAAAGCGTGGTATAAGTATTATAAGCACAGGTGGCGAAACGGCTGATGTAGGAGATTTGGTGCGTACCATAATTGTTGATTCTACAGTTACTTGCCGAATGAAAAGAACGGATGTAATAGACAATGCAAATATTAAAGCAGGTAATGTAATTGTGGGCTTGGCATCGTTTGGGAAAGCAACCTACGAAAAAGAATACAACAGTGGCATGGGTAGCAATGGACTTACATCTGCAAGGCATGATTTTTTTAATAAGCAAGTTGCAGAAAAATATCCCGAAACTTTTGATGGTTCCATTCCAAAAGATTTAGCCTATAGTGGCTCTCACTTTTTAACTGATGAGGTTATTATCGAATACAAGAGAGAAAAGATAAAAACCACAGCTGGCAAAATGGTTTTATCGCCAACAAGAACGTATGCTCCTGTAATAAAAAAAATAATTGACGAGACAGGAAAAAATATTTCGGGCATTGTGCATTGCAGCGGTGGTGGGCAAACTAAAATTCTACACTTTATTGAAAACCTACACATCATTAAAGATAATTTATTTGAAACTCCTCCGCTTTTTGAAATGATTCAGAAGAGCTCGAACACTACATGGAAGGAAATGTACAAAGTGTTTAACATGGGGCACCGAATGGAAATATATTGCAGCAAAGAAGTTGCCGACAACGTCATTTCCATCACAAACTCCTTTAATATTGATGCACAGGTAGTGGGAAGAGTGGAGCAGTCAGAAAGTAAAAAACTGTCAATTATTTCCCCAAACGGCTCGTTTGAGTATTGATTTTTCCTTTCTGGAAAAAGGCTTGTTTATATGAGGTTAAATTTTATACTTTTAACCAACCTTAAAGAATAAGTCTCTTACTTCAATGCAAAAGATTTTTTGCTTTTTAGTTTTCCTGTTTCTTTTTGTTGAAACACATGCAACCCACTTAATGGGTGGTAGTATGACTTATACTTATAATGGAGTTGATGTGGCAACTGGAAATGATAAGTTTAAAATAAGTCTAATTATTTACCGGTATTGCGAAGGCGCCACTGCACCATTAGATGCAAGTTTGCAAATGGGTGTTTATCCTCAGGATGTTAATGCACCAAATGATGATAAAATATGGCAGGAAACTGTTGTATTAAATTTAACTTCTCAGCAAATTATTGAACCACCAGCCATAGGCTCTACTTGCAATTTTACAGCTAATGTTTGCGTAGAAAAAGGTGTTTTTGAAGCTGATATATTACTTGCTCCAAGTGCAGGAGGTTATCATCTTGCTGTTGAAAGATGCTGCCGCAACGGTAACATTATTAACCTCTCCAATCCGGGAGGCATAGGTCAGTCTTATTATTGTTTTATTCCTCCAAGCCCTGTTGTAAACAGTTCTCCAGTATTTCCGGATATTGCAGTGCCTTACCTATGTATTAACGACACGGTAAGTGTTGTTAACAATGCGGTAGATCCAGATGGTGATTCTTTGGTTTATTCTTTTGAAACTCCTTACATTGGAAATACTGGGCAGGGAATTCCGCTTCCTGACCCGCAGTTTGACAATAATCCTTATCCTGTGCCAATACTTGGCGCTACTTATACGCCTGGTTACACAACAGCAAATCCTTTTGGAGTTGGTAGCTATGCTTCTATTGATACGCAAACAGGGCTCACAAATTATTTTATTCCTAATCAGGGATTTTATATTGTAGTAATTGAAATTAAAGAATACCGCAATGGTGTTTTAATTGCTGCTGTAAGACGAGATATTCAGTTGATTGCTATTGCTTGCCCGCCAAATTCTCCGCCAAATTTAGACGCTGCTATTCCAGGCAATACTACTACAAGTTACACCATTACCGAAGGTGACCCGTTGTGTTTTCCATTGTTTTTTTTAGACCCTGATAATGATAGTTTATACCTTACATCATCAGGAAATATTTTTAATAGCGCCATTACTACTCCAACTGCTGTTTTGCCTGCTTCTGCCGGATCTAATGGATTAGTGTCAAGCCAGTTTTGCTGGTTTACAGATTGTGGATTGGCTAAACCAACACCATATCAGTTTACCGTTTATGTAACCGATAACGGATGTCCTCCAAAGATCAGAAACATTATTTATTCTATAAAGGTAAATCCTGCACCTGCAAACCCTAATGCTTCTATTTCAATTTCGCCAAACCCTTCAGGTCCAATATGCACAGGCACCCAGGTAACTTTTACAGCTTTGCCTGTTTTTGGAGGAAGTAACCCGCAGTTTCAGTGGTTTTTAAATGGTAATCCTATAGCAGGTGCAAACAGCAGTACTTTTGTTTCAAGTAGCTTAAGCAATGGGGATATTATAACTGTTTCACTTGTTTCAAATTCAACGTGCGCTACCTCCCTCAATGCAACTTCGCCCCCTTTAGTAATGGTGGTAAATCCATTTGTTTCACCAACGGTAACAATAAGTGCTGTGCCATCCACTCCTGTTTGCAGCGGAACAAATATTACCTACACGGCAAATGTTGTTAACGGAGGCGCTTCTCCAACATATCAATGGATGTTGAACGGAAGTAATGTAGCAGGTGCTAACTCATCCACTTATGCATCCTCTACACTTTCTAACGGCAATTCTATTTCTGTTGCTGTATCATCTAATGCAGCGTGCCCAAGTGCCAACAGCAATAGTATTGTAGCCGCAATTAATCCTAATGTAACGCCATCAATTACTATAAGCACCACTACTGTATTTCCTGTTTGCCCCGGTGAAAGCGTAACTTTTACCAGCATAGCGGTAAATGGTGGTGCTGCGCCAGTATTTCAATGGAAGATTAACGGAGTAAATGTAGCGGGAGCAAATGCTTCAACTTTTACATCAACTTCGCTTGCTAATAATGATGTTGTGTCTGTTGAGTTAACTTCAACTGCAAGCTGCCCTACTGTGCCCAATGCAACATCAAACACTATTCAGGTAACCACATCTGCTCCAACCAATCCTGTAGTAACTATTTCGGCAAATCCTAACGGACCGATTTGCCCGGGCGAGGATGTTACATTTACTGCTGTAGCCACTTTTGGCGGAACGGCCCCAACTTATTTATGGCAGGTAAATGGTATTAATGCCGGCACTAATTCAAATACTTTTATAATCGGTTCTCTAACCAATGGCAGCAAAGTAAGAGTGATATTAACTTCTAGCTCTGCCTGCGCTACTACACCAAAAGATACATCAAACGAAATAACCATAACTGTTGACCCAACATTGGTTCCCTCTGTTTCTTTGAGTACAAATGCACCATCCCCGCTTTGTTCAGGCAATGCTGCTACATTTACTGCAACACCAACCAATGGTGGAACTTCTCCTATATATCAATGGCAGATAAATGGTGTAGTGCAAGCTGCAACTTCCGCAACATTTACCCCTGCGTCATTGAGCAATGGTGATGTGATAAGAGTTCGCCTTACTTCAAATGTAAGATGCGCCTCTCCGCCTACAGCGCTTTCTAACTCCTACACAGTTGCTATAATTAATCCTGTAGCGCCTGCAGTAAATATTTCAATAACTCCTTCAAACACAATTTGTGCTGGCACACCCGCAAGTTTTACAGCAACCCCAACTAACGAAGGTTCGGCTCCGGTTTATCAGTGGCGGGTTAACAACATAATTGTTGGGAGCAACCAAAATACTTTTGCCTCTTCAACCTTGCAAAATGGCGATGAAATAAAAGTGGTAATGACAAGCAATAAATATTGCATAGTACCTACTGTTGTTTCTTCAAACTTAATTATCATGACGGTTAATCCGTTGTTATCTCCTGCAATTGGTATTGTGGCTGCTCCATCAAATACAATTTGTGATGGGACACAGGTAACTTTTAGCAGTTCGGTTTCTAATGAAGGGGCAGCGCCTCAATACAAATGGTTTTTAAATAATACATTGACAGGAATAACTACATCAACCTTTACCTCATCTGCACTGCAACATGGCGATGAAATAAAAGCTGTGCTTGTTTCCAATGCCATTTGTGCAACTCCGGCTACAGATACATCAGGAATAATAACCATGACGGTTAACCCTAACGTTACACCGGCAATTACTCTTGCAGCAACATCAAATAATATTTGTGCTGGCGAAACAGTAACATTTAGTGCAACTCCAACCCATGAAGGAACCGCTCCTGTTTATGCATGGTTTAAAAACGGAGCTATTTATGCAGGAGTTACCGGCACTTCACTTTCTACTTCAGGCTTAAATGATGGCGATACTATTACAGTTCAGCTAACATCAAATGCCATTTGCCGAACAGTTACTACTGTTGTATCTAATCAAATTATTTTAAATGTTGATCCTATTTTAATTCCTGCCGTAACTATCACCGCAAATCCCTCTGTACCTATTTGCCCTGGCGATAACGTTACGGTTATTGCTTCGCCTACTAACCCCGGTACTTCTCCTGTTTACGATTGGTTTATCAATAATAATTTAATTGTTAGCAGCGGAATAACTTTTAGCTACAGCAATTATCAAAACAATGATGTAGTAAAAGTGCTGCTACATTCTAATGCACGATGCGTTAGACCTGATTCTGTTTTTAGTTCTACAGTAACAATTGCTGTTAATCCTAACCTTACACCAAGCATAAACATAGCACAAACTCCTGCCGGTGTAATATGCGATCAGGTGCCTATTACCTATATATCCTCTGTACAAAACGAAGGACTTGCGCCTGCTTATCAATGGCAGATTAACGGGCAAAACGTTGGAACAAATTCTTCTACGTTTACATCTGCTACCATTAAGAACAACGATATTATCAGTTGCATACTTACCTCAAGTGCAACTTGTGCGCTACCTGTGGTTGATACCAGCAATTTAGTGGTAACAGGAATTGATCCTTTGCTGATGCCCGGCATTACCATTTCTGCAAACCCTCCCGGAACTTTTTGCGATGGCACTGTAATTACATATAGCTCAAGCGTAAATAACGAAGGAGATTTCCCTCAATATAAATGGTATGTAAATGGCTTGCATAACGGTGAAATAAATAATGTTTTTATTACTGATATGCTTAATGATAATGATACTGTAGAGGCTGAATTAGTTTCATCTGTTCATTGCCCTTTACAGAATCCGGTAATGTCAAATAAAATAATTATAGACCGCTTGCCACCTTTAGCGCCTTCTATTACCGGGGACCCTGCAATATGTTTTGGAAAAGATGCAATAATGCAGGTGATAACAACAGGCGGTAATGGCGGACCATACTATTACACCTGGGACAATGGATTAGGTACTGCCGATAACTTTGTTTTATCCCCCGACAGCACCACAACCTATACGGTTACCGTTACCGATTCGTGCTCAACAATACGTTATGATGATTTTACCATTGTGGTAAATCCATTACCAATACCTGCTTACGAGATTGATCCTCCGCAGGCAACCATACTAAATCCGTTTTTTGATTTTAAGGATGGTTCACAAATTACCGCTTTCTGGAACTGGAATTTTGGCGATGGCAGTAGTTCTGTTTTTTCCTCTCCGCAACACACATACGAAAATGCAGGTTACTATACAGTACAACTAATTGCTACCAGTAGCGAAGGTTGTGTTGATTCTTTAAGCAAGGAGTTATACGTTGAAGAAGTTGCAACGGCTTATGTACCAAATTCTTTCAGCCCGAATAACGATGGCAGAAATGATTTCTTTGGACCTATAGGGCATGCCATGCCGCCATATACTATAAGTATTTTTAACCGATGGGGCAACAAAATGTATTCTGCTTCGGGCTCAAACAAATTTTGGAACGGGAACTACAATGGCGAACCTGCGCCCGTAGGCGTATATGTTTACGTAATATCTTTTAACGACCCTATGTTGAGTAAGACGTATAAGGGTCAGGTAACATTGGTCAGGTAATAATTAAAAAGTGTGATAATCCTCTGATCTGTAGGTTTTACATTACTAAATTTAACCTTACTGCTTTTGTCGGTTTACCTCTTCCAAATTCTCCTTAAACTCATTTTTAATATCCTGAAAAAACGGGTTTAAAAATGTAGCGGTACTCAATACCGGTTCGTAAAGTTTAGATTCTTTTTTTGTTTGCGCATTTATAAAATTAAAATGCGGCTCCAATGATTTTAGTCCGTGAAGTATTACGCTTGTTACCAATGCAAATTTTAATAAGCCAAACAAAGCGCCTACAATTTTATTTACAATGTTTAAATCTCCTGCTTTTAAAATCCCCTCAAGCAGTTTGGCATAAAACAAAAAGATTAAAACAATTACTGCAATTACAATTACAAATGCCACCCACTGTGGCACGGTGCTGCTTTTGTCAACCACACTTTGCAATGCACCTTGTGCCCAGCCCGAAAGTTTAAATGCAGCATATAAGCCAAGCACTAATCCTAAAATAAAAGCAATCTCGTAAATAATGCCGCGGTTAAATCCTTTCCATGCACCCCATAAAAGTGGTAAGGCAATTACAATGTCAAGCAGATTCATCAGTTATTAAAATGTTTTGAAATTAAAACTGCTATTAAATAAAATTATTGCTAAACCAGTGTAATGTCAAACTGAACTAAATCTATAAACTCCTGCACACGCTCTTCCACTTCCTCCTGCGTAAGTCCAATGATTCTTTCCGTACCAAATTTTTCTACGCAAAAAGATGCCATCGCTGATCCATAAATAATTCCGCGTTTCATACTATCAAAAGAAATATCGCGGGCATGAGCAAGGTATCCAATAAAGCCCCCTGCAAAAGTATCGCCTGCACCGGTTGGGTCAAAAACTTCCTCTAATGGTAATGCGGGTGCAAAGAAAACCTGGTTATTGTGAAACAACAAAGCACCGTGTTCACCTTTTTTAATCACTAAATATTTTGGTCCCCATGAAAGAATTTTTTTAGCCGCTTTAACCAAAGAATATTCATTAGTTAACTGGCGCGCTTCAGCATCGTTAACAGTAAGAACATCCACCATTTTAATGTTCTCCATTAAATCTTCCATAGCAATCTCCATCCAAAAGTTCATGGTGTCCATTACAATCAACTTGGGGCGTTTTTTCATACGCTGCATCACCTGCATCTGAATTTTAGGCATAAGGTTACCCAACATTAAAAATTCGCAATCTTGGTAACTGTCCGGTATGATGGGGTCAAATGAAGCGAGTACATTCAATTGTGTGTCTAATGTATCGCGTGTGTTCATATCGGTGTGATATTTACCGCTCCAGAAAAAAGATTTTTCACCTTGCTTAATTTGCAAGCCTTCCGTTTTTATTCCATGATTATTAAACTCCTTAATCATTGCTTGCGGAAAATCATCACCAACCACGCCTACAAGGTTTATATTTTTAGTAAAGTATGATGCGCTTAAAGATGCGTAAGTGGCGGCACCGCCTATTATTTTATCTGTTTTTCCAAAGGGAGTTTCAATGGCATCGAATGCTACGGTGCCTACTACTAATAATGACATATTTATGATGTGATGAGTTATAAATTAGCTGGCGAAGCTACATCATTTTATGTAAAACTCCTTGCTCATTTACCTATTCATTTCTCTTACTCAAAACCTCTTTATTCTTTCATTTTATCTACTAAATAAACATTTAGGTTTGTATAAAAATAAATAGATGGAAAGAATTACGCCCTTTATTGCTGTGCTGCTTTTAGCTTTTTCTCTTCAGGCGCAAAATAAATTTCCACAGGAAAAAATAAATGCTGCATTAAATTATAATGCAGTTAATAAGTGGGTTGCGGATGGCAAACAAACTCAATCGTTGCAAACATCAAGTCCTTTTAGTGTTCTGAATAAAATGCAAAATTTTAGCGTCCCTGATGTTATTGCTTTGCAGAATTTTACTGCACTGGCAAGCGATACTTTAATAGTTGGCATTGTACCAAATGATACATTGATAATTTCCGGCAACTGGAATCATGATGGACCAATTTGGGTATTTAATAATGGGGTTTTAATTTTTGATAGTGCCAACGTTACCAATACCAATGGCGATTTAATTGTTTGGCAGAGCGGTAAAGTAATTGCCGATTCCTCTTCTTTCTTTTTTCCCCAACAATATTTTTACGAACGAAGTTTTATTGCCGTACAAAATGCGCAGCTATCCTTTACCAACTGCAATTTTAATTTCAGCGGCATGTCTCATAATTTGGTGCTTGCAGATTCTGCAATGGCTACTTTTAACAATATACACCACAACGATTGGACAACATGCGGCATGTTTGGTGCTCCAACGCTAAACATTAATGGCTGTAATCTCACAGGTGAATATATTTTAGCGGGTACATCACAATCAGCTTTTAAAAATGCCGATACGCTTTTGCTTTGGCATTATTTGCCCGACAGCGCTATTGTAAATTATTCTTTTCCTGCTGGCGATACAGTCTATAATTATACTTTCAATAATTCTGTTGCAGGAGTTGATGGTGTTGGATACAGTGTAATTGCTGACAGCTGCCATACCGTGTGGTGGGCTTTAATGCCGGTTAATGGCTCTGATGTTACCATCAGTAATTCAACTTTAAGAGCCATAGGCAACTGGTTTGAAAGAGGAGATACCGCGAATGTTATTGGCATTTTTAATAACAGCAACTACACAAATTACAATGTTCCGCTGATGGACCGCAATCAGCAACTTATTAATTCTTATGTACAAACATGGAGCATGTATGTGTTTGACTCTTCACAAATTTTTATTGATAGCTGCCAACTTGGAGAAGTAGGTACACAGCAACAAGCATCAGTCCTTTCGCAGGATTTTATTTTGGATGGTTCAGGCGGTTATTTCTGGGCTACAGATTCATCGGGAATTATTGCTTCTAATGTTGCAGTTTATACAACGGTGAGAAGTGAGAAGAAAGGAATTTTTTTGTTGGCATATAGCCTGCATCCCTTTACTGCTCCATCGGCTATTGGAGAAAGCGTTGTTGTATGTGCACAAAATATATTGGGGGGCGACCCGGTTGCTTTCAGTAAAAGTACGGCATGGCTTCAAAATATTTCAGCACCAGATACTGTTGCGGTAAATACAACTACTGCAATTAATGGTTCAGTATGGATTGACCAGGGGCCGCTTGGCAGTTGGATGGATTTTGGTAGTTACAGTTTGTCTTATGCTTCAATTGCAAATGGCGTATGGTATCCTTTGGTAGTAGATTCTGTTACAGAAATACGCAATAGCGTGCTTGCATTAATAAATACACAAGGACTCGCAGTTGGCGATTATTTATTCAGGCTTACTATAAAAAATAATTTGGGAGATAGCGTAGAAAGCTATAAACCTTTTTACATTACACAGCAAGTATCAATTGAAGAAGCACAAACACGTACTGATTATTTTTTCATTCATCCAAATCCGGTACGCAATGTTTCCGAAATTAATTTTAAAACTATTTATTCCGATAATATTATTGAAGTAAAAAATATGGCAGGTCAGGTTTTATTTAATGATGAGATGCCCTCTTGCATCAATGTATGCAAATATGTTGTTGATTTTAGTTTTCTTGCACCGGGAATTTATGTTGTATCACTACACAATCAATTTGTACCCATGCATAAAAAAATAATTAAACAATGACGGACTTGCTGCAATTTTACCTTATACCAACTTTACTTGGAATTGGTTTAAGCGCTGCATGTGGCTTGCGTGTTTTCTTTCCGTTGTTTTTGGTTTCATTGCTGGGTTACATAGGTAAACTATCCATCACCGAAAACTTTTTGTGGCTTACGCAGTTGCCTGCTGTTATAACCTTTGGCGTGGCCTCTTTTATAGAAATTGTTGCTTACTTTATTCCATTAATTGATCACTTGCTTGATGCCGTTACCATACCCTCTTCTATTGTAAGCGGTATAGTTTTATTTGCATCAATGTTTCCCGAAAACGAATCTTTAATAAAATGGGCAATGGCAATTATTGCCGGAGGTGGCACTGCAGGATTGGTGAGCAGCGTAACTTCTCTTGCCAGATTAAAATCAACTGCATTTACAGCAGGGCTTGGCAATCCGTTAATAGCTTTTACTGAAACTATTGGTTCAATTATCATTTCAGGTCTTAGCATTCTGTTTCCTTTTTTTGTAATATTGGTTATTGCCGTGCTTATTTATCTGGGAATTAAAACCAGTAGTTTTATAAAACGAACATAGTACAATCAACTTTTTTATCATGCTTAAATCTATTGCATTAGTAACCGGAATATGGAGAGCAACACTCTCATTGCCCGATGCCGAACTTCCATTTAATTTTAAAGTAAACGATAATGCAAAAGGTTATACCATAGAAATTATTAATGCCGATGAAAAAATATTGGTTGATGAAATTTCTTTTCAAGGAGATTCGGTTTTTATAAAGCTGCCCGTTTTTGATAGTGAGATAAGAGCAAAGGTGAGCGATAAACAAATGACTGGTAATTGGATTAATTACTCGCGCAAAACAAATCAGCTAATTCCTTTCAATGCCAAAGCTAAAGTAAGCGAAAGGTTTATTGCGAATAAAAAAGACAGCAGCATTAACTTAAGCAGCCGATACGAAGTTTGGTTTAGCCCTCACAACAAAGATTCTTCTTTGGCAATTGCGTTGTTTAACCAAACAGGCAAAAAAGTACATGGCACCTTTTTAACCACCACAGGAGATTATCGCTACTTAGAAGGAATTGTCAATGGAGATAGTTTGTTTATGAGTTGCTTTGATGGAGCACATGCATACTTGTTTAAAGCAAAAGTTGATGGACAAAAAATTAATGGCTTGTATTATTCCGGCAACCACTGGAAAGAAGAATGGATTGCAACAAAGAACGACACCATTGAATTGCCCGATGCAGATAACATAACCAAACTAAAAGCCGGGCAAAACACCGTATCGTTTAACTTTAAAAATTTAGATGGCAGCGATTTTCTTTTTCCTAATGATGAATACAAAGACAAGGTAACCGTGTTACAAATAATGGGCTCGTGGTGCCCAAACTGCATGGACGAAACAGCTTTTCTTTCTCCATTTTACAACCGCTATAAATCGAAAGGTTTTGAAGTAATTGGTCTTTCGTTTGAAAAAACAGATGATTTTACAAAGGCTGTTAGTCTAATAAATAGAACTAAGGTTAAGTATAATGTTAACTATCGTTTACTTGCAGCAGGCAACCGCAGTTTAGCATCTCAAAACATGAGTATGTTAGAAAAAATAAACGGCTACCCCACCACCATTTTTATTGATAAGAAAGGTATTGTTCGCAAAATACATACGGGTTTTACCGGACCTGCCACCGGCAAGTATTACGAAAAGTTTAAAGATGATTTTACAACGTTTATAGAAAAGTTGCTATCTGAATAATTTTTAACCCACATTTTCTATCTCCCCATTCCTGTTATAAAACCTGTTGCTCGATGTGCCAATATCAGCAAACCCATCATTATTAAAATTCAGTTTGGCAATTACCTTTTCTATGTCGGCAGGCGTAACTGTTCTTTTAGCAGGGTCAACTCCTTCGTAACCTGTTTTCTCCCAACCATCATATCGCCATGGTGTATCAACCAAAGTGCCACGCGCAGCCATAATGCCCGGGTTGCCTCTACCGCGTAAATCATAATCAGGGTGCACAAGCCCAAGGCTATGCCCATATTCATGCGCAGCTGTTGTTGATTTACCAAGATTATCACTTGTAACAAAAAAACCACAGTTGTCACCCAAACACATTTCACTTCGGTTTGTTGATACCCCTTTGCCCGCGGGTTTATCATCTTCTATACGTACAAAAAGTTTACGCCCGTCTGCATTTACTTTAAGCATAGCAAGCACTTCTTTCTCTGTTGCAAGCTCAAAAGTTATATTAAATGCAATTTTAAAACGCTCTCCATTAATAAGAGCCTCGGCATTAGCGGCATTATACATCGTTTCAATTTCTGATGTAATGGCTTTACCTGTTTCGTTTGTAGCAGCATTGCCGTAAAAAATAAAATGCGACTGAATGGTGGCTGTGTTCATTTTTGTTTTTTTTCAAAAGTATAATTAAGGCCTTACGTTTTACAAAAACACTCTTTTATATTTAATAGTTTTGGGGCATAATAAATTCAGATGCAAAAATTTCTCTTATTTCTTATTGTAGTTTCTTTAGTCTCCTGCAAAAGCAAAGATGGTGATTACACTTTTTTTTCAGCATCTGATGATGCAAAGATGGGTGCTGCCATGCACCAGCAAATTTTAAACGATAGTAAGTTTAATATTCTTGATACGGCAAAGTACAAAACAGCATACCAAACGTTATACAGCATACGCGATGCCATTTTAAACTCCGGAAAAATTCTGCATAAAGATGAGTTTGAATGGAACTTATACATTGTAAAAGATGACAGTGTTAACAATGCATTTTGCACACCGGGTGGTTACATTTATGTTTACACCGGGCTGATAAAATTTCTACAGACAGAAGAAGAGTTGGCTGGTGTAATTGGGCATGAAATGGCACATGCCGATATGCGCCACAGCACTGATCAAATGACAAAAGCCTACGGACTAAAAGTTTTAATTGCATTAATTGCAGGGGAAGATTACTCGCAATATTTAGAAGCAGGAGAAAGTTTATTACAATTATCTTTTAGCAGAAGTGATGAGAAGGAGGCAGATTTAAAATCAGTATCTTATTTATGTGAGACAGATTACAAAGCTTCAGCCTTTGCGCAGTTTTTTAAACGCATACAGGAAACAGAACAAGATTCGAGAGTTCTGCAGTTTTTGAGTACGCATCCTAATCCCGAAAACCGTGTAGAAAATATTATTGCCGAATGGAAAAAACTTTGCAATAATGAAGGAAAAGATTTTACAGCTTCGTACAAGCAGCTGAAAGAAAGTTTAGCGCTGTAATGTCGGTTTATTTTCAAAAATTTAGTTTTGGTAATTACAACCTGCCAGAGAAAATTGCACCTGATACTTTTTTATCAGTAGTAATTCCTTGTTACAACGAGCCCCATTCGTTACACACACTGCAGAGTTTATTTGATTGCAGTGAAACATTATATCCTGTTGAAGTAATGGTGGTAATTAATTCTTCAGAGGCTGATAGTGTAGAAGTTTTAGAGCAAAATAATAAGACATTGAATGACGCATCAGTTTGGATAAGTAATCACCAAAAAGAAAAAATAAATTTTCGTATCCTTAATGCACCCAATCTTCCCGCTAAACATGCCGGTGTAGGGCTTGCCCGAAAAATAGGAATGGATTGTGCCGCCATGCGGTTTAGCGAAATACAAAAGGCTGATGGTGTAATAGTTTGCTTAGATGCTGATTGCACTGTTGCAAATAACTATTTATGTGAACTTGAAAATCATTTTATAAAAAATAAAAACACTACCGGTTGCAGTATTTATTTTGAACATCCGCTCTCCGGTGATTTATCAGAGCAGCACTACCACGCTATTACCGATTACGAGTTGTTTTTGCGCTACTATCGTTTGTCACTTTTATATACAGGATTTCCTAATCATTTTCATACCATTGGCTCAAGCATGGCAGTGCGTAATAACATTTATCAAAAGCAGGGTGGTATGAACAGACGCAAAGCAGGAGAAGACTTTTATTTTTTACACAAGGTATTTCCGCTTGGAGGTTTTACAGTGCTGAATACAACCTGTGTTTATCCTTCGGCACGCGAATCAATGCGTGTGCCGTTTGGAACCGGAAGTGCAGTTACTAAAATTTTAAAGCAAGAAAGTAATTTGTCCGAAGAATACAAAAGCTATAACTTTAACATTTTTAAAGACCTTAAAAAATTGTTTGATGTGGGGCATGTTTTTTATGAACTTTCTGCTGAAAAAATTTTGTCAGAAGTTGATCGGCTGCCAGATTCTGTTAAAACGTTTTTATTGCAAAACAATATCTCCGAAAAAATTATTGAACTCCAGGACAACAGCGCATCTTCCACTCAATTCTTAAACAGGTTTTGGCGTTGGTTTGATGGGTTTATGGTTTTGAAATTTGTACACTTTGCTCGCGATAATTTTTACGCGAATGAAAATATAGAAGTGTGTTGTGATAATTTGCTATGTGGACTATCTAAAAGCACTAACCAAATCCCACAAAAAAAACAACTGCTTTTTTTAATGCGTGATATTGACAGGAATATTTCCTAGTAGTTGGTATTGCTTCAATTTTATATTTTCGTCATAGTATTTTTATGTACACCGAAGCCAAGTACTGGTACCTCCGTAATCACAAATTATTCTGGATGCTCAACAACAGCCAGATAAAACAGTTGTGCATTATTACCAGATTTAAAGAGGCGGTAAAAGGTGACATCATTTATTTTTCTGACAGCGATGAACCTAAAATTTATTTTCTAAAAAAAGGGAACATTAAAATTGTTGAGCTTGACGAAAACGGTAACGAGCAAATTAAGGAAGTAATTATGCAGGGAGATTTGTTTGGAGAGCTAAGTCTTGATAATACAGTAAAGAGTAACGAGTTTGCACAAGCGCTTACCAAAGAGGTTGCCATTTGCAGTTTCTTGATGAAAGACTTTGAACACCTGATGGAGGAAAATCCGAACCTCGCAGTTTCTTATACAAAGTTTGTTGGCTTTAAGTTGAAAAGACTTCGCAATAATTATTCTAACCTTATATCAAAAGATGCACGTCATCGTTTTGTTTCGTTTTTAAAAGACTGGAGTATGCGGGAAGGAAAAGCAGAAGGAAAAAAAATAACACTTGAAAACTACCTTACCCAACAGGATATTGCCCAGGTCATTTGTGCATCCCGCCAAACGGCTGTTCAGCTTATTACCGATTTTGAAGCCGAAAAACAGATTGTTTATACGCGCAAGCAAATCATTATTGAAAATATAGAAACACTAAAATGATTTTACTTTTCTTGCCTCAAGTGTAATCTGCTTTACATTTTGACATTTAACAAAATATAATTTTGTGGGTAAAAGGCTATATGGTTAATTCAAAAAAAATATTTTCTACTTTATTATTTTTTGTGAAAATTCTTTTTGCACATGCACAAGGTTGTAGCGATGCCGGATTTTGTTCCATTGGAGATATTAAAAGCATTGGAATGGTGGAAGATAGCTTACCTCCAAATCATTTATTTATTGCGGGCTCCTTTTCATTAGGTCAGAATGATATCAGTTATTTAAACCCGTATATCGAATATGGGCACGCTTTTAACAATAGGTTTAATGCGCAGTTAAAGTTTACTTCGCAATTTTCATCGGGCAGACTGAATGATAATTTTAATTTGTCGGATGCAATTATTAATGCACGTTACCTAATACTTAAGGATAGCAATAAGCTGAGTATTACAACCGGTATTAAACTCCCACTTAATAATGCGAATGCAAAAAATGAAAACGGTTTATCGTTGCCGCTTGAATACCAGTCAAGCCTTGGCACTGTTGATTATATTTTAGGAGTGAGCTATTTTCTTAAAAGCCATTGGGAATTTAGCACCGCCATTCAACTACCGGTATTTAATTTTAATGATAATTCTTTTTCACCTGCCGATTACACTCCTGCAGATGCCGATGGGTTTAGCCCCACTAATAAATTCAGGCGCGCTCCAGATATTTTGCTGAGGGTAGGCTATAAGATAAAAATTGGATCAAGGCTTAAAGCCAGGCCTAATCTTTTAAGTATTTATCATTTGGCGAATGACTCTTATGAAGACGCAAAAGGAAATAAAAATATTATTTCGGGTTCAGCAGGTATTACGTTAAATGCCGGGTTGATTTTGACCTATAAAGTAAACAAGATTAGCGCAGTTGAATTTACTGCTGCCGCTCCTTTTGTGGTAAGAGAAAAACGACCTGACGGGCTAACCCGTTCTGTAGTAACGAACTTTGAGTATAAAATTTATTTTTAATAAACTGTAAACCATTTTACATTCTCAATTATATGCGCCCAGTACTTTTGGCGTCATATTTAACAACATCATGTACAAACTACTCACTTCAACATTACTGCTGTTAACCATATTCAGCACAAATGTTCTATCGCAAAACAATGCACAAAAACGTGCAAAGGAATTTAATGTTTCAAATGCTGTTGGCATACAAGGCTATGACCCGGTTTCTTATTTTATACAAGGAAAGGCGGTAAAAGGAAAAAAAGAAACTGCTGCAACAACAGAAGGTGTTACCTATTATTTTTCTTCAATTACAAATAAAGAGGCATTCTTAAAAAAACCATCTTACTACGAGCCGCAATATGGGGGCTGGTGTGCTTACGCAATGGGTAATTCGGGAGAAAAGGTAGAAGTGGATCCTGAAACATTTAAAATAAAAGATGGAAAATTATTTCTGTTCTACAACTTTTATTTTAACAATACTTTAAAAAGTTGGAACAAGGATGAAACTAATCTCAAAAGCAAAGCAGATGCAAACTGGAAAAATATTTATAAATAATTACAAAAAACAAAACAATGAAAGTACTCACACTAATTTTAAAATTAACAGCAGCAGCTATTATGCTGCAAACATTGTTCTTTAAATTTTCGGGCAGCGAAGAATCTGTTTTCATTTTTTCAAAGCTTGGAGTTGAGCCATGGGGCAGAATAGCTGCAGGCATTTCAGAATTAATTGCAAGCATTTTAATATTAATTCCGCGCACAACACTCATTGGCGCCCTAATGGGTGTTGGAATAATGCTGGGTGCTATTGCCTCGCATATTGGTGTTTTAGGAATTGTGGTAATGAATGACGGGGGTCAGTTATTTATTTATGCACTTTTGGTGTTGGTAGCATGCGCAAGTCTTGTATATTTAAACTCAAATAAAATCCCGCAATTGCTTAAACTAAAAATTTAATGTTATGATTTATCGTTCTGTAATAAATACGCTTTCTGAATTAACAGATTTATTAAACCAACTGAATACGCAGGAATACACCAACCATGTTAACCATTTAAGTAATGCTACCATTGGTCAGCACACACGCCATATTATTGAATTGTTTCAGTGCCTTATTAATAACTATGAAACCGGTACGGTTAATTACGATAGCCGATTACGAAATCGTAAGATTGAAACAGATATTAAATATGCGGTAGCTTGTATTGAAAGCATTATGCAATCAATTAATAAAGTTGACATTGAAATGTTGCTTGAACAAAATTTAGAAGGGCAGACTAAGCAAATTAAAACCAGTTATTTGCGCGAGTTGTTTTACAACTTAGAGCATTGCATCCACCACCAGGCGCTTATTAAGGTGGCTTTGTTTGACAACAGCAAAATTCTTGTAAGCAAAAATTTCGGAGTGGCTCCTTCAACCATTCAATACCGCAATGCATGTGTACAGTAAGTTTTGTTAAATCGGGTGAGCAGTTCATCATAACCAGTAACCGCGATGAACGTACGTTAAGACCCGCTGCTCAACAACCACAGCAATATTGCATCAACGAAAAAAAGATATTTTTTCCAAAAGACCCCAAAGCAGGAGGCTCGTGGTTTGCTGTTGATGAATGTGCCAACATTGCTGTGCTGCTTAATGGAGCTGCACAAAAGCATATTGAACAGCCGCCTTATTTACGCAGCCGAGGCTTGGTATTGATTGATGTTATCAGCAATGCAAACCCATTTGAGTTGTGGGAAATAATTCCTCTCGAAAAAATTGAACCGTTTACGCTCATACTTTTTCAAGCCGGAAAATTATTTCAATTACGTTGGAACGGAGAAACAAAGGAAAGTATTGAAATGCCCGTAGAAGAAAATCATATTTGGTCATCGGTAACTCTGTATCCGCAACAGATAAGAGAACAGCGCGAGCAATGGTTTAACACTTTTATGGCTTCAACAAAAAATGTAACGGGTACCGATATGCAGTATTTTCATTTAAACTGCAATAAGGAAAATACTGAAAATGGATTGGTAATGAACCGTAATGACACTGTTAAAACATTTAGCGTAACACAAACGGTGGTGGAAATGAACAGGGTGAAGTTGTTTCACCACGATTTGCATACAGGACAAGAAACTGTAAACTCATTTTTAATTATTTAAAAAAGATGCAGGTAAAAAGTTTTGATTATAATGTTTCGCATATTAATACAAACGAGCATTATTACACCTCAAGCAGCATAAAGAAGGAGAGAGGATATTTTTTCTCATGGCTAAAAACAGCAAAACTTACCATTTATAAATGTACGCATTGGGAGTATTATCCCTTTCAGTTGGTGTATCTTCCCATGTATTTGGTGTGGCTGTATTATTCAATTAAGGCACGCTCGTTGTTCTTTTTTGCAGCAAGTAATCCGCTCATAAAAAATGGCGGGTTTCTAATGGAGTCAAAAAAATCTATTTATGATTTAATGCCAACTACTGTTTACCCGAACACGTTGTTTGTTAAAACCGAAAATACAGTTGACGGGGTATTACAAAAAATGAATTCAGTAAATCTCAACTTTCCGGTAATTGCCAAGCCCGATGTTGGCATGCGCGGTATGGCAGTAAAAAAAATTAACAGCATTGCTGAACTGCAACATTATATTTCTACCATAACGGTCGATTATTTAATACAGGAATTTATTGATTTGCCGCAAGAAGCCGGAATATTTTATGTGCGCATTCCTGGCGAAATAAAAGGGAAGATTACAGGCATTGTTGCCAAAGAATTTATGACAGTAACTGGCGATGGAAAATCTTCTGTGCTTAATTTGGTTGAAAGAAACCCTCGCTATTTATTACAGTTAGATGCACTCTCGAAAATTTACGGTAGCAGATTATCAGAAATTATTCCTAAAGGACAAACTGTTAACCTGATTCCTTATGGCAACCATTGCAGGGGTACAAAATTTATTGACGCTACCGGCTGGGCTTCCGAAAAATTGAATGATGCTATTAATAATGTTTGCCTGCAAATTCCAGAGTTTTATTACGGGAGGCTCGATTTAAAATTTAACACCATTGAAGAGTTAGAAGAAGGGAAAAGCTTTTCTATTATAGAGTTAAATGCAGCAGGCAGCGAGCCTACACATATTTACGATCCAACGCATTCAATCTTTTTTGCATGGAAAGAAATTGCAGAACATTTTAGATTACTTTATCAGGTAAGTGCTATAAATAAACACAACGGTGCATCTTATTTAACTTTTAAAGAAGGCATGCAAATGCTTAAGGAAAATAAGGAACTCACAAAAAAACTAAAAGCCGTTGCCCTCTGATGAAATATTTTAGCAACATAATAGCAGGTTTTTGTGTAAGTTTTGCAGGTGCCATTCCTTTCGGTTATCTCAATTTAATTGCGTCAAAAATTTTTGCTAAAAATGGTGGTGAGGCTTTGTTTGCATTTGTTATAGGCGTAGTAATTATTGAAATGATAATTATTTACGCTTCATTGCATGCAGCGAAATGGTTTATTGCACAAAAAAAATTTTTAACAGCAACAAAAGTATTTTCTGTCATTTTTCTCGCTGCTCTTTCCGTTTGGTTTTTTTTGAAAACAAGCGAAAGAACAACAAATGAAATACCCGTAATAGCCGGTAATTTTTTTTGGGCAGGGCTATTATTAAGTGCCATTAATTTTTTGCAAATACCTTTTTGGTGCGGATGGAGCGTGGTTTTATTAAGTAAGAAAAAAATCAGCACAAGCGTTGCTAATAGTTTACTTTATGTTGCTGCTGCAGGTGCCGGAACTGTTGCAGCCATGCTTTTGTTTGCATTACTTTTTCAGTGGGCATTGGTGCAGTTTACCCTTTCAGCTTATATCATAAACAAAAGTATGGCAATAATTTTTTTGGTAATGGCAGTGTGGCAAGTTTATAAACTTGGAGTTAAAAAATCGGCTATGGATTTTTCAGCGAGTTCTTAATAAGATTCAAGAGAAAAATTTCTGTTCTGGTAGGCTCATCAACTTTTATCCCTTTATTTCTCCCCACAAAATTTTCTTCACCGTTAAAAAAATAATTTTTACATCCAGCATCAGGCTCCAGTTTTCCATGTACCAAACATCGTATTCTATTCTTTTTTCCATCAGCGATGCATCGGTTGTTTCGCCACGCAAGCCATGCACCTGCGCCCATCCTGTTATGCCCGGTTTAATAAAATGACGCACCATAAATTTATCAATAATGACAGCGTAATCAGCCGTATGTTTTAGCATGTGCGGGCGTGGTCCCACCACGCTCATATTACCCAACAACACATTTACAAACTGCGGTAGTTCGTCCATGCTTGTCCTGCGTAAAAACTTGCCTACGTGCGTTATGCGCTGGTCGTTACTTGTTGCCTGCAACACATCAGCGCCTTTGTTTACATACATGGTTCTGAATTTGTAACAGTAAAATTCTGCGTTGTTTTTACCCGATCTTTTTTGCACAAAAAACACACCTCCCTTTGATGTTAAAATAATGATGGGTGCGAATACCAAAAAGGCAATTGGAAAAACAGTGAGTAAAATTATCATTGAAAAAAGCACATCAAAGCTTCGCTTAATTATTCTGCTAAGCATACTTTGTAATGGCTCATTACGCACGCTTAATACCGGAACACTTCCGTAAAAATCAACAACTACTTTGCGGTTATGAAAGCCCCTGAAATCGGGAATAACTTTAAAACGGATTAAATTTTTATCGGAAAAGCGCATCAGGTTTCCTGCTTCTTCGGTTTGCAGTTCTGTTATCGAACAAAATATTTCGTCCACATTATTTTCTAATGCAAATTTTTCGGCATCAGCCACTGTTCCTTTTACCAATCCATTAAACCTGTAATCGTTACTGTTCACAAACACGCCCAGCATTTTATAACCCATCTCGGGATGAGAATGCAATGCATCATTCATACTCACACTTAAATCTCCACCACCTACAATTATCACACGCCTATAGTTAAATCCTCTTCGCCTTATAAACTTAATGGCAATAATCATGGCAGTACGCCACATCATCATTAACAAAAAAAAGAGAAGATACTTGGTGAAAAAATTGGCAATAGAGGGCGCAAATTTTCCTATAAAATAATTGAATGCCGTTAAAATTAAAAAGTGAATTACTATGGTTTTTAAAATATTCCGTACCACTTGCTCAAACCGCAAGGCTCTGTCCAACTCATTAATATTAACCGACAAGCCAATTAGTATCCAGAAAAAATTGATGTATAGAAACTGCAACAAAAAAGCAACATCTACCTTTAAGTGATAACCAGAATAATAGTAACTAACTATGCCAAAAGAAAAATTAAGAAGAAATAAATCTCCAAGGGCATAAATTAATTTCAGGTATCTGGAGTATCCTATTGCCACAGTGGTTGTATAGAAAAATTTATTTTTACAGCAACATTAAAGAAAATAAAATGATAAAGAGAATTTTGTTTTACATGCTCACCACTGTTTTTGGATATGTTGCAAATGCGCAGACAACAGATTTAAAAAATGAAATTGCACCCACCACAGCAGAAGAGTACAACTATGGCTTTGCAGGTTACCGTTTGCAGTTAAACATGAAACTTCCAATGAAAGAGGGATATTTTTTAAAGGAATATAAACCTGTAGAAGAAGCGGAACGAAGCATGGAGTTTAAAGGCGTCTTGAGAAAAGGAGAAACAAAGCCTTGCGTTATTATAATGGTATTTACCAAGTTGCGCACACCGCCACAGTACTATGCTATTCCAACCACAGATGCGCCACCCGAACTTTGGAAAAAGTTTTACGAGAGCCTGATGGATGATGAAAAAAATAATTTACCGCAGCTGCAGTTTTTTACCATGTGCCTCGGAAACCTCTCGCAGCAACTTGCGCATCAGTAAGTATGATTAAAGCACTTGGTGTAATTCCTGCGCGGTATGCAAGCACACGCTACCCCGGTAAACCCTTAATTGAAATTGCCGGTAAAAGCATGATTCAAAGAGTATATATGCAGGCATGCAAATCAGCTCTTGCAAAAGTTATAGTTGCTACTGATGACCTGCGCATTTATAATCATGTTAAAAATTTTGGCGGAGAAGCAATAATGACTTCTGTTAGTCACCAAAGCGGAACCGACCGTTGTGCTGAAGTACTTGAAAAGATGAATGAGGAGTATGATGTAGTGGTAAATATTCAGGGCGATGAACCATTTATTAACCCTGATGACATTAACAGTGCTGTTGCATTATTTAACGATAACGAAACTGATGTTGCCACATTGTATAAAAAAATTACAGATGCGGATGACGTTGTAAATCCTAATGTAGTAAAGGTGGTGATGGCAACATCGGGCAAGGCATTATTATTCAGTAGATGTGCAATTCCTTTTGCAAGAAATATTTCAACCAACAAAGCCGTTCACGATGGAATTTATAAAAGGCATATTGGTTTTTATGCATTTCGCTCAGAGGTTTTGAGAAAAATTGCTTTGCTCGAAACCTCCATACTTGAAAGGATAGAGTCGCTTGAACAACTGCGCTGGTTAGAAAATGGCTATGCTATTTATGCGGTAGAAATATTTTCTGACTCTTATGCCATTGACACAGCAGATGATAAAGAAAAAATTGAATTACTTATTAAAGAAGGAAAAATTGTTTAGTAACGAAAACATTAATCGTATTTACGTTTTTGAAACCAGCGCTCATTAAAAGTGATACCAACATAAAAGCGAACATACTGTTCTTTTAATAGATTATTATCTGTGGTTCCTTTTTGGCCGCCCACAACTGCAAAATGTAGAAGTGTTTTTATGTCTTCGTCTCTGCGCTCGCTTTGGGTAAGCCGAATGGGTAAGCCCGCTCCAACAGAAAAACTGTAATTGTTAATATCCGTGTTGCGTAAATCGAGATATGTTTTAGAGTAATTTATTCCTGCACGGTATTGTGCTCGCATTTTAGGTTTATAGCCTGCACCCGCAGCAACATGATAACTATTGCTGAGCGATTGAGATTTTACACCAAACGATTTGTAATTACTCCAATCCTGAATTCCGTAATCAGCGCCAAACATCCACTTACCCTTTTCAATTGTAAAACCAGCATTCCAATACATGGGAATAGTTGATGAGCCTTTAACCCCTTCTTCAAAATAAACAGTATCTTTTACTGTTTCTCCAAAGGCAGTTGTTTTAAAATTGTACCAGGTAATATCTCTTTTTGCATTTATATCAGCAGCCATTGCACCGTTTAATCCAATAGTAAATTTGGTATTGTTTGCAAAAAGATATTTGTACTGTAAACCATAATCAAAGTAAAAATCTCCATAGTACGTAAGATCATTAATACCAGTATTAAAAATATTCACCGCATTCTGAAATTCAACTTTGCGCGATTGATCTATTGATCCAAAAATATATGAAGCATTAAAACCAAACGAAAGCCCCGAAAAAACCCTGAGGCGTTTAACGATGCGGTTTATTTTTGCAGTTTCATTGCTTTCTTTAAGCTTGTAGTATTTTGCACTCTTAAAAAACGAAATAGTATCGTTTGCGAATGGCGCTATGCCTGTGCCAATAAAAAAACGACTTAATCCTCCACTGCCTTTATACCGTTCGTTGTATTGGTAGGTAATGGTATCGTTAGGATTGATAATGCTGCCGGGGTTTGTCAAATCATATCCTGTTAAACTATACGGCATTATTCCAAATGATGCGCCCCACTCACCTCTTAAAACAGGAAAGCCTACTGTTAAATAATTTAATGATGCTCCTTTGTTAGTTTGCGATTGTGTATCGTTTGAAAATTTTTTCGCTTCAATATTTGCGCTTGTTTCAAACGTGGTAATTTTAATGGTAGAGTAAGATGCAGGGTTACCAAAATTTATTGCAGAAGAGTTATTGAACCCAGCCGAAATACCCCCCATCCCTGTCTGGTGAATAAAACCGTTGCTTTGTAAATCGCCAATCCCGTAGCGCGAATAAGGAGATTCTGTTCCGCCCTGAGAGAACGAAGAAGTATTGATAGCAACAAAAACTAAAAGCAGAAGAAAACTATTTCTTAGTGTTGAAGAGCAAAATTTCATTAAGACCATATAAGGTTAAATCGGGCGCAAATATGGTTTTTTTAAGTTGGGGTTCAAAATAAGAAGCATCGCCTCCGGTTAAATAGACGTGAAGGTTTTTAAACCTTTTTTTATATTCTTCAATTACACCAGTAATTTCTGCAAGCATTCCTTGCTGAACACCTGAGCGTATTGCCCTTTGGGTTGAGTCTCCAATAAGGTCGGGCGATTTTTGTGATGGTGATACTTTAGGAAGTTTATCGGTAAAATGATGTAAAGCTTGGTAGCGCATGAATAACCCGGGGGAAATGGCTCCACCCAAATATTCATTTTTTGAGTTTACAAAATCAAATTTCAGGCAAGTGCCTACATCCACAACCAAACTATTTTTACCCCTGTTAATGGACGCAACGCCAACAGCATTTGCCAACCGGTCTTTTCCTAATGTTGATGGTGTTGAGTATTTGTTTTTTATAGGAATTTGGGTGCGCAAGTTAAGTTCATGCAGTTTAATGCCGCGAGTTATGAATAACTTGTTTTTAATTTTCTCTTTGGTAACCGATGAGTAAATTGCCGAATCAATTTCATTAAACATCACCAGCAAAGTTGACATTCCTTTCAGAGAACCTACACTATAATTTTTTCTGATAACCAGTCTACGCAAGTCAAACACTGCAACTTTAACCAATGTGTTTCCTATGTCAATTACGAGATGCACTTTATATAATGATTTTATTTGCTGCTCAAAGGTCTAAAAAACAATCAATAAATAAACTCGCTATGTTTTTGCTTATAACATATTCTGATTAATATTTTTTATCTCGCTTCAAATGTTTTTTTACAACCCAATTTGTTTGTAAAAACAAAAACTTTAAAGAAGTGGCAAATTTTCTTCCGACTATTTTTGCAATTCAATAATATTTAAGACTTGAAACGGATATTTATATTTTCAATTGCTTTGTGTGCATTTGTAACGGTTAAAGCACAAGATTACAAAACAGCAGCCGGTGTGCGATTTGGCGCTTCAAACGGTATAACTCTAAAGCATTTTATTAAAGATGATGCAGCATTAGAGGGCATACTCGCTTTTCGCTACAGGGGTTTTAATTTTACTGGCCTTTACGAAAAGCATTTTTCAAATGCATTTAAAGTTAATAGGCTTAATTGGTACATAGGGGCCGGTGGAAATATTGGAGTTATTGACCGCGACCGTTACCGTTGGTACGATGAAAAGGACGAAGGAACAGCATTGTTGCTGGGTATAGATGGTATTATTGGTATTGAATACAATTTTCAAGAAGTGCCTTTAAACGTTTCATTAGATTGGAAACCAATGATAAACCTCACCGGAGTTTATTTTTGGGGAGATGAGGTAGGTTTAAGCATCAGGTACACATTCTAAAAAACTTTACGAAAATCTGCCATGAGCATTTTTGTAAAGCTCATCAGGAGTAAGCGTTTTAAAATACTCGTAGGTTCTCTTTAATCCTTCTGCACGCTCAACTTTGGGTTCCCAGTTTAAAATTTCTTTAGCACGTGTAATGTCGGGCTTGCGCTGCTTTGGGTCGTCTTGCGGTAGCGGCTTGTATACTATTTTTTGGTTGGTGCCCGTAAGTTTTATGATTTCTTCTGCAAACTGTTTAATAGTAATTTCAACAGGATTGCCAATGTTTACAGGATAAACATAATCGCTCATCAGCAAACGGTAAATACCTTCAATCAAATCATCTACATAACAGAACGAACGGGTCTGGCTTCCATCACCAAAAACTGTTATGTCTTCGCCACGCAACGCCTGCCCAACAAATGCAGGTAATGCGCGCCCGTCATTCAGCCTCATACGTGGTCCGTAAGTATTAAATATTCTTACAATGCGTGTTTCCAGTTTATGATAGGTATGGTAAGCCATTGTAATAGCTTCCTGGAAACGTTTGGCCTCATCATAAACTCCCCGCGGACCTATAGGGTTAACGTTGCCCCAGTAATCTTCGTTTTGCGGATGCACCATAGGGTCACCATACACCTCAGATGTTGAAGCAACCAATATCCTGGCTTTTTTGGCAAGCGCAAACCCAAGCAGGTTATGTGTGCCAAGCGAACCAACCTTTAAAGTTTGTATGGGAATTTTTAAGTAATCAATAGGACTTGCAGGTGATGCAAAGTGTAAAATATAATCAATGTTACCGGGTACATGAACAAATTTGGAAACATCATGATTATAAAATTCAAACTCTCCTATTTTAAAAAGATGTTCAATGTTTTTAAGATCACCGGTTATTAAATTATCCATCCCCACCACAGCAAACCCTTCTTTAATAAAACGGTCGCAAAGATGGGAGCCTAAAAAGCCTGCCGCGCCTGTTACTAAAACTCTTTTCATTTTATAAGGTTGATGAGGGCTTTCTTTAAACTTATTTAACCGTATTTCTTCCTATGCTATTATAATAATACCCTAACTCTTTCATGTGGGCAGGGTCGTATAAATTTCTTCCGTCAAAAATTACTTTGCTCTTTAACGAAGAAGAAATTTTATCAAACTCTGGTGTGCGGAACACACTCCATTCTGTTGCAATCAATAAAGCATCAGCATCTTTTAATGCATCATATTCATCTGTTGCAAATTCAATTTTATCGCCAATTTGTTTTTGCACATTTTTCATTGCTTCGGGGTCATAAGCGCGAATGGTAGCCCCGGCTTTTGTGAGTTCGTCAATTATAAAAAGCGCAGGAGCTTCACGTATGTCATCAGTGTCGGGTTTAAATGCCAGACCCCAAAGTGCGAACTTTTTACCCTTTACGTTACCATTGTAATAAGATTTAACTTTTTCTGCAAGCACATTTTTTTGCCTGTCGTTAACATCCATTACTGCTTCCAAAATTTTAAAATCATATTTGTAATCTTTGGCGGTTTTCTCCAATGCCTGTACGTCTTTCGGAAAGCAACTTCCTCCATAGCCAATGCCTGCAAATAAAAAGCGCTTGCCAATTCTGTCGTCAGAGCCAATTCCAATACGAATGGCATCTACGTTTGCACCAACCTTTTCACAAAGATTTGCAATCTCATTCATAAAAGTAATTTTTGTTGCAAGAAAAGCGTTAGCTGCATACTTCGTCATTTCGGCACTGCGCTCATCCATAAAATAAATAGGATTACCTTGCCTTACAAACGGAGCATACAAATCGCTCATTACCTTTTTGGCTTTATCACTTCTAGTCCCAATCACCACACGGTCTGGCTTCATAAAATCATCAACAGCAAAACCTTCGCGTAAAAATTCGGGGTTGGAAATTACATCAAACTCCACCTTGGCATTTTTTGCAACCGCATCTCTAACCTTTTCGGCAGTACCAACCGGTACAGTGCTTTTGTTAATGATAATTTTATAATCATTAATGATAGAACCTAACTTATTGGCAACGCCAAGCACGTAAGATAAATCGGCACTTCCATCTTCACCCGGAGGTGTGGGCAATGCAAGAAAAATGATGGAAGATTTTTTTATGGCATCGTCTAACTCTGTTGTAAAAGACAAGCGATTCTGCTTGATATTTTTTTCAAAAAGTTTATCTAAGTGCGGTTCGTAAATCGGAATTTCTCCGTTGCGCATTTTCTCCACCTTGGCTTTATCTATATCCACACATATTACATGATTGCCCATTTCGGCAAAACATGTTCCTGTAACTAAGCCAACATATCCTGTCCCTACTACTGCTATATTCATTTTTTAAAATTGATTTTAATTTAAAGTCTTTTATATTATCTTATTTGCAAAATTCAAGAACCGAATCGGCAATGAATTTTAATTGATCGTCCGTAAGTTCGGTATGCATGGGCAATGAAATTACGTTTGCGCACAATTTTTCTGTAATGGGAAATGCGCCTTCTTTATAACGGTCGTCCTTATACGCTTTTTGCATGTGCAGTGGAATAGGGTAGTATATCATTGCCGGAATATCTTTAGAGGCAAGATGTTCGCGTAGTTTGGTTCTGTCAACACCATTTAACAGCAATGTATATTGATGGAAAACGTGTGTTGAATTTGCTGCACGTGCCGGGGTTTTTATTTTAGGGTTATTACTAAATGCTTTATCGTAGTATGCAGCAGCTTTGTTTCTGGCCGCAGCATAGTTGTCTAAGTGTCTTAGTTTAATTCGCAAAATTGCTGCCTGCATGGTGTCCAGTCTTGAGTTTACACCAATCTGGTCATGCACATACAAGGTACTTTGTCCGTGGTTGGCAATAATTCTTATTCTTTCACCGAGCTTTTCATCATTGGTAAAAATTGCACCGCCATCACCCATGCATCCTAAATTCTTACTTGGAAAAAAGGAAGTGCATCCAATTGTGCCTATAGTGCCGGCTTTCTTTTTAGTGCCATTGCTAAAAGTATATTCAGCACCAATTGTCTGGGCAACATCCTCAATTACGTATAATTTGTGTTTTTGTGCTATAGCCATTACACTTTCCATATCGGCACATTGCCCGAATAAATGCACAGGCACAATGGCTTTTGTTTTTGGCGTTATTGCCTTTTCAATGGCGGCAGGGTCAATGGTAAATGTATCGGGGTTTACTTCTACCAATACTGGTTTCAATTGTAACAGTGCAATAACTTCCGCAGTAGCTACATATGTAAAACTTGAGGTGATAACCTCATCGCCCGGCTTAAGGTCTAACGCCATCATGGCTACCTGTAGTGCATCGGTACCATTGGCGCAGGGGATCACACATTTTGCATTTAGGTATGCTTCAAGTTCAGCTTTAAATGCTTTAACATCAGGTCCGTTAATGTAGGCTGAAGAAACTACTACATCTAACAGTGCTTTATCAATTTCGGGTTTAATTTTATTGTATTGGCTGATAAGATCAACCATGTGTATTTTTTGCATAGAATTTTAAATGAGGCAGCGAAGATAATAGTTTGAACCTTTTTCGGTAGTTATTGCAATGCTCATAACTCGATTGGTATTTACAATGAATATGAGGACTGAACCAAAGCCGTTAAATAAATTTGCTTCGAATATTAGCGGTGAAAAAGAAAGCAAAAAAAAGATGGATAGCATTCGCGATAATTCTGCTGTTGCTTGCCACTGCATGGTATTACGAAAAGAAAGTTATACGGTATTCTTACAAAGCCTATCGTTTTTATAAAACCCTTACGCGAAAAGATGTTAAGTACGGAAGGTTTCAGCCAATAGAATTTCCTTATGGTTATAAAATACATGGTGTGGATGTTTCGCGCTGGCAGGATGAAGTTGACTTTTACAAGCTCAAAACAAAAACATTAGATAATGATACACTTGTTTTCAAATTTGCATTTATAAAAGCTACTGAAGGAATTTTGCTAGAGGACCCAATGTTTGAAGACAATTGGGAGAATGCAAAGGATGCTAAAATTGTACGCGGTGCTTACCATTATTACATTCCATCTTACGATCCTAAAAAGCAAGCACGTAATTTTTATACAAGTGTAAAACTGCAAAGGGGAGATTTACCGCCCGTAGTTGACATTGAAGAGATTGGTAAGTTGAAAAAGGGCGAGCTGGTAAAAAATTTAAAAATCTTTATTGCTGAGATTGAAAAGAAGTATAGCGTTAAACCTATTATATATTCTAACATCAGCTTTATAGAGGATTATTTGGCCGATGATTTTAGCAACTACAAATTTTGGATTGCACATTACTATGAGGAAGAACTTATAGTGGAGTCATCCATTAAATGGCTTTTTTGGCAACATACAGATAAGGCTTTTATTTTTGGCAGTAATCAATTGATAGATGCCAATGTTTTTAATGGCAACGAAGCCGATTTTAAAAAAATTTTGATCAGGTAAATTACCTGTAAGCAATTTTCGATTTAACATAAACCTTACATTTTTTGTGTAAGGTTTCTTTGAAATTGGTTTTTTACTAAACAAAAATTATGTTTTTTATAGGTGCTTTTTAAGAGTTTTCCTTCTCAATTTTAGTCTTTAGGAAATTGTAACCTTATTTAACAAATCATACGTCCGGTATAACTTTTAGGAACAGTTATCGTACAAACAACTCAAATATTAACCATTATTAGTAAAGACATGACACAGATATTAAGAAAAACATTAACGGTACTTGCAGTTGCTTTTTTTATGTGTACAACTACTCATGCACAAATAAAATCAGAAAAAAATAAGGACGCAGTGGTTTATATAATTAAAGTAGAAGAATTGAACGATGATTATAAAGCCGGCAAAATTTCAACCATTCTTAACAAATATTCCGACAGGATTATTGAATACACCATTAATGCCGCCAACAAAAGTGTGGCTTTAACTATAAGCGAAAAGGAAAACATCTTAAACATATTGGAGGTGTTTTCAATTAATGGCTACACAGCCTGGTATAATGATAATGAAAACAACAGGGTAATTAATACCGGCAAAGGTTTCACAGAAAAATTCCCCGAAAAACAATAATAGTATCAATATTTAAAACGAAGCGACTAAAATTTAATATTATGAAAAGAGGATTATTAGTAATTTTCTTATTTGCAGTAAAGTTAGGGTGGGCTCAAACTCCATCTAATGATTGTTCAACTGCATTAGGGCAACAACATTCTATTTCTACGAGTTGTTCATATACATCCTGGGATATAAACACTGGGATAGGGTCTCCTGCCTTAAGTAATTGCTCTGGAAGTAATTCAGGGTCTAGAGACGGCTGGAGTTGGTTTAATGGCAATGGCTCAACTGTAACAGTTAGCTATGATCCTCCAAACAACAGAAATGCAGCAATTTATATTTATACAGATGGTGGCACTGCCTGTACAGGCTTAACACAGGTAGCTTGTGCCGATGCAGGTGGAGATAATTTTACAGAAACTGTTAACATCTCAACCACTGCCGGAACAAGATATTATGTACGTATAGTAAGACGTTCGGGAAGCGGTGGTACAATGGGGGGGCAAATTTGTGTTTGGTCATGCCCTGCTCCTTCTAATGATAATCCGTGTGGAGCTACAAGTCTTACAGTTAATACATCATGTACCCTGTCATCTTATACATTAAACTCTTGCGCAACATCAAGTTCAGTTGCTAACCCATCTTGCAACAACACATCAGTTAATGATATTTGGTATTCATTAACAGTACCATCATCAGGAAGAATTACATTTCAAACAACAGCCGGTACAATTACTGATGCCGATATGGCTTTATATTCGGTAAGTGGTGGTTGTTCAGGTACGTTTACACAATTATATTGTGATGATGATTCGGGTCCATCGGACATGCCTCAAATTACAGCTTCGAACTTAACGCCAGGATCAATAGTTTACCTTAGGGTATGGGCTAGAAACAACGGGCAAACCGGCACTTACAATCTATGCGCCTTTGATCCATGTTCATCAAGTCCGGGAGGAAACGATAACCCGTGCGGAGCCACATCAGTAACTGTTGGCACAAGTTGCACCATGGCTTCATACACTTTGCCAAGTTGTGCTTACCCAAGTGCGGTTGCCAATCCAACTTGTAATAATATTTCTGTGTATGATGTATGGTATTCGGCTACTGTTCCAGCATCAGGAATGATAACCATACAAACCTCTACAGGAGGTGTTACTGATTTAGATATGGCGCTTTATTCTGCAACAGCATGCGCAGGGGTGTTTACTCAACTTTATTGTGATGATAATACCGGACCGGGAAGCATGCCCGAAATTACAGCATCCGGACTAACAGCAGGCAGTACAGTTTACATAAGAGTTTGGGCAAGAAACAATGCGCAATCTGGCACATTTAATATGTGTGCTTTTGACCCTTGTTCCACATTACCAGCTAACGATAGCCCTTGTGGGGCAACAAGTATAATAGTAGGTACATCATGCTCTTACAGTTCATATACACTTAACACATGTGCCACCGCAAGTGGTGTTTCTAATCCTACCTGTAACAATATAGCAGTAAACGATATTTGGTTTTCGGCCATTGTACCTGCATCAGGTAATTTAAACGTCACCACCACAACAGGAGGAATAACAGATTTAGATCTTGCAATATATTCTGCAACTGCATGTGCCGGAGTTTTTACACAACTTTATTGTGATGATAACACGGGGCCTGGTAGTATGCCCGAAATTTTTGCAACAAGCTTAACACCAGGTGCAACAGTTTACATAAGAGCATGGGCACGAAACAATGCACAAACAGGAACCTTTAATATGTGTGTTTATGCTCCCTGCACACCTTCTAATGACGACCCTTGTGGAGCAACTGTTATACCGGTGAATGCAAGCTGCAGTTATTCCACCTATACCAATGCATGCGCAACCAACACCGGTGGTGGTATTCCTGGACCTGGATGTGCATCATACAACGGTAGCGATGTATGGTTTAGAGTAACTGTTCCTGCATCTGGCACATTGCAGTTTGATTCCCGCGAGGGCGATATAACCGATGGAGGAATGGCAGTTTATTCTGCAACTAATTGCTCAACAGGATTTGCCGTTATTGCATGTGATGATGATGCAAGTTCTAATGGGTATATGCCTTACCTCAGTTTAACTGGTCTTACTCCGGGCTCAACACTATATATAAGGTTTTGGTCGTATAATAATGATGAAAGTGGCACATTTGACTTATGTATTTATGACCCTTGTGCCGGTGGATCACCATCAAATGATGACCCTTGTTCTGCAGTTGTAATTACACCAACCACATCATGCAATTACGCAACGTACAACAATAATTGCGCTACTGCTACAGGTGGTGGCATACCTGCACCGGGCTGCGCCAATTATGTTACTGGCGATATATGGTTCGCTGTTACAGTTCCTGCATCAGGGGGATTAACCATTGATACAAAACAAGGTACATTAACAGATATGGGCATGGCGTTATATTCTGCTACTGCATGTAGCGGCACTTACACGCTTGTTGCGTGTGATGATGATGCAAGTGCGAATGGCTTTATGCCCTACCTAAGCGTTACTTCACTTACTCCTGGCGATGTCGTTTACATAAGAATGTGGGATAAGGATGGTAATGCGCAAGGAACATTTGATTTATGCGTTATGGATCCATGCCCTAATGGAATCCCAACAAACGATTTACCATGCGATGCGCAAGAACTAACCATTGGTGTAACTCTTTTTGGAGATAATGGCTGCGCTACTTCAACAAGCGATCCGGCTTTGCCTGCCTGCTGGGGTGGTGGTAATTCAAATACAGTTTGGTACTACATTGTTTGCCCTGCATCCGGCACCATTCGAGTAAGAACTTATTTAGGCACCTTGGTAGATACACAAATTGCATTATTTTCAGGAACCTGTTCCTCCTTAACCAATGTTGCTTGCAATGATAATGCAACACAATGCCCTGGCTCAACAACTGTTTATTATTCTGAAATTAATCAATCAGGTTTAACACCCGGTGCCACTTACTATCTTGCTGTTGATGGGCGTAGCAATTACATGGGCAACTTTAATATAATTGCAACAAACGGTGCGGCATTCCCTTCTATACCACAACAAGATTGTATTTACCCTACTCTTATTTGTAATCAAATAACGCCTGTAGGTAATCCTGGATTTACAGGTGCAGGTAATGTTTGTGATTATACAACTCCTTATAGTTGTTATGGAGGTGGAGAAAGAAACTCGGTATGGTATTACTTTAATATACAAAACAACGGAACCCTTGCTTTTGATATTACGCCTTTAGTGTCATCAACAGATTATGATTTTATGCTTTTTAATACAACAGGAATTTCTTTTGGCACTGTGTGTTCTCAAATTTCTTCACAATCTATCATGCCTGTAAGGTGTAATTTTTCTGGTACACCAGGCACTACAAGTTTAAACGCATCAGCAACAGGTACTCATGAAAATGCCACAGGCCCAAATGACTGCACTACACTTGCTGTTACTGCCGGGCAAACATATATTCTACTAATAACCAATTATTCCAATAACAATACAGGTTTTTCATTAGATTTTACACCCGGTTCGCCATTATCATATAGTTCAACCCCCACAACCGTTGTTTGGACAGGAGGAATAGATAACGATTGGTTTAAACCGGGTAATTGGGGCGGGTGTGCAATACCATCATGCACTATAGATGCTGTTGTAGTAAATGGCCCGGTAAATCAACCTGTAATAAATGGAAGTGGTGCAGTATGTAAGTCTCTTACAATAAACCCTGGTAGCTCCCTTACCATTCAGGGAAACAATACCCTGCAACTTTGTGGTGACTACACAAATAATGGTGATCTTTCTGCAAACACAGCATCAACCATTTACTTTGGACCCGGAACGGCAACTCAGGGAATTAACGGAAACCTAGTTGGATTAAGCCAGTTTCCTAACCTAAGAATTCAGAAGACTGGTGGTCAGGTAAACCTCAATCAGGATATTGATATTGCTGGTAACATGACGGTACAAAGTGCTACGAGTGTGTTTAACTTTAATGGAAAATATATAACCCTTGACGGAAATTTTTTTAACGCCAACGGAAGCACAAGTATAATAAATCCAGAAGGAAGTACACTTGAATTTGACGGATTAACAGCCCAAACATTCAATAATGGTGGAGGTTCACTAATGTTAGGAAGTGTGAAGGTCGATAATAAAAGTACAGGCATTACATTGAGCGGTGGAACAAGCAGTATTAATATAGGACTTACAGGAACACTTGATTTAAACGATGGTGTAATAATAACAGCAACTAATAATGAGGTGAATGTTACCAATACAGCACCCTCTGCGGTTAACTCAGGAAACGTAAATAGTTACATAAGAGGAAGATTACGCAGAAGCATTGGAACAACTACCGGCAATTATTACCTGCCTGTTGGCAATGCAGCAATGGGCTATGAGTTAGCAGAAATTAATTATACCATTGCCCCAACCTCACCGTACAACCTTTTAGCAACTTTTAGTAGTTGGTCTACTGTTCCTAACGGACCTATATCAAGCGATTGCTCTGGACGAAACTATGCATTAAAACCTGCCCTAAACCATGGGTACTGGACTATTAACGCAAGCGTTTCACCGGCAAGCGGAACATACAATGTTACTTTAAACAATCAGGGCTATACCAACAACTCCGGAACATTTTGGACTGTTATGAAAAGGAGCCCATCGGGCAGCTCGGGTACTTGGGCACTTGACGGCACTTGCAATACTTCCAGCACGGCCGATGTAACAATTAGACAAGGACTGAGTGGTTTTTCTGATTTTGCCAGCATACAATGGGCTAATCCATTACCAATAGAATTGCTTTCGTTTTATGTTGAGAAAGCTGATAATGCAGTATCCTGCAAGTGGACAACAGTTAGTGAAGAAAACAACGATTATTTTACTGTGGAAAGAACTATGGATAAAATCAACTTTGAAGAAATAGGAAAAGTTAACGGTGCCGGTAACTCTAAGGAAGTAAATACTTATAGTTATACTGATAAAAATCCTTTATCTGGCCAGTCGTTTTACAGAATAAGGCAAACAGATTTTAATGGGCACTCTACAACAACCGAATGGAAATCGGTTGACTTTAATAAATCGCCATCACATCTTAATCTGTTTCCTAACCCAGCTTCTAAATTTATTAATTGTGGTTTTAGTGCTGAATACAAAGGGCAGATTGAAATATCTGTTATTGATATAACACAAAAAGAACTGATAAGATACAGAACTGAAATGGTTGAAGGACAAAACAGAATTCCTATAAGCATTGAAAGTATTCCTAATGGAGTTTATTTTATTAAACTAAAAAGTGCTGATTCCAGCAAGCCCTACTTTGAAATGTCATCAAAGTTTATAAAGGGGAAGGGTGTTAAATAATATTATAAAAAACTGAAGGGAAAGCTCTGTGTTAAAATACACAGGGCTTTTTAACATTTCAGATTTAACATCTTATTGCTAAAACTAAAATTGCCGGTTTTTTCGTTCAACAAGGCATATATTTTTGAAGAAAATCAGCCAATGCCTTTTCAACGCTTTTTAAAATACCTTCAGTACGAGAGAAGATATTCTGCACATACGGTTCTTGCTTACAGCAGAGACCTGGAACAATTCTTTAGCTATATTGAAAAGACATACGAAATAAAAGAGGCCATAGAAGTAACGCATGTTTTTGTACGATCATGGATTGTTTCGCTCATGGAGCAAAAGATAAACAGCCGTACTGTTCGTAGGAAAATTTCCACGCTCAAGTCTTTTTTTAAGTTTTGTCTTCGTGAAAAATCAATTGACCGCAACCCCATGCAAAAAATTGTTTCTCCAAAGGTTGCCAAACACTTGCCCGTTTTTGTTGACGAACAGCGCATGGATATGTTACTTGATAAAGTAGAATTTAAGGAAGGATTTCCGGGTGCAAGGGATAAACTGATTATCAACATTTTTTACCAAACGGGCATGCGTTTGTCTGAACTCTGTAATTTAAAGGACACAGATATTAACCTTTATGATTTAACAATTAAAGTGCTTGGTAAAAGAAATAAAGAGCGAATAATTCCGGTTTCGGCCAAAATGAAAGTGGAGGTTTCTAACTATATTAATCTCAGGAATAGATTATTTACCAAAGAATTATTGATGAATAATTTTTTTGTGTTAGATAACGGAAACAAAATATATGATAAGTTCGTTTACAGATTAGTGAAGTCGAAACTGGCAACTGTTACCACCGGGCAAAAAAAGAGCCCTCATGTATTGCGGCATACGTTTGCAACCCAAATGTTAAATAACGGAGCCGAGATTAATGCAGTAAAGGAAATTTTGGGTCATGCAAGTTTGGCCGCCACGCAAGTTTACACGCACAATACAATAGAAAAATTAAAAAATATTTATAAGCAGGCACACCCTAAAGCTTAATTTTGAATCGTATATTTACCTACCGTTCTTTGATAGTCGTTCCCGTACCAGATATTTTATGTATAACTTAAAAGCAGGCAATGCGGGATTGCCAATCGCTTTTTAAAATAAATTTGAAATGATTATGAAAGTAAAAGTGCAGTCAATCCATTTTGATGCCGACAGAAAGCTGATCTCATTTGTTGAGGAAAAAATTGAAAAGCTACGTCATTTTTATGACAGCATTATAGACAGTGAGGTTTTTTTAAGGCTAGACAAAAACTCATCACACGAAAACAAAATAACAGAAATTAAAATTAACACCCCCGGCAAAACACTTTTTGCCAAAGAGCAATGCAAAACTTTTGAAGAAGCTACCGATACAGCCGTGGAAGCTTTAAGAAAGCAAATAACAAAATATAAAGAGAAACAAAGGGGTATGTGAATGCAGATTTATAAAATAAAAAAACGCGAATCATTAAACGATTCGCGTTTTTTTATTTTAAATGGTTATTATTGAAACCGTGAAGTCTTTTTTTTTCCTGATTGTTTGCGTCTTTACAGCAGTAACTGTATTATCTCAATCTTTTGTTTACAGACACTATACACGCGATAATGGTTTGGCGGGTAATATGGTTTACTGCTCATCACAAGATAAGGATGGGTTCATTTGGTTTGGAACTGAAAATGGCGCAAGCCGTTTTGATGGAAAAAATTTCGTAACCTTTACTACTGAAGACGGATTAACCGACAATGAAGTGCTTGAAGTTTATTCAGATAAAAAAGGCCGAACATGGTTTATATGTTTTACAGGCGGGCTATGTTATTACTACAAAGGGAAGATATACTCACACAAAAACGATAAAAATATACCGGAAAACCTGGTATTATCTAAAAGGTCATTCAGTGGGTTTTACGAGGATAATTTAGGGACTGTTTGGTTTTTATCAGAATCGCTTTGGGGGTACAATGAAAACAAAAAATTTATTCCTTTTATTCCGGAGATTGCCAATGAAAACAGTTCTAAACTTTACCACATACAGGTGTTAAGGGATAGTGGGAAATACAACTTAGCAATATTAATTGCTGAAAGATTTACAGATACAGGTATCCTCTATAGGTATGATAGTTTAGGAACATATAAAAGAAAAATAAAAAACATTAGGGTTTTCTCTCAGGACCTCGGGAATACGAATATTTTTAGAAAACAGGCCATTCCTGAACTGAATCTTTTTAATATAAAAGGGAATAATGTTACCTTATTTAAAATAAGAAATGACAGCGTAATACTTGAATATAGCAAAAATTTAAAATGGGATATTACACGCTCCAATTATAATTACACTACAGGTGTACATATAATTTCTACATACAAACATGGCGTACAGGAGGTGAATGATGCATTTGAGGTTACTGGAACAGAATTATTAAACGAAAAAATAAGTTCAACATTAATTGACAAGGATAACAACAGATGGTTTTCTACATTGGGTAATGGTGTATTTTTCAGATCAAAATCGGCCATTAGTTACTATTCTGAAAAAGACGAATTAAAGTCCAATGATATTAAAATTATACATTTTCTTAATAATAGAATTTATCTTGGATTCAAAGAAGGTATAACCCAAGAGTTGGTTAATAGCACTTTTTATAATAAATCGGTAATCCCGGCATTTAACAGATCGTTTAATAACATAAAGGGGGTTTATCAAAACTCTAAGGGCGAATTGTTTTTTTGTTCTGATCGCAGTGTTGCAAGAATAAATAAAGCCGGGGCAATCAGTTACTACAACATTGGCGGGTCATCTGTAAAAGATTTTTCGGTTGTCAATGACAGTATTTTGTTGTTCACTAGTCACTCGGGAACATACTTGGTATCTCCACAGGGAAAAATTGATACCTTAATACACAGAAAAAGAGGAACAACAATTGAATCAGCTAATTTGGTTGGATTTTCGCACTACATTGCAACTATAGATTCTTTATTTTATTTAGACACCAGCAAGAGGCTTAATCACATTTCATTATACGACTTTAAAAAATGGGGGCGTATTTCTGACCTGAAATATTTAAATAACGGGAAACTGATAATTGCCACGTATAATCATGGAATTAAGTACCTCTACAATGATTCCTTGTTTTCAATTAATAATATAAATGGATTGATTTCTAATCAAATTCGCAAACTATATATTGATTCATTTCAACATATTTGGGCAATCTCTGACCTTGGCATTTCTAAAATTATTTTAAATAGAAAAAATGAAATTCAAACTTGTTTAAATTACACACAATCTGATGGGTTCTCAACTGCTTTGATTAATGATATGTGTATTAATAAGGACACTATCTATCTTGCTACCGATAACGGATTAAATTTTTTTCACGAAAACCAACTCTCTAAAGATCCGGATCATTCTGTTCAAATTACCTCTTTTTTAGTAAACAATATACCGGTTGAGCTTGCATCCATAAAATTAACTGCAAACTACGGTAATAACATAAAAATAAAATTCAACGGTATTTCTTATTCGTCATCTGATTTTTTGACTTATCGTTATTTTTTGACAGGGGATAATCCCGAGGGCACCATTACCTCATTAAATGAAATAGAACTCCCTGCATTATTACCCGGCAGCTACTCATTTAAGGTACTGGCAATTAATAAAAACAATATTGAATCAAAAGATAATGCCATTATAATATTTGAAATTTTACCTGCATGGTGGCAAACATGGAGATTTAAAGCTTTAATGGGGCTAATCAGTTGCCTCGCTATTTATTATGTCTTTAAATACCGAATAAAAAGAATAAAAAAAGATGAAGCCGAGAAAACTTCCATAAACAAACAGTTTGCAGAATTGAAATTAGAGGCCGTACGTTCACAAATGGATCCGCATTTTATTTTCAATTGCTTAAATGCCATTCAACATTTTAATATCAAAGAAGATTACAAATCAGCGCAGTATTTTATGGCAGAGTTTGCTAAACTTATTCGCAAAACACTCAACCACTCTCACAGAGACTTTGTTATTCTTGCTGATGAAATTGACTTATTAGAGATTTATATAAAGCTTGAAAAGTTGCGTTACGAGGATTTAATTACATACAGTATTACGTTGACTCAAGATGTGAAGCAACAAGCTGGAGAGCTGCTTGTACCATCTCTTATATTTCAGCCATATGTAGAGAATGCCATTAACCATGGATTAAAATACCTGAAGGATGGGGGCGGAAAATTAATTTTGAATTTTGAAATACAAAATAACAGGCTATTTGTTACTTTAGACGACAATGGAATTGGAATAAATAAATCAAAAAAATTGAAAGAACAAGAGAATAAAAGCCGAACATCGTTTGGAATCTCTTTGAGCGAGTCGCATATAAACGTAATTAACAAAATACACGATTTGGATATTGCATGCACCATAATAGATAAATCTGCGTTAACCCCTTCTAATCAAGGAACGCTTGTTCAACTGTCTTTACCTATAAAACAAAAAAACGTTTAACTCTTTATGTTTACAGCCATCATTATTGATGACGAACCCAAAAGCATCAGTTCATTAAAATTTGTTCTTGAAAAAAACTGTCATCAGGTAAAAGTTTTAGAAACAGCCCGCTCTTCCGATGAGGGATATGAAAAAATAAAACAACACAACCCCGATATCGTTTTTTTAGATGTGGAAATGCCATATGGCAGCGGATTTGATTTGCTTAACAAGTTTTTAGACCATCAGTTTGAAATTATTTTTGTGACTGCTTACGAAAACTTTGCCGTTAAAGCATTTAAAGTAAACGCAGTTGATTACATACTTAAACCATTTACCGAAGATGATATTGTTAACGCTGTTAAAAAAGCATGCGAACGCATACAAGAAAAAAAACTGATTCATAGTAATGGAAATGTACCTCACCGAAAAGCCTCCATTCCATTTTCAAAACGAATTGCAGTACCGGCTTTTGACGGCCTCGCTTTTTTAAATATTGAAGACATTGTGCGTTGCGAAGCTTCCGAGAATTACACCAACTTTTATTTAAAAGACAAAAAGAAAATATTGGTGTGCAAACCACTTGCCGATTACGAAGAAATGCTGGAGCCTTTTGACTTCCACCGCGTACATCAATCGCACTTAATAAACCTTGCTTATGTAAGTAAGTATGTAAAAGGCAGAGGCGGTTATGTAGTTATGCAGGATGGCGCAACGGTAGATGTTGCAGCAAGGAAAAAGATGGAATTTTTAGACGGGATTTTTAAATAAGCAACCTTCGTATTAAAACTAAGCGTGTTTAAACTACACGCTTTTTTTGTTTTTGTGCACGGATAAAAGTTGGCTGTAATTTATTTAAGTGCGGTTTAAAATATTTGGGGCTTAAATCAAATTATGTCTAAACAATTAAAAAATTAAAATTATGAGAAAAATTATTTTATTATTATTTATTGCGTATTCGAATCTATGCAATGGACAGTGGTTACCTACAGGGGCTGCCTCTACTGCAAGTATTTATCGAAGTGGTAAAATTGGTTTTTTCGGTACAGGGTTCTCCAGCCTTAATCCTGAAGCTTACATTCATTTTAAACAAAATTCGGGCGGGCATTATGTTACCGTGCCAGAGTTAAGATTTGAAAAAATACACTATTCAACAAACCCAACTGGTACATATTATTACAAGTGGGATATAGAGTCTGGTGCATCTCTGGATTTTAAGTACAGAACGGGTAGTGCCAGCGTAGCCGCTTCAAAATTTTCTATTGATAGACAGGCATTATCATTTACAAAAGATTTTTCTGTATCTAACCATATAGAAAGGTTTGAAATGGGTACAAAAAGTTCAGTTTTTGCGCCAACTCTAAAATCAAGTTACATCTCATTTTTAGGTGGGGTATCCGGATTAACTAACTACAGTATGTCTGCTAATGGAAGTACAGAAAACGGTGGTGTGGCAATAGAAGGAGATAAAGCGGGTAATTTTACAGTGCTTACAAAAGGTACAACTTCAAGTAGCCTTTTAAGTAATGATGAAATCAGATTTAGAATAGACGGGTCAGGTAAGGTTATTATTGGAAAACACTCAACCACATCTCCAGGAGATTATAAACTTTATGTAGAGAAAGGTATACTTACTGAAAAAGTTAAAGTAGCAATTGCAAACACCGCCAACTGGGCTGATTTTGTTTTTGCTGAAAATTATAAACTCAAAGACTTATCAGCAGTAGAGGCGTTCATAATGGAGAATAAACATTTACCAGATGTACCATCTGCCAATGAGATGGTATCTAACGGGATGGATGTTGCAAAGATGAATGCTCTGCTTTTGCAGAAAATTGAAGAACTTACTTTGTATGTAATTAAACAAGAAAAACGATTGGTTAATTTGGAAAAGAATAAAAGTAATTAACAATTTAAGCATTAAGTTATGAAGAAAATAATATATCTTAAGTATTGTGTTTTGTTTTTTTGCTGTGTGATATTGAATAATAATGGTTTCCCCCAATGCAGCAATACCATAAACACAATTACTACTAATTGGGCAAGCCCTCAGAGCATCAACCAATGGGATTGGACGCAACAATTTTTCAATGATATGTATATTGATCAAGATGGAACAACTGGGGCTGCAATGCCTGTTCAATCTCCATTTTACTCAACCGGCCTTATTGACAATCCTAATGTATCCCATTTTCAAATTGCGAACTCAAATACACCATATGATGGAGTAGATTTCCATCCGGAAGATGGATGGGAGTTATTAGCTAAAGATTTTGGCTTACAGGTAAACCCTGTGTCATATCCCCTTTTTGCTTTATACAATAAATACACTGGGTTGATAAGGGTGTTTGTTTATATCCCAATTGCACCATTTGGAGATATGCAAAATGGGGCACTCCTAAAATTAAGTTTCGGTACTGATAGGGAAAGTGCGTTGCTATCGCACTTACAACCAATATTGAAACTATTCGGTAGTTTCAATAAAGGAAATGTTATGAATGCGCCAAACTTTTATGTCAACCAAGATGATTTCTGGTTGTACGCTGAATTTCCTACAGCATATGACCCATGTGCTTGTAATTATCAATCTATGTTGAGGTTTCAAGTAAAGTTTATTGAAGAGGCTGATATAAGTTTGAATGGTGAACTAAACGGGTTAATTAGTCAGGTTATAACAGGAGGCCCTGGTGGAAATGTTTCAACAAGTGATGGGTTTTTAGCAATTTCTGATTTTGAGTTGGAGAATTTTGAGCAAGCGTATAAATCTGGACAAAAGAGTTACAAAGAATGGAGCAAATATGCAACGCAAGCGCAAAACTTTGCAAATAATAATCAGCAATGGTTGAGCGATCAATTTAGTATTGATATCGGTAAGCTATCAAATTTTACTAAGGCAATCCCTTATGTTGGTGCTATTGTTGGAGTTATTGACTATATGATTACTGGCGGTAAAAAGAAAGAAGAAACTAAGCTTCCAACACCAATGGTTTTTGAATCAAAACAATATTTCAGTATTAATGGCGGTATGACAACCCAATCTCCTATTGTTGATAAACTGGTTTGGAACCCCGGAACAAATTTATCTGCAACAACTTCAAAACCTGTCTATGAAAACATATTGGGTGTTTTCAACTTTATTAGTGTACCACCACTTCAATATGTAACCTATAGTGGCATTAGCGATCCGGATAAAAAAATTGATCAGTACAAGCCAACTGGGGATTTTCAATATGTATTAAATCCTGCCGCAGGTTTAAAAGTAAAAGGAATTGATGTAGCAGTTCAAATTAGATATTACTCTGCCTCTTCAGTTAACCCTAATCCACCTACCTTAATAAATGAAATAGGGCTTTCAGGGTTTGTTAAACCAGTTGAATTTGGACCACCATCAAACTATGGTGGAGTTCCTATTCATGAGAGAATGAAAAATGTTGGATTTACATTTGATCAAATCCCTAACACATTCCCAAATGACGGCAAACAAATTATGCTAAGGACTGCATATGCTCCTATTGAATGTTCTAATGACATATCATTTTCCCTTTACAGGCAAAACCCAGGTTATGCTTTAAATCCATCATTTTACTACAAGTTTATAGTAGAACTTGAGAGGCTTGATGATCCAACCGGGCAAAATGTTATGTTGGTATTAACGGTTAAGGCAAATGATGTGCCTGATTGGCAAAACACTTCAAATCTTACGTTTAGTATAGATCAGGGGTCCTATGGTCTTTTGAACTATTATTACCCAGTTGAGACTTTCGTCAATGGATTAAGCGGCTCATATTACTCTGTCAATCCGGCATACCTGTTAGAACAAGACATCACATTTGAGAATCAATCTTTAAATGAAAGTAAAAGCGCGATTGGAAAAATTACCTTTAAGAATAATGTTACTATTCAAGCAAATAAGGTTTATGAAGCGGGTAAAAGCATTGAAATAAATACCACTAACCTTATTTCTAATGATAATATTTTACTTATCCCTAATCTGAGTTTTGCTTCTTGTTTTACCAATATTGAAACGCAAAAGTTTCCGGATGCGTCTTTGGTTACTTTTTGTGCTCCAGGTGGAGCATATGATGGCCATAGCCAACGGGTTGGGAAATCTGATCATCAACAATTTATTTCTCCACAAATCAACGCAATAAATATTTTTCCTTCTATAACTTCATCCGAAATCCAGTTTTATTTCAAAGATGAGCCTGATTCACCAAAAGTAATAAAAATATATACCTCACTTGGCGAGTTAATAATAAGTAAAGAGGTAAAGATTTTAAATAATTTTAAGATAGATATTAAGGATTATTTACCTGGCGTTTATCATGTAGAAACTTTCTCGAATGGAATAAGAACCATTAAAAAAGTAATAAAAATTTAACTTGTAATTTCTGAATATTTATGAGAAAAATAGTACTGCTTTCAATACTAATTCAAATTGTAGTAACCTTTCAATCGTTTAGCCAGTTGTCTCTTGATTGGAAAAGGCAGAATGCCAATTATGTAAACATAGCCTCAACTCCCAACGACCCTCTGGTATATGAATGGAGCGAATTGAGTAATACTATTCAAGGAGTTCATCTGTATATTCAATCGCATGAAGTTATTGAAGTATATGTTCAAGAGGATAATTTTCTTCTTAATTTTTCAGGCAGAGTTAGTGATATAAGTACAGACCCAGGTACTTTCTTTTTCGTAAATATTGATGTAAGCATTAATGGCGCACCCTTTTTCAATATTATGAATGGGAGTCCTTTAGCTGATTTTGTTTGGCAAAATGCTTCTCAATCCATTACTGATATTGGATCGTATAACCTTAAAGCAAAAATTACTGAGGCATCTGGAAACGCTACGATTATTGACCGCGAGTATATTGTTAAAGTAGTGCCTGCTTCACAGAAACTGTTTAAAGATAATTTTGGAAATACATTAAGATTATGGCAAGGAAATAACCCTGATTATGAAGTTCCAATTTTGATATCGGAAGGTTACGATGCTTACAATGTAACGCCACAGGAATTTTACAGAAGTGCTGCTGATTTATTGTTTGAGTGTGGAATAAAAAAAGGGTTTAAAATTTATGTTTTAGACTACAAATTTAACTCACAGGATATTAGAAACTCATCCTCAATTTACCATAGTGCAATTAATTTTATCTCAGGCATAAACAATAATACAGATATTGTGGCTTGTGGTGTTAGCATGGGAGGGATTATTGCAAGGTATTGTCTGGCAAGAGCAGAAGGTAATGGGGAAAATTTACCAGTATCTCATTTCATTACTATTGACTCCCCACATCAAGGGGCACATATCAATAACCAATTGCAAGACTTTATTAAAGACCCCGGAGGTTGTGGCAGTGCTGATGCATTTAAAAGTCATGGATTAGACAATACTGCCGCAAAGCAACTTTTAATTTACAACACATTTGATGATAATGTTCATGAGTCTTTTTATGCAGAATTAAATGGATTGAATGGCGATGGTTATCCACATAATACAAAAAATGTGGGGGTATCATTTTCAGTACCAGTAAATAACCCAATTGTAAATCCATGGCTTGAAATACAATACGCTGGTATGATGGGTTTAGGAATTTGCGGAGTTGAGGAAAGTTTTGATATGACAAGTGATGATTATCAAAGTGGGTCTTGGTTACCCGCAAGCACAGTTTCAGATGATAATGGGGAAATGTTTTGGGGAAATTTTACACTTGACAGGTTGGCAAACCCAACTTTTATTCCACATAAAAGTTCTTTAGATCTTGATAATTCAGGTATATCAAAATTTCCAATTGCAATTATTCCTAATAGCACAAGCTTTCATGATGTAGTACCTTCTGAAGTGGTTGAACCCATTATGAACGCTTTGATAAAAGAATTGGTTTATGTTCAAAACTACCAGCAAGTAAGTGATAAAAATTATATTTCATCTGATAGAATTATTGCTGGTGAAAATGTTACAACCAGCATCCCTTCAGGCTTGGCAGTAATTAATCCATCTGTTTATGCTGAATATAAAGCCAAAAATGAGGTATTGCTTGAACCAGGTTTTATGGCAGAGTTAGGGTCTGTTTTTTTATCAATTATTGGCAACATTACTTGCGATAATAATTATTCTTACCAACTAAGGAATGCAAATAATAGTTTTCCATCAAAACATAATGCAGATGAACTAGCAAATGAGATTTTGATTTACCCTAATCCCACTTCAAACTTTATTAATGTTTATCTAAAAAATAAAATGAAAGGCATCTATGAGTTAAACTTAATAGATATTTATGGAAATGTACGATTGCTTTTTGCTGGTAGGAATAATATTGAAACTATTGATATAAGCCAATTGAGCAATGGAATTTATTTCTTAATAGTTAAAAACCCAGGTGGCGCAATCATATACAATCATAAAATTGTTGTAAAAAAATAACCTTGTGTTTTAATGAAGCAAAATTTTCATGAGAACCCATAATTGGAGTATTATAAATTAAGCTACAAAAAAAGCGTGCCCAAACAGCACGCTTTTTTTGTTTTTATGCACGGAGAAGAGGTTGCTATAATTTGTTTGACTGGTTCTAAAAATATTTGGGGCATAAATCAAATTATTTCTAACAATTTAAAATCAAAAAAATTATGAAAAAAGCTATTTTAGTTTCCGTGTTTTCAATGATTTTTAATCAGGTGATTTCACAATGTACCGATTGGGCTGGTGCCCCTAACTGCACCCAAACCTCCTGCCAGTTAATTACTAATGGAAGTTTTGAATGCCTGAACTATCAAATAACTGCGGGTTGTGATTTTCAAAGCAATAAAACCCACTGCTGGGATCTTAGCCATAGTGACCCATATATACCGAGTGCTCCGGGAGGAGCGTTTTGGAATTTATTCTTTCACGAAGCTGCGCTTATTGCAAACTCAACGGCCGCCTATTCAACACAACAGAGCATGGGTATATATCAAAATGTACCAATCACTGCAGACAAACTTTACTTTTTAAAATTTAATTACAGGGTACCTTCTCAACACAATTATGGACAACCATCATTGGCATTTCCACCGCCACCTACTTACGATTACGAAGCTTTGGACAATTTTTATATTAAGCTCTCTGATAATAATTCGTTTTTGGGTAATTGTAATATTGTTGCTCTTCCTTCGCCTGCAAATACACAGCAAATAGACCATATTCAAGGCATCCAATTTTCAACAGGTATGAACAATGCAAGCTATTGTGTTAAAGCAAATGCAAACTATGAAAGTTTGTGGTTTTATGTAACCCAAAATGCAGCCAGCAACAGCCATTCAACGTTAGTGATTGATGATGTAGAAATGTATGAAGCTGATGCGGGAACAAATCAAACAGTTTCTTGTAACTCAAATATTTTTTTAGGAACTGGTTGTGCTACCATTCCGGGTGCCACTTATTCATGGTCACCTGCCATCGGGTTATCTTCAACCACCTCTCTTCAAACCAATTTGAACACGTCTTTACTATCGTTAGGAATCCATACTTACACACTTACGGTTAATTACAATGGTTGTATTATTACAGATCAGGTACAAATTACGGTGCAAGGTCCAACAGTTAACCTCGGTCCCAACCAACTTATCTGCAACGGCTCATCCGTAAACTTAAATGCCGGTGCAGGCTTTGCAAATTACCAATGGTCGCAACCCGGCACATGTTTATTTGGTGGACCAAATATGAATGCATGTGTAACCGGTAATTACTGTGTAACTGTTACCGATGCTAATGGTTGTACAGCATCTGACTGTGCGTACATTACCATATCGAACATGCCCAATATTAGCATTCTATGTACCGACCCCGATATTTGTTTAGGTGAATCTGTTACACTATCTGCTAATCCTGCATGTATTGGTTGTACCTATTCTTGGTCTCCGGGTGGGGCTACTTTTAACTCCATCACAGTTTCTCCGGCAGTAACCACTAACTATTCAGTACTTGTTACCAATGCTCAAGGCTGTTTTGATTTTGCTTCGCAACAAGTAACTGTTGATCAAAACTGCCCGCCCACATCATTATGTATGCATATTGATCAAACGGGAAATACAGATGTTGGGAGAAGGGTAACTGCTACTTCTGACGGTGGGTTTGTTGCAATTGGGGATATTTCAGGTGCTCATAACGCAGCCGACAGAGATTTATATGTTGTAAAATACAAACCCGACATGACAGTTGATTTTAGAAAAAGAATAGGCGATTTTGTTAGTGGAACAACTACTTATATTTATAATGAAAGCGGATTTGATGTAATGCCAATGGTTGATGGTTATTTGGTAGCGGGAACTGTTTCAATATCTACAACAAATACAAATATTATACTTTTAAAACTTGACCTAAACGGTAATTTTTTGTGGAGAACTACAAAAACATCAGTAACAAATGGACGAAACGATGAAGCAAGAAGAATTGTTAAATTATCCCCTCTCTCTGGTGCACCAACCCGATATTATTTAGTAGGGCATACAAATGGAGGAACTCAATTGACTGACTTTGATATTTTAATTTTTGAATTTGATCCAACCAATGGGTCAGTTATTGGCACACCTCAACGTTTTGGCGATACCGGTGTAAACGAATTTGCAACTGATGCATTAGTTAATGAGGATCGTAATGCTATAATCGTATCGGGCTTTGCCGATGTTTCAACAACTAACCGGGATATGTTTGCATTAAAAGTTTCAGCAAATCTTAGTTGGATAAGTTCATTTTACAATGGCGGTACAGGTACTGATGTGCTAAACAGTGTGGCGCAGGTCGGTAAAGATTTATTTTTTGCTGGTGCTACCAGATCATGGGCACATACAACAACTGACAATATATATCTTATGAAGGTTGATGAGTCTTTATTTACACCAACTTCTAATAAAATTTATTACTCAACAGTTGATGAAGTTGCTAATACAATTATAAAAACATCTGATAATAATTTACATTTTGTAGGAACTTACCGAAGTGGTGATGCTGTAAACATGAAAATAGATGTTAATCTTAACCAAATATGGCTGTACAAATCAACCTTAACAAGGGGGGATCTGTTCAATGGAGTTACTGAACAAACTGATGGATTATATGCCGCAGTGGGTATGTACAACGAAGGATCTAATGACGATGAATTTTATATCTCAAGAATAAAACCTGATGGCTCATCGTGTTGCAATGCTGTTTGGACTTTCTCTTCGGGAGGAGGTATAAACCCTAACTATAAGGGAGGTCAGCGCAATGGGACACTTTCTTCCGTTAAATGGGGTTTAATTGACAATACAGGTATTGAAAAGTATCTGTGTCAAAATACTTCAATGAGACTTCCAGGCTCGCAAGAAAATGAAAGTATGAATGAAATCGAATTTGATAGGGGGCTAAAAGTAATACCTAACCCAAGTAACGGAATTTTTAAATTATTGTTTGAAAACGAGTTGGAAAATATAACCGTTAATATTTACGACCTCTCAGGTCGCAAGATAAAATCCATTTCCAATCTTTCAACCATCAACCTTGATTTATCTGAACTTAACGATGGTATTTATTTGTTAGAAGCCACCGGTGACGGTTTTAGCGAACGACAAAAAATTGTGATTAGAAAATAAAGTTACCCATTACAAAAAAAGCGTGCCTAAACAGCGCGCTTTTTTCGTTTTTGTACACGGATAAGAAGTTTAATTTCCTCAAATTATAGTTATAAAACATATTTGTTCAACAATCAGAGTTAGGTAATGCCACTAATTACTGCGTTAATAAACTTATTACCTTCACTTATGATTGATTGCTTATCAGTTGCCAAGTTTAATTTTAAAGTTAAACGGTTCGTTGGTTAATTTTAAAGTTTGAAAAAAGTTACGCTTAACTTTATCAGTTTGCAGTGTAACAGTTAATAAAATATAAATACTAAAGGCGCAAACCGAAAAGCCAAAAACAGAGTAGGTAAAAAACATATAAATTGAATAAAATGAAACAAAAATTCAGGCTACTAACTTTAAGCATCTTATTTTTAGTCTTCCAAGCTAACGCACAAGACATTCTAAACTCAAGCTATCGTTGTTTGTTGCAAAACGGTAATTCGGCAATTATAAATTTAAATACGCATAAAGGAACTTGCACAATAAGCTTTGATATTGTTCCTTCACTTCCTTCAGATAAAATTATCCTTTTTAATTTATCTGAGATTACTGGTGATAATAAAACGCTGTCAATTCCAGATTCCGATGATTTTTGGTTCATCTCTTCTGAAAACAAAACGGCAACCAAACTTGTAAGAGGATATCAAATTGGCTTGGGTACAAAGAATAATTCATCAGATGAAAAGGCACAACATAACAGCGCTTGTTTTTTGAAGCAAATGGGGAATTGCTTTTATACTGAAAGCACACTTAAAGAAAATTGTAAAGACTGTATTATCATTAATACATCAATCAATAATTCATTGCATAACTTATCAGGGCTACTTTTAAAAGCCAACAAAGTTCAATTACAATAAAGATTAAAATTGTATCAATGGCGAAAACCGAAAAGCCGTAACAGAGTAGGTAGCAAACTTTAATTATCAAGCAATGAAAAAAATAATTGCATTTATCTTTTTAGGTATTCTGGTTCAAAAATCAGTTTATCCACAAGCTATTTCAGGGATCATAAATAGCTACACGAATGTAACTTCAGTTGCAGGGAACACAATAACAGTAGGCTCCACTGCCGGTTTCACAACATGCCAAAGAGTTCTGATTATTCAAATGAAGGGAGCATCTATTAACACAACCAATACATCCTCTTATGGCAACATAACTGCGTATAACAGTGCCGGTAATTTTGAGTTTGGGATTATAGCAACAATAGTTGGAACAACAGTTACCTTAACCAGCCCACTAACTTTAACCTTTGATGTTACACAGAACGTTCAGTTGGTTAGCGTTCCGGTTTACAATGGTGCGAACATTACTGCTACAGTTACTTGCCCCGCTTGGAATGGAACAACAGGAGGTATTGTGGTTTTTGAAGATGCCGGAACAACAACTTTTAATGCAAATATTAACGTGAGCGGATTAGGATTTAGAGGTGGTCAAGTTTGTTCAGGAAACTTTGGATGCAATTCTCCTGACTTCTTTTCAGCATTTTCTCCGTGTAATGCATCGCAAAAGGGAGAAGGAATTACGAATTACATTTTGAATCAAGAAATGGGGAGAGGTCATTTAGCTAATGGTGGTGGTGGTTCTGAGGATGGAAACAATGGTGGTGGTGGTGGGAGCAACTTTGCTGCCGGGGGTCTTGGTGGAGATGAGTATAATGGATGTGCAGGAGGACCTATTCAAGGTATTGGTGGTCAGGCATTAGCTTTTTCAGCTACAAAAATTTTTCTTGGCGGAGGTGGTGGTGCAGGATTTGAAGACAATGGATATTCTGTTACTCCCGGAGCAAGAGGTGGTGGTATTGTTATTATAAAATCAAACCAAATTAATGGAAATGGCTTTTCAATTAATGCAAACGGTGCATCAGTAACTGGAATTGCCGATTTTGAGAGTGCTGGTGGTGGTGGTGGTGGTGGTGCCGTTCTAATTAATTGCCCTGCTTATTCTACTACTTTAAATGTAACTGTAAGAGGGGGAGATGGCGGATCAACAAATAATACATCTGCTGGGCAAACAGCTTGCCATGGTCCTGGTGGTGGTGGTGGTGGTGGTGTATTATGGGTAAGCCCTGCCTTTATGCCTGCCAATATTTTACCTCAGTACAATGGTGGTCAACCGGGGTTGGTTTTAAATCCTTTGAGTGCTTGCTATAATACCAGCCACGGAGCTATGGCAGGAAGTAATGGTGGGCCACTCTTTAATTTGTCCATTCTGTTGGGGTTAAATACTTGCATTCCAAAAGACTTTTGTATGTATATTTCTAAACCCAGTGACAGAGACATTGGCAGAAGCGTTGTTGCAACACCAGATGGAGGTTTTATAGGAGTAGGTGACCTGCATCAAACTGCTGCTGATAGGGACGTTTATGTAGTTAAGTACAGATCCAATATGACGGTTGAGTTTGCAAAAAGAATTGGAGATTTTGGGGCTACAACATTTCAGGAAAGTGGTTTCTCCGTTTTGCCAACCATTGATAGCTATTATATAATGGCCACAACTACATCCTCTACTAATGTTGTTGATTTCGCAATTATTAAATTAGACTTATTGGGAAATTTAGTGTGGAGTTACCGATACACACCTCCTGTTACAATGGCGAATAGGAACGATTTTGGGAGCAAAATAGTACGGGTAGCTGTTACCGGAGGGGGCTTTGATTATTATGCCGTTGGTTACTCAAACTCATATACCGCACCCGGTACTGATTATAATATGTTCCTTATGAAATTTAATCCTTTGAATGGCGACCCTGACAATGCAAAATCCTTTCACTATGGCAGACCCAGCAACAATGAACAAGCTTATGATGCCATAGTTGACAACACCAATAGTTTTATCATCCTTGCAGGGGAACTAATAACTGCAGCAGGCAATAGAGAGTTGTATGCCTTAAAAGTTAATCCTACAACTATGGGCGTTAGTGGCTCACTGCTTTTACAAGGCACAGGTATTGAGTTAGCCAGTTCTTTAACCCAACCATTAAACAATAATAACCAAATATTCTTAGCTGGAAGAACTACAAGCAATACAAATACAGGAATTTATATTGTTAAAGTTGACCTCGCACCATTTACAGTTGCAGCAGGCAATGCGAAATATTTCACAAGCACAGCCCCTAACTTAGACGAATGGGCCAATAGCATTATTAGAACTGCAGATAACAATTTACTTATAGCCGGAGCTAACAGAAATCAGAATAGTATATTAATGAAGATGAATCAAACATTTGGTGTGATTTTTTCTAAAATTTCCACTTATACCTCAACCCTTGATAATTTTTTTGGGGTTGCGGAAGAAACCGATGGAGAAATAATTCAAATTGGAAATTATGCTACTTCCTTAACTGATGAAGAAATATATTTTTCAAAAGCTCTAAGTAACGGTACCAGCTGCTGTAATACTAATGTCAGTTATTCTCCTTTCAACTTTTTAACGCCATCTACAACTTTTGATCTAAAGGGTATATCTTTCCTTAAAAATAGTTGGGGGTCCAGTACTAATTATTACATGGAAAATTATTTATGCCTAAACATTGGCCCTCCTCGCTTAGCTAATCCACATCAAAATAACCCTATTGAAAACACAACAGCTTTAGGTGTTTCAGAGAAGATTAATGTTTATCCAAATCCTAGTGGAGGAAGTATTACAATAACTTATGCAGAAAGTGTCTTATCTCTCAGTTTATACGACCTCTCCGGCCGCAAAGTAAAATCCATCTCCAACCTTTCAGCTTCAACCATCAACCTTGATTTATCTGAACTTAACGATGGTATTTATTTGTTGGAAGCCACCGGTGACGGTTTTAGCGAACGACAAAAAATTGTGATTAGAAAATAACCCTTCAAAAAAATACTCTTCCAATAAAGCTGCCCCGTAAGGCAGCTTTACTTTTTTGCAGTAAACTATTTTTAAGCACTATTGTTGGAGTAACATTATATGCACCAACAACCCATTACCATTTTTTGGCTAAGACGCGATTTGCGATTGCATGATAATGCCGCGCTTTATCATGCATTAAAAACCGGCAACCCGGTGTTACCTATTTTTATTTTTGATAAAAACATACTTGATAGGTTAGAAGATAAGTACGACAAGCGTGTAATGTTTATTTATCAGGCTTTAAATAATTTGAATGATGAGCTAAAAAAACTTGACAGCACACTTTTAACCTATTATGCTACTCCGCTTGAAGCCTGGAAAAAAATTACTGATGACTACACTGTAAAAACTGTTTACACCAATCACGATTATGAGCCTTACGCCAAAGAAAGAGATGAAGCGGTAAAAAAATTTCTTGCCGCAAAAAATATTTCGTTCAACACTTTTAAAGACCAAACCATTTTTGAAAAAGATGAAGTACTGAAAGATGACAGAACCCCCTACACAGTTTTTACTCCATACAGCAGAAAGTGGAAAGCTAAGCTCAGCAACTTTTATCTTAAAGCCTACCCCACCGAAAAATATTTTAATGCTTTTTTCAAAACAGCGTTTAAAGAAATAACTCCGTTGCACGAAATGGGTTTTAAAAAAACAGTGACTGATTTTCCTTCAAATGAAATTGTAAAAGACATTATAAAAAATTACGGAGCGCAACGAGATTTTCCTTCGGTAAAAGGTACATCGCGCCTAAGTGTACATTTGAGATTTGGAACTGTAAGCATTCGTGAACTGGCAACTGCTGCAAAAAAATTAAGTGAGCCATGGCTCAATGAATTGATATGGCGGGATTTTTATATGATGATATTGTGGCATTTTCCTCACGTGGTTACGGGTGCATTTAAACCACAATACAACCAAATACAATGGAACAACAATGAGGAAGATTTTTTAAAATGGTGCAATGGCCAAACAGGTTATCCCATTGTAGATGCAGGCATGCGCGAGTTAAATGAAACAGGTTTTATGCACAACCGCGTGCGCATGATAGTGGCAAGTTTTCTTACAAAACATTTGCTGATTAACTGGCAATGGGGCGAAGCTTATTTTGCAAAAAAATTATTAGACTTTGATTTAAGTGCGAACAATGGAGGCTGGCAATGGGCAGCTGGCAGTGGTTGCGATGCTGCTCCGTACTTCAGAATTTTTAATCCTTATGAGCAAACTAAGAAGTTTGATTCAGATTTAAAGTACATACGCAAATGGGTGCCCGAATTTGAAGATTTTAATTACCCTCCACCAATGGTAGAACATACGTTTGCTCGTAACAGGTGTTTGGAGAGATATAAGGCGGTGCTGGCAAGAGAAAAATATTAATCTGCCTCTGCAACCACTTCCTTCACCTCAGGTATCATACGCTTCAATAAATTTTCTATCCCCGATTTTAAAGTAATAGTACTTGAGGGGCAACCACTGCAAGAGCCTTTTAGTACAACAGTAACAATGCCATCGTTAAACGATTTAAAATCTATGGCACCACCATCACCCTCAACAGCCGGGCGCACATACTCATCAAGCATTTGTTTGATTTGGTTTTCCAGTTCTAAAGATTCCTCTGTTGAGTACTGCACACTATTTTCTTCAATACTTGAAACATGTTCTTCCTTTTTCTCCGAACTCTTAATCCCCAATTCTGAACGCTGAACGCTGAACGCTGAATTAACACCCCTTTCCCCATTATTTAAAAATGCTTGTATAAACTCACGCAAAATATTGGTGATTTCGTACCAATCTAAATCCGCTTCTTTTGTAATGGTAACAAAGTTAGATGTAATAAAAATAGATTTCACGCCAGTAAAATCAAACAACTGAAATGCCAACGGGCATTCTTTCGCTTCTGATTTATGGTGGTATTCAACCTTACCTTCATCCAGCAACATGCGACTTGCAACAAACTTCATGCTGTTGGGGTTAGGAGTCATTTCACTGTAAACGGTATAAACTTTTTTTTGCATTTTATTATTAGTGGTTAAGTACTAAGCAATGTGGTATGATTCGCAAATTCGTATCAATTCGCTACCAGTACAACTAACTCCGAACTACCAACTCCAAACTCCGTACTATATTTGTGCAAAAGTAACAATCAATGTCTAACAAAGTTGATTTTTTAGTGATTGGTTCCGGCATTGCAGGATTAAGTTTTGCATTAAAGGCTGCGCAAAAAGGAACGGTTCACATTATTACCAAGGCCACCGAAGACGAATCAAATACCAAATATGCACAGGGCGGAATAGCAGGAGTAACTTATGCGCCTGACTCCTTTGAAAAACATATTCAGGATACGTTAAGTTGCGGTGATGGATTGTGCAACGAAAAAATTGTACGCATAGTAATTAATGAAAGCCGCCAGCGTATTGACGAACTTATAGCATGGGGAGCGAGTTTTGATAAAGACCAAAAAGGAAATTTTGATTTGGCAAAAGAAGGTGGGCATAGTGAGCATCGCGTATTGCATCATAAAGATATAACAGGATTGGAGATTGAGAGAAAATTGTTACAGCAAATTCACAGCAATAAAAATATTTCTATCAGTACACACCAGTTTGCAGTTGACATTATTACGCAACATCATCTTGGCAAATTGGTAAAGCGCTCTACTCCCGGAATTGAATGTTATGGTGCATATGTGCTTAACTCCAACACCAATAAAGTTGAAACTATTTTAAGTAAAGTAACACTAATGGCAACTGGTGGTGCTGGCCACGTTTACAAAACCACTACCAATCCCGTAATTGCAACGGGCGATGGTGTTGCAATGGCATATCGTGCAATGGCAAAAGTTGATGGCATGGAGTTTATTCAGTTTCATCCTACGGCATTGTATCAGCCAGGAGTTAATCCTTCTTTTTTAATTACCGAAGCGGTGCGCGGTTTTGGCGGTATTTTGAAAACGCAAGATGGAAAAGAATTTATGCAACGTTATGATGAACGCGCCTCACTTGCGCCACGCGATATTGCTGCACGTGCTATTGACAGCGAAATGAAAAAGCGTGGCGATGATTTTGTCTTACTTGACTGCACTCAACTTGATTTACAAAAATTTAAAGATCACTTTCCAAATATTTACGAGAAGTGCTTAAGCATAGGTATTGATGTGAGTAAGCAGTGCATACCCGTTGCGCCAGCGCAGCATTATGTATGTGGCGGAATTAGTGTTGATGAATTTGGATGCAGCACTATAAAAAATTTATATGCTGTAGGTGAATGTGCAAGCACTGGATTGCATGGCGCAAACCGTTTGGCATCAAACTCACTGCTTGAAGCGTTGGTGTTTGCTACGCGTGCATTTAATCATTCTTCAGAAAAAATTTCTCAAACAAAATTCAATGAACAAATTCCCGAGTGGAATGATGCAGGCACGCGCACACAAGCCGAACTGGTATTGCTAACACAAAGCCGCAAAGAATTACAGGAAATAATGAGCAGTTATGTGGGCATCTTCCGTAGTGATATGCGATTGAAACGCGCATTAGATAGGCTTAAGCTCTTGTATTTGGAAACAGAAGAATTGTATGAGCAATGGAATTTATCGCCACGTCTGTGCGAATTGCGCAACCTTATTAATGTTGCGTACTTAATTGTAAAAGCCGCAATGTCACGCACAGAAAACAAAGGATTACATTTTAATGTGGACAATTGAGATGAGTTCGGAGTTTGGAGTTTGGGGTTTAGAGTTACGTAACAGAATTTTTTCTGATGATTTAAATTTTGAGAAAACCGCACTTGATGTTTTCAGATTTCAGGCTGAGTTTAGTCCTGTTTACAAAAACTTTATTGCACAACTTAGCATCCAGCCAAATAATGTAAAATCCATTGAGCAAATTCCTTTTTTGCCAATACAATTATTCAAATCGCAAATTGTTGTTTGTAACCCAAAGCATCAAAGCACTAAGGACCTTGCTGGTTTTAGTAAAGAACTCTCAACTCATAACTCCAAACTCCAAACTGTATTTGAAAGCAGCGGCACAACAGGCACAACCACCAGCAAACATTTTGTAGTTGATACAGAACTATACAAAAAATCCTTTCTTAATGGCTTTAAAAAATTTTATGGCGCTCCATCCGATTATTGCATACTTGCATTATTGCCATCTTATTTAGAAAGAAATAATTCCTCTTTGGTTTTTATGGCTGATGAATTAATTAAACAAAGCAAGCATCCCCTTTCAGGATTTTATTTGAATGAGTTTGAAAAACTAAATGAAACCATTTATCAACTCATTAGCGAAAAAGAAAAATTTATTTTGCTTGGAGTAACCTTTGCCTTACTTGACTACGCAGAAGAGAAGTCTCCCCTTGGAGAATTTAGGGGGATTGGCATTGTTATGGAAACAGGAGGCATGAAAGGACGCAGGGAAGAAATAATACGTAGCGAAGTGCATAATATTTTAAAACAAAAGTTGGGAGTTGAACATATTCACAGCGAATACGGTATGACAGAACTTTTATCACAGGCTTATTCAAAAGGCAGTGGCATTTTTGAAACCCCACCGTGGATGAAAGTTTTGATACGCGACACCAACGATCCGTTTAGGATTTTAGGCAGCGGAAAAAGCGGTGGCATTAATGTTATTGACTTCGCCAACATTTATTCCTGCTCATTTATTGCCACCCAAGATTTAGGTAAAACATTTTCTAATGGTTCATTTGAAGTTTTAGGAAGGTTTGATAACAGCGACTTAAGGGGTTGTAATTTGATGGTTGGTTAATACAAATTTAAGAAGCACAAATTCACCGATTCAAAGTTTAAAATTACTTCAATACATTAGCGCCATGCAACTCACCGATCTTACATTTCTTAATTCCTTCGCCAAAGGCGATAAAGAAAAAATTGCCAAATACATTAAAATGTTTTTAGATGCCGCTCCGGGCATTATAATAAATATGGAAACACATTTGGCCAATAACGATTTAAAACAACTGCGTACTGCTGCACATTCCTTAAAACCACAAGCGGGTTATATGGGATTTAAGCAAGGCGAATCTCTTTTAAAAACCATTGAGCAATGTGCCGATACTGGTACCGATGTGGACAAAATTCCTTCTCATATTGAAACCTTTAAAACTATGTTTGAGCAGGCAAAAACGGAATTAACAACAGCCCTTTAATCACTTTTATTTTTTGCTTGTTTCTGTCAAAAAAAAACCTATACGTTTGTATTGAAAATTAAATCTTATGGCAAAGCCCACTTCCATTTTTATTGTTGATGATGATCCGGTTCAATTGCAAATGCTTACCGACCATCTTTCGTCCATGTCAAATTTTTCTATCAAAACTTTTGCTACAGGCGAAGATGCATTGAAACAGATAAGTGATATGCCCAACATTGTTTTTTTAGATTATTATTTAAACAGCATTGATAAGGATGCGCAAGATGGCTTGGATATATTGCAGGAAATAAAAAAAACAAGCCCTGCAACTGAAGTTATAATGCTAAGTGGGCAGGATAAAATTGATGTAGCTGTTGAAGTAATGAAGTATGGCGCTTTTGATTACATTGTAAAAGGCGAAAGCGCTTTTTACCGTGCCGAAAAAGCGGTATATAATTTATACCGACTTGCCAAACTAAAGCAAAATGCAGGCATGTATAAATCATTGAGCATAGCATTTGGTGTTGCATTTGTTGTGATGATAGCAATTGTTATCTATCTGGTAATGGCAGGTAAAATTTCCAATAACCCCGGCTGGGTTTAATCAAGCAGTTTGTGCTCGTAGGCATACTTTAAAAGTCCTACAACTGTTTTTGTATTTGTTTTCCTGAAAATATTTTTACGATGCGTTTCTACTGTGCGCTCGCTAATAAATAGTTTGTCACCAATTTGCGCATTGGTCATTTCAAGACCGATAAGTTTTACAATTTCAATTTCACGTACTGTTAGTGCGCTTGCGCCTTCTTCTTTTTTGCCAGAAATGTTACGCATCATCATATCTGAAATTTCTGCGGAGTAATAAACCCCTCCTCCATAAACTTTATTAATAGCTGCAACAAGTTCTTCTTTGCCGGTGTTTTTTAAAACATAACCGCTCACCCCGGCTTGCAGCATATCACTAACCACAGCCGCATCGGCATACATACTTAAAGAAATAATTTTAACTGCAATGTGTTTTTGCTTTAAAATACGGGCAAGTTCAAGCCCTCCCATTCCTGGCATATTTATGTCTGATAGTAAAATATCAGGATTGTACTTTTCAACCAACTGCAAAGCATCCGTGCCATTGTTTGCACAATCAACTATTTCAATATTCTCAACTTCTTTTAACAAAGATTTTATCCCATCAATAAGCATTTGATGGTCATCGGCTATTACAATTCTTATTTTTTTACTCATATTGCGATAATATTTTTATGCAACAGGCACCTGTATGTTTACAGTTGTTCCTTTGCCTGGTTGCGAATCAAAATCAACCGTACCGTTTAAATACTCTACTCTTGATTGTATGTTTTTAAGACCAATTCCATCAAACATTCTTATTTTTTTTGCATCAAACCCTACTCCATTATCTTCCACCATTAGTACCATTTCATTATCATGCCTGATTAGCTGTATGCTTACCTCAGTTGCCCGTGCATGTTTAATAATATTGTTTACAATTTCCTGCAACACCCTAAACAAAATATTTTCTGTATTCAGGTTCAGCCTTTGGTCAAGACCAATAGTTTGCAGTTCAATTTTTAATTTACCGGTTGATGAAATTTTATCAATGAATTCGCGCACTGCCTTTACCAAGCCTGATTTAATAAGCATATTAGGCATCATGTTATGCGAAATGGCTCGCACTTCTTTTACCGACTCATCAATAAGGTCCACTGCATTTTTAAAATTTATTTGCTGCTGTACAGGTTGATGTAAGAAAATGTTTTCAAGATTGGTGACATTCATACGTGCGGCTGATAAAAGTTGTCCTACACCATCATGCAAATCCTTGCCAATTCGTTGGCGTTCCTTTTCTTCAGCATCTATTACAGCTTGCGAACGTATTTCCTTCTGCCGCATTAGTTCCTGCTGATGTGCCTTTTGTTGTTTTAACTTAAAATGCATCCATGCAAACCAACCCGTTATTAAAATGAGCCCTATTGCAGCAAGAAGAAATATTTTTTCGTTACGCGATTTTAAAATTTCTGTGTCTTTACGATTGTTTTCAACGGTTAAAATTTTGTTTTCCGTTTCTTTCTTTTCTGTTTCATACTGTGTTCGCAACTCTTCAATTTGACGATTGCTTGTTTCGTCCAGTAACGAATCGTTGTACGCTTTGCTTAGTTTTTGATATTGCAGGGCTTTGGTAAAGTTCCCCTCTTTCTCGTAAGCATTTGCAAGCGTAGCGGTAATTCCTGCAATGGTTTTTTTTGCACCAATTTCTAACGACAACTCAAGACACTCATGCGCCTTTTTAATGGCATCATCATTTAGCCCCAGATTAAAATACACATGAGAGGTTTGTTTGGTAACCTCGCTTAGTGCATCGGCATTTCCTATTTCTATTAATAATTTTTCTGCTTTTAGATAATAACCTAACGCCTCTTTATACTTTTTATTGACAACATACAATCCTGCTATTCCCTCATAAGAAGCGGCTTCTGCATTTTTATCACCTGTTTGTATGGCAAGCGGAAGAGCCATGTTATAACTGATTAATGCGCTGTCGGCATTATTGGTGGCAGCATGGATTTTTCCAATACTGTTGTATGCCATTGCAATGTATTGAGGTTGCGGAGAAAGATTTTTTGTTACCTCAAAACATTTTCGGAAATATGGCATGGCGGTTTGGTGTTTTTCTAGTTGATAAAACAATCCGCCAAGATTCATGTAGGAGGAACCAAGCCTTTCAGGATTGACATGTCTCTCTTCAATTTTTACAGACTGAAGATAATAGTCTATGGCTTTGTTGTAATCTCCTTTGTATAAGTAAACGTTGCCAATATTATTTAAAACTGCAGCTATTCCAACAGAATCTTTTTGCCGAACATGAACTTCCTTGCACAGCAAATAATTTTCAATGGCAAGGTTATAATTGCCAACTATAGTAGCATGTATGCCTTTCATTATATACCCCTTGGCAATACCAAAATTAAATTTTACATTTTTTGATTTCTCAAGTGCATCGTTTGCGTAAGCAAGTCCAGTGTCAGGCTTGCTTTGAATATACTGCCAGCATATATCGTATAGTAATTTTATTTTAACGGTATCAATAGTAGCATTCTTCTCTGCTTTTTTAAGGCTATCAATAATTGACATATCCTGTGCATTTAAAGGAACAACAAAGCAAACACACAAACACAGAAACAGGTTACGCATGAAATAAGATTTAGTAATTTGAATGGTGCTAATCTAAAAGTATAAGAGATTTTAAGCAATGATATTTGTAGTGATTATTAATGATAATGTCCGCAGAAGATTTTCTCAATTATTTTTCTTGTACGTACCGCAAGTTAGGTTTTCTTTTAAACTTAAATTTGCAACCTATTTAATTTTTATGAAGACAAAAACATCTTTCAACAAACTGTTATTTACTTTTATCGCTTTACTAAGTTGTACTTTATCAAATGCACAAGATACTTTTTATAAAGCATATGGCAATACTCAAAGCTATAATTTCAGAGCAAACGCCATTTGTAATGTGAATGGAATTGGTATTGGTTATTTGGTAGCCGGTGAGCGTAACACACCTACTACCGGAAGCAGCGATGTGTGTGTTATACACATTAACGATAGTGGTGCAGTGCAATGGAGCAAAACTTATGGAGGAAGTAATGATGATGTGGCATGGGATATACATCCAACCCAAAATGGTAATTACATAGTGGCAGGAAGTACCAAAAGCGCTAACGGTGCTTTTGATATGTATGTGCTGGTAATTGATTCTGCCGGAGATGTGCTTATGTCCAAAACCATTGGTGGACCAAATTTAGATATTGCTTACTGTATTTCGCCAACTACCGATGGTGGTTTTGTTTTAGCCGGGCGCACACAAAGTTTTGGTGCAGGCAACGAGGAGTTTTATCTTATAAAAGTGAATAGCACACTGACTGTGGAATGGAGCCGCACTATTGGCAATACCAATCCCGATTATGCAGCATGGGCAGAGGAGTTACCCGATCAAAGTATTATTACATGTGGCTACTCTGTTATTAATGGATGGGATATTTTACTTGTAAAAACGGATAGCATTGGAAATGTGCAATGGAAAAAAAATTATGGCACACCAACAGAAAACGAATACGCTTATGTTGTTAAACCCACGCCTGATGGCGGTTATATTACGGCAGGCGACCAAACATCAAATGGTGGCGCTACGCGCAAGGCGTTAATCTCAAAAGTAAATTCATCCGGAAATGTAGAGTGGTGTAAAAGTTTTTTAGCAAACGGGTTCAGCAAACTCAACGGCATTTATGTTGACTCAACAGGTTTTGTTTTTACGGGTTATGTAGTAAACAACGGGCAAACGGATGCATTGGTTATTAAAAGCGATTTTAATGGCGATACTTTATTTGTAAAAGCAATTGGTAGTGTAACAGCATCTGATTACAGCGAAAAAATTATTCCTGATGGACTAGGTGGTATGGTTATAGCAGGACATACTTCCTATGTTGGAAACTACGGCACTGATTTTTTATTGATTAAAGCTGATAGCAATGCCAATGCAGGTTGCTACAGCAACTCTATTGCAGTTACTGTTACTAACTTAGCTGTGAACGCTGCTAATTTTGGTAATGCGGGTTCTGGTGCCAACGCTGTAAATTTTTCTACAACAGAATTAGCTGCTCCCGTAACCGATACCGTTTTTTGTAGCAGTATTTTATCATCGGTGCCTGAGTCTTCAAACAATAATTTCTTTTCGGTTTATCCTAACCCTGCCACAAATGAGATAAATATTTCTTTCAAAGAAAATAGCATCAGCAATGCTAAATACATTTTTTATAATGCAAGAGGTGAGGTAATATTAAATGGAACACTCTCTCCAAAGCAAAGCATATTGATTAATGAATTAAGCAAAGGAATTTATTATCTCAAAATAATTACAAAGGATTTTAGTGTTGTAAAAAAGGTGGTGAAGGTGCAGTGGTAAGAGACAACTTTAGTTGTCATTATGTTATTTACATTTTTAAAGCTGAACTCGGACATTAACCTCAACAACATCAGGCATTAAGTTTACGGAAACCATTGTTCCCATACCATCACATTTCTGAATCCTGTCCAGGCATTAGCGCCTTCCACATAAAAAGTGTCCTGCTGCATAATCGCTTTACCTTTATCTAACCAGCCCCCTCCAGCAGATATATTTATTTCATTAGTCCATTCACCCACATTTCCACGAATATGATCCAACTCATTTCTTTTTTGATGAGTAGGAAATGATGGATAGGAAATTGGCTCTTTCTGCAACACAAAATTATTGCACGGAAGAATATTGCAAACTACAAAAGGGATGTCATTAGAATCAAGTTTGGAAAGCAGTACACGGTCATTTTTAAAGTAGGCTTCATTTACCGAATCGTTAAACAACAGTATTTTCCTTCTTTCCGTTAAATTAGGAAGACCATAGTCAGGGTAGTATTTTACTTTTTCGCCTGGCTTTATTTTATAATAAATTCCCTCAAAGTATTTTGAAGAGGTAAAATAAGTATTCCGGTTGGGAGCTGTATCAAATTCAATTTTGTTGAGTTTAACGAGCAATTGTTCAAAAACCCTATCGGACCGCCATTGGGAAAAATCAACCGCTTGCAGTTGAGTAATACCCACTATTGGTAGCATCTGGTTTTTAGGATGCCTCAGGTAAAGTTCCACATTCTCCTTAAGACACGGGTAAGGCATCCACACCAAAGTATCGGGCAAAGTAGCAATGTATTCATTGGAGTTCATGCCAAAAACACGGGCAGTCCAATACATGTACTCCAGCCATTCAATATTACTGACTTCCGCTTTATCACAATACAAGTTGTCGCCAATTTTTACACCCCAATAAGGTTTTTGCAGGAGATAATAATTGCTTTCATTTATCCTCTTGGCAGGTGTGCACCTTATCATAAACAATATGATGAAGGAGATTATAATTTTTAAATGATTGCAATAAAATTTACAGCGCATTCAGTGTTTGCTGGGATTGTAGCATTAATAAATCTCACGGTAAATATATATCTGTTAGCATTAAATGAAATATACAAACCATTTAAAAAAACTCTTGAAAATGCTGTTTAGTTGCCTGTAAATTTTTTACACACCCCCAACATCTCCCACTCCAATTAAAACCATTAAAAACTACATTTGCCACTTCAAAAAATGAAGAGTAAAAAATTATCCGAGGTAGCAGTGGGTCATAGCTGCGTTATAGATTCTTATACCGATGATGAGATAAAACTCAAACTGATGGAAATGGGATGCCTGCCTGGTGAAGTAATTAGGATAGAGCGGCTGGCTCCTCTTGGTGACCCTATTGCCATAGAAGTAGCTGGCTATACTTTGACAGTTAGAAAAAGTGAGGCCCAAACCGTTTTAATAAATACTATTGATTAACTTTTTAAATGCTTTACAGCCCTGCGCTAAAATAAATTGTGAGCGAGAGAAAAATTAAGGTTGCTTTAATAGGAAATCCCAACAGTGGTAAATCTACTTTGTTTAATTCCTTAACAGGATTAAACCAAAAAGTTGCCAACTTTCCGGGCGTTACGGTTGAAAAACATGTAGGCAATTTTACCTACAGCGATGTAATGCTTGGCGTTAATTATAACATTGAACTTACCGATTTGCCTGGTACTTATTCCATATATCCTAAAACGCTTGATGAGCAAATTCCTTTTAGGGTTTTAATTGACAAAAAAGATGAATCGCACCCCGATAAAGTAATTGTTATTGCCGATGCCACCAATCTTAAACGCAGCCTTTTCCTCTGCTCGCAAATTATAGATTTAAAAATTCCGGTGGTGCTGGTGCTTAATATGATGGATATGGTGAAGGAACAGGGCATTAACATTGACATTCAAAAACTTCAAAACGCATTAGGAGTTTTTGTTATACCGTGCGTTGCACGCAAGGGAGAAGGAATAGAAGACATAAGAAATGCAGTTGTCAATAACCACGATATGCTGCAAAACGATTTTATAGACAGCCGCTCTTTTGCTCCGCTTGTTACAGATAGCATTAAGTATATACTTAACATTGATAACAATTACACCGCTTTTCAAATCGCCAATAATTTTGAGAAAGTTGATTTATCCTTTATCAGCAATGAAAAGAAAAAGGAGATTGGAAAAATAATTTATCAAGGTCATTTTACCTCATCATCCATGCAAGCTGCCGAAACACTGGAACGCTATAAGGTAATTAGCCTGCTGATGAAAAGCTGCGTAACACATAAAAACGACCGCCAGCAAAAATCATTTACATCAAGGCTTGATAATATTCTTACGCATAAAGTGTGGGGCTATGCCATTTTCTTAACCATACTTTTTCTCATCTTCCAGGCCATATTCACGTTTGCACAAGTGCCTATGGATATAATTGATGGCGCTTTTGCAAGCCTGAGCGATGCTGTAAAAAATGCTCTGCCCGCAGGCGAAATCAATGATTTAATTGTAAATGGTGTTTTAGCCGGGCTTGGCGGCATAGTCATTTTTGTTCCGCAAATTGCCATGCTGTTTTTGTTTATTGCCATATTAGAAGATACAGGCTATATGGCTCGCGTTAGTTTTATAATGGATAAACTAATGCGCAAATTTGGGTTAAACGGTCGGAGCGTAATTCCTTTGATAAGTGGTGTGGCATGTGCTGTGCCGGCCATACTTGCTACGCGCACTATTCAAAGCTGGAAAGAAAGGCTCATTACCATTTTTGTTACCCCACTAATGAGTTGCTCTGCAAGGCTTCCTGTTTACACGCTTTTAATTTCCATTGTTATTCCACGCGATTATGCTTTTGGTTTTTTAAGTATGCAGGCAATGGTAATGATGGCTATGTACCTCATAGGTTTTTTTGCCGCCATTGGTTCGGCATTGCTTATGAAGTGGTTTGTAAAAGCGCGTGAAAGAGATTTTTTTATCATGGAATTGCCCGTTTACCGCTCTCCACGCTGGAAAAATATTTTGCAAACCATTATTGAAAAAGTTAAAATATTTTTGTTTGATGCCGGTAAAGTTATCATAGCTATTTCTGTAGTGCTTTGGTTTTTAGCATCGCACGGCACAGGCGATTCTTTTAAATCTACTGACAAAAAATTACACATTAACGAAACCAATGGATTGCTTACAGAACAAGAAGTAAACGAACTGGAAGCGCAAAGATTAGAAGCCAGCTATGCCGGTAAAATGGGTAAATTATTAGAGCCCGCCATTGCACCTCTTGGCTTTGACTGGAAAATTGGCATTGCATTAATAACATCGTTTGCTGCCCGCGAAGTTTTTGTAGGAACTATGTCAACCATTTACAGCGTAGGTAAAGACAATGAAGACACTGCCACCATTCGTGATAAAATGCTTACTGAAAAAACTGAAGTTGGAACACCACGTTACTCGCTTGCAACAGGCTGGTCGCTTATGTTGTTTTACGCATTTGCCATGCAGTGCATGAGTACGCTTGCTGTTGTAAAACGCGAAACCAATAGTTGGAAATGGCCTCTGCTGCAATTTGCTTACATGAGCGGGTTGGCATATCTCTCAAGTTTTATTGTTTTTAATCTGTTGAAGTGATCGGGTCAATTTTTAATTGTGAATGGCGAAATGCACTAAACTTTATTTATCTTTTCTCTTTAATTTAAGAAGGAGCTTTTATGGCACGATTAAATATTGAACAATTAGAAACAGCACTTAAAAAATATGTACCTGCAAAAGCACTGCACTATTGTGTTGATTGGATTGCACAGAATAATATTAGCCTGCGCATTTCTAAAAGCAGACATAGTAAGTATGGCGATTATCGTCCGCCCTTTAAAGGTGCCGGGCATCGTATTTCCATTAACGGAGACTTGAATCCATACGCTTTTCTAATAACATTTGTTCACGAAGTTGCTCACCTCAACCAATGGAAACATTACAAAGCCATTTACGAACCGCACGGCAAACTCTGGAAAAACGAATACAAAAAGCTGATGATGCCTTTATTGCACGAGCATATTTTTCCTGCCACGGTTGTTACAGCTTTAAAAAACTATATGCATAATCCGGCAGCTACCAGTTGCACCGATCACGATTTGCTAAAGGCTCTTCGAGAGTTTGATGTCGAAAAAAATGAATGGCTTACGCTTGAAGAAATTGAAATGGATGCAACATTCAGAATAAGAACCGGCAGAAAGTTTATTAAAAAACAAAAGCTCCGTAAAAATTACTCTTGTATTGATGTAAGAACAAAAAGCATTTACATGATTAATCCGCTTACAGAAGTGCAGGTGATTATGTAAAATAATTTTCCACTTTTCTTTTTTCTTCAACCCGCTATTCTATTTTTGAAAAGTAAAATTAAAGTACATGTTAACTGAAACACTTACAAAGAGAAAACTTCAGGCATCGGCAATGGCTGAATCTCTTATTGGTTCTGAAATTATAAAGCTGGCAGCAGAGATAAACGAAAAAATAAAACAAGGCGAAAAAATTTACAATTTTACCATTGGTGATTTTGATCCTAAAATTTTTCCAATACCTGATGAGTTGCGTAATGAAATTATAAATGCTTATATAGCTGGGTACACTAATTACCCTGCCGGCAATGGCGAGCCTGAATTGCGAAAACAAGTTGCCTCATTTATTGAACATTACCAGGGTTTAAAATACAAGCCTGAGGAGTTTTTAATTTCTGGTGGAGCGCGCCCGCTTATTTATGCTATTTACAAAACTGTACTTGATGCAAATGATAAAGTAATTTTTCCCGTGCCATCATGGAACAACAACCACTACTGCCACCTCACCAATGCACAACAAATTTTAATTGATGCATTGCCTGAAAATAATTTTATGCCAACAGCAGCATCCATAAAGCCGCATATTAAAGATGCCACACTTATTGCTTTATGCTCTCCGCTAAATCCTACTGGCACTGTTTTTACAGAAGACAACTTGTGCGAAATTTGCGAATTGGTGCTTGAAGAAAATAGCCGCAGAGCCGCTACCCAAAAACCGCTTTATGTGATGTACGATCAAATTTACTGGATGCTTACTGCTGGCAACACCAAACATTTTGATCCGGTTTCACTCTACCCTGATATGCGCAACTTTACTATATACGTTGATGGCTTGTCAAAAGCATTTGCGGCAACAGGAGTACGTGTGGGATGGGCCTTTGGTCCGTTTGCTATCATTGATAAAATGAAGTCCATTCTTTCTCATGTAGGCGCGTGGTCTCCTAAAGCAGAACAGGTAGCTACTGCAAAATATTTATCAGACAAAATAGCCATGGATAATTATTTATCTCATTTTAAGAGTGAAGTAAACAAAAGGCTCATTGGTTTTTACGAAGGGTTTCAAAAACTGAAAGCAGAAGGATTGCCCGTTGAAGCTATAGAACCGCAGGGGGCTATCTATCTTACAGTGCGGTTTAATATTATTGGAAAAAAAACAACAGAGGGCCATGTAATTGCAAACTCAAATAATATTACAAATTACCTCATTAATACAGCAAAAACAGCCATGGTTCCGTTTAGTGCATTTGGTGCAAGCGATAGCAGCGATTGGTTCAGGCTTAGCGTTGGCACAAGCAGAGCAGAAGATATTGACACGGTAGTTAATCTCATTGCAAATGCACTACGCCAACTAAAATAAAATTGCTCAGTTACGCTATGAAAAAAACCTTGCTTGCATTATTTCTTTTTACTATACCAATCAATAGTAGTGCGCAGGAATATTTTTTTAAGGAGATAAACGCTTTTAAGTTTTCGCCCCTGCGCATGGTTGACCCCATAACACCAGGGCTTGAATTTTCTTTTGAAAAACAACTTCTTCCAATAGCATCTGTTCAATTAACTGGTGCTAAACTCATGATCATGTTTCCGGCATTGTCAAACCCGATAACAAATCTTGAAGGCACACGTTGGGCGCTTGAAGTGAAATACTTTTTAGCACAGGCAAAAAAATCTGTTTGGTATGCTTCGTTTGAAGCCGCATTTGTGCAATCGGAATACAACACCATTTTAAATTTTAGTTATTATGATGATTCCATTCATGTGAAAAAGAAAACTACATCCTTAAATTTTAAAACCGGTTTTTATTTTGACTTTAAACCCATAGTGCTCGATTTTTACGCAGGCATTGGTTTAAAATTCCGCAATGTGAGGCATGAGGAAAGGCTTAACCCGCGCGATAACCTATATAATGAAATTCTACCTTACAATCCCCACTACTTTGCCTCCCAGGAAACCCGCAAACTCAAATTCAATGTTCCTTTAGGATTTCGGGTAGGATATAATTTTTAATCTGACAGAGAGTATAATTTTTTCAAGTATCTATTGTTTTATTGTGGAATCATACTATATTTGAACAAACCTTCTGAAGATGTGTACAAAACTATCTGTCGTAGTGCTACTAACTGTAGCAGTAATATTTTCTGCTTGCGAGTCAAATCACATGTTTAAGTCCGAAAAAAAAATTAAAAGTGATATACAGGGAACTTGGGATATGATAATATTTAAAACTGATGAACTTGACCAAACTTGGATTTTTACTTCGGATAGTCTGTATCTGCTCAGGCAAGAATCTTTAGGTTCTTCAAATTATGATACAGTTGATGTAGTTGACTATAAAATAGATGTTACAGTTTCGGCACCTTACGTTATTGTAGATGGAATAGAACTTGACCCCGAATACAATAAAAAGTGGACCATTACACAACTTGACACCAAGGTACTTGCCATCGCATGCGATTATAAAAATGGTGGTGTATTGCAGAAAGAGTTTGTGAAACGATAAATCATTTTTACTAAAAGTATTTTTCAGCTTCTTTTGATACAAGCATTTTAATGGCAAAAGCTAAAGCAGTTTTTATTTGTCAGAGTTGTGGCGCTAATTCCCCTAAATGGATTGGTAAATGTCCTTCATGTAATGAATGGAATACTTACGTAGAAGAAATTGTAACGCCACAACCAAAAGAAGTTTCGCGAGCTTCAACAAAAAATTCGCAGCCGCAGTTGCTTGAACAAGTTGAACTATCAGAACAAAACCGACTTGTTACACACGATAATGAATTAAACCGAGTGCTTGGCGGAGGTATAGTTCCCGGCTCATTAGTTTTAATAGGTGGCGAGCCCGGCATTGGCAAATCAACTTTAATGTTACAGCTAGCACTATCGCTTTCAGGAAAAAAAATTCTTTATGTATCGGGCGAAGAAAGTGAACAGCAAATACGAATGCGTGCCGGCAGGGTTGATATGAAAAACGCTAGCTGTTATGTTCTTACCGAAACTACCTTGCAGGTAATTTTCAAACACCTCGAAAATATTGAGCCTGATATTTTAATTATTGATTCTATACAAACTTTATACAGTACACTTATTGAATCTGCTCCCGGCAGCGTTTCGCAAATAAGAGGTTGTGCCGGAGAATTGCTGCGCTACGCCAAAGAAGAAAATGTTCCTGTTTTTTTAATAGGGCATATTACCAAAGATGGTGTTATTGCCGGACCTAAAGTTTTAGAACACATGGTTGACACCGTTTTGCAATTTGAAGGTGACAGGCATCACGTTTATCGTTTGTTGCGTTCTTCTAAGAACCGTTTTGGATCTACATCCGAACTTGGTATTTACGAAATGCATGGTAATGGTTTAAAAGAAGTAACCGATCCCGGTGAAATATTAATTTCACAGCGCAATGCCGAACTTAGTGGTATTGCCATAGCTTGTAACTTAGAAGGCATGCGTACCATGCTTATAGAAACGCAGGCATTGGTGAGCAGTGCTGTTTATGGCACACCACAGCGCTCGGCAACAGGGTTTGATATACGCAGATTAAACATGTTGTTGGCCGTGCTTGAAAAACGATGCGGTTTTAGGTTAGGAGCAAAGGATGTTTTTTTAAATATTACTGGTGGCATTCGTGTAGAAGACCCTGCCATAGACCTTGCAGTTACTTGCGCCATACTCAGCAGCAACAGCGATTTAGCCATTCCGCCTCAAACATGTTTTGCAGGCGAGGTTGGTTTGTCGGGTGAAATAAGGCCTGTTTCCCGTATTGAGCAACGAATTAAGGAAGCGGAAAAACTGGGTTTTAAAAAATTCTTTTATCCTTCCTTTAACGAATCTTCTATTAATAAAAAATCTTTCTCTAATATTGAGTTGGCTGCTGTAGCAAAAATTGAAGATGTTTTCCAGTTACTTTTTGGGTAAAAAAGGATTGTGAGAAGGATTGTTTTAATTCACTTCATATTCCAATTAATAAGTATGTTTGTATCTCAATTCAGCAGATTTAAAAAATGAAATTTGGCGTAGTAGTTTTTCCGGGCAGCAATTGCGATGATGACATGGTTTATGTTTTAAAAGAAATTTTAAAGCAGGATGTTGTAAAACTTTGGCATAAAGAACATACATTACAAAATTGTGATTTTATTGTACTTCCCGGTGGTTTCAGCTATGGCGATTATTTACGCAGTGGCGCTATTGCACGCTTCTCCCCCATTATGCAGGAAGTAATTGAGTTTGCAAACAAAGGCGGATTTGTTTTTGGCGTATGCAATGGATTCCAGATTTTGTGCGAATCGCATTTATTGCCTGGAGCATTGCTCAGAAATACCGATGGTAAGTTCAGTTGTAAAAATGTTTTTGTAAGAGCCGAGACTGATGAAACTATTTTAACCTCATCATTGCGAATTGGCAAAGCGTTAAAAATTCCCATTGCACATGGCGAGGGTAGATTTTATGCCGATGAAAAAACCATGCTTAACCTACGCCAAAACAACCAGGTAATTTTTCGTTATTGCAACAGCGAAGGACACATTGTTGATGATGCCAATCCCAATGGCTCACTTGAAAACGTGGCTGGTATATGCAACGAAAAAAGAAATGTATTTGGTATGATGCCTCACCCTGAGCGCGCCTGCGATGCTAACCTCGGTAATACCGATGGATTAGGTGTAATGAAATCTATTTTGAATTACGTGGAAGCGTAAATTATAAAAGGAGTCATCAACAACAAATTCCTGAATCAAAGGTAGCTACCATTCTAACAAACTTTCCTTTGGGGGCTTTCCCACTTAAGAATAATTGATAAGCACCTCCTTTTTCTCCACCACTAAAAATTATAAAATCCGGTTTCCCGTCATTATCTAAATCCCCATCCCATATCAGCTGGAAGGAAAAAAAACTTTCAGAAATTAACTGTACTTTTTGGGTTTGCCGGTCTTTTAAAATTAATTTTTTAAGAATGGTATCAGCAGAAATAAAATTTTCCACCTCTAATAAAAATTCTCCGTTGTTTAAGCCCACTATTCTTTTACCTTTAGTTAGGCTATAATCAGGAGTGGAGAAAAGATTGGTAAATGAGCAACTGCTATTATCACGACCCTCTTTCATCTCACTTTTTGACGCGATAACAAACAACGGCTGAATTATTGAATCAATCATCACAACTGTTCTATAACCAGTTGTATAAAAAACTGGAACAATTTTTTTTATTTCAGTCGCATCACTATATTCAGATTGAAAAAAACCATAGTAATTGTAAGATGATGAAAAGTAATTATTTTCTCCGCAGCCACCATTAGGAACCAACAGGTAATATGATTCAGTCATTTTGTTGATGTCATTGCTTAAGTATGCACTAAACACATAGCCGGTATCATTCTTATATTTTACATTAACCCACTTGCCCCACATTTCGTCCACAAGAATATCATGCTCCTTTTCATTTCGTGAAATAACAACAACTAATTCGGAAAATGGAATTATAGTAAGTACTTTACTGAAAGAATCTGGTTTATCTCTTAGCTTTAACCCATTCAAAGAAATTACCACATTTTCGCCCGGCTTGCATAAAACAGTTTTTTCTGGTGGAGAATACTCATAGATGTTTTGTGAATTGGAGATATAACTAATCAACAACCCAAAAACAATTAAAGTAATTTTCATATTTTATATTTCAATTCAAAGCTAATGAAAAGAACTTTGAGCTGGTTCACTCTTGTTTTATCCCTGAAATTTCCTTTTCCATTTTCTTTCCATCTGATGTTACAATAATGTAAGCAAATGCTTTTATTTTGCTTTGGTAAAAATCTTTGAGCGTTCCCCTAAAAATAATTTTTCCCGAAAGATCATAAATAATCACTTTGTCATTTTCAGTAAAAACATTTTGTGGTTGCAATACTGTGTTTGATATAGCTGTGGTTCCCATAAACTCATAAGCCCCTATATCAATTGCGTTGCCTTGAGGCCGTGGATTGTTTTCTAAATCAGTTAATGGTGCTGAACCGTTGTAATAAGAACTTCTTCCTGCATTTACTGCAACACTGTTTACAAGCAAATGATAATTGTTGGCACTAACATTTACAAACAAAGCCGCTGGCACAGCAATAACAGAACTACTATCTGCATATGTTTGTTGTTGCCATTGTGCCAGTGTCATATTTGAATTGCCGCCATCGTTACTCATTCGGTTGGTTAAAATATTGTTGTTGCTTTTAAATCCCGACATACTTGCAGCATCTACACTTATGCTTCCTCTGAAAGTATGAGAACTATAAAATATATTATTAAACACTTTATTATTTATGCTGCCATCACTTACATTTAATGCCCAGCGTCCGTCATTGGGTTGTAAAATGGTGTTGTTTACAATTACATTGCCCGATGCAGGGGCACCGCCATCAATCATATAAAGTGATATTCCGCTCGCGTGGTTATTGTAAAGCAAATTATTTTGGATGATGGAATTTTGCACACCATCACAGTTAATACCTGAGCCACCGCCAACTCCATTATTGTAAATAATATTTTTTTCTACCAAAGCATTAGAGATAATTCCATCTCCACCCAAACTCACATCGCCATTCATGTGAATGCCACAATCACTGTTGCCCCAGCAAATGTTGTTTCTAATTATAGGATTATCGGCAGAGTTGCTGAAATAGATTCCATGCTGCTGCACAGAGCGGCTGCACTCATTATTTTCAATGATAATGTTTTCACTAAAACCTGTTAAAATTCCCCAAACCCCATTTTGATCACATTTATTATTTGTGATTATTACACCTTCGTTTATTACTGACCGGATACCTGCACGCGGCACACCGTCAACCTCAAAGCCATCAATAGTTACATAGCTTGCGCCTTCTAAATTAATTCCATCACTTGTTGTTGCATTAGGTGAGTTAATTATTACACCAGGCTGTGCTTTAAAAATTATTCTTTGCAGCGCTGTTCCACTCGTGGTATGATAAAAACCTGCATAAGTTCCAGCAAGTACAATTACGCTGTCTCCTGCATTAACCAAATTAGAAACATACTGGAGTGTTTTAAAAGCATTTAGTTGCGATAAACCGTTATTGCTGTTGCTGCCGCTGTTAGACACATAATATGTTTCGGCATTTACATAATAGAAAAGAAAAAGTGCGGGTAATAAAACCTTACATTTAAACATAGCTTGTGGATTAAGAATTTAATGCAAGATAATTCCAAACAAAATCAATTTTAGGGCAGTAAGTGTTATTTTCTTACAATTTCTGCAAACTAAAATAGGTTATGATAAATACTTGCCCACAATAGGCATCCTTCTTCCTAAGCCAAAAGCCTTGGAAGATATACGCAGTACGGGTGCAAATTGTTTGCGTTTGTACTCGTTTGTATTTACCATCTTTAAAATACGTTTCACCAATGCCTCGTCATAACCGGAATCAATAATTTCTTTCGGACCCTTTCTTTGCTCTATATATGCGTGCAATACTTTATCAAGTATTTCATAATCGGGCAATGAGTCAGAATCTTTTTGTCCGGGTCTGAGTTCAGCTGAAGGCGCTTTTGTTAAAATATTTTCAGGAATAATTTCTTTTTCACGATTAATATAATCGCAAAGTTCATACACTTCTGTTTTATACAAGTCTCCTATTACACTTAAACCACCGCACATATCACCATACAACGTTCCATAGCCTACTGCCAGTTCGCTTTTGTTAGATGTATTTAAAAGTATATTACCAAACTTATTTGACAAAGCCATGAGCAACGTTCCCCTTATGCGTGCCTGAAGGTTTTCTTCTGCAACATTAAAAGGCAATTCCTTAAACAAAGGCTTTAGTGAATTTAAATATTGATTATAAATATCTTTAACGGAAATAAGTTCAGTTTTAATACCCAAATTGTTACACAACTTTATTGAATCATCAATCGAATGACCACTCGAAAACTCAGAAGGCATCATTACAGGAAGAATATTTTCAGCTCCTAATGCATCACAGGCAAGCAATGTTACCAAAGCAGAATCTACTCCGCCCGATAAACCAAGAACCGCCTTTTTAAAACCCATTTTTTGAAAGTAGTCTCTAATACCAAGAGTTAGTGCTTGGTATATAAGTTCAGGTTTTGTGCTGAGCGTTTGTTGTTCTTTGTTTTGCGCTTGATTTTTTGCGTCACGTATAATCTTGTTTGTATCAAGGACAAAATAATCTTCTTCAAAATATTTTAACTCTTTTATTACTTCTCCGTCAGCATCCATTATAATACTGCCCCCATCAAAAATAATTTCGGTTTGCGCACCAACATGATTGACGTAAAAAATAGGAAGATGATATTGTAATGCATTTCGCTTTAAGATAGCTTTCCGCTGTTTTGCATGTTTATAATCAAATGGTGAGGCGGCAATATTTACAATAAGATCGGGGCGTTCCTTTATTAATTCCTCCATAGGCGAATGAATGTAAAGTGGGTCATCCTCCACATTCCATAAGTCCTCGCAAATGGTAAGTGCAATTTTTTTCCCTTTCAGTTCAATACAATTAAACTTTCTGTTAGGTTCAAAATAGCGGTACTCATCAAATACATCATAAGTTGGTAAAAGTGTTTTGTTAACGATGCTTTTTATTTTGCCATTCTGAATAAAACAAGCCGAGTTAAATAAGTTTTTCCCTTCTAATACAGGATTAATAGTAGGTACTCCAATGATAGCAGCAATGCCTTGGCAATGAATGGCAATATTATTTATAGCCTCCATACATCGCTTTTCAAAATCGGCAAATTCCAAAAAATCAAGAGGCGGATATGCACACACTGCAAGTTCTGCAAATACTACCAAATCGGCATCATCAGCTTTTGCTTTACTGATTTGTTCAATAATTTTTGTTGTATTATTTTCAAAGTTACCTACGTGGTAGTTCAACTGTGCAAGTGCAATTTTCATTTCTTAAAAGTTGGGCAAATGTACATGTATAAAAAACAAAATCCCGTCCCTCCTGAGGAGGGACGGGATTAAAAAAATCTTCTAAAAGCATTAGAACATTATTCCTAAATCTAATGCTAAAAAGCTACTTGTTGCTTTGTATCCTTCCGTATCATCAATATCCAAAAATCCATTGTTAAATGTTATTCCCACCAATACTGCCGTTTTTCCACCTAAAGAGTATTGTGCGCCCAACCCTGCAAGAAAAGAGAGATTAAATGCGTTGATGTCTGACTTAACACTTACATCATCTTCCTTTTCGCCATTTATTTCATTATCTGCTTTTGCCTTAATGTTAATCCCAGGGGCAAAACCAAATTTGCCGAAGTAGGTAATGTACCCAATTTCGTTTGTTTTTAACTTCATTGCTATCGGCAGCTCTATGTATTGCAATGTAAGAGATTGCTTGTAGGAGTATATAGTTCCTGGTGTAATCTCTTCTTCTGATTTAGTTTTTCCTCCTCTGTAAGAAACTTCAATACCTGTTGCCAAAGCATAGTTTTTTGAAAAATGATAGTCTGCCATCAACCCATATGCAAAACCTAATTTCGAACCATCGCTTTCTATGCTTTTTGTTTCTGACTTAAGCCATGCTATTGTTGGTGCAACTTTTAATCCAAATGCAAACTTTGTGTCGGAGTCTTGTGCTTTTAAAATTATTGATGCACTTACTAATGCTAATGCAATTAAAAATACTTTTGTTCTCATTATTTTTTTCGATTTATGTTTAATGGCGCAATGATAAATAATTTTCTAATGATGTTTTTAGCTATTCTCATTTGTTTTACAGGCTGCAAGACTGATAAAAATAAACCTGATGTAGATAACATTTCTGTTTCTTTAGAATTTAACCGCCTTGATAAGGACATTTTCTCAATAAAAGATTCGTTAACAGTTAGTGATTTAATCTTGTTACAAACAAAATACAATAGCTTTTTTGACATCTATTGCCGAAACATGCTAAGGCTGCCTGCTCCCAATGACTCTCTACAGGTTGTTCAATTAAATGGTTTTAAAAACGACCCAGACATTAAAAATGTGTATTCTGCTTCTGATTCTATTTATACAGAAGGAGAAGTTGAAAGAATAAAATCAGGCTTGACAACCTTTTTTAAACATCTCAAGTACTATTATCCCGAAAAATTCACCCCTGAGGTAGTAACATTTATCTCGGGATTTAATTATAATGTTGTTACTACCGATAGTGTGATGGGTATTGGGCTTGATATGTACTTAGGTGGTGATAGCAAATTTTATCCTTCGCTTGGTTTTCCTAAATATATGTTTCGTAAATTTTCCAAAGAGTATATTGTAAACGATTGCATAAAAGGGTGGTTTCAGAGTGAGTATGATGTTGAAACGGTAAAGAAGGAATTATTGAATCAGCTCATTTACGAGGGAAAACTACTTTACTTTTGTGATGCTATGGCGCCTGATTTGCACGACTCTGTTAAAATCGGATACACAGGCGAACAATTAAAGTGGTGCAGAGAAAACGAAAAACAGGTGTGGTCATTTTTTATTGAAAAAAAATTATTGTTCAGCACTAATCAAAAAGAGTACATCCGTTTTATACAAGATGGAAACGCAACACAGGGATTTCCCGAAGGTGCTCCCGGAAAAACAGCGTGCTATATTGGCTGGCAAATTATTAAAGCATTCATGAAAAATAATAATGTAACATTGCAGCAGTTGCTTAATGAAAATGACGCACAAAAAATTTTAAATCAATCAGGTTATAAACCCTGAAATTATTTTTAAAAAGAAGTATGACAAAATCAGATATAAAATTTACTATAGGTTTAGATGATAATAAACACCCTGAAACTATCCATTGGCAAGCTCAAGACTCAGGCATGGACGGCATTAAGGAAGCAAAGGCAATGATGATTTCTTTATGGGATAAAAAAGATGCAAGCACCTTGCGAATTGATTTATGGACTAAAGAAATGATGGTTGAAGAAATGCAGCACTTTTACTATGAGATGCTTATGAGTATGGCTGATACTTACCAAAATGCAACCAATGATGGCGATAATGCCAATGAACTTCGTGCTTTTGCAAAAAAATACGGACACCGTGTAAATGTACTGAAGTAAAGAAGTTACTCAGCGTAATTGGCTCCGTAAAACTCCAGATACTTTTGAATATCCTTTGTTTGGATCAGTGTTACAAAATTGGGTTGTGTAAGTGCAAAAATGTTGAATGCAGTTTTTTGCATATTCATAAATACATTTTCGTCTGTGCTCAAATTGGCTACATATTGTTTTGCTTCACGCGAGTTTTTAAAATCTTTTATGAGAATGAAACTATAATCCTTGTCAAAAATTAAATCGCTGATGTTAAGTTTTGCTGTGCTGTAAAACGTGCGGTTAAAATCAGACAACCTGTTTTTTAATTCCGTTACATTATTTGATTTTGGAAACAGTAGCATTACCATTTGTAGTGTATCAGCATTGTAGGTAAACATTCCTTTGGGTTGTTCAGCAGGAGGAGCGCCCGACTCTGAAACATTGTTTACAACACCACCTTTCATTTTATCTAAAATTGCTTTTGCAAGAACAGAAACCGAGTCTTTAGGATATGTGGCGATTACATTATTTAATGCCAACTCAAAATTGGCAACAGATTGTGTTCTGCCAATGGCAAGCGCTTTCAAAAAAGTAAACTTAGGAGTTAGATTGCTTGGGGGAAACAAAGAATCTGCTGCCGATTTTCTTTCAATCACATCCTGGTATTGCCCGTTCATATAAGCGCGGTAAGTGTTCTCATAAAACACTTGTGCAATGGCAGTCTTACGCTGTGCATCTTTAAAATAATTGGGGTTGGTAATTATGTTTGCATACTCCGATTCGGGATATTGAGTAAGAATTAAATTCTTATAGTACTCTGCCTTTTCTTTGTCTTCAGCCGCTAAATAACAACGATAAAGATTATACCATGCAGCCAACTTGTATTTATTATCGGGGTAACGTTTAAGCATTTGCTCAAACGTAGCTGCCGATTCTTTAGGATTCTCTAACTGCTCTTTGTAAATAATCCCTGCATTATAATATGCTTCCAATATTTTGGTATTGCACTCATCTTTTTCGGCTTGTGTATCCGGAATTTTTTCAAGGTAAGCAGTCTTTCTTTTCTCTGCATCCAATTTGCTGATAGAATCATTTAATGCTGCCTGTGCAAGTTCAAGGCTATCGGTGTATTCCTGGCTGTCGCCACCATCACCACCATCATTTATTACAAGTTCTGATTGTTTATTAATTCTGCGCCAGTTGTCTTCTAATTTTCTGTTGCCCCATTTTTTAGTAAACTCTGTAAAACCAAAACTTAATGCGCTTTGGTTATAAAAATACCACTGCCCTCCTGAACCTGCGCCAGAATTATTCTGATTACTTTGCTGGCTTCCAAAATTGCTGAACTGTTGTTGTTGACCTCCGCCCTCCAGTTCATTTTTCATTTGCTCTTCTAACTCTTTCTGTTCTTCTTCCAGTTTTTTTAATCGCGCTGCTTCCTCTTCTTCCACTTTTATTACTGCATCAATTTTTGCTTGCTGCTCGGCTGGGCTCATGTTAGCCAGCGCAAGTAAACTATCCTGCTCAGCAATGGTGGTTAAGTTTTTAATTAACCTACCTAAATTATTTTTTTTGTTTTGTACTAAAGCATAATCAGGATAATCGGCTGCAATAAATGTTGCAGCACTATCGTAATAAATTTGTGCAGCGTAGTAATCGGGTTTTTTAAAATTCATTTCACCGAGTTCTAAATACGATAATCCTTTCTGATTAACATTTGTTGTGCTTGTTGCTATTGATTGTTTTAAATAATCTACTGCAAGAGGCATATCATTTTCCTTTTGTGCAATACCAGCAAGTGCATAATAAATCTGGTCCTTGTAATCAATGTTCTTTTCATCTTTCAGCATCTTCTGCAATTCTTCTTTTACCTCTGCTGCATTGGCACTGTTTACATCAAAAGAACGCGCCCTGTTTATGCGTGCATTAAAAAGCATTTCGTATTCAGGGTTCATTTTAATTATTCGTGCATACAACTCAAACGCTTTTTCTGTGCTGTCTAATTTCTGGTAAAGCTGTGCAAGTATGTAGCTGTAGCGTATTCTCTCATCGCGCACCTTTGTTGTTTTAACCGCTTTAGATAACCACTCGCTCGATTGCTTGTACTCTTTTTTCTGAATATGAAAGTTGGCAACCGTTGCATAAAAAAGCGGGTTTAGTTTTTTAGGAAAATCCTTTTCGTTTTTCAAAAAATCAATAAGGTATTCGGCATCAGCCATTTTACCCAGTTCCATGTAACTTTGTATCAGGTAAACAAAGGCTTCGTATCGCGCATTGCGGTGCTTCTTATCTTTATACGTTGAACCTATGTACTGAAATGTTTCAATGCTGCTCCAGTAATCGTGTTTAAGAAACTGCGCTTTGCCTAATACTAAATAATTGTAAGGAATCCATTTTGTTCTTTCTTTCCCGCCAATAAACATAGAATGGCGTTGTATTACTATGGATGTTTTTTTAATAGCCTCATCCATATCCGGAAAAATTGCTTTTGCTTTTCCTTCATCGCCATATTTAAAAACGGTAAGCAGGCGGTCGTAGCGGTCTTCAACCGAAGCGGCAAGTGTTTTCTGGCCTTCCTTTACCTTTTCGCGGGCATTAAAAAAACCATTGTAGTGCGATGTAACGTTGTGATAAGCGCGCGATACAATTGTATTTTTTTTGGTTGAGCATGAAAAAACAAAAAGCAACGCAAATGCAATAACAAGTATTGACGATTTATTTTTAAAAATGTGGTGCATGTAAACTTATGTTGCAACAAAGAAAAAACAATCTGTTATAACGTTTTTTGTTTGTTCTTATTTTGCCTGACTAAAATTTTTAATTCTTAACTTTTATTAATTCAAACAACCAATTTGCCAATTGTTGTAAACCGAAAATTGGTGTAGGTTTGTAGCCTATGCTCGCAAACTTAATCATTTTTATTTTTTAGCAGCAACAAAGTTAAATGGCAGAAGAAAAAAAGCCAAAGAGGAAGATTTATAAGAAACTCAGCAATAAGTACCGCTTAGTGGTAATGAATGATGAGACCTTTGAAGAGCGGGCATCACTCAGGCTTTCTCCATTAAATCTTTTTGTGTTTTTGGGTACCATTATCATCACCTTTATTACGCTTACTATTTATGTAATTGCATTTACCGGCTTACGCGAATATATTCCCGGATACACAGATATTACCGTGCGTAAAAAAGCGGTTGAGAATTACAATAAAACCGATTCGTTATCGCAACGCATTGCAGCGCAGGATTTATTTATTGCTAACTTACAGCAAATTCTTTCAGGTAATATTGATAAAGAAATATTGATTGATACTGTTAAGTCTTCATTGTTGTATGATTCGATAAGGCTGCTGAAAAAAATTCCGGAAGATTCTCTTTTACGAAAAGAGATAGAAACCCAGGATAAGTATAACCTTGGTGTAAATGATGAATCAAACACAGGAGGAATAAGTAATTTTTATTTTTTTACACCGGTTAAGGGAACTATTACCACTACCTTTAATCCCGAGCAAAAACATTTTGGTGTTGATGTGGTTTCATCGCCCGATGCAATTATTAAAAGCGCATTGGATGGTACTATTGTTTTCAGCGAATGGACTTCACAAACAGGTTATGTTATTGCAGTGCAGCACAGCAATAATCTTTTTTCTATTTACAAACACAATTCAGCCTTGCTAAAGAGCGTGGGCAATGTGGTTAAGGCAGGTGATGTAATTGCTATAATCGGCAACACAGGGGAGCTAACATCGGGTCCGCACTTACATTTTGAACTTTGGTATAATGGCGCACCTGTAAATCCATCTGATTACATTCCGTTTCAATAATTTTCCTGAAAATGCAAATACAAAGTTTTACATTTAATCCTTTTGACGAGAATACATACATTGTTTATGATGAAACAAAAGAATGTGTAATAATTGATCCGGGGTGTTACATGGATGAGGAGAAAAAGGAATTGGTTGCATTTATTGATGAAAAAAAATTATCTCCTGTTATTTTGCTCAACACGCATTGCCATGTTGATCATATTTTCGGGAACAAGTTTTTGTTTGAGAAATACGGTTTGTTGCCGGTATGCCACAGGTTGGAGTTAAAACTATTAGATGCTGCAGGTGAATACAGCAAGCAATGGGGAATTTTTTTAGACCCCTCGCCCAAGCCTGAAAAGTTTTTGGAAGAAGGGGATTTGGTGCAGTTTGGTAATTCTTCTTTTGAAATATTGTTTACTCCAGGACACAGCCCAGGCAGTATTTGTTTTTACAACAGCAAAGAAAAAAATTTGATTGGAGGCGATGTGTTGTTTCAAATGAGTATTGGGAGAACCGATTTACCGGGCGGGCATCATCAAACATTACTTGACAGTATTTCTAAAAAACTCTACACACTGCCTGCCGATGTAAAAGTTTTTCCGGGGCATGGCCCTACAACTACCATTGGATTTGAAAAAATGTATAACCCTTTTTTGAAGGAACCATAAAGGAAATTTAATAATTTAACATTCTCAGATTATTAGTATTGCTATGAAAAAAAATCTCCTGTTTATTCTATTCATGTTTAGCATTGACTTTGTTGCTGCGCAAAATAATAGCGATTGCGGTACACAGATGAAAACGTCATGGATCCAAGAACTGGCACGGAAAACTGCAAATCTGCAGCCGCAGTTCTCTGCACCGCAAACAGTTAATGTACCTTACCAGATACACTTAATTGTAAGAGCAAACGGAACATCAACTATTACATTACAGGATTTATATGATGAAATTGATTCCGTAAACGCGTTTTATATCAACAGCGGCATTCTCTTTTATGAATGTATTGCTCCCGAAATTATTTATGATGATCTTTTATTTGATTTTGATTACAATACCGAAGAGTCTATTTTACTCACACAACATTATTCACCCAATGTAATTAACATGTACTTTGCCAATACTGTTACCTCGTGGAGTGGGGCCGCATTATGTGGCTACTCACAATATCCGCCAAGTGACGATTACTTGGTGATGGCGGCTAGTTGTGCTACCAATGGAAGCACATTGTCTCATGAGTTGGGTCATTACTTTGGTTTATTTCATACGCATGGAGGTTCTGCCTTTGAATTAGTAGATGGAAGTAACTGTGCCACGGAAGGCGACCTCATTTGCGATACCCCTGCCGATCCTACACTCAGCAGTACGGTTGTAGATGTAATGTGTAATTATACCGGAACAGCGTTGGATATGAATGGCATGCCGTATGCTCCCGATCCTACTAATATCATGAGCTATTCAAGGAAAGTATGCCGCAATTATTTTTCCCCTGAACAGTATCTTGTCATGAATTCAGTAAGCCTGAATGAACGTAGTTATCTCTTTTGTGCCACAGGCGTTGATGAAATAAATGCGGGTAAAAGTTTTGTTGCCTCACCAAATCCCGGCACAGATAATTTAACTTTAAGGGCAAAGCAAAACTTTTATAATGCAGAAATTAAATTGTTTGACAGCATAGGAAAAGAAATATTGAAAGGAACTTTTTCAGGAAGCAGTGCCGATTTCAATACAACGCACCTCACCCCAGGCGTTTATACATATGAAATTATACTTGGCAACAATGTTACCAGGGGCAAATGGATAAAGGCAGGCAACTAACTGCTTTTTAAAAAAAATCCTATTCCTGTTTCTCGGTTTCTTCCAGGTATTTTTCCATCAGTTTGGGTAAAGCATATTGATGAATGTTGCGCGGTTCAATCTTTATCCAGTTATTTTTTTTAACGATTGCAGCAGATGGTTTGCACCACACCTCCACAAATACAGCCTGTATGTTTTGATGCGTGAGCTGATGCTTAAATGGCTTTGAAATCTTTTCAATTGTTACTTTTTTAGAGCCAGAAAGTTTAAGCGCTTCCTTTTTTTGTTCTGATGCAGTTTCTAAAATATGATCTGCATCCACAACAGGAAAGTCAAACAATCCCTGCCAAATATCTTTTGCCGTGCGCTGTTTTATGTAAATGTATTTACCATCCTTAAAAACAAAATAATTTAAAAAGCGGTTTTTTATTTTTAGTTTTTTAAGTTTTACAGGAACAGAATTCTGTGCTTTCTTTTCATAGGCCTTACAATAAGTGTGCACCGGGCAGTTGGCACATTCAGGATTAGCGGGTTTGCAAACCAATGCTCCCAGTTCCATTATTGCCTGGTTAAATTTTGCAGGATATTTTTTATCAAGAATATCATCAGCAATTTTTGCAAAAAGCTTTTTACCTTCTGTTGAATTAATGGGCGTATCAATTAAAAACAACCGCGATAAAACCCTGTAAACATTTCCATCAACCACAGCATGCGGTTTGTTAAATGCAAAAGATGCAATGGCTGCTGCAGTATAATCGCCAATGCCTTTTAGTTTTTTTATTTCATTAAATGTTTGAGGAAATTTGCCATTAAAATCTTTTGAAATAACTTTTGCTGTAGCATGTAAGTTTCTTCCGCGTGAATAATACCCTAAGCCTTGCCACAGTTTTAAAACCTGTTCTTCTTTGGCATTGGCAAGTATAAAAACATCTTTAAATGCCTCAGTAAATTTGTAATAGTAAGGCAATCCCTGTTCTACGCGCGTTTGTTGCAAAATAATTTCGCTTAGCCATATATAGTAAGGGTTTTTTGTTTCGCGCCAGGGTAATTTCCTGTGATTTTTATCATACCACTTTAGCAAATCGGAAGAAAAACTCATCTGGCAGGGTACAGAAATTTTTTTTGTAAAGATGTGACAAACAAATGAACTGTGTTGAAAGTTGTTGAAAACAAAAGCTTTTTATCTCTCTGTTATTATCCAAAACAAATACATTTGCCTTAGTAAAGAATAAAATACTGTAAGAGAAAATGACAAAAGCAGATTTAATTAATGAGATTTCAGTAAAATCAGGAATTGATAAAATAGCTGTGCAAACAGTTGTGGAATCAATGATGAAGGTTGTTAAAACTTCTATTCAAAACAAAGAGAGCGTTTATTTAAGAGGGTTTGGAAGTTTTATTCCTAAAAAACGCGCACAAAAAACCGGTCGTATTATTTCTAAAAACGAAGCCATAATTATACCAGAGCATTATATTCCGGCTTTTAAACCAGCTAAAACTTTTATGGAGCGTGTAAAAAACTCTATTGCCAAACTGGAAAAGGAAAAGCATGTTTAATTTTTCAGATGAAAAAATATTTGATAATAACAGCAGCAATAGTTCTTGCTGCTGTTATTTATTTCGCTCCTAAAAAAAGCAGCAAGCAACCGGTTGTCCAAAAGCATAAACACAATCATGGATTTAATGAAGAAGAATTTTTAGCAACCGCTAAAAAGAGCCTTCAGTTTGATGACATTGCAAAGGTTGAATCTTTTGATAAGGATATTGCAAAGTCGCAAATGCTTAGCGCCTACGACAGTGCCGCATCTGTTTTTGATAAAGCAAAAAGACCTGATGTGGCAGCTTTTTATTTTGAAAGAAAAGCAACTAAAGAGAAAACCGAAACCAATTACCTGAATGCAGCTTACCGTTTTTTTGACGGATTTAAAATGGCAAAGGACAGCACCACTCTCAATCACTTTGTTGAGCGCGCTATTTATAATTACGAAAAAGTGCTGGAGATAAACCCCAACAACTTAAATGCAAAAACAGATTTGGGTATTTGTTATGCCGAAGGCTCTGCAAACCCCATGAAAGGCATTACCATGCTGCGCGAAGTGGTTACCACAAACCCAAAACACGAAAATGCACAGTTGAATTTGGGATTTTTGTCGGTTAAATCAGGACAGTATGATAAAGCGCAGGAGCGATTTGACAAGGTGCTTGAAATAAACCCTGCACGTTTGGATGTATATATTTTTAAAGCGCAAACATTTTATCAGAGTGGCAACAAGGAAAAAGCTATTGAGTATTTTGAAAAGTTTAAGCAGTACAGCAACGATAACGAACTTATAGCCGAGGTTGACCGTTTTATAAAAGATATTAAAGCGGGGAAGTAATGTGCCACAACAAGTTTAATAAGAAGCCTCTCTTTTTTGAAGTATCCACTCGCTTTATCCGAAGTCGTTATTTTAGGTGTAGTAATCTGCTTAATACTAAACCGTCATCCTGAACGAAGTGAAGAAACTCTTTCTTTTTCTTTAAAAGTTCCTTCACTTCGTTCAGGATGACGGCAAACTCAAATCTTCCTTCAAAATCTAAACCAAAAAAAGCTTACAAACTTTTAACTGCAAAAAATTCCTTTTAGCGATACGCAACCAAATAAATTTATCACTTTAAAAAGTATTTTCGCAACCGTTAATTATTCTTTGGTCCCGTAGTTCAACGGATAGAATAGAAGTTTCCTAAACTTTTGATGGCAGTTCGATTCTGCCCGGGACTACCAGCATAAAAATTTTTATACTACTGCTTATGTTTTTATTGAAGAAGAATAAGTGGAATACCGTGTACGTAATTGTTGTTCTTTTTCTGCTTTTGCAAATTGGGTTTTACTATTACCTCACCATTAGTTTTTAAATGCAGTTAGCCGATTGGATAGTACTCGTTTCAACCATTGGTGTGCTGGTTTTGTATGGGCTTTATAAAGGACGCAGTCAAAAAGATATTCATTCTTTTTTATTAGCGGGCAAACAGCTGCCGTGGTATCATGTACTGCTTAGTGTAATGGCAACTCAGGCAAGCGCCATTACTTTTCTTTCAGTACCCGGGCAGGCATATACCGATGGTATGCGCTTTTTACAATTTTATTTTGGATTGCCATTGGCAATGATTGTGCTTTGCATAACGTTTGTTCCCATCTTTCATAAACTAAAAGTTTTTACCGCTTACGAATTTTTAGAAACACGTTTCGATTTAAAAACGCGGCAGTTTACTTCCTTTCTTTTTCTGCTGCAACGCGGGCTTTCCACAGGCTTATCTATATATGCTCCCGGCATTATTTTGTCGGTTATTTTAAAAGTTCCGGTTCACTACACTACACTTGCTATTGGTTTGCTGGTAATAGTTTACACCGTATATGGCGGCACCAAAGCGGTAAGCTACACGCAGCTGTTGCAAATGATAATTATTTTTTCGGGGCTGATACTGGCAGGATATTACTCACTTAAACTACTGCCGCAAAACATTGGCATGGGCACTGCGTTGCACCTAGCTGGCGATGCAGGTAAAATGAACCTCATTAATTTTGAGTTTGACTGGCGCGACCGTTACAATATATGGAGTGGCATTATTGGTGGGTTTTTTCTGCAACTTTCTTACTTCGGTACTGACCAATCGCAGGTGGGCAGGTATTTAACAGCGCACAGCATTAAGCAAAGCCGCATGGGTTTAATCATTAACGGAATACTTAAAATACCCATGCAGTTTTTTATTTTAATGTTAGGAGTGCTGGTGTATGTTTTTTATTTGTTTAACCAACCTCCGCTGTTGTTTAACGAAAAAGAAATTTCAGGCAAAAACAAAATTGTTTTATCAGACCCTGCTTATCTGCAATTAAAAACCAGTTACGAAACTATAAATAACCAAAAGACGCTTGCAGCAACTGAACTTGCAGCCGCATATAACAACAACACAACAGCAGTAGCCGAAAAAAAACAAACCTTTCTTACTCTCACACATGCATCGGACTCAATACGTAAAGAAGCCAAGCAGTTTTTAAGCAGCAAAAAAATTACGGAGCAAAACGATGGCAATTATATTTTCCTCTCATTTGTTATTGCACAATTGCCCACAGGTTTGGTAGGCTTACTTATTGCCATTATTTTTTTGGCAAGCATGGGCTCGCTTGCATCAGGCTTAAACTCATTGGCATCATCTACCGTTATTGATTTTTACAAACGCAACCACAAAACAGAATTGGATGCAAAGCACTACTTAAAAGCATCACGCATTAGCACGCTTGCATGGGGCTTATTTTGTATTGCCGCTGCATTGTTTGCAAGTAAAATGGGCAACTTGGTAGAAGCGGTAAACGTGCTTGGCTCACTTTTTTATGGAACCATACTGGGCATTTTTTTAGTTGCGTTTTATGTAAAGAAAATAAAAGGAGGCGCAGTGCTTGTGCCCGCTATTATTACCGAACTGTTTGTAATAACATGCTGGTATTTTGATGTAATGGCTTTTTTGTGGTTAAATGTTTTGGGTTGCTTAATGGTGGTGGCGTTGAGTGGGGTGGGGATGATGTTGCAAGGAAAACATAAGTCGGTTTAAATATGGGCGGGGAAGACAGTACATCAAATAAAAATTTATTTTACTTTTGGTTACATAAACCGCAATTATGAAAAACATTTTTTTAAAATTACTTGCTCGCCTTACTTTATTTTTTGCTCTAACTTATAATATGCTGCAAGCACAAACCTTTGAATGGGCAAAACAATATGGAGGCACGGGTGATGAAGTATCAAGAAGTGTTGCAACCGATATAGTGGGTAATGTTTATATAACAGGTTACTCCGATTCTGCCTATTACGATTTTTTTATTAGCAAGCTTGATTCTAATGGTAACTTTATTTGGACAAAATCTATTGGAGGACCGTACTTAGATCAAGCGCTAAACATAACTATTGATAGTTACTTTAACTTATACATAAGTGGCAACTTTAGTGATTCGGTGGATTTTGACCCAAGCATAAATGTAACACAATTAACATCTACCGGTTTAAAAGATGCTTTTTTGTTGAAGTTAGATTCAGCAGGTAATTTTATTTGGGTTAAACAATTTGGAGGGTTATCTGATGATAATGGTATAAGCACAAGTATTGACAACAGTAATGCAATATATTTTTCTGGTATTTTTTGGGATACCGTTTATGTAAACACTACTTCCGGATTAACCCATATAACGTCATCGGGGTTGGGAGATGTTTTTGTCTCAAAATTGGATAGTGCAGGCAATATACTGTGGGTAAAATCAATTGGAGGAACACAAAGCGATGAAGTTTATTCAACAACAATGGATAGCAATAGTAATGTACTAATACTGGGTAGATTCATTAGCGTTTGCGATTTTAATCCTGATAGCATGGTTACAAACAACTTACTTTCATTTGGGCAAGCTGATGTTTTCGTTTGTAAATGGGATACTGCCGGTAATTTTGTTTGGGTTAAACAGCTTGGCGGTTCCAACTACGAAGCAGGACTTGATATAATAACTGATGCAGTAAATGATATTTATATCATAGGCAGTTTTTTAGATACAATAGATGTTGACCCCAGTACATTGGTTTATTCCTTATACAGCAAAGGCAATTATGATGTTTATATTGCCAAATTAGATAACAACGGTAATTTAATTTGGGCAAAAAGTTGGGGAGGGAGCGGAATTGATTTTGGGTTTTCTTTGGATAATGACGGAGTAGGAAATATTTACACGACAGGTGGTTTTTCGGATACAGTTGACTTTGATTCGGGATCAGGCATTCCTCCATTAATAGCTTCCTCAAATAGGAGTACCTTTATAAGTAAAATAAACAGTAGCGGCAATTTACTGTGGGTAAAACAATTAGAGAGCAGCAGTGTAAGTACCGGAATAAAAATTAGCTTAGATGACAATGAAAATATTTACATAACAGGTGTTTTTTCTGACACCTGCGATTTCAATCCTTCCAATCAGGTATTTAATTTAATAGCTGTGGATGGTAATGATGGCTTTATTGTAAAATGGAGCCAAACAGGTACTGCTATTGTAGAGCTAGCAGATAAAACTGACTTTATGGTTTTCCCTAATCCCTTTTCAGATAAATTATTTTTAAGAATAAATCAGCCGTCCTTAATTAGTATAAAAAACACAATGGGGCAAATGGCTTATGAGAGGAAATTACCTGATGGCGTTAATGCAATTGATTTATCTGCACTGCAAAATGGTGCATACTTTATTGGAGTACAATCTTCCAACAAATACCTGAGCAAAACAATTATCAAAACCAATTAACAAATAAATTGAACACCCCTCTCGTCCTCGTCTGACGCGTTGCAAGTGTGTAGAGACGAGGATGCCTGCACATACTATAACAACGAAATTCTAACCAATCCTTTTTCTTCACTATAATCTTTTGCTGAACTATAAAGATAATCCTTTTCATAAAACACTACACCTTGCTCAACCGGAGTTTTAATCTTTAATAAAATATCTATTGCCCTAAATAATTTTTAAAATATAATGGCAAAAAATAATTTTATCTTTCGGAAGCTTTACATCCTCATTACAGCGTACAAGGCTTTGCTTCAGAGAGACGAGTGCAGGGTGATAAATAAAATATTGCTAATCTAACTGTTGCTAATTTACCATTATCAATTCCTTTACTCATTCCTTAACAATTTTTACACTTGCCGCAGTATTCTCCCATTGCATCTTACCAAAATATATGCCTGATGCCATGTTACTTATGTCTATTTTCTTAAATTGACTCCAAGGTGCCACATAGTCCCTCATCATCAAATTCCCCATCACATCATAAATTTCTAACGTACCTGCTATACTTTGCACATTAAACTGTAAAGTAAAAAAACCTGTAGTAGGATTTGGAGATGCTCTTGCTGCAATATTTTGACTACTGCCATCATTAATTCCTGTTGATATTGCACAAATGCAACCAAGTGTGGTATCACACCCCAAAAAATAATTAGGATGGTTAGGCAGCGTATTAAAATTGAACGTTGGTAACAGTACACTGTGCTGTGCTATGGTACACGCCATACCCAAACTATCGGGATATTCAATTCTGCCAAAATAAGTTGTACCATTTCCTGTTGTAATGTATATTCTGCCGTCAGGCGCAAGTTGTGGCAAGCATAAATATACTCCTAATGCCGGAAAATTAGGTTGATGGAACGAATCCCAAACAGCCACCTCTGTTCTGGACGCCAATATGTTTGCAGAAGATAAATCGTATTGATAAACTTTTTCAATATTTGAAACATATAAAAACTGAGAATTTGGAGAAAACTCACAGCCTACATTTCCTTGTATGTAAGGCAATGTAAAATCACTGATAACATTGCTAAAATTACCATTGCATCTGTTAAAATCCATTATATCTAATCCATTATAATAATGATAATAGGCATATTTATTACCGTCTGATGAAAATTTGGCTTGCCCAGCATCATCTACCCTTACAGTTCCTATATTTTGAAAGTATGGTCCTAAAATGGAAGTAGGCAAAACAAGAAACTTGATATATTTATTAGTATTTACTCTATGAATAATTATCCACCAATCTCTGCCATTTGAGTGTTTACATCCTACAATCTTTCCTACATTCATTGAATCATTTAATAATACTACATTCTTAGTGGTAACTGCTCCCAAACCACCATTTAAATTCATATCAATGGTAGTAACATAAAACTTAAAAGATGTACTGTTATTGGGTATTATTGGATAGGCATCGGCTGAATTATGAAACATGTAATAAATATTGCTATTGCCAGGTTTAGGTACAATCAAAGCGCCTTGTGGTATTAAAAAACCATCAGGCACAAAATTAGCGTAAGCACCTGGATTAATACCCCCTCCATTTTGCATCGTGTCATGCGTAGCATCGGCAATGTAATATCCATTTGTGTAAAACAATAAATTTCCAGCACTGTCAGATATGTTGGCATGGGTATGTCTAAAATCCATTGGCACATTATAGGGATTAATTGATGGATTCCCATTATAGAAGTCAAGTTTTGCTTCTCCCAATCCTCCGTTATAGCCAGTTATCCAAATATTATTTACACCTTGCCCTTCTAATTTTAAAAAGAGACTCCATAGTATCATTGTTATAACTATTTGTTTCATTTTTTAATCAATTAAAAAAGCGTAACCCCTCTCGTCCTTGTCTGAAGTAAAGCCTTGTGTGCATAGACGAGGATCCCTGCACATACTATAACAACGAAATTCTAACCATTCCTTTTTCTTCACTATAGTCTTTTGCTGAGCTATAAAGATAATCCTTTTCATAAAACACTATCCCTTGCTCAACCGGGGTTTTAATCTTTGATAAAATATCTATTGCCCCAAATAATTTTTAAAATATAATGGTAAAAATAATTTTATCTTTCGGAAGCTTTACTTCCTCGTTACAGCGCACAAGCAGCGCTTGAGGAGGAAGAGTGCAGTTTAAAAATTAGTTCTTCACAAACTTTGTAACTTTATTTTCTGCTTTTAAAAAATAAATACCAGGCTTTAAAAAAGAAACATCAATAGCGCCACCTGCAAGCTTTTTATTTAGCACGGTTTCACCTATATAGTTTGTGATAATTATGTTTGAATTATTAGTAGCTGAAAGGTTTATGGATGATGTGGCTGGGTTAGGGAAGATTTTAAATTGAGCAGCATTTGGCAAAGGTTTTATATCAGTTAAAATATTTGCATTTACAAAAACTCCGTTTCCGTGGGTACCGGCAAAAATATTTAGACCATCAATTACAATTGAAGTTACGGCACGATTTGCAAGACCATTGCTAACATCCACCCAGGTATTTCCAGTATCTGAAGATAAAAAAATACCGTTTGTACTCGCGGCAATTATTCTGTTGCCGCTAACTTCCATTTGAAAAACACACAAACTTGTATCTACAATCATCCAATTGGAACCATTATTTATAGACTTAAAAATACCATCAGCCGTTCCTGCAAATAATGTTGTTCCCATCTCTGCTAACGATAATACCGGTAAAGAATTAATACCATTGTTAATACTGGTCCATGTCGCACCACTATCGGACGTTAAAAACACACCAATATCAGTAGCGAGTAAAAGATCAGACCCGTTTACTAACAAATCATACTTACTAATGTTGGCCAAACCGTTGTTTATAGGCAACCATGTAGCTCCACTATCAATAGATTTGTATGCCCATCCTTCTCCCGCTGCAAAAAATAACGAATTCATTATGGCAAAATCCTTAATAGTCGCGGGGTTAATCAATCCAATATTGGCAGGCACCCAGTTTGTTCCACTATCATAGGATTTAAAAATTCCATTTCCGGATGTGCCAGCCAATAAAAATGCCCCATTATCAATCATCGCTTCAACTATACTAAAGGACGGCAATCCATTGTTTGATAAACTCCAACTACTTCCATTAATTAATGAAGCATAAATCGCATTAACACATCCTGCATAAATATTACCATCACCTATTGTAAGTGTTTTAACTTCTGAGTTGCTAAGACCATTATTAATTGTTGTCCATGTTGTACCGTTATTTGAAGAAGTTGCAACACCATAGCCACCCCCAATAAAATAATCTGCCCCGGATGATATAATTGAATTTACATTTAATGACTGGTTCCCATTTGTTATGCTATTCCATAATGCGCCACCATTGTTAGAATAAAAAAGTCCGCCAAGAGTACCTGCTAGCATATTTGATCCGTTTGTGTAAAGTGAAGTAATAACGAGATTTGTTAATCCATTATTAATACTTGTCCATGTATTTCCATTATTGTCACTGTAAAAAATTCCATTATATGTTCCTGCAAAAATGTTTGTTCCATCAATTACAATTGAATTAATAAACTCAGAGGAAAGCCCAATACTCATCCAAGAGTTTCCATTATTGGATGAAAAAGCAACTCCTGCAATGGTTCCTAAATAAAGATTTTGCCCGCTAGATACAACGCAGTTATAATCTCCTCCCCACAAGCCATTATTAATTGTTGACCATGAAACACCATTATTATTTGAAATAAAAACATTACCTCCAGAAGTTGCTGCAATAATATTCCCATTGCTTATTACTAAACTTCTAATTAATAAGTCAGTTATTCCATTATTAATAGCACTCCAACTAACCCCGTTATTAATTGATTTATAAATTCCCTTACCGTAAACTCCAGCATAAACAACCCCTCCATTAGTAACAATACTTGAAATAAAATTATTGGTGGCCGGAAGACCATTATTTATTGGTGTCCATGATAATCCATTGTTTGTGGATAAAAAAATGCCACCACTTCTTGTACCAGCAAAAATATTGCCCCCATCTTTACAAAGGGTATATACTGAGCCTCCTTCTGGACCATTCGTTTGATTCCATTGAGATTTTCCAATGAAGAAAGTAAATAATAAAACTGCTAAAAAAGACAGTTGTTTCATTAGGTAAAAATATAAATAATGAGCATAAAATTAATGATAAACATAGGTGTTTTCCCCATAAATCAATTTTAAAATGCACCCTAAGCACTATCTTCCTTCCTGAAATTTCGGGAGAGGTTGAGCATCTACACCTTCTTCCCTTCCTTATTATAAATAACCTTTTGCGCTTCCAGTACTTCGTAAACAGAAAAAACCAGGTAGTTAAAAATGGTGGCAATTGTATGGCGGGTACCCAGGCCTCTACCCAAAAAGCTTACATATTTAATGTAACACCCAACCCCGGCAGCGGTATATTTAACCTTACCGCTAATGCCATGGATGATAAAGCCATGCTTTATGTAGAGGATATGTTTGGCAAAAACATATTTCAGCAAAAAGTAAACAACTACAAAACCACACTCAATTTAAACAACCTGCCCAAAGGCGTTTATTTTGTAAAATACTTTTGCTACAACACCATGCAAAGTAAAAAAGTAATTATACAATGAGTTGTCATCTAACAAAACAGGTAAAATTTTCTCCTCAACGAACTATAGTTAACCGCAAAACATAACATGTTTTGTACTCAACATACCATAAGTAACCACAAAACATAACATGTTTTGTACTCAACATACCATAAGTGACCACAAAACATAACATGTTTTGTACTCAATATACCATAAGTGACCACAAAACATAACATGTTTTGTACTCAATATACCATAAGTGACCACAAAACATAACATGTTTTGTACTCAATGTACCATAAGTGACCGCAAAACATAATATGTTTTGTACTCAACATACCATAAGTGAGTGAAAAATTTGGCAGAAAAGGCACCTTGTCTTACACAGGCATTTATGTACTAAGCAAACAACATGGAGTTTGATAATCAAGTGTTTACATTTTTAATAATAATTTTATAGCCGCAAAATTATTATTATGTTTTAAAGTCTTACACTTTTTTTGAAATTAAACATAACGGCAACTGTAACCTTTACTAACCTTTTAGCATAAAACACTCTAACTTATGGCACTAATCCCCGGTTACACATCAACCACAAGCGGTTGCTGCTACTAAAGGAACGTGTATGTGAGGAAACAGCAAAATTATATTACACATGAAAAAAAATGTTGTACTAAAATTGAGCGGGCTTAGCACCGAAGGTCTCATAAACCTTGGCAACACTATTGTTGAGAAAATGACCGGTAACGGAAATTTTCCTACGCCTCCTGTAAGTATGGACGATTTAAAGAAAGCCATAGAGGATCTTACCTCTGCTTATGCAGATGCAAAATTCAGCCGCAGTAAGGTTGAGTTTGCCAAAGTAAGAACCTTTAAAGCTGCTTTAATGTCTGCCATTAACCAGGAAGCGGAGTATGTAGATTGGGTTGCAAAGGGAAATGAGGAAATCATTTTGAGTGCGGGAATGAATGTAAGCAAAAACCGCCAGAAGCATCCGGCACCTTCACAGGTAACGGATCTGGTAGGAGTGTTTACAGGCATACCCGGCACTATACTGTTGCGTTGGAAACGATCTGCATACAGCAAAATGTTCCAGGTGTTTATGACTACCACTCCCGATGTTGCACAAAGCTGGAAACTTATTGATACCATTACCACACGCAGGTTAATGGTGGAGAATGTTGCCAGCTCAACCAAGTTCTACTTTAAAGTAGTACCGGTAAATGCAGCAGGCGTGGGCCCCGACTCTGAAATTGCCGAAGCCATAGCGGCTTAAGCAAAACCGGCAGCTAAGCATAGCTGCCGCGTTGTAAAATGAAAAAGCTGTTCCGTTAGCGGAGCAGCTTTTTTGCTTTATATATTCAGGGTTTAACTTTCAAACAAATCAACCTTCATTAACCCCATGGCAATTCTTAAACTTTTTGCCACTGCCGCATGGGCAAGGGTCATTGCGGCCCACTTTTACTTCGGCACGCACAGGTTGTGTTTTTTGCGGAGGTGGAGGACCTTGTGGCGGGCGGCCTCCACCGGTGGCTGTTGTGCTAACATTATCTGAACTGCTGGTGCGCAGCTTGCTCATATCGGTACGTTGTGGCGCTTTTGCCTGCTGTACTTTGTCAGCATCGTTATTTGGTATATAGCCTTTAAACAAAAATGATATAATGTCTTTATTTACCTTGTCGAGCATTTGTTTAAAAAGTTCAAACGACTCAAACTTGTAAATAAGCAACGGATCTTTTTGTTCATACACTGCGTTTTGCACACTTGTTTTTAACTCATCCATTTCGCGCAGGTGTTCTTTCCATGCATCATCAATAAGTGCAAGCGTAACCGTTTTTTCAAACGCAAAGTTTAATTCTTTGCCTTTGTTCTCGTGTGCCTTTTTTAAATTGGCAAGCACCTGTATGCCGCGCATACCATCGGTAAACGGCACCACTATGTTTTCTATCTGATGCCCCTGGTTGGTAAATATTTGTTCAATAACCGGTGCCGATTTAGATGCAATTAAATCAGATTTTTCTTTGTAGTGCTTATGCGCTGCATCATAAACAAGCGGTGTAAGTTCTTCGGGTTTTATTTTTAAAAACTCCTGCTCATCTACAGGTGATTCTATAGAAAAGTAACGAAACAAGTCCAACTTAAATTCTTCAAACGCTCTGTTATCGGCATAAGCATTTACAATGCTATCGCTTACATCGTATTGTGTGTTGATAATGTCTAATGCCAACCGTTCGCCAAACAAAGCATGTCTGCGTTTTTTATAAATCACTTCGCGCTGCGCATTCATCACATCATCGTATTCAAGCAAACGCTTGCGCATTCCAAAATTATTTTCCTCCACTTTCTTTTGCGCGCGCTCAATAGATTTTGAAATCATGCTGTGTTGTATCACTTCACCTTCTTCTATTCCCATTCTGTCCATGAGTTTGGCAATACGCTCACTGCCGAACAGTCGCATTAAGTCATCTTCAAGCGAAACAAAAAATTGCGATGAACCGGGATCTCCCTGCCTTCCTGAACGACCACGCAACTGCCTGTCAACCCTGCGCGACTCATGCCGCTCTGTTCCTATAATGGCTAAACCACCTGCATCTTTCACGCCCGGTCCCAGTTTAATATCAGTACCACGCCCTGCCATGTTGGTAGCAATAGTAACGGTACCCGCAAACCCTGCTTCGGCAACTATGTCGGCTTCTTTTTTATGCAGCTTTGCGTTAAGTACGTTGTGTTTAATCTTACGCAGGTTCAACATGCGCGAAAGCAATTCCGAAATTTCTACCGATGTTGTACCTACCAGCACCGGTCTGCCGGCTTTGGTAAGTTTATCAATCTCTTCAATTACGGCATTGTATTTTTCGCGTTTGGTTTTGTAAACCAAATCCTGTTCGTCCTTACGCGAAATTTTTTTGTTGGTAGGAATCACCACCACATCCAATTTATAAATCTGCCAAAACTCGCCTGCTTCTGTTTCGGCAGTACCTGTCATACCTGCAAGTTTGTGGTACATGCGGAAATAGTTTTGCAGCGTAATGGTTGCATACGTTTGTGTGGCAGCTTCAATCTTTACATTTTCTTTTGCTTCAATAGCCTGGTGCAATCCATCGCTGTATCTTCTTCCATCCAACACACGACCGGTTTGCTCATCAACAATTTTTACTTTGCCATCGGCAATAATGTACTCCACATCTTTTTCAAAAAGAGTGTACGCCTTTAATAATTGATTGATGGTATGTACGCGCTCGCTCTTTACCGCAAAGTCACGCATAAGGGTTTCTTTCTTTTCTAACTTCTCCTGATCGGTGCCACCGCTTTTTTCTATTTCGGCAATAGCACTGCCAACATCGGGCAATACAAAAAATTGTGAGTCTTCGTTATTGGCCGTTATCAACTCAATGCCTTTTTCAGTTAACTCAACAGTGTTGTTTTTTTCGTCAATAACAAAAAATAATTCTGCATCGGCTTTGTGCATTTCGCGCTGCTGATCCTGCAAATAGTAGTTTTCAGTTTTTTGCAAAAGAGCACGCACGCCTGTCTCGCTCAAAAATTTTACAAGCGCACCATTTTTAGGTAACCCCCGGTGCGCACGAAACAAAGGCAATCCGGCTTCGTCATTTTTGCCTTCGTTAAATTTCTTTTTTGCATCAGCTACACATGTGTTTAAATAATTGCGCTGCGCGTTAAATAATATTTCAACCTTGGGTTTTAATGCAAAAAACTCCTGCGAATCGCCTTTAGGTGTTGGTCCCGAAATAATTAATGGTGTACGCGCATCATCAATTAAAACCGAATCCACCTCATCAACTATAGCATAATGATGTTCGCGCTGCACCATATCTTCGGGTGAGCGCGCCATGTTATCGCGCAAATAATCAAAACCAAATTCGTTATTGGTACCGTAGGTAATATCGGCAAGGTATGCTTTGCGCCTGTCATCGGAGTTTGGCTGGTGTTTGTCTATACAATCAACCGTTAACCCAAGAAATTCAAATATAGGTCCGTTCCATTCGGCATCACGCTTTGCAAGGTAATCGTTAACGGTTACTATATGTACACCGCAGCCTGCAAGAGCATTCAGGTAAATAGGCAATGTGGCAACTAAAGTTTTTCCTTCACCCGTTGCCATCTCGGCTATTTTTCCCTGGTGCAAAACTGTTCCGCCAATTAACTGCACATCGTAGTGAATCATGTTCCAGGTAACAGGAGTTCCGTTAGCCAACCATGTATTTTTATAAACAGCATACTCACCTTCTATACGAACATTATCGCGTTTAAGCACTAAGTTTCTATCGTGCTCAGTAGCTCTAACGGTAACTTCGGTGTTTTCAGTAAAACGTTTGGCGGTTTCTTTTACAACGCAAAAAGCTTCGGGCAAAAGCTCGAGCAATACTTCTTCAATTTTTGAATTGCGTTCTTTTTTTAATTCATCTATGCGTTTGTAAAGCGCTTCCTTTTCCGCAGCTTCCATATCGGGGTTGGCTTCTGTGGTTTCAGTAAGTTCACTTAATTCGGTTTGAATGGGAGCGATATAATCAGCTATTCTTTGTTTAAACTCATTGGTTTTTTCGCGCAACTCATCATTATTAAGATTGCCAATAGATGGTTCAACCTCTTTAATATTTTTAACTATTGGCGTTAAAAGTTTTAAATCGCTCTCAGCCTTTGACCCGAAAAGTTTTTGAATGGTTTTGTTTACAAAATCTAACATAATAAAAAGAGAATGGAAATGATTTTAACAGATACTAAATAAGGGGCAGCGAAAATAGTCAATAATCAATCCTTTACCATTTGGCTGACAAAAAGCCGGTTTAAGATTAGTTTAACATGCCAAATGAGCTAAAAAAAATCAATTAAGCGGACATTTTGCGGCCCCATATTCAAATGAAATCAATTACTTTAGGCTCGCAATGAAAATGACAAGGAGTGTTTCTTTATTGCTGTTGTTTATTTTACAGTGCCTGCATAGCGCTTCGCAAAACCGCAATGCCACTTTAAAATCTAACGATGGCGAAATTGTTTTTTTGAGCGATGCTCCTATGGAACTTATTACTGCTAAAAGCAAAAAACTGCAATCGGTTATTAACTCTTCTGAAAGAACTTTTGCATTTGTGGTAAACATTAAATCTTTTGAAGGATTTAATGCCGCCTTGCAGCGCGACCATTTTAATGAGAATTATATGGAGAGCTCAAAGTTTCCGGTTGCAAATTTTTCAGGAAAAATAATTGAAGATTATGATTTAAGCATTCCGGGACTTTATAGTGTAAGAGCTAAAGGTATTTTAAATATTCATGGCGTACCGCAGGAACGAATTGTTAAAGCGGTAATTAAAGTAACTGAAGATGGCATAGAGATTTATTCAAAATTCTCAGTTATGCTAAAAGAACACGCCATTAAAGTACCTCGGGTAGTTCACGAAAAAATTTCCACAGAAGTAGATGTTACGGTTAGTGCAAAGCTTAAGTAGGCATTTTTTTTTAATATGTGTTTGTCTGCTGCTTTCCTGTTTGCACGTGTGCGCACAAACTCCTTTGTTTAAAAAGTCAGACCTTAAATACCAATATGCAAATGGCACAGTAAATATTGTTTATACCGATATGAAGGGTATGCTGTGGTTAGGCACCAGCAATGGCATTTTAAAAACTGATGGCAGTAATTTTTTTGAGTTTAAAATGCCGCATACAATAAGTAAGGCAGATGTAACCGCAATTAATGCCGAAAGAAAACATAAAACATGGTTTGGTACAGCAGATGGTAAAATAGGTTTAATTGAAAACGAAAAGGTAACAATATGCTTTTTTGAAGAAGGATGCCCTAAAAAAACAATTTCGGGAGTTGTTACAGACCATGAAAACCGAAATTGGTTTTGCACCAAAGGAGAAGGGATTTATTATACAAACAATAATAGATTATATAATATAAATACGGATGATGGACTAACAGATAATTACTGTTACACTGCCGTTTGCGACAAACAAAATAATATATGGGTAGGTACTGATAATGGAATAACGGTTTGTAAAGTTATTTCAGATAAAAAAACTATTGTAAAAAAGTTTGGAATTAAAGAAGGGCTGCCGGATAACATTGTAAAAGACATTGCTTTTTTAAATGATACTATTCTAATTGCGGGTATGCAGGATAAAGGAGTTTGTTTTATAAATACAAAAACCAATGCGTTGAGTATTCCCGACAAATACCTGGGTTGGAGATATGGAGAGGTAAATAAAATTTGCGTACTAAACGGACAGATGTGGTATGCCACTTCGCAAAGCGGGTTGGTGTTGGATAAAGGAAATGGAAATGATTTAAAAAACTTTTTTTCATTTGAGGGAATTAAGTTTGACAAAACTTATTGCATCACCAAAGATTTTCAGAACAATTTATGGATTGCATACAGCGATGGCGTTTTGCGCAGCACCGGAAGTAAACTTCAAATACTTGATCAATTTAACGGAAAGCCGGTAAACTTTGTACATCAGTTATTAGTAACAAAAAATGCACAACTTGTTTTTACACCTGACCAAGGCTTAGTGATTACGCCTGTTGGAGATACTTTTTCGGGTGAAGGAAAATATGTTGAAGTAACGCCCCCGGCAACATTAGTTGATATTGTAAGTTTGTTTGAAGATAAATGCGGGTTTATATGGATAGGAACAACCGGACGTGGTTTGTTCAGGCTCAATTTAACTACAGGCAAAATAACTAAAGTGCTCTTACAGGGAATGGACGATGCCACTATTCTCTCTATAAGCATTAAAAACAATTTTATTTGGATAGCATGGCTGGGAGGCGTAAATAAATTTGAACTGCCCGATAATTGTAATACCGATGAAATTAAGTTGCAAAAAGTAGAATTTGACCCTCAAAAAAAAGCAGGTGAATATTATGTCTATACCGTCTTTAACGACAATGAGCAAAGAACCTGGATTGGAACAGACGGCAAAGGGCTTTTGAAAATTGAAAATAACGATTTAAAATTTTTAAAAACTGCTGATGGTTTAAATAATGATGTGGTTTACTCTATTGCCGCTGACAAAAGTGGAAGAGTTTGGTTGAGCACCGCTTCAAATGGTTTGAATTATTTGCAAAATGATAGTGTGTTTACATTTAATGAAAACAACGGACTAAGCGGAAATATTTTTACCGCACTGTCAACTGATAGTAAAGGAAATGTTTTAGCAATTGGCGATAATGGATTTGACATTATTTGCAGTAAGACACGTTCAGTAATTAATTACGGAAAAGAATGGGGTCTTGACGCAAATAATGTTGACTTAAATTCGGTGTTCGTATTTAATGATGTATTTTACATTGGAACCGAAAAGGGAATTCTTATATACAACGCCCTCCTTGAACCCAAAGATTTTACCACGCAAACAATTATTGAAAGCATTAAGTCACCGCAAAGAGATATTGCATCAGACAACAGCAAAAAACTTGCTTACGATGAAAACAACCTCACCTTTACTATTTCTCACAACAACCTTGTCAATGCCGGTAACATTAGCTTTCAGTATTTTCTTGAAGGGTACAATAAAGAGTGGATTAACACGCGCGATAACAGAATTAATTTTCCATCATTAGCACCGGGAAACTATGTTTTTAAGGTTAGAGCTTCCTCTAATCAGTCATTTAGCAACAGCAAGGTTTCTGAAACAGCATTTTTTATAGGCAAGCCCTTTTGGAAAGAAACATGGTTTATGCTTTTGTGCTCTATTATATTTTTAATGCTAATTTCCTTCTATTTAAAAATGAGAGATGAGAACCAAAGAAAAATAAATGCTTTAAAAAATGAAAAACTCCTTTTTCAATTTGAAACTTTACGTAACCAGGTTAACCCACATTTTCTGTTTAATAGCTTTAACACGCTTATTTCTATTATAGATTCCGATAAAGATGCAGCTATTGAATACGTTCAAAAGCTTTCTGATTTTTTTAGGGACGTGGTAAGCAACAAAGACAAAAACTTTATTTCACTTAAGCAGGAATTGGAACTTGCCGAAACTTATTTTTATTTGCAGAAGAAACGTTTTGGAAAAAACCTGTTGCTTGAGTTAAGCATAAAAGACCCCGATTTAAAAAAAGAATTACCTCCAATGGTATTGCAATTGCTGATTGAAAATGCTGTAAAGCACAATGCCGTTTCATCCGAAACACCATTGCATATAGCTGTTAAATCAAATGAAGGTTGGTTACAGGTAACAAACAATAAAAACGAAAAGAGAAATAAAGAACCATCAACCGGCACCGGTCTTTCAAATATCATTAACAGGTACAAAATACAAACCGATAAACCGGTTACAATTAACGAAACAGAAAAAAGTTTTTCCGTAACCATTCCACTTATTTAATTTATAGCGCTATGAATATTTTAATTTTAGAAGACGAGGAACCGGCAGTAGAGCGGTTACAAAAACTTGTAAGAGAGGTTGACCCAACCGCTACAATTACCAAGGTGTTAGGAACCATAAATAGCGCTCTGGATTATTTTGCCACAGCCAAACAACCCGATTTAATTTTATCGGATATACAACTGGCGGATGGATTAAGTTTTGAAATATTTAAAAACGTTCAGTTTTCTTGCCCCGTAATTTTTACCACTGCTTATAATCAGTACGCTCTTGATGCGTTTAAAGCCAATGGAATTGATTACCTGCTTAAGCCCATTAAAAAAGAAGAACTGGAAAATGCACTCAACAAATACAAAAAATTGTTTGAGAAAAAATTTGATGCTACTGCCCTTACTGTTGATTATGAAACTATTTTAAAGGCTATTAATGGCGAACGCAAAAGTTATCAGAAAAGAATTATTGTGCGCTTTGCCGATATTATTAAAGCTGTTGAAACAGATGACGTGGCATACTTTTTTACGCATGAAAAAATAGATTACCTCCGCACATTTTCAGGATTAAACTATGGAATAGATTTTCACCTTGATGAATTAGAGGAAATATTAAACCCCGAAAAATTTTTCAGGATAAACCGGCAATTCATTATTAATGTAAAGGCAATAGACAAAATGTTTTCTGTTTCTAAATCGCGTGTTAAATTAACCTTAACTCCTAACTGCGAACACGAAACAATTGTAAGCACAGAGCGCTCACCGGAATTTAAAAAATGGCTGGCGGGTAAATAATATCCCACTCAACTTGCGCTTATTCCCGTTAAGGAAAACTTAGTTTAGTTTTATTAATAAACAACCTATAATTGTGTTGTTGTAATTTGTAGTTGCAACAGGTTAGTTTTCCATAGTTGAGTTTTTGAGGTTTTCATTAAATACCCTTCCCATTCGGGAGGGGTTTTTACTTAATAAGAAACAATCAATTTTTTTTGCTATCAGCGTACACTATGTTTGACCTGTTAAGTAAGAGGAATGCGTTTCAATAAAATCTATTTTTTATTTCTGGTTACAGTAGCCGGCCTGTTTTACCAATGCAAACATGAGCCTGTTGTTCCAAAAATAAACACTGAACTAATTGTTGATGAGGTATGTAACGCCAATACAATATATTTTCAAAACGACATCTTGCCTTTAATAGTATCAAGCTGCGGCAAGCCAGGCTGCCACAACAGCACTTCTGCTGCGGATGGTATTATACTTACCGATTATCAAAGTATTATGAGCAACGGAGAAATTGAACCGTTTGATGATACAGAAGGAGAATTGATAGAAGTGATTACAGAAACAGATCGAGATAAAGTAATGCCTCCTCCTCCCTACCCCCCTCTTACTTCGGCACAAATTGTTTTAATTAAAAACTGGATTATGCAGGGTGCTCAAAATAATGCCTGTGCGCAAAGCACAGTTTGCGATTCTATTAATCCAACATTTGCCAATAATATTTTTCCGCTTATTAGTAACAAATGCAATGGCTGCCATAACAGTATTAATGCTTCATCAGCAAACGGAATTGATTTAAGTAATTACAGCAACATTCAAACTTATGCTTTGAATGGTTTATTATACGGAGCAATTAATCAGGAGAGTGGTTACAGCCCCATGCCCAAATTTCAGTCGAAGATGCAACAGTGTGAGTTGGTAATGATTAAAAAATGGATTGATGACGGGGCCCCAAATAATTAATAAAAATGAGTAAGAGAATTTTAATACTATGTGTGTTTTCGGCATTGCTTAGCAGTTGCTATTATGATGTGGAAGAGGAATTGTACCCACAAAAAAATAATTGTAACTTGTCTGATATTACTTACTCTACAAAAATTAAATTGATAGTTGCACAAAACTGCGCACTTAGCGGATGCCATGTTGCAGGCGCACAGCAGCCCGATTTATCTGATTATAATAAACTGAATTCAAATGTCTCGCGTGTTAACGAACGGGCTGTGGTAGGCAAAACAATGCCACCATCAAGCCCTTTAAATAGTTGCGATATTGAAGCACTTAAAGCATGGATTGACGGAGGGGCACCTAACAATTAATCTTAAATTCGGTTATGAGAAAAAAAATAATTCTTGGAGTAGTAGTAATAATTGCAATGGGTATAGCCACCGGGCTTTATTACTATAATAAGCCTGTAGAGTCGTTAAAAAATAAAACAGCTGACATAAAAGTCACGTCCGAAAAACTCTTCACTGATTTTTCTACTAATGAAGAAAATGCAAACACAGTTTATCTCAATAAAATAATTAATGTTGCAGGAAGTGTTACAGGTATAAATAAAAACAATGATGGAAGCGTAACATTGCAACTTCAATCGGGCGATGCAATAGGAAGTGTTACATGCAAAATGGAAGTAAGTGAAACAGATAAAGCGTATAAGGTAACATCGGGTACTATGGTATCGGTAAACGGAATGTGTACAGGATATTTAATGGATGTGGTAATGGTTAATTGCAGTTTAACAGAAAAATAAATTTTAAACAAATAATTACAGATATGATAATAAAAACAATTTCATTTGCAGTGGTAGCTTTGCTTGTTACCTCAGTTGGTTTAGCGCAGGACAAGTATTTTACCAAAGAAGGAAAAATTACATTTTACTCTAAAACACCGGTTGAAGAATTTGATGCAGTTAACTCTGCCGGTTTAAGTATTATAGATACAAAAACCGGAGCTATAGAAATGTCTGTACTTATAAAAGCATTTGAGTTTAAAAAAGATTTAATGCAGCAGCACTTCAACGAAAACTATATGGAGAGTGACAAATTTCCTAAGGCTGTTTTTAAAGGAACAATTAGCAATATAGCGGAAATAAATTTTACAAAACCCGGCACTTACAAGGCTGGTATTGATGGTAAACTTACCATGCATGGTGTAACACGAGATATTACTGTTGATGCAATATTTATTGTAAGCATAGCGGGTGTAATTGCGAAATCAGAATTTATTGCATTGCTTGACGATTACAACATTAAAGTGCCCGGGGTTGTTAAAAATCAAATAAGCCAGCAAATAAAAGTTGAAATAGATAATACTTTTAAACCTTACGTTAAATAGATTTGTCATGCAAACCAGATTAATCCTGTTTTTTTTAATATTTTATATAAAAAGCGTAAGCGCTCAACAACCTGATTTACTTTCGCTTGTTGAAGACGAAAAGCAGCCAAAAGAATTTGTAAAAAACTCGTACAAATCTACACGGGTAATTATGAGCCACTCTTTGGAAAATTTAGCAGGAGGTGTTTTAGACTTTAGAATACTCCACCGTTTTGGTATGATTAACGAAGGCGCTTACCAGTTTTTTGGTTTGGACCAGGCTACTATTCGTTTAGGGTTAGATTATGCCGTTACGGACAGGCTTACCGTTGGCATTGGGCGCAGCAGTTATAAAAAAGAAGTTGACGGTTTTGCAAAATATAAATTGTTGTGGCAGGCTACAGGACCAAAATCTTCTCCGGTATCTGTTATTTACGTGGGCGGCACCACAGTTAATGGTTTAAAATTTGAAGATGAGGAAGTAGAAAATTATTTTACATCGCGCCTCGGTTATTATCACCAACTAATAATAGGTCGAAAATTTTCTGAAAGCCTTACACTGCAAATTGCTCCCACATTTTTACATTTAAATATTGTACCCGAAACCCTTAACCGCCACGATATTTATGGAGCACAATTAGGCGGAAGAATAAAACTCACCAAACGATTAGCGCTTACTGCCGATTATGTTTTTGTTGCCAACGGAAAAGATGGAGATGTAGAATACAAGCATCCTTTATCAATTGGTTTTGATATTGAAACAGGCGGACATGTTTTTCAATTGCATTTTACAAATGCAACCGGCATGAACGAGCGCGCCTTTATTACCGAAACACAAGGCGACTGGGGCAAAGGCGATATTCAGTTTGGGTTTAATATTTCAAGGGTGTTTACTATTAAAGATAAGAGAAAGAAGTAGTTCTTTTAGTTATTACATTTATCTGGTTTTTAAAATATCTTTAACCCTTTATCGTTACCACATCAGCCAATTAAACAAACTGTGCAACCAGTCCACAGGCGTTTTAAATATTACTTTCTTTTCTTGTTGTTGCTTTGCTACGCATACACTGGCAGCGCACAATATATTTCCATTAGAGGCACAGTAACCGATACCACTCAACAAACTACCGTAACCAATGCAGTAATAATGGCGGTACGTTTGCAGGATTCTTTGCTTACTTCTTTTACACGCTCAAACGACAGCGGAAATTTTTACCTGCAAAAACTTCCCATTGATACTTTTCAAATAATTATTTCGCATCCTTTATTCAGCGATAAACTTTTATTTGTGTTAGGAAACAATACTGAAACTGTTATTGATTTTGGAAAAATTCAAATGCCCTCAAAATCTATTACGCTTAACGAAGTTGCCATTTATGGTTACCGTGACCCAGTGTATTATAAAGGCGATACGTTGGTGTATGTTGCCGATTCGTTTAAAGTAAAAGAAAATGCTGTGGTAGAAGATTTGCTAAAAAAACTACCCGGCATCAAGGTAGATGTAAGCGGAAAAATTTTTTCGCAGGGGAAAGCCGTTGACCAGGTGTTAGTAGATGGCGATGAGTTTTTTGGCAGCGACCCTACAATGGCAACAAAAAATTTAGCTGCCACAAGTGTTGAAACTGTAAACGTGTATGAAAAGAAAAACGAAAACGCAACCGATGGCAGCACTTCTGAAACAATTAAAGTGCTGGATTTAAAATTAAAGGAAGATGCAAAGAAAGGTTACTTCGGAAAGGTAAGTGCGGGTACAGACTTTAATCAGTTTTTTGAAGGAAGCGCTTTGCTAAACAGATTTAAAGGTGCCCAAAAAATTTCGGTGTTTGCATTGCAAAGCAACACTCCGCGTTCTTCTTTTGGGTGGGAAGACATTAATCAATACGGCTTAAATGATGAGCGCAATAGTTTTTCTAACGATGATGGTGAAACTTATTACTGGTTTGGCAACAACCAACCGCAAGCCATTACCACCAATTTAAAAACAGGCATTTACTTTAACGATAAAATTACCGCTACCTCCAAGTTATTGATGAATTACGGTTACAATCAATCAGACAGTAAAGAAGAAAGCAACTCTACATCTCAATATTTTTTAGAAGACACTACTTACTTTACAAAGAATCAAAACAAAAATGAACGAGAACAAAAAAATCATACATTAAATGCAACCATCAAACAAACACTTGATTCATTAACAGATTTGGAAATAACAGGCAGGTTAAAACTATCAGAAACCGAAAGCAATCGTTTCGATGCCAATAATTTTTTAAGCAATGAAAATGTTTTAACACGAAGCACTTCAACTAATAACAACTCCTCTGCCAAAGGCAACGATTGGGGAACATCTGCCAAACTGATTAAAAACTTTGGCAAACGCGAACGAAAATTTGTTGCCAGTTTCGGTTTAGCAGGAGTTGATAATGAGAGCGAAGGAATTCTTAAAATTAATGAACAAAACCTTGTGGATAGCAGTCTTGAATACGATACTACCAACCAGAAAAAAATTTCTGAAAACAACAGAATTACTCACCGGGCATCGGCAGAGTTTACAGAGCCTATTACACAAAAAATAAAAATTGAAATTTCGTATGATATAAATGCCGCATACAACAAACAAAACCGGCAGGCTTTTGATGCTGTTGGAGATGAATACATAACTGAAAACAGCTCACTCACAAATTATTTTAAAACATCGCGCACAGTGCAACGCGCAGGACTAAAGTTTATTTACGATGTAAAAAAACAAACCTTAACTATTGGCTCGCGGTTTAGAAATGTGTTTGCCAAAAACGAAAATGTAAGTAGCAATCAATCCATCACGCAAAACATCAATAACATTTTACCTTATGCACGTTACCGCTATAAGTTCACCGATAACCAATCGCTGGCAGTGGGTTACTCAACCGATTCGAAACAACCTGACTTAACTCAGTTGCAGCCAGTGACAGATAACAGCAATCCTAATTTTATTACCAACGGTAACCCCGGTTTGGTGCCTTCCTATTCTCACAACTTTAATCTTAACTACAATCAATACAAACCTGTGTCGCAGCAAAGCATGTGGATGGGTGCCAATTTTTCTTTCACAAATAATGCATTTGCAAACCTGCGTTTTATTGACAGCATCGGGCGCACCATTTCCACTCCCGTAAATGTTGACGGCAATTACAATGTAAGTGCTTATGCCAATGTTAACCTATCGCTCTTCAAGAAAAAACTTTCATTAAACCCGGGTGCCGATTTTAATTACACCAGCAATGCAAATTTTATTGATGGCAAACGCAACACCTCCACTAATTTTAGTTACAACGCTAACACAGATATTACTTTTGAAACCGAAAAATTAGAACTGAGTGCAGGAATAGAGGCTGAAAATAACTTCACATCTTCCACCATTAACACACTTAGCGACCAGCGCTACAGCACCATTGAATATCGAAGTTCTTTGCTTTACACGTTTCCTAAAAAATTAAAGTTTGAAAGTGCTGCCACTTACACAACAGATTCGCGCAGACAGCAAGGCTACAACAATAAAATTTTAAGGATTGACGCATCCCTCGAAAAAACATTTTTTAAATCAGAGAACTTATTGGTGATAGTTTCTGTAAACGATTTGCTCAACAAAAGCATTAGCAGCCGCAGAACTACTGAAGACAATGTAACTACCGACATTAATTCGAAAGTTATAGCACGTTACATTTTATTTAAAGTGGTTTATAAATTTAAAAACAAAAGAAAGGAGGGTGGCGATGAATAAGGCTATGATTTTTGCGTTGTGCCTATTGCTTATTTTTTCTTTTGATTCATTAGCGCAGATAACATCAGGCAAAATTATTTATGAACGCAGAACCAATCTTTATAAAAAATTTAAAGACAGCGATTGGGTACGAAATAATTTAAAAGAGCGCGACAAGAACAAAATAGATTTTTTTGAATTGTATTTCAGTGATTCGCTTACTGTTTTTAAACCACAAGAAAACGAACTAAAGGAAATGTATGGTTGGGCTACAGAAAAAAATACGGTCTATCAAAATTTGAATACAGAAACACGATTGACAAGTAAAGAAGTATGGGGCGAACATGTTTGGTTAAAAGATTCATTATATAACCGCCAATGGAAAATAACCGACAGCAAAAGAAATATCGCTGGCTACAACTGCCGTAAAGCTATTTGGAATGCCAATGACAGCACAAAAATTTATGCATGGTTTTGCAATGAGATAAATACTTCAACCGGGCCCGAAAGTTTTGTAGGCTTACCCGGTGCAATACTTGGTATAGCTACGGAAGATGGTGGAGTAGTTTACTTTGCTAAGAGTGTTGAGCAAATAAAGCCTGATGTTGCAACACTCCTTCCACCCAAAATAAAAAAAACAATTTACAACCCCAAAGAATTAAAAGACGAACTGCAATTGCAATACGGCAAAATGCCCTGGGGAAAAGAAATGCTGAAGAATTTATTTGGGTGGTGGTAGTTTTAAAAACATGTTGCCCTCACACTCACAACTTTGGTAGTAGAACCATCAGTGCAGGAAATTTTACAGAAAGTATAAACCTTACTGCTACCTGAATCGGTTACTTTAATAGTTCCTGCTGTGCCATGCCATGATGTCGCAGTGTTGTAATACTCAACAAACACCTGTCCTGCGGCAATACTGCTTGCATTAGGTGTAACGGTATAGTCGCCCACTGCAGGCGCTGCTCCGTTAAAAACCATTACAACTCCTTTAGGTGAAGTAGAACTTGTATCACTCATGTGCTCTGAGTAATAAGTACCGGCAAAAGGGCTAAAGCAATTGCTTTTAATAATTGCTGCCTGCGTTCCATCTAAAACAATTGCATTAGCCGAAAAACTGCACTCATCTGTTGCAGGAGTTTGAGGTGTTGCAGTTTCTTCTTCGTTATCTTTTTTGCATGAGGTAAATGAAAGGAGAATAACAGGTAAAATAGTTGCTAAAATTTTTTTTGAATAGTTCATTTTTTTGACTTTAAAATTTATACCGCAAACATATTTCTACAAAAGCCCTTCGCCAATACCTTGTAATCGGTAAATTGATATACCGTTAAACACGTATAGAATATTTATTTATTAAAAGCGAAAGCCCAATAGAAAATTCAATTGGGCTTTCGCTTTTAAACCTGATTTTATTTTACCTGATCGTAACCAATTCCCGGTATTTAACCATTGGCCACATCTCATCATCAATCATCATTTCCAATGAATCAACATGATCGCGAATTACATCAAAGTTTGCTTTTACTTTATCGCAGTAAGCTATTGCTTTATCGCGAATGCTTGCTAAATTGTTGGCTTTATCGCGTAAAGCGCTCATGGCATCTACATTTTTCTTAATGCCGTTAATGTGAGTGCTCAATTCTTTCAGCATTTCAATTTGTGTGCTGAACGCTTCTGCTTTTAAACCACAGTCTTTTAAGTTGTCAACGTTTTCAGCAATTAAAGTCTGGTAGCGAATAGCGGTAGGTACAATATGGTTCATTGCCAAATCGCCCATTACACGGCTTTCAATTTCAATCTTCTTGATATAAGTCTCCAACATAATTTCATGGCGTGCTTCTGCTTCGCGGTGACTAAAAATGTTCATCTCCTCAAATAATGCTAAAGATTTTTTCGTAACAAAAGCATCCAATGCAACGGGTGTTGTCGTAAAATTATTTAAGCCGCGCTTCTTTGCTTCTTTCTTCCATTCATCACTGTATCCGTTTCCTTCAAAACGAATTGCTTTTGAATCAACAATGTATTTGCGAAGTATGCGGAGAATAGCTTCGTCCTTCTTTACATTTTTCTTTATAACGGCATCCACTTCTTTTTTAAATTCTTCCAGCTGTTTTGCAACAATAGTGTTCAGCACCATCATTGCATTTGATGAGTTGGCAGAAGAGCCCACAGCGCGGAACTCAAATTTATTTCCGGTAAATGCGAATGGGGATGTACGGTTACGATCTGTGTTATCTAAAAGTATTTCAGGAATTTTTCCAATGTTAAGTTTGAGGTCTGTCTTTTGTTCGGGGCTCATCTTTTTATCGTTAACCGATTTCTCTATATCATCCAACACTCTTGATAATTGCGCGCCTAAGAAAATACTCATAATAGCAGGAGGCGCTTCATTTGCACCAAGCCTGTGATCATTACTTGCAGATGCAATACTTGCACGTAATAAATCGGCATGTTCATGCACAGCTTTTATAATGTTGATAAAGAAAGTGAGGAACATTAAATTGCTCTTGGGATTTCCACCTGGCGATAAAAGATTTTTTCCGGTGTTGGTTCCCAAACTCCAGTTGTTGTGCTTACCGCTTCCGTTAATACCAGCATACGGTTTTTCGTGCAACAACACTTTAAAGTTATGCCTGCGCGCAATTTTATCCATCAAATCCATCAGCAACTGATTATGATCAACCGCTAAATTTATTTCTTCAAATATTGGGGCACATTCAAATTGAGATGGTGCGACTTCATTATGTCTTGTTTTTAATGGAATACCCAATTTGTATGATTCAATTTCAAAATCATGCATAAATGCAATTACGCGATCAGGAATAGAACCAAAGTAATGATCTTCTAACTGCTGTCCCTTTGCAGGGGAATGACCAAATACGGTCCTGCCGGTAATAGATAAATCTGGTCGTGCATTTGCAAGTGCAGTATCAACCAAAAAATATTCCTGCTCTATACCAAGCGTGGCTGAAACTTTGTTAATGTCCTTATCAAAATACTCGCATACGGCTACTGCGGCTTTATCTAAAGCATGTAAGGCTTTTAATAAGGGCGCTTTGTAATCTAAGGTCTCACCCGTGTAAGAAACGAATACTGTTGGAATACACAACGTTTTTCCATTTGGGCTTTCCATTAAAAATGCAGGTGATGATGGATCCCATGCTGTGTAACCGCGTGCTTCAAATGTATTACGTATTCCTCCGCTCGGAAAACTTGATGCATCAGGCTCTTGCTGTACCAATGCGCCTGATGAAAAAGTTTCAATTGCTGTATTATCATTTAAATCAAAAAACGAATCGTGCTTTTCGGCAGTCGCTCCTGTTAATGGTTGAAACCAGTGTGTGTAGTGTGTAGCGCCTTTGCTCATTGCCCACACTTTCATTCCATTGGCAATTTCACCGGCTATTTTGCGGTCAATTTTTGCACCGCTTTCTACAGCAGCCATTACTGCTTTAAAAGCATCCTTTGGCAGATACTTTTGCATGGCATCTTTATTAAAGACGTTGCTTCCATAGTAATCAGAAATTTTTTCTGATGGTGAAGCAACCCTCACAGGGATTCTGCCGTTAGATGTTTCTAAAGCACGTACTCTTACATTGTTCATTTTTTGTTTTTTGTTAATTTTTGCGCAAGTATAGTGCAAAAATTGGGGGGTAAGCAAGAAAAATGTCATTTTTTTTGACCATACCCCCTAAAAAACTATCATATAAGAGAAAAATTTTAGTTTTTTATGTCCTTGGGGTACTATTTTCAGGGGTTTGTATTTCAATTTTAGGCTCTTCATCTCTTATTCCCTTATTTTCTTCACTGGGTGGTGGTGTTTTCATGCTATCCTCTATCTCTCGCTGTACACCACTCATTGCATCCTTAAACTCGCGGCTTGCTCTACCCATTCCCTTAGCTATGTCAGGAATTTTTTTTGAGCCAAAAAAGAAAAGTATAAAAAGCATGATGACTAAAATTTCGCCACCACCAAGGTTATCCAAAAAAAGAAGCATACCAATCATTGTTTAATCAATTAAATTGAATAACTGTAAAAGTATTTGGTTATCGTATCTGAACATAATTTTTTTTCTAATCGATCTTTACAAATTTCTGTTGGCTGCTATTTACCCCATCATAAAACTGAAAGATATAAATTCCGGCTGCCCATTCTTTAACATCAATTTTAGTTGTTGCGCTTACTCCTTTCAGGTAAGAAATATTATTGCCGAACAAATCATAAACTTTTACATCTGCCTGTGAAGAAAAACTACCGGAAACAGTAACATAATTATTGGATGGATTTGGTTGTAAAGAATAGCTGAATTTCTGGTTTTCAAAATTTTGAATTGAAGTAAATAAATAGCAAGAAGTAGAATCAGCAAAACTAATAGAGCTCGATATTAAACTAATGTTATCTGTATATGCAAGGCTATATTCAGTAAACTGCGTGGTATTTACAAAAAGCGGACAAGTGCTTACAGTTGGAACAATTGGTTTTGAGTCGCAACCTGCTATTCCGTTTTCATCAGTAATAATTACAAGCCCCTGCAAGCTATCTCCAAAACTATAGCTCTGTGCAGCAATCATTATTCTACCATCGTTAGTTTTACCAATGCCATACGATTCTTCCAGGAGATATCCGCCATAACCATAACACCAAACTGTATCACCAACCGAGTTTAACTTAAAAGTAAACACTTCGGCACTATCTGTTGCAAAAGTTGAACTGCTGCTATTTAAACGATGTGCATTATAGCTTTCTGTTTGACCGGTAATTACAAAACCACTGTCTGTTGTTTGAACCATAGCATACATAGCATCGGGGTTAGTGCCGCCAATTGCAGTGCTCCAAATTACGTTACCCGATGTATCTATTTTAAAAACCATTGCATCATAGCCGCCTGCTCCAAATGTAGTGGTTGAGCCTGCCACAACGTACCCATCATTGGTAAAAGAAACCGCCTGCGCTTCTTCCCATGCATTACCTCCGTATCTTTTTTGCCACTCAATATTTCCATTTGCATCAAACTTTACTAAAAGCGCATCCATTACTAAATTTCCAAAGCTGTTGCTGCGTCCAGTTACAATAAAGCCGCCATCAGGAGTTTGCCGCACAGACGAAAAAAGTTCATTGTTTATATTACTGAATCCTTTCGTCCACAATGTATCGCCATTGCTGTTTAGTTTCATTATAAAAGGATCGTTATTAAATGTGCCGGTAAGATTGTTTGTGATACCCACCACCACAAAGCCACTGTCTGTGGCTTGAATTAAACCATCAAGCGTTGAAGCAAGATCAGTTCCTGTTGTTCCATAACGCTTGCTCCATAAAATATTGCCGGCATTATCAATTTTCATTACCAAAACATCACGTCCATAAACAGATGAATCGGTAACAGAACCTGCACAAACAAAATTGCCATCATACGTTTGTACAGCACTTGTGAGTTGATCAAAATCCCCTCTGCCATACGCTTTAGTCCAGAGAATATTTCCGGCACTGTCCATTTTCATTACTACGGCATCAATAAACCCTGCAACTGCATTTTTAGTTGCCCCGGTAAGCAAGTAGCCATTGTCATTTGTTTGCAAAATGCTCGACACCAAATCATCGGTAGTGGTTCCAACTGATTTTACAAAAGTTTGTGCGTTTAAAATTCTAAAAGAGAATAATAAAATGATGATAAGAAATATTTTGCGATTCATATTTTTAAGATAACTGCATGTAATAATTATAACACCATATAAACACTAATAAAACGAACAGTGTTTCGTAGTACCATACTTTTTTTGAAGCAAGAAAATAATAAGATATAAAGAGCGATGCAGGAATTGAAGTTAAGGCAAACCTGAACAATGCTTTTTCATAAGGAATAATAATGATAAGTATAGAGAACACCAGCATAAAAAGTACAACTACCTGAAAGCTGCGGGTGCGGATAACATTTTTATAATAATTAACCCGCAGTTTATTTAATGAAAGCAACAACAAAACGCCTACGGCAATAAGCGTATAAAGTACCGGGTGCGCAGCACCTGCATTAATATTAATTACTGCCTGCAAACGGGTAATAGAAAAAGAACTGAAAAGCTGAGGCGTTTCATCAATAATGTAAAATATGGTAAAAAGTAAAAACCATGGAGTAATCAGTCCCATGAATGAAACCAACCAATCTCTCCACGAAAACGAACGCAAGACAACAAGACTGATAAAAAAGAAGAACGCTAACAATATGCACGGCAAATAAAAAAGAGAAGCAAGAGAAATTAAAAAACAAATATCAAAATCGAGCATGAGCGGTGCAGGGTTTTTATACAACCTGAAAATTCTCTCTAAGGCAAAAAGAAGAATACTGTTGACAAACAGAACAGGATGGAAGCCAATAAAAACAGGAATTAAACTTGCCACCACCACATAAATTAACGATGGCAGGTTAGAGGCTTTGTACAACACTTCGTAATCAATAATTATTTTGTTGAAATGAAGGGCTTGTGCTGTGATAAGAAGCCATGCAACCGTTATAACTACCCAATGATTGGCAGTGCCTGGTATTTTGGTAATTAGATCAAACAAGGGCATTTCGTAGGCTGAATAAGGAGCAAAAGACTTGTTGGAATAAAAAGTGGCAATACATATAGCGGCAGTAACCAAAGGCAAGATAAAAAGCGTAGCGGGTTGTGGCGATTTAAAAAAACTTACTACCATTTAGCTGTTTGTTTTGTAATGTATTTTTCTATTTTTGGCTCCTCAAATAAAAACAATTATGACAGCATTTTGGAACGGCATTGCAGCATTTTTTGAGTTTATTTTTAAACTTATTAAACCCGTAGGCATGTACATAGATATTATCTTTATGATAATTATAGCCTTTGGCTGTGCTTACTGGTTAATTTATGAGCAAAAAGTTATGAATGGCGGTAAAAACTACCTTGCCGATAAGGTAAAAGAAAAGGAGTAATTTTTTCTCAAGCTAAAAAATATTGAACCCGCTGTGAGGCGGGTTTTTTTAGTCCATTCTAAAAAACAATCAAACTACTTCCCATCTTTTTCAATCCTCACCCCTGCATCCATAATACCGGGCAAAGGATTTACGCGCATGGCTTGTATCAAATCAAAAGTATAATCACCTGCCATTGGAAACTTAAATTGTTTTCTGAAAAGATAACGGTTGTCGTAAATATCGCCCAAGCCATCGCCAAGCCATTTTCCTTCGGGCGATGCTAAAGTAATTTCAACCGTATCGCGCGTGGTTATGCCATTGGGCAAATGTGTGTTTATAAACAAAAACAAATTACTGAAACGGTAAAAGCCTGCATTGCGTACGTTAATGTACATGTTGTGCTGTGCAACGGTATCGGTTATGTTTACCTTAAAAGAAAGTGGCGTGTTGTAATCCCAGTTGTTTTTGGCAATTTCTTTATTTTCTTCAAACACGCGGTTGCCATTGCACGAAACAAAAAGCACAGCACAAAAAATAATTGCTGAAAACAAAACAGGTTTAAACTTTACACTAAACATTTAATTGCTGTTTGGTAATTGCCTTGGTGGTCTTTTGCTTGAAGGTGGTGCAGCATTTGCATCGGGTTTGTTTTGTGGCGGAGTATTACTACCTGATAGTTGCTGCGGTTTATTATTTTGAGTTTGCTGTTGCTGCCTGTTACGATTCTGATTTTGTTGCCTGTTTGGGTTATTGTTTTGCTGCTGCCTGTTTGGGTTGTTTTGCTTTTGTGCAGGCTTTGCAGAAGGTTGATTTTGGTTTTGCGGCTTGGTTTGTTCACCGGCATTTGCAGCACTTTGCTGCTGAGGTCTGCTTTTATTTTTTTTCTTCTTTTTCTTTTTGCGGTTGTCCATTCTCGAAATACTGTCCTGCCCTACTACATCGCTGTAATCTGGTTCAAACTCTTCCTCCTCATCAGGCAATCCTTCTTTTAAGTTAACAGGTTTATTGCCTGCTTTATTCATTTCAATAATTTCAATAACTTTTTCTACCGGTAATGCCTGCCACTTATCAGCACTCGAAAAATATTTTTCTCCTTCTTTCAATTCAGGAATTACTTCATACCACATCAGCCTTTTAAAAATATCTGTTTTGCGGTGTACTGCCTTTCCTTCTTCCGTTTGTAAATTAATGTTTGAATCAGGAATATCTTTAACGGCATCTACATAGCTATCTAATTCATAATTTAAACAGCACTTTAGTTTACCACACTGCCCTGCAAGTTTGGCTGGGTTAATAGCCAAATTCTGGTAACGTGCAGCCGATGTGGTTACTGCTTTAAAATCGGTAAGCCATGTGCTGCAACAAAGCTCTCGCCCGCAAACACCAATGCCGCCAAGCCTGCCCGCTTCCTGACGCAAACCAATCTGCCTCATCTCTACACGTATTTTAAATTCATCGGCAAGTTTTTTAATTAACTCCCTGAAGTCAACACGCTCTTCGGCAGTATAAAAGAATATTGCCTTTTTACCATCACCTTGATATTCCACATCGCTCAGTTTCATTTTTAAACCAAGGGCAAGTGCAATTACTCTTGCACGGTGCATAGTATTAAATTCGAGGCTACGTGATAGTTGCAAACGCTCTACATCAGCAGGGCGTGCCACACGATATAGCGCCCGTATTTCAGGAGAGTCAAAACCCAATCCGCTTTTGCGCAATTGCAGTTTTACTAATTCGCCTGTTAAAGAAACTTCGCCTATGTCGTGCCCTGGTGTACCTTCAACGGCTACCATATCACCCATCTTCAACTCCAGAAAATCGGTATTACGAAAAAACTCTTTGCGCGTATTTTTAAAACGTACTTCTACTATGTTAAACGGCTTTTGCCCATCAGGCAATACCATGTTTGATAACCAATCGTAAACATTTAATTTATTACAACCAGCCGTGCCGCATGTACCGTTGCTTTTGCATCCGGGCACACTTCCATCTTTAGTTGAACAAGAACTGCATCCCATTAGAAAAGTGCTTAAGTGTTGAAGTCAAAATTCAAAAGTAATTATGAGTTTAAAAATTTAAACCAAAACTATAACGGCTTTGGCGCATGCAGCAAAGCATGCATTTTAAACGACAAATCTAAAAATAAAATTTTGGCATTGGCATTCCTTTCAATGTGGTTATAAGCATGGGTTAGTTCATTCATAAAGGCCTCTAAATTATTGGCATGGAGCATAAGTGAAAAACGTGCGAAGCCTGGAAAGCTTGTTTCATCAAACCGCGAGTGCGATGCTCCGGCATAGTTGGCAATAATGGCTTCGTGTGCAGTTTGTAATCCAAAAGCCAAAAAATTTTTATGTGCTTCACGGCCGCCATCACTCAGTGTTTCTTCTATCCATGTAACTAATTGCTTGTAGTTTTTTTGAATGTTATAACAGAGCCGCAACCAGTCTAACAATTTTTTTTCTATGTCAAGCACTGCCTGCTCCTCTTTAATGAGATTGTAAGCAGCCGTGTAATCGCTATCGCTGAGGTGTACCATGCGCTGCGCCTGCTGCTGCTGCAATCCGTAAACATTTACAAGTGCATGAGTTAAATCAGCATCTTTAATTTTATTAATTTTTATAAGTTGTGTTCTTGATAAAATGGTGGGAAGAATTTGCTCATAGTTATCAGTAACTAAAATAAACAAGGTACTATCGGGCGGCTCTTCAATTATTTTTAAAAGTTTATTAGCGGCAGTGGTGTTCAGTTTATCTGCCTGCCACATAATGTGCACTTTGTATTTTGCTTCATACGCTTTAAGCGAAAGGTTGTGAATGATAGCATCACTTTCTTCTTCTCTTATGATTGCCTGTTTATTTTCTACACCCACAAAATTGTACCAGTCGTTTAGTTGCAGGTATGGTATTTGCAAAACAGCTTCTCTAAAATCAGGCAACAATTCTGAGCACAAACCGTTTTTTGCTTTCTTGTCAATTTTGGCAGAAGGAAAACTAAAATGCAAATCGGGGTGGGCGAGTTTTGATATTTTTCGGCACGAAGGGCACACACCGCAACTATCATCACCGCTATTGTTTTCGCAATTGATGTATTGAGCAAATGCAAGCGCCATTGCCAGTCCGCCACTGCCGGGCAGTTCGCTAAAAAGCAAAGCATGGCTAATGCGGTTTTCTTTTACCATTTGCACAAGCCTTTGCTTTACTTCGGGCTGACCAACTACATCTTTAAATTGCATGGGGCTAAGGTAGGGGAAATTGTAAATTATGAATTATTAATGCTGAATTATGAATTGCGGGGTTAGTAAACCTGTGAAAGGCATTTTTTGGAAGGCGATTGAGATTACAAAAGGTATGGTGGAATTGGCTAAGTTTATAATAGCAAGCGAGAAGTTTATAAGGCCTTCGCTGTGTGTTGCATAAAATAACCTATGTTAGTGCCGCCTATTTAGCTGTCTTATGCATATTTTCAGAACTGTTGCTCAACTTGAAGAGTATTATAAGACTCACCAGGACATTACCATTGGTTTTGTGCCTACCATGGGTGCTTTGCACAAAGGGCATATTTCGCTGGTAAAAAAATCGGTGGAAGAAAACCAGCTTACTGTTTGCAGCATTTTTGTAAACCCCACACAATTTAATAGTAAAGAAGATCTGGAGAAATACCCGCGCAACGAAAAACACGATATACTTCTTTTAAAACATGCCAAGTGTAATGTTGCTTTTATTCCTTCGGCAGAAGAGATGTATGCCGAAAAAGAAAAACTGCTCAAGTTTGATTTGAAAGGATTGGATGCTACTATGGAAGGAAAATTCCGCAAGGGGCATTTTGCCGGAGTAATTACCATTGTAAATAAACTGTTCAATATTGTAAAACCCAACCGCGCTTATTTTGGCGAAAAAGATTTTCAGCAATTGATCATAATAAAATACATGGCGCAAAAACTTCACAAAAAAGTGGAGGTAATTGGATGTCCTACTTTTCGTGAAGAAGATAACCTTGCCATGAGTTCGCGCAATGCAAGGCTTACACCGGATGACAGAAAACATGCGCCCACAATTTATAAAGCGATGTACTACGGGCGCACCCACAAACACGATTGGGATTTTAAACACATTAAGGAAGAAGTGGCGGAGCGCATAAACGCATACAAAAAATTTAAAGTTGATTACTTTGAAATTGTAGAAGCCAAAACTTTAAAGCCAGCCAAAGGAGTTAAAAAAGATGTCCAGCTAAGAGCTTGTATTGCTGTGCAAACTTCTACCGTTAGGTTAATTGATAATATTATTTTTTGAGCTGTGATTTTGATTTGATTTTATTGCACGCTTTTTTTAACACAGATTAATAAATTGATAAGAGATTATCACTAACCCTGCATCGCAGCCGGTAATTCGTGAAATTTTAAAGCGAAACGCTTTAATTGCTTTTTTTTATCTGTGAATCTGTGTTAAAAAAATACTATTTGTTGTAACAATCTGTTTTTGCCGGCTGATGAACCATGCAGATTTTTTGTTTTGGCATAAATGCGTTTAAAAAAATCATGTAGGTTTGTCCGCATTATGAATATTACCATTTTAAAATCAAAAATTCACCGCGTAAGAGTAACACAAGCCGAGTTAAATTATGTTGGCAGTATTACATTAGACCAAGACCTGATGGATGCAGCAGATTTGATAGAGAATGAGCGCGTACAAATTTTAAACATAAATAACGGAGAGCGTTTTGATACGTATGTAATTAAAGGCGACCGAGGTTCGGGCGTGTGTTGTTTAAATGGTCCGGCAGCACGCAAGGTACAGGTTGGCGATTTAATTATTGTGGTTTCTTACGTAGGGTTAGAGAAAGAAGAAGCTAAAAAATACAAGCCAGTTATTGTTTTTCCTGATGCCAATAACAAACCCGTTAAGCAATAAATTCAGTTAAGTGAACAAGAACGTAAAGGCTGCCATCCGATTTATTATTTTTTTCGGGTTAGGTATTTTTCTCATTTGGCTTTCAGTAAAAAATCTCACACAAAAAGATATTGATGAGATTAAAACATCACTCAACCGTGCAAATTATATATGGTTGTTTGTGGCAGTAATAATTGGTGCGATAAGTAATGTAAGCCGTGCCATGCGCTGGAAACAATTGTTGCAACCACTAAATCAAAACCCCAAACTGAGCAATACATTTTTTGCCGTTATGGTTGGTTATTTTGCCAACTATGCCGTGCCGCGCTTGGGAGAAGTTACCCGATGCGGCATTCTTGCAAGGTATGATAAGGTTCCGTTTGCCGAATCGTTAGGAACTGTTATAGTTGAAAGAATTATTGATGTAATTTGTTTTTTGCTGTTTGTGGCAATTGTTTTTCTGATACAGTTTGAAACTATTTGGGGTTACCTCAAAGAAAACTTTTTACCGGGCATGAGTGGTAAACAAGATGGATCTGGCTTACTTGTTTTTGTTCTAATTGCTGTTGTTGCAACAGGAGTTTTAGTGTTCGTTTTTCGCAAAAAAATTCTTTCGCTGTTTGGCGATAAGGTTAAAAAAATGATTACCGGTTTTGTAGATGGAATTAAGGCAATAGCAAAAGTTAAATCGCCCGCTCTGTTTATAGCGCATTCAGTTTTTATATGGTTATGTTATTATGTTATGCTGCATGTTACGTTCTGGAGCATAACCGAAACAAGTTCATTAGGAGTTGATGCTGTTGCCACTGCATTTATTTTAGGAACTGTAATGATAATGGTTACGCCCGGTGGAATTGGTGCTTATCCTATTGCTATACAAGGTGTGCTTACTATGTATGCCGTAAACACCAATGTGGGTTATGCTGTGGGCTGGCTTGCATGGCTGTGCCAATTTGTTTCAAATGTTTTCTTTGGTGCATTGTCTTTAATTTTACTTCCGTTGTTAAATAAAGAAAACAATGCAGCAGCAAAATAACTCTCCGTTATCTTTATTAGAAAGAAAAATTTTTACCCGCGAATCGGTAAAGCATACGCTTAACTACTGGCACTTTATGGGCAAAAAAATTGTTTTTACAAATGGATGTTTTGATATTTTGCACAAAGGGCATGTAGCCTATTTAACTGAAGCAAAAGCATTAGGCGATGTGTTAATTATGGGGTTGAACAGCAACTCGTCTGTAAAAAAACTAAAAGGAGAAAGCAGACCCGTAAATGATGAAAATGCCCGTGCGTTTGTGCTGGCGGGTTTAGCTGGCATAGATGCTGTAATTATTTTTGAAGAAGACACACCTTACGATTTAATAAAATTCATACAGCCGCATGTGTTGGTTAAAGGTGGCGATTATAAACCCGAACAAATTGCAGGGCACGATTTGGTGGAAGCATCAGGGGGTAAGGTTGTAATTATTCCTTTTTTTCAGGGATTTTCTACTTCAGGTGTTATTAGAAAAATGAAGTAGGGAATTTACTTCTTGCTAAATAGAGTATCTGATTGAAAATACACTCAAGGTTTTCCTGGCAATTTATTATTGTAGTAATCTCTTCTGCATTTCTTTTATTTTTAAGATTAGGAGAAGTTAATTTAGCAGAATGGGATGAATCCCGCAATGGTGCTAATGCTTTTGAGATGTATTACAATGGAGATTTGATAAACCTCTATTTTAACGGAACACCTGATACATGGAACAATAAACCACCGTTGATGATTTGGCTTATAACCATTTCATATCATGTTTTTGGTTTTAATGAATTTGCACTTCGATTCCCATCTGCTATTGCTGCCGTAATTTTTTTTCTGGTTTTTTTCAAACTTATTTCCCTTTATAAAACCAAAAACTTTGCATTGATATGTTGCCTGTTGCTTATGTCATGCAAAGCTATCATAGGTCATCATGCAGGTAAAACGGGAGACTTTGATGCTTTGATGCTATTGTTTTTGACCCTGTCAGTATATTATTTTTTGCTCTACATTGATTTTAAAAAAGGAAGAGACATTATATTTTCTTTTTTAGCACTTTGCGCAGCATTTTACACAAAGGGTACAGCTGCATTTTTATTAATTCCATGCTTTATTGCTTATGCAGCTCTAAACAAAAAACTATTTAAGGCTATAAAAGATAGAAAAGCATGGTGGGCAATTTTTGTTTTTGTCGTTACAGCATCTTCATGGGTGGTGGCTATTTTATTGCGGGGAGAAAAATATCATTCAAATAGTAGCGGCAGTACCAACGCTTTGTTTACACTATTTAAAACCGATACTATTGATCGCATAACCGGATTGAATAATGAAACAACTTCTAACAACACCTACATATTTACTGTCCTTGATGCAAAACTTAATTTATGGAATTACCTTCTTTACGCAGCAGTTATTTTTTTCCTTGTTAAGGCATTGACAAAAACGCAATCCAACTATGCACAGGATAAATTATTAGTTATAGCTTTAGTATTTTCCGTTTTAATAACAATACAAATATTGCTGATGCAAAATAAGCATGTGTGGTATTTAATTCCGGCATTCCCATTTTATGCCATTGTAATTTTATCATTCATTGTAAGAATAAAATATTTGATGCCTGTTTTCATTCTGCTTTTGGTATTTACGTTTACAAGACAAGTTCACTTTATTTTAAATCAAAAATCTGACCTGCACACTTTTTTCATTTCATTTAAAACAGAATATCCAAACTCATCCATCTTAATTAAAGATATGCCAACACAAGACTTATATCTATACATATTGTGGAGCTCGAAAAATGTTGTTGCAGATAAAAAGCCAACTGAATTGAGTAAAGGGAATTTTGTAGTACACAATTCAGAAAATCCTTTTTACAAAGGAAGAGTTCTACTTAAACACAAGAATTCTATATTAACTGCAATTGATAATTAGCAAAAAAAAATATGCTGCCCCTACTTCAAAACAAGCGCAGCAATTTTGCTTAACAGTAAATCAGGGTCAAAAGGTTTAGATATGTAGTCGTTCATACCAGCAGCATAGCACTGGTCAATTTCTTCTTTAATAACATTGGCTGTCATAGCAAGTATGGGTATGTTGTTTAACGGTGCTTCAAAATTTTGCCTTATATTTTTTGTGGCAGTGTAACCATCCATCACCGGCATTTGCACATCCATTATCACTAAATCATATTTGTTTTTCTTAAGCGTATCTAATGCTATTTGCCCGTTATCAGCAATGTCAATTTTTATTCCAGGAATTAGATCATTTAAGGTATCAACAGCAACAGTTTGGTTGAACATATTATCTTCTACCAGCAAAACAGCTATGTCTTTAAGATCGTTAGCTGAAACCTGTTGATTATTTTTTGCAGCTACAGGTTCACTTGTAATTTTAAATCTGATTTCAAAAGAAAACTCCGAGCCTTTCCCAACTTCACTTGTAACATGAATACGTCCTTTAGCTAAATCAACAATTTGTTTGCTGATGGTTAAGCCTAATCCTGTGCCACCATACTTGCGTGTGGTTTCGCTGCTTGCCTGGCTAAAACTTTCAAATATTTTTTCCAACTTTTCGGAAGGTATTCCAATACCAGTATCCTTTACTCCAAATCTTACTTTGCATTTACCTTCTTCCTCATTTACAAAAACAGTGTTAGCATATACGGTAACGCTTCCTTTTTCGGTAAACTTAATGGCATTGCCAACTAAATTAATCATCACCTGGCTCATACGCACCGGATCGCCCATTACGTAAGCAGGCACCGTTGGGTCTATTTCAAGAATAATTTCCAGGTTTTTTTCATCGGTTTTAATTTTCAACGACTCATATACCGTTCCCATCACATCTCTTATGCTAAACGGAATATTTTCAAAATGCAGTTTGCCTGCCTCCATTTTAGAGAGATCAAGTATGTCATTTAAAATTACAAGCAAATTTTCGCTGCTGGTTTTAATTATTTTAAGATACTTCTGTTGCCCTTCGTCTAACTTTGTTTTAAGCACAAGGTTGGTCATTCCTATGATAGCATTCATAGGAGTGCGTATCTCATGGCTCATGTTTGCAAGAAACATTTGCTCAATTTTTTTTGCCTCTTCTGCCTTTTGTTTTTCAATAATGGCAATTTCCTTTTCGCGAGTTGTGCGTTCCAAATCAACTTTTGCCTGCACTCCTTGTCTTATAACCTCAAACTCACTAATGGCTTTGTGCAACGTTGTTTCAAGGTCGTTCATGTCTATGGGCTTTGTAATAAAATCAAAAGCTCCACGGTTCATTGCCACCCTTATATTTTCCATATCGCCATAAGCAGAAATAACAACAGCCTTTGGCATCAGGTTTTCTTCTTTGATTTTTGTCAGAAAAGTAAGCCCATCCATTACTGGCATGTTTATATCTGTAAAAACAATATCAATAGATGAATCATTTTTTAGTTTGGTTAAAGCCTCCGCACCATTGCGTGCAAATTCAAAACTCAACTCACCTGCTCTTATCCTTGATCGAAAACGCTGTGTAATCAGCAGTTCAAGATCCGCTTCATCATCAACAACAAGTATTCGGTTTGCCATTCTATTATGCGAAGTTTATTTGTGCCAAACGTTGCTTAAGCAAATCAAAATCAACGGGCTTGGTTAAAAAATCATCAGCGCCATTTGCTTTTGCTTCGTTAAAATTTTTTTCATCACCATAAGCTGTTACCATAACCACTCTTAACTGAGGAAACAATGATTTGGTTTGTTTAAGTAATTCCAAACCTGTCATGCCGGGCATGTTTATGTCCGAGAGCACAAGCACTATATCAAAAGGATTAAGTGTTTTCATAAAACTCAAAGCATCTTCTCCGCTAAAAGCAAAATGAAACAGAAATTCTTCGGCTTTTATTTCTTTTCTGAATTTTTGTTTGAACAGCATTTCTACATCCTGTTCATCATCCACCACAAGTATTTTGGTTGGCATGTGTTGCACGTTATTAAAAGGTTTAATCGGAGATAAAAATAAAAATTATTGTACGTTATGCCTAATTATCAAAATTAAATTAATTTGTTTTCTCAACTACCTTTAGCCCATGTTTAAATGGTTTGTTTTATTCTTAATTCTTCCTCTCTTAACTTTTTCTCAAAGCAATTCGCTTTCCGAAAAATACTTCAGCTATCGCCAAAGATTGGTTAATGAGTTTATGCTTGGCGTTGGAAAAGATTTTGGGATGAGTATTCCTGCATCTATGAGAAATACACACGATTCCAATTACAACGGGCGCGAAACAATAAAATGGGGTGATGCCACCATTGACCTTTCTTATTACATAGCCACTCTTGCAACAGAATACAAGCTGTTGACTGATGAAACAAAACGGGAACAAACACTTAAAGAATTGTTTTATGCATTAGAAGCCATTAACAGGTTAGATTATTATGCCGAAGAATATTTTAATGCCGCACCATCTTTAAATGGTTTTTTTGTAAGGAACGATGTTGGCAGGGGTTTGTATGATGCAAACAAAAAAAACGGTGAATACAAAAATGCCATTAGTAGGATTAATAATGGTGCGCAACCAGTAAACAACATATCAAGCGAGTGGATAAATAGTCATTTAAAAAATGACACGCGCAGGTTTGCCATGAGTAAAGACCAAACGTTTCATGTTTTCCTTGCCATGATGTTTGTTGTAAAATGTATTCCTGCGCATGTAAATTATTTAAATGAAATTTTTTTAGACGGTGAAACATCCATTAGCACCGAAGCAAAAAAAATTACAGACAGGATTATGAATTACATACACGATCCGGCAGATGGAAACATTATATATAAATGGAGGGTAAAAAAGCCCGATGGAAAAAAAGTTGGAGCTGGCTATAACGCATGGTCGTTTGCATACGGGATGGGTTTAGCTCAAAAAAAAATTTCAGGAACCGTTAATCCTCAAAAAGGAGGTTTATGCTGGTGGCTTTCAAAAGCGGTTTATAACACTACATGGAGTTTGTTTAAACCAATTTACTTTTTTAATAATGGGGAAAGCACAAAAACATTAACGCTTGTTTGCATAAACAATAGTTGCCGTGGTAATGCCGAAAAAATTTATCGTTACAGTTATTTGTTTGAAAAATATCCTAACTATCATATACCATTAGTTTTTGGTTTTTTAAATGGTAAGCTTTCAAAAAAAGTAAACTTAAAAGAATACGAAAAACTTTTTGCAGAAGCACCCGATCAAGGACCCTATAACGATCACAATATAAAGGAGAGGGTTTACAACTGGTCTTCCACCTCATTGATTATGCACCCGCAACGCAGAGGCAGAGAAATACCCAACTTCCCAGGCAGGTACAATGGACTTGATTATATGTTTTTGTACAATTTGTATTTGCTCAACTCCGGAAAAACTTATTGAGTTTATTCCACTTTTAAGTACGGCTTGATCTTGCTAAAAATTTCAGCTTTCATTAATGGCAATGTTTTTATGTCATCAATGGTTGCGTAGTTGCCATTTGTTTTGCGGTTATTTACAATAATCTCTGCCAGTTTGTACGGGATATAAGGGTGCTTGAGTTGCTCTCGTTTTTCTGCATTTATATTTATCTGAACAGGTTTAAAGCCAGATTTTACAGTCACTTTTTCTTTGATAACATCATATACCGAGTCAACCATTCCGTAAACTTCTTTTAACTGTTCAATGCTTGTGTAACCTCCCAACATAATTTTATAATTAAAAATAGATTTTGCTCTCGATGAACCGATACCCGGCAACATTTCTAGTTCAATAGTGGAGGCAGTATTTATATCAATAGGAAAGAGTAAAGAGTTATAAAATTTAGTTTGTTTTTTTACTGTATCAAGTTGTGCAATTGATTTTTTTGTGGTTGCGGTATCAAAATTTTTTGACTTCACTTCCGGAATATTAATGTATGGCTCTATGCGTAAAAACATTTCATCAGAAATTACATACATCTTTTTTACATCCTCCTTAGTTCTGAACCTGCCTCCCTTTTGCTCATAGTTTTTTATGACGGCAATTTGTTTTTCAGATAAGCCGAGTTTCATCCACAAACTATCAGGCAAATTATTGGGGTTAAATAAAAATGCAGGTGTTAAGAGAGTTTCATTTTTATTTGCAACCAAAGGCTGGTTATTAAACGTTGCAGCAGTGTCTCTTGCTAACTGTGCATAAAAACTATCCACCTCTGCATTAAACTTTGTAAAATCCTGTTGCCTGCCAACATGCAAAAAATCAAGCACGAAAAGAGCAATTAACCCGGTTAGAATAAGAGCAAGCAATAAAATAATTCCACGTTTTTCTGTCCGCGTATAGGTTAAAAAATCGCGCAGGTAGTTTTTAAAACCTGACATATAATTAACGTTGGTTTATTGGGTAAATATATATGTAAGAGGGATAACTCCAAACTAAGTTTAATTTATAGTTCCGCAACCGGGTTTTAACTCAACCCTCTGAACTCAAAACCCCCAATATAATTTATTCTCCCATCCACTTTTTAAAATCGGCAGCACGTTCGCGCGATATAATAATTTCTGTTTCTGTTATTGGGTTGGTGGTCACTTTTAATTTACCATTAAACCAATGATGCACTTCTTTAATACTTTTTACATTTATAATAAATTGCCTGTTGGCACGAAAATATTTTTTGTCGTCTAAAAAACCTTCAACTTCCTCAAGCGTGTAGTTAAGTACATGTCTCTCTCCTTTATTGGTTTTAAGCATGGTAACTTTTTCTTCAGTATAGAAAAAGGCAACATCGGTTATTTCAACAGAAATTAATTTTTGCCCTTGTTTAACTAAAAAACGCTCTTTAAAATCGGGTATTTGTTGTTTTTGTAAATCTGCAATAAGGCTCTCGATAGAAGATACAGATGTTACTGCTGATTTCAATTGCCTGAATTTATCAATTGCATTTTTAAGTTCCTTCTCATCAATTGGTTTTAATAAATAATCAATGCTGTTTACTTTAAAAGCACGTAGTGCAAACTCATCATAAGCGGTAATAAATATTACAGGGCAGTTAACTTTTGTATTTGAAAAAATTTCAAAGCTTTGCCCATCTGCCAATTCAATGTCAAAGAATGCCAAATCGACACCTGCATTTTTTTCAAACCAGGCGGTTGCCGATTTAATACTGTCAGCCACACCTTGCACCTGAACTGATGGGTCAATATCCTTCAACATTTTTTGTAACCGCTTTACTGCAAGATTTTCGTCTTCAACTATAAATACTTTCATGATTGATTTTTCAATATTGATTTTTATTTGGTGCAGTGGCGCAGAACCATTGAGAATAATATAAATCTCAGATCCCCTGGTGCCTCTGTGTGAATTTTTTATCTCCTTTCAACTGCTGCCTCCATTAACGGAACTTTTACTTCAAACCTTTTTTCTGTTACAATAACTTCTACCTTTCTTTTACCAAGTAATTCGTAACGCTGCATAATATTTTTTAACCCAACTCCGTTTGATTTTACGAGGTGTGTTTTTCTCTGTAGCACATTGCTCACCACCAGTTTTTTTTCATCGTCAACAAATATTTTTATTACCAAAGGATTTTCATTACTCACTACATTATGCTTTACAGCATTTTCAACCAATAACTGTAGCGTGAGTGGTGTTACCAAATAATCTTTGTATTCATCTGCAATTTGAATTTCTACTTTAAGGCTTTCATCAAACCTTGTTTTGAGCATAAATATATACGACTGGATAAATTCTAATTCCTTGCCAATCGTTGTAAGTTCCTTTTCGTTGCTCTGTAAAAGATAACGATAAACGGTTGACATTTTTTGCACAAACTTTACTGATGCATTTTTATCTTCTTCAATTAATGAAGCCAGTGTATTTAAACTATTGAAAAGAAAATGAGGATTAACCTGGTTCTTTAAAGAATCAAACTGCGATTGAAGGTTAGACTTTTTCAGTTCTTCTGTTGTTACCAATGCTTCCTGATATTTTTCAAAAAAGTATAACCCTTCGTAAACGGATAAAACAAAAGCTGTCGCTACACCACCTATTAAATAATTGTCGACCATAAACAATGGTCGTCCCTCATCCTTAAAAATAAAATGAAAAACTATATCAAGGATGTAAGTAATCACAGCCATGGTAACCATAGAAAAAATAAATTCAAACAAAATGCGTCTTTTGGTTTGTTCAAGTTGCGGGAACTTGCGCTGCAAACGCTTAATTACTTTTAAACACCCGCCCCAAATAGTAGAAGTAAAAATCAGGGTAATAAAAAAGTCAAGCCAAAAGATTCCTGCAATGCAGTTTACATTTTTATTGATAACCACAACAATAAAAAGTGTAAGCAATGGTACGCCCAGTAACTTAAACTTGCGCTCGTTAAATGTAAACTGGTGATGATGGTGATAGTGGTGTCGCAATTTCTATTTTGAATTTAATGTTTCATTCAAAGAATCAAAGTTCGCAAAGTTGCAGAAACTAAACTAAAGCTCTGTCCCTTTTAAGGGGTTAAGTGTAGTTTTAAAACGTTAGCTTATACATGGGTATTGGTAAAAATCCTAATTGATATTCTTTAATCACAGTTCCTGTTTTTTGACTGTACTGTTCGCTCCAAATGTTTTGCGTATCAAAAATATTGTTAATGTCCAATGCAACCTCATGTGTAGTTTTTTTGCGATTAATGCGGTAACTGAATTTTACATCCGCTCTGAAATAATCTTTTCTGCGTTTTTCAAAAGCGTTTTCTTCGTCATACTCTGTTTCTCCTGTCAGGCTTGATTTTTCAACGTCAACCGGAATATACCTTTTACCACCCGAATAATTTGTTTTTACATTTACGGCAATTACATTTTTCTTTCTGATTGTCCACTCTTTTCCGCCCAATACATTAAACACAAAGTTGCCATTAAAAGCAGTGCTGCGTTCTTTGCCATCGCTTCCTTTGTAAGTTGATTCAAACAAACTTCCAGTTAAAAGAAAATAATATCCGCGGCTGTAGAATTTTTCAAGCGTAAGTTCTAAACCATAATTGATTCCTGTTCCATCATTTACCAAACTATCCACTTCGCGTATACCAAAATCGGCACCTTCGTTGAGTAACGAAAAAGAAGTTGCACGCTGCTCCACCGGCACATCAAATAAATACTGATAATATGCCTCGGCTTTTATCCTGAAGTCTTTTCCAACGGTTCTGTCATACGCTGTAACTACATGCCAGCTTCGGGTAAAATCTAAATCTTTGTTGGTCTCCGCATAAGAATTATTAGCAAGCAGTGTTTTTATGTAATACACATAGTAAGGTTGCTGCTGGCTATGCAAACCTGTTGCAATACTCAATGCCTGTCCTTCTTTTAATTCCCACTTTAATCCTAAGCGTGGTTCTATACTATAAGAATTGTTATATGTATAAACCTGTGAGTGCAATCCGCTGTTGAGTGTTAGTTTATCGTTAAAACGATGTTGCCAGTTCAGATATCCGCGTAATAAAGATGCATTACCTTTAAACTGGGTAATGGTTCGCCAAGCGCCATCATCAATAGTACTGTCGGAATAATTAAACTGAATGTTGGCAGCAGCAACTCCAACTTTTACAAAATTGCGTGCAGAGAATTTTTTGTTGATACTGAAATCAGTAATGTATTTCTGCTGGTCAGATTTGTTGCGGTAAACAGGTATAGCAATATCATCGCCTGCGCGCAGTGTATCTATTTTGTAATTCTGCCCTGATGTGGACGCACTTAAATTTAACTTGCTGTACGTGTTGTTATTAAAGAAGTAAGTATGTGTTAAACCAATCACTCCCATATTGTTTCCAAAATAACCATCATCACGTATGGGGTCATCGTATAAATTTTCCTTGGTGCTATCCACATCTTTGTCCAGCACCTCAATGTAGCTGATACCACCCATACCAAATACCGAAAACTTTCCCGCCTTTTGTGTGGGCAAATCAATTTTAAAAGAAACATCCTGGTATTTTGGCACTGCAGCACCTGTTCCAAAATTTAATCCTAATGCGCTAAAAACGCCTAAAGTTGAGTAGCGATAATTTACAATGTAAGATGAACCATTTTTTTTGTTGAGAGGGCCTTCGGCACCTAACTCAAAGCCATTAAAACCAACCTGTGCCAGAAACTCATTTTTCTCATTATTTCCTGAACGAGATTGCAAGTCAAAAACACCTGCCAAGGCGTTACCGTATTCAGCCGGAAATGCGCCTGTCATAAAATCAGACTTATCAAGCACGTTATTATTTAGCATGGAAATAGGTCCGCCTGTTGAGCCCAATGAACCAAAGTGGTTTGGATTGGGGATTTCAACTCCGTTCAGTCGCCACAATAATCCTGAAGGAGAGTTGCCACGTATAACAATATCGTTTCGCGAATCGTTAGCACCGCTTACACCGGCATAGTTTGCAGCCATGCGTGATGGATCGCCAATACTGCCAGCATAACGTGATGTTTCTTCAATGGTAAAAGAGCGAGAGCTGACCGTGGCAAGCTGGTTATTTGATTTGTCTTTTTGTTTTTCGGCAACTATAGTTACGGTATTTGCTGTTACAACCGATTGTTCCAAATCAATATTCAGCACCACTTCCTTTCCTGAAGTAACAATAACGGTAACAAAACTTTCGCGATAGCCAAGGAAAGAAATTTTAAACGTTCTTCTTCCAACAGGCACATCTTCAATTCTGAAATTTCCGTTTACATCCGCAGTGCTTCCTTTAAGCAAGGCGGTATCAACTAAAATAACTGAAGCGCCTACTAAAGTTTCCTTGCTTTGTTTGTCGGCAATAGTTCCGCGAACGGTTTGCGTTAATTGTTGTGCAAAATTGTTTTTTACAAATAATAAAAATACAATAAGAAGCAGATTGAGTTTGCGCATATAGATTTTGAATTTAAAGATGTCAAAAATGAATCAGAAAGTATATGTTGGCAATACGCTATGTGGTAAAATGTAATTTTAAGACGCTGAAGTGTAGCGAAAAGTTACTGAAAAGTTTATTTGGGAGAGGGAACACAGATTAACAGATTAAAAAATATTAGCGCTTCGCTTTATGATTTACACAAATTCAAAATCACGTTACTGCCTCAGGCAGATTCAGTGCAAATAATTTTTAGAAATTCTTTTAAAAATCTGTCAATCTGTGTTTTAAAAATCTTTGCACTAGATACTAACCAATCCTTACCGATGTCATTGTCAAAGAACCCGCAACAGGTTTATCGTTAAATAAATTGATGCTTTCATGTTTTTCTTTTAATGCAAGTGTATAAAGCAACGGCAAATAATGTTCTGCCGATGGTATGGCTAATTGAAAGGGGCGACCTTGTTGTTTATAGTTAATTAAAGATTGGTGATTGTCATTTAAAATAAAATCTTTCATTTTTTGACGCGCTTCAAGCGCCCAGTCAAAACCATAATCAGCAACATTTAATTTATCCCATGCCACCATGCCAAGGTTATGCACCATGTTACCGCTTCCAATAATTAAAACACCTTTGTTGCGAAGTGAAGAAATTTCTTTTGCCAGATCATAATGATATTTTGGAGATTGATTGTAATCTAAACTCAATTGAATGACGGGCACATCGGCATTAGGGTAAAGATGTTTGATAACACTCCATGCTCCATGATCTAACCCCCATTTATCATCTAAACCAACAATAGTTTTTTTAATTATGCTTTTTGTTTCGTTGGCAAGTTGCGTATTACCAGGTGCAGGGTATTGCACATTAAACAAAGCCTGAGGGAAACCTCCAAAATCATGAATGGTGGGTGGGTTTTGCATTGCTGTAACAAAAGTGCCGTTGGTTTCCCAATGTGCCGAAATGCAAAGTATTGCATTAGGTTTAGGAATTTGCGTTGCAACATTCCTGAATCCTGTTACAAACTCGTTTTCCTCAATAGCATTCATGGGGCTGCCATGACCCAAAAACAATACCGGCATTTTTTCTGTTGCTGGCAATGGCTCTGTAATTTTATTTAAATCTTTTAATCTCATACCTGATGCCGCTATTGGTAATAACGCAAGTGATTTTAAAAAATGTTTTCTATCCATTCATAAACTTACATAGAGCAATCAAAAATTTTAAGAAGCAAAAAACGCCTTATTCCTTTTTATCCGTTTCTTTCAAAACTTTTATATGCTTTTCAATTTTAACTGTGTCTCCCTCACTATCAATCATCACCCTCATAGTTTGCAAAGAATCATCTTCACAGCAATGAAATTCCTCTTCCATGCCGCAGTTTTTTCCTATGCTGCAACTTTCCTCCATACCTGCACCGTTGTAACAACAGCCACCATACCAGCAATTGTAAAACATGCAGCTAATGCAAATGAAGGAAATAACTATGCACAGCCATGCCACCCATTTTAAAAGGGTGTTGCCATTTTCATTTTTATTTTTTAGAAGAAAAAATAGTGCGGCAATAATTGCAAGGAGCAGAATTCCCGTTCCTGAATAACATTCCATAATGTTGTTTTACTTCAAAAGTTTGGTTGATATTATAAATCAAATTTTATTCCTTGTGCCAACGGTAATTCCGTTGAATAGTTGATGGTGTTTGTTTGTCTGCGCATGTAAATTTTCCAGCTATCGCTTCCTGATTCACGTCCGCCACCTGTTTCTTTTTCGCCACCAAATGCACCGCCAATTTCGGCTCCGCTGGTACCAATATTTACGTTTGCAATGCCGCAATCGCTTCCTTCATGCGAAAGAAATTTTTCTGTCTCCAACATATTTCGAGAAAAGATAGAACTTGATAAACCTTGCGGAACATCATTTTGAAATTCAATTGCTTCATCAATGGTTTTGTATTTCATGATGTAGAGCAATGGAGCAAAAGTTTCATGACAAACAATGGGCAAGTTCTTTTTTACTTCTGCTATTGCAGGCACCACATAACATCCGCTTTCGTATCCATCACCATTTAAGTTTTCGCCACCACACAAAATTGTTCCGCCTTCTCCTTTTACTCTTTCTATTGCAGTATTAAAATCTGCAACTGCGCTTTTGTCAATTAGTGGTCCTACCAAAGTTTTTGAATCTAACGGATGCCCGATACGAATGTGCTTGTAAGCACCAACTAATTTTTGTTTAAAATTTTCATACACACTTTCGTGTATAATAAGTCTGCGCGTAGATGTGCAACGCTGACCTGCAGTGCCCACTGCGCCAAACAACACAGCACGTAATGCCATATCCAAATCAGCATGTTCTGAAATGATGATGGCATTATTGCCACCAAGTTCTAACAAGCTTCTTCCTAATCGTTCTCCAACAATAGCGCCTACACGTTTTCCAACACGTGTGCTTCCTGTTGCAGAAATCAAAGGTACACGGGTATCCGCTAAAAAATTATCGCCCACATGTTTGCTGCTAGCTACTATTAAACTGCAAACACCTTCGGGCACATTATTTTGTTTTAAAACTTTTGCAATGATGTTGTGTGTAGCAATGGCACACAATGGAGTTTTGCTTGAAGGTTTCCACAGCACCACATCGCCACATACCATGGCCAACATAGCATTCCAACTCCACACCGCCACAGGAAAATTAAATGCAGAAATTACTCCTACAATTCCTAGCGGATGGTATTGCTCATACATGCGGTGTTTGGGGCGTTCGCTGTGCATGGTGAGCCCATAGAGCTGGCGGGATAGTCCAACAGCAAAATCGCATATATCAATCATCTCCTGCACTTCGCCCAAACCTTCCTGGTAAATTTTCCCCATTTCATAAGAAACCAATTTTCCCAAAGGCTCTTTATACTTGCGCAGTTCATCTCCAATCTGACGTACCACTTCACCACGATGTGGCGCTGGCATCATTCTCCATTCCTTAAATGCTTTTTCAGCGCCCTGAATTATTTTTTCGTAATCGTCCTTCGTACCTTGTTTTATTTTGGCAATAAGTTGCCCATCGGTTGATGAATAACTTTCTAAAACTTCGCCTGTGGTTTCAAACCATTTTGTTCCGGTGCAAACACCGTTGTTAATCTCATTTATGCCTAGTTGTTTCAGTGCTTCTGAAATTCCGTAATCTGTTAATGTGGATGTTGACATTTTTAAAATTGCTTTATTGTTATGTAATTTGAGGACGAAATTAAGAATAAAAACGAGGGAGAATGACTCAGTCATCAAAGTCAAAATCAAAAGGGAACGCAGTCACATTCATCATTATGCTGCTGTTGCTTGCAATAGTTTTCGGGATAAAAAAATGTAAAGAATCTAAACAAACATATCCTGAAAGACCTGTAACGACTGCGGAAGGCGACTGGCGAAGCCACAAGCTTGTTTACACAAAACATGCGCGCTGCCGTATGGATTGCCGCGAAATTTCAGAAGCCGAAGTGGAGTTTATTTTAAGCAGCGGAACTATAAACACAGAAAAAAGCAAGGAGGCTGATGATGAAGCTACAGGAAAATGTCCAACCTATGCGCTGGAAGGAAACACCAAAGACGGACAGCACGTGCGTATTGTTTATGGCGCTTGCGATAAAATAACAAAGGTTATTACCGCTATTGATTTAGGAGAGGATCACACCTGTAATTGCCGCTGATTATTAATAATAACTTTTTATTAAACAAATGGTTGTTACTTTTTCAATCGGCTTTTCTTTCATTTCTTTAGCCTGAAAATTTTTTAAAGTGCAGGATATTCTCATCAATTACTTAAACGACACATCGGTTTCAAGTATAGATGTTTTTAAAAAAATTATTGCAGTAATACGGCCTGCAAACGTTAAAGATGTGCAGGAGACTGAAAATAAAATTATGCGCCTGCAAACATTACTCGAACGTGATGAGCATTTACGTGCTGCATTTGCAAAAAGATTAACTGCCCTGGTTGGTGAAGCACGTCAAAGTGAGTTGTTTACCAATGTAACTGCCGTTAGCCGCAGTGGTTTTTTTGGTGAGTTACGAAAACTTGCCTTTTATAAAATACTTCCGCCCTATTTTGATATAAATCAACTAAGCGATATTCTACACATTATTTTCAATGAGCGGAATGATTACAAATGGTTTTGTGAAGTAAGTAATCACATATTAGTGCGCTTCGTAAAAGCGGTTGGAGTAATTCCTTCGGCACAATTGCCCAATGAGCATTATATTGTAGAAGAGTTAACAGATGATTTGTATTTGCTCACTCAGGTTATTGCTACGTTGAGTATGGATAGCCACATTATTAAAAATTTTAATGAACTGCTTACAGTAAATTCTCCTTTTCATCAACTGCATTTGGCTATTGGCAATCTTGTAAATGGCATTAAGAAAAACGCACTTAAAAGAAATACGCAATCAGTGGTTTATAATGATGTATATACTGCGTGGAAAGCCTGCATTCAGTTTGAAAATAAAATAAGAGAAAGCAAAAATGAATATGGAACTAGCTTGCACCTCACTGTTATACTGCAAAAAATACACAAATGCCTTGTACGTGTAAACAGTTTGATGCAAATGCTTATTTCGCATGAGTCCGACAAAGATTATTTATTGTTAGTGCAGTTTGCCAAACGAATTGTAAAAATTGAAAACCAACGTTACAGCATCAGCAACTATTTTAACGAAACCATTTCATTGCTTGCTTTCCAGGTTACCGAGCACACAGGCAAAACAGGCGAGCATTATGTTACCAATACGGTTAAAGAATATTTTCAAATGTTTTTCAATTCTCTCAAAGGGGGGTTTGTTGTTGCATTTTTGGTGCTCGGAAAATTTCTTGTTCAGTTTTTAAAACTTCCCATATTTCAGGATACGCTATTGAAAGGATTAAATTACTCCTTAGGATTTGTAGGCATACACTTATGGCATGGTGTGCTTGCTACTAAACAACCTGCCATGACGGCAGCAACTATTGCACAATCTATTGAAAGCACTAATACGTATGATGAAATAAAAGAACTCGGAAATTTCATCATTAAAGTTTTCAGGAGCCAGTTTGTGGCTGTGGTTGGAAATCTTGCTATGGTATTTCCGGTGGCATTTGGTATGGCATGGCTTTACCATTACTACACGGGCAGTTATATTTTAGGAGCAGAAGACGCACAACATAAATTTGAGTTGGTGCATCCGTTTAAATCGCTTGCACTGCTACACGCAGCTATTGCAGGCATTATGCTTTTTGCTGCCGGCATACTATCTGGGTTAGCTGATAACGGAAATATTTTTAACCGCTACAGTGACCGGTTGCAGTATTCAAAATTTATAAAGCGAATAGCAGGTAAGAGGAATGCAAAAAAACTTTCAACATACATAACTAAAAATTTAGGAGCGATAACCGGTAATTTTACTCTAGGGTTTTTGTTGGCATTTGTCTCTTTCCTTGGTTTCATAACAGGATTGCCTCTTGATATTATGCACGTAACTTTTGCAACGGGCACACTGGGCTTTGCTGGTTTTGAAATGATGGGACATTTGACTTGGTTTGAAGTAATATGGGCATGTCTGGGTATTACCGGTATTGGGTTAATGAATATAGGTGTTAGTTTTTCGCTTGCTATATTTGTTGCAGTTAAATCTAGAGGAATTGATTTAAGTTTAATGCCCGATGTTCTCAAATATTTATTAAAGAAGTTTTTTAGAAATCCGGTTACATTTTTCTATCCGCTTACCATAAAAAAATAAAAACTTATTTTGCATCACACTCAATACTCTAATATGACTACAGCACCAAAAATTTTATTTTTTATCATTTGTGTTTTTATTGTTAACGGATGCACAAATGAGAAAAAAGAAAACAAAGAACCACAAAGCAACATGCAGCCTGGGCTACCGGTTGATACAACTCCTAAACCTAACCCTTATATAAACAGTAAAGTTGAAACACAGGTTTTTAGTAACGATTCAACAAAGGATAAAAACCTTGGCGGTTTTGGATACAATATTATAATTGATGGAAAAATGTACGTGCATCAGCCGCATGTACCGGCTGTGGCAGGTAATAAAGGCTTTACATCTTCAGAGGCGGCAAACAGAGCGGCAAACTTAGTGGCTTATAAAATTAAAAACAACATTATGCCACCAAGCATCACAGAATCTGAGTTGGATAGCGTTGGTGCGCTGAAATAATTTATTAAGCCCACGCTTTAATCAATTCTTTAAAAAAGTACCACGACATAGTTCCTGCGCAAATCAATTTTAACCCAATAGAAAATAATGTTCCAAAAAAAGTGGCAATGCCCGATTTAAAAGCATCCTTGCTTTCTTTTCCCGCCATCATATCGCCTATAACTGCTCCTGCAAACATGCCCAACAACATTCCTATTGGAGTAAAAATTATTCCAAGCACCATTCCAATCATGCTGCCCCATATACCTTGCTTTGTAGCACCAAATTTTTTTGCTGTCCATATTGGTAGAAAATAATCCAGTATCATTATTACAGCCATTATCACAGCCATTACCACTAAAAAAGTAGTGCTGAATGGTTTATAATAGTATTGCAACATAAGCAGTGCGGCATAATTAAACGGCAACCCTGGCAAGGCAGGTAACACACAACCTATTACTCCAACTATAGTGAAAACGATTGCAATTGATAAGATGAAATATTCCATGATTTTATAAACTGTTAAGCCGTAAATTCATTGGCAGCGTTTAATGTTTGATTCAGTTCTTTGTCGCCTAAAGCATCACTTAAAAACCAACTTTCAAAAGCTGAGGGTGGCAAGTAAATTCCTTTGGCAAGCATGTGATGAAAAAATTTATTGAATAATGCATTGTCGCAATTCATAGCATCATCAAAATTGTTTACAGCCTTGCCAGTAAAGTGTACGCTAATCATAGAGCCTAATTGATTAATACAAACAGGGATGTTTTTTTGATCAAAAATTTTCGCCAATTCTTCCTTTAATAATTTTCCTTTTGCATTAAGCTTGTCGTAAATAGACGTATTATTCTTTAAGTGTGTGAGTAATGTAAACCCGGCAATCATTGCAAGCGGATTGCCGCTTAATGTACCCGCCTGGTAAACTTTACCAACAGGAGCAACACATTCCATTATTTCTTTTTTACCACCAAAAGCCCCCACAGGCATCCCCGCTCCTATTACTTTGCCGTAAGTGACTAAATCAGCATTTATATTGAACAGTTGCTGCGCACCACCGGTTGCTAACCTGAAACCTGTCATCACCTCATCAAAAATGAAAACTATTTTATGCTCATTACACAATTTGCGCAGCCCTTCTAAAAATCCATGTTGTGGAATTATACAGCCCATGTTTCCTGCAACAGGTTCAATGATGATGGCTGCTATTTCATTTTTATTTTCTTCAACAAGTTTTTCTACTGCAGTTAAATTGTTGTACGGTGCTGTTAGTGTATCTGTTGCAACACCTGTAGTAACACCTGGCACATTTTGTATATCAAATGTAGCAACACCGCTTCCTGCTTTTACAAGAAACGAATCGGCATGACCATGGTAGCAACCTTCAAACTTTATTATTTTGTTTTTGCCAGTGTACCCGCGTGCAACACGTATGGCGCTCATGCAGGCTTCAGTTCCGCTGTTAACCATGCGTATAAGATCAACGTTAGGAACCATAGATTTAATGAGCTCTGCCATTTTTATTTCTAACTCCGTGGGTGCGCCAAATGAAGTGCTGCGCTCTGCATATTCCTGTATAGCTTTGGTTACAGGCTCAAAAGCATGACCCATAATCATGGGACCCCAGGAGTTGATATAATCTATGTATTTGTTTCCGTCTGCATCAAAAAGATATGCGCCTTTTGCATGAGAAAAAAATAGCGGTGTACCTCCAACAGATTTAAAAGCTCTTACCGGTGAGTTTACACCACCCGGTATATGCTGTTGAGCACGACTGAATAATTGCTGACTAATTACTGTGTTCATTTATAATTTTAATGAGTGCGGTCGGTTGTAAAGTTCACCAATTCTATTAACGAGGATTTATATTCGCTTTCGGCAAATCCGTTTAAAAGTAAAAATGCTTCATTGCGCAGTTCAAACATTTTTTTCTTTGCATACACAATTCCTTCTTTTTCTTTTATAAAAGCAAGCACACGTTTTACTTTTTCTTTTTCGCCATTGTTGTTCTTTACAATATTTATTATTTCTCTTTTTTCTGATTTTATTGATTGCTGCAAAGAATAAATAAGCGGCAGCGTCATTTTGCTCTCCTTTATATCAATGCCTGAAGGCTTGCCTGTGGTTACGCTGTCTTCAAAATCAAATAAATCATCTTTAATCTGAAAAGCCAAGCCAATCAACTCCCCAAATTTTTGCATTGATAAAATAACCTCCTGATTTGCTTTTGCTGATGATGCCCCGCAACCGCAGCAGGATGAGATAAGAGAAGCGGTTTTTTTTCTTATCACTTCGAAGTAAACGCTTTCATCAATATCAAGCCGCCTTGCTTTTTCTATTTGTAAAAGCTCTCCTTCACTCATTTCGCGCACAGCTTGTGATACTATTTGCAGTAAATCAAACTCCTTATACTCAACAGACAGCAACAATCCTTTCGATAAAAGATAATCGCCAACAAGCACAGCAATTTTATTTTTCCAGATGGCATTAATAGAAAAAAAACCTCTGCGTAAAGTTGAATCATCCACCACATCATCGTGTACAAGTGTGGCTGTGTGTAGTAATTCAATTAAGGAAGCAGCGCGGTAGGTGCTATCATTAACACCGCCACACATACCCGCAGTTAAAAACACAAACATGGGGCGCATTTGTTTGCCTTTGCGTTTAACAATGTAGTGCATTATGTTGTCAAGCAAAGGTACCTTACTCTTCATAGCTTCACGAAACCGGGTTTCAAAAAGTTCCATTTCTTTAGCAATGGGTTTTTTAATTTCGTTAAGCGAGCGTGGCATAAGAGGCGGCTAAAATAGAAAAACCGTTTGCGCAACGGCACACAAATTTTTTATCTATAACTTGGCTCTCGTTTTTTAAAAACTAACTTTGACCCAGACAACTTAAAACAAAAAAATATGAAAAAGCTAATTTCATTTGCAGTTGCCCTGATTCTATATGTAGTTGGTATAAAAACAACACAAGCCCAAATATTTGATGAGGGCACCAAACATTTTCATGTGGGCATCGGGTTTGGAAGTCCTTATTATTATTCCGGTTCTAAATCCACAATTCCACCTATTCATATATCTGGAGAGTATGGTATTAAAGAAAAAATTGGCATAGGTGGATTAATAGGTTACACTTCTTCCTCTTACGAAGATTCTTATGTGTATCCCGGTCTGTATAGTTATAAATACACTTGGAAATTTTCTTATTTAATTATTGGTGCCCGTGGTTCATATCATTTCTGGCAAAACGATAAGGCTGATGCCTATGCCGGATTATTGCTTGGCTATAATGTGGCTTCTGTTAAAGAGGAGTATGAAGGAACCGGTACCGGATATTACTATGATGAAACACCAACCGTGGGTGGATTTGCTTTAGGTGCTTATGGTGGCATCCGTTATCAGTTTAAAGAAAATTTAGGTGCATTTGCCGAGTTGGGTTACAACATATCGTGGTTGAGTGTAGGCTTGCACGTAAAACTTTAACCGTACTAAAACCAAATTTGCTTAAGCTACACTATTTTATTGTGTAGCTTTTATTTTTGCTGTTAATAGAAACCATGCTCAAAAAAATTTATCACCTCGGCAACTGTACAACCTGCCAGCGCATTTTAAAAGAAATTAAACCTTCCAAGGATTATGTTTTGCAAGACATAAAAACAGAACCTATTACTGAGCAGCAGATTGATGAAATGAAAAATCTTACAGGAAGCTACGAAGCCCTGTTTAGCCGCATAGCATTAAAATTCAGGGCATGGAAACTGAACGAAAAAAAATTAACTGAAAAAGATTATCGTAAATATATTTTGGAGGAATACACTTTTTTAAAACGTCCTGTTATCATTAAAGGCGATAAAATTTTTATTGGCAACTCACCCAAAAATGTGGCTGCAGCAAAAGAGGAATTGAAGAAAAAATAAACTAATTACTTTATTTTAATTCCCCAGGCATTTAGCAACTTCTGAATACCGTCTTCCAAAGTAGTAAGTTCTTTACCGAGCAATTGACGCATCTTAGTGTTATCAGGCAAACGCCTGGTCATATCTCCATCTTTTAATGCTGGCAAATGCACAATTTTTGAATTTGATTTGGTGATTTTGATAATGGTTTGAGCTAATTCAAGAATTGTGGTTTCATTATCGTTTCCAATGTTTAATACATCATTTACAAATATGCCTTTGTAAAAAGCATTTACGCTTGCCTCAATGTTATCATCAACATAACAAAAAGTGCGGCTTTGGCTGCCATCGCCATAAATAGTAATATCTTTTCCCTGCAATGCAGCGTAAATAAATTTACTCATTACAAAGTCTGTGCTTTGCTTGGGTCCGTAGGTGTTAAAAAAACGGAAAATGGTAAAGTCAAGATTAAATTCCTGTTTGTATGCTCGCAAAAATGCTTCACCAATGTTTTTAACAATGGCATACGGCAACCGTGAGTTCAAAGGAGTTGTATGTTCGTTTTGCGGAAATTCAACAGGCTCGCCATAAACCTCACTTGACGATGAAAAATAAATTCGCTTTACTCCTGTGTTTTTACTTAGGTCAAGCACATTCTTTATTCCATCCAAATCTTCAAGCACCATTACAGGGTTATCTAAAGTGCGCAACACACCAACCACAGCAGCGTAATGAAAAACATAATCAAACTCATTGGCAAAAAATATAGATGATATGTCTTTATAATTATTTGCATCGGCTTTTATAAAGCGCATGTTGTTATGAGGAGATGTTGGAATTTTTTCGGGCGAGCCGGTTAAAAAATTGTCAACACCAACTACAAAATTGGTGTTGTTTTCAGCAAGTTTTTCTGCTATAGCACTTCCTACAAAGCCGGCTGCACCGGTAACTAATATTTTTGTTGGCATAATATCGTGGTCCTAATTTGCGGACGAATATATAACGATGATTACTATAAAGGGTTACATTTTATCATCAGCAACTTTTAATAAGTACTGCCCATAACCGCTCTTAAGTAAAGGTTGTGCTATATCTGTTAACTGCTGCTTGGTTATAAAACCCATTCGGTATGCAATTTCTTCTATACAACCAATCTTTAATCCCTGCCTGTCTTCAATCACCTGCACAAAATTGCCTGCTTGCATAAGCGAAGCAAAAGTTCCGGTGTCGAGCCAGGCTGTGCCACGGTCAAGAATTCCTACTTTCAGCTTCCCGCGCTTCAAAAATTCTTTGTTTACATCAGTAATTTCATATTCGCCACGTGCACTAGGTTTTAAGTTTTTTGCAATTTCTACCACACTGTTATTATAAAAATACAAACCGGGTACAGCATAATTTGATTTAGGATTTGCAGGTTTTTCTTCAATAGAAATAGCATTTTTATTTTCATCAAATTCAACCACACCATACCGTTCGGGGTCATTTACGTGATAGGCAAATACAATTCCGCCATCGGGGTTTGTATTGCTCTGCAACAATCTTCCTAAACCTCCGCCATAAAAAATATTATCGCCCAGTATTAAAACAACAGAATCATTTCCAATAAATTTTTCACCAATTACAAATGCCTGAGCCAGACCGTTAGGTAGTGGTTGCTCCTCATAAAAAAATTTGCTGCCTAATTGTTTTCCATCTCCAAACAGTCTTTTAAAATGTGGTAAATCATGTGGAGTAGAAATAATCAGAATTTCGTTTATGCCAGCCATCATTAAAACCGAAAGCGGATAATAAATCATTGGCTTATCGTAAACTGGCATCAGTTGTTTGCTCATGGCAAGCGTTAATGGATGCAATCTGGTTCCTGAACCTCCGGCTAATATTATTCCTTTCATTGTATATTGAATTGTTGGGCTATTGAGATAATTAAAGCATTGAGTTGTGAACTCTTTACCGCGTCAAAAATAATTATGTTTTCTTTGCTTGCAGTTTTACAACAGGCTATGTTAAAAATAGATATTCATACACACATACTCCCAAAAGAGATTCCAAACTGGAAGGCAAAATTCGGCTATGGTGGATTTATTCAATTAGACCACCATAAAAATTGTTGTGCACGAATGATAAAAGATGACGGCACTTTTTTTAGAGAGGTAGAAAGTAATTGCTGGGATGCTGATGTGCGCATGAAAGAATGCGATGCTCACCACGTGCACGTGCAGGTTTTAAGCACAGTACCTGTTATGTTTTCTTATTGGGCAAAAGACAATGATGCACTTGAGGTCTCCAAATTTTTAAACGACCACATTGCCAACATTGTAGTTAATTATCCAAAACGGTTTATTGGTTTAGGAACTATTCCATTACAAACTCCCGATTTAGCCATTAAAGAATTAGAACGATGCAAGCAAATAGGCTTGGCGGGTGTGCAGATTGGTTCGCACGTTAACGACTGGAATTTGAATGATGCAAATTTGTTTCCTGTTTTTGAAGCCTGTGAGAAATTAAACATGGCAGTGTTTGTGCATCCATGGGAAATGATGGGGGAAGAAAAAATGAAACGCTACTGGTTGCCGTGGCTGGTAGGTATGCCTGCCGAAACCACACGTGCTATATGCTCTATGATTTTTGGAGGAGTGTTTGAGCGCTTACCCCAACTTCGTGTTGCATTTGCGCATGGTGGTGGAAGTTTCCCATCAACCATTGGCAGAATACAACATGGCTTTGACTGCCGCCCCGATTTGGTTGCTATTGACAACAACGTTCCTCCAAAAAATTATCTCGGCAAATTTTATTTTGATTCATTGGTACACGATGAGCGCATGATGCGTTTTTTAATTGATTTAGTTGGCGCAAATAAAATTGCGCTAGGCAGTGATTATCCTTTTCCGCTTGGCGAAAATATTCCGGGTAGTTTAATTGAATCAATGAATTTGAGTAACGATGTAAAGGCGCAACTGCTGCATGGTACAGCGCTGGAGTGGTTGCAATTAAAGAAAGACTTGTTTTTGTAGCTTTTTAAATCAATCCTGCAAAGCCATTCTACAACACTTTATTACATTCGCGCAAATTTTAAAAACAATGCTTGAACTGTTAAAGAAATTTGAGGCGAAAAGACCTGAAATAGTTTTTGAATGGAAAGATGCTGAAACAGAAGCCGAAGGCTGGCTCGTTATAAACTCACTGCGCAATGGGTCGGCAGGCGGAGGCACACGTATGCGCAAGGGGCTAGACAAACGCGAAGTGGAATCACTTGCCAAAACAATGGAAGTAAAATTTACGGTTAGCGGGCCTGCAATTGGCGGAGCTAAATCAGGAATAAATTTTGACCCGTCAGACCCTCGCAAATTGCAAGTGCTGGAGCGCTGGTTTAAAGCAGTTAAACCATTGCTTAAATCATATTACGGAACCGGTGGCGATTTAAATGTTGACGAAATACATGACGTAATTCCTATCACCGAAAAGCTAGGTATACTGCACCCGCAGGAAGGGACAGCAGTTGGTCATTTTTATGATGGCGAAAAAAATATTGCAAAGCGCATTGAAAATTTGCAAAAGGGCGTTTCAAAAGTTTTAAACACTGATTTGTATTCGCCCGATTTAAAAAGAAATTACAAAGTGGCCGATATGATTACTGGCTATGGTGTAGCAATGGCTGTAAAACATTATTACGACTATTGGGGAGGAGAAGCAAAAGGCAAGCGTGCTATTATACAGGGTTGGGGCAATGTGGCAGCAGCAGCAGGTTTTTATCTGGCACAAATGGGTGCAAAAATTGTTGGCATTATTGACCGCAGTGGTGGTTTGATAAACGAAAACGGTTACACTTTTGAAGAAATAAAACATTTTTTTAATAACCGTAACGGTAATGCTTTAAATAATGAAAAGGGAATGCTTTCATTTGATGAGGTGAACAAAAAAATATGGAATACCAAAGCTGAAATTTTTGTACCTGGTGCTGCATCACGTTTAATTACCAAAGAACAAATTGATGCAATGATTGCATCTGGTCTTGAAGTTATTTCCTGCGGTGCCAATGTTCCGTTTGCCGACAAAGAAATTTTCTTTGGGCCAACAGGCATGTATGCTGATGAAAAAGTTTCTGTCATCCCCGATTTTATTGCTAACTGCGGTATGGCGCGTGTGTTTGCCTATTTGCATAACACAACATCCAAAATTGGCGATAGCGAAATTTTTGATGATGTAAGCAGCACCATTAAAAAGGCATTAGCAGATGTAAATGCCATCAACAAAAACAAAACAAAAATTGCAGCATCGGGTTTTGAAATTGCAATGGGTAAGTTAATGTGATTTAACTGTACTAATTTTGTTTACTTATGAATGATTATTTTCTTGAGCAAAAATTCTTAGGAAATACTTTAGAAAGTTATTTGTGGTTTGCCGGAATATTAATTGCCGGATTAATTTTCCGCAACCTTATTTCAAAACTTTTTTCTTACCTGTTTTTTAATCTGCTGAGCAAGCATTTTAAAACGGTAGGCGTAGATAAATTTTCCGACCTTCTTGCCAGACCATTTTCGTTTTTCATTTTGGTGGTGATAGTTTTCCTTGCTTTTGACAGACTTGAGTTCCCTCATGAGTGGAAGTTGGTGCCCGGCCATCAATTTGGTGTAAGGCTGGTGCTGTTCCGCTTGTTTCAAATTGCTGTTATTTTTTCTATTACGTGGGTGCTGCTTCGTGTTACCGATTATATTGGGTTAGTATTAACCACCCGTGCCGAGAAAACAGAATCGAGAATGGATGACCAATTGGTTCCATTTATAAAATCTGCAATAAAAATTTTGTTATGTGTGGTTTCATTAATGATTGTGCTTGGTAAGGTGTTTGAGTTAAATGTAGCGTCAATTATTGCAGGACTTGGTATTGGTGGTTTGGCAATTGCGCTGGCAAGTAAAGATACGCTTGAAAATTTGCTCGGTTCCTTTTTAATTTTTTTAGACCGCCCGTTTACCATTGGCGATTTAGTACAAGTGGGTAGTCTTCGCGGGCATGTAGAAGAAATTGGTTTCCGTAGCACAAAAATTCGCACGCTTGATAAGACATTAGTTACAGTGCCCAACAAAAGAATGACCGATGCCGAATTAGAAAACCAAACCGAAAGAACCTTTGTGCGCAACAAAATAATTTTAGGGCTAACCTACAGCACCACCAAAGAGCAATTGCAAAATTTTATTGGCGATGTAAAAGATTATTTAAGCAATCATAAACAGGTAGAAAAGGATTTTACCGTACACTTTATAAATTTTGGTGCCAGCAGCCTAGATGTTGAAATTGTTTTTTTTGCGAACACATCAAGTGTTGGCGATAATGCCATAATACGCGATGAGGTAAACTTCTCTATTATGGATTTAATGCGAAAGAACAATTGCAGTTTTGCTTACCCAACGCAAACAGTTTATTTGGAAAGCGATTTGTTGAAGGAATCGAAAAAACAAACCTCTGCTTAGAGCTATTCTGTTTGAGCCGCAGATTGTTCAGATTATCGCAAATTTTTTTTAATCCACTCATCAAATTATCTGTGTTAATCTTTGCAATCTGTGGCAAAAATTTTTTAACCGCAAATGCAAAAATCTGCGCACTACAAAAATAGTGCGGGTTTTGGTTAGTGTTTTCTTACAAAATTTTAGAATTGCTGCTACTTTTTTTCCATTTCTCCTCTCAAAACCATGCTTTTTTTTAAGAAAAATCCTCAAACCTCCATTACCAAAAATTGAGTACAAATACCTAACGTTTTTCGGATTTACGAAATTGCAAATTGAGTAAAAGTACTCTATGAAAAAGTTTTTTATGCCTGTAAGTTTGATGAGTTCAATTGATCAAGAGAACTAAAACAAAACGGAGGTGGCCAAAAATCCGATTGAAGAGTAGGCAACAAAAATTATCTTTAAAAATGAAAAAATCAATTTTAATTATTGGCGTCTTAACGCTTTTTATTACAAATGCTATCGCACAAACATGCAATGAGTGCAGTCCATCTTACCCTTTAACTGGTACAAATGCAATTGCTTTGGCAGACCTATCAGTTGAAAGCATGAGTGTAAACTGTGATGGTGGAAAATGCACTGCTCAAATTACAGTTAAAAATTTGCAGGATGACACAGGCGCACAAACGCAATTGATTGTAACAATGCCTGTTGAAACAACTTTTATCAGCGCAGCAGGCGAGGGTACTACCAATAAGGTTTGCGGCAACACGGTTACATTTTGCCTTGGCGACATTAACCCGGGAATTTCAAAAACGGTAACCGTTGTTACATCAGAAATTACAAACACTTTTTGGAAAAAGCATGAGTCCTTTGGCGCTTATGTCTATAGCCAAGTGCCTGATATGTGTCCCAAAAACAATTTTAAATTCTGGCTTAATAACAAAATTGGAGACAATTGCAGGCAATTTAAAAACAATGCAAGAAATACCGATTGAAAAAACGGAGGAAGCCGAAAATCCGGTAAAGAGTAGGCAAAAAGTATAAAGAAAATAAAATGGCTATTAAATCATTTGAAGTTAAATCCTATGTAATAAACAATGGATTTAAAAACTCCGCTACATGGGGTGGAGTAAGTATTAAAATACAGGGTTATTTAGTTTGTTATAGTGATGATGGCTATCGTTTCATCATATACGGACTACACCCATCAAGCCCCATTGCCGCTCCTACTTACATTCCTGCAAACAAGGTTGGTGCAATTTTTATTCCTTTCAAAGAATTGTTTAACTACATTGACCTTGCAAGAAATGAAAAACCTGTTTACGCTTACCTAAACTCCGATAACCCAGACTGGAACAGTATTAAAACCAGTACCGAACCGGTAGGCGAAGAGGAGTCGTAACCTAAACTTTAAAAAAGAAACTAACCAATGGAGAACAGTTCACACTTGCTAATAGCAAGTGTGAACTTGATTTGAAATGAATCAATAACACCTCATCTTAAAAAAATTACCCATGACACCATTTGCTGACATACATTGTCATCCGGCATTTAAATCTTATGGGCACAGTTTTCCGGGCTTGCAAAACAACATCTTGAAAAAATGCAATATGAATAATACTGATTAGTAATAGGTTTTGTAACCCCTGCATTATACGTTTGCTTAATAATAAACTGATGGGCTACGTAATTTTAAATAATTACTTTTACTTGAAACAAAACCCCCATGCAAAAAACAAAACTCCTCATAGCCATACTTACAACTCTTTGCTTTACCTCCTGCAAAAAAGTAAAAAACAACCAGGCTGATGCAACCATATATGTAAAGCAATACAAAACCAATGCACCCATTGCCAATGCCAAAATACTGATAACACGCGGCAAGCCCGGCAGTGGCTTTGGTACTGCTATTGTTGACAGCCTATATACCGATGCCAACGGCTGCGCCTCTTACAAAAAAACATTAGACGAAGATTACATGTACTATTCCGAAGCTTACAAAGAAAAATATTTTGATACCCGTAACCAGCAGGTAAGTGTTACGCTTGGGCAAAAAAACTTTAACACCACCATTTTTATGTATGCTCACAGTTATGTAAAGCTGCATGTTAAAAATGTAAATCCAGTTAACCAGTTTGATTTATTCCAAGTATCTACTTATTGTAATCATTGGTATTTTCAAGGAATGTCTGTTGACACTACTTTTTTGTACTGCGACTACGGGTACGAATTTATGGGGGATTTTAACTATGATGATGCTTGCGGCAGAACAAAAAATAATATTGATTCTATAATATATTTTTCTTATACCCCCCTCCCCCATGATACAATTCTTGTAAATATTAACTACTAAAATTTTAATCACATGAAAAACCTGAAATTAATTGCATTGCTATTAATAGCAATTATTACCAGCGCAAAAGCGCAAACTGATAGCACCTACCGCACTCGTCCTTGCCTGACGTGCTGTCTTGTGCGGTTTTCTGAGACAAGGATGTGATTAATTCTCATGCCAATTCCAGAATATTACTGCACAGTAATAATTTATTACAACTTAGTAATAGGTTTTGTAAACCCTGCATTATACGTTTGCTTAATAATATTTGAAGTACCACAGTAATTTTATATAATTACTTTTACTTGAAACAAAAAAACAAATGCTCCACTCACTCAAAAATTTCTCTCTCTTACTGCTGCTCTCTTTATTTGTAAGCTGTTGCAAAGAAGATAAACACCCTGCGCAAATGATTGCAACATAAAGAAAATACCTCAGGTAGTTAAGGATTACATGCAATTTAAAACAGCTACCTATTGGATTTGCGAGGATACTATAAAGAGCACAATTGATTGCGTATATGTTTATGATGACCGCGCGGGCATTGATACCCTTTTCTTTGATTATGGCTCAATAAAAGAAATTTACGAATATTTTGATTGGCACGGGCGCAGCACCTTGGACGGATATAATTATTTCTATTATGTGAATCAAACGTGGTCTAATGAGGAATCTGCTACCTCTCGTATTTGAAGAGATAAATCCAAGACAGGAAGTTATGGAGGCACAATAATTTTATCATACTTGCCTGAGAACGCATTTAATCAATTGTATTGGTATCAAGATACAATCAAATATCAAGGAATTGTGTCATTCGATACGCTCAGTTCTATAAAGTTTAGTCATTCATACGATTTTACCTTAAATAATAAAGCATCATGCTATTTACTTGTTAAAAATATTGGAATTGTGCAGATAGCAAATCTAACAAGTAATCAATTTCAAAATCTTGTTAGATATTCAATAATCAAATAAACTCAGGTATTTACGAATGTGTGTTATACGATAAGAGTAAAGGTATTATAAAGCAGCGGTTAGTTATTCAGTAAATAAAAACTCCCTGCAACAATAATTATTAACTGTTGCAGGGGGTTTTAAATGTAGTTTCTCACAAAATCTGTTTTGTTTTTTCCTCAACTCAAAACTTCTGCCCCTGCTTCTTCCTCCTTTGCCAATTCATATTCTGGCTTCAGTTTAATGTGCATCGTTTTCGAACGCCCTCTTTTAAAGTGTATGTCTTCTAAAATAAGTTGTTGGTAGTTCTCCTTTTTTATTACAACATTTTTTATTCCTTCTATAACCCCTGTTAAAGTCAGGCTCCCATCCTCATTAGTAAACCCCTGCGCTATTGTTCCTTCAATCTCAACTTTAGCATTTACAACCTGCACGTTAGTGTATTTATCTCTTATTTGCATACGCAGTTTGGTGTGTACGCTTGCTCTTATAACTTTTGCATTTAATATAAGTCCATTGTAAAAAGCGGGGTACTCCTCTTTAAACTGCCTGCCAATCTTTATCAACTGCTTGCGCATTATTGTATTTGCCTGGTCTATTAATTCATGCAAATTTTTAGTTAAAGTAGTCTTGTTTACAATAGCATTGCGCGGTGCTGAGGTTTGCACCATATAGGAATCAATTGTTTTTCTAAAGCGCATTATCACATCTTCGTTTATCCCATAGCTTGCAATCACATCGTTGTTTATTGTTAATACAGTGTCATACACTAATACGCTTGTGCTTATAGCTTTAACATCTGTGCTTTGCGCAATTTGCGTATGCGTAATGTTCATCTTTTCGTATAGCGCAACGTTTTTAACGTCATGGCTATACGCCTGTAATGCTCCGCTTATTGCAAGTGCTTCATCCGCCATCTTTATTTTTAATGCCTTCTTATCCTTTGTTATTCCGGTGTTACATTGCTCCTGGTTGCCTTGTTTGATTAATATCAAATTCAATATGTCACTCAAATTATCATACGCTTGCTCAAACCCTTGTAAATGAGTCCATATAGGTCTGTTCTTTTTACAAAAATCCACAAAAGCCGACATGGCTTCTTGCTTTTCTTTTAATCGTTTTTCCATTTCTTATCTGTTTTAAACAGTTTTACTGCTTCTTATCAAAAAAGTTACCCAGGCATAAGCAATACCTGCATCAAACATCAAAAAATCGACATTGGCATTTCATAAACAGAAGTTAGCTTCTGCAAAATTATAATCAAATTCATGCTCCTTAACGCTGCTATTCCTAAAATCATCATCAGTATTAATTAAATTAAAGCCAATAACATCTACAAAAATTTATTCCTTTAAAAAATCACCATCGTCAAATCAATTTTAGCGACTACTCATTTAAAAGCATCAATTGGCAATGATTGTAATTTCTTATGCGCTTAAATTTTTTTCATCAGCTAATCTCTTAATAAGATTAGGCAAAAAAGATCAGCTCTAAGATTAAGAAAATTTATAGTCCACCCGCAAACCAAAATATTTCAGATTCATTTTTTTGTTTCTTTTGCCCTATGAATCTTACCGAAAGCGGAGTTTTAGATTATTTACTTTATCGTGGTCTTATAAGTTACAGTGAAGCGCTTCATGAGCATACCACAATTTATAAAAGTTTTAGCCGTAACCGAAATTTTGTAGTTACCTCATCAGAAGAAAAAAACTATTTTATAAAGCAAGCCGCTTCAGGCAGTGCCGAAAAAATAAAAACTCTGCGCACAGAAGCCAACTTTTACTGGCTGGTAAATAACGATGAAAAATTCAGTGCATTGCGCCCTTTCATTTGCCGGTATTTTGATTATCATCCCGCTTACTCTATTTTAATAATTGAAGGAATAAAAGGTAAAATTGATTTATATGACACCATACGTCATAATGGAATTATTGATTTGGAAGCAGCAGCGCTCATCGGAAAAGCATTGGCGGCATTACATTCAATAAAATTTTCTGATGTAAAAAATACAAAAGCCGAAACGCTCTTTAATAAATCTGTTCCATGGGCATTTAAAATGGAAACCGATAAAATGAATAAGGAGGCTGCACGAACCAAAGCTACCAAACAACTTTTTGAAATTGTAAGCACCCATGCTAATTATATTGATTTGATAAACCATGCAAGAAATGCTTATGTAGTAAGCAGCCTTATACATGGTGATATTAAGTTTCCCAATTTGGTTTTGTGCAATGAATCAGAAAAACAAAGCATAAAAATTATTGATCTTGAAATTTGCGATTTTGGCGACCCGTGCTGGGATGTGGCGGGTTTTTTTCAATCTTTCTTAACGTGGTGGATTGAAAATACCAATACTAATAATCAGGCATTGGAAAATAATCAGCCGTCTATAAACCAATTCTGGAAATCGTATTTTTCAGCTACAAAAGAAGCGGCAGAGAATGAAAAAGATTTGCTGTTAAAATCAATGCAATACACTGCCATAAGAATGATTCAAACAACATTTGAATATTCCGTAACTCAAAAAGAATTGCAGAATAATCAGATAAAAATGTTGCAATTGAGTTTGAATATTTTAAAAAACACCCCACAGGCTTGCGAAGATTTATTAGGAATAAAATGAGCAAAAAACTCAAAGCAATTATTGAAACTATTGTTGCATCTTTTGATTGTGACAACAATAAATCTGTTTTTTACAAAGAACAATTAGTGGGCGCACTTAATGATAGTCAGCCTGCAAAAAATAAGTTGGTTAATGCATTAATGGATATTATATACCGCGATTTTTATTGTGCAACTAAAGAAAAACTTAAAAAAAATACTACTGATGATTTGTTTTTTCAATCGCTCGTTAATGCTACCAAACCTGAACAAACCATTAACCATGGCTGGAAAAATATAGAGCTTGAAGCAACCGGAAGCGCATATCTTCAAAAGCAAAACAGAATTATTAATGCTGAGCCCGGCAATTACATAAATGAGTATGATAACAAGTATGCTAACAATTCGGGTTATGCAGGCGTTGTAGTTAATCCTTCTTTTAACAAGAAAGATGCTTACTTTTTTTATGTTACAGGCAAAACACCTAACAGTGGCAACATACCCATCATACGTTTCTACTTTAATATCAAGCCTAATGGAGCAACAACGTTAATACAATCTATTAAAGAACACTTTAACAGGTTTGGCGTTCCGTTTATTTTTAAGTGTTGTGCCAAACCCGCTTATTATAACAGAACTGATACGGCTGTTCTTTACATTGATTACAATTTATTTTCAATTGCTATTCAGTTATTACAAAAAGTAATTGGTGATGTAAAAGTGTTTTTAAATAAAAATGTGCCATTGTTTACCTATAAAATTTCTAACGGGTTTTCTTTTGCCGAAAATCCACAAGGTAATTTAAGTTTCGGGCAAAGCCGTAGCAACGTAATAGCAGCAGGCATAGTTGATGCAATGTTAGAGGGCAAAAACAAAAATGATTTTGCTGATTTTGTTTTGGAATGTTTTAATCGTGATGGATTTAATACCAATAAACCATACCTTAATCCCTCATCAACCATTTGCTACAATTTTTCGCTGGGAGGATTTAAGAATGATTAAAAAGGCTGATTATATAAACACTGCGTTTGAGATTGGGGCAACACTTTGCCGGACTGCAATATGGTACAATGATAGTTGCAACTGGATTGACTTGAAATTTAATGAACGAACTACAAAATTCTATCATTCACCCATGCCTGCCGATTTTTATGAAGGTACAGCGGGCATTGCATTTTTCCTGAATAATCTTTTCCTGTTAACTAACGAAAAAATATTTAGCACCACTGCATCAGGCGCGCTGAATAATGCGTATAAACACAGAGATAATGCACAGGCTGCTTTCAGTAATTCCTTTTATCAGGGCAAGGCAGGAATTGCATACACAATGCTAAAGGCTTATGAAATTACCGGGGAAAAAGTTTGGAGGACAAAAGCACTTGAATTGTTTTCGGAAATTGAGCAGGCTGATGTAAATGCAATGCGTTATGACATTGTTTGTGGTGTGGCAGGAATTATTCCGGCATTTATTTATGGCGCCTTTGTGTTAAAGAAAAAACAATTGCTGCAAATAGGGTTGAAATTTGCTGATGCGCTTATTGAAAAAGCTGGTGTGCAAAACCACAGTATGAGTTGGAATTACAATGGTGAGTTTGGTCAGCCGCATACGGGCTTTGCGCACGGGTCATCGGGTATGGGGTATGTTTTTATGATACTGTTTAAACATACCGGCCAGGAAAAATATTTGAAGTCAGCATTAGAATCTTTTAATTATGACGATACCTTTTTTTACAGAGAGTTAAACGCTTGGCAAAGGTTGAATGAGCCACCACTATCACAAAGCGAGAAGGATGTGTGGCATCAGTATCCATCTATGTGGTGCTACGGTGCAGCAGGTATTGGCATAGCAAAACTCACGGCATGGTTGATTACAAAAAATACTGAGCATAAAAATTTTTTAGTTAGTGCTGCTTCAAGAGCATTGGCAGCAAACCAATTTGAAACCAATTACGGACTTTGCCACGGGCATTTTAGTAATTGCGAATTACTGCTAACAGCCGGGCGTTTTTTAAAAAACAAAAAATGGATTGCTGAAGCGGTAGCAGTTGCCAATAAAGGAATTGAAAATACTGCTGCTTTAAATCGTGAATGGGTATGTGGAGGTCGCGGTAATTATCAAACTTATGGTTTCATGAATGGCATAGCAGGGATAGGCAACTTTTATTTAAGGCTGGCTGACGAAAAAATTCAATCAGGGTTGTTTTTAGAAGAGTTGCTGTAAACACACTCTACTCCCCTAAACTATTTTTTCAGTATCAAAAAACTCATGTGTCGTTCCTTTTTGGCTATGGCTTTCTATCTGTTTTACAATTGTAGCAGCTTTTTGACCATGCTCTTTAATTTTTTTAAGGTTATCAGAAATTATTCGGGCATTTTCACGCGCCTCGTTTTTTAAGGATGGAGTTATTTCATCCATTAACTCTTCAGATATTTCACTAAAGTTGTTGATGAAATTAAGCGGGTTTAAAATCTCATGAGCCATGCGTGATGCAACTATTCCAATGGCAGCCATTTTTTCAATCTCAATTAATTGCTGCTGTGTTTCCTTTAAAAGTTTATTCGCTCTTTGCTGTTTTACATAGCTTCTGTAAATAAAAACTGAAAACAAAATAGTAAGTATAATTCCTATAAGAGAAAAGTATATTAATCGCCTTTGGCTTGCCAGCTTAACTGATGCAAGCGCTTTTTCGTTTTCCAATTTAATTCTGTCCTCAGCTAGCTTTTTGTCGTATTCATAGTCCATTTCCATTTGTCGTATTTTACCAGCGTGGTCTGCATCACTAAGGGCAAATAAAATTTCATCGTATTTAAGCCTGGCTTCATATGCAGCTTTAAAGTCTTTTTTGGCAACATAGATTTTTTCAAGCCCGCCATACGCCTCTTCCGTCATTTTGCTTTCCCCTACTTGTAAAGAAATTTCAAGTCCTTTTTTTGAAAATTTTAGCGCCTCATCAATTTTATTTTGCTGAAGATAAACCTGGGCAATATCGTGATGTATGGCAGCCTGCCCTCTTATATAATTGTGTGTATGTACCAACTCAAAAGTTTCAAAATAATATTTTAATGCTTTATCATACTCCTTTTGTTTGGTATAAATGAATCCGATAAGGTTTAAGTTTTTTGAAATATTAATTGGGTTGTTTAGCTCAAGTTCAAGATTCAACGCTTTTTTAAAATAGTTTAACGCTTTATCATAATCAGGCATATCGGCATAAGCATGACCAATGCGTGTAAACGTAAAAGCAATGCCGCTTTTGCTTTGTTCGCTCTGGTAAATCTCAAGTGCTTTTAAATGAAATGAAAGGGCATTATCATACTCCTTTATATACCAATAAATAATTCCAATATGGTTATTGGCTTCGGCAATTCCATTTGTATAATTTGCTTTTTGCGATAGCAGCATAGCTGCATCTGCATACTTGCGTGCCTCTGTGTACTGTGCTACTTTACATTTTTCGCGGCAAATAGATATAAGTTTCAATACTTTGACAGAATCGCTGTTGATACTTCCAACTATTCCAAGTAATGATTCGTTGCCATCAGGTTTTTGTGCATCAACCGCTAAAAAAGAATTTAATAATAAAGCGATGACTAAATGAAAGAAAAATACTGCGGATTTTATTATCACGCTTGTAAAAATAACTTATCAGAAAATACTTTTTCCCATTTGTATAAATATTGTTCAGTTTATTTTAAACCACAAATGTTAAATTCAATTTCATTACAATAAATGGTATAGGCACATCATCAGCACACAAAATACATATCAATATCGCCTTTGTTCTTTGCGGAAATTTTTCCGCGATGTTCGCACTTAAATTTATCTTTAACTAATTCATACGTTGAGCCGCTGATGTTTACTTTGCCTACCTCTCCGCTGCTTTCTAAACGCGAGGCTGTGTTAACGGTATCGCCCCATATATCATAAGCAAATTTTTTTGTGCCTACCACACCGGCAACCACTGGTCCTGTATGGATTCCAAGCCTTAATTCAAAAAACATAAGTCCTTTGCTTTGTCTTTCAGTTTTATTTTGTTCAATAAATTTTTGCATTTCAATACCTGCATTAATTACATCAATAGCATGTGTATTGTTAGGCACAGGCAAACCACCTGCACACATGTATGCATCGCCTATAGTTTTAATTTTTTCTATGCCATGCCTGGTTATAATTTTATCAAACTCACTGTAGCAGTAATTAATTTCTGCCACTAATTCTTCGGCAGATAATTTTTCGCTGGCTTGCGTAAAATTTTTAAAGTCGGTAAAAAGCACTGTTACCGATTCAAATTTTTTTGCTTTTGCTTGCCCTGTATTTTTTAATTCTTCGGCTGTTTCGGCAGGTAAAATATTGAGCAATAAACTTTCGCTGCGTTTTTTTTCTTTAGAAATTTTATTGCGCTGCCTGTAAACCACTATTGCAAAAGCAAGCACACCGGCAAGTCCTGCAAAAGTGGCATTACGCACATTGCGTTGCCTTATCATTTTTTGCTGTGCTATGGCGTCCTTTTTTTCCTGCTCCGCTTTTGTAAGCGCTTCTTTTTTATCAAACTCATATTGCATTTGAGATTGCACCGTTTTTTTTGTGTTTTCCTCATTAAGCAAACTATCTCGGTATAGTATGTGCATTTTAAAATTGCGGTAGGCCATTTTATAATCCCCCGTATTTTCATTCATAGCTGCTAAATTGTAATACGAATCTTTAAGCTCAGCCATTCCATTTATTTCTTTGGCTAATTCCAATCCTTTGTCTAAATAAATATTGGCTTTTTTGTACTCTTTTAATTTAAGGTAAATAGCTCCAATATGATTATACGATGCGGCCATTCCTATCTTCAATCCTCCCTGCTCAAACAACTCAAGTGCTGCTTCACTTTTTTCAAGCGATTGCAAATAGTAGTCTTTGGCTTCTTCTGTTTTATCATTAGATAATTTAAAATCAGCTTTTTTTTCGAGCACTCGACTTATGCTTTCATAGCAATCGGCAATATTGGTTTTGTAATTTTCCCAGTCTTCGTTAAAAATTTTAAGTGCTCGGTTATATTTGGTAAGTGCATCATCAAGCAAGTTACTATTAAAATCAAGTTGCCCTAAACTTGAGTAAGCATTGGCGATAAGTGCATTGTTTTTAGCTTCAATGGCAAGCTGCAAAGATTTTTCATACGCTTTAAATGCTTCCTTAAAACTGTTTTGCCTTTCGTAAACATATCCCTGGCTTGAGTAAATTAAAGACACATAATCGTATTGTTTCAACACCTCAAAAAAGCGGATGGCTTTAAAAGAATAATTTATTGCTTCGGGATAATTACCCAATGCACTGTAAGATTCGCTTATTCCCCAGTTGGATTTGGCAGTTAAGGTGATATCCTTTACTTCTGTTGCAAGCTCAAGCCCGCGTTTAAAACATACAATGGCTTTTGAAAAATCAAACTTGGCAAGTGCCCATCCTTTTGAAATATTTATTTCGGCTTCGCTTTTTTTATCTCCTGTTTGTTTGGCAATGCCAATTGCCTCATCGTAATTTTTTAATGCCGTTTCGTTTTCATACAAAACCATGTTAGCAATACCACATTTGAGCAGCGCTTTTTTCTTTCCGCTTAAATAATTTATTTGCCCTGCTAAAACATTTGCCTTTTGCGCATAGTAAAGTGAGCTATCATAATTGCCCGCTGCGGCTGCACTATCGCTAAAAGCAATAAGCTTTAAGACAGAAATGGTATCAGCCTTTGGTTGTGCAACACTTTTGTTACTCAAGAAGAAAACAACAATAAAGGACAATGCTCTTATAAAAGCAATACCGGTATTTTGAGATGTATGTTCAGGGCTATTCAATAAGACAAGTTTATAAGCAAAGGTTGACGGGTATAAATATAAAAAATCATAGTTGCTTGATTAAAAATTATACAGCAACACCGTTTAGCATCATTAGTTACATTTACAAAAAAATAAACCCATGAACAGTAATAAAGTAAAATACGGCTGGCTGCCTGATTTGCCCGACCATAGAGATTATACTTATAAAGCTCCTGTACACGTATTAAAAAAACTTCCTTCGATTGTTGATTTAAGAGGCCAGTGCCCGCCTGTGTATATGCAGGGGCAGCTTAACAGTTGTACCGCAAACGCCATAGGCGCTGCCATTGAATTTGAAATGATGAAACAAAATGCCTCAGATGTATTTAGTCCTTCGCGGCTTTTTATTTATTACAACGAAAGAGGATTAGAAAACACCATATCAATGGACTGTGGCGCACATATACGCGATGGCATGAAGTGCGTAAGCCAGATTGGTTATTGCCCAGAGTATATGTGGCCTTATTATATACAAAACGTGAGTGTAAGACCACCTTATGCCAGCTACATTGATGCAATGAATAATAAAGTGGTATCGTATCATAAAGTGCAACGCACATTGCAACATTTGAAAGCATGCCTTGCACAAGGTTATCCTTTTGTTTTTGGATTTACTATTTATGAATCATTTGAAAGTAAGGAAGTGGCAAAAACCGGAATACTTAATATGCCTAAACCTGATGAAAAATGTAATGGCGGACATGCAGTGCTGGCTGTTGGGTATGACGATAAACAAAAACGATTTATAGCGCGTAACAGCTGGAGCGAAATGTGGGGTATGAAGGGTTATTTTACCATACCTTACGATTATCTGTTAAATGAAAATCTTTCAAAAGATTTTTGGACTATAAGATTGGTTGCTGATAAGGATTAGCTATTGGGGTGCTGAAAAAATTTGCTCCATAAAAAAAACCGGCTGCAAGTGGCAGCCGGTTTTTATTTTTAAAATTAAATTTTGTTTACTCAATTATTTTCATTTCGTTAATGGTGTTTGTTCCACCCATCATTTTGTCTATTACCCATAACACATAGCGTATGTCAACATTGATGGTGCGTTTGTAGAGCGGGTCGTATTTGATATCACCGCTCATTGCCTCCCAGTTGCCGTCAAAAGCAAGACCCACTAATTCGCCATTGCCGTTGATTACAGGGCTGCCGCTGTTCCCACCTGTTATATCATTTGTAGAAAGGAAGCAGGTGTTTAATACTCCGTCTTTGCCATAGCGCCCAAAATCTTTTTTGCGGAAAAGTTCCTCCTGTAGTGTTGGTACTTTAAATTCAGGGTGGCTGTTGTCCATTTTTTCCATAATGCCGTTGTACGTGGTAAACCAGTTATACTTAACAGCATCGGCAGGGTCGTAAGTTTTTACAGTGCCATAAGAAAGGCGCATGGTGCTGTTAGCATCGGGAGAATATTTTACATCAGGATTCATTAAACGTAAACCACGAATAAACTTACGATTGTTTGCAGCAATTGCCTGTTCAAAACCGCGCACAGCAGGGCGGTAGTTTGTTGTATAATGATTGATGATGGAGGTAATGGTTTTATAAGCCAAATCCTTTTCTAATTTTTTTGAAGAAGGCTTATCAAGAAATGCTGCCAATTTTTCTTTAGAAGCGAACATGCTTTTCTTAAAAATGTCGGCAGCATAGGCATCAAAATCTCCTTTGTATTTGCTCATTATTTCTGCAAAAATTGGTGCATGTTGCTCTTTTGGAATATCATCGTAAAACAATTTAAGCATAGCGCCTGTAATGCGTTGGTCAGTTGGGGCATCGTATTCTTTCCAAAAATCTTCAATACCTTCTTTTAACTCGGCAGCCTTTGCTTTAACATCTTCAGGCTTTGCATCTTCTTTTTTAAGCATATCTCCAAACTGACCATACGAACCTGCATAGGCAAAAATTTCGGGGGCTGAAGCACACTCTTGCAAATACTGGCGCACCAGACCATATTTTCTATAGTTGCTATAAGTGTTTTTTAAATCGGTTAAAACATTTCCATATTCTGTTTTGCGGTTTGCATCAGCATTTGCCCACTGCTGAAACTGTGCTTCTAACTGGCGCTTTTGCTGAGGCACTTCCATACGCTTAAGTTGTTTCATTTGCCCAATAAAATATTTCCAGTAGTTGCTTATCTGATTTTTCTTAGCCTGGTATTTTATACGTACCTCGTTAGAGTTTTTCATGGCATCGTTCCAAATTTCTAACCGTTTTTCGCGCAGTTTTACTATGGCAGGACTTGTTATGTCTAATCCATATTCAACAGAATATGAAGTAGCATAACGATCTGTTCTGCCCGGGTAGCCAAGCGTCATGGTATAATCGCCATCGTTAACACCCTTAATATTTACGGGTAAAAAGTATTTTGATTTGTATGGCACATTGTCTTTTGAATATTCTTTAGAGGGTTTTCCATCAGCAGTCATATAAACACGGAACATGGAAAAATCGCAGGTATGGCGGGGCCACATCCAGTTATCGGTATCGCCACCAAAATTGCCCATTGCAAAGGGAGGGTTGCCTACCAATCTTACATCGCGATAAATTTCATATACCATTAAGTAAAATTCGTTGCCGCCAAAAAATGCTCTTACATCACTGGTATATTTTCCTTCCTGGTTAGCCTCAGCGGTAATTTTTGCAAATATACCAGGGAGTTTTTGTTGGATGGATGCTTCGCTCAATGTATCAGACAACTGGCTTTTTACTTTTTCGGTTACATCATCTATACGCACTAAAAATTTTACGAATAACCCGTCACACTTTCTTTCTTTGTCGCGTGATGTTGCCCAAAAGCCTTTGGTCATAATATCATCATCGGGGGTGCTCATGCTTTGCACGGCATCGAGCCCACAGTGGTGGTTGGTTAAAATCAAACCATCGGCAGAAACAATTTCACCGGTACAAAAACCGCCAAAGTGTACAATGGCATCTTTCATGCTTGATTTGTTGATGTCGTAAATTTCTTCGGCACTTAGTTTAAGTCCTTTGGTTTGCATATCGGCTTCGTTAATTTGCTTAAGCTTGTTAAGCATCCACATGCCTTCATCGGCTTTTACAAAAATGAAGCAGAGTAATAATGTAAATAAACTGAGTAATCTTTTCATTGCGCTTTAAATTTTAAATTTGTTTAAGGAGTGCGAATATCAGAAAATAAAGATGCTGTGTGGTTAAAGTTTGTTAATGGAAAATGTGTTGCCATTGTTTGTTGTCCAACTAAAAGGATCAAATTTATATTTTCGTAAAAAAATTTATGCCCGTAATAAAACCCGTAAAGGAAATACACCCAACGTTTGGCGATAATTGCTTTATAGCCGAAAATGCTACCATTGTTGGCGAGGTGATAGTGGGTAACGATTGCAGTATTTGGTTTAATGCAGTGGTGCGTGGCGATGTAAATTCTATTACAATAGGTAATAAAGTAAATGTGCAGGATGGGGCTATAATACATTGTACATATACCAACCTGCCTGCCGGACAAGCAGGGGCAAAAACCACCATAGGCGATAATGTTTCCATAGGACATAATGCTATAGTACATGGTTGTACTCTGGAGGATAATGTTTTAATAGGCATGGGTGCTATAGTAATGGATAATGCAGTGGTTGAAAAAAATGCAATAGTGGCGGCAGGTGCTGTGGTGCTTGAAAATACGAGGGTTGAATCGGGAACTATTTATGCCGGGGTGCCCGCTAAAAAAGTTAAGACGATAAGCCCCGAGCATTTTGAAGGATTGAACATGCGCATAGCAAATAATTATGTGATCTACAGCGAGTGGTTTAAGTAGCAGGGTTGCATTAAAAATTTTAACTGTAACTGCTTTTTTTATCTTAGCCGCTCTTTATCTTTAGCATTTTATGAAATTAGATAAACACATAGGATATTTATTGTACAAGCACAATTGTGTAATTGTTACTGATTTTGGAGGCTTTGTTACCAATTACAAAAGTGCTACCATACACCCTGTACAGCATACGTTTACGGCACCATCAAAACAAATTGCGTTTAACCGCAACCTCACAACCAATGACGGATTGCTGGCAAATTACATTTCGCAAAAATTATCGGTTACTTACCCAGAGGCTTGCAGGATTATTGCCAGCTTTGTTGCTGATTGCAATGCTGAATTAGAAAGCGGAAAAAAAATTGTTTTTGAAAATATTGGCGAATTATTTTTTGATCGCGAACGTAATTTACAGTTTGTACCTCATACGGAAGTAAATTATCTGTTGGATTCTTTTGGTTTGGGCTCATTCCAGTCACCCGCTATTAAGCGAGAAGAAAGAATGATTGAACTGGCAGAGATGGAAAGTGTTATTCCATCTTTATCCCGAAGAAAAAACAAATCGAGAATATGGCGATTGGTAGAAGTGGTTCCAGTTGCTGCGGTACTAACTTACTTTATCATTAACTCTTCGCTTACAGCTCAACTAAATACTAATTTTGCAAGCCTTAATCCGTTTGCAAATGCAAAAACAGAAGTTGTTACCCCTGCTGAACAACCTTTAGCAGAACTCGCTGTAAACACAGCGGATGGACCGGAAGTCAATAATATTTCTGAAAATAATGTTGCAACCACACTTGCAGAAAAAACAGTTGAAGAGAATCCCGCTCCCATTGTTGAACAAAAGCCTGAAATAATTGCAGAGATTAAAACAGAAACTCCTGCGCCTGCAAAAGAAGAAAACGTGCCAGTCCCTGTATCGGTTAAACCTGTTATGACAAGTTCGGGAATGCATAAATTTTTTGTTATAGGCGGATGTTTTTCTATTCCTGAAAATGCAGAAAAACTTGTTGCGCAACTTAAAGCAGAAGGATACCCAGCACTTATTTTAGGAAAAAATGCCAAGGGCATGGATATGGTTGGTATTGCATCGGCAGCCAACAGAGGCAAAGCAGAAGAAATGTTGGGCTTTATCCAGGAAAGCGGTTACCCCGATGCCTGGCTTTTCAGGAATAAATAAGTTTATCAATTTCTGCCGCTAGTTTTCTGTCTTTATCGGTTACCGTATTTCCGGCATCGTGCGTGTTTAAAGTAATAGACACGGTATTGTAAACATTACTCCAGTTAGGATGATGATTCATTTTTTCGGCAACAAAAGCCACGCGCGTCATAAATGCAAAGGCTTCGATAAAATTTTTAAACTTAAATTCTTTTTTAAGTGAGTTGCCTTCACCTGCATGTAAATTTTCTTCTTTCCACATGATTGTAAATGTTTATGATTGTAAAGTTACAATTTTAACAGCGCTCGTGTGATATAAAATTTAAGGATAGGTTTTTCATAGAAGATATTTCAGCATTTTTGTTTTGATAATAGATGGCGCAGCTACTTTCGGTAAGAAATCTTTCTGTAAATTTTCACTTGCACGAGCTGGTTATTGCTGCTATAAAAAATATTTCATTTGATATTGATTACGGACAAACACTTGCCATAGTTGGGGAGAGCGGCAGCGGTAAATCTGTAACTGCACTTTCGCTGATGCAATTGGTGCAAAAGCCGGGCTTGGTTCGTGCTGATGAAATCAGTTTCAATTCAAGAAAGCTGAACAAAATCATTAACATTAGTGCTGCCTCTGATAAAGAAATGGATGGCATTCGCGGTAACGAAATTGCCATGATTTTCCAGGAACCTATGTCGTCTCTCAATCCGGTAATCAGTTGTGGTAAGCAAGTGGCAGAAGCACTAATACTCCACAATAGAATTACGGCAAAAGAAGCAAAAGTGCAAACCATTGCTTTGTTTGAAAAAGTAAAACTACAGCAAGCTGATAAAATTTACGATTGCTATCCGCATCAGTTAAGTGGCGGACAAAAGCAAAGGGTAATGATTGCAATGGCAATAAGTTGTAATCCTTCTCTACTTATTGCCGATGAACCAACAACAGCATTAGATGTAACTACCCAAAAATCTATTTTACAGTTATTAAAAGATGTGCAAAAAGAGTCGGGCATGGGCATGATTTTTATTTCGCACGATTTGGGAGTTGTTTCACACATTGCAGACAAAATTGCGGTGATGCGGAATGGTGAGATTGTTGAAACAAACACCAAAGAAAATATTTTTAAATCGCCTCAGCATTATTACACTAAAGGATTGCTTGCATGCAAACCGCCATTGAACGTAAAGTTAAAAAGACTTCCTGTTGTGGACGATTTTCTATCATCAACCGGTTTTGATATTGCGGGTAATTTTACTGAAGAAAATTCAGCAAATAATTTCCTCAACGAAAACACTTTTCTTCAAACAGAAAATTTATCAGTTGAATTTAAAAGAGAGAAGGGCATTTTCAGAAGATCAGCCGGAAAATTTAAAGCCGTTGATAATGTTTCATTACAAATAAAAAAAGGAGAAGTGCTTGGCATTGCAGGTGAAAGTGGTTCGGGCAAAACAACTTTGGGGAGAGCAATTTTAAAACTTACACCGTTAACAGGAGGGAAAATTATTTTTAATGGAAACGATATTACGAGTTTGGAAGAAAGTTCTTTTCGTCTGCTTCGAAAAAAAATGCAAATTATATTCCAGGATCCGTATTCATCTCTAAATCCAAAAATGACGGTGGGTAATGCAATTGAAGAAGTAGTTTCTTTTCACAAAATTGTTTCAGGCAAAGCTGAAACAAGAAATGAAACGATAAGGCTTCTCAAACAGGTTGGATTAGATGAAAATTATTGTAACCGTTACCCGCATGAATTAAGCGGAGGGCAGCGCCAGCGTATATGTATTGCGCGTGCACTTGCAGTTAAGCCTGAATTTTTAGTTTGCGATGAATGCGTTAGCGCGCTTGATGTATCAGTGCAGGCAACAATTTTAAATGTGTTAAAAGAACTAAAAGAAGAATTTAATCTAACCATGCTTTTTATTTCTCACGATTTATCGGTACTTAGTTTTATGTGTGATAGAATTGCAGTGATGAAAGATGGAAAAATAGAGGAAGAAAATACTACTGAAGAATTGTTTAATAACCCACAAAGCTCTTATACGAAACAATTGCTGGAAGCAGTGTTGGCAGTAAATGTTTGATTATGCAAGAATCAATTCAGCAATTCTGTAAGCGCTGCAATTTCTACACGCGCATTTTTATTCAGGTACAAAATATTATAAACAGCATTGCATATAGGCATATCAACTTCAAATTTTTTGTTGATCTCCTGTATGCACTTTACGGCATAATAACCTTCGGCAATCATATTCATTTCCATTTGCGCAGCTTTAACCGAATATCCTTTGCCAATCATACTTCCAAATAACCTGTTGCGGCTAAATTGAGAATATGCTGTTACCAATAAATCACCTAAGTAAGCAGAATCATTAATGTCTCTGTTTATAGGATGGGCTTCATCAACAAATCTTTTTATTTCCCTTATGGCATTGCTTATTAGCACAGCGTGAAAATTATCGCCATAACCCAGGCTATGACAAATACCACTTGCAATGGCAATTACATTTTTTAATACAGCACTGTATTCTGTTCCATAAATATCATCGCTTACGGTGGTTTTAATAAACCTGCATTCTAAAAGTTGAGCAAGCATTTTTGCATTTTCAACGTTGTTGCAGGCAACAGTTAAATAAGATAATCTCTCCATGGCAACTTCCTCCGCATGGCAAGGACCTGTTACAACTCCAATATTATTTACCGGAACATTAAAAGCATGCTGAAGATATTCCCCAACAATCAATAAGTCATCAGGTACAATTCCTTTTATGGCAGAAAATATTTTTTTGCCTGCCAACTTTTCTTTGCTAATTTCTTTTAATGAATCTTTTAAAAATGCCGATGGTACAGCAAGTATAATTATTTCCGATTTTTTTAAAGCCTCAATCAGGTTATCCGTAACATTTACCTTGTCTATATTAATAGTTACATCAGTTAAGTAACTTGGGTTGTGTTTGTTCTTTAATATAAAATCAACATTTGATTTGTTACGTAACCACCAGTTTACCCGGCAATTGTTCGAAAGAATTTTAACAAGGGCTGTTGCCCAGCTTCCTCCGCCAATAACAGAAACGTTGTTTGGTTTTTTCATAAAATTTGGTTTGGTAAAAATGAGGTTTTTTATGATCTATAAAAAGACACTTAAAGGCTCCGGTTATATTGTTCAAAATTGTTGAATAAAGAATTAAAGGGGTTTTAAAATTAGCGCTTACAAACGTACTTTAGCAACCTATGCAAGCCGTAATAGAACCTGTTAACAGACAAGCTTTAAAAGCAGAGCTGAATGCTGATCGCTTTGTAAGGGCAACCAACAATGGTTCTAACGAAATTTATATTATAACGCATCACAACTCCCCTCAGGTGATGAGAGAAATAGGCAGATTGCGAGAAGTTACTTTTAGGGCAGCAGGTGGTGGCACGGGGCTTGACTGCGATATTGATGATTATGATACGATTGAAAAATGTTACAGCCAGTTAATTGTGTGGAGCCCAAAAGACGAGGAGATAGTAGGCGGTTATAGATTTATTAAATGCAAAGATGCCGGTAAAAGCAGTGATGGGGAATACGAACTTGCTACAGCAAAGCTTTTTAAATTCTCTGACCAGTTCATTCAAAAATATTTTGATTATACTATTGAGTTGGGTCGCTCTTTTGTTCAGCCTAAATATCAGCCCAGCAACGAAAACCGCAAAGGACTTTTTTCTTTGGATAATCTTTGGGATGGATTGGGTGCTATTTTAGTTGATAACCCTGATGCGAAGTATTACTTCGGCAAAATAACCATGTACCTTCGTTTTAATCGCATGGCACGCGATTTAATTCTCACGTTTATGAACTATTATTTTCCTGATACTGAAAATTTAGTTACCCCTATTACTCCTTTGAACGTAACGCATAATGTGGAAGATTTTAAAAAAGAAATTGAAGGACAGCCGTATAAAGAAGGGCATCGTATTTTAAATCATCATGTACGTGCTCTGGGAGAAAATATTCCTCCGTTGTTTAATTCATACATGAATATTTCTCCTACTATGAAAACTTTTGGCACAGCTCTTAACCATGGATTTGGAGATGTAGAAGAAACTGGTATACTTGTAACGTTTGCCGATATTTACGATACAAAAAAAGACAGGCACGTAAACAGCTACATAAAAAAGTAGCAGGGTTGCTTTTAATAACCTTTTTATCATTATCTAAAGCATGCACATAAGTAAAGCAGATTTTGTTGAGAGCAATACGGATTATAAAAAATGTCCACCCCCATTTATTCCTGAGTATGCATTTATTGGACGAAGCAATGTGGGCAAAAGTTCGCTTATAAATATGTTGTGTTTACGCAATGGTTTGGCAAAAACTTCTTCCACACCTGGCAAAACGCAACTCATTAATCATTTTAAAATTAATGATGCATGGTTTCTGGTTGATTTGCCCGGCTACGGTTATGCAAAAACCGCACGCCACCAGCGCGAGAAGTGGAACAGGATGATTCAGGATTATATACTCAATCGCGAAAACCTAATGAATGTTTTTCTGCTGATTGACTCACGCATTCCGCCACAGCAGAAAGACAATGACTTTATTATTTGGCTTGGAGAAAATGGTATTGCATTTAGCATTGTGTTTACAAAAACCGATCAACTTACCAAGCTAAAGTTAGAAACAAGTATTCGCACGTATCAGCAAACATTGCAAAGAGAATGGAAACAATTGCCTCCATTTTTTATAACCTCATCAGATAAAAAAACAGGACGTGATGAGTTACTTAACTACATTGAAGAGTGTAATAAGAATTTTGTGCAGTAGTAAAATCTAGCTCTTGGTGTGAAAAGCAGTCTTAAAAAATTACCCTCTTTCGTTATGTAGTTTACCAAACTTGAGGGGATTGGCGGTTGATTCATTATTCATATTACGTGCATTAACAATATCACAAGCTAAATAAACCGCCTCTCGAAAAGAATCTTCGCTGGCAATATTTTTTCCGGCAATATCGTAACCCGTTCCATGGTCGGGTGAGGTGCGGATGATTGGTAACCCCGCTGTATAGTTTACTCCTGAAGTAAAAGACAATGCTTTAAAAGGAACCAAACCCTGGTCATGATACATGGCAACAACACCATCAAAACTTTTAAATTTACCTGAACCAAAAAAACCATCGGCACTATATGGTCCGTAAACAGAAATGTTACCTGCACATTCTTTTACTGCGGGCTCAATAATTTCTATTTCCTCTTTACCAAGCAAACCACCATCTCCTGCATGAGGATTTAAAGCAAGCACTGCTATGCGAGGTTTGCGTATGGTAAAATCGCGCTTTAGCGATTCGTTCAACACTTTAATTTTTGAAATAATTCTTTCTTTGGTTATGTTTTGTGAAATGTCCTTAACCGGCAAATGCCCTGTTACAAAAGTTATTTTGAGTTTTTCGCCCACCATGAGCATAGCATATTCGGGTGAGTTGCATGCGTTGGCAAAAAATTCTGTCTGTCCCGGAAATCTAAATTCATCGCTTTGCATATTTTTTTTGTCAACTGGAGCAGTAACCACTGCATCAAGTTTTTTGTCAAGCAAATCTTTTGACGCTGCCTGCAAAGATTTAAGCGCATACTTGCCCACAGCAGGATTAGCCTTTCCCAAATCAATCTTTACTTCCTCCTCCCAACAATTTATCAGGTTTACTTTTTTATTATTCGCTTCAATTATAAACCTTACCGGATTGTAATTAAACTCATTTAAGTTTAAAGTTTTGCGGTGATAAGAAATTACTTTTGAAGAACCATAAATGACAGGCACACATGTTTGTAATATGCGTGTGTCCATAAATGCTTTCATTATTACCTCTATGCCTATGCCATTTACATCGCCAATGGTAATTCCAATTATTGGCCTTTCGTCTGTTTCTAAAAGTGCGCTCATTTTTTTTTGTTGTTGAGGATTAAGGTAATTGCTCTATTTACCTAACCACTTTATTTGATAAGAAATCTACAATCAATCTCACTCCCGTACCTGTTCCGTTTTTACCGCGATAGCTATCGGCTGCATGTAAAAACGCAGTTCCAGCAATATCAAAGTGCATGTAAGGGTAATCAATAAAATGTTCTAAAAATTTAGCAGCAGTAATCATTCCTGCTGATGGTCCGCCAATGTTTTTTATATCGGCAATATCTGATTTTATCAGTTCGCCATAATCTTCCCACATTGGAAATTCTACCATGCGCTCAAACACATTCCACGAACTTTCAAATATTTTTTTCTTCTGTACATCGTTTGCAGTGCTTAAAAATGCACATGCAAATTTTCCGGTGGCAACGCTTGCTGCACCAGTAAGTGTGCTAAACTCCATTACCAATTCAGGGCTGTATTGCTTGGCATAATGCAATGCATCGGCAAGTATCATTCTTCCTTCGGCATCGGTATTTAAAACTTCAACTGTTTTGCCACTATGCATTGTTACAACATCACCCGGAGTGTAAGCATCTTCCCCAGGGCGATTGTCTGTTGCAGGTACCAACGCTATAACGTGTAACGGTAATTTGTTTTTAGCAATAGCAAATAAACCACATGCAACTGCTGCCGCACCGCCCATATCGCATTTCATATAATCCATGCTGTTGGCAGTGGGTTTTAAACTTAATCCACCGGTATCGTAAACAACGCCTTTGCCAACAAGCACATAAGGCTTTTTATTTTTTGAACGCGGGTGCTTGTATTCCATTACTGTAAAAGTCGGAGGCAAATTGCTTCCCATATTTACAGCCAGCAACCCTCCCATCTTTAGCGATTCAATTTTCTTTTTATCAAAAACAGTAACTTTAAAACCTGCTTCTTTGCCCAGTGCCTCAAACTCTTTTGCCATTTGCACTGCGTTTAAAAAACTCTGCGGCTCGTTAACCAAATCGCGTGCGCGGCAAACAGCATCACAAACATTGGTGAGTTTGTTTATATCCGTATCAGCAACTTTTCTTCCCTTAATAATTATTTCTTTAAGTGTATTGGTTTCCTTTTCGCTTTTATATTTTAGAAACTGGTAATTGGCAAGCGCCATTCCTTCTGCATAACACAACAATTCTTCTTTCAAATCATCATTCACCAATGTTATCTTTTCCGCTTTCATACCATTAAGAGAGCTGCAAAGTACAGCGCCTTGCTTGCGCCAAAATTCTTTTACATCATGCGGTTTTTTACTTGTTTTTTCTATCCGTTGTATAAAAACAAAACGGTTAAACTGATTTACAGCAACTAATTTCTTTTTAGCAGTAAACTCTTTTTTTACAAACTGAATTTGGTCAGCAGTTAAAAGAGATTGGTCAAACTTGTTTGGGTTGGTAGTAAAAAAAACAACGTTGCTTTCTTCGGGGATAGTGCTGCTCCTCTTAATTTGAATATTCATAGAGTAAAAATTAAGGGGATGAAAATAGGTAAATGATACATCTGTTAAAAGCCATTGACAAGGCTCTTAATAACAAGTTATTCGTGGTTACTTTTATTAAGCGGCAACGTTACCTGAAAAACTGTACCAACACCGGGAGAACTGTCGAAGGAAATTTTACCTCCCGAACTTTCTAAAATATTTTTAACCATTGCTAGCCCTAAACCTGAGCCCGCAGATTTGGTCGTAAAGTTTGGTGTAAATACCCTTGCCTTTACTTCCTCGTCCATACCTGTTCCATTATCTTCAATTTTTACAATTGCATCGTAATTTGTCTGAGAAAGCGTGATAGTAATTTCTCCTTTGCGAGATGGCGGAATAGATTGAATAGCATTTTTAATAAGGTTTGAAAACACTCTTATCAATTGTTCCCTATCGGCATATACTTCGCAGGCGCCACTGCTCAGGTCAATAAAGTTGATGTTGATGTTTTCTGTTTCCTTATACAAATCAACATTTGAAATAATTACAGGGAAAAGTTCAAACGAAGAATTTTGAGCCTTTGGCATTTTAGCAAAGTTTGAAAACTCAGTGGCAATATTTGAGAGCGTATCAATTTGTTCTATCAGCGTGCTTGTTACACGTGTAACAATTTCTGGTGCATTTTGCGGATTATCCTTTATAGAGCGCTGCAAATGCTGAACGCTTAGCTTCATTGGCGTTAGCGGATTTTTAATTTCATGTGCTACCTGCTTTGCCATTTCGCGCCATGCGCTTTCACGCTCGCTCTTTGCCAAAGCATCGGCACTCTTTGCAAGCTGGTCAACCATTTTGTTGTACTCTTCTACCAAGGCTCCAATCTCATCTTTTGCTCCCCATTCAATCAACTCATTTCGTTTTCCAAATTTTATGTTACCTAATTTTTGCTGAATAAGATTAAGCGGTTTTACCAATCGGTTTGAAATGATAAATGTAAGCAGTACACTTATTGCAAAAAGCAAAACATAAATATTGATGAGTGATACAAGAAACGAACTGATTTCTTTTTTTAATTCTGTTTGTCGAGCAAAGTACGGGAGGTTAATGTAACCTATGAGTTTGTTCTCTGCATTTCGCACCGGCTCGTAAGCAGAGAGGAATGACAGCCCCCCCACATCTTCGTAATGAATAAAATTGGTGTTTTGATAATTTACTAACTGTTCGTAAGCTCTCCGGTTCATTAAGATAGAGAGAATTTCCTGGTCAAATATTTTAGATTGTGTGCTGAAGATTAAACGCCCTTTTCTGTCAAAAAGATTAAAGTCGGTTTCAAGCGTATTAGAAAGTTTAGAAAACGTTTGTGAAAAATCTTCTGCAACTGCCCCTGATAAATTTCCGTTTGCCGCCAACTCATTTTCTATTGCAAGCAATATGGATGAAAGTTTTTCTTTTATGCGCACTTGCTGATCATCACTATACCCTTTTACAATGTAATAAATGGTTCCTCCACCAATAAGCATAAGTGCCGCTACCACTATTACAATTACCGAAAGCTGAATACGTTTTTGAAAATTGAGTTGATACGTTAATTGAGAATTCAACAGCCGATATAAAATTAAAACACCCAAAAACATCACTGTAAGGAAAGAAAAAACGTAAGAGAAAAGTGTTACCGTTTCTAACCATGTTGGGTTACGGTGAGAGATTATTACCCAATCATTATTATCGTTTCGGTAAACAAAGTGTAAATAATCTCCAAAGTTTATAAACTGCTCGTTGCGATTTACCCCATAAATTTTAGTATATGTATCTGAACTAAAAAAATAAGAAAAAGAACCAAACTGGTAGGTAAGCCTTCCATTCTGATAACGTGCATAAGAGTAATTTGAAATATCTCTGCTCACAGGCATTTTGTCAGAGATTAGTAAATCAGGAAAACCCCCGCCCTCCTGGTAAAAGCGTGAGTTTAATTCTATTACCAAAACTCCGTTTAACGAATTTAAATTTTGAGCGTCTTTAAACTGTATTAACCCTACATAAGAAATTCTGCCGGTGTTGGTATAAATGTAATGGAACCCATGCGTATAAGTTGGTTTTCCTTCGCGCTCTACTAAACTCTGGTAATAGTTTAAATTTTTTGTGGTGTCGTTTTGTGTAAAGTATGAAATACCATTCCTATCAAAAGCTTTTATGGCAATATCGTAACGCCCCCAGTAAACTTCGCCAAAGTAAAATGTGAGTATTCTTTTTTTAATTTTCTCTTCAAGGAAAGGGTTGGGAGAATTGAAATATGATTTAATGAAATTGTCTTCTTTAATTTTTTCGTCAAGTTCTCTGAATAAGTATTCAGCAATTAAATCCTGCTGGCTTTCAACTTTGTTTACTAATAGCTTTAAATTGTCCTTTTCTTTTTTCTGATTAAAGGTGTAAATAGTGTAGGTGGCATAAATGGAAAAGGCAAATACAACAAGAAGAGACCTGCCAAGGGAAAGGGCCTTTTTAGAGGTAAAGCGTATGTACGCTGTAAAAAGAATTAAAAAGTTGGTTAGTACAAATGAACTTACTCCATAATTATAAAACACTTCATTATCTCTAAGCAAAATCAGTAATCCTAAAAACAACCCTTGCGTAATTAAAAACAAAAGCACAAGCAATGGAATAGCAAAAAGTGTTTTGCGCGCAAAACGGACTGTACCCTCACAAACAAGGTAGAACGTAAACAGCAAGGTACCAATAATGATAAATCCTATCAGGCTGAAAGAAGTCAGTTCGAATATGTTGTTTACGTTAAAGGAAATTTTTGAATTAATGATTAACCCGCTTATCAGGTAATTGATAAAAACAGAAAACAGAAAAGTGGTGAGCATGGTAAATATGAGCACCATTGCAAAAAGAATTTTGTTTTTACGCAGGTATGGAACATTGTTTCTGCCTTTAAAGTAGTAATAGAAAAAAAGTACAAACATGCTTAGCACAATTATGCTTAGCAGAAAATCGCCCAGTGAGCCCAGAAAAAAAGAACTTGCATAAAACTGCGGGTTAAACATAGGTGAGTTGTACAATAGGTAAGGAAAATGAAAGTGAATGGTAACTAACCTTACTGCAACCAGAAGCAAAAGAACCAAAACCGATGCCCAAAAACTTTTTTTACTCCAGGTAATGGCGAACAACAATATGCTGAATGCAAAAAACGCAAAGGCAAAAAAATACATTGTAGCAATCCACCAATACTTGCCGGGGTCACTGTCATCGGGATTATATTTTATAGAGAATAAATATCCGCCTGAAGAAGTAATTATCGGATAAGAACCTTTAGTTGGGTTAAGCGAAAGTGTTGCATGATCAGGTAAATTAAAAATGGGGTTAAAGCGGTTAACTAAATACTGATTTTGAAAATTATATTCGTTTTTAATAAGCAGCAAACCAATTACTACAACATTGTTTTTTGAATACTTAAACAATTCGTACCAACCGTTTTTAAGTTTTAATAATTGCTGATTTACCCCGCCTTTAACCTGTTCATAAGCAAAGTACGTGTTGTTGTTTGACCAGTATGTTATAGAATCGTTTGAAAAAATAAAATAGGTAAAATTGTTTTTAGGAACTTCAACATTCTTAAAAACAGAATCGGTAATAATAACACCGGCAGTTTGTGTTGAAAGAGCATCACCCAATCTTTTAATAAACTTATAGCATTTATCCTCTTCTTGGTGCAGTGTTTTTTTGGCAAAAACAGTTGTGCGAACAAAATCAGAATCGCGGTTGCTGTAATATTCTTCCAGCAGCCATGCACCTGCAAATAGCGCTAAACCAATTATTAAAAAGTAAAATCTGTTCTTTTTCGGATACATATACCCCTGCAGCAAATGTATTTATCATACGAAAAGACGTCAAAATGGTTCATTAATTGTTTTAACATGAAAATGTGTGTTAAAAGACCGATAAATGACATAAAATATAGTGGTAAACCCGAAACAAAAATTACATTTGCGCGTCTTAAAAAATAACAAAATGTTACCACTAAAATTTGCACGCGGACAGTCTTCTTTTTTTAATGATTTAAAAGAGCAGGTTAACACATATTTTGAATCAAAGAACAAACGTCAAACCGGAAACTTATACTTATATAGTAAAGCGGTTTTTTTAATATCTGTATTTCTGTTTTGCTATGTAACACTTGTATTTTTTACCCCCGGGGTGTGGTTAGGTATGCTTTTATGTATACTGGCAGGTGTAGCCACAGCGGGCATAGGTTTTAATGTAATGCACGATGGTGGTCATGGAAGTTTTTCCCGAAAAAAATATGTTAATAGAATTGCAGCCCTTTCTTTAAATGCACTTGGTGGCAGCGCATTTTTTTGGAACATTAAGCATAACATTGTTCATCATACTTATACAAATGTAGAAGGACATGATGACGACATACAAACAGAACCGTTTATTAGATTAACTGATACGCATAAAAAGTACTTCTTTCATCGTTACCAGCATTTTTACTTTGTTTTCGTTTATGGCATTCTCTACATGGCATGGGTTTTTTTACTTGACTTTAAAAAGTATTTTACCAAAAGTGTAGGCATGAAAAAAGAGATTAAAATGGATACTGCTACGCATATTGGTTTTTGGCTAACTAAGAGTCTTTATATCTTATTCTTTGTTGTGCTTCCTATTACACAAGTAGGGTTTGTTCCTTTTTTACTTGGTTATACACTTTATATGTTTTTTACAGGTGTTTTAATCAGTATTGTTTTTCAGCTTGCACACTGTGTAGAAGATATGACTTTTATAAAGCGAGATGGAGTGCTTGAAAACGATTGGGCAACGCATCAGCTTTACACCACAGCAAATTTTGCAACTAAAAGTAAAATAGTTTCTTTTTTTACCGGTGGGTTAAACTTTCAGGTAGAGCATCATTTGTTTCCAAAAATTTCTCATGTGCATTACCCTGCCATTAATAGAATTTTAAAACAAGTTACTGCTAAACATAATTTACCATACTTTGAGCAGCCAACTTTTTGGAGTGCTTTGGTTTCGCACGTGCGCTTTTTGAGAGAGGCCGGAAGAAAATAATTTACCATTTAAAATTTAGTAAATCATGGCACTTAGTGTTAAAGAAGTAATAACTGTGAGCATGATTTTGTTTTCTGTAATTGATATTATAGGAAGTGTACCCGCCATTTTAGATATCCGCAATAAAGTTGGCACAATACATCCTGAACGTACTTCATTAGTTGCATTGCTCATTATGATTGTGTTTTTGTTTGTAGGCGAAAACATTCTTGGATTTATTGGTTTAGATCTTTCATCATTTGCTATTGCAGGTTCTCTTGTTTTATTTTTTCTTGCATTGGAAATGATTTTAGGAATAAAATTTTATCGTGATACCATGCCCGAAACAGCAAGCATAGTACCCATTGCATTTCCTTTAATTGCGGGCTCAGGTACAATGACAACTTTACTTTCTTTGCGCAGTGAGTTTAATATTGAAACTATTTTAATTGGTGTTGGTTTAAATATGGCACTTGTGTATTTGTGCCTTAAAAATCTTGGGTTTATTGAAAAGCTTTTAGGACCAAGCGGCATTGCCATCATCCGCAAAGTTTTTGGATTTATATTACTTGCCATTGCAGTAAAATTATTCAGGGGTAACGTTGGTATTTAAATAACATCGCAAACTTTTTTTTCTTTGTAGAAAAATTTTCGCTCATGTTTGAAAATACAATTGAGTTTGCACAGCTTTGTGATGATGCTGATAAATTAAAATCGTTTCGGACGAGATTCCATTTCCCCCAACACAATAAAAAAGATGTAATTTATTTCTGTGGAAATTCTTTAGGACTTCAGCCAAGTAAAACAGAAGAGTATGTTTTACAAGAGTTGAGAGACTGGCAAACATTTGGGGTTGAGGGACATTTTGTAGCAAAGAACCCCTGGTTTCCTTATCACGAATTTTTGCGAACAAATATGTCAAAAGTTGTAGGCGCTTTACCAACCGAAGTGGTTGTGATGAATTCTCTGACAACTAACATTCACTTGTTACTTGTTTCATTTTACAAACCAACAAAAGAGCGTTACAAAATAATATGCGAAGTTTCAGCTTTCCCGTCCGATCAATATGCTTTGCAATCACAAGTAAAATTTCATGCCTGCCTGCCGGACAGGCAGGGCTATAATCCTGATGATGCCATTATTGAATTAAAACCAAGAGAAGGAGAGTATGCGATAAGGCATGAAGATGTGCTTGCTACTATTGAAAAACATAAGAACGAGCTTGCTCTTGTATTTATAGGCAACCCTAACTACTACACAGGACAGGTTTTTAATATGAAAGAAATAACGGATATGGGTCACCGTTGCGGTGCATTGGTGGGTTTTGACTTAGCGCATGGTGCCGGTAACCTTGAATTAAAACTGCACGATTGGAATGTTGACTTTGCCGTGTGGTGTTCTTACAAATACCTGAATGCCGGACCAGGTGGTGTAGCAGGAGCTTTTGTGCATGAAAAACATTGCAACAATACAGAACTTATACGCTTTGCCGGCTGGTGGGGTAACGATCCTAATACAAGATTTACCATGCCACATGATTTTGTTCCTGTTAAAAGTGCAGATGCATGGCAGTTGAGCAATGCACCTGTTTTACCAATGGCAGCGTTACGTGCATCACTTGAAGTTTTTGCCGATGCAGGCATGGAAGACCTTGTAGCCAAAAGAAAAAAGTTAAATGATTATTTGCGTTTTGTAATTAATGAAGCCATTAAAAGAAATAAGCAAGGGAAAAATATTTTCATCATAACACCCGAGCACGAACATGAAAGAGGTGCCCAGGTGAGCTTAATTTGTAAAAAGAATGGCAAGCAAATACATCAGCACTTAGCTACCAAAGGAGTGGTGGCAGACTGGCGTGAGCCTGAAGTATTAAGAATGGCTGCCGTTCCGCTATACAATTCTTTTACCGATGTTTTTGAATTCGGAAAATATTTTGACGAAGCGTTGCAATTGCATCAACAATAATTTATTGAACGTTATACCTCAATAACCTGTTTTCAAAACGATCGGGCATTGAAGCATAATAGTAGCAATACCTTATCTTGCCAATACCATCAGTGTATTCCTCCTGCATAGTTTTCGGATTTGCTCCTGAATTCAGTGTTAAATCAAAGGGCGGACGAAATGTATGTTCGCCATTATATTGAATACATTGAAAACTTCCTGCAGGAACGGTAATGGAAACCTGAGTTGGTGTCATAAAATGATCAACATCTGCAACAGTATCAAGATTAATGGTTATGTAGCTTACCTTAAATACGCCAGTGCTTAGTTGGTTTGTTGCCAATACCTCACCAATGCTATTTATAAGTATTCCTGATGAGTCTCTAATCCAGTTAGGAGAGTTAAGAGCAAGACTATAGCGGTAATCATAGTAAGTATTCCCGTTCATTACTGTATCTCCATCTACGTAAGCGCTATCAAGTGTTCCTAAATTGGAGGGGACTCCGTTTGCATCAATTTTCCATCGTTCATAAACCCAGTAATTTCCAACTGCCAGTTTGAAATAATCTGCGGATGGAGTTTGTAGTTGAGTAGTGGGTTCGTTGTTGTTGTCTTTTTTGCAAGAAGCTAAAATAAAAGTTAAAGCTGTTGCTACTATAATTAGATTTCTCATAATGAATTAATTTTAGTGTTTGCTGTATAACTGCTATGTTTGGATAATTATTGTGTACATATTTAGTATATGACTAAAAAAATTTCAATTGTAGGCGCAGGTCTTGTGGGCTCACTGCTTGCTATTTATTTAAGAAAACGCGGATATGAGGTAACGCTTTACGAACGCAGACCTGATATGCGTAAAGTAAAAATTCCTGCCGGGCGTAGCATCAATCTTGCCTTGAGTGACAGAGGCTGGAAAGGATTACAAGGCGTAGGTGTAGATAATGCTATTCGTGAAATAGGAATTGCCATGACGCACCGCACCATGCACAGTGTTGACGGAAAAATTACTACACAACCCTATGGAAAAGATGGGCAGGGAATTTATGCCGTATCGCGCGGTATATTAAATTGTACGTTGCTTGACATAGCAGAACAATCGGGTGCTAAAGTTTTTTTTAACGAGCGTTGCACTAACATAAATTTGGCTAACAGCGAAATGAGTTTTGAGAACAGCGAAACACATTCACACACAAAAGCAACCTCCGATTTAATTTTTGGTGCCGATGGCGCATTTGCCGCATCGCGTTTACAAATGCAGCTTTCAACCGATAAGTTTAATTACTCTCAATCGTATTTAGAGCATGGTTACAAAGAACTAATGTTTGTGGCCAAGCCCAACGGCTCTCATCAATTAGATAAAAACTCTTTACATATATGGCCTCGTGGTGGATACATGCTAATTGCACTCCCAAACTTAGACGGAACTTTTACTGTTACCATGTTTTTCCCTTTAAAGGGTAATCCATCCTTTGAATCATTAAAAACCAAATTGGACGTTAATAAATTCTTTAATGAAATTTTTCCTGATGCCGTACCGTTGCTGCATGATTTGGAAGAAGATTTTTTTATGAATCCTACTGGTTCGTTAGTGACAGTAAAATGTACTCCGTGGAGTTTTAACAATAAAATAGTTTTAATTGGCGATGCAGCACACGCAATAGTTCCGTTTTATGGACAGGGAATGAACTGTGGTTTTGAAGATTGCACAGTACTAAATGATTTGCTTAATAAACACAAGGATAACTGGGAGCAGGTAATTCCGGAGTATGAAAGAATGCGCAAACCCGCTGCCGATGCTATTGGCGAATTGGCTGTTGCAAATTTTATTGAAATGAGAGATTTGGTGGGCAAGCCTGAATTTTTATTGCGCAAAAAAATTGAAGGATGGTTTTACGAAAAACACCCGGATAAATGGATACCATTATACACTATGGTTACGTTTACCAATATACCATACAATGAAGCACAGGAAAAAGGAAAAATGCAGGATGCAATAATGAACGAGATAATGCAAATGAGCGATATTGAAAATAAATGGAATGATATAGCTGTTGAAAATAAAATTTTAACTTTACTGAAACAACAGTCCCCCAATAAAAATGGTCTTTAAAGAAATGAATTAATATGCAAAAAAGGGTTTTATATCCATATTTGGTTATTGGCTTGATAATAACATTCTCATCATGCAAAAAAAAGAATGATGACGAAGGTCCTGCTCCTTTTATTACCGATATAAAAGCGGACCTTACAAAAGATAAAGTCTTGCCCATTGACAGCGTTTATTTTTCTGCTACCGTAAGTACTGAAGCAGAAATTGAGTGGGAATTTGATGATGGTTCCGCAAATACCATTGGAAATAATGTAATGCATGTATATGCTCAACAAGGATATTACAGCGTGGTCGCCCGAGCAACTGCTAATAACAAAACAACAAGTGCATCGGTTGATGTAAATACAACCGTTTATTTAAGATTCAGGCTAAACTCTGTTACAATACTTGGTATGCCTGCGACTAATTCTGGAGGCAGTGCCTGGGATAATGATGGTATAAGTAATGGTAACCCTGATTTATTTGTATTTCCTGATGTTGAAAATTTTACAAATTACAACTCACAACTTATTGCAAATACTCCTCCGGGACCTATAATGAGTTTAATGATTCCATTTGCCGTTCCCCCCATTTTCTCTGATATGAGTTCTGAGTTTAAAGTATCATTCAATGATGATGATGATACGGATGTTGAAAATATTGCCACACTAAATTATGGAGCAATAAAAGTTTTATTGAATTCAAATATCAATTCTCCACCAACATCAAAAACTATTTCCAGCAATGGAGTAACAGCGCGTATTGACTTAGGTTGGATCCAATAAACTATTTTTGGTAATACACTATCCTTAAACTATGAGTGACAAAAACAACAAAAAAATAATTAATGCCTGGGCAATGTATGATTGGGCAAACTCTGTTTACTCGCTCACCATTGTTACCGCTGTTTTTCCGCTCTACTATAATTCTGTTACATCGGCACATGGAAATGATATGCTGCATTTTTTAGGGCGCGAGTATAAAAACACAGCGTTATACAGTTATTCCCTTTCGTTTTCGTTTTTATTAGTTGCATTTTTATCTCCATTACTTTCAGGCATTGCCGATTTTAAAGGAAACAAAAAATCATTCCTGCGTTTCTTCTGCATTCTTGGCTCTGTAAGTTGTGCTTCACTTTTTTTCTTTACAGGATTAGATACATTATACCTCGGCATCATTGCATTTATACTTGCAAGTGTAGGATGGGCGGGTAGTGTAGTTTACTACAACGCTTTTTTACCCGAAATTGCCACTACCGATATGCAGGATAAAGTTTCGGCAAAGGGTTTTGCATTAGGTTATATCGGCAGCAGCATTCAGCTAATCATCAATTTAATTTTAATAATGAAGCCTGAGTTGTTTGCCATAACAGATAGTTCTTTTGCCCCGCGCTTTTCGTTTTTGTTTACAGGCATTTGGTGGATAGCTTTTGCATTCATCACCTTTAAACATCTTCCTGAAAGAACAGCACAAGTGAATTACCAAGGCAATTTGTTTAATAAAGGATTTAAAGAATTGCTAAGCGTATTTGTTTCATTAAAAGAAAATGCTTTGCTAAAAACTTTTTTAATTTCTTTTTTCTTTTACAACATGGGCGTACAAACTGTTATGTACGTTGCAAGTTTGTTTGGTGCAAAAGAATTAAACATGAAAGCCGATGAATTGATTGTCACCGTTCTCATTATTCAGTTTGTAGGAATAGCGGGCGCTTATTTGTTTTCCTTCCTCTCCAAAAAATTTTCAAATGCCACAGCAATAATCATTGCTGTTTTTGTATGGATTTTTATTTGTATTTGCGCTTACTATACTTACACATCAATGCAGTTTTATGCATTAGGATTCACGGTAGGAATGGTAATGGGTGGCATACAATCATTATCTCGAAGCACGTATTCAAAAATGTTACCTGTAACAAAAGACCATGCGTCATACTTTAGCTTCTATGATATATGTGATAAAATTGGCTTGGTACTGGGCACTGCTTCTTATGGTTTAATAGAAGAGATTACAGGCAACATGCGCAATTCTGTTATTGCGCTTGTAAGTTATTTTCTTTTAGGGCTTTATTTTCTTTTTATCCTGTCAAAATCTCTAAAAAAAGCCAACTCGTTGACGTAAAAGCGTATCTGTTTAACACTCAAACAGAGGTAAAATACTTCACTATCTTTGCCCGCATGTCAGATTACCTACATCACGAGTGCGGAATAGCCTTACTGCGATTACTTAAACCCATATCTTATTACGAAGAAAAATACGGCACCGCCCGTTACGGCATTAACAAGTTGTACTTGCTTATGGAAAAGCAACACAACCGCGGACAGGATGGCGCAGGTGTTGTAAACATAAAGTTAGATCCTAAACCCGGTGATGAATATATTTCACGTTACAGGTCAATAAGAAAAAATGCCATTGTTGAAATTTTTGATCACATCAACAAAAACGCAAATAAATATTCGGGAGAATTATTTCTTGGTCATTTGCGTTATGGAACTTTTGGCGGTAACTCAATAGAAACCTGCCATCCGTTTTTACGTCAAAATAATTGGATGACGCGTAACCTTGCTATGGCAGGCAACTTTAACATGACCAATGTTGATGAGTTGTTTAATCATTTAGTAGAAATAGGTCAGCATCCACGCGAAAAAAATGATACGGTAACTGTAATGGAAAACATTGGTCATTTTTTAGACGAGGAAAATGAAATCTTGTACCAAAAATTTAAGGAGCTTGGAAATACTAAATTAGAAATATCTCCGCTTATTGGTGAACATTTAGATATTGCTAATATACTAAAGCGATCCAGTAAAAACTGGGATGGCGGTTATGCTATGGTTGGCATTGTTGGCCATGGTGATGCATTTGTGTTAAGAGACCCTGCAGGTATTCGCCCTGCTTATTATTATGCCGATGATGAAATTGCAGTTGTAGCAAGCGAGCGCCCGGTAATACAAACAGTGTTTAACACAAAATTTGAAGATATTCATGAGGTTAAACCCGGACATGCTGTTGTTATAAAAAAGAATGGTAGGGTAAAAGAAGAATTGATTAACGAACCTACCCAACGTTTGAGCTGTTCTTTTGAACGTATTTATTTTTCGCGCGGAAGCGATGTAGAGATCTATAAAGAAAGAAAAGAATTAGGAAGACTTTTATGCCAAAGTATTTTACAGGCTGTTGATTCTGATTTGCGCAACACCGTTTTTAGTTTTATACCTAACACTGCCGAAGTAGCTTTTTATGGTATGATGCAGGGCATGGAAGATTATTTGAAGGACGTAAAGAAGAGAAAGATAAAAGCATTGGGCACAAACATCACTGAAGAAAACCTTAGCGAAATTCTTTCCATAAAACCACGTGCCGAAAAAATTGCCATAAAAGACATTAAGCTTCGCACGTTTATTACCAACGATACCGATCGAAGCGATATGGTTGCACACGTTTACGATATTACCTACGGAACCATACGTAAAGGAATTGATAATTTAGTGGTGATAGATGATAGCATTGTACGCGGAACCACACTTAAAAATTCAATTATTAAAATGTTAGGCAGGCTGGAGCCAAAAAAAATTGTTTTGGTTTCATCTGCTCCGCAAATTCGGTACCCTGATTGCTATGGAATTGACATGGCAAAAATTGGCGACCTTATTGCATTCCGTGCCGCTGTGGCATTGCTGGAAGAAAATAATCTGGAGCACATACTTGATGAAGTTTTTGAAAAATGCAAAGAGCAACTCGCATCTAATGTTCACCCAATGAAAAATTATGTGCGTGCCATTTACCAACCTTTTACTGCATCGCAAATTGCAGATAAAATTGCGCAGTTGGTTACTCCTGAAGATTGCAAAGCAGAGGTAAAAATTATTTTCCAGAAAATAGAAGACCTGCACAGCGCCTGCCCGAACAACCGTGGCGACTGGTATTTTTCGGGCAACTACCCAACACCTGGAGGCAACAAAGTAGTGAGCAAAGCTTTTGTAAATTATATGCAGGGGTTAAATGAGAGGGCGTATTAATCTTAATCTAACTTGACTATGCGTTCAAAATAACTTTCTCCGCTTTTAGCAACAACCTCAACAAAAAAAACTCCGCAATCCCATTCACTCAAATCAATTTTATTATTACCCACAGAAGTTTGTTTCGAATAAACAATTCTACCGCTTACATCATAAATTTTAATTGCAGTAAAAGTTTCTTCAGCTTTAAAAAATAAATCACCGGTTGTTGGGTTGGGGTATAAAAGAATACTTCCTGCATTGTTGATTGAATGAGTTGAAGAAAGCAACGTCTCATCAAACCTAACCACTCCATTGCTTGCAGTGCCCATCCATACCACGTTACTATTGTCAACTGTAAGCGATTGTATGTGGTTATCGGGAATTAAAGAATTTGAAGTTGTGTATGCGCTAAAACTTGCTCCTGTTTTTTTTATTAATCCGTTATCAATACTACCTATCCACAAAATACTTTCTGTATCATTAAAATGTACAGCGCTTAAATTAGGACTGGGTATGGTTGATATACCTGGATGATACCAAAACCAACCAAACTGTCCTCTATACGCTGCAAGTCCATCGGCTGCAGTGGCAAACCAAACGTTACCAAGAGAATCCTCAGCTAAGTCTAATTGCGTATTATCGGGTATACCGCTGCCGTTAGCTATAGTGAGCACATCTTTAATAGTATCGTTAGCAAAAATGATAAGCCCGCCATTTAATGTTCCAATAATTTTTTGGTTGTTAGTGCGTACATGTATGGATGCAATATTTGCAGTTATAAGAATTGAATTAGCAGGAGTAAATGTCACCCAATTGCTAATCATGTCAAATTTGGCAATTCCATTTTGTGTTCCAATCCATAAAAAGCCTGTAGTATCAACTTCAAGCGCTTTTACATAATTGGCAGGTAAAGATGAATTGGATGTGTTATAAGTAGTCCAGTTTGTTCCGTCAAATTTTGTTAATCCTCCGCTAAGAGTCCCAATCCATGCATTGTTATTGCTGTCAAAAGTTATGGCTCGTATGGCATTGTCCGGCAAGCCTGAATTGGTGGTAAAATATACAGTCCAGTTTACGTCATCAAAAATGGCAAGACCGTAATCTGTACCAATCCATTTTCTGTTTAGCGCATCAATCTCAATACAACGCACAGAGTTTTCGGGCAGTGGAGAATTTGTAAAAGAATAATTTGTCCATGCAGTTTGTGCCAAACAATTAACGTTGACAACCAGCACAAGCAATAAAACCGTAATCGGTTGAATTTTTTTTATCATCATCTCAAAAATATAATTCTTTCAATGCTATACGAAAGCACTGTTAAAACGTTTCTCAATTTTTACAAACAAAAAACCCGCTTTTTAAGGGCGGGTCTTAGCTTAAGTTGGTTAACAGGATACTTTATTCAATTATTATTCTTTTTACTACTGGCTGATTAAACGCATCTTTTACAACTACCATGTAAATTCCGGAAGCTAATTGATTTCTTTCAAAGACAATTTCGCTGCTTGAAACACTTGATATCTTTTTAACAATATTTCCAATGGTGTTTAGTACAGTTACTGAAGTTGATTTTAAATCGGCTGCATGTGACAAAGTAATTTTTGTTGAGTTGGTAAATGGATTTGGCATAACCTCAAAACCAAATTTATCCTCTGTAGAAATCAATTCACCATCGGCACCCATGCGGCAGTTAACAGTTACAGCCACAGCAGTAGAATATTTAGAACAATTATTTGCAGTTTCTTTAACCCTGTACGAGCCGGCTGTTGAAACAACTAACGATTGATTTTGGGTCCCTGATATGTTTATGCCGTTTTTCTGCCATTGATAAACAACACCTGCAAAATTATTTGCTGTTAATGTGGCTGTCTGCCCGGCACAAAAAATAACCGGTCCGGCAGGAGTTACTACTGGAGTAGGATTATTGGTTACACTTAATGCTGCAATGTTAGATGTTGTAGTACAAACACCACCTTGCGTTAGCACTGCATAATAGCTGCCATACGATGAAGTATTAAGACTTGAATTTGTTGCACCGGCTATTGCTGCCCCGTTTCTGTACCATTGATAAATAATATTAACACCAGTATTTGCAGTATAAGTTGTAGCGCTACCCGCACAAATGGTCGTGGTACCGGCAGGTGCAATTGTAGCACTTAAAGCAGAAATATTAATAGTTGTAGCTGCTGAAGTTGCATTACCGCATGACGATGTAATAGCAACCGAGTAATTTCCAGATGCAGTTGCATTAAATGTTGGGGCTGTGGCATTGTTTATATTACTTCCATTTAACAACCATTGGTATTGATAGCCACTTCCTGTATTTGCAGTCAATGCAACAGATGACCCATTACAAATAGTAATTGAACCTGATGGAGAAACGGTTGCATTTATAGCACCAACCGTAACAGCTATGCTATTGGATGGAATTGATCCGCATGATGCAGAAACCACACAAGTATAATTTCCTGTTGCCGCAGCATTATATGACGAATTGCTTGCTCCCGAAATATTAACTGAGTTATTCTGCCATTGGTAATTATATCCAGGTACAACATTAACCACACTAAGATTAACAGAGCCTCCATTGCAAAAAGTGGTAGAGCCATTAGCAGAAATACTCGCGCTTAAAGAGGTAGCTGCTGCATTTACAATTACTCCGGGGGCATACTTACTGCATCCGTTTGCAGTTTGTTTAACACGATAAGTTCCGGATGTGTTGGCAGTGTATGTTTGTAAAGTGGCTCCTGCAATATCTATAGAATTTTTTTGCCATTGAAATGAGATGCCTGAAAATGTATTTGAGGTAAGCACCACCGAACCACCACTGCAAAAACTTAATGGAGTGCTATTACTAATTGCAGGCGTTGGGTTATTTATTTGTGTAACACTAATTGAGTTTGAGGCACCTGAGCATCCTGCATTTGTCACATAGCAGTAATAGTTGCCATTTGAGTTTGCATTGAATGATGCTGAGTTTGCACCCGAAATTAAAACACCGTTTCTATACCATTGATAACTACCTAAAGTTTGCGCACTTAAAACAACACCGGCAGTACCGGCACAAAAACTTGTTCCGTTAGGTGCAGTAATAGATGGAGTTCCACCACCTATGGTTAATTGTGCAAGAGATGATTCATTGTTACAGCCATTGGCATCAGTAACATAAACACTATAATTCCCTGATGAACTTGCAGTGTATGTAGCTGATGTGGCACCTGAGATATTCGCACCATTAAACTTCCATTGAATATTTGAACCTGAAGTTGCAGCATTTAAAACCACAGGGCTGCAACTTGAAATTGTACCAGATGGTGAAACGCTAACATTTGGTAACTGATTAACTGTAACTGTAACCTGTGCAGTATTTGTACACCCGCTTTGAGTTCCGGTTATAAGGTAGGTTTGAGTTGATAATGGATTTGCAATAACGGTACTCCCTGTAGTTGTATTTAATCCGCTGGCTGGGGACCATGAATAAGTTGTAGCTCCGCTTGCCGTTAAATTGGTGGAAGCACCAGCACAAATTGAAACATTACTTCCACCTGAAACAACAGGCAATGGAGTAACATTTACTGTAATTGTTTTAGTATCCGTACAGCCGTTTGTTGTTCCAACCACAGTATACGTTTGTGTTGATGACGGATTAGCAGTAACTGTACTTCCCGTTGTAGTATTTAATCCTGTTGAAGGGCTCCATGTATAAGTAGTTGCTCCAGAAGCAGTAAGCGTAGTTGATACACCCTGGCAAATTGAAGTGTTTCCATTTAACTGAACATTAGGGTTTGAAACATTTACAGTAACGCTATTGCTGCCTGCGCATCCTGTTCCGCTTTCTGTAGCGGTTACTGTGTAAGTAGTAGTTACATCAGGCGAGTCAGATGTGTTTGCGGTTGAAGCATTAAAACCTGCGGGGTTTGATGTCCATAGGTAACTTACAGTTGTATTAACAGTATTTCTTAATGTAAGCGTCCAATTATTTATTGTACCAACATCGTTTGCCGCCCTGTCATAAACTCTCAATGACCATGTTCCATTTACATTTCCCGCAAAGTTTGAAAAGTTTCCTTCCGGGGTATAATTGCCGGTATAAGGAGGAGTTCCTGCTGTTATTAAATTGGCAGCACTCATTGTAAATACCGTATTTATATAATTATCACCGCTACCGCCTCTGCGGTTTGATAATAATTGATAAGCGCCATTAGGAGCATAAAGCCTTAACTCAATATCTCCTGTATATGGATGGGTTATGTTAACAGTTGCAGAAACTACAGTTGAAGAATTAATTGTTGAAGGATTTATTCCTGAAACCGTTAGAGCAGATGTAACACCTGTAGAACTGTTGTCGGGAATATTGTAAACAGTATTGTTACTGAAGTTAACGTTTTGCTGTGTTGTACCTGTTCCGGTGGCTGAGGAAGTTAGGTTTACATTAGCTCCTTTACAAATTGAAGCCGAACTTGAACTAACTGTTACAGGCATTGAGTTAACAGTAACAGTAACTGGTGCAGATGTTGTAGCACAAGCTGATGTATTATTAATTGTACAACTATAAGAACCTGATGCAGAAACTGTAATTGACTGTGTGGTTGCACCGTTTGACCACAAATAATCAGACGCAGCGGTTGCAGTTAATGTAACACTTCCGCCTACACAAAAAGTGGTTGCTCCACTTGCCGTAATTGTAGGTACAACTCCGCCTTGCTTAGTTAAAGTTACAGGCACTGCGGTTACGTTGTTATTGTCATTTTCCTCTACAAAAACGTTGTAAGGGTCTTGCTGGCATACTATGTAGTAATTGCCATTACAAGTTCCGGGAGGAATATTAATCCACATACCATCTAAGTGCTGGTAATAAATATCTTCATAACCTGCGGTAATTCCCTGACTGGTTGATGAGCATGAAAAATTTCCACCTCCTAAACCAACGTTGGGTGTATTTGTAAGTACATTTCCATTATCATCTTCGCAATGCCCGTTGTAGGCCGCGCATGATCCAAAGTCCATTAAACAAAATGCAAGTTTGGCTCCGTTACCGACAATAGGCCAGTTTAAAGGGTTTGGGTCGGTTGTGGCTGTGCGTAATGTATAAATGCCCCAGTTGTCAACATGCATGTGGCCATGTGATGCATGGTAAGTCATTGATCCGGCAGGGCGATCGTAATATGACATTACATTACCATTTTTATGATATATTCTTTGCTTTACCAAAACCTTGGTTGGTGTAATACCATCGGCACAATATTGTGGTATGGTAGTAGGGCTGCTTGCATTAAGTGTATCGGTACCGCAAACATATTGTACGCTTGCCACTGCATGTAATGGACCATGACCAATGTTAGGAGTAGCAACAGAAATTCTTAAACGTCCGTTGTTTGCTCCATTCCCGCTCTGCGAATATTCAATTACTCCCTGAGAATTGCCATACAGAGTTAAAGGGGGTTTTGCAGCCTTAATATCTGGCAACAAATCGCAATTGGTGCCGCCACCGTTGCAAACGCAACCCGTAGCATTGGTTAAAGTACATTGAGCCGTAACTGACGATACAGATGAAACGATTAGAATAATTAAAAGATAAATTTTTCTCATAAAACGATTAATATGTTGATATAGTGATTTTTTGTAAATGAATGTGCAATATATTTTTAACAGAACCGATAACCTTATTGATTAAGCAAATTGTCCAATAGGACTGGTGAATCGATTAATTTCAAGGGTGAAAATAGGTGGAATTTTCTCATCAATTAAGCTCCTGGAGTTTTTTTAAGGCATTAAAAAATTCTTCCTTTTTTTGGGTTCCTATTTTATATACAACTCCCTCCTTATCTGTAAGTAATAACGCATCATTACCCGATGTATAAAACCTGATGGTTCCTTTTATATGAAGGTTGTAAACAGGATTATTTAACATGTATTTGCTGTACCCGCTTTTTTCAAATTTAACAATGTTTCGCAAATCAATTTTCACCTTTTTAGTTGACCACAATCCATCCAACTCAATTCTGCCCGGGTAAACCGTTGTTTTAAGATGAAGCACAAAAAGAGTTATTATGGACACTACCAAAACGACCACGCCAAGTAAAAAAAGCAAGTCGGCATTTTGTTCCCGGTCTTCGGTATAAAAGTAAGCCACAAAGCAAAAAATTGCCAGAATCATTCGCCTTAAAATGGAATACTTATTAAATCCTAAGTATTGCTTTTCCTCAAATAAAACCGGTTCACTCATCAGGCTTAAATTCAAATTTATAAATGGACCATGTGCGATCGGTTACTTTAAACTTCTCGCTTATACGTTCGCCCATAACCCACGCAATTTGTTTATCGCATAAAAGTAACAATTGTTTTTCTTTTTGAAGCGATGAAAATTTTTTGTCGGTATAATAATCACTGATTAGTTTTTTCCCTTTCATCCCAATGGGGTAGAAAAAATCTCCTGCTTTAAAAGTGCGTATTGTAAGCGGGAACGTCAATTCATTAGCATCAAAATAGGCGATGTCTTTTATCTTATTGCTTTTAATATCAGACATGCTTAGTTGGGTTACTCTAACCTTTTTTATTTGAACAGAAAAATGGCTGAAATGAAATGTGCCCGTCTTTTTTATTGTAATATCAATTTCCGGGCGAATTTTAATTTCCACAATAGTCCAACCGTCACGGTCTATGTATAGTTTGTGTGTTGGAGATAAAAAAAACTTTCCGGGTTTTAAATTTGATGAGTACAATTTATGAATTGTATCGGGTGAGAAATTAAATCCCTTAAAAACTTCAAACCAAATAGCTTCATCTAATTTCAACGACTTTAATCCCTTTGCATGTACAATCACCCCATCTTTTGTTTTTTTTAAAAAAAACTTTGTAATGTTAAAAGCGTATTGGCTAATAACATCATTTGCGCCTGCTAATATTTGCGAATAACTTGAAAAAGCCTGCTCAACAGATGGGTTAATTTCTTTCAATACAGGCAATACATGATGGCGTAGTTTGTTTCTTACATAGCTATCCGAAGTATTGCTGCTGTCCTCTCTCCATTTTAGTTTTTCGGTATTGCAGTAGTTTTCAATTTCTTTTCTTGTAAAATTTAAAAGCGGACGTATAATATTTTTATTTCTTATTGGGATACCCTGTAAACTTGTTAATCCTGCTCCTCTTAAAATATTAATTAAAATGGTTTCAACATTGTCAGTTGCATGATGTGCAGTGGCTATATACTTAAATTTGTGTTTAGCTCTAATTTCTTCAAAAAATTTATAACGAAGTTCGCGCGCTGACATTTGTATGCTCAGCCCGTTTTCTTTGGCATGTTTTCGTGTATTAAATCGTTCAATAAAAATTTGGCACCCATATTTTTTTGCTAATGCTGCTACAAACATTTCATCGGCATCTGATTCAGAGCCACGCAACTGAAAATTACAATGCGTAATAGCAAACTTAAAGCCTGTTTTGCTAAGTAAATGAAGCAGTACAATTGAATCAATACCTCCGCTAACAGCAACTAAGATCGGTTCGGTTTTTTTAAACAGTTTGTTTTCGTTTACAAAGGACTGAAATCTTTTTTCCATCAATTAAAATAATTGTAAAGCCTCCTGCATAGCTTTCAGTTTCAGTAAAGTTTCTTCGTATTCCTGTTCGGCATTACTGTTTATGGTAATTGCTCCCCCGGTTTGTACTGATACATTTTTTTTTTTTGCGTCAAATAAAATACTCCTTATCACCACGTTAAAATCAAAATCGCCATCAGGGTCAATGTAGCCAACCGTGCCGCTAAAAAGTCCGCGTTTGGTTTCTTCAAACTCATCAATCAGTTGCATGGCTTTAATTTTAGGGGCGCCTGTCATGCTTCCCATCGGGAATGCAGCATGAATAATGTCTGTGAAAGCTATCTGTTTGTTCACCTCACAACTTACAGTAGAAATCATTTGATGCACTGTGCTAAAGCTATAAATGCCAAATAACTCTTCTACATTTACAGACGAAAGTTCTGCTATCCGCGACAAATCATTTCTTACCAAATCTACAATCATTACATTTTCTACACGTTCCTTTTCGCTATTAAGCAACTGATGTTTTAACTGTTCGTCCTCTACAGCATTGTTTCCTCGCTTAACGGTTCCTTTAATTGGTTGTGAGTAAATTTTATTACCCCGCTTGCACAAATATCTTTCGGGGCTTGAACTGATTAAATATTTATCTCCTGTTTTTACATAACACGAAAATGGTGCAGGAGATAAGCTTTGCAGTTTCCAAAAAACTTTTTCTGGGTTTATGATAATGTCTTCAGCAAAAAACTCGTTGCAAAAAGTCATTTCATAAATGTTACCAAGTTGAATGTGTTTTTTTATGGCTTCAATTTTTTGCAGATATTTTTCTTTGTCAATTTTAGGTTTTAATCCACTAACTCCCCCAAACAAAATTTCACATTCGTTGGCAACAAAATATTTTTCGCTGCCGGTTATCTCGTAATCTGCATTGCCATAATTATAAACCAATTGCTCATCTCCTTTAATTTTTACTACAGTTTGCGGAACAATAAAATGTAGTGACGGAAATTGCACCCTGTATTCATTGGTTGATTTTATATTTTCAATTTCATTCTTTACATCATAAGAAATAAAACCAGCCATCCATTTTCCTTTGTGTTTATCAATAAATGCCCGAAGCTTTTCTAAGGAGTTGGCATTTGCTGTAATCTCATCTGCTACACCGCCTGCAAACAAGCAATCAAATTTTGAGAGGTTAAATTTTGTATCAGTAAACTCATTACTATCAAAATAAAAAAGTGAATTGAAGTGTGCATTGAAATAATGAAACAGTTGCTTTTTTTGAATGGGAACAGATTGATGAAGCACAGAATTCATATTGCACGAAGTTAGCAAAGTGTTTATAAATGGATGCAGTGAGTAATCACCTTTAAGAAAAATTTTTTTCTTTTGTATAATCAATCTCTAAACCTCAACAACATGATACTTAAAATCCTTAAATGGTCAGTTATTGTGCTGGTTTCGCTAATTATTATTTTAATTGTTACAGTTGCACTCCGTCAAAATTTAAAATTTGATGCGCCTTTAGTAGATGTTAAAGCAAGCACAGACAGTACTATTATTGCTAAAGGAGAATATATTTTTTACGGACCCGGACATTGCATGGAATGCCATTGCAGCTACGAAGATTATAAAAAAGTGGAACTGGGAGAAAGGGTTGCCCCTAAAGGCGGATTTACATACCCATTGCCTATTGGCGCGATAAGAATACCCAACATAACTTCTGATAATGAAACCGGTATTGGAAATATTTCTGATGCAATAATTGCCCGTGCATTGCGCTATGGTGTTGCGCCTGATGGTCATGCTATGATAGATTTTATGGCATTTCATAATACAAGTGATGATGACTTAACGGCTATTATTTCTTTCTTAAGAACATTGCCTCCGGTAACTAATAAAGTTCCAAAGTTTGAGCCTAATCTTTTGGGTATGGTGATTAAAGCTTTTATGTTAAAGCCAACTGGACCTACAGGTGAAGTGCCAAAGAGTGTTACCCCATCTGTAACGGCCGAGTATGGAAAATATTTAGCCAACAGTGTTGCCAACTGCCGTGGTTGTCACACTAACCGCGATTTGCAAACCGGTGCATTTATTGGCGAGGATTATTCCGGTGGATTTCACATGGATGTGATTGGTAAACCCGGAAATTTTTGTGTGTCCAGAAATCTTACCCCCGATCCTGAAACTGGACATATTTACAACTGGAGCCAGGAAAAATTTATTGAACGTTTCAGGCAAGGAAAACTTATTCCTGATTCTCCAATGCCGTGGGGTCCGTTTTTAAAATTTAGCGATGATGATTTACGCGCCATTTACTTATACCTCAAAACACTAAAGCCTGTAAAAAATAATCCGGGGCCAGTTCTGGTTTCAAAATAGTTTTTTAAACAAAAAATGGAGTTACCCGATTTTAAAATAGTTGCCGAGCAACTTCGAAAGCCAAGCGGAGAGTTTGGTTTGGTAATTGGCGAAAACATGAATGTGAGTAACGCTTACATGAATAAACTTGCTATTGATAGTTTGAGTATTTCTGAAAATGATTGTGTGCTTGAGCTTGGCATGGGCAACGGAAAATTTGTAAGCGATATTTTAAACAAACACGAAAGTGTAAAATACATAGGGCGAGATTTCAGTGATGTAATGGTAGCCGAAGCAAAAAAAATAAATGCCGGATGGGTTAAGGGTGGCAGAGCAAAATTTTATGAAGGTGTTGCCGATACACTTTCATGGGATACAAAAACATTCAGTAAAATTTTAACAGTAAACACTATTTACTTTTGGCAGAAACCTGAAATAGAACTACGCGAAATAAAACGTGTGTTAACAGATGATGGCTTGTTTGTAATTGGAATAAGACCCAAAGACACTATGCTGAAACTGCCATTTACACAATATGGGTTTAAGCTTTATTCGGAAGAAGAATTAAAAAATCTTTTAACTAAAAATGGTTTTAGCATAGTTAGTACTCATTTAGAACAAGAACCTCCGTTTGAAGTTAACGGACAGGAAGTAAAATTGATAAGCTTGATATCGGTTTGCAGCAAGCAACACTAAAATCTTTTTGCAAACAAAAAATAAATTGTTGCCAATGAAATAAACGGCAACGTACTCAACACAATTTTTATGTTTTTAGATAGCAGCCCTGCAACCAGTACAAGCAAAACCAAAAGTGCAATTAGTACTATACCTACTACTATTATTTTATAAGAATGATTTTTATAAAACACAGCGATCAATAGAAGCAACTGCCCAAGCAAAGGAACAAGTATGGCAGGGTGAGTAAAAGTGCCTGCAAAGTCTTTGTTATTAAACAACAAATTGTATTCAACTTCAAATAAAAAAGAAGATTGATTGCTGCCCCATTCTAAATAACAAAATAAAGGAGAAAGGAGTAGCCCAACAACAATTAATATTTTAACCGGTTTCAAAACGTTTACGAATATATTTAACTACAGGTCTCTCAATAAACAAATACAATACAAAAGAAGATGTTAGAATGATTAAAAAATTTAATATGTAAGAATTTGTGTGCTGCTGAATAAAGCTGAAATAAACACCAAGATGCAATAAATAAAAACAATAGCTTGCGTTACCCGCCCACTTAAAAAATTTAGAAGTAAATAGTTTTCCAACTATCGTTCTTTCAACTACCAAGCCATAAATGATTAAAAAAGAGAACAAGGGTAAAACCAAATTATTAATGGCAACACCTATAGGAGTTGCCAACCCCGAAATATGATCGCCTTTAAGAGAGGAAAGCGCAAACGCTGATGCAAGAAACCATACCAGTCCTGAATAAGTAAATGAAATACCAATAGATGACAGCCGTTTTTCTTTTTTTAAAAACAAGGCCAGATAAACGCCCGCAAAAAATTCTACACATCTTCCAAAAAATGTTACCACCATGGTGAAGTGGTAGGAGCCAAAAAATTTTGGTTCGTTATTAAAGAACCCAAATAAAAAGGTAAGCACAATGCCTGTTGCTATTAAAATAAATGCCTGCCACAACAACTTCAATTTATTCAAGAGCAAAAAAATAAATGGTGCTAACAAATAAAAAGTAGTTTCTGTGGTTAACGACCACCCTTGTGTGATATGCGTAAACCAATATGTTTTCGAAAAGCCTTTTAACAAGGTAATATTCATAAGGTATGTTTTCCATCCTTGAAAGTTTACAATAGCTGTAATGGTTGTTAGAATAAAAAAAACGGGATATATTTTTACAAACCTGTTTATGAAATAATGTTTGAGTTGAATAGTGCCTTCAACAATTGATTGATGGTACTGCCTGCAAATTAAAAAACCGCTAAGCGTAAAAAACAAACTTACTCCAATGTGAAATTCTTTAACAACATCATATAATAATGTACCTGCAGCAAAAGGCGTATGGTGAAAAAGATAAACAAGCAATGCCGCAAAAAAACGGAGACCAGTGAGGGGTGGGTGGTAATTTATTGATTGCATAACACATGCACACACCTTATGAAAAAGTTACCCTATCACCGCCACAATGCCTGGTAATTCTTTCCCTTCAAAATATTCGAGCAGTGCACCGCCACCAGTGCTTACGTAGCTAACCTTATCGGCCATGTTAAACTGGTTAACTGCAGCGGCAGAATCGCCACCACCTATAAGTGAGAACGCGCCTTTGCTGGTTGCTTCTACAATGGCTTTTGCAATTTCTATAGTACCGTTGGCAAAGTTGCTCATTTCAAAAACGCCCATGGGGCCGTTCCACAAAATGGTTTTGCTTTTCAATATCACTTCTCTAAAATCGTAAATGGCTTTTTTTCCCAAGTCTAATCCCATCCATCCTTGCGGTATTTCAAAGTTTTCGCAAGAACTAAGCTGGGCATCATTATCAAACTTATCTGCAATAATACTGTCGGCAGGCAATAGCATCTGGCAGCCTTTTGCTTTTGCTTTTTCTAACAGTTGTTTGGCAAGGTCCAGTTTATCTTCTTCCACCAATGAGTTACCAATTTGTCCGCCCATGGCTTTAAAAAAAGTGTATGCCATGCCACCGCCAATTAAAATATAATCGGCTTTGTCAATCATGTTTTCAATAATGAGAATTTTATCGCTCACCTTTGCACCGCCCATTATGGCAGTAAAAGGTTTTTGCGCCTGCTTCATAACTTTATCGGCATTTTTAATTTCGTTTGCCATTACATAACCAAAAGTTTTTGCTCCGGGAAAAAATTGTGCAATAACAGCAGTGCTTGCATGTGCGCGATGTGCAGTGCCAAAAGCATCGTTTACATAAAAGTTGCCATGCGCGCTTAGCTTTTTTGCAAATTCTTCATTACCTTTTTCTTCTTCTTTATAAAAACGCAAATTTTCCAGTAACAAAACCTCTCCCATTTTTAATGATGCAGACAAATTAAATGCGTCATCGCTCACACAATCGGTGGCAAACTTTACATCCACACCCAGCAATTCGCTAGTGCGTTTTACCACATGCTTTAAAGAATGTTTTTCGTAATCAACCGTACCATCCTCTTTTAATTTTTTTAACGGCCGACCTAAATGACTCATTAAAACAACGGCACCGCCATCGGCCAGTATTTTTTTTATTGTTGGCACGGCAGCTTTTATTCGCGTATCATCTGTAACTGCAAAAGTTTTTTTATCAAGCGGCACATTAAAGTCAACACGTATCAATGCTCGTTTATTATTGAAATTAAAATTATCTACAGTGTTCATATTTGATTGTATGTTTGCAGGCAATAGTAATTTATTTTTACCTCTCTAAAAAATTCAAGTCATGACATTAAAAATTTTATCCGCCTTTACTTTTGCTTTAATTTATTACACAAACACATTTGCACAAACCTGCTGTAGTAGTTCAACAAATACGTTTGCCATGCTGGGCTCCGACAGTAAATTTAAAAGCAGCCATGCAGAGCCCGAGCCGTTTATTTATAAACCAGGCAAGGGCAAGGTAGTTTCATTTGGTACGCCCGATGGAAAAAAGTCAAAAGCATTTTATGTTGCGGCTTCTGCAAAAACAAATAAATATGTTTTTGTTTTTCATGAGTGGTGGGGGTTAAATGATTACATCATACAAACAGCCGAACAATTACAAACTGAATTGGGCGATGTAAATGTGCTTGCACTTGATTTATATGATGGCGAAGTTGCAACCAAAGCTGATGTTGCAGCCAGCCTTATGCAAAGTACAAAAGCCGAAAGATGTTTGGCAATAATTATGGGTGCAAGCGCTTTTGCAGGGGATGATGCACAGATACAAACCATAGGCTGGTGCTTTGGTGGAGGATGGAGTATGCAGGCAGCAGAAATTTTAAAAACCAAAACCAAAGGATGCATTATATATTACGGTATGCCCGAAAAAGATGCTGAACAAATTGAAAAAATAAATTTTCCGGTACTGGGCATTTTTGCTAAAAACGATGGATGGATAACTCCTAAAATTGTTTCTGATTTTGAGACAGCCATGAAAGCAGCAAATAAAAAAGTAGAAATAAAAATATATGATGCTGAGCATGCTTTTGCCAACCCCAGTAATCCTAAACACAATAAGGAATTTGCTGATGATGCAATGAAGTTATCGGTGGGATTCTTAAAAACCAACTGGTAATTTTTTACTGAGATTTATTAAATAAAAAATAAAGTGCGCTTAAGAAATCCTAAGCGCACTTTAAGCCTTTGGCAGTAAATAAATACTACCTTGAATTGTCTAACGGAAACCGATAGTAATTTTTAGTATCCATCATAGGGATTGTAGCCTCCTGTTCCGCAATATTGTGTTACACCACATTCGGTATAAGTTGAAGGTTGCATAACACCATAATCCATTTCACAACACATTGACCGCATACCTGATGTGGGTAAACCACCATCGCAGCACATAGAGCGCATAGCCGTAGTTGGGGGGGCGGGGCAGCACATTGAAGCGATGGTTTTGGTTGGAGGGCCGGGGCAACACATTGAAGCAATAGTTAAAGTTGGTCTGCCTCCATCACAACACATAGAGCGCATAGCCGTAGTTGGGGGCGCGGGGCAACACATTGAAGCGATGGTTAGGGTTGGTCTGCCGCCATCGCAACACATTGACCGCATAGCCGTAGTTGGGGGGGCGGGACAACACATAGAGGCTATGGTTAGGGTTGGTCTGCCGCCATCACAACAATAGGTTGGTATATTGGTGGTAGGTTTGCCAAAAGCATCAGCTATATCTCCCTTAAAATAATTGTTCTTGGGATCATAATGATAGCTGTCGTTTCCGTGGCTAATGTTTGCTCCTGCCTTAATCCACAAAATACTGCCGCTACCGGAATGGCCGTGGGCTGATAAAGGTTCCTGGTGAATAACATCAGCAGCACTAACCTCCATGTAATGATTGAGTGAATGATCGGAATAAACCCTGATGTGCCCGGCAGTGGGAGATTTGCCTACAAAGCCACTTGTAGAAAATTTACCGGCTGCCTTTCCAGATGAGTCATTAACCTTGTTAACGAACTCATCAAATTTGATTTTTTTAATGTCCATGATTACTAAGTTAGGTTTGAAATTAAACAGGTACTCATTGTTGTTACTACAACAACACGGTAAATGTATGTTTACAAATGATATAAACAAATATTTTTAGCCATGCCTGGTTTTTTGCGGACCATGCTTAACAGCGTATGCCGGGGTTTTGTCAGGCATTTTGCAGGTTTAGTTATTCGCTTTACTTTCACTCACAAATAAACGGTTATGATACGTTACTTAATTATACTGATGTTGGTTAGCAGTGTTGCCAAAGCGCAGGTTACCGATGATTTTAGCGATGGAGATTTTACCAATAACCCTGCATGGGTGGGTGATGTGGCAAGCTGGCAGGTTACAGGCGGGCAGCTAAACTCTAACCACAGCACCATCAATTCTTCTTTTTATTTGTCCACGCCCAGCACTATTGCAAGCAATGCTCAATGGGAAATTTGGGTAAACTTTAAACAAGCAACATCAAGTGCAAACTACATTGACATTTATCTTACCAGTGACATACAGGATTTAAATGCAGCCACTGGCAACGGCTACTTTGTACGTATTGGCGGAAGCACCGATGAAATAAGCCTATACAAAAAAACAACCGGTGTACCTGCCGAAATTATTGATGGCACTGACGGACGCTCCCAGGTAAACAGCAGCGATAATTACTTTAAAATTAAAGTTACACGAACTGCGGCAGGCTTGTTTACATTAATGAATGATAACACAGGTGCAGGCACTAATTTTTTTACTGAAGGCACAGTTACAGATAATACCTTTAATACATCGGCTTATTTTGGAGTAAGTGTAACACAATCAACAGCCAGTTTTTTTAATAAACATTTTTTTGACAGTGTAAACGTTGGCAATATTGTAGTGGATGTTACTCCGCCAACTATTGCTTCAACTATTGTCACATCCTCAACCACTGTTGATGTTTTGTTTAGCGAGGCAGTTGATTTAACTACCAGCGAAACAGAAACCAACTACAACGTAAACAACGGCATAGGCACACCTACCTCCGCAATAAGAAACGCAGGTAACAATAGTTTGGTTACCCTCACCTTTGCCGGTGCGTTTACAAGCGGGCAGTTAAATACACTTACTGTTAATAATGTAGCAGATGTAAACAGCAATATAATTGCAGTCAACAGCACAACTACATTTACGTATAACGCCCCCGTAACAGCACAACCTTTTGATGTTGTGATAAGCGAAATAATGTTTGAGCCAGAATCAGGAACACAGTTGCCCAATGCTGAGTATGTAGAAATTTATAACCGCAGCAGCGGAGCCATTAATCTTAACGGATGGCTGTTGAGCGATGGTGGTTCGCTTACGCCCAATTTTGGTAATTATAGTTTACCGGCTGGGCAATATTTAATATTATGCTCTACTACCAATGCTGCGGCTTTTGCGGCTTTTGGCAATGTGCTTGCGCTGAGTTCTTTTCCATCGCTTAATAACGATGTAGGCGATGATTTAAAATTGTTTGACAACAACAGTGTGCTGATTGATGAGGTGGTTTTTGACAACGACTTTTATAACAACCCCGCTAAGGATGACAATGGATATAGCATAGAAAAGGTTGATTTAAACTTTACCTGCACTGATGTTGCCAACTGGCGCGCCAGCGAAGACATTAAAGGCGGTACACCAGGTGCACAAAACAGTGTTAACGGTACTTTTACCGATAACACATCTCCGCAACTTGTGAGTGCGTATCCTGTTTCGACAATAGTAGTTGATGTATTTTTTTCTGAACCGGTTGATGCAGGTGCTGCTTCCATTGCAAATAATTACAGCATTAGCGGGGGTATAGGCACTCCGTTAAATGTGGTGCCGTTTAAAAATAAAGTTACACTAACCCTTGGCGGTGCATTGCAACCCGGAACTATTTATAGCATTACTGTTATTGATACCATACGCGACTGCCCCGGTAATTTAATTGAAGGCGATTTATCGGTTAAGGTTGGCTTGGCAGACAATGTAACCACAGGTAATTTACAGATTAACGAAATATTATTTAACCCCGTTACCGATGGTTACGATTATGTAGAGCTGTATAACTCATCAGCAAAAATTATTGATTTAAAAAACGTTTACATCGCTAACGTTAACCTAACAACCAATGCTGTGGACGACAAAGAAATAATATACCCCGCAGGACGGTTGATTTTCCCTAACGATATTATTGCCTTAACAGAAAATGCTGTTGCCACTACACTGAAATACCCCACTGATGTAAAAAGAAATATTTTAGAAATAGCATCGCTGCCATCCTATAATGATGACGAAGGAGGTGTGGCTGTGACCGATTTTGCACTAAACGTGCTTGACCAGTTTAATTACTCCGAAGATTATCATTATCCCATTTTAAACGACAAGGAGGGCGTTTCGTTAGAGCGCATAAGTATTACTGCTCCCACCCAAAACAAAACCAACTGGCACTCGGCAGCGCAAAGTGTGCATTATGGAACTCCTGGCTACAGAAACTCACAATCTATTATATCACTCACTAGCCAGGAACTTGGGGTGGAGCCTGAAGTATTTTCGCCCGATAACGATGGATATAATGATGTGTTGAGCATTAATTACAACTTAGGCGAAACAGGCTATACGGCTACCGTTAGCATTTTTGACGGTGATGGCAGAGAAATTAAAACCATTGCCAACAATGAGTTAGTACCGCGATGGGGTAGTTATTATTGGGATGGCATTAACGATAAAAACGAAAAAGCCCGTATAGGCATATACGTTGTAATGATGGAGGCTACCAATATTAATGGTAATAAAAAGAAATTGAAGAAGGGTTTTGTGTTGGCAGGTAAGCTGTAGCAAAAGAGATTTATGATACACCACTAACAACTTTCCGGAAGATTAAAGCTTTCGGAAAGTGGCCGTATAAATAATTTAAGAAAGCAGCATTTTAGCTTACCCCTCAAATCCAACCTTGCGGTGTGTGCCATCGCAGTAGGGTTTGTTGGATGATTGCCCGCAACGGCAAAAGGCAGTTACTTTATTTTTTATCTCTTCCTTCCCATCACTATGTTTAATTTTTATGTTGCCATACACAAGTAGTGGCCCGTTGGTTGAAACTTCGGCAATGGTTTCGGCTTCAATTTTTATGTTGTTGTTTTCTTCTGCATTCATATAATAACTTAACGCACCACTGGGGCATTTGTTTATTTGGGCTGTAATTTCTTTGGTTGATGCATTTTCTGCTATTACCCACGGTCGCCTGCGTGGGTCAAACACGGCAGGTAATCCTTTAAAACAAATGCCTGAGTGCATGCACTGGTTGGGTTTCCATACAATGGTTACCTCGCTATTGGTATATTTTTTTGTGGTGTCTTTCATTGCTTTAATTGTTACTGTGTAAATTTTGTTTTTGTAAATATAACTGTTGCTTTTTATGCACAAGTTACTGTTGTTGTTTGCAGAAGCAATGTGGGTTGTTAACAGCTTTACTTATTATACAATACTCATATATGGTTTATCGGTTTGCGCTTTTGCACCAAATAAAAAGTTTTCAACTTTAGCGCAAAACGCCTTTTGGCATGTTACTTTAGTGGTTCAAAACCACCAACAGCACCCCATGTTTTTTAAGCAGGTATTTTTAGCAAGACTAAGCGCAGCACAGTGGGTACACTATATTTTTTTTAAAGGCATTGCGGCATAAGCAAGAGCGCGGGTAGCCGTGCTTTTGCTTTACTGAATTTTTTTTTAGGTTGAGTAACCCTTAAAACCATTAACCCATGCCCAAATATTTTGACGATTCGTAGTTATTTAAAAGCCATAAATGATGATGTGGCTATAATGATTGCTGCCAAAACATTGACAATTGATAATTGTGCTTGCTGAAACAAGGCAACGGCTTGCGCAAATAAAATGTTTAACTGCGCAAGCCAATTTGTGGCTTGTGCAAGCCGGTTGTTCGGTTGCGCAAGCGCAATAGCGGCTTGCACTAATCAGCAATTGGCTTACATAAATTAACACAGGGCTTGCGCAAGCACACTATTCAATTGCATTAGAAAACAAATCAAATTGCATAAGGCATCAAAATCATCATATATCAACAAAAAAATTTAAACACTATTTAAAAACAAAAAACATTATGAGTACAAGAAGTGATTATATTCCCGGAAACGAGGAAGATTTTAACGATTTCGTTATAAACTTTACCGAAAAAGTAGTAGCCAATGCAGCTACGTGGGCTGTGCCCGATGCAGCCAAAACAGAATTGGTTGCAGCCACTGACGACTGGACTGCAAAATATGCAGCCGGTAACCCCGAAGCCGACCCTACCAGCGCACAGCGGCAGGCAAAAAACGATGCGCGTAAAACCACCACTACAGTTATACGAACCGTTGTAAACGAACATTTGCGCAACAACCCGTTGCTTACCAATGCCGATTTAACATCGCTTAACCTGACTGTGCCCGATACCACCCGCACCCGTGTGCCAGTACCCAACCATGCTCCACAGGAAAACATAGAAAAAATACAACACCTGCTGCACACACTTCGAATTACCGATCCGCTTACGCCCGATAGCAAAGCAAAACCGCAAGGCTTAGCGCGCATTAATGTGTACCGGTATGTTGGCACCACAGCACCCACAGCCATTAACCAATACCAGCTTTACGGCAGCGCCACCAAAGCCCTGTTTGCTTCTGAATTTACCGAAGATGAGGTAGGTAAAAAGGCTTGGTACATTACCCAATACGAAAACACGCGTGGCGAAAGAGGCCCGTTAAGCGATTCGGTAAGTGCTGTAATTGCCTGACGCATTTTTTAGTATTTATTTTTGATTAAAACCTTACTAAAGGTTTTGCCACAGCCCGGCTGTTTGTTTTTAAAGCTTTGCTAAAAAGTGATAAAAAACAGGTAGCCGGGTTGGTTTTTTTCAATTGCATACTTTAACAACAACATGCCTGCATCACAACTTTTTTAAACACTTTTTTATAAGCATTAATTGCTTTTTCTTACAACAATCCTGCATATGGTACCATATATTGAGTACGCTTTTTGTAAAGTGGCGCAATTTCACCCCTTAATATAAGCAATTAGCCAAAATTAAGTACTCAATGCCAGCACTCTGTTAATACTTTGCATCCCGTAAAACAAAAACAAAACCCATATACAATGACACAAACAAACATTCCAATTCCAAAAACACAAAGGCTTGCCATAGCGCTTGCAGTAATGTTTATGGCAGTGCTTGCCCTGATGGCAGGCAGAGCTACGGCTCAAACACAAACATTTAACAGCACAGGTACCTTTACAGTACCAGCCGGTGTTACCTCAGTAAACGTACAGGTATGGGGTGGTGGTGGTGCCGGTGGCGGTAACACCTCTACCAGTGATGGTGGCGGTGGCGGTGGCGGTGGCGCATATAGTGCCACCAACGGCATTGCCGTTACAGCGGGCGCTTCATTAACAGTTACTGTCGGAGCAGGTGGCTCTGGAGGTACTGGCAATGGTCCTGATGGTGGCGATAGCTGGTTTATTAATAATACAACAATACTTGCCAAAGGCGGAACTGGCGGAGATGCTCCGGTTAGTGGAGCAGGTGGTGTGGCAGGTGCTGGTGGTGCTGCCGGTAGCGGTATTGGAACAACAAAATTTAGTGGTGGGAATGGCGGTACAGGTAGAGATAACAGTACCGGACAAGGTGGCCCCGGTGGCTCATCGGCCGGAACTGGTGCAAATGGTACCAGCGGTGCTGCTGTTTGGTCAACAACTACTGCAGGATCTCCTCCCACTGGTGGCGGTGCAGGTGGTAACGGAGGCGGCTCGGGAAGCCATGGTTCCGATGCTTCTGCCCCGGGTGGCGGTGGCGGTGGTGCCGGTGACAGAATTATTACTAACCGTTCAGGTGGCGATGGTGCTGCCGGACGTGTGGTTATTTCATGGACATGTCCTACCTACAGTTTAACCTCTACTTCAGTTGCCTCTCCTTTATGTGCTACCAATACGGCTACCGTTACTTTAAACGGCAATGCCGCTAACTTGCCTACAGGTACTTATACAGTTACTTATAACCAAAGCGCACCAAACAGTGCTACAGGCGTTACTAAAACTATGACGGTAACAACTGCCGGTACCGGTTCTTTTAATACCAATGCTTTGGCAAATGCGGGTGCTACTACCATAACTATTACAAACTTAACATCGGGTGCAACGGGTGGTACATGCTCATCAACCATCAGCACAAATAACACGGCTGTGGTAACCGTTAATGGAAACCCTACTGCCGATGCCGGAACTACTCTTAGTACCTGTTCAAATGCAGGTGCCGTAAATATTACTACAGGTTCAAGCTCAACCAATAATTCAGGTGTTCAATGGACAAGCAGCGGCACAGGAACATGGACTAATGACAACTCACTAACCCTTGCTGAATACACACCAAGTGGTGCTGATATTACAGCGGGTAGTGTAACACTAACATTAACTGCGTTTGGAAATTCGCCTTGCGGCAATGCAACAGATACTAAAACGCTAACTATTAATCCTGCTCCGGCAGTAACCCCAGCAACTATTTGCCAAGGGAGCAGTGGATCGCTTACTGCCACTGCGGCTTGTCCTAACGGTAGTGCTACAGCATCCGGAAACAATACCAATACATTTCAGTTAACAAACACATCCCCTGTGCATAACATTACTTTACCGGTTTCTGGAGTACCTGCCGGTGCAACAATTACCGATGTAAATGTAAGTGTTACAATAGCACACAATTATCAAAGTGATGTAGTTCTGTCACTGATAGCTCCAGGCGGTGGAACAACAGTATCCTTAACCGGAGCTTCAGGTGCTGGCAATAGCAATAACCTTGGTAATACTACAGGAACAATTACTGAAACTTCAACAGGAGCTGTGGTTACTTATACTTTTGATCAGGCTGCCTCAACGCAAGCTTGGGGTGGTAATAACCCCGCTACAGCAGGTAGTTTCCGTCCCGCATCAGGTGGCGGAAGTATGAATACATTTAACGGACTTACTACCATTAACGGTAACTGGACTTTGACTGCTGATGATGATGCCAATAACGATAATGGTTTAATTACAGCAGTTACTGTAACAATACAATATTCTTATCCCGGAGAAATTGCATGGTACACAGTACCAACCGGTGGAACGGTAGTTCAAAACGGTTCTCCGTTTAATCCTGTTGCCGATGCAGAAGTAATTGCAGAAGGTGGCATTTATGCAAACCTTGTTAACAGCAACACTCCCGGTACTTATACATTTTATGCTGCATGTTCATCAACACCAACTTGCCGCGAAGCAGTAACATTTGTTATTGACCCTGCTGCAACAGTTGGTGCAGGTGCCGATCAAAACATGTGTACAACAGCAGGAACGGCTACCATGAGCGGTTCATTTGGCGGTGGTGCTTCTTCTGCCACATGGTCAACTGCCGGTGATGGTTCATTTGATAACACTTCGTTAATGAATGCTGTTTATACACCCGGTGCCAACGATATTACCAACGGTAGCGTTGTACTTACTTTAACTACTAACGATCCTGCAGGCCCTTGCAATGCTGTTGCTGATAACATGACCCTTAATATTGAAACAGCACCTACTGTAAATGCAGGTACCGATCAAAATATATGCGGAAACGGAACAGCAACTATGGCCGGTACAATGGGTGGTGGTGCATCAACTGTTGCATGGTCAACAAGTGGCGATGGTAGTTTTGATAATGCCAATAACCTTACTGCTGTGTACACCCCCGGTGCCAATGATATTACCAACGGTACTGTTACACTTACTTTAACAACTACTAGTGCAGTGTACTGCACCAATGTAAACGATGCAATGGTATTAACCATTGATGCTGCGCCTACTGCCAATGCAGGTAGCGATATAGAAATTTGTACACCCAACAATGCTTTCTTAAACGGAGCATTTGGTGGCGCTGCAACCTCTGCATCATGGAGTACTGCCGGTGACGGTTCGTTTGATAATGCTTCTTTAATGAATGCCGTTTATACCCCGGGAACAAACGATATTGCCAATGGTAGTGTTGTGCTTACTTTAACTACTGATGATCCTGCCGGTGTTTGCACTGCTGCAAGCGATAATTTAACACTTACTGTTCGTTCTACATTACCGGTTCAGCCTGCAGTTATTACCGGTGCCCCTTCAAGTGTTTGTCCTCCATTAAATGGTGTAGTATTAAACACAGCAAGCGACCCTAATGCTACTTCATATTTATGGGCTACCGGACCAGGTACCACAGGCATTACGTTTAATCCTGCGTCTACTACAAATTCACAAACTATTGATATAGGCTCAACTGTTAATTCTACATATGGTATAAGGGTAAGTGCAGTTAATGCATGCGGTACATCATTACATCGCACAGTCAGCATCAGAAGATCTGTTTCTACTCCTGCTGCTATTACAGGAAATACAGTAGCATGTGGTAATGGAACTTATGCTTACTCTATTAATCCAGTTGTTGGTGCCGAATCTTATACATGGACAGCACCTGCATTATCTCAAATTAATGGAGGCGGCAATACATTAACATCGGCCAACACTTCTGTAAATGTTCAATTAGACAACTCTTTTGTGAGTGGTGCTATAAGTGTATCAGCCAATGTTGCCTGTTTTACAAGCCCGGCTAAAAATTTAAGCATAAGCAGTTCAACACCTGCCTTAAGTGTAATTTCGGGATCCGCTATTGGTTGCCCCGGAGGTACATTAACTTACACCGTTCCGGCTGTAAATGGTGCTGCAAATTATATCTGGACATTACCTAACAATGTTACCGGTTCATCTTCTACAAATTCTATAAATGCAACATTTAACACTGGTTTTACAAGCAGTAATATATGTGTAAGAGCAAACAGTGTGTGTGGTGTGCAATCAGCACCTCGTTGCAAAGCAGTTGCTCCTGGGGTTCCTGCGCAACCTGCTTCTATAAGCGGTAATACCAATGGCTTGTGCGGACAAAATACCTCTTTCACTACTCCTCCGGTTTCTGGTGTGAGTTATACATGGGCCCCCCCGGCAGGTTATTCTAACTTAATGGGACAAGGAACAAATTCTATTAGCGTTACCATGCCATCAAGCTTCACTAATGCCAACTTGTGTGTTACTGCAACTAATGCTTGCGGAAACAGTACACCAAGATGTATTACCGTAAAAGGTGCTCCATTAACTCCGGCTGCCATTACTGCCAGCCCTGCTTCATGGTGTGCACCTACTGAAGCCATCAGTTTCAACTCAAACACTTCAGCTTTAACAGGTGTATATAATCTATCATGGTCATGGGTTCCTGCAAATGCAGCTACTTATGTATTAGGACAGGGAACTAATGGTTTGGTTGTTGATTGGGATTTACCGGGTGCTGCCACAGTATATTTAACTGCATCAAATGCATGTGGTAATACTACACGTACACTTGCATTAAATGTTGCTTCTTGCCGTCTGGCGGGCAATGGAGAAAATGCGCAAGAGTTAATTTCTTCTGAGAGAATTACTGTTTATCCAAATCCTGCTACCAGCGTAATTAATATTGATTATGATTTGAACAATGCTGGAACTACAACTGCATATTTAATTGACTTAAGTGGCAAAACAGTAATACAAAATGTAATGAATGCAGCACAAGGCTTTAGCAAAAACCAAATTGACATAAGCCGTCTGTCTAAGGGAATGTATCTGTTAAAGATAAATACGCCCGATGGCAATGTGCAAAGCAGAATAGTAATTGAGTAATCTTTAATTTGAATAAAAGCAAAGAGCCGCCCCTTCTTGGAGAAGGGGCGGCTCTTATTATTATTTTTTTGTTATTTATCTTGAACTGCATCCATCAAATCTCCAAGTTTTGGTATAAGCACTACTTCAATCCTTCTGTTTTTCCTCTTGGATTCGGCCGTAGTGTTTGGCTCCACAGGTAAATACGGTCCCCTGCCAGATGGTATTAATCTAACGGGGTCTATAGTTGCTCCATACTTGGTTAATATGCGTGTAACGGATGTTGCGCGCAGAACGCTTAAATCCCAGTTATCTTTTATCGGACCTCCGCTAATAGGAACATTGTCTGTATGTCCTTCAATACGTACATTAATATCCTTATTAGATTCAAGAACCTGTGCTAATTGTTTCAAAGCATCTTCACCACGCTTGTCAACTACTGTGCTTCCGCTTGCAAACAATAACTTTTCATCCATACTTACATACACGTTTCCGTCCTTTTTGGTAATGGTTAATCCGTTTCCTTCAAAGCCTGTTAACGCCTTGCTAACTATACTGCGCAAAGCATTGGCAACAGAATCTTTTTGATCTAACATACGCTGTAGGTCGCGCACTTTTTCTTCGCGCTCCCTTAAATTGCCTTGCATTTTTCCGAGCGATGCCTGCAACTCATTTAAGGCAGCTTCTTTTTTTGCCATCTCATCTTGCTTCTTAATTAATTCCTCCTGCGTCATTTGCAACTGACCAATCACTTTTTTTGTTTCATCAGCTTTGCTGGCAAGCAGCTTATCATTATTAGCAACTAATTTTTCGTAAGAGTTGCTTAACTCATTATACAAATTAGTGAGCCTCCGCTGCGCTGTGCCAAGTGATGAGGTGTCGTTTTCTAATTTTTCAATTTGCTTTTTTTGTTCAGCATTACGCGAGTTCAGTTCATCATTTTTTGAAATGTAGCTTGCATTTTCCGTTTTAAGTTTTGAGTTCTCTTCCTCACAGGTGGCTTTCTTTAATTTCATTTCGTCATACTGGCGTGCCGGAACGCATGCATTAAAAACAAGTGCCGTTACTGCCAAAGCAGTTGCCGGAATCATTAACTTAAATTTTGGGATCATATTGGTGAAACTTTAATGTAATTAACAAGTAAAATATATTATGGTGTTCAAAAGTAAAAATGGTGGCTTGATTATTTATAGTGTAATGATGAAATTTGTGTTTGACTTTTGAACAAGAATTAATCAGAATAAAATGAGCACATTAAACCCTAATTGGATTACTGAAAAGCACATAGATTTTGAGTACAAAAAATACATGTTGCTGGCATATTTGCAACACGTAAACACTCACTTTACCGAACACAAACTTTACCCTACACTTGCCGAGTTGGTTACACATTATAAAAACGTGGTTACGTTGCGCGAAAACAAAAAGACTTTTTATGAACGTTTTCCTCAACGCATGAGTGCGGTTGATTTTTCTAACTTTAAAATTATTTATGAAAAGATTTTGGAGGATGATGAACTGATGCAGCATGTGGAAGAAATTATTTCATTTTCTATTCCACAGTTTGAAAAATACCTTTCGGAAGGAAAAAAGATATATGATTTTTTAGAATCACATCTTGAAATATCACCAGTAGGCATTGTTCCCTTACACAACAAAGAAGGCTATTTATTTTTAACAGAAAAAAGAAACCGCGAAACACGCATTTATGAATATGCCATTACACTTTTTGAAAGCCCCGATGAAAAATACCGGGGCATTTATACCAACTTTGTTTGTTCTTACGAAAAAAGTATCAGCAATACTTTTGAAAATATAAAAAGCGAACTCATCACCTATCACCAAAAACTCCCTAACCCAGCGGCTTACGTTATTGAAGCAGGAATTAGCATTCCGGTTGAAGAAACTTTTTTACCATTGGCAAAAAGGGTTTTGATGAAATATGTTTCGGAGTAAATTTTCCTTTTGATTGGTTTATTTAATTGATACCAAAAAAAAACACCAAAGGCTCACTTCACAGTGAGCCTTGGCGAACCTAAAACTTATGCAACCTTATCGAATAAAAGCCTGATTTAATTTTGACAGGAATCTAACTTTTGATCATTCTCTCTCACTTTTCCCATCGATATTGATACTCCTTTTTAGTTGGTCATTACAACTAAGTATTTTGATGCGCTCCAGAATTTTTCGGGGTCTGTTATCACCAGGTCAGAAACTGTTTTGTCAGTTTGCTCAAGGCGATATGAATCTGAAGGATGAGTAGTTACTAATTTTGCGCTCTTGCTATTGATTGGAATAGATGCGGTTTGTGTGTAATCAATTTTAGTGAAAGATTCTTTTTTAATTGCAGGAACCACTTTGGGTTTTGCACCTAAACCAAGCACACCGCCTTCTTTTGCCAACACTTTTTGGTCTCTCAACTTTTTATAATTACCCACAGTGTAGTAAGCTGTATGCAACTTTGTGGTTTGGTCAGCAATTACGATTACGCGGTTTGCATTCTCGGTGTTAAGCGAATCGTAACTTGTACGGATCGTTGCCAATTGTACATTTAAGCTACCGAGTTGCTCGTTAAGTGATGCAAGTTCTTTTTCTTTCTGCACCAATTGCTCTTTAAGATTAGCAACCATTTTCTCTAACTTACCTACTTTACCACTGTTACGTTTAATTGATTTTTCTAAATCGGCAATGCGGGTTTTGTTTTCAGTCATTAATTGGTTAATGGCTTCAATTTCTGCATTAATTCTTTCCTTAGTGGTTTTTGCCATTTCAGGATTTTTTTCAGCGCTCATAGCAATAGATTGTTGCTTTTGAGTGATGGTGTTTAAATTCGTTTCAACCTCGTTGAAAGAACTTATAAACTCGTCAATCGTTTGGTTATTTGCATTGGTGATAGCAACCAACGAATCGCGCTGACGGGTTAACTGCTCTGCCTGTTCTTTGTAGTTTTCGCAACCAGTTAACATGGCGGCTATAGCAACCGGAACTATTAACAATGTCTTTTTCATACTTTTTGATTTTTTGAATTTGAACTATATTATGTAATAGCCGTGCCAAACCAGTTAAACAAACCTTTTGATGACCTTATTAAAATCATTTTTCAAAAGAATTTTCCTCTGAAAAAGCATGGATTAAGGGAAGGAAATTTTTCTTTCTTATCACAATCAATCTAAAATTAAAGTGTAAAACTTTTACTCAAAAAGGGAAGCGTTTTCCCAAAATGAAACTAATTTGGGGCTGTTAAAATGATTTGAAAAGGATTTCGTTTAACTTTCAATAAACCCAAAACCTCAAGATGTTCCGCTTTAAAATTGCATTAGGATTTTTACTTGCGCTTACGCTTGCTGCTGCCGGAGTGTATTTTACTTACGCTTTTCTAACCCGCATGTCAAATACTATTGACAAAGCTGTTAAACCTGATGAGAGATTAGTCATGCTTAAAAATTTAGTTAATGATATTTATAGTGCCGAAAACGCAGTACGAACATTTGCAGTTAGTAACAACGAAAAATATCTTGAGCCTTATTATCAGTTATTATCAACTATTGATGCCGATGCTGGTACACTAAAAAATGCTTTTGCAGCAAACAATTCAGATATTGATGAAATTACATCGCTGTTAAAAGAAAAGCTTTCATCGTATGATGAGTTAATAGAATTGCGATACAACAGTTTAATTGAAGATTACACACAACAATTGAATTTACAAGCTGCCGAAGCCGACTCGCAAGCCCAGGCAGCAAGAGAGCAAGCCAAAAATCAAAAACCCGGAAAATTTTTTCTTGGTCTGACTTTGAAAAAAACTTACACAGCAAAACAAAAAGAACTTGATACATTAATTGCAATGAAAGAAACACAATCGGTTATGCTTAAACAAAAAGTAAAGCAATTAACCGAAGAGCAAAATGCAAGAGTAAAAGAAATTGCAACCCGCGAACTTGAATTGCTGGAAAAAGACAGGAGTATAAATACAGAACTGTTTAATAAAATAAACCATCTTGAAGAAGATGTAGTAAAAGAAAATAAAATAAACATCCATAAAACAATTGCCGATCTAGAAAAACAACAGCAGATACTGCTATACATCTCAATTGCAGCCTCTGCTTTTATTTTGCTTTTGAGCATTATCATTTTTGCTGATATTAACAGAAGCAATACATACAAAAAGCAATTAGAAATTTCGCGTAATCGTGCTGAACAACTTGCTAAATTCAGAGAAGAGTTTTTAAGCAATATGAGTCATGAGTTGCGCACGCCAGTCAGCGCGCTTTCGGGGTTCAGCAAAAGGCTTGAAAAAACAAATCTCAATACCGAGCAACAAGAGTTTTTAAAAAACATTTCGTTTGCTTCAGATCATTTGCTTGGTGTTATTAACGATGTATTAGATATTGCGCGTATAGAAAGCGGACAGTTAAAACTTTCCGAAGATAATTTTTCTGTTTACGAAACCGCACGTGAAGTAATTTCTCTTTTATCTATAAAAGCATTAGAAAAAAATATTGAGTTATCAACTGATATAGATTCTGTAAAAAACATGCTCGTAAGCGGAGATGCGATGCGATTGAGACAACTGCTGGTAAATATTTTAGGTAATGCTATAAAATTTACTTCACATGGTACTGTGAGTTTAAATATTAAATCATCTGGCACGGCTAATGAAGAAGGAAACAAAAATTTTGAAATAAAAATTCAGGATACTGGAATAGGAATACCGGCTGATAAATTGAAGAGCATATTTGAGCCATTTACGCAGGCGGATATGGGTATAGCCCGCAAGTTTGGCGGAACAGGATTGGGATTGAGCATTTCAAAAAAAATTGTTGAGTTGCTTAAAGGAGAGTTAAAAGCCGAAAGCAAAGAAGGGGAAGGAACAACATTTACTGCTATTCTTCCTTATAAGGTTGTTTCAACAACAGAAAATCTTTTTCAAAACGATAACACCCTTGAAGAAAAGAAAATTGAACCGTCTGTAAAAACGTTAATAGGTTTAAAAATTTTATTGGCAGAAGATGATGAGCTTAACAATATTTTACAGCAAAGCATATTAAATGACTTGGGTGCCATTGTTGATGGCGTTGGCAATGGTGAGGAGGTATTGATGAAACTGCAACTCGAAAGATATGATGCCGTGCTGATGGACTTGCAAATGCCGGAACTTGATGGAATTGAAACTACAAGAAGAATAAGACAGGACTTAAAAAGTAATGTGCCTGTTATTGCCATTACAGCCAATATCCACAATGCACAAAAAGAAAAATGTTTTGCTGCTGGGGTAAATGATGTGGTTATAAAACCTTTTTCAGAAAGCCAGATTGCAGAGGCTATCCTTAAATTTGTTTCGCAAGCTAATTACTTCAGTATTAAAACTAAGCAGGAGTATATTGCCAAAAAAGAACCAACCCTTCAAAAACCATATAATCTGGCTACATTAGAAAAAGCATCAAACGGCAACAGAGATTTTGTGGTAAGAATGATAAAGCTCTTTTGCATGAGTGGCGAAAGTTTGTTTACTAAAGCAAAAGAAAACCTAACGGCAGGCAATACAGCTAAAACTGCAGAAAATATACACAGGCTCATTCCGTCATGCAGGCAATTAAATATTTCTCAACTTGCACTAACCTTAAAACAATTAGAGAATGATTGCATTGAAAATAAAAACAGCGCAAATATTTTACACCAGTTAAATGATTGTTATCTGTACTTTACTGAAGTATCTAAAATGATGAATGATGAAGTTGAATTACTTCAAAAACCAAAACAGAGCTAATAACATTTTGTAACGTTTAAATTTTAAATTATGCAGGAAAAAGGTTTTAAAATATTTTTAGTTGAAGATGATGATTGGTTTAACGAGTTTCTATGTTACATTTTAACGTTAAACCCCGATCATGATGTAACAGCCTTTAAAAAAGGCAAAGACCTGCTAAAAGCATTAAGTAAACAACCGCACATAGTTACACTCGATTATAATTTACCGGATATAGATGGCGGCACATTACTTAAAAAAATAAAAGAACAAGGCCCACAAACAGAATGTATTATTATAAGCGAACAGGATAAAATTGACACGGCAATTAGTTTACTTAAAGATGGCGCATACGATTACTTTGTAAAATCTCAGGATATTAGAGACAGGTTGCTTAACACCATAGAAAAAATAAAGCAGCAGCAATTACTGCAAACAAAAATTACAAGGCTTGAAGAGGCGGTAGGAAGAAAATACAGCTTTGAAAACAGGCTTATAGGCAAAAGCGAAGATTTTCAAAAAATTTTTCCTCTTATTCAAAAGGCAACTCAAACAAGTATAACGGTATCAATAACTGGCGAAACAGGTACAGGTAAAGAAGAAGTTGCAAAGGCAATTCATTACAACTCATCTCGAAAATCGGGGCCGTTTATAGCAGTAAACATGGCTGCCATACCTAAAGAGCTTGCAGAGAGTGAATTGTTCGGGCACGAAAGGGGAGCTTTTACCGGAGCCTTAAATTCTCGAACAGGAAGGTTTGAGGAAAGCAACAGCGGCACTTTATTTCTTGACGAAATCGGGGAAATGGATTTACAACTACAAGCTAAATTGCTGCGTGTATTGCAGGAGAAAGAAGTGATAAAACTTGGCAGCAATAAACCTATAAAATTTGATGCCCGCATAATGGTTGCTACACATAAAAATTTGCAGGAAGAGGTAAGGCGTGGTGCTTTTAGGGAAGATTTATTTTTCAGGTTGTTTGGGTTGCAAATTAAAATACCTGCATTAAGAGAGCGTACTACCGACATTATATTGCTGGCAGAATTTTTTATTAAAAATTTTTGTTCGGAAAACAACCTCAATACAAAGCCGTTATCCGTACATGCAAAACAAAAACTGCTGGCTTATCATTTTCCTGGAAATGTTCGAGAGCTAAAATCTGTAACTGAACTTGCCTGCGTAATGAGTGAAGGAAAAACAATTGAACCCGTTGATTTAAATTTTTCACACTCCGACTTTTCAACCGAGTTGCTCTCCGAAGAAATGACTCTTGAGGGTTACGAGAAAAAAATTATCCATCATTTTTTGAGCAAATACAACAACAATGCGCTATTAGTTGCAGAAAAACTTGGTATTGGTAAAAGCACCATTTACCGTTTTTTAAACCGCGAAAAGAATTAGCATACTCTTACAAAGAAGATTTGCGTGATTCAATAATTCCGTGCTCTATTGCAAAGAAAATTACATCTACCATGTTCTTTGCTTTTATTCTTTCATAAATTCTCATTCGGTGATTATCAACCGTTCTGTCAGAAATAAAGAGCATTTCAGATATCTCCTTACTCTTAAATCCTTGTGCTAGCAACTTTATAATTTCAATTTCTCGCTCAGTAAGTTCTACTTTTAATGAGCTTGCTCTTATCCATTGCTTTGGGCTTATACCCTGCTCCAGTAATATATCATTTAACTCTTTTGAATAATATCTTTTACCTGCACAAATATCTTTAACGGCTAGTTCTATTTCTTCTATATCAGTATTCTTTAGCAAATAACCACGTGCACCTGCTTTAAACATTCTTACCACACTCTCTTTGTCTTCAAGCATGGTAAGGCCTAATACTTTTATCTCAGGATATGCTTTTACAATTGTTTTGGTTGCTTCTATGCCATCAATAATTGGCATTCTTACATCCATAAAAATTAAATCAATTTTATGGGTATTAACTATATCAATAGCTTCCCTTCCGTTTTGAGCATGGTAAATGTGATTCGAAAACGGTCTGCGCTTAATTAATTTTTCAAGTCCCTGCCTGAATAACTGGTGGTCATCTGCAATTAAAATGTTTAAAGATTCAGTCATAAAACTTCTTTAATGTTTTTAAGAGGATAGGTTATTACGCATCCGAAACCATTGCCTGGTGTTGAGTCAAATTTTATTTTCCCGCTGTACATCTCAGCTCTTGATTTAATGTTCTGAATTCCTATTCCATTAATATTTGATTCTGCAATTTGGACGCCTTTTCCATTATCATTGTAAGCAAACATAAGAGAATTTGAATCCACAATTAATTTAACATCTATATGTGTGCAATGTGCATGCTTAAGTGCATTATTAAGCAACTCCTGGCAAATGCGAAAATGATTTAATTGAAACGGTTTGTCAAGTAATATCCCATTTAAATTTATGTCATGATTAAATTGGATGTTTCTTTTTTCGCAGTTGCGTCCATATAGGTTTAATAATTCGGCAACCATTCCATTTGAACTAACAAATGCAGTTGATTGTGCTCTTACTATTTCTCTTATTCTTAGTACCAAGCCGTCAATCGCACCAACATTATCCTTAACGCTTTCTTCAATATCCTCGCGAGATGTTTCTTGCAGAATTGCCTGTGTATGAAACCTTATTGCATTTAACCCTAATCCTATATCATCATGTAAATCAACCGCTATACGGTTGCGCTCCTCGTCTTGTGTTTTATAAATAGCATCTAATATTTCCTTATCGCGCAAAACTTTTGATTGATAGTTTTTATAAATAAGCACAACAAAAAAAACTGCCATAAAAACAAAAACAACGCTAACAGTAATAACAAAAAAAATTAATTCTTTCCCTTCCATTTATAGTTTCTGAATTTTATTTAACCCCTTAAGGTAGCATAACATTTTAGTAATGTTGGCAACAAGCGAAATAACCCAAACCTGAATCATTTTTGTTTCATCCTTTATCATTAAAAAATTTGTGCCGCTTGTAACAACACAGTCAATTAATGAATATATAAAAGTTCCTATCGCAAACCAGAAAACAGGGCTGTGAAACATATTTATTTCTTTACTGCTTGAAAAATTGTATAGAACAATTCCGGAAATAAATATTAAGACTAATGACTGAAGGGTGATTTGTACTAAATCCAATGTATTGGCTTTGGTTGAATCCAGAAGCGCATACATCGATATAAATGTTACCAATACCGTTAGGACAATAAAAAAATACCGGCTAGTTTTAAATTTTAAATATTTTAGGAAACAAAATGTTATTAATAAAAAACCTATTATAGAAAAAACATCCATCATAAGCGTGTTATTTATTCCAAAAAAGTAAAAGCAACCTAAAATAACATCAAACAAAGCTTCTGATATAAAGAAATAAAAAAATAAGTTATAGTTGCCCAATAGTTCTTTTCTAATTAGCCATGCTTTTACGGCAACTATAATTGATATTAAGGTTGAGGTTAGCGCAACCAGTAAATAAAATATCTGGAACTTATTTCCCAATCTAATCTGAGTTTAAGGGATTATCAACGCTACAACAATGCGGGCAAGGCCATGACCTTTCTAACAGTCTTCCATCTACTAAGTCATTGGCTTCGGAGTTTACTCCCACAAGAACCAAAACCTTTTTACCCTTTTCATCAATACCATAATAGTATCTGAATCCAACACACCCTTCCTGATTTAGCAATTCCAGTAAAGCATCTTTGCCAAAATAGCCTCCCTTTTTTTCATCGGGAGAAATAGTTCTTCTATAATTAGCTGTGTATTCGGCAGCTAATGCTAAACTAATGTTGTGGTCTTCTCGACCTGTTAATGTTTCTGCCATAGTAATAAAGTTTTAGATTGTTAAGCTGCCAAATATAATATCACATTTATACGATTTTTTGGAGTGCCTCATTTGGTTACCCATTCGTTTTTTTTCAATTTCTAACATACCCCTAGTGCCAGTAGCAGTTTATAGGATTTTGACAAAACCGCCATTACCAAAAATTGAGTAAAAATACCTAACGATTTGCGCCAAGTACTCAACAGCTATTTTGAGTAGTTCTACTCTTTTTTTCGGGGTTTTGCCACCTTAAGTTTGCTGCCTAATTACTTAACACTGCACTTGCAAACAATAAATGGTTATGATAAAATTAAACGAGAGCGAAAATGGAATGATTAAAAAAATAGGCACTCTGTTAAAAAAACTATCATTAATTATGAATTTAGAAAATCAATCAAAAAACAATAAAGCCCCTGACATTAAAAACAAAATTGCACCGCACCGCACAAAACTTGAGCAAGATATTTTTGATAATGATGGAATTTAGTATTTGTTGAGTTATATAGTTAATCTCCTCAATTTAATTAACGCAAGATAGAGTCATTGTGATAATCACTCTACTCTTTAACTCAAACAAAGGTAACATCCCGTAAGGTGTGCACCTCTTTTCTTAAAGCAACGATTTATACGCAAGCACAGAAAGTAAATACGGCACAAGTACTTATTACAATTTACTATCAACCACTTAAAACTATGCTAAAAAAATTAATCATAGTTGCATTTACTTATGCATTAAAACATCAAGTGTGCTTTGCTCAATATGCAACACCGCCATCTCTTGCTGTTGGCTTAAGCGGACTGGCAGGCGAACGTGGCAACATTGATGTAGAACTGCTCACCGAAATTATTTCTCAAAAACAAGAGGAGCTAAAAAAAGAAGGCATAAGGCGCATCATGAACAAAGAAGTGCTTAACCACAGTTATGCACTTTGGGATTTTACCAACCACTCACTTGAAATGCTTTTGTACAGCAAAGACAAAAAAGCCATTGAAAAAGAATTGGCTGAGTATGCTACCAACATGGTTTTGGTTTTTGGTTTTGCAGAAGCGTATTTGCAGGCGAGTTATCAGTTGGGGAATAAGCAGTTACTTGGAGTAATAAAGAGTTATCCGTTTAGTCAGTACATGGACAGCGCCAATTGGAAAATGTATTTAGACACTCTAAAAAAAAGCCAGCAGGAAGTTGATAGCCATAAAACGCCAACTTTAAAAACATCCAAGCTTTTTTGATTATCTAAACTTAAACATTCAGCCGAAAGAAATAACATGGGTAAATTAACAAACACCATTAAAGTTGCAAGAAAAGGGAAACACGATACCACTGAAGTAAGGGAAATAGATTACGATTTTGTCAACTTCAATTGCTATTTTCTTGATTTGATTTATGATGTATTAAATGAAAACAAAAAGCTCCGCGATTTAGGGTTTTTTGCCGAAGTGCGGCACTCGGGCGAAGACGAGTACAACTCCAAAAACAAATACCGGTTGCTAAACGAAAAGCATAAAACTTTTAAAGGGGCATCTGACAGTTTAAGGCAGCGAATTAATGAAGAGCTTAATGTTTTCATAAACAATTATTACATTATGAAGGTAACCTATAACAATGGGTTTTTAATAGACGGTATTTTCTCAGCGCTATCCAATCAGTTTACTACGATGTCTTTGAACGGAATGTTCTATAATGATTCCTCTTACACAGTTCTTACCGGAAATTACAATGCCATTAATTCTGTTTTCGTTGATACATTATTAGAGAAAGAAGTAGAAAACCTGCTGCGTATATCCGATACCATTGCAAAAAAATTATCTGCGAATAAGTTGGCAGGAGACATATCCATTTCTGACAGTTTATCTATTGAACTAAACAACTGTATTAATTATTTAAGACATATACGCGCTGTTGCCAAAAGTGACTTAACCAATGACGATTTACTGTATGTGCGTGAAAAAGCACTCCCACTGTTTTTACAACTCAATTTAATTTACGGAACTGGCCAGCAATACATAGACGACATGCGTAAGCTTATAAATTTTGTTTATGCCAAAAATGTTTACCGTGTAAAAAAAGAATTGGCAATGCTTAACTTAAGCAAAGGGTTAAGTGGGGTGCCGCTAAATAAACTGTACGATTTTGTAAAACTGCTAACTGAGTTAAACAAACTTGATAAAGCCAACACCTACGATTACGTTTTTAATACCATAAAGCAAGTAAGCACCGTTTTACCCGATGGCAAAGCAAAAAAATATTTAAGCGTATTAACCGATAATGTAGAACGCTTTGCATTTATCAATAAAGAAGAAAATAAAATAGAAATTGATGTGGAAGAAATTTTATTGCAGTTGTATAAACGCTATGCCGAGCAAAACAACAGCAACGTTAAATTTTATTTATCGCTTGGTTTAAACCAAACACTAAACATACATTACAATAAAGGAAATGAAATATTAACCGATAATAATGACCCTGACAGCAAATTAAAATCACTTGCATTTGCATCAGAAAAAATTGGTATAAAATGGGAGATGGTTCAGTTTCCCCGAAAAAAAATCAAAGACAATGAAAGCAAACTATCTTACAAAAACACCAACCCGTATTTTAAAGATTTGCACCTTATTTTATTTGGCTCGGGTCTGCTATACAATGTGGTTAATACCACCACATCAAAAAACTTTGATGCAATGCTTACCGGCTTTGCAGCAGGCACCTCATTTTACAACGGGCTTGATGTAAACCTATTTATGGCATTTCCGCTTTTATTCAATGAAAGTTTTGGCAAATCGGTTTCACGCAGGCACATGTTTGGTTTTTCTATGGACATAAAATTTATGGAGTATATAGATGCACTGCGAAAAAAACGTGCCGAACAAAAAAACAAACCATAAAAATTTAAAACAAAAACACTATGCTAAAAAAAGGCGACACCGGCAACGAAGTTTTACAGTTGCAAAAAAAATTAAACGAACTGGATTATCCGGTTAACGAAAATTCGGTTTTTGATACCGTTACTTACAATGCGGTTCGCGCATTTCAATCACAGCATTTAGATAAACACGGTATGCCGCTTGAACCCGATGGTAAAGTAGGCGACCTTACACAATGGAGTCTTAACAATCCTCGCAAAAAAGTAGCAGCAGGGAGTACTATAGATTTTTTAAAAATGCCTGCCCCCACATTAGGTGGTAGTGCAACCGGGCGCAAAGCATTGCAGGCTGCTATTAACGAAATAAAAGCAGGGGCGGGCGAAGTGGGCGGCAACAACAAAGGTCGGTTTGTAAGAAAGTATCACGCCCCCGTTGGTGTAGCCGAAGGCAATAGTTGGTGTGCATCTTTTGTTAGCTGGTGTTACATGCAGGCAGCAGGCTGTAAAGAAAACATGCCTTTTAAATATACAGCCGGTGCACGCGATGTGTTAAGACAATTTAAAAACAAAGGCTATGCCTATAACCTTGATGTTACCAACCCCGAAACCACACCTCAACCCGGTGATGTGGTAGTATGGTGGCGCATTAAACTCAACGGCTGGCAAGGGCATGTAGGCATTGTGCACCATTGCAAAGATGGTTTCTTATACACCATTGAAGGAAACAAAGCTGCCAATGTGCAGGGTTTCCCCTACGTGCTTACACGCTTAGAGCAAATATTAGGATTTGGACGAATTCCGGTTTAAAAAATTGAACGTACGTTAATTAATCATAAAAACGGTGGAACCTGAAAAACCGATCTAGAGTAGGGAAAAAAATAATTAAAAAATTATGGCAAAACAAAAAACCGAATCGATTGTCAATTTCAAAAACCTTGCTGGAATAAAGCAGCAAGAAATTGAACGATTCAAATTAATTGACAAAGGACTATTACCACATGCGTTATTCAAACGCCCTGTAACAGTAAAAATCTTAATGCTGGTTGATTCAGGAATTTCTTTCAATCAGTTTTATTTCGGATTAAGCGAAGTAATTGACACATTAAACAACAACCCCGAATGGTGGGTTAACTTTGAATTACACAAGGCACATCGCTTTTTGGATCCTAACAAACCGGTTTTAGGAACTCCCGCTTATGATTTGTACGGACCTACTTATGAAAATTTCAGGTTTACTCAAAGCGGGTTCAACATGAACGATTACGATCAGCTTTGGATTTTTGGATTTAACTCGGGCACTGCTTTTCCGGCATCATTGAATACTGATGAACTGGAAATAGTTTACAAATGGATGAATGAAAAAAAAGGGGGTGTACTTGCTATGGGAGATCATTCTATTTTAGGCGAAGCCTTAGGTGGTAAAATTCCACGGGTTAGAAACATGAGAAAATGGTCGGTTGCTGATGGGGTTCCAATCCAATTTGGTGAAGACAGACACGACACTTTAGTAATTGGCCATGATAACCTTGCCACACCTGCCGTTGATGATTCAAACGTTTACACATTTGACGATGAGTCTGATGATATTGCAATGCGCATAAGACCACGTTGGTATTATTCTTATTCGTTAGGTTATCCCTTTTATCCAAAGCATTGGTACTGGCCGTACATATGGCGCAAATCACCACACCCAATTTTATGCGGTAAAAATGGAGTCATTAATATTTTGCCTGACCATCCGCATGAAGGCGAAGTTGTAGTTCCTTCCGATCTTACCCTCAAGCCAAAATTTAACACCTATCAGTTTGACGAGTATCCTGCTTTTGGAGGATCATCGTTACCTCCCGAAATTATTGCATGGGCAAAAGTGCAGGACGATCATAAGGCGTCTGATTTTAAAGGCACTGCCAACTCAAAAGAGTTTGGTGCTATTGGTGCATACAATGGGCACAAAGTAGATGTGGGCCGGGTTGTAGTTGATTCAACCTGGCATCACTGGTTTGATGTAAACCTTACCGGACGAATGTTTTTTAATACGGATAATCCCGGCAATATTGCCTCAGAGAGTAATGACCCCAGAAAACTAAATGGATTTAATGATACAGCCTCAGGCAAAGCAGCTCTTGATAAAATCAGAAACTACTTCCGCAACGTGGCAATATGGTTATCACCTCCCGATAAAATTAAACGAATGGCATGTTTAGCATTTTGGAATTCGATATTTAAATATCCGCTCTTTGCCGATTTTCATTACCACATGCCGGTGTGGGTTATAGGACATCATGCAATTGATGTTTTAGGAAAGTACGCAGGTCAATGCAACGTAAAAGGATGGTGGCATGTTTTTATGCCCGAAAAAAAACTTGAACGGTTTTTTGATCCTAAAATAATGCCAACGCTTACGTTGCAAAACATTGATGCATTTATGGTAGGTGGTATTTTAAAAGCAATGCTTGCACACAAAGAAGATTTTATTGCCGGAAAGTTTAAAGAGCCTGATGATAAAGCCTTACTTAAAATGGTAAACAAAGGCATAGCAATTGGGATAGATGCCATGCGTGAGTTTTCTGAAGAACAAATGTCGGCTGATAAAAACAATTTAGAAAGCCTAAAACAACTTTCAACTGCCTTTAAATAAAACTCAATTTAACAACAACAATTACATCATGCACACATTACCTGTATGTATGGTGTAATTGTTAAATATAATTTACAATGTCACATAAAAAAACAACATCAAAAACAGATACCTGCAAAACGGCAACAATTATAACTTATAAACCATTGAAGGAAATAAAGCCGCCAATGCGCAGGGCTTCCCTTATGTGCTTACACGCTTAAAACAAATATTAGGATTTGGAAGAGTGCCGTTTTAAAAAATTTAAAATCAAATAATTAAAACAACTTAAATCTATAAAAAAATGAAAAAACTAAACTTAAATTCTGTTACACTTCTGCATAAAAAAGTGTGCGTTACCATAGTAAAAATACTGTTGCTGTTTGGAATATTACTAATTAGTAAGGTTACAAAAGCCCAACTCTGGCCGGTTTACCCGGTAACCATTACCAATGCAGCTGAGTTGTACGCAGCATTATATGATCTTGCAAAGCCTGCCACCGCTAATGCATATGGGTTAACCTGCAGTACCAAGGTAGTGGTAAACTTTGCGCCCGATGTGGAAATTCAGTTAGGTGATTTAACACCCGATGTATTTCCATTATGGATACCGGCAGGCGTAATTTTACAAGGTGACTACAAGATAAATAACCTAATACCCAATGAGTTTTCTACAAACAATGGTATAGCCACAAGCCACGGCACAAGAATTTTGTTCCCTTATATGTATAGTGTAGGGTACGAATGTAATGGAAACATAACCAATGGCAACACTCCCCTTGGCGCTGCATTTAGAATGCGGGAAGGCAGTGAGTTAAGAAACGTAAAACTGCAAGGCTACCGCAATGATATTATAAGTTGGCGGTGGGAGTTTTTTGAGAATATGTGCCTTGGTTTTTCTAATGCAGCAAATACAGCATTTAACCCCGAAATGCCTATTGAGGGTTTAAGTACAGGAATACTTGCCAATGGCAACAACATTGTTATTGAAGAGTGCGAAATATCAGGCTTTGTGTTTTTTGGAGTAATTATAAGGGATATGGTGCAAACACCCAATTTAGGAACAAGGTTTTGCGACACCAACCCCGGCAGTTTTACTTTTAGAAAAAACTTTATACATAACTGCAAAACTTATGGCTGGGGTTATGGGTTGTGGGTAAGCGCGGGAGGACAGTTGCATTGCAATATAGATGAATTTAGCCCAGTATTTTCTTGTATTCCTCAAGCTGATCCGTTAAATCCTATTATTCCTACCACTTACTTCAACTTTGATGCACCTAATGAAATTGCATTAATAGACTCCTGTACTTTTTTTGATAACAAGCATGACATTGCCAGCACTAACAGACGAAATAGCATGACTATAAATGAAAATACCTTTGGCATACGCAGTATAGACCATAACTTAGATAGGCATACGGAAGGAATTAATGCCTGCAACCCAAACCAACTGGCAGCAAACTGTGCAACCTGCATTGCAACTCCTACCTACAGACCACCACAATCTTGCAACGAAGTTATAACTACCCTTGGCGGGCATAGAACTTTGGTTGAACGAAATATGTTTTACCGACCGGTAAATAATATAAACGTACCTTACCCTAATATTAACCAATGCGAGGTAAACGGCAACCCCGACCCTTTTTTAAACAGCGCTGTTTTACAAATAATACGCAACTGGTTTAACACTAATTATACCGCTGCTACACCTAATACAGAAGTTCCATTTAGAATTACGATAAACGATGTCTGGCATACACAATGGGGGTTTGCTCCGGGTTTTCCTACTGCAGGTGGTTGCGCAAATACTACCAATGATGAGAATTTAGAAATTGGAGAGGATATTGAACCTAACCCTGAAAACACCTATGACCAATTAACCACAGCCAATACCAATTTAGGCATACCGTGGGCACAAGTGGCAGGCAGTAATGATGGGGGTGCAACATGGCTATGGCAGCCACAAACTGTTACTGAAGGCAGCACATGGGAATTTAGCGGAGAGTTTTGCCTTAACGGGGCGGGCATACCCATACGAGGTTTTGATCCTGACAGCAATGTGCTGATATGGCGGTTTCATACCATGGCTGATGATATAGCCGATGAAATAAGAACCCGAGCCGATGAGGTGGTTAACTTTACATTTAGCCAGCCCGGTATAATACTGTTAACCTAATGGTGTATGATGCCAACAGGCATAAAATGAGCGATATGGTAAGTATGCAGTTTACCGTAATAAGAGCTGATGCAGGTGACCTTGCGCCTTCCCAAAGAAAAAGGCTTGTGTTTCATGTAAAAGACAACCACACCAGCCGGGCTTTAATAGATGTGGGTAGCGATATGTGCCTGAATGGATATGACGACATGCGCATACCCGAAAACCGTAATTACCCCGATGATTTTACAGGATTTGTAAAGTATTGTATGGTTAATAATGTAATAGTATGGACAGAAGATATAGATGGAGACGAAGGCTGGCAAAGAGTGGAAATAGACTTGAATGATTTTTTTGAACCGGCAGAAGAGTTTGGAGACCCCAGCTTTATTGAAATAGGATTGATGGTATTTAGACCGCATCCTGACGGGAATCATGTGCGCGGAGTAACGATATTTGTAGATGATGTTTTTCTTGAAAATTTTGAAGGCCACAATGCCATAAGGAATGGCGATTTTGAAACCCCGTTAACGGTTGGCAGTGCCACAACCCCCATGTCAACCCAGGCAGAGGACTGGTACACCATAGAAGAGAGTGAATTTGATGCAACGGGCGGCCCATTTAACCACATTACACAATCAGTACGAACCTATTTGTTACAAGGGATTGATTGCTTTAACGAAGCGGTTTCTGAATATGGCCCCTGCAATAACGGCTGGATGGAATTAAATGAATTGGGCGGAGTTAGGGCAACGGATGAAAGCCGAAGCGGTAATTACGCTTATAAAGGTTATGTGCACCCGTTTTGGGCTATGGATTATTTTAATTGCGAGAGCACCTACCCATTTACAAAAATGCAATACTACACGGGGCTTACCTACCATGCCGGATTTTATAAAGCAGTTAGGCAGGAGTTTAGCCGCGACCCAAGCTTGATACCTATAGCAGCCCATAATAATTTTAAACTGCAACCCAACCCCAGCAATGGCGGAGCAGAAGTTTTAGTAACTTTGGAAAAGGAAACAAAAGGCAAATACACCGTAACTGTAATAAGCCCCGATGGAAAAACAGTATATGAAGCACAGGCAACAGGTATGATCCATGTAATAAAAAACAATTTTAAACCCGGAGTATATTATGTAAGAATAAATGACGGCAAAAAAATGATGACAAATAAAATGGTAGTTATAAAATAATGGGTAATGATAAATGGTTAGTTATTAAAGTTAAAAAAATAAAACAATGGAAAAAATAATAATAACAATAATATTATACGTATTTATTTTAAATACCGAAGCACAAACCATATTGCTACAAGAAACCTTTAGCAACGGCACCATGCCTGTGGGCTGGTATAACGACAGTGCGGGAGTTACTCCGGTAAATGGGTGGAAGTTTAGCGGAGCACCGACAGTACCTGCCGGTAATGGGT